>ENA-UOJE01000002-UOJE01000002.1-human-gut-metagenome-genome-assembly--contig:-C23-NODE-2-length-425749-cov-12.907840_pt1 | contig 425749 bp, 342 predicted proteins | sample MGYA00242341_ERZ723888 | MGnify/ENA metagenome assembly ERZ723888 | reverse complement strand
CAACGAACCCAAACAGGGAACCGTTATCCAACCCGAATAATTGAAAAACAAAATAAAAACAGCCGAAATGCATCGTCATTCCGGCTGTTTTTATTATTTTTATAGTAAACTTCCCTCTATGAAAAAATTACTTCTTATACTGTTTGTCAGTGTAATTGCATGGCAAACGGGATCGGCTCAATCAGGTTCGGATACATATCTGACGTGCAGCTCATTATCGAAAGATCATATAACCGAAGGGATCGGAAGATTCGAAGACCCCAGTGACGACGACGATCCTACCTATAATTATCGGGCCGTTATGTTCTTAATGCATTCTGACAGTAAAGACATTAATATTGATTTTATACACGTCAATTTTAATCTAACCGAACTGCGTAAAATCAGAGAGCCCAAATGGTACGACCAATTGAAGATCATCTATAAACCGAGGACGTTTCTCAGTACCATCGAACGGGCGAAACCGATCCACCTGGAAGAAAAACTGAAATCGTTCAGAAACAACAAAGAAGCATGGATGTGGGCAAATAACCTGAAAGGAAAAGTGCTCTACATGCTCGATTGGAACGACCCGATCAACTGCGTCGAAGAAGGCGACGGGTCGACGATCAAGCTGATACAAGTTATGCTGCTGGATACCAACGAACCCAAACAGGGAACCGTTATCCAACCCGAATAATTGAAAAACAAAATAGAAACAGCCGGAATACATCGTCATTCCGGCTGTTTTTATTATTTTTATAATTATCGAACAACAACACAAAATCGTCACTATGGGAACATCATTGAGAAAAATCATTTATTCAATACTGTTTTGTTCTTTATATCAAAATATCACAGCCCAAACAAGATCCGACATATATCTCATCTGCAACTCTTCTAAAAACGAGATTTCGGAAGGAATGTGGAGAGGTGATATTAAATATGATAACGATCCCGTATATAATCATCCGCCTATTACCTTGTTATTTGAATCTAAAAACGTAGGATATACGATATGGTTTACTCATTATAGTTTCAACCTCGACAAATTAAAGAAAGAAAGACCCATTCAAAAAGACGATTACCAAATGCAAATCTTAATTAAGCCTAAATCGTTCTATAACAACACTATATTAAAAGCGAATCCGATCTATATAGATCGGATAAAAGAGACCTTCAAAACAGCAAAAGAGGCTTGGACATGGGCAGACGGACTAAGAGAAAAGACAATCTATCTGTTCGACGGAAGCGATCCGATGAACTGGGGGGAAGAAGGAGATGGGACAACCATCCGATTAATCGAAGTCAGAATGGTAGCAACCAATGAGCCCAGAGAGGAATTGGTATTTCCGGACTAAAAAATCACGTTTTTTTCTTCAGAGCCGGTTTCAACCGGCTCTGTTTTTTAATTATTATCAGTATATTGCATTTACGGAACAATCAATATGAAAAAATTACTTTTTATACTGCTTGTCAATGCACTGGCATGGCAAACGGGATCTGCTCAATCAGGTTTCGATATATACCTGATTTGCAGCTCATTACCAAGAGACAACATCACAGAAGGAATTGGTAGGTTTGAAAATCCCAGAGGCGATAACCACCCTGTTTATAATTATCGCCCTATTACATTTTTAATAAAATCCAAAAGTAAAGACATAAGGATATGGTTCTCACATTCTAATTTTAATCTAACCGAACTGCGTAAAATCAGAGAGCCCAAATGGTACGACCAATTGAAGATCATCTATAAACCGAGGACGTTTCTCAGTACCATCGAACGGGCGAAACCGATCCACCTGGAAGAAAAACTGAAATCGTTCAGAAACAACAAAGAAGCATGGATGTGGGCAAATAACCTGAAAGGAAAAGTGCTCTACATGCTCGATTGGAACGACCCGATCAACTGCGTCGAAGAAGGCGACGGGTCGACGATCAAGCTGATACAAGTTATGCTGCTGGATACCAACGAACCCAAACAGGGAACCGTTATCCAACCCGAATAATTGAAAAACAAAATAGAAACAGCCGAAATGACGATGCATTCCGGCTGTTTTTATTATTTTTATAGTAAATACTCTCACCATGAAAAAATTACTTCTTATACTGTTGGTCAACGTAATTGCATGGCAAACGGGACCGGCTCAGACAAAATCCGACCTATACTTAATATGCAACTCATTGCCGATCGATTCGGTCACGGAAGGCGTCGGTAGATACGAAGATATCAGGAACGACAACGACTCCATATATGACCATCGGCCGATCTCATTTTTGATGGTATCCCGAAGCAAAGATATCAGAATCTGGTTCGACCATTACTGCTTCAATACGAACGAACGCCGTAAAATAGTTGCAATCGACCGGACGGACCAACTGAAAATTATCTATAAGCCGCGGTCATTCCTAAAGACGATCGAGCAGGCAAAACCGATCCGGCTGGAAGATCGACTGGAAGCTTTCGAAATAAACGAAGAAGCCTGGCTATGGGCGAAAACGCTGGCCGGAAAAATACTGTACCTATTCGACCGGAACGACCCGGTCAATTCGGCCGAAAATGGCTACGGCCCGACAATCAAGCTGATACAGGTAAATCTGGGCAGTACGAATAAGCGGGAACAGGAACTCTTTTTTCACGAAATCCACAACCGGTTTCTGCCCTGAAACGGAACGCCCGGAAACAAAAACCTTTCGGCAGTTCTGCTCCTTACCGGAAAACGACAGATTTTCGGCGCAGGAATTGTGCGATTCCGACCCGTTTTCATTGGGCGCATACCGATAAATTCCCTATTTTTGCACAACATATGCAGAGGTTATGACAATAAACCCTCTTTTATTAAACCGCATCGAATGAAACAATTAAAACATTACATATCAATCATTTGCGCAACAACCTGCATGTATTCCTGTACTGCACCCGACAACGCTCCGCAAAAAGGGATCACAGTCAGCATCGAACCGCTGCGCTACGTTACCGAACAGATCGCCGGAAACGATTTCGACATCCGGGTGCTGGTTCCTCCCGGATCGAGTCCCGAAACCTACGAGCCGACGCCCGAGCAGATGAAGCAGGTAGCCAATTCATTGGCATACATCGATATCGGCCTGATCGATTTCGAACGCAACCTGGAAAACGCCATCCGCGAGAATATGCCGAGCGTCCGGGTTATCAATACCTCAGAAAACGTCCCGTTGCTGGCAGGAACCTGCGGGCACGAAGCGCACGATCACGGACACGGAACCGATCCCCATATCTGGCTCTCTCCGAAATGCCTGAAAATCATGGCAGAGAACGTCTACGGTCAACTGTCGGAACTATATCCCGACTCGGTCGAATACAAAGCCGGTTACGAACGTTTCGACCGGCAATTGGATTCACTGGACCGCGCATTGCAAGAGACTTTCGCCGGACGGCAAACCGCCTTTATGATCTTCCATCCGGCGCTGACCTACCTGGCGCACGATTACGGACTGACGCAAATTCCACTCGAAAACGAAGGGAAAGAGCCTTCGGCGGCGCACCTCCGCAACCTGATCGAAACCGGCCGCAATTCCGGAATCGGGAAGGTATTCTTCCAACGGCAGTTCAGCAAAAATACGGTCGATGCGATCGCCGCCGAACTGGGACTCGAAGCGGTAGCGATCGACCCGCTGGACGGAAACGTCACCGACAATATACTGCATATCGCCCAATTAATAGCGAACCCATGAAACTGGTATCCCTGCATCACGTGTCGGTCAGCTACGACAAGGTTCCGGTACTGACCGACGTCGACCTGGATATCCGGAACGACGATTTCATCGGAGTGATCGGCCCGAACGGAGGCGGTAAAACCACGTTGGTAAAAGCTATCCTGAAGGCGGTTCCCTACTCCGGCGAGGTCATTTACGCCCCGGAGATCGAAAACCGGGGATGCCGGCGGATCGGATACCTGCCCCAGATATCCGAGATCGACAAATCGTTCCCGATCTCCGTACGGGAGGTGGTTCTGTCTGGTTTACAGGCCAGGAAGCGACTGTTCGGCCGGTACACTGCCGAGGATCGGCAAAAAGCCGACGAACTGCTGCACACCTGCCGGATCGAAGAGATCGCCCGGAAACCGATCGGGGCTCTGTCCGGCGGACAGATACAGCGCACGTTGCTGTGCCGCGCCCTGATCTCCGACCCGGAACTGCTGATTCTCGACGAACCGACCAATTTCGTCGACAACCAGTTCGAAAAAGAGTTGTACTTGCTACTGAAGCGTTTCAACGAAAAAATGGCGATCGTAATGGTTTCCCACGACCTGGGAACGATCTCAAGTTACGTCAGATCGATCGTCTGCGTCAACCGTCGCGTACACAGACACGATTCGAACATCATTACGGCGGAACAACTGCACAATTACAACTGCCCGATACAGATCGTCTCCCACGGAGACGTTCCGCACACCGTGCTGGCGAAACACCCGAACGCGCGGTCATAAAAAATCCGTCCGGACAACCCGGACGGAGGATAAATACGGGCCGCCTGCAAAACGGCCTGAAATTTCTGTTATTTACAGATATCGCTCAGCTTCCCGAACAGGGCGTCGATGCGGGTCATCATATCCCGGCGCATCTGCGCGTAATGTTTCTTCACCAGACTTTTATTCTGTTTATCGGCCGGATGATTGGCCCGCTGGATCATCTCGTTACGGAAATCGACCGCCTCCTCGATGACGGCGACGATCCCCTCGCGTTTGCTCTGATCGTTGAAATAAAGAGCCATGTAACAATCCGAGATCACCTCGCTCACCAGGTAATCGATATCGTTTTTAATTCCTCTGAGACTTGCCATAACCTATTGTTTTTTAATGATTGTACAAAGGTAATAAAAACTATTGAATCTCAGCCAAAGCCTCTCCCAAAAAATCGATCAGGTCGGCGGCATTCATACCCTCCTGTCCGTAATAGGCCGCAGCCTTATCGCCGGCCGCGCCGTGGACATACACGCCGAGCAAAGCCGCCGACAGCGGTTCGTATCCCCGCGCCAGTAGTCCCGCGATATAGCCGGTCAGCACGTCGCCGCTGCCTCCTTTGGCCATTCCCGGATTCCCCGTCGCATTGAAATAAAGCTGTCCGTCCGGAGAGCAGACCATCGTATGCGCTCCTTTCACGACCATACAGCATCCGTAGCGCGCCGCGAACGTCCTCACCTTTTCGATTCGGTCTTGATCGTCGTTCCACGTTCCGATCAAGCGGCGCAATTCGCCCAAATGGGGAGTCAGTACGCATCCCGGAGGCATCGACCCGGCCAATTCGGGACGGGCCGCCAACATATTCAACGCATCGGCATCGATCACCATCGGCATCCCGCACGACAACAACGCCTCGAAAGCCCGCACGGACAAGTCGTGCCTCCCCACCCCGCTGCCGATCCCTACGGCGGCGTACTTCGTCATATCGTCCGGTAACCGGGAGAACACGGACATCGGATCGCCGCTGACCAGCGCCGACGGGCAAGACGTATGCAGAACGAACCGTTCTTCGGCAGGAACATGCGCCGTCACCAACCCGCATCCGGAACGCAGCGCGGCCCCTGTCGCCAATACGGCAGCCCCCATCATGCCCTGCGAGCCGCAAACCAGCAAGGCGTGCCCATAGGTTCCTTTGTGGGCAAAACGGCTACGGGGCAATACCAGTTCCGATACGTACCGACCGTCCGCATAATAATACGGCGACCGTGCCTGTCGTTTATAGTTCTCGTCCAGTTCGATCGGCAGAATAACGATTTCGCCGGCAGCCTCCCCCGCCTCGGGCAGCAACAGCGCCAGCTTCGGGAACTCCAGCGTCAGCGTAACGTCGGCATACACGATCTCGCGCCCCGCATTGCCGTATTCGGACAACATTCCCGAAGGCAGGTCGATCGAAATCACCCGGCAGCCGAGCTCGTTGACAAGGGCGATCGCGCCGCGAACAGGCTCCGAGAGCCCGCCGCGGACGCCCGTACCGAGCAAAGCGTCGATCGCCACCGCATCCTCGGCAACTTCCACCCGATCCATGCCCTGCACCCGCACGCCGTGCGGCAGCCGTTCGAGGTTGTAGCGGCACTCGACCGACAGTTGCCGCTTATCGAACAAAACGTACACGGAACAGGAATACCCCACGTTGTGCAACATGCGCGCAACCGCCAGGCCGTCTCCGCCGTTGTTTCCTTTTCCGATAAAAAAAGCCAAAGGCTGCTCCTGCGGAATGTTGTTGCAAATCCACTGGGCGATCACTTCCGAAGCCCGTTCCATCAGCGCGAGACTCTCGATCGGTTCGTGTTCGATCGTATACTGGTCGGCCTCGCGTATCTGCGATCCTGTCAGAATTTTCATCGTATCATTTTTTAACGCCCGCGGATCAACGGGCTTTTTTGCCCGCTTCGCGAACCAGAAATTCAAAAAATTTCACCATCACGGTATCCCCGGCGACCGTATGATCCTCCGGATGGAACTGCGTACCGAAGAACCCCCTGTCCGGGTCCTCGATCGCCTCGACCACGCCGTCCGTCGCCGTAGCGGCCACACGGAATCCATCGGCCACCCGTTTGACGGCCTGATGGTGGAAACTGTTCGTCCGCAACGTATCCATACCGGTCGCCACTGCAACAAACGAGCCTTTCTCGACACGCACGGTATGCGTCGGTACGTACCCCGGCACCGCCTGCATGTGACACACCGAAGTATCGGCATATTCCGACGGCAAATCCTGATACAGCGTTCCGCCGAAGGCCACGTTGATCATCTGTATTCCGCGGCAAATGCCCAGCACCGGGATCTTATGTCGGGCGGCCAGTTCGATCAGCCTGAAATCGAACGTATCGCGCGGCGCATTGACATGCCCGAGATGCGGAGACGGCTCCTCGCCGAAATAGGCGGGATCGACATCGCCGCCGCCGGTCAGAATCAGTCCGTCGATCGACTGCAACAGTCCGTCCAGCTTCTGTTCGTCCCCGATCAGCGGAATCAACACGGGGACTCCCCCGGCCCGCAATACCGCATCGAAATAGGTGCGCGACACGGTCACCGTGCCTCCGTTGCAAAAATCGGAAATTCCGATCACCGGAACCCGCGATTCCGGCCGGGAGCCGCAGGCGCAGAGCACCGAGCAGAACCCGACGATAAACAATCCTAAAAATCGTTTCATAATAATCCCTCGATTTATACGAAGGCTGCCGGCGATAAACAACCGCCGGCAGCCTTCCAGTTCAAACGCCTTCCGGACATTAAGCCCCGAAGTTATCGTACATAATATTCTCTTCCGGCACGCCGAGTCCGTCGAGCATCTTGGTCATTGCGGCCGTCATCATCGGCGGTCCGCACAGGTAGTATTCGATATCTTCCGGCGCGTCGTGATTCTTCAGGTAGTTTTCGAAAATAACCTGGTGAATAAATCCGGTGTAGCCTTTCCAGTTATCCTCTTCCTTCGGCTCCGACAGCGCGATGTGGAACTTAAAGTTCGGGAATTCTTTTTCGATCTCCTCGAACTGCTCCTCGTAGAAAATTTCACGCTTAGAACGCGCCCCGTACCAGAATGTTACAGGAGTGTCGATTTTCTCGGTCTTGAACAAATGGAAGATATGCGAGCGCATCGGCGCCATACCGGCGCCGCCGCCGATAAACATTTTTTCGTTCGGAGTATCCTTCACGAAGAATTCGCCGTAGGGTCCCGAAATCGTCACTTTGTCGCCCGGCTTGCGCGAGAAAATATACGACGAACAAATTCCCGGGTTCACCTTCATAAAAGCCCCTGCGGCCCGATCCCAGGGCGGCGTGGCGATACGGATATTCAGCATGATGATATTCCCTTCGGCCGGATGGTTGGCCATCGAATAAGCGCGGAACGTCGGCTCCGGATTTTTCGTAACCAGCCCCCACATCTTCATGTGATCCCAGTCCTCATGGTATTCCTGTTCGATGTCGAAATCGCTGAACTTGATCTCGTCGTATTTCGGAATGTCGATCTGGATATAACCGCCCGAGCGGAATTTCAGATGTTCGCCTTCGGGCAACTTCACGACGAACTCCTTGATAAAGGTGGCCACGTTGTGGTTCGACACCACTTCGCACTCCCATTTTTTAACGCCCAGGACAGCTTCGGGCACCTTGATCTTCAGGTTTTCCTTCACTTTTACCTGGCATCCGAGGCGCCACTTCTCGGCCTGTTGCTTACGGGTGAAAAAGTTCACCTCGGTCGGTAGGATATCGCCGCCGCCTTCGAGCACCTGACATTTGCACATGCCGCACGAACCGCCGCCTCCGCAAGCCGAAGGCAGGAATATGCCGTTGTTGCCGAGCGTCGACAGCAACGTACTGCCGGGTTCCACGGTCAATGATTTTTCGCCGTCGTTAATATCGATTTTAACCTCTCCCGAAGGGGTCAGTTTCGCCTTGGCATACAGCAGCAACGCCACCAGGATCAAGGTTACTACCAGGAATGCTACGATCGCTATAATGATTGATAATCCCATCTCTATTTCACTATTTTACGGTTTACAACTGAATCCCCATGAACGTCATGAAGGCGATCCCCATCAGGCCGGTCAGGATGAACGTAATCCCGGCGCCGCGCAGCGGGGCGGGAATGTTCGAATAAGACAGCCTCTCGCGGATAGCGGCCATCAGAATGATCGCCAGCCACCAGCCGATCCCCGAACCGGCCGCGAACGCGGTAGCTTCGCCCAGAGAAGCGTAATCGCGCTCCTGCATGAACAGCGAACCGCCCATGATCGCGCAGTTCACCGCGATCAGCGGCAGGAAAATTCCCAACTGATTGTACAATGCCGGCGCGAATTTCTCGACCACCATTTCGACCAACTGCACGAACGACGCGATCACGGCGATAAAAACGATGAAACTGAGGAAGCTCAGGTCGATCTCGCTCTCGCCGCCCGGCCCGTAAGCCGGATTTATCCAGCCGAGGGCTCCCGGAGAAAGGATAAACTCGTTGAGCAGGTAATTGATCGGCACGGTCATCACCATCACGAAGATAACGGCGATACCGAGTCCCATCGCGGTTTTGACGCTCTTGCTGACGGCAATGTACGAACACATGCCGAAAAAGAACGCGAACACCATGTTGTCTATGAAGATAGACCTTACGAATATGCTGATAATGTTTTCCATACGTGCTTCGCTTTATTATTTCTCGATCAGGTTCTTGTTACGGCTGCGCTGCACCCAGATAATCAGGCCGACGCAGATCAACGCCATCGGCGGCAGGATCATCAGACCGTTGTTGACGTAACCTACGCTGTAAAGCCCGAGCTTCTCGAAAACGGGATACCCCCAGATGCTGCCCGATCCCAACAACTCGCGGACGAAGCCGAGGATCACGAGGATCAGCCCGTATCCCAGGCCGTTGCCTATACCGTCGAGGAACGACGCCCAGGGTTTGTTACCCAGCGCAAACGCCTCGATCCGCCCCATAATGATACAGTTGGTAATAATCAGCCCGACAAACACCGAAAGCTGTTTGCTGACGTCGTAAACGAACGCCTTGAGCACCTGATCCACCAGAATCACCAGCGCGGCCACGACGACCAACTGCACGATGATCCGGATCCGCGACGGAATCCCTTTGCGGATCAATGAAATAATCAGACTCGAAAACCCGGTGACGACGATTACCGACAGCGCCATCACGAAAGCGGGTTTCAATTTTGCCGTGACCGCCAGCGCCGAACAGATACCCAGTATCTGCACCGTGATCGGGTTGTTCTGACCGAACGGCGAGGTCAGCAACTTCAAATTCTTAACCGAAAAAATCGGCTCTTTTTCCTGGCTACTCATTGTTTTCCGAATTATTGGTTACTACTTCCGCCGTTTTACCCGGAGACGCCGCAAGCTGTTTCCGGATATAGGCGTCATAATCGCCGAGGCAGCTTTTCAGCATGTTCTCGACGCCGATACTGGTCAGCGTACCGCCCGAAACGGCATCCACCGCATAAGGATCGCCCTGTTGCGCGCCGCCTTTCTGCAGACGGATCGCCACGACTTTACCGTCCTTGAGAATCTGTTTCCCTTTGAACTGAGCCTGGAACTGCGCAGTCGAAATTTCGGCGCCCAGCCCCGGCGTTTCGCTCTTGTGGTCGAATACGATACCTTCGACCGTGTCCCAGTTGTCCGCCAGCGCGACATACCCCCAGACCGGACCCCAAAGTCCGGCACCCCAAACCGGGATCACGTAGCTGACACTCCCCTCGTCGTTTTTGCTGACGAATACGGGCAGTTCCCTTTCGGCGGCCGGTTTGTCGTATTCGGCTTTCAGGTTCGTCAACAGAGCGAACGCGTCCGCCCCTTCGACCTTATCTCCTTCGACGTTGACGGCATAACTGTCCACGATGTATTTTTTATACTGCTCGTTGATATAGGCCGCTTTGTTCGGCGCCTTGTCCGCATCGCCGCCTTCGCCGATCGAGCGCAGGATATCGCCCATTTTCTCGATTCTCACGTTCTCGGCCTGAATATTTTTCAGCGACAGCGAAGCAAACGAGAGCACCGCCGCCACGATCACCACCATGACCGAAGCATAAGTGATAATATACGTATTACTGTTCTTATTCATACCCCTACTCTATTTAGCTAATTTCAAACGACGGTTCCGGCGACGGATATTGGCTTGCACCACATAGTAGTCGATCAGCGGAGCCACCGCGTTCATAAACAGGATCGACAGCATCATGCCTTCCGGATAACCGGGATTCAGCACCCGGATCAGCACCGCCATCACCCCGATCAGGAATCCGTAAATGTACTTGCCGACGTTCGTCTGGCTGCCGGTCACCGGATCGGTCGCCATAAAGACCGCACCGAAGGCGAACCCGCCGATAATCAGGTGGTAATATGCCGGAATATCCATGTAGGCATTCGCGCCGATCAAGTTGAACAGCAAGCCCATCAGATAGCCGCCGGCAAACACGCTGAGCATCACGCGCCAACTGGCGATGCCCGTCCACAGCAGGATCGCCGCGCCGATCAGGATCGCCAGCGTCGAAGTCTCGCCGATACATCCGGGTATCGTCCCGAGGAACCAGTCCAGCGGACCGCCCTGCGTCCAGTGTATCTGCTGCGAGCCGGTCAGCACGGCCGACGCCGCATCGGCCAGCGGAGTCGCCCCCGAAAAACCGTCTACGACGCCCTCGCCTTTGGTCAGGCCGGCGATCCAGATCTTTTCGCCTGAAATATAGGGCGTATAAGCGAAGAAAATAAACGCCCGGGCCAGCAAGGCCGGGTTGAAGATATTCATTCCGGTACCGCCGAATACTTCCTTGCCGATAATCACGGCGAAAGCGGTCGCAACGGCCACCATCCACAGCGGCACGTCGACCGGCATCACCAGCGGAATCAGCATTCCGCTGACCAGAAACCCTTCATTCACCTCGTGATGGCGAATCTGCGCCGAAATAAATTCGATCCCCAGACCGACCACGTACGAGACAATGATGATCGGCAGCACTTTCAGCAAACCGAACCAAAAACACGTCCAGAACGGAGCGTCACCCGCGCCGATGGCCCGGAAATGCTGCAATCCGGTATTGTACATCCCGAACAGCAAAGCCGGCATCAATGCCACGACCACCACGATCATCACCCGTTTCAGGTCGATGCTGTCGCGGATATGGCTGCCGCTGCGGGTTACGTGATTCGGTACGAACAGGAACGTCTCGAAAGCATCGAACGTCGAATGAAGTTTTTCGAACTTGCCGCCCTTTTCGAAGTTCGGCTTGATCTTATCTATAAAATTTCTTAATCCTTTCATGGGTCGTTCAGGTTAGTTAAGCTCTTTGATCATCAGTTCGATCCCGCGGCGGACGATATCCTGCATCTCGGTTTTCGACGGATCGACGAATTCGCACAGCGCGAAATCCTCCTCGACCACCTCGTAGATGCCCAGGTTCTCCATTTTGTCGATATCTCCGGCGAGAATCGCCTTCAACAGATAGAGCGGATAGATGTCCATCGGCAGGTATTTGTCATACAGCCCGGTTACCACATAAGCGCGGACGCCGCCGTTCATGTTGGTATCGAGATTATAACGCTTGCGGGGCGTCAGCCACGAGAAATAACTCTTCGACACCGAGAACTTATCCAGCCGCGGCATACCCCAGCCGAGGAACTCGTATTTGTTCCCTTCGGGGATCACGGTCACCTGGTTGCTGTAAAATCCGAGGTATCCGTCCGGTTCCACCTTTTTACCGGTCAGCACGTTGCCGCTGATCAGGCGCACCCGATCGCCCGCGCGCTGCGGACGGATCTCGACCTGGCGCGCGATGCTGCCGACCGGAATGCCCGACAGCACGCTAAAATAGCGCGGATCGGCCGTCTCTGAACCGGTCAGCGCAACGATCTTGCTCATATCGACCCGGCCGGTACGGAAAAACCGTCCGATCATCGCCACGTGCTGAATATCGACCGTCCACACCAGGTCGCCTTTGTTGATCGGATCGATATGGTGAATCTGAACGCCCACGTTCCCGGCCGGATGCGGCCCGTCGAACGCGCGCACTTCCACGCCTTTCACCCGATCCAACACCCCGGATGTTCCGGCTTTCAAACCCAGGTAGACTTTCCCCGGCGTCAGCTTCGACAGCATGGCGAAACCGGTATTCAAATTATCCAACTCTTTCTCCAATACGTAATTCATATCGGGAGCCAGCGGCGCCGAATCGAATCCGGAAACGAAAACGGCTTTCGGCGTCTGTCCCGGATCGGCGATGATTCCGTAAGGACGCTGAACGATCATCGGCCACAGACCGGAACTCAACAGCGCCGAAGTGACGTTTTCCTTGTCGGCGGACTCTTCGGTGGGAACCTCGAACGGCTCGTAAACCTGTTCAGCGGTCGGAGCGATCACCACGTCGAGGATCTTACGCTTATCCCCGCGGTTTATGGCGGTCACCTTCCCGCTGACCGGCGAGGTGAACAACACCTGCGGACGGTACTTGTCGTAAAACAGCGGCGTTCCGGCCTTCACGACGTCGTCCACCCGAACCAGCATCTTCGGGATGACCCCCTTGAAATCGTCCGGTTTCAGCGCATAGGCATGTACCAGCGGCAGCCGGGTCAACTCGCGTCGGGCTTCCCCTTGCAACCGGATATCAAGGCCTTTTTTCAACTTTATGACTTGCGACATATTCGGTAGATTATTGATAGTAATTTATTAAGGTGTCTTTTTCATTCGTTTTTCGGTCAGCGGATTCCCAGCTTATCCTTTATATCCTGCGGAATCGCCTCGCGATGTACCTGGATACCGACCGTTTTATAAAGCAGGAAAGGTTCCGAAGCGTAAAAATAACCTTTATACAAACCCGTTTCGCCCCAGGAGTTTTTCACTTTGTAGAATTTCCGGCCGTGCTGGTCCGCCGCGATCCCCACCAGCAGCATCCCGTGATCGTCGGTCGTCTCGTAACGATCGAAAGCCTGTTGCCGCATTTCGGGCGTGATTTGGCGTTCGGGAAGCACGCCCGTTTTCAGGAGCGTCCGTTTCCGAATCTCGTCGTCGGTAAGCCCTTTCCAGCGGGCGCTGTCCGCCGCAGGAATTTCCGCCGCCGACTCGACCGGAACGATCGCACGGCCCTCCCGAAAGCCGAATCCGTTCTCGCTGACGTCGGACGCCCAGTTGACCGCATATCCTTTCCGCAGCGAAACGTCGACGATCCGGCCCAGCTCCTCCATTGTCACGTTGCAGAACGGCGACCAGTTCCAATTATCGGGTATTTCGAGCGGAAAAGCCGTATAAAGCGGATGGTGCGTCATTGCCGTGAACACTACGTAATCGTCGCGGCGAATACCCAGCTCCTGCGCAAAACTTTTCGGAGTATATTCTTTTCCGTCGTAAACGAATTTTTCGGGACAGGGGCCCAGGTAAGCGTCCAGTATCCCGTTCAGACCGTCGATCCAAGACGCGGAAAGCCGTTTGGACGGATTCCCGATCACCGCATCCGTATAGGCTTTAAGAGCAACGCTCAGTTCTTCGTGCGAGTGCCTCGACGCACCGTCCTTCAGTCCAGAATAGACCGTCTCGGGCACGATTCCGTAACGGTCGACGATGTATACGACGTCATCCAGCGTCCCCCCCTCGGAGAAATTGGCTTTACCGTGCAGGCGGGCGTATTTGATCGCTTTTTCGAGGTAAGTATGGCGGACGATCCACATTTCGGAAAGGTCGTAAACGCCTTTCCCGCGACGAAGCAACTCGCTCTCCGCCATCGCCGTGCCCGAAAAGCTCCAGCAGGTGCCGGACTTCGCCTGATCCTTCACCGGCGTCACGGGCACCAGCACTTTATCGGTAAATACATAGGCTCCGGTATCCTTTCCGTCCTCCTTGGTCTGTTTCGACGTATTTTTCGCACCGGCGACACCGATCAGCAGTGCGCACAACACCCCACACAGCAGATATTTTTTCATGCGTTCGACACAAAATTTAATTTTGCGTTACAAATATAACAATAATTATTTTATTTTTCTTTTCCAGGACGGATGCAGTCGCCGAATCCGGCACTATTTATCAACAATCGGTCGTCAATCGCCAGGCAACGTTCCGGCGTCCCCGCTTTTCCGGTAATCGTCCGTTATCTCGGTAAAGCCGCGACTGTAACGCTGCATATAATCCCTCGTCCGCCGGACGAAGCGATCCAGCCCCGGCCGTTGTTGCGGCGAAACCGTTTCGCGGGAATAGGCCGGAACGATCTCGTAACGATGCCCCGAGCGACTCCCCGGGTCGGATGAGATCGACGTCCAGTGAATCAGGTACTCGGGACGGTAAGCCGTCCGCCCGTCTGCGCCGAGCGACAGCCCGATCCGCACCGATATGCCGCCGTCCGTACCGGGAAAACGCTGGTTCGAAACAAAATTGCCCATCGAAAAAACGGTCGCCCCGCAAATCCTGCCCGACGAATCGGATACCGTTTCGACCGACTGAACGACGTGCGGATGCGAACCGATCACCAGATCGGCCCCCCAGCGATGGCTCCGGGCGGCCAAGTCGCGCTGCCAGCGATTCGGCAACGTCTCGTACTCGTTGCCCCAGTGCAGAAACAGCACCACGTGCGTCGCCCCGTTGCCGCGCGCGCCGGCGATATCCTGCCGGATACGGAGCGTATCGATCCGGTTCACCGTATAACCGCGCGGGACGGACAGTCCGTTGGTCCCGTAAGTATAATTCAGCAATGCCACCCGAAAATCCCCTTTCCGCAACCAAAGCGGGTGGCGGGCCGGATCGGGAAGCGTATCGGCGAATACCCCGGTATACTCCAGGCCGGCCTGCACGAGCGTATCGAGCGTAGAACGGATTCCGGCCCCGCCGCGGTCGCAGATATGGTTGTTCGCCGCGACGGCCACGTCGATACCGACCCGGCGCATCGCCCCGGCCAACGCGCCGGGCGAGCGAAACTGAGGATACCCCGAATAGGGTTCCCCGCCGAGCGTGGTTTCCAAATTGGCAATTACGAAGTCGGCCGAAGCGAAATAATTTTTCAACCGCGAAAAACAGGCGGTGTAGTCGATTCCGCCGTCTCGTCGGAAGGCGGCCTGCACCTGCGGAAGGTGTTGCATCAGGTCTCCGGTAAAGATCAGCGTCAACTGTCGGTCGTCCTCAGCCGGAACGGCAACGCACGCCGGGATGTCCGGCGCCCCGGAATGCCGGATTATCCGATACACGGAAAACGTTCCGACCGAAACCGTAACGATGATCGCGCACACCAACCAGACGAGGGACCGTTTGCTCATTGGATACCGTTTATTACCTTTGCTCCGCAAAGCTAATCATTTTTCGCAGATGTACCCGCTTATCGACATCCATACGCACCGGAAAGAACCGGACGCCGCCGCCTTGCGGTCGATACGGCTCGGCACGGATGCCGTGCCTTCCGACGGTTCGCTCTTTTCGGCGGGCATCCACCCGTGGGACAGCGAAAAAGCCGATCCGCAAGGACTGCGGCAGCTCGAAACGCTGCCCTGCGCGGCGATCGGCGAAATCGGGCTCGACTACGCCGTATCGGTTGACCGGACGGCACAACGCGAATGGCTGGTTCGGCAACTGGAGATCGCCCGCAGACGCGGGCTGCCGGTTATCTTGCACTGTGTCAAAGCCTACAACGAAATGCTGCCGACCCTGCGCCCGTTCGACATACCGGCCGTTTTCCACGGATTCGCCGGATCGGAACAACTGGCCGGACAGGTGTTGAAAGCGGGATATTACCTGTCGTTCGGCGAAACGGCGTTCCGTTCTTCGAAAACGGCGGACGCGCTGCGCAATACCCCATCCGACCGTCTTTTCCTCGAAACGGACGAAAGCGCGGCCGGGATCGGCTCCATCTACGAACGGGCGGCGGCGATCCGGGGAGTCTCCGTCGCGGAACTGGCCGCCGAAATCCGTAAAAACTATCGAAAAATATTCGCCGCATGACTCATTGGCTCGAACGAACGGAACTGCTGCTGGGCAGCGAAAAGACGAAACGGCTGCAAAACGCGCGCGTACTGGTGGTCGGTCTGGGAGGCGTGGGTGCCTATGCCGCCGAAATGCTCGCCCGCAGCGGCATCGGCGCGCTGACGATCGTAGACGCCGACGACGTTTCGGAAACGAATATCAACCGGCAACTGGTCGCCCTGCATAGTACGGTCGGACGGCCGAAAGCGGAAATACTGGCTGCTCGCCTGCAAGATATCAACCCGCAGTTGCGCCTGACCGTACTCCGGGAGTATGTCCGGGACGAAGCGACCGACCGGCTGCTCGACGGAGAAAAGTTCGATTACGCGGTCGATGCGATCGATACGCTGTCGCCGAAAGTAAATCTGATCAAGGGAGCCCTCGACCGCGGGATTCCGCTGGTCAGTTCGATGGGGGCCGGAGCCAAAACCGATCCTACGCTGATCGAAATCAGAGACATTGCGAAATCGCATCACTGTCCGCTGGCGCACATGCTGCGAAAAAGATTGCATAAAGCGGGAATCCGGACGGGTTTCCGGGTCGTTTTTTCACCCGAAGCGGTCCGCGAAGGCGCCATGATCCTATGCGAGGAAACCAACAAAAAATCCAATGTCGGCACGATATCCTACATGCCCGCACTGTTCGGCTGTCACTGCGCATCGGTCGTCATCCGGGGGCTGATCGGGGAATTATAACCGGCTTCGATAAAAAATACCGGCAGCGGCCCCAAAAACCGTTCCTCTACTCTTACTTTTCGACCGGCTTGACCCGGCAAGGCAGTTCGACCCAGAAAGCGCTGCCTTCGCCCTTTTCCGAGACGACTCCGATCGTCCAATTATAAATACCCAATGACGCGATCCATCCGGCAGGTATAAATTACGCCGTTTTCAATCAAGAGATCAAAAACGGCGTTCATGCGTTACATTTCGACCAAAACTTTCCCGGTCATCTCGGGTGGCTGGGACAGGCCCATCAATTTCAGCACGGTCGGGGCCACATCGGCCAACACGCCGTTGCGGACGCTCTTGACGCGGTCGGACACCACTATAATGGGCACCGGATTCAACGAATGAGCCGTATTCGGGGTTCCGTCCGGATTCTCGGCATGGTCGGCATTACCGTGATCGGCGATAACGACGACCTCGTAACCGTTCGCCTTCGCCGCCTCGACCACGTCGCGCACGCAGGCGTCCACCGCTTTGACCGCCTTGACGATCGCATCGTAAACGCCGGTATGTCCCACCATGTCGCCGTTGGCGAAGTTCAGGCAGATGAAATCGAATTTTTTCTTGTTCAACTGCTCGACCAGAGCGTCCTTTACCTGATAAGCGCTCATCTCGGGTTGCAGATCGTAAGTAGCCACTTTCGGGGAAGGGATCAGAATCCGTTCCTCTCCGCCGAAAGTCTCTTCGCGGCCGCCGTTCAGGAAAAACGTCACGTGCGCGTATTTCTCCGTTTCGGCGATGCGCAACTGACTGAGGCCCTGCGACGATACATATTCGCCGATCGTATTGGCCACGTTGTCTTTGTCGAAAAGGATGCGCAGGCCGGTGAACTTGGCGTCGTAAGGGGTCATGCAGCAATAGTACAGCGACAGCTTCTTCATGTCGTAATCGGGCATATCCTCCTGCGTCAGCACGACCGTCAGCTCCTTCGCCCGGTCGTTGCGGAAATTGAAGAAGATCACCACGTCCCTGTCCTGGATCGTACCGACCGGATCGCCTTGTCCGTCAACGCAGACGATCGGCTTGATAAATTCGTCGGTCACCCCTTCGTCGTAGGATTTCTGCACGGCGGCGGCGGCGTCCGTCGCCTTTTCGCCCACGCCTTTCACGATCAGGTCGTAAGCTTCCTTGACCCGTTCCCAGCGCTTGTCGCGGTCCATCGCATAATAACGGCCGATGACCGAAGCGATTTTTCCGGCCGAATGCTTCAGGTGCCCCTGCAATTTCTCCACAAAACCCTTTCCGCTGCGCGGGTCGGTATCGCGGCCGTCCATAAAACAGTGTACGAACGTCTTGTCGATCCCGTACTCTTTCGAAATATCGCACAACTTGAACAAATGATCGAGCGAACTGTGCACGCCGCCGTCCGACAGCAGGCCCATGAAATGCACCTGCTTGCCGTTCACCTTCGCATAGGTGAACGCCTTCACGATCTCCGGATTCTTCAGAATCGAATTGTCGCGGCAGGCCCGGTTGATCTTCACCAGATCCTGGTATACGACGCGTCCGGCGCCGATATTCAGGTGACCTACTTCCGAATTACCCATCTGTCCGTCGGGAAGGCCGACGTTTTCGCCGTCGGTCAGCAACTGCGCCGACGGATATTTGGCCTCCAGGCCGTTGATATAGACCGGGTCGGCCGAATAAACCACATCGTCGTGGCCGTGATCGCCTTTGCCCCAGCCGTCCAAAATCATCAGTAATACTTTGTTTGCCATCGTCTTTCTTTTTTCGGGGAAACCTGTCCGTTTCCCGCTCTTCCACTTATTTCAATTCTCCTTTGATCAATTCCACGGCTCTGAAAATAGCCTTTTCGAGTCCTTCGGGTTTCTTACCGCCGGCCGTCGCGAAGAACGGCTGCCCGCCGCCTCCGCCGCCGATCTCTTTAGCCGCCTCGCGGATCACTTTCGACGCATTCACACCCCGGGCCACAATCTCGTCGCCCAGCATAATCGTCAGCGTCACCTTGTCGCCGAAGGCCGATCCGGTCACGAACACGAGATTCGGAAATTTCGGCTTCAGCCCGAAAGCGATTCCTTTAATGACGTCGGGCATCAAATCCAACTGGCGAGCGACCAGTACGACGCCGTCCTCCTCGGTCAGGTTCGGCTCAATGGATGCCACCAGCGATTGGATACGCTCCTTGCGCTGCTGCTCCATCTGTCTGTTCAGTTCCGAATTCTCCTCGACCAGCTTTTTGATCGCCTGAGTCACCGAAGGATTATTCACATACCGCTGAACAGCTCGCAGGGTATCCTCAAGCGAATAGACGTATTCCATCGCCCGGTCGCCCGTCAGCGCTTCGATACGCCGCACGCCGGCCGAAATGGCGCTTTCGGAAACGACCTTGAAAAAACCGATGCTGCCGGTCGCAGGAACATGGGTTCCGCCGCAGAGTTCGACCGACTTTCCGTACTGGATCACCCGCACGCGGTCGCCGTATTTTTCGCCGAACAACATCATGGCCCCGAGTTTACGGGCCTCTTCGATCGGGTATTCGCGGCGTTCCTGCAACGGAAAGTTGCTGCGGATATCCCGGTTGACCAACTTTTCGACTTCGCGGATCTGCTCGTCGGTTACCTTCTGGAAATGCGAAAAGTCGAAACGCAGGTAATCGGAACATACGAGCGACCCTTTTTGTTCGACATGATCGCCGAGCACCGTACGCAGCGCTTTATGCAACAGGTGCGTGGCCGTGTGATTAGCCGCCGTGTTCGCCCGCGCTTCGCCGTCCACTACCGCACGGAACTTCGCCGAAAGATCGTCCGGAAGCCGATCGACCAGATGGACGGTCAGGTTGTTCTCCTTTTGGGTATCGGTGACCGGAATCTTCTGTTCGTCGCTCTCGATGTACCCGCGGTCGCCGGTCTGCCCGCCCGAATTACCGTAGAAAGGCGTCTGGTCGAAAACCAACTGATAGTAAGTCTTGTTCTTGGCGGTAACGCGACGATAACGCGAAATCCGCACGTCGCTTTCGAGCGTATCGTAACCGATGAAGCGACTCTCGGCGATCGGGAACAGTTCGACCCAATCGTCGGTATCGACCGCCGCCGCGTTGCGCGAACGCTCTTTTTGTTTCTGCAGTTCGGCAGAGAATTCCTCGCCGTTTACCGTCATGCCGTTTTCCTGAGCGATCAGTTCGGTCAGGTCGATCGGGAATCCGTAAGTATCGTACAGCAGGAACGCTTCGCTGCCGCTGATCACCCGGCTGCCGGCGGCCTGTTCCTTTTTGATCACATTGTCGAGCAGATTGATCCCGGTAGCCAATGTCCTCAGGAATGCGGCTTCCTCCTCGGCGATCACTTTGGTAATCAGATCCTGCTGCGCCGCCAGTTCGGGGAACTGTTCGCCCATCTGCCGGACGAGTCCGTCGACCAACTGGCAGATAAACGGCTCGTTGAAACCGAGGTAAGTATATCCGTACCGCACGGCGCGGCGCAGGATACGCCGGATCACGTACCCGGCCTTCACGTTCGACGGCAGCTGCCCGTCGGCAATCGAGAAAGCAATCGCCCGCAGGTGGTCGGCAACCACCCGCATCGCGATATCGGCCCTGCGATCCTGACCGTAAACTTTTCCGGACAGTTCGGCCAGACGCCGGATCGTCGGTTGGAATACGTCGGTATCGTAATTGCTCTGTTTGCCCTGCAACACCATGCAAAGCCGTTCGAAGCCCATGCCGGTATCCACGTGGCGGGCCGGCAGCAATTCCAGTTCGCCGCTGGCCTTGCGGTTGAACTGCATGAAAACCAGGTTCCATATCTCGATGACCAGGTGGTGCCCCCGGTTCACCAACTCGCGTCCGTCCAACGCGGCCCGCTCCTCGTCCGAACGCAGGTCGTAATGGATTTCGCTGCACGGGCCGCAAGGCCCCGTATCGCCCATTTCCCAGAAATTATCATGACGGTTTCCGAGAATGATATGGTCTTCGGGCAGGAACTGCTTCCAATACTGGTAGGCCTCGTTGTCACGGTCGATATTTTCATCGGGACTTCCCTCGAAAATCGTCGCGTACAAACGCTCTCTCGGCAGGCCGTACACGTCGGTAAGCAACTCCCACGCCCACGAGATCGCCTCTTTCTTAAAGTAATCCCCGAACGACCAGTTGCCGAGCATTTCGAACATCGTGTGATGGTAAGTGTCGTGGCCGACCTCCTCCAGGTCGTTGTGCTTGCCCGACACGCGCAGACATTTCTGCGAATCGGCCACCCGGCGGTCTTTGATCGGAGAGTTCCCCAGGAACAAATCTTTAAACTGGTTCATCCCGGCGTTGGTGAACATCAGGGTCGGGTCGTTCTTGACGACCATCGGAGCCGACGGCACGATCACATGCCCTTTGCTGCGGAAAAAATCGAGAAAAGTTTTTCTGATTTGATTAGAATCCATACCTTACTTATAATATCTGCGTACTGCGATGCGTTATCTTGTAGGAAATTGCAAAATTAAGTAAATTAGTCTAATTTTGTCACATTTCCCGTTGATAAAATACTTTTTTAGTGTCCGAACTTGCGGCGGCATCCGGAAGAAAGCCTCCCAATATCTGACCGATCATCGAATGCATGGCAAAAAAGCGGTATAAATTCAATCCACAAACCCTGACCTACGAGGTGATGGCGATCCCGTTCCGCATCCGGTTCTACCGGATTCTGCGGAAGGTGCTGATCGGCTTTATCCTGGCTTCGGTGGTCAACCTGCTTTTCTCCTTTTTCTTCTACACGCCGAAGATGTACCGTATCGGCGAACGGAACAACGAACTGATGCTGAAGTACAACATCCTGAACGACAAAATCCGCGCGGCGACCGCCAAACTGCAGGAACTGCGTCACCGCGACAACAACGTGTACCGCTCGCTGTTCGCCGCCGACTCGCTGAACTTGCACGGAATCTATACGCCCTATCCCGACACGAAATACAGCTTCCTGGAAGGAGACATGTACACGCCGGAGATGATCGGCACGTGGAGAGACCTCGACGCAATGACCCGGATGCTGTACCTGGAGTCCAAATCGCTCGACGAACTCGAGGTGCTGTCCAAAAACAAAGCGCTGATGGCCGAAGCGATTCCCGCGATCTGGCCGCTCGACCGCCGGAAACTGCGCGGCAACATCGGCGCGTTCGGCACGCGGGTACACCCGATCACAGGACGGGTGAAAGGACACCAGGGCGTCGACCTGGGATCGAACATCGGAACGCCGGTTTATGCCACCGGGGACGGATTCGTCGCCTTCAACAACGAAGGGACGCGGGGATACGGGCGTCAGATCCTGCTGAACCACGGATTCGGCTACAAAACCCGTTACGCCCACCTGAGCAAAATCGAAGTGATGCCGGGGCAAAAGGTGAAGCGCGGCGAGAAGATCGGGGAGGTCGGCAATACGGGACTGTCGAAAGGCCCCCACCTGCATTACGAAGTTATATATAAAGGTGTCCATGTCGACCCGATCAACTACCTGAGCCGCGACATGACCGAAGCCGAATTCCAGAAGATCATCGAATCGGCGCAGTACACGACTTACGAAGGCGATTAATCCGATGGACAACAAACGAACCCCGAAATTCAAGGAGCTAGTTCCCCGCTGGTACGAGCAACGCGAAAAATTCAAGAAGAAATTTTGGCGCGGCGTGATCCATCTGTTCGCATGGATCGGGATCGCCGTCATCTATTACGCCGCCTTCTCGTTCTTTTTCGACACGCCGCTGGAGTACCAGATGAAACACTCCACGCGCAAGCTGCGCCAGGAATACGACTCGTTGAGCAAACGCTATGCGACGGTCGAAAAAGTGCTGTACAACGTCATCGACCGCGACAAGCAGGTGTTCCGGACGCTGTTCGAATCCGACCCGTACAATTTCGACACGGAATTCGAGAAAAAACGCTGGGAAACCCATGAAAAACTGCTGACCAAATCCAACAAGGAACTGGGCAAGGAGTTTTTCGGGAAACTCAATACCCTCGAAAAACGCGCCGGCGAACACCTGTACACGCTGGCGACCCTCGAACAAACCGCCGATTCGCTGAAAGACCGAATCGACAACATCCCGGCGATCCAGCCGGTCATCAACAAAGACCTGACGCTGCTGACCGCCTCGTACGGTATGCGGATCCACCCGTTCTATAAAATTCTAACCGCCCACCAAGGCGTGGACTATACGGTGAGCGAAGGTTCGCGCGTTTTCGCGACGGCCGACGGCCGGATCAAGGACGTCGTTACGCGTAACACCACGTCCGGGAATACCGTGGTCATCAACCACGGGAACGGCTACGAAACGACTTACAGCCACCTGGGAAAAATCTACGCTAAAAAAGGCGAATTCGTCAAACGGGGCGACATCATCGCCCAATCCGGCAACACGGGTCTGTCGCTGGCGCCCCACCTGCATTACGAAGTCAAGCACGACGGTATGCGGGTAGACCCGATCCACTATTTTTTCATGGAACTGAATTACCAAGATTACCAAAAAATCATCCGGATCGCCCAAACCGGGATGCAATCGTTCGACTAAGCGTCCGAAAAAACATTTTTTTCGCGAATACCCCTGCAAAAAAATAGGGGCATTCGCGAATATTTGCTACTTTTGTCCGTTCAAATACAAACAACGAATCGACATGGCAATATTACGTTTCAAGGCGCTTGACGAAATGTCAAAACGGGAGCCGGTAAAAGCCGACCTGCCGGACAAAAAGATATCCGATTATTTCGGCGCGGACGTATTCGACCGCGAAAAAATGCGTCAATACATCCCGAAAGAAGCTTACGAAAGCCTCTGCACCGCTGTCGACGAAGGACGGCGGATCGACCGCAAGATCGCCAACCAGGTCGCCCAGGGGATGAAAACGTGGGCCATGGAAAAAGGAGCAACCCACTATTCGCACTGGTTCCAGCCGCTGAACGACTCCACCGCCGAGAAACACGATGCCTTCTTCGAACCGATGTTCGGAGGCGGATCGTTCGAAGCGTTCAAAGGCGAGCTGCTCGTACAGCAGGAACCCGACGCATCGAGTTTCCCGACCGGAGGCCTCCGCAACACGTTCGAAGCGCGCGGTTATTCGGCTTGGGACCCTTCGTCGCCCGCGTTCATTCTCGACCGGACACTCTGTATCCCCAGCATATTCATCGCCTACACCGGCGAAGCGCTCGACTTCAAAACGCCGCTGCTCAAGTCGCTGCAGGCCATTGATAAAGCCGCCGTCGAAGTGTGTCAGTTGTTCGACAAGGACGTAAGGAAGGTCAATGTCACGCTGGGCTGGGAGCAGGAATATTTCCTGGTGGACGAAGCGCTGTTTCTGGCCCGTCCCGACTTGGCGCAGACCGGACGTACGCTGATGGGGCACATCGCGGCCAAAGACCAGCAACTCGACGACCACTATTTCGGAGCCATTCCGAGCCGCGTGCTCGAATACATGAAAGACTTCGAACTGCAAGCCTACCGCCTCGGCATCCCGATCAAGACCCGGCACAACGAGGTGGCCCCGAATCAATTCGAATGCGCGCCTGTATTCGAGGAAGCCAACATCGCCGTCGATCACAACACATTGCTGATGACCCTGATGCGCCGGCTGGCGCAAAAACACAAGCTGCGCGTGCTGTTCCACGAAAAACCGTTCGCCGGCGTCAACGGATCGGGCAAGCACTGCAACTGGTCGCTGCTGACCGACACGGGCGTAAACCTGCTTGCGCCGGGCAAAACACCGAAAAACAACATCCAATTCCTGACCTTTTTCGTCAATACGATCATGGCCGCCCACAATTACGGTCCGTTGTTCATGGCGTCGATCGCCACCCAGTCGAATTCGCACCGGCTCGGCTCGCACGAAGCGCCGCCGGCCGTCATGTCGGTATTCACCGGCTCGACCCTGTCGGCCATCCTCGACTCGCTCGAAGAACGCCTGAGCGACAAGAAACTGACTCCCGACGAAAAAACCGAGATCAAACTCGACATCGGAAAGATCCCGGAAATTCTGCTCGACAACACCGACCGCAACCGCACCTCGCCGTTCGCCTTCACCGGCAACCGGTTCGAATTCCGGGCGACCGGTTCGTCGAACAACTGCGCCGCGCCGCTGATTCCGATCAACACGGCGGTCGCCGAACAGCTCACCCTATTCAAAGCCGAAGTCGACAAGCTGATCGACAAAGGGGTGAAAAAAGACGAAGCGATCCTACAGATCATCCGCAAATACATCATCGAATCGAAAAAAATCCGGTTCGAAGGCAACGGATACAGCGCCGAATGGCTGCGCGAAGCCGACAGACGCGGGCTCGAAAGCATCCAGAGCGTTCCGGACGCATTCAAGATTTTCAGCAGCAAAGCCTATTCGAAACTGTTCGACAAACACAAAGTGTTCAACGAATCGGAAATCCACGCCCGTTACGAAATCAACATGGAAAATCTGATCAAGAAAATCCAGATCGAATCGCGCGTACTGGCGGATATGGCGGCCAACCATATCGTTCCGACGGCTATTCATTACCAGAATATCCTGATTAAGAACGTCCAGGGACTCAAGGACATCCTGCCGAACGAGTACCTCGACCTGGCGGCCGAGGAAATCCGTACGATCCAGACGATCGCCAAGCACGTGAAGGCCATTCGCGAGAACACTTACCTGATGGTCGAAGCCCGGAAGAAATACAACCACATGGACAACCTGGTGGCGCGGGCGACCGGTTACTCGGAAGACGTGCTGATCTATCTCGACAAGATTCGCCACGACATCGACAAGCTCGAACTGATCGTGGACGACGAACTCTGGCCGCTGCCCAAATACCGCGAAATGATGACGATCAACTAATGCCGCCGCAAAACGGCATACGCGACGACCTGTAAAAAGCGAAGCCGCCGGGACAATAACATCAGAAATCGAAATACGAAGGGCGGCAATCCGAAAACGCCGCCCTTCAGAATTCGAAGCTGTTTTCCGGCGGTTCGGAGACCGCCTTCGCATCAAACTATTTTTCGCCCATGTCCGGCATCGGCTTCTTGTAATCGCCGTTCTTAAGTTTCGCATGGCACTTTTCGAAGCAATCCAGCGTATACTCCACGTCTTCGAGCGTATGTACGGCCGTAGGAATAATCCGCAGAATGATCTCCCCTCTCGGAATCACCGGATACACGACCACCGAACAGAACAGGTTATAGGTCTCGCGCAGATCGACCACGATATTGCAGGCCTCGTCCACCCCGCCTTTCATGTAAACGGGCGTAACGGGCGACAAGGTGCCGCCGATATCGAACCCGCGCTTGCGGAAGCCGCTCTGCAACGCATGGACGATCGTCCAAAGGTTGTCCTTGAATTCCGGATGCTTGCGGATCATATCCAGACGCTTCAACGCCCCTTTGACCATCGGCATCGGCAGCGCTTTCGCATAGGTCTGCGAACGCATGTTGTAACGCAGGTAATCCACGATATATTTTTCAGACGAAACGAAAGCGCCGATCCCGGCCATCGACTTGGCGAACGTATTGAACAGTACGTCCACGCCGTCGATCACGCCGAAATGCTCGGGCGTTCCGGCGCCGGTCTTCCCCATCGTTCCGAACCCGTGCGCGTCATCGACCAGCAGGCGGAACTTGAAATCCTTCTTCATGGCGACGATCTCGTCGAGCTTGCCCAGGTCGCCTTTCATGCCGAACACGCCCTCGGTGATTACCAGCACGCCGCCGCCGTTCTCTTCGGCCAGCTTCGTGGCATGACCGAGCTGCTTGCGGCAGGCCTCCATGTCGTTATGCGGATAAACGAAACGCTTGCCGGTATGCAACCGCAGCCCGTCGATGATGCAGGCGTGCGCCTCCGAATCGTAAACCACCACGTCGCGGCGGGTCAGCAGCGAATCGATGATCGAGATCATCCCCTGATACCCGTAGTTCAGCAGGAACGCGTCGGGCTTGCCGACGAAGGCGGCCAACTCCCGTTCGAGCTGTTCGTGCCATTTGGTCTGCCCGCTCATCATACGCGCCCCCATCGGATACGCCATACCGAATTCGGCGGCGGCTTCGGCATCGGCCTTCCGCACCTCCGGGTTGTTGGCCAGCCCCAGGTAGTTATTCAGGCTCCAGTTCAATACTTCCCGCCCGCGGAACATCATCCGGGGACCGATTTCTCCTTCCAGTTTCGGGAAAGAATAGTAACCGTGACTCAATTTCTGATACTGACCGATCGGGCCGCCGGCGTTCTCGTGTATTCGTTCAAAAATATCCACTGTAGTATAATTTGTTTGGTTGAATTCCACAAAAAATCACACAAAGTTAACCTTTTTCTACAAAGCATAAAAAATTTAACCTTTTTTTATGTTCCGTTTCCGTTTTTCCGCCCGGCAATCGAACGCAAAACGCACCCGCCGCATCCGCATCGGAACGCTTCCCGCCCGCGCCGCCGCATCCGCGGGAAGCAGCCCTCCCTACCGGAGACCGGCATCGGAACGCTCCGTGCCCGCATACAAAATATAAATCGAAAAAAAACAATATATGTTTTCCCAAATCGTTAAAAATACATAACTTTGCCCGTCCGGTAAATATGGTGTTTTCCGTGCGAAGCGTTTAAACCCTGTAAATAACGATGAAATTTTATCCTGCGAAAATTTTTATTGCGTTAATGCTTTTGACGACCGTGTCGTGCAGCGAGTACAACAAACTCCTGAAAAGCGGCAGCAACAAGCAAAAGTACGACAAGGCTCTCGAATACTTCAATGCCGGGAAATACAGCAGGTCGCTCACCCTGTTCAAGGACATCGAACACATCTTCAGCCAATCCGATCAGGCCGATACCGTCGCTTTCTACACGAGCCTGTGCTCCTACAAAATGGGGGATTTCGAAACCAGCTCCCAGCAATTCGACGAATTCCGCCGGCGTTTCGGGCGAAGCCCGTTCCTCGAAGAGTCGGAATACTATTTCGCCAAAGGGTTCTACTACCTGTCGCCGAAGCCCGAAAACGATCAATCGTTCACGTTCCAGGCCATGCAGGCCATCAGCGAATACTTGGATCGGTATCCCAAAAGCCAAAAACGGGACGAGCTGCTTGAAAACATGGTCGAACTGCGTCAGAAGCTTTACGACAAAGCTTTCCTGAACGCCAAACTCTATTACGACGTAGGTTATTACAATTCGGCCGTTACGGCGTTGCGCAACGCGATCCTGAAATATCCGGAAAGCAACCACCGCGAGGAACTGGCTTATCTGATCGTCAGCGCGCAGTGTCTCTATGCCCGCAACAGCGTTCCTGCCTTACAGCGTCAGCGTTATCTGGATACCCAGAACGCTTATTACAGCTTTATCGACGAATATCCGGAAAGCAAATACCGCAAAGAAGCCGACAAAATGCAGGACGAGGCTAAAAAATTCCTGGAGAAATACAAAGAGAAGCCCGATGGCACCGAAGCGGAAGACAGCGAAGAGGTAACGGAATCGGCTCCGTCCCTCAATTTCTCCGACCAGACCGGCACGACGGCAAAGCGTGGGAAAGCGGAACGGAAAGAAAAGAAAGAAGCAAAAGCCGCTGTCGAGAAAGAGCCCAAACCGGCCAAAGAGTCCAAAGCGGCCCGGGAGCCCAAGCCGAAAAAAGAAAAGAGCGAAAAATCAAATAAATCCGATAATTCCGAAACAAGCAATGGAACTGAAGAAAAGTAGTATTCCGACCAACACCGTAACGCGTAAACTGACGGATCTGGACGCTCCGACGGGCAACATTTACGAATCGGTAGTCATCATCGCACGCCGCGCCAACCAGATCTCCAGCGAAATAAAACAGGAACTGACGCGCAAGCTGGCCGATTTTTCGAGCGTTAACGACTCGCTGGAAGAGACTTTCGAGAACCGCGAACAGATCGAAATATCGAAATATTACGAACGCCTGCCGAAACCGGCGATCGTAGCTACCGAAGAATTTCTCTCCGGAGAGATCTATTTCCGGGATACGAAAGCGGACGCAACCGAGGAGCTGCCGGCAGAATAAACCGGATCGTTCCGACAATTTTCAAATACGATGCTCAGAGGGAAAAAAATACTCGTCGGGGTAACGGGAAGTATCGCAGCCTACAAGGCTGCGATACTCGTCAGATTGCTGGTGCGCGAAGGAGCCGAAGTGCGGGTCGTAATGACCCCGCTGGCCAAACAGTTCATCACGCCGCTGACGCTGGCGACCCTGTGCAAACATCCCGTTCCGGTCGAATTCTTCAATCCGGAGAACGGGGAATGGAACAGCCATGTCAGTCTCGGCACGTGGGCGGACGCTTACCTGATCGCCCCGGCTACGGCCAACACGATCGCGAAAATGGCGACCGGCGTGGCGGACAACCTGCTGCTGACCACTTATCTGTCGGCGCGGTGTCCCGTTTTCGTCGCTCCGGCGATGGATCTGGACATGTACTCCCACCCTACCACGCAATACAACCTCGACTCGCTGAAAAGCTACGGCAACCAGGTGATCGAGCCCGCCGAAGGCGAACTGGCCAGCGGCCTGTCGGGCAAAGGCCGCATGGAAGAACCGGAGAAGATCGTCGCTTTCGTATCGGATTTTTTCGCCAAGAAACGCAACCTGACCGGCAAAACGATCCTCGTAACGGCCGGCCCGACGATCGAACCGATCGACCCGGTACGCTACATTTCAAACTTCTCGTCGGGCAAAATGGGGTATGCGATCGCCGCCGAGTTGAAAGAACGCGGCGCCGAAGTGATCCTCGTAACCGGGAAAACGGCCTTGACGCCGCCGGACGGCGTGCAGACGGTCGACGTGGTGACGGCCGAGCAGATGTTCCGGGCCGCTACGAAAGCTTTCGACCGATGCGACGCGGCGGTCATGTGCGCCGCCGTGGCCGACTATACGCCGCAGGCGGTCGCCGACACGAAAATCAAAAAGGAAGGATCGGCATGGAACATCGCCCTGCAGCCGACCCGGGATATCGCCGCTGCGATCGGAGCGGTCAAAGGAACGCGCCTCGTGGCCGGATTCGCGCTCGAAACCGACCACGAACGAGCCAACGCGCAATCCAAGCTGGAACGCAAAAACATGGATTTCATCGTACTGAACTCTTTGCAGGACGACGGCGCCGGATTTGGAGGCAATACCAACAAGATCACGATACTTCGCCGCGACGGAAGCGAAACCGTATTCGGGCTGAAAAGCAAAACTGAAGTAGCCGCGGACATCGTCGACGAAATCGAAGCGTTCTGGGCGCCGAAAAACGCCCGTCCCGAATAACCGAACGCTCAACAATACCTATAAACCGTCTGGATAAACTTTTGAAATCGCCATGCTGAATCGTTTGTCGGTTGAAAATTACGCGCTGATCGACCGGTTGGACATCGAACTGGCCGCCGGGCTGAATATCGTCACCGGAGAGACCGGAGCCGGAAAATCGATCCTGCTCGGGGCTCTCGGCCTGATTCTCGGTAATCGCACCGATGCCGCGGCGATTAAGAACAGCCAGCGCAACTGCGTCATCGAAGCGGAATTCGACATCGACGGATACGGACTGGAGGCATTGTTCGAATCGTTGGACATCGACTACGAAAACCGGACAATCATCCGGCGCATCGTCACGCCGGGAGGAAAAAGCCGGGCCTATGTGAACGACATTCCCGTACAGATGAACACCTTGCGCGAGATCGGCAGCCGGCTGATCGACATTCATTCGCAGCACCAAACCCTGCTGCTCGCGGACAACCGTTTCCAGACCGGTATCGTGGACAGCGTCGCTTCGCACGACGGTCTGCTGTCGCGTTACAAGGAGACGTTCGCTGCGCTGCAACAATCCGAACGCGAACTGAACCGGCTGCGGCAACAGGCCGAAGCGAACGACCGCGACCGAGAATACCTCGCCTTCCAGTCGGACGAATTGCAAAAAGCCAAATTAAAAGAGGGAGAACAGGCTGAACTCGAAGCGCAACAGACCGAATTGTCCCACGCGGCCGAAATCAAGGATACGCTGCTATGGATCTCGCAGGAGATGACCGGAGCCGATGAAAACCTGCTCGGTCGGATCAAAGAGATCGAAGTGTCGCTCGGTCGGATCGCCAGGGTCTATCCGCAGGCCGACGCCTTCTATACCCGGCTGCACAGCGCCGCGCTCGACCTGAAAGACATGGCCTCCGAGATCGCCTCCGAAGGAGATCGCTTGGAAGCCGATCCGCAACGACTCGAATCGGTGTCGCAGCGGCTCGACCTGATCTACTCGCTGCAACAAAAGCACAAGGCGGATTCCGTCGAAACGTTGCTCGCCCTGCAGGACGATTACCAAAAGCGCCTCGCGCAGCTCGAAGGATCGGCGCAGGCCATCGAAACGCTATCGCGGCGGATCGGAGAGTTACGCGTAAAAGCCGCGAAGCAGGCCGCAGAAATCACCGCCGGACGCAAAAAAACCGTCCCGCACGTCGAAAAGCAGGTCAAAGAGATGCTCGCAGAACTGGGAATGCCGGCGGCCGAGTTGCGTATCGGAATCACGCCGGCAGCGGAACTGCAACCCGACGGCGCGGACGACATCCGCTTTTTGTTCACGGCCAACCGCCACATGCCGCCGCAGCCGATCGAACGAGTCGCCTCGGGCGGCGAAATGTCGCGGCTGATGCTGAGCCTCAAAGCGATCGTCGCGCACCACAGCCAACTGCCGACCATCATCTTCGACGAAATAGACACCGGCGTGTCCGGGTCGATCGCCGACCGGATGGGCGAGATCATCAGCCGCCTGTCGGACGACCTGCAGGTCGTCAACATCACGCACCTGCCGCAGATCGCCAGCAAAGGCGACCATCACTTCTTCGTATACAAAGAAGAATCCGGATCGACCACGACCACCCGCATCCGCAAACTCGATCAGCAGCAACGCATCGACGAAATCGCAAAAATGCTCAGCGGCACGGACGTCACCGCAGCCGCGCGCGAACAGGCACGGCTGCTGCTGAATATCAGGCCGGAACAGTAATCCTTCATGCTTTCCCCCCGGACAGGTTGACGTCGTACATTTTGCGGCGGCACGGGAGCGTATCGCATTTATTATGGACTCTTTAGTCGCGCCGTTTTGCTTTTTTGCCGTCGTATTTGTATATTTGCGACTTGACTACTTTCGAAATGAAACCGCTAATTTTGTAAATGAAAGAATGTAGAATTACGGTTTAAAAGACTTGATGCCATGAGTGAGAAATTATTTATTTTCGACACGACGTTGCGCGACGGAGAACAGGTTCCCGGTTGCCAGTTGAATACGATTGAAAAGATAGAAGTAGCCCGCGCCCTGGAAGAACTGGGCGTAGATATCCTGGAAGCAGGTTTCCCGATTTCGAGTCCGGGCGACTTCAATTCGGTGCGCGAAATTTCGAAGGCGGTTTCGAATCCCACGATCTGCGCGCTGACTCGCGCCGTACAGAAAGACATCGACGTAGCCGCCGACGCGCTGGCGCTGGCCAAACATAAGCGGATCCATACCGGGATCGGCGTGTCCCACTCGCATATTTACGACAAGCTCAAATCGACCCCCGAAGAGATCATCGAACGGGCCGTAGCTGCCGTGAAACACGCGAAGAAATATGTCGAAGACGTCGAATTCTACGCCGAAGACGCCGGCCGGGCCGACAACGAATACCTGGCGCGCGTCATCGAAGCGGTCATTAAAGCGGGCGCTACGGTGGTCAATATCCCCGACACGACCGGATACTGCCTGCCGCAAGAGTACGGGCGGAAAATCAAATACCTGATGGAAAACGTCGGCAACATCCACAAGGCGATCATCTCGACGCACTGCCACAACGACCTCGGAATGGCGACGGCCAACACGCTGGAAGCCGTCATCAACGGCGCCCGCCAAGCTGAAGTGACGATCAACGGGATCGGCGAACGCGCCGGCAACACCTCGCTCGAAGAGGTGGTAATGGCACTGCGCTGCCACAAGCACTTGAATGTCGATACGTCGATCAATTCGAAATTGTTGACTTCGACCAGCCGCATGGTAGCCAGCATGATGAACATGCCGGTACAGGCCAACAAGGCGATCGTCGGACGCAACGCCTTCGCCCACTCGTCGGGAATCCACCAGGACGGCGTGCTGAAAAGCCGCGAAAGCTACGAGATCATCAATCCGGTCGATGTCGGACTGGACGAATCGGTGATCGCCCTGACGGCCCGCAGCGGCCGCGCGGCGCTGAACCACCGGCTCGAACTGCTCGGATTCAAACTCGAACAGAAAGAACTGGACGAAGTATACGCCAAGTTCCTCGAACTGGCCGACAAGAAGAAGGACGTCCGCGACGACGACCTGCTCTATCTGGTCGGGGCCGCCACCGGCGAAAAGGTCGGCAAGCGGATCAAACTGAAATACCTGCAAATCCTGACCGGCACGCTGATCCCCACCGCGACGGTCATCGTCAAGATCGGCGACAGCGAACGCACGGCCACCTGCACCGGAAACGGCCCGGTGGACGCGGCGGTCAAAGCGATCAAAACGCTGATCAACGAAACGGTACAGATCACCGAATTCCTGATCCAGGCGATGAACAAGGGCAGCGACGACGTAGGCCGCGTACACGTACAGGTCAAATGCGGGTCGATGCTGGTCCACGGTTTTTCGGCTAATACGGACGTCGTAAAAGCGGCCGTCGAAGCTTTCGTGGACGGACTGAACCTGCTCAATGTAACGGAAAAAACAGAATAATCATAAACACACGAAAATGGGAAAAACACTTTTTGACAAAGTTTGGGATGCACACGTAGTCCGTCAGTTGGACGGCGGCCGCAGCGTATTATATATCGACCGTCATTATATTCACGAAGTAACCTCGCCGGTCGCTTTTCTGGGACTCAAAAACCGCGGGATCAAAGTAGCCCGGCCGCAGCAGACGACCGGAACGCCGGATCACAACGTGCCGACCCTGAACCAGGATCGACCCGTCGCCGAAGAACAGAGCCGCAAACAGCTCGAATCGTTCAGCCGCAACTGCGAGGAGAACGGTGTGGAATACTTCAAGCTGGGCAGTCCCGGACACGGTGTCGTGCATATCGTCGGGCCCGAACAGGGGATCACTCAGCCCGGCATGACGATCGTATGCGGCGACAGCCACACCTCGACGCACGGGGCTTTCGGCGCCGTCGCATTCGGAATCGGCACGTCGGAAGTCGAAATGGTATTCGCTTCGCAGTGCATCCTGCAGCCGAAGCCCAAAACAATGCGCATTACCGTGAACGGCAAGCGCGGCAAAGGGGTGACGGCCAAAGACATCGTCCTGTACATCATCTCGAAGATATCGGCGTCGGGCGGAACGGGACATTTTATCGAGTTCGCCGGCGAAGCGATCCGCGACCTGTCGATGGAAGAGCGGATGACCGTCTGCAATATGAGCATCGAATGCGGCGCGCGCGGCGGCATCATCGCCCCCGACCAAACGACGTTCGACTACGTGAAAGGCCGCAACCGAGCCCCGCAGGGAGCCGATTTCGACAAAGCCGTAGCCGCCTGGAAAGAACTTTATTCGGATCAGGACGCGCATTTCGACACCGAATACGCGTTCGACGCCGCCGATATCGAGCCGATGATCACGTACGGTACGAACCCGGGCATGGGAATGGGCATTACCGGCACGATCCCGTCGGGCGAAGGACTCAGCGGCAGCGACAAGGTCAGCTTCGACAAATCGCTGAACTACATGGGCTTCCACAGTGGCGAGAAGATGCTCGGCAAAAAGGTCGATTACGTGTTTCTGGGTAGTTGCACCAACGGCCGGATCGAGGATTTCCGACAGTTCGCCAACGCCGTGAAAGGCCGCAAGAAAGCGCCGAACGTAACCGCATGGCTCGTTCCGGGTTCGAAGATGGTCGAAGCGCAGGCCAAAGCCGAAGGACTGGAAACGATCCTGAACGAAGCCGGTTTCGAACTGCGGCAGCCCGGTTGCTCGGCCTGCCTGGCGATGAACGCGGACAAAATTCCTTCGGGCATGTACAGCGTATCGACTTCGAACCGCAATTTCGAGGGACGTCAGGGTCCGGGAGCCCGCACGATGCTGGCGGGACCGCTGGTAGCCGCCGCCGCCGCCGTAACCGGTGTGATCTCCGATCCGCGCGAAGTATTCAACCTTTAATCCGATAACAAGCACGAGGTGCATAATTTTCAAATACCATGGCTATTCCAAAATTCACGAAATTAACGACTACGGCCTGTCCGCTGAATATAGAGAACGTCGATACCGACCAGATCATTCCCGCCCGTTTCCTGAAAGCGGTCGAACGCAAAGGCTTCGGGGACAACTTGTTCCGCGACTGGCGTTACGATAAGGCCGGCAACAAGGTGGACTCCTTCCCGCTGAACGATCCGAAATTCGGCGGCGAGATCCTGGTGGCCGCCAAAAACTTCGGCTGCGGTTCGTCGCGCGAACATGCCGCGTGGGCGATTTTCGACTACGGATTCCGGGTGGTGGTATCGAGCTTTTTCGCCGATATTTTCCGCAACAACGCGCTGAACAACGGCCTGGTAATGGTACAGGTCAGCGACGAGTTCTTAAACAAAATATTCGCCGCCATCGCTGCCGATCCGAAGGCTCAATTCGAAGTCGACCTGCCGAATCAGACCTTCACGATCTGCTCGACCGGCGAAAAAACTTCGTTCGAAATCGACGGATACAAAAAAGAATGCCTGTTGAACGGGTACGACGACGTAGACTATCTGTTGAGCATCCAAGACGATATCGCCCGTTTCGAAAAGGCCCGGGCCTAACTTCCTTACGCTTATGGTAAAAGAGATTGAGATACTCGATACGACGTTGCGCGACGGCGAACAGACCTCCGGGGTTTCGTTCGCGGTACGCGAAAAACTCAGTATGGCCCGCCTGCTGCTCGACGAACTGCACGTAAACCGGATTGAAATCGCTTCGGCACGGGTGTCGGAGGGCGAATTCGAATCGGTGCGCAGGATTGCGCAGTGGGCTGCCGCACGCGGGTATCTGGATCGTGTGGAAGTACTGGGATTCGTCGACAACGGGGTATCGTTGAAATGGATCGCAGACGCCGGCTGCCGGGTAGTCAACCTACTGGCGAAAGGCTCGCGCCGTCATTGCGAACTTCAACTACGCAAAACCCCGCAGCAACACTTCGCCGATATCAAAACGGCCATCGCGCAAGCGACCGAAATGAGCATCGCGGTCAACATCTATCTGGAAGACTGGTCGAACGGGATGCGTTTTTCGCCCGACTACGTTTATGAGATGGTCGATACGCTGAAAAGAGAGCCTATCCGGCGCTTTATGATTCCCGACACGCTCGGGGTGCTGAACCCGGACGACTGCTACGCTTTTTGCCGCGACATGGTGGAACGCTATCCGGAGCTGCATTTCGACTTCCACGCGCACAACGACTACGATCTGGCGGTCGCCAACGTCGCCGCAGCCGTCAAAGCCGGAGTGCAGGGCATCCATACGACCGTCAACGGATTGGGCGAACGGGCCGGGAATGCGCCGCTGTCGAGCGTAATCGCCGTGTTGAACGACCACCTGAAAGTGCGTAATACGATCGTCGAGAAGAGCATCAACCACGTCAGCCGGATAGTGGAAACCTACACGGGCATCCACATCCCGGCCAACGAACCGGTCGTCGGCGAAAACGTATTCACGCAGTGCGCCGGCATCCATGCCGACGGGGACAATAAGGACAACCTGTACTACAACGACCTGTTGCCCGAACGGTTCGGACGGGTGCGCGAATACGCGCTCGGAAAGATGTCGGGCAAGGCGAATATCAAAAAAAATCTCGATACGCTGGGCATCGACCTCGACGAGGAAGCGATGCGCAAAGTGACCGAACGGATCATCGAACTGGGCGACAAGAAACAGGCCGTAACGTCGGAAGACCTGCCTTACATCATCGCGGACATCCTGAAACAGGACGTTTACGACGTAAAGGTGCATATCCTGAATTACAATCTGTCTCTGTCGTATGGCCTTAGGCCGGTGGCGACCGTGAAAATCCGGATCAACGATCGGGATTACGAGGAAACCTCGTCGGGAGACGGGCAGTACGACGCATTCATGCGGGCCATCCGGAAAATCTACAAGGAGCAACTAAAACGCGATTTCCCGATGCTGGTCAACTATTCGGTATCGATTCCTCCGGGAGGACGCACCGACGCTTTCGTCCAAACCTACATCACGTGGGAATACCGCGGCGAAACGTTCAAGACCCGCGGGCTGGACGCCGACCAGACGGAAGCCGCTATCAAGGCGACGCTCAAAATGTTGAACAAGGTCGAAAACATCCTCAATCAACAGTCGTCCGGCGAAAATTAATAACCGGAATCCCGCAAAACCGAAACGGGCGGCCCCTCAAGATTGGGCCGCCCGTTTTATCTGGTGAACAAACCATACAGCAAAGCATTCAAGGCTTCCGATAATCCTTACGCAAACTGCTTTTCCGCTCCGTCGGGAAGTCGTCGGGTACCCGCTGACGGACTTTCCCGGTAGCGGCCCATTCCGACCCGCGCAGCAACAACGTTTGAAACCCCGTGCACTGCATGGCCGGATTGTCTTCGAGACTCGGTCCCGCATGACCGATCATCAAGTGAAATATGCGGGCTTTCCCGTAATCGACGGTAAAAACCAACGGTTCCTCGCGTCCGGAACCTCCTCGTCCGGGATCGGCATAGGCCGTGTACAGCAATTCCGCGACATTGACCGGACCGCGCATCCGATCGTACAGCTCGTCGGTCGCATGTATCCACCGCCCGGGCAATCCCCGGACAACCGGATGTTCGGCATTACGGCCATTCATCGAGTATTCGCGCTGTTCGCCGTGCGAGCCTCCGGGCCCCTTCGTCGTGTCTCTTACCAAACTTCCGTCCTTCCAGTACAGGTACGGGCCGGAACGCTCGTCGCGGCCTCCCCAACCTCCGAGAGCGGCAATACGATTAAATTCCTCCCAATCGGGAAAAGCATTGTCGGCGGCGTGGTAGAGCACCACCCCGCCTCCGTCGCGGACATAATCCAGAAAACGCCGCTCGGTCGAAGCGCTCCAGCGGTCTCCGTTATAATCCAGGATCACCACCCGGTAGGCGCTAAAATCGGGATCAAAAGCATCCATATCGCCGCCCTGCGGCGGAGAAACCGCCAGATCGACGGCAAACAGTCCGGAATTTTGCAGGATGGCCTGCAACGCCCGGTGGCTGACGGGCCAGTTGTGGTTATTCTGCCCGGTGACGATCAACGCCCGGATCGGTCTGCGGGCGCAGGACACACCGGGAAAACAGACGACGCATGCCAGCAGCAGCGCAGCCTTCAAAATCGTTTTTCTATACATAAGGTTAACGTTCAGGTGATTCCTAAAGATAGCGAAAGGGAGCCGGAATCCGCCTCCCTTTGCCGGTAAGTCCTCCGGATTACAGTTCGCGGATCCAGATATTGCGGAAACGCACCGGATTCAAATGATCCTGCAAGATGATCGGGCCCTTGCCGTGCGCGACGATCCGCGGGAAACCGATAAACTCGGTCGTTCCGAGAATCATCGTATTGTTCTGCACCAAAACACCGTTATGCAGCACGGTAATGCTCCCGTGCGATTGCAGCGAGCCGTCCTCCTTGAAACGCGGAGCGGTATAGATAATATCGTAAGTATTCCATTTGCCCGGTTTCTGGCAGGCGTTCACCAGCGGCGGAGTCTGCTTGTAGATACTCCCGGCCTGGCCGTTCGCATAGGTTTCGTTCTGGTAGTTGTCGAGAATCTGCACTTCGTACATGCCTTGCATAAACACGCCGCTGTTGCCGCGTCCCTGGCTTTCGCCGACGATTTCGGTCGGTGCGCTCCACTCGAGGTGCAACTGGAAGTCGCCGAAATCCTTTTTCGTGCGGATGCTGCCGGAGTGCGGCTTGACGGTCATGATCCCATTCTCGATCTGCCAGCCGACGGGCTTGCCCTCCTCGCAGTTTACCCATTCGCTGATCGCGTTGTCTTTCAGCCCCAGCAGAACGACGGCGTCGGACGGCGGCGCAACCACCGCATTGTCCATATCCGGAGGCGTAACGATTTTCGGTTGCGGCGTCCAGAACTCGGACATGTCGTGCGTCATCGGCGCGGGATCGGGGTATTTTTTGGCATCCTGACCGGCGGCGCCCGCGCATACCCCCACGCACCAGGCACTCAACAATAATAAATGTTTCATTTTTTAATGTATTGGTTAATGTTCGGTAAATGTTCCGCTCATTCGGCCGGCGTTTCCGTAGTTCCGGAATCGTCCGGGTTATCCGGATCATCGGGATTATCCGGATCGTCGGGTTGTTCAGGCTCTTCGGGCTCGGGATCCGGTTCCGGCGGCTTGACAGGATTCAGGATTACCCGGATCCGGTCGTGACGACGGTTGTTTCCGGTATTGGCCGGATGCGTGTAAAGCAGTTTCAGAGCGACCGTATCGGGCTTCAGCAGTGTCTCCGGATAAATCTTCAATACGATCTCCGAACGCAGCGTATCGGCAGTCACGAACCGCACGACCGAATTAACCAACTGATAGTTGTCGGGATCGACGGCCGTAGTGTATTCCGGCAGCACCTCGAAAGCGAGGGTGTCGACGGCATATTCGACTCCTCCCAGGCGGTAGACATAAATGGGCTGCTCGACGGGAACCCGCAACGACGTATCGACATCGACCGTCTGGGTCGCCGTCCGGAACCAATAAACATCCGTAACAAAACTCGAATCGTCCGTCTTATCGCACCCTCCTGAGAGAAAAATAAAAATCAGGACGGCACCAAGCATCCATTTTCCTTTCATAAACTCCATTTTTGCAACCGCAGAAATACGTATCCGGCAGCTTTTGCCCCGGTTGCCGGATACGTCCGCCGGATGACGAACCAAAGTTACAACTAATTCATTAAAATCTTACAAAACCCGAATTTGTTTTTCTTTTTCGCGAATTTTAACCGTTAAACCCGTAAATCGGAACAGGATTGCAAAAAAATGGATAGCTCATGAAAAAAAATGCCTCGCAAAAGGTCTAATATTGCACGTAGGAAAAGTTGATAAACCGGTAAGCGTATGGCGGAACGAAATCGAACGGCTTAAGCAAATTGGTTCTCAGCGAAAAAGGTTAATGTTAAGGTTAGTTTTAGGTTAGGTTAGCTGCGATGCAGTTAGGTAAAGTTGGGTTAAGTTAGGTTGGGTCCGGTATTTATACCGGACCTTTTTTGTATATTTGACATCCGAATCGTTTTTCAGAATCGACTTATACCATATCTGTAATCCGTATATTGTTTCAAACCCGAACCGACATGATCAAAAAAACCTTCCGGTCGATCGCACCGCTCGTTTTCGCGATGCTGGCATGGAGCGTCAACGCCCAAACTTACCGCCCGATCGCCGGCTTCTCCGCCGAAACGAACCGGAAACTGGAATCGTTTCTGAACTCCACCCGCACGATGAAAGAACGCAAGGTAGCCGTTTTCGACTGCGACGGCACGCTGCTCGGCCAAACGCCGTACTACCTCGCCGACGAAGCCACTTACGATTTCGCCCGTAAAAATTACGAAGGCAAAAAGGATGAAAATTCGAAAACGAAGTGGGCGGTCTGCCGGCAGTTGATCGACGGGGACAACGTCACTTTCTCCTACATCGAAAATTACATCCGGTTCTATGCCGGAATGACTCCCGACGAGATGTGCCGGGTCGGCTGGGAGTGTTTCCACGACAAATTCCAGCGGAAATTTTATCCGGAGATGAAAGAACTGCTCGGAAACCTCGAGGAATACGGCATCGAAATCTGGGTGATTACGGCCTCTCCTGAACTATTGTACCAGCGGTTTATCCACGAAGAGCTGGGGATTCCGGTCGACCGGATCATCGGAGTCAAATCCTGCATCCGCGACGGGATCGTCACCGACGAAACGGTGCGTCCGATCCCGCAGGACGCCGGTAAAGCCGAAGCGCTCAACACCTTTATTAAGGCCCGGCCGATCCTGGTCGGTGGCAACTCGCGCGGAGACATGGAGATGATGCTCGAATCGGTCGGTCTGCGCGTAATCGTCAACCCGGACGACACGAAACCCGAAGAGGCGATGGGCGGCAAAACGGTAAAGGCTTTCTGGGAAACGGACCCGAATACGATCGCCGTCCGCTGCAACGACGTGCCGGACGAAGGTTACGACTGGGCATGTAAGGCATACGGAATTCCGCAAAACCGCACCAATTCTGCAATTCAATAACGCAAATCCGATACGACCCATGAAAAACACAATCCTCGTTTTCTTATTATGCAGTCTACTGGCGCCTGCTACGCACGGCAGCGCCCGAAATCCGGAATCCGAAAAAGACACGTACACGAATCCGGTACGGACGACCGACGGAGAAGTGTTGCAAGTCGCCGACCCGTTCGTATACGAATACAAAGGCACCTATTACATGACCGGAACCACGGCCGGAGACTGCGGTTTCGATTACTATACCTCGAAAGACCTCGTGACGTGGGAATACGGGGGGCCGCTGTTTCGCAAATCGGCCGGGCATTTCGGCGCCGGGGCATTCTGGGCTCCGGAGGTAAAGTACTATAAAGGAAAATTCTACATGACGTACAGTTGCCTGAACGCCGAACGGGGCGTACTGTTGTCGTGCCTGGCCGTCAGCGACACGCCGGACGGGCCGTTCGAAGAACTTTATACGCCGTGGTTCGACCTGGGATATTCGGCCATCGATTGCCATATTTTCGTGGACGACGACAAAGCGAAAACGCCCTACCTGTACTTCAGCAAAAACGGAAATCAGGACGGTTATGGATACGGAGAGAACTACGTCGTGGAACTGAAAAAGGATCTTTCGGGAATGGTCGGCGAACCGCGGCTGGTCTCACGTGCATCGCAACCGTGGGAAAAAGTGCGCTGGAACGTAAACCGTTGCAACGAAGGGGTCACCGTCATCAAAAAAGGGAAAACCTATTATATGACCTACTCGGCCAACGATACCGGATTCGAGTTCTACGGAATCGGGATCGCGACGGCCCCCCACCCGCTCGGCCCGTGGACGAAATACGACGACAACCCGCTGATGACGACCGACCTGAGTAAAGGAGTATCGTCTCCGGGACACAACTCGATCGTCCGAACGAAGGACGGGAAACTATGGATCGTCTATCACCGTCACGCCGATCCCGACTGCCGGAAACCATCGTTCGACCGGGTGGTGTGCATCGACCGGCTGTTCTTCGACAAAAACGGCAAACTGAAGACGGACGGCCCGACTTCGACGCCGCAGCCGGTACCGTAAAATCGATCGCATATACGTTATCGTTTTAATCCGATTTTTATTAACTTTACCCAATAGACCATCTGGAAATGAAAAAATCACTGTTTATTGCCGGCCTGCTGGCTTGCGGCACGCTTTACGGACAAAACCCGATCGTTCCGCCGGGAGTATACCTGGCCGATCCCGAAGGACACCAATGGAAGGACGGGAAACTGTACCTCTACGTTTCGCGCGACGAAAGCCCGGACTACTACTGTTCGTGGAGTTACGACCTGCTGTCGACATCCGACCTGAAAAACTGGAAGATCACCAAAAACGCTTTCGCCTCGAAGGGGCCGAACGACCAGGTTCCGTACAGCGACGGCGAACTCTACGCTTCGGACGCCGCTTACAAAAACGGCAAATACTATTTATATTACAGTATGCGGGACGCGATCGACGAAGGCGTGGCAGTATCGGACTCGCCCGACGGACCGTTCAAAAACGGTCAGCCGATGAAAGGTATTTCGCAGATCGACCCGGCGGTCTTCGTCGACGACGACGGACAGGCGTACCTCTACTGGGGGCAATTCTCGGCCAAAGGGGCCAAACTGAAAGACAACATGCTGGAAGTGGACACTACGACGATAGTAGACGGACTGGTCACTGAAAAAGATCACTTTTTCCACGAAGGCAGCAGTATGCGCAAGCGCAACGGAATCTATTACATGGTTTACGCTCACCTGCGCAAAGGACGTCCGACCTGCATCGGCTATGCGACGTCGAAATCGCCGCTCGGACCGTTCAAATACGGCGGCGTAATCGTCGATAACGCCGGATGCGATCCCGAATCGTGGAACAACCACGGCTCGATCTGCGAGTTCAACGGACAATGGTACGTACTCTACCACCGGACGACGAACGGCGCTCGGTCGATGCGCAAAGCCTGTATGGAACCGATCACATTCAACGAAGACGGAAGCATCAACGAAGTGGAAATGACCTCTCAGGGAGCCGGCGATCCGCTGAACGCATTCGACAAAACCGGGGCGGAACGGGCGTGTCTGCTGTGGGGAAATACGCGGATACGCCTCTGCGCACCGGATAACGAAGAACTGAGCGGCATACAGAACGAAAATTACGCCGTCTATAAATACCTCGATTTCGGAGACGGGGCCGACAGTTTTACGGTGGACGTCACCCCGAAAGCCGGAGGCAAGATCGAAGTATGGATCGACAACCTGTGGACCCCGCCGGTAGGCGTCGTCGATGTTCCGGCGTCGGACGACGGGAAACCGGTCACGCTGACCGCAAAAATACAGCCTGTCAAGGGGGTACATGCCCTGACGCTGCGTTTCACCGGCGACAAAGACGCAGACGAGTTGTTTACGGTCGACGCGTTCCGTTTCGGAAAGCAGTAGACGACCCGATACGACCGGAACAGCCGGAGTCGGACTCCGGCTGTTCCTTTAACCTGCAAACCTACGACCTTAAAACCTAATCTATGAAAAAACTCTACCTAAGCATCTTACTGGCAACTGCTCTGACGACGCCGCAAACGCTGTTTTGCGCTCCCCCCGCGACGCGCCCGCAGACATGGACGGCGCAGGATGCACTGGGACGCACGATCGGATCGACCGAACAGTACGGCGCTCCGAGACCGGGCAAAACGGTCGGCATGTTCTTCGTCATCTGGCACGGCACGAGCGGTTACGACACCTACATGAAGCAATTGCCCGACGAAGGCGTCCGCATTCCGCAGCCGACCGATACGCTGAGTCCGTACGACAACCAGAAACTGATGACCGAAAATCCGCAGAATCCGCAATACGGACCGCAGTGGGTATTCCATCACTGGGGAGAACCCTACCTGGGTTACTACCTGGCCGACGACGATTGGGTAATCCGCAAACACGCGCAAATGCTGACCGATGCGGGCGTGGACGTCATCATCGTCGACCTGACCAATGCGGTGATCTACCTGCCGCAGTTGAAAAACCTCTGCAAAGTATATACGCAGATCCGGGAAGCAGGCGGAAGAACCCCGCAACTGTCATTCATCTTCAACACGCAGGCCCGGGAGACCGTCCAACGTCTGTACGACAATTTTTACGCAAAAGGACTGTACAAAGATCTATGGTTCTACTGGAAAGGGAAACCGCTGATCCTATGCCCTCCGCAGGACGTAACGCCGCAGTTCGCCGACTTTTTCACGATCCGGCATTCGTGGTTCTGCTCGCTGCCGGAGTGGGAGTGGTTCGGCGACGGACGCGACAAGTGGCCGTGGGCCGACTACTATCCGCAGAATGCGGGCTGGCACGAATCGCCCGATAAGCCGGAAGCGGTTTCGGTCGCTCCGGCCACCCACCCGATCACCGACGGAGGACGCGTACGCCGCGTCGGACGCAGCTACCACAACGGACAGCAACCCGACAAGGCGCATCAACATTCGGAGCAGGGGCTCTGTTTCGCCGAACAGTTCTCGCGAGCAATGGAGCTCGATCCGGAATTTGTCTTCTTCGCCGGATGGAACGAATGGACGGCGATCCGGATCATCGACCACAACGACTTTCTCAAGTGCGGCGACCGGGATCTGAAAGAGGGTGACACTTATTTTTGGGATCTCTACAACCACGAATACAGCCGCGACATCGAACCGCTGCGCGGCGGGTTCGGCGACAACTACTACTACCAGCTCTGCGACTTCATCCGCCGCTACAAAGGCGTGGATCCGCTCCCCGTCCACTCGTCCCGTCATAAAATCACCCTCGACGATATGCGCACCTGGAACGGCGTAAAAGCCGTTTACACCGACGACAAAGGGGACGTATTTCACCGCGACCACTTCGGTTACGGACGGATCGGACAATTGATCAATACGACCGGACGCAACGACATCGTCGAAGCGAAAATGGCCAACGACGGAAAAACGCTGTGGTTCTACGTCCGCACCGACCGGCCGATCACGCCCTGCACCGACCCGAAATGGATGCGGCTGTTCATCGACGTGAAAGGCTCCGGGCTGCCCGACTGGGAAGGATTCCAGTATGCGGTCGGAAATCCGGCCGCCGACGGATCGAAAACCGCGCTGTCGCGGTCGCGCAACGGATGGAATTGGGAAAAGATCGCCGACCTGGATTACCGCGTCTCGGACAACGAAATGGTCGTTGCGGTTCCGTTCGCCGCAATCGGAGTGAAAAATCCGAAGAACTTCACCGTGGATTTCAAGTGGATCGACAACGCGGTCGATCAGGGAGACATCCAACAGTGCCTCTCGGACGGAGACGCCGCGCCCAACGGACGGTTCAGATACCGATATGCCTTCAGCAGATAACCCGGCAAACAAACCCAACAAACCTATCTATGAAAACGATAAAATTCAGAATATTACGCCTCGTCTGCTTGCTGAGTATAACGGGCGGGGCGGCTGCGGCGCAGGTCGTGCCGCCGACCTGGACGGCGCAGGACGCGCTGGGACGCACGATCGGCACGGACGCTCAGTACGGAAAACCGCGTCCGGGCAAAACGGTCGGCATGTTCTTCGTCGTCTGGCACGGTGCGCACGGATACGACCACTACGAAGCGCGCCCCGACATGGATGTGATCGTCCCCGGCAAAAACGACACGCTAAGTCCGTACGACATCCAGAAATTGCTGGACGAGCGTCCGGACGCCCCGCAGTACGGACCGGTCGGGGCTTTCCACCACTGGGGCGAACCCTACCTGGGCTATTACGTCGCCAACGACGAATGGGTGATCCGCAAACACGCGCAAATGCTGTCCGACGCCGGCGTGGACGTTATCATCATCGACATGACCAACGAAGTGATCTATCTGCCGATCGTGACCAAACTGATGGAAGTTTACCGGAAAATGCGCAGCGAAGGAAACCGGACGCCGCAGATCTCGTGCGTATTCCACACGCTGCTGCCCAACGGCAAAGAGACGCTGAAAAAGATGTACGACAACATCTATTCGAAAGGACTGTACGAAGAACTGTGGTTCCGCTGGCAGGGCAAACCGCTGGTATTCTGCCCCCGGGAAGCGCTAACCCCGGAAATGGATGCGTTTTTCACGACGCGCCACTGCTGGTTCGACTCGCGGGAACCCTGGTTCCGCGACGGCCAGCGCTGCTGCCCCTGGGCGGACTACTATCCGCAAAATTACGGATGGGACGAAGACCCGAACGTCGCCGAAATGATGTCGGTCGCTCCCGCCACCCATCCTACCGATCGCCGGGATCGCGTACAGAGGATCGGCCGAAGCTTTCACAACGGCCGCCAACCGCTGACCGAAGCGGAACAACGCTCCGGCGAAGGACTCCATTTCAACGAACAGTTTTCGCGGGCCATGGAGGTCGATCCGGATTTCCTGTTCTTCACCGGATGGAACGAATGGAGCGCGATGCGCTTCATCAATCAGGGCGAGATCCTGACCCTGGCAAATAACGAGTGTAAAATCGGAGACAGCTACTTCTGCGACGACTACAATCACGAATACAGCCGCGATCTCGAACCGCTGCGCGGCGGGTTCGGCGACAACTACTACTACCAGCTCTGCGACTTCATCCGCCGCTACAAAGGCGTGGATCCGCTCCCCGTCCACTCGTCCCGTCATAAAATCACCCTCGACGATATGCGCACCTGGAACGGCGTAAAAGCCGTTTACACCGACGACAAAGGGGACGTATTTCACCGCGACCACTTCGGTTACGGACGGATCGGACAATTGATCAATACGACCGGACGCAACGACATCGTCGAAGCGAAAATGGCCAACGACGGAAAAACGCTGTGGTTCTACGTCCGCACCGACCGGCCGATCACGCCCTGCACCGACCCGAAATGGATGCGGCTGTTCATCGACGTGAAAGGCTCCGGGCTGCCCGACTGGGAAGGATTCCAGTATGCGGTCGGAAATCCGGCCGCCGACGGATCGAAAACCGCGCTGTCGCGGTCGCGCAACGGATGGAATTGGGAAAAGATCGCCGACCTGGATTACCGCGTCTCGGACAACGAAATGGTCGTTGCGGTTCCGTTCGCCGCAATCGGAGTGAAAAATCCGAAGAACTTCACCGTGGATTTCAAGTGGATCGACAACGCGGTCGATCAGGGAGACATCCAACAGTGCCTCTCGGACGGAGACGCCGCGCCCAACGGACGGTTCAGATACCGATATATTTTCGAACAACAACCTGATAAAACCCGATAATCATGAAAAAAACCACTATCTCGGCGCTTTTGCTGTCCGCTTTGCTGACGGCAATCGGGACGGAAGCCCCGGCGCAGACCAAACCGGATACCTGGACGGCGCAGGATGCGCTGGGCCGTAAAATCGGTACGACGGATCAATACGGCAAACCCCGCAAAAACAAGGTCGTCGGCATGTTTTTCGTCATCTGGCACGGCGTGCACGGATACGACCGACCGGCATCGAACCCCGACAATGCAGTGATGGTTCCCACCGCAGCCGACTCGCTGAGTCCGTACGACAACCAGAAAATCATCGATGCGAACCCGCATAATCCGCAATATGGCGCGGAACACGCGATGCATCATTGGGGCGAACCCTACCTGGGTTATTACGTCGCCAACGACGAATGGGTCATCCGCAAGCATGCTCAAATGCTGTCCGACGCAGGCGTGGACATGATCATGTTCGACGTAACCAACCAGGCGATCTACCTGCCTGTGGTCAAACAAATCTGCGACGTCTACACCAAAATGCGTAAGGAGGGAAACAAAACCCCGCAAATCTCGTTTATCTTCAACACCAACGCCAAGGAAACGCTGGAAAACCTGTTCGACAGCTTCTACGGTAAAAATTTGTACAAAGAGCTGTGGTTCCGCTGGAAAGGCAAGCCGCTGATCTTCTGTCCGCCGGAAGGAATCACGCCGGACATGGCCGGCTTTTTCACCGTGCGTCATTCGTGGTTCTGCTCGGCATGGGACTGGTTCGGCGACGGACACGACAAATGCCCGTGGGCGGATATCTATCCGCAGAAATACGGCTGGCACGACCGTCCCGACAAACCCGAGATGATCGCGGTATCGCCCGCGACGCACCCGATCGTTACGAACGACATGAAACAGGTGGGACGCAGCTATCATGACGGCGCGCAGCCGGACAAAGAGCACTGGCGCTCCGGCGAAGGGCTCTGTTTCCGGGAACAGTTCGAACGCGCCATGGAGGTCGACCCGGAATTCATCTACTTCTCCGGCTGGAACGAGTGGACGGCCATGCGGTTCGTCAATCCGGGCGGCATCCATAAAGTAGGCGAATACGATTGCAAAAAAGGGGACAGCTATTTCGTGGATCTTTTCAACCATGAGTTCAGCCGCGACATCGAACCGCTACGCGGCGACTTCGGCGACAACTATTACTACCAACTCTGCGACTTCATCCGCCGCTACAAAGGCGTGGAACCGACGCCGGTCTATTCGACTTACCAGACGATCGACCTCGGCGACATGCAGGCATGGAACAAAGTAAAAGCGGAATTCGCCGACGACAAAGGGGATGTCTTCCACCGGAACCATTACGGTTACGGAAGCGTGGGACAGTACGTCAACAACACGGGACGGAACGACATTCTGACCGCAAAAGTCGCCAACGACGGCAAAACGCTCTATTTCTACGTCCGCACGGCAGCGCCGGTAACCCCGTTCTCCGATCCGAAATGGATGCGGCTGTTCCTGGATGTCAAAGGCAGCGAATCGGGTAACTGGGAAGGTTTTCAGTACCGGATCAACAACGACGTGACCGACAATAAAACGAGCCTCGAAAAGTCGTTGAACGGCTGGAACTGGCAGAAAATCGCCGATCTGGACTACCGGGTCGCCGGCAACGAACTGGTCGTGGCGGTTCCCGCCCAGGCGATCGGAATCGCGAATGCGAACGATTTCGCGATCGACTTCAAATGGATCGACAATGCGGTCGAAGAAGGCGATATCCAGGAATGTCTCTCGGACGGAGACGCCGCGCCGAACGGACGCTTCCGCTACCGCTACCAATTTAAAAAATAAAAACGTCTGAATTTTAATAACCTAAAACACACCCATGAACAAATTCGTTTGCGTGCTCCTTTGCACGCTGCTGACCGTCGGGTGCAAAGACGACAAGACAAATTCCGATAACCAGGGTCCAGGGCCAGACCCCGGACCCGATCCCACGCTTCCCGCCGAAGAAGTGATCGCCGAAGTGGATCCCCTGTCGTGGACGTCGGTCGACGGCCTCGACAGAACCATCGAACCCGGCGTGAATTACGAAACGCCCGAAACCCGCGGAGAAAAAACAGTGGGCATTTTTTACTTCCTGTGGCTGGGATGCCACTCGTACGACACCGGATTGCCGACCTACACGGGCGGCGTTCAGAAGCCGTCCGCAACCGATGTGGAAAGTCCTTACGACATCCAGAAGCTGCTCAATGCGAATCCGACCGATCCGGCACTGGGGCCCGAAAACATTTTCCATCACTGGGGAGAACCCTACATGGGGTACTACGTATCCGACGACGAATGGGTCATCCGCAAACACGCCCAGATGCTCAGCGATGCCGGCGTCGACGTGGTGCTGTTCGACGTAACCAACGGATTCACCTACCTCGACGTAGTCAAAAAGGTAGGAGACGTCTATACGGCGATGCGCAAAGAAGGCTCTCAAACGCCCCAATTCGCGTTCGTTGTGCACTCCGGCGCATCTGAGACAGCACATTCCGTGTACCGGGACATTTACCTGCGGGGACTGTACAAAGACCTCTGGTTCCAATGGGATCACAAACCGCTGCTGCTCTGTAACCCGGACGAAGTTTCGTCGACCGTCAAAGGATTCTTTACGATCCGCCACGCCTGGTTTCTGAGCAACAACAGTTCGGCGGACGCCTGGTTCGGCAACGGAGAAGACAAATGGCCCTGGGGATCGGTCTACCCGCAAAAAGTAGGCACGCACAACGGCATCCGCGAATGCGTTTCGGTGATGCCGGCGACCCACCCCACCTCGAACATCGGCCGCAGTTACAACGTAAACACCCAGGTGCAGCCGGGACCGAGCGCCCTGCGTTCGGGAGAAGGCATCCATTTCAAGGCGCAGTTCGAAAGGGCGTATACCCTCGATCCGCAATTCCTGTTCTTTACGGGTTGGAACGAATGGGTCGCCCAACGGTTTATCTCCAAAAGCGGCGGAGATTACATGCTGGGCAAACCGTTGCCCGCCGGCGGCTCCTACTTCGTCGACCAGTACAACCACGAGTTCAGCCGCGACATCGAACCGCTGAGAGGCGATTACGGAGATAATTATTACTACCAGATGGCCGACTTCATCCGTCGTTTCAAAGGAACCAAACCGTCGCCTACGTTCACGACGACGGACACCATCCGGATCGACGGCCAAACCGACGAATGGAAACCGGTGCAGGCGGCTTACGCCGACGACAAGGGCGACATCGCTTTCCGGAATCATTTCGGATACGGACGCATGGGACAGTTGGTCAATACGACCGGCCGCAACGACATCGTCCAGGCGAAAGTCGCTAATGACGGCACTTACCTCTACTTTTACGTAAAAACCGCGTCGGATATCACGCCGTACAAGGACAAGAACTGGATGCGACTGTTTATCAACGTAATCGGAAGCGACAAGCCGAATTGGGAACATTTCCAGTATATGATCAACGGCGAGGTGACCGACGAAACGACCACCTCGCTGGCCGTATGCCGCGGCAATTGGAACTGGGAAACGCAGCAGGAGATCAGCTACCGGGTCGAAGGCAGCGAAATGGAACTCGCGATCCCGATGGCGAGCCTCGGAATCAAAAACGTCCGGGACTTCAAGATCGACTTCAAATGGATCGACAACGCCGTATCCAAAGGCGACATCCAAGAGTGCCTGACCGACGGAGACGCCGCCCCGAACGGGCGGTTCCGTTACCGTTACCAATTCAAAAAGTAAAATCTTCGGATCGGCCGGATTCCGGCAGAACGTTTCTTGCCGGAATCCGGTTGTCCCGAAAAAATATTTTTGTAATTTTACGAATACAACTATTAACCAATTTCCCTAAAATTTCAAATGTATGATACGTATGAAAAATTTTTTAAGGCTATCCGTTCTGGCGATGATGCTGGCTCTGCTGGCGGGCTGCTCGAAAGACGAACCGGAGAAAGGCGACGGCGGCGAAGGAGGCGATAACGGCGGCAATACGCCCGGTCCTGTTTACGAAGAAGCGCAGGTAAACAGCGACCTGTGGACGGCCACCGATCCGCTGGGACGCAAACTGCCCGACTACGAACAGGCCGGCACAAAAAAGAAAAACAAATACATAGCCATGTTCTACTGGACGTGGCACAACCCCAACATGGTCAGTTACGGTACGGTCGGAAATATTTCCCAAATTTTGAAAGAGAACCCCAATGCCATCAAGGAGAAGGACAACCCGGTATGGGACCGCGGAGGCAGCAATACGCACTTCTGGGGCGAACCGCTGTTCGGCTATTACCGGACGACCGACCCGTACGTACTGCGCAAACATGCCGAAATGCTCGCCGACGCCGGAGTCGACGTCGTGTTCTTCGACTGCACGAACGCGCCGTTCCTATGGGACGAGTCTTACAATGCCCTGATGAAAACCTGGGATCAGGCGCGTAAGGACGGCGTGAAAGTCCCGAAAATTTCGTTCCTGCTTCCTTTCGGGCCGAGCGACGCATCGTACGACATGATCAAAAGGCTGTACAACGACGTGTATAAAGTCCGCAAATACCAGAACCTCTGGTTCACCTGGCAGGGCAAGCCGATGCTGATGGGTTATAACGACAACATCCCGACGAACAACGCCGAAGACCGTGAAATGAAGAATTTCTTCACATTCCGGCCCGGTCAGGCGGACTACGTCAACGGCCCTTCGAACAACACCCAGTGGGGCTGGCTGGAGATTTACCCGCAGAACAAATACGCCTATAACGAGGAAGTAGCGGTCGGCGTAGCCCAGAATACCTGCGCTTCGAACTACTACCATGCCAGCGCATTCAATATTCCCGGTACGTTGGGACGAAGCTACACGGGAAAGAACAAAAGTTGGGACACGCGCCCGGACTCTTACCTGTACGGAGCCAATTTCCAGGAACAATGGGACCGCGGCATCCAGCTCGATCCGTACCTGATTTTCGTCACCGGATGGAACGAATACATCGCCGGGAAATGGGATACGGGATGGCAGGGCGACCCGTTCTCGTTCGTCGACCAATTCGATTGGGAACACAGCCGGGACATCGAACCGAACAACGAATGGTGGGACGCCGACGGCAATTACAGGGGAGACACCTATTATTACCAACTGATCCAGAACGTGCGTAAATTCAAAGGCATGACCCAGCGCGAATATGCGTCGGAAACCAAAACGATCAAACTCGACTCGATGGCAGCTTGGACAGACGTGAAACCCGACTTCAGGCACTACAAGGGAAACGCGATCAAGCGGGCCCACGCCGGGCATGCCGACAAGTATTACAACAGCTCGCTGGGACGCAACGATATCGTCGATGCGAAAATCGCCCGCGATGCCGAATACATCTACTTCTATGTCGAAACCGCTTCGGCGATGACTTCTCCGCAGGACGAAAACTGGATGATGCTTTTCATCGACATCGACCGGAACAAATCGACCGGATGGGAAGGCTACGACTACGTCGTCAATTACGAAACGCCGGACGCATCGACCGGAACCGTCTCGAAAAACGTCGGAGGCAAATGCGAATGGGATAAAGCCGGAGATTTCGATTACGTCGTCAAAGGCAACAAAATGGCGATTCGGATGAAACGGTCGGTACTCGGAATCAAGGATAAAATCGACCTCGAATTCAAATGGGTGGACAACATGCCGAAAAATACAGAATCGGGCAAACCCGAATACAACGCCTCGCAGTTTTATACCTGCGGCGACGCTGCGCCGGGAGCGCGTTTCAACTTTATCTACACGGTCAAATAGATTCTTCCCGAAAAACGATCAGGCCGGCACCCCAACGAGTGCCGGCCTGATCGTTTTTATCCCCGACAAAGATCAGATGATCTCCGCCACGACATACGTGCTACCGCCGACGAATATCAGATCTTCCGGGCCGGCCTGCGACCTGGCCAAACGGAGCGCCTCGGAAACGCTTCCGACGCATTCCCCGCGCAATCCGTACGCTCCCGCGCGCCGCGCCAGTTCTTTTTCGTCGAGCGCGCGCCGGATCGCCGCCCGGGTAAAAAAATAGTAAGCGTCTTTCGGCAACAGCGGCAATACCTTCGACAAGTCCTTGTCCTCGACGAAGCCGACGACCATCAAGAGTTTGCGATAATGCTGCGCGGCAAGCTGCGCCGCCACTTCCGTAATTCCGGCTTCATTGTGACCGGTATCGCACACAACCAGCGGGCGTTCGCCCAACTGCTGCCAGCGTCCCATCAACCCGGTCGTCCGGGCCGCCGTCGCAATTCCCCGAAACACCTGTTCCCGTGAGATGGAAAGCCCGCCCGCCCCGTTCAGTACGTCCAGCGCCGTCAGCGCCGTCAATACGTTCTTGCGCTGATACAGTCCCGGCAGATCGCTGTCGATCCGGAAGCGAGAGCCGTCCAGCCGGTTTTCGATTTCGAAAGACTGTCCCTGCGGCCGGGAAATCTGTCCGAGCACCCGGTAGGTCTGGTCGGCAAAGAGAATCGGGGCGCGGGATGCTTTGGCTTTGTCGATAAAAACGAGCTGCGTTTCGATCCGGCTTTCGCCGACGACCACCGGCGTATCCTCCTTGATGATCCCGGCCTTTTCGCCGGCGATTTCTTCGAGCGTATCGCCGAGAAACTGCGTGTGATCGTAACCGATGTTGGTAATGACGCTCACCAACGGACGGATGATGTTGGTCGAATCGAGACGGCCGCCCATTCCGACTTCGACCACCGCTACATCGACCTCGTGCCGCGCAAAACAATCGAATGCAATGGCCGTAGTGATCTCGAAAAACGAAGGCTGCACCCGGTCGATCGTCCCGCGATTCCGTTCGACGAAACCGATCACTTCCTCCTCGGAAATCATTCGTCCGTCGATCCGGATGCGTTCCCGGAAATCCTTCAGGTGCGGCGAAGTGAAAAGCCCCGTCCGATATCCGGCCGCCGTCAGCGTCGAAGCGACCATATGCGACACGGAGCCTTTACCGTTCGTCCCGGCTACGTGAACGCTGCGGATTTTGCGGTGCGGATTCCCCAAAGCCTCCTCCAGCGCCACGATATTATCGAATCCGGCCTTGTAAGCGCTACCGCCGACGTGCTGAAACACCGGCAGCGAATTATACAAAAAATCGAGCGTCTGCTGATAAGTCATTCGAATACTATTTGGACAAACAAAACCTTCCGGGCAAAAACCGGAAGGTACACTTTTAATCGACGATATGGCTCTTCCGCCGGAAACGGTAGGCCATGAAATAGAGCAGGCCCAGCACGAACACATAGCTCGACACCCGACCGATTACATCCCCGTAACGGGTATAAAAAGTCATCCTGTCGTTCAGGCTCAACGAATCGGTCAGCGCTCCGCGCTGGTCCCATCCGAGTTTTTGCAACACGTCGCCGCGCTGGTCGATGAATCCGGAAATACCGGTATTGGCGCTGCGGGCGATGCTACGCCGGTTTTCGACGGCCCGCAACCGCGAATAAGCGAACAGATAGCGATGTCCGGGCGTATCCCGCCACCAGCCGTCGTTCGAAATCACGCACATCACCTGCGCCCCGTTGCGAACGAACTCGGTGAAATATTCGCCGTAAACCGCCTCGTAACAGATCGCCGGCCCGGCACGGACGCCGCCCGGAGCGGTAAACACCTTGCGCACTTTCCCGTATCCGATCTGTCCGGACAGTCCGCCCAGATCGACGAATAAGAATTTCCATTTTCGAATTACCGAATAATAAGGGAGCATCTCCGCCCCGATCACCAGTTTCCCTTTATGGTGTATTTTGATCGCTTCCGTCGAATCGAGCCCCAACGCCGTGTTGAAAACATCGTACCATTGTCCGCCCCGCTCGCGCGCCGTAGGAGACGCGGTCTCTTCGGAATCGTAAGGAACATACGTATTCGCACCGGTCACCACCATCGTCCCCGGTTTGCGCTGCCGGATAAAATCGTGAAACAGCAGCATCGAAGGCGTCCGTTCCAGGTATTCTTCCCAGAAATATTCATCGATCGCCGTTTCCGGAGCCACGATCAGGTCGGCGTCTTGCGGCGCCTGGTCCATCAACCCGATCAACAGTTCGTTCTGTTCGCTCTGCTTCAAAACGAATTTTTCATGGTAAGGGTCGATATTCGGCTGAACGACCGTTATTTTCGTCCGTTCGGACGGCTCTTCGTATGTGGCATACATAATCAGCGAAACGACCGCGGGCAGCAGCAACGCCACCGCCGGAGCGATCCACCGGACGGGCTCGCGTCGCCGTTTCCACGCTTCGAACACAAGCAGGTTCACCACCAGCACCCACAGCGATCCGCCGAGCGCACCGGTGTATTCGTACCACTGCACTAACTTCACGTCCATCGAGAACCCGTTGCCGAGCACCAGCCACGGGAACGAGATCTCGCCGTTCAGGAAAAGATATTCGTAAGCGATCCAGCCGCTGACCAACACCGTGTAGGCCAGCGCCCGTTTGGCCCTGCGCCAGACGGCATGGTAGATCAGAAAGGCCCCCGACATCAATACCGTTCCGGTCACCGTCGCCGCAACGACCCCGATCACGGCCGCGAAACCGACCCACCAGACCGTCGCGAGCCACCACAGCGTGAAAGTCGCCACCGCATAGGGCCAGAATCGCAACGGCTTCCCCCTTCGTCCCGTTTTCGCGGCCACGTCGCTCTGAATCCACAACAGCGGGACGAAAGCCACGAACAGCGTCAGGGAAGTTCCCCCGAGCCACGGGATCGAAAACAACGCCACGCTGAGCAGCAAACAAAGAATACGTTTTCCCATCTTTTCGCTTTTTCTGTTCTGCAAAGATAGATTATATTTATTACTTTTGCATGAAAGATTTCGCGGCCGCAACTGCGAAATCTCCGTGAAAACGCATGATTTATGGGTTTTGAAGTTTTTTTGAAAGGAATCGTTATCGGACTTCTGGCCTCCATTCCATTGGGGCCGATCGGCGTGATGTGCATCCAGCGGACACTGAGCAAAAGCCAGCGTTCGGGATTCGTATCGGGTCTGGGAGCCGCCTCCGCCGACACGCTTTTCGCTACCGTCGCCTTGTTTTCGCTGACGGTCGTGCTCTCTTTCATCGAAGACAACATGGTTATCATCAAAGTGCTCGGAGGCATCTCGGTCATTATCGTAGGCATGACCATCCTGCTGAAAAATCCGGTCGGGCAGATCCGCCGCAACCGGGCCGGCAAAGGCAGCAACCTGTGGAGCGACTACCTGTCGGTGTTGCTGATTACGCTGGCCAATCCGGCTTATATCCTGATCTTCGTCGCGCTGTTCGCGGCGCTCGGCGTCAACCACGAAGGAATCCCGTACGCCAACGGCCTGCTGATGATCCTCGGCGTGCTGTGCGGCACTTCACTGTGGTGGTTCTTGCTGACGTTCTGCATCAGCTTTCTGCGTCGCAAATTCCGGCCCCGCCACCTGCTGTGGATGAACCGGATATCGGGAAGCGTCATCGTGATGCTCGGAGCCGCAGCCATTTTATCCATCTTCATTCACATGAAAGTACCTGTCCATGAAATATTCCCCTACTAAAAAGATCGTTATCGCGATCGACGGTTTTTCATCGTGCGGCAAAAGCACTTTTGCGAAAGAGATCGCCGCGCGGATCGGCTACGTATTCATCGACACCGGAGCGATGTACCGGGCCGTAACGCTGTACGGCCTGAGGCACGGCGCCGTACAGGACGGGGACGTGAACGAAGCGCTGCTGATCGCGATGCTTCCCGAGATAGAGATCACGTTCGCATTCAACTCCGAACGCGGAGCGAGCGATATCTTCCTGAACGGCGAAAACGTCGAAAAACGGATTCGCAGCATCGAAGTCAGCGACCTGGTCAGCAAAGTCAGCGGCATTGCTGCCGTACGCGAGCAACTCGTCCGGCAGCAGCAGCAACTGGGACGGCAGAAAGGGATCGTGATGGACGGACGCGATATCGGCACCGTCGTATTCCCGGACGCCGAACTGAAAATCTTCATGACGGCCGACCCGGCGATCCGCGCGCAACGGCGCTACAAGGAGCTGGAAGTCAAAGGCGAAAAAGTGTCGTTGGAAGAGGTCGAACGAAACCTGCGCGAGCGCGACCATGCCGACCAGACGCGCGCCGTCAGCCCGCTCAGGCAGGCCGAAGACGCCGTCGTCCTGGACAACAGCCACATGACCCTCCCCGAGCAAATGGATTGGGTGATGCGGCGGATCGAAAAAATAACCTGCGCTCCATGTACATCGAAATAGACGACAAATCGGGATTTTGTTTCGGAGTGGTCAAAGCCATCACCAAGGCGGAGGAATCGCTCGCAGAACTCGGCAAGGTCTTTTCGCTGGGAGATATCGTACACAATCGCGTCGAAGTCCAGCGGCTCGAGAAGCTCGGGCTTGAAACCATCGCACACAGCCATTTTCCGGAGTTGGACGGACAGACGGTGCTGATCCGCGCGCACGGGGAGCCGCCGACGACCTATGCGCTGGCAGCGGCCCACCGTATCCGCCTGATCGACGCTACGTGCCCGGTGGTGGCCCGCCTGCAAACGCTGGTCAAAAAGGCGCACGAACAAATGAGCGGTTGCAACGGCCAGGTCGTGATCCTCGGCAAACGGGGTCATGCCGAAGTGGTCGGCCTGACCGGACAGGTCGACGGGGATGCGATCGTCATCGAAACGCTCGACGACCTGGACAACATCGATTTCACGAGACCCGTTTACCTGCTGTCGCAAACCACGCAGAGCCTTGCCCTGTTCGAAGAGGTGCACCGAACCATCCTGGAACGCTCCGCCGACCCGTCGCAGGTGACCGTCAACGATACGATCTGCCGGCAGGTTTCGAACCGGAACCCGCACCTAAAAGAGTTCGTCCGGCGGTTCGACGTCGTAATCTTCGTCTGCGGCCGGAAAAGTTCGAACGGGAAAGTGCTGTATCAAACCTGTACGGAAGCCAATCCGCGCTGCTACAACATCGAGGACGAACAAGAACTGCAAAGAGAGTGGTTCGACGACTGCCGATCGGTCGGCATCTGCGGCGCGACATCCACCCCGAAATGGCTAATGCAGCGAGTCGCCGACACGATCCGTAAAACGATCGGATAAACCCGAAATTATTTCTTATCTCGGGGAACAACCAACCCGTCCTCGTCATGCTCGAAATCCCCGAAACCACCGCCATCAGCGAACAAGTCGCCTCTTTTTTGTCCGGCCGTACGATCGTAAAAGAGGCTCACCTCGGCGGCGCGGTCTACTACGGCCCTGTATGCCAACCCCTGGCAAAAAATAGACGGGAACCTCCCGGCTGCCCTGTTTTTCCGTATCTTTGTATCGACCTGAAGTCCGAACGACCGGACTTCAGGCCGTAAAAACAGAGAACATGGGAAAATTGATCCACAGTTTCGACCCGATCGTCGACGGAGGCTGCCGGATATTGGTACTCGGAACGATGCCCGGCGAAGAGTCGTTGCGCAAACAGCAATATTACGGACACCCGCGCAACGCATTCTGGCCCATCATGGCCGCACTCTGCGGACAGGAACTTCCGGACGCGTACCAGCATCGGAAAGCTATGCTGCTGGAGACGCGAATCGCGCTTTGGGACGTTTGCCGCCGGTGCGAGCGCGACGGCAGCCTCGACAGCAACATCAGCAACGAAGCACCGAACCGCATCGGGGAACTGCTACGGCAATACCCGCAGATCCGCACAATCGCTTTCAACGGGCAGTATGCCGCGCGGCTTTTCAAACGTTATTTTCCGAATGTCGATCCGGAAATCACACGGATCATCCTGCCGTCGACCAGTCCGGCACACGCCGTTCCGTTGGAGAAGAAACTACGGGCCTGGCAGGCCGTAAAAGATTTTTTGAAATAAGCCGGACGCAAAACCGACTGAAAACGGCCGCAGGATTTAAAAATCCTGCGGCCGTTTTAAATTCAGAACAGAAAAAACCGGAAACCTTATCCGGTCGGAAAATTTCGCGCGAGGGATTTTCCTCCACACTTCGGGAAACCGACCGCCCCCCCTTCCTTTACCGCCGTTAGTTATCCGAGCTCGACGATACGTCCCTCTTTGCGGCTCCGTTCGGCGGCAAAAGCGATCGCATGGCTTTCGAGCGAGTCGTCGAGCGGAGTGCTCATGATCGTCGCATCCTGCCTGCGGACAGCTTCGATCCAATCGCGGATCATGCCGGCGTCGCCGCCGCCGTGACCGGCTCCTTTGTAATTCTCCGCATCGATCGCATTCGCATCGTAAACCGTCTTTTCGCCGGTCGCGAAATCGGTCAGCGTGAACGATTCCATATCGCCGACGATATCGCCGCGCGTTCCCATGATGCGGGTACGACGCCCCATGTAAGAGGTAAAAGCCTCGATCGAAAAGTTTACCGTCACGCCGCCTGCGAACTCCATGCTGGTCACGTAATGATCCGGCTGATCGTTGCTACAACGGTAAACGCAACGGCCGTAATCGGTCGTACGCAGGTAACGGAGAATCGCTTCGCCGCGTTCGGGCTCCTCCTCCGGCAGGTCGAATACGTACAGCCAGGTTCGGTCGCGATAGTAGATTTTCAACGCGGAGAACGGGCAGGTCGCCTCTGCGGCGCATCCGTCCGTGCAACGTTCGGTACTCCCTTTCGGAGCGTTCTCCGACTTAAAATGTTTCAGGCCGCCGAAGGCCGCTATCCGGCGACAAGGCTTCCCGATCATCCAGTACAGAATATCGAGGTCGTGGCTCGATTTGGCAAGCACCAGCGGCGTGCTTTTGACCGAATCGTGCCAGCTTCCGCGCACATACGAATGCGACATATGGATATGATCCACCGGCTCGAAATGCTGGATGCTCACCAGGTCGCCGATCCGTTTGGTATCGATCATCTCTTTCAGCTTCAGGAAATAGGGCGAATAGCGCAGCACATGCGTCAGGCAGACGATCTTCTTTTTGTCGCGGGCATGGGCGACCAGCCGGCGGCACTCGTCGAACGTCTGCGCGATCGGCTTTTCGAGCAGGATATCGTAACCCAGGTCGAGCGCCCTCATACAGGGTTCGTAATGCAGGTGGTCGGGCGTCGCGATAATGACCGCATCGGCGAATTTAGGCCGGTCGAGCATCTGCTGCCACGTTGCGACCCGGTTTTCAACCGGAACGCCGTATTTGTCCCCGTACATCGTACGGCGTAGATCGACTAACTCGGCGATGCCGACGATCTTCAGGTCTTCGGGATGCTCCAGCGCATAATCGCCGTACAATTTTCCGCGCCCGCTGGCTCCCAGCACGACGGCGGTGACCGCTCTTTTTTCCATCGGTTTATCGGATTCAATCAATAAACTACAAAGCAACGATCCGGTCGAGCCGGGCGCAAAGATCCGCCAGCGCTTCCGCCGAAGCGCTGTTCCCTTGCTCGGTGGTAAGCCATCCGCCCCGGTAATGCTTGCGGGCCGCTTCCATCACTTTACTCCAATTCACGTCGCCCTCGGTCAACGACACGCCGAACCCGGCTCCCCTCCCTTTGGAGTCCGCTTCCTTGCGGCTGAATTCCTTGATATGGATACGTCCGATCCGGTTGTCCAGAATGTCGATCCACTGCTCGGGCCATCCGTAAACCAGGATGTTACCGCAGTCGAAATAAAACTTCACATACGGGCTTTTGAACTGATCGACGTAGTTGCACGCCTCGACCGGACTCAACAGAAAATTATTCCACACGTTTTCGATGCAGATTTTGACCCCCAGCTTTTCGGCGGTAGGGATCAACTCTTTAATACATTCGGTCGAACGGTTCCAGCAATCGTCGTAGCTAACCTCCTCGTTGACGATACCCGGCACCAGCAGCACGGCGTCGGTACCGTACGCCTTCGCGTCTTCCATCGCGACGATCATCGCGTCGATCCCCTCCTGCCGCACGGCGGCATCCGGATGCGAGAGCGGTTTCGCCCAATGGTGGACGTTGCAGACGCTCGACGCCACGAGACCGGTCTCTCGCATGGCGGCCAGCACTTCATCGCGATCCATGTGGCTATTGGGCTCGATTCCGTCGTAACCCGCGGCTTTGATCGCCTTGCACTTGTCCAGCACGGAACCCTCCATGCCCACCGTTCCCCACATGATCGACTTACGGAAATCGCCGGAAACCGGCTCCTTGTCATCGGCAGGAACCGACACGGAATCGGCTAGCACACCGGCGCGCAAATACGGAAACGACAGAACTCCTGCGGCCAGCAGGGCGTTTTTCAAAAAATCTCTGCGGTGCATAACTGTATCGTTTTAGGTTTCAGATTATCAAGCCGGCGATCCTGCTACCGGAGGCGTTTCGGGAATCCCCGGCACCGGACCGAACTCGTAGGTTTCGGGGCCCAGTTTCATTTCGGAAGCCATGATCTCGTCCCAGGTTACGAATTTGCCCGTATAGGCCGACTGCCGTCCCATCATCGCCATCAGCGTCGATTTGACGTGCTGCTCGGCATCGTTCACCGGCGTATCGGTACGGATAGCCGTCACCAGGCGGATCAGTTCCTGCACATACGGATCGGGAACGGCCATCGACTGGTCGGGATCCTCCGGCGCAGGCTTCGGGTACTGCCAGGCAATGGTGCCGTCGAGGTTGTAAATCGTATCGAAACAATTCGTGTACCCTTGCGTTCCGTACACCATCACATTGTGCGTCGTATCGCAACCGTTGATCTGGCGCGACGTACAGTGCGCGCGCAAGCCGTTGTCATATACGTATTCGATGCTGAAAAAGTCGTACATATCGCCCGTGACACGGCGCTGGCGGCCACCGGTGGCTTCAGCCCGGACAGGCGTCTTATCGCCCATGAACCAGCTCATCATGTCGATCTCGTGAACGAACTGTTCGACCACCAGATCTCCGGAAGTCCAGCAGAAATTCACCCAGTTGCGCAGCATGTACTCCATGTCGTTCCATTCGGGTCTGCGGTTGATGTACCACAGCGCCCCGCCCAAACGCGTCACATGCGCCGATACGATGTCTCCGATAGCGCCTTCGGCTACGCGACGGTACGTCTCGATGCAATCCTTCTGCGAACGACGGATCGTACCGCTGATAACCGACAGTCCCTGCTGATCGGCTTTTTTAGCCGTAACCAGAACCCGCTTGGCCCCTACGGGATCCACTGCGCACGGTTTCTCGATAAAACAGTGCTTGCCCTTTTCGATGGCATATTCGAAATGCATCGGGCGGAATACCGGAGGCGTACACAGCAGCACGACATCCACGCCCGAGTCGATCACTTTTTGGTAGGCGTCGAAACCGAGGAAGCAATTTTCGTCGGTTATCTCCTGTCCCTTATCTTTCAGCGTCTTCCGGCACGCGTCCAGCTTGTCGGGAAACACGTCTCCCAGAGCCGTGATCTGCAAACCGGGACCGGCATCCAAAAAATTGCAAGCCGCTCCGGTGCCGCGGCCTCCGCAGCCGACCAGCCCCGCTTTCAGCGGACGGCCTTCCGGCGCGCTGGCCAGTATCTCGGGAACCGTTACCGTTACTTTTTTCTTCGGCGACGAGCAACCCGTCAGCAAAGCGGGCACGCCGACCGTACTCAAAACGCCCAAAGTTCCCAACGCGGAACTTTTGATAAAATCTCTACGACTTAATTTAAAATCCTCTTTCATGGGTCAGTAGGTTATATGACATTTACAAATATAACCTTTTCTTCGCGAAAATGCAAAAAAGAGCGCGAAAAAGGGGGTCGGATTCATTCTGATCCGGCCCCCCTTTCATTCCTCGATATCCGCTACGATCCGGATATGTCTTCGAGCCGCCACTTAGGATTCAAACCTTCGATCGCAACGCGAGCGGCGACTTTCGCAGTACAACGAAACTTAAGGTAAACTTTGCCCTGATTCAATAGTTATATTTTATAAAAGTTATAAAAATATCCGTTCTCCCGAAGCCCCGAGTTCCGGGCCGGAATTCGCGAATCGCCCCCGCTGCGGACACCCCGGAAGAACAGAGCACAAGTTAAATATTATTACCGGCATGTTCCACAGAGACATCCGTAAAATCATAACGGATTATGTCCTCTTTTTAACGAATCCGGACAGAATCCGCCCGAAAACGGTGTCCGGGGCCTAAAAGCGCTTGACATACCGGTGGCAATAGGGCGACGCGCCTTTGCGGTCGTAATAATTCTGATGGTAATCTTCGGCCTTCCAGAACGTGGTCGCGGGAGAGAGTTTCGTCACCACGTCGTACCCTTTCGCTCGGAGCCGCCCGATCAGTTCGAGAGCCGTCCGTTTCTGCTCGGGAGTCGTGTAAAAAATCTCCGAACGATACTGATCCCCGACGTCGGGTCCCTGGCGGTCGACCTGCGTCGGATCGTGTATTTCGAAAAACAGACGGGCCAGCGTCTCGTAAGACACGACGGCCGGATCGAACCGGATACGAACGGCCTCGGCATGGCCGGTCGTATGCGAACAGACCTCGCGGTAAGTCGGATGCCCGGTCTTTCCACCGGTATAGCCCGACTCGATCGAAAGGACGCCGGGCGTCTTGCCCATCAGGTGCTCCACGCCCCAAAAACAACCGCCGGCGAAAACGGCAGTTTCGGTTTTCCGTTCCGCTCCTTCGGTCTCTTCCGGCACGAACCGCAACGAAACCGAGTTGACGCAGTGTCGCGTATCCTTCGGGGTGAGTCCCTCGCCCTCGAAAACATGACCGAGATGGCCGCCGCATTTCGCGCAAACGATCTCCGTCCGACGCCCGTCCGCATCGGGAACCCGCTTGACGGCCCCCGCGATCTCGTCATCGAAGCTCGGCCAGCCGCATCCGGAGTCGAACTTGTCCGAAGAGCGGTACAACGGCGCGCCACACTGTTTGCAACAGTAAGTTCCTTTTCCTTTAAAACGGTAGTATTCGCCGGAGAACGGCGCTTCGGTTCCTTTGCCGACGATCACGCGCTTCTCCTCGGGAGTCAGTTCTTTTTTCATAGTCTGCCCATTCGATTGGGTACACGACAGCATCAGTACCGCCTGTACGATTAAAATCCACTTCATCATTCCCGCAAAAATATTGCCTCTTTTTTTACAGGAACGTATCCGGACGCAACCGTGTTGCGCTGCCGCCCGGCAAAAACGGACCGGATTCCGCTCCGATCGGACTTTCCGGCCGGCACGTCCTTCCCCAGACGGGACTACCCGTCCGCCGGGGGAATCCCCGGCGCAGCCGCGTTTGCGGGCACAAGCCCTGACCGAGGGAAGCGTATCCGGAAAACGACGAAGCGGAACGGACGAAACGGGAAACCGCGTCGCGGAGCCGGGCCTCGATCCACAGCAGCTCCCGGTGCGAAAGAAACCCGACGACGATCGAGCCGAGCGTCGGAAACCTCCGCCCATGCGTCCGCGACAAGGCGCTACGGCAAAACTATAAAAAAGAAAGGGAGAGAACGCCCGGACATTCCTTTCCTGTCGGCCTCGCGAGCCTTCATACGGAAAGTGTCCTTACGTCCAAGCCCCTCTACGGTCGTATGCGACCGTCTCCGGCGACGATCTCCGCGATAAGTTACTTAAATTTTCTTCCCGATATAAAACGCATAACCGTAAAACTCCTTGTATTTGCGGTACAATTCCATTTCGCGGCGTTGACCGGCAATAAATTCTTCAGCGGTTCTACTGCCCGCATGTTTTTGCAGAAACGCGTCCTGTATCCGGACGCACGGAAAAAAGAAATGCTCCGTCCAGCAGTTTTCCGGCAGAACAAAGGTCGCGACGGGAACATAACCGGCGTCCTGCATCCGGGCGACTTTGTTCGGAATCGTATCTATTTCGGGATAATGCGCCATCCAGAAGTCGTGGATTTCGGCGGGGCGTTCGGCGGTAAACCACGAACATTCGGAAACGGCGATATATCCGCCCGTTTTCAGATAGTCGCGCCACTCTTTCAATCCCCGCTCGAAACCGATGTTGTAGATAGCGCCTTCCGACCAGATAAGATCCAGAGATTCCTTCCCGAAAGGCAGGTCGTCCATCGAGCCGACGATCCCTTTCACCCGGTCGGAGAGGCCGAGCGCACGGGCGTTCCGGTTGAATATCCGGATAAAATCGGGAAAGAGATCGAGCCCCGTGACCTGCCCCGGCGCTCTTTGCGCCAGCGTCATTGTCTGTCCGCCCGTCCCGCAACCGAGATCGGCAATGCGGGATTGCGGGGTCAGGCCGTCGATAAAGCCCAGCGCCCGGACAGTCACTTCGGGACTGCCCGGTCCCTGACGTTCTACGTTCGAAAAATATTCGCAGATTAAATTGAAATCAAATTCGTGAATCGTTTTATACTCGTTACTCATTACTTCGGTATGTTAGCGCACGCGTGAAGGCATAACCATACCGTTCACCACCGCACGCAGATTAAAAATTAAAATTACAGCAATACGAAAATTGTTCCCGGAAAGAACGATCCGAGAGCGAACGAAAGGACAATCCGTATCAAAAACACAGATTGTTTACCGCACCAAATCCGATTTAAACGTCGTCGTCATGCCGCGAAGATATACAATATTTGTCATACGGCAAATCGGGAACCATATCGAAGTATATCAAAACGACAGGCACCCTTTCATTTCGGTAGACCGGCACGCTCCCTTTCGTTCCCGTACAACACTGACATTCAAAGCACAAACTAAGACACCGGAAAACGGCACTCCAATTGTCCGATAGGAACCGCGAACCAAATCGCAAACAAAAAAACAAACCAATGAATCACGAGCAAGGGAAAATAAAAATCCTGAAATTCGGAGGCTCCTCGGTAGGCTCCGTCGAAAGAATCAAACACGTCGCACGACTTATCAGCGACGAACAGCCCAAAGTGGTCGTACTTTCGGCCATGTCGGGAACGACCGACGCGCTGGCCGGGATCGCGGCGAAACTGTCCGGCGGTGATATGGACGGCGCGCTGGACGACGCCGCCCGCCTGGAAAACAAGTATTCGGCGGTCGCCGACGCGCTTTACCGCCGCGCAGGAAGCGCGGGAAAGGCGAAAAAACATATCCAGAACAGCTTTTCGCTGGTGAGAGAAATCTGCCGGAAACCTTTTTCCGCCGCCGGAGAAAAAATCATTCTGGCCCAGGGGGAACTGATCGTAACCCGGCTGATGTACCTTTATCTCGCGGAGACGGGAGTACATGCCGCCCTGCTGCCGGCAGTCGATTTCATACGGACGGACAAATGCGGGGAGCCGGACATGCGATTTATCCGGAAACATGCGCGCAAAGCCATAAACGGTTATCCCCTCAACCGGATTTTCATTACCCAGGGCTACATTTGCCGCAACGCTTCGGGCGAAATAGACAACCTGCAACGGGGCGGAAGCGATTACACCGCTTCGCTGCTCGGCGCCGCGCTGGACGCCTGCGAGATCCAGATATGGACCGACATCGACGGACTGCACAGCAACGATCCGAGGATCGTATCCGCAACCTCTCCGGTACGCAGACTCACTTTCGACGAAGCTTCCAAATTGGCCCATTTCGGCGCGAAAATCCTGCACCCGACCTGCATCCTGCCCGCCCGGCAAAAGAACATCCCGGTACGACTGTTGAATACGCTGGATCCACAGGCACCCGGCACGCTGATCTCCGAGGCGGCCGACACGGGACGAATCAAAGCGGTGGCCGCCAAGGACGATATAACCTACCTAAAAATACGCTCCACCTACAAGGTACCGGGCTACCGCTTCCTCGACAAGGTATTCCATTGTTTCGCTCGTTCGCACACCCCGATCGACCTGATGGTCACTTCCGACACGGAGATATCCCTGTCGATCGACAACCGGAAGCACCTGCCGGAAATCGCCGCCGCCCTGAGCCGTTATGCCGACGTTACGGTGGAAGACGACATGGTCGTGGTATGCGTCGTGGGCGACCTGAAATGGTACAACGTGGGGTTCGAACACCGCATAGTCGATTCGCTGAAAGACATCCCCGTGCGCATGATCTCTTACGGCGACAACTGCGATATCTCGTTCGTACTGCGCCGGAATGACAAAAAGAAAGCCCTCGAAGCGCTCAACTGCTGCGTCTCGCTGTAAACGGAATACTTTTCCCCGGAAAACGGATCTGTTGCAAAACAAAGTCTCCGCGATACATTCCTGTATCGCGGAGACTTTCCAATTATCCGGGAAGAAACGGGAAATCCCCTCCCTATTTGAATTGAACATACTGTAAGCCGACGCAGTCCCTACGGCTAACGTACTGGAGACAGAGACTGCATAAAAACACCAAACACGTTAATTTTCATATATTTACACTTGAAACACGGCTATTTTAATTGCAGAAAATACACACAGGAAAACCCTATCGGCACAAAGGCTGTCAGAGAAATACAAATATACCTATTTATCAATAGACCATTTGATTTGAAGAGAGAAAATAAGTAAAACCAATAGATATAATCACAATTGTTTCGAGAAAGTACAATTACGTTTTAATAGACAAAAACTATCAAATAGATGATATAATAAACCTCTCTTGTGCGCATTTTTCATGTACATAGCGGGACAAATAAAAAAGTAGCTGCGAAGCAAATCGCAACTACTTTATTTACAGTGCTCGGAACGGGAATCGAACCCGTACGGACATTGCTGTCCACAGGATTTTAAGTCCTGCGTGTCTACCTATTCCACCATCCGAGCATCATCGCCCTATTTCTACGCATGGAGCGCAAATATAGGGATATTCGGGGATTATACAAACTTTCGCAGGTACTTTTCGATCGATTCGGCGCATCCCTCCCCGCCGTCGAACCATTCGATCCGGTCGTCACGGCCGAACCAGGTCTGCTGGCGCTTGGCATACCGGCGGCTGTTGCGCTTAATCAGCTCGATCGCCTTGTCCCGGGTGATCTTCCCGTCGAAATACCCGAAGAACTCGCGGTAGCCGACCGTTTGCAGCGCATTGCAGTCCCGCAACGGGTAAAGCGCCCTCGCCTCCCGTTCCAGACCTTCGGCCACCATCCCGTCGACCCGGTCGTCGATCCGCCGGTAAAGCGTCTCGCGCGGCATCCGGATCCCGATCTTCAGGATATCGAACGGACGCTGTTTACCCTCCCCCCGGCGCAGGGAGCTGTAAGGCCGCCCCGTTTGCAGGCACACTTCCAGCGCACGGATCACCCGGTGCGGATTCTCACGATCGACCTGCCGGTAATACGCAGGATCGTATTTTTCGAGTTCCTCCAGCAACGGAGCCAGCCCATCCCCACGGAAACGTTCGGTCAACCGCCGCCTCAACCCTTCGTCGACAGCCGGCAACGGGTCCATTCCGTCGCAAACCGCATCGATGTAGAGCCCCGATCCACCCACCAGAAACAACAGATCGTGCTTTGCGAACAACTCCCCGAGCAGGCGGAGCGCATCCTCCTCGTAGCGTCCGGCTGAGTAATCCTCGCTCACGCTGCGCGTATCGATGAAATGGTGCGGCACGGCAGCGAGCTCTTCGGCCGTAGGCTTGGCCGTGCCTATACTCATCTCCCGGTAGATCTGACGCGAATCGGAAGAGACGATCTCGCTGCCGAACGCCTGCGCCAAACGGATCCCGACCCCGGTTTTGCCCGTTGCGGTCGCTCCCAGAACGACCGCCAGCGTCTTACGTCCTGCCACGTTACTCGTCATCGCCATAGCCGTCGGTGCCTGCGAAATCGCTGAAATCGCCCATCGCGTCGTCGAAAACGGAACCGCTTCCGCTTCCCGCCCCTGCACGATACTGGTCGGGAGCATCGCCTTCGGCAAGCGTTACAGCCGGATAGCGCTTGTCCGGTTCCGCCTTCATGGCCTCGGTCAGTTCCAAGAAAAACGCCCGGTCGCCGAGCACGTCGAACTGGTAAATCAACCGGTCGCGTTTTTTACGAACCACCTGCGACAGCAACGTGCGGTCCATCGCCTGCGGCAACAGTTCCCCGTCCGACTCCGTCGCGCCCATATCCATCGCCGTAAACTCCTGCAACTTGTTCCAACGGTCGTCCGCCGTGAAGAACGACGTCAGTTCTTCCGGACGGTATTGCAGATCCTTATTGATAAAATCCCGGAAAGCGGCGAGCGTCATATCGTACGGCACCTCGTATTCGCGAAGGAAATAATCGTCTTCGTCGCACAGCATCCTGAATTGAAAAATCATCGACATGGTCTGTTCGTTTTAATATCCAATAAATATAATCAAACTTATTTAAATCCGCCGCAAAAAAGCGATCACATCCGTCCCGTCGGGATAATCCGTAGGCGAAGGATGCTGCGCCCGGCCGAAACCGACCCGGCGCGGGTGGCCCACGACTTCGGAAACGACGCACTGCAGCCGGTCGTCGTGCCGCCGTATCCAGGACTCCATTCCGTCCAGATCATCGTAATACGCATACCCGATCTCGCTGAGGTTCGGACTCTGCTCGTCGCTCTCGCGGAGCAGGAAAAAACCGCCGTCCAGCAGCGGCTCTCCGTCGAGCATCCGCAGCGCCCGCGCCTGGCGGTAATTGTTCAGGTAGCCCGGATGCGACATCGGATAGCGCGACAACGCATCGCGCAGCAACGTCGGATCGTAACCGCGAGGAACAAAAATCCGGCCGACATTGCGGCACCCCAAACCGAAATATTGGAAAACGTCGTTCGAAAGTCCTTCCAACTGCGCTTTCGTTTCGGTTCCGTCCAATACGGCAATACTGTACCGGCTACCGCGCAACAGCGACGGCATTTCCCGGTAACGCTTCCCGAAATAACTCCGGGTCGAATCGCTTCCGGTCGCGATCAGGGCGTCCAGCGGCGTATCCTCTTCCAGCGGAGCGACCGGCATTGCGGGCTCGATCCGAAGCAACTGCTCCACGACATAACCCGTCAGCACGCGATCCTTCGAGGAAGGTTTTACGAAACAGCGGTGCCCGCAAATGCAAACGCACAGCAGGTCGAAAAAGCCGACCAGCGGAATGTTGCCGGCCAAAACGATCCCGACGCGCCGAACGGCGGAAGCGTCCGGACGGGGATAACGGGCGAGCCAGTCCCGCAGCACGGTCTCGTCGAGCAGATCGGTGCAAATGGCTTCGATCGCCTGCGCGACGCTCTGCCGCGTAAACCAGCCGTTTTCGGCAATCGCACGGGCGACGACCGCATCCAGTTCCCCGCCGGCAAGTTGCCGAGCCAACCTCCTGCCCAGTTCGACAAAAGGGCTTATCCGATAATTTGTTTCCATATCCGTAGGCGCAAAACTATAAAAAAGTTAAATTTGCAACGCATTCAGGCCGGTAAAACTTTCCGCATCCGCTGCTCTCCGGCCGTTAAAAAAACGAAAAACATGAAATTCCTGGCACTGATACCGGCACGGTACGCATCGACCCGATTCCCGGGCAAACCGCTGGCCGACCTCGCGGGCAAACCGATGATCCGGTACGTCTACGAAAAAGCGCACGCCTTTTTCCCCGACTGTTACGTGGCGAGCGACGACGAACGGATCGTCCGCTCCGTCGAAGGATTCGGCGGACAGGCCGTTATGACCTCCGCCGAACACCGCAGCGGAACCGACCGCTGCCGCGAAGCCCTCGACCGCATCGAGACTTCGACCGGCAAACGATTCGACGCGGTCGTCAACATCCAGGGCGACGAACCGTTCGTCGCCGAAGAACAGCTGCGGCTGATTACCGGATGTTTCGACGATCCTGCCACCGAAATCGCGACGCTGGTTAAAGCGTTCGACCCGCACGAAGACATCTTCAACCCCAACTCGCCGAAAGTGGTGCTTTCGACCGACGGCTATGCGCTCTACTTCAGCCGTTCGGCGATCCCCTACCTGCGCGGCACGGAGCGCGATCGGTGGCAACGATCCCACAAATTCCTGAAGCACATCGGCCTGTATGCCTACAAGAGCAGCGTGCTGCGGCGGATCGCCGAACTACCGCAGGGCACGCTCGAAAAACTGGAATCGCTCGAGCAACTCCGCTGGCTCGAAAACGGCTTCCGCATCAAAGCGGCGGAAACGCATTCGGAAAGCCTGGCGATCGACACGCCCGACGACCTGAAAGCAGCCGTCGAATTCCTGCGGCGAAGCGAAAAATAGACCTCCGTTTTGTTATTCTCAAAAAATCCGCTACATTTGTATCATCATTAAACGATGGTCTTCGTTGTCCGTTCGGACAAACGTAAATCACTAAAATAAATAAAAACAGCATATTCTATGTATGACGCAGAAGCATTGAGCGGAAAGAGTCTTGCCGAATTGCGTGAAATAGGGAGAGAACTGGGTATCAAAGCCCAGATGCGCAAACAGGCCCTCATCGATAAAATCCTCGAACAGTCGGAACGGCCGGAAAGCGGCGAAAGCCCCTTCCAGGAAACGAGTCCCGCGGAAACTCCGCAAAGCGACCATCCTGTGCCGCAAAAACGGGAAAGACGCAAAAAAATCAATGCCGTCAAAGTAACCGGAGTCGGCTCCGATACAAAGCCGGAAACCGAACTCCCGATTCCATCCGAACCGTTCTTCGCGGAAAATGCCGCAGGAAAAGAGAAAAAACAGGAAGACGCGGCACGCGCCGAAACGGCAGACCCGCAGCCTGCGGCGGCCGAAACGGAACAATCCCGGAACGCGAAAAAAACGGCCCATCCGGAAGCCCCCCGCGAAAACCAGAAAGCGCGGAATTACACGGCCAGTCCGGAAAAAAACAAAATGGAACGCGACCGGAAAAGAAACCGGATCGTTTATACGAAACCGGAAACGCCGACGGCGGATCAGAACGACGCTGTAAAACAACCCGTCCATGACAACGAATCCCCCGTACGCCAGGAGATCGTTCCGACCGAGACCGTTCCGGAAACCCTGCCGGGAACGGATCATGCGGAACGCCACGCGGAACCGCAGCACGAATCCCCGAAAACGGGTTCCAAGAAGGATGCGAAAGACGAGTTCCTGGGCAGCGTACAGGGAGAAGGCGTACTGGAGATCATGCCCGACGGATACGGCTTCCTGCGTTCGCCGGACTACAACTATCTGAACTCCCCGGACGACATCTACGTCTCGCCGTCGCAGATCAAGCTATTCGGATTGAAAGCCGGCGACACGGTACAAGGCGTCATCCGGCCGCCGAAAGAGGGCGAAAAATATTTCCCGCTGGTCAAGGTGAACCGGATCAACGGACTCGGTCCCGACGAAACCCGCGACCGCGTACAATTCGAATACATGACCCCGCTGTTCCCGTCCGAAAAGTTCAACCTGACCGGAAACGGGCACAATAACCTGTCCTCCCGGGTGATCGATCTGTTCTCTCCGATCGGAAAAGGCCAGCGGGGACTGATCGTAGCACAGCCGAAAACCGGTAAAACGATGCTGTTGCAGTCGATCGCCAACGCGATCGCCGACAACCATCCGGAAGTCTACCTGATCGTCCTGCTGATCGACGAACGTCCCGAAGAAGTGACCGAAATGGCCCGCAATGTCAAAGCCGAAGTCGTCGCCTCGACCTTCGACGAACAGGCCTCGCGCCACGTAAAAGTCGCCGAAATGGTGCTCGAAAAAGCCAAACGGATGGTCGAATGCGGACACGACGTCGTGATCCTGCTCGACTCGATTACGCGGCTCGCGCGAGCTTACAACACCGTACAGCCGGCATCCGGCAAAGTCCTGTCGGGCGGGGTGGACGCCAACGCGCTGCACAAGCCCAAACGGTTTTTCGGCGCGGCCCGCAACACCGAGGAGCGCGGTTCGCTGACCATCATCGCGACGGCGCTGATCGATACCGGATCGAAAATGGACGAGGTGATCTTCGAGGAGTTCAAGGGCACCGGCAACATGGAACTGCAACTCGACCGCAAACTCTCCAACAAGCGGGTTTACCCGGCCGTCGACATCATCGCTTCCGGCACGCGCCGCGAAGACCTGCTGCTCAGCAAAGAGGTTTTGCAGAAGATCTGGGTGCTGCGCCGCTACCTGGCCGACATGAATTCGAGCGAAGCGATGGAGATCATCAAAAAACACATGGAATCCACGCGTTCGAACGAAGAACTGCTCGTTACGATGAATCAATAAGCGGATTCCTTGACAAATACGACGCCCGACCTTTCACTGTAATGAAAGGCCGGGCGTCTTTTATCATCGCACCTCCGTTCGCACGGGCGCTCCGGGCATTTTTCAAAAACTACCGGAACTGTCCGGCATACAGCAAAGCGTTTCCCAGATTTTCGTACGCAGCATGGAAGCGTTCAGCTTGTTGTTCACCCGGGTCGGGTGCACGGCATTGGTCAGGAAAACCATGTAAATGCCCGTCCGGCTGTCCATCCAGAAAATCGTCCCGGTGAACCCGGTATGGCCGAAACGGGTCTCGCCGCCCAATTCGCCCGTTTTCGGGTCCCGCTTATCGAACCCGAGGCCGCGCCAAACGCCCTGTTCCGTATAAGGCGACTCCGTAAAAAGCTCGACGGTCTTGCGGGTCAGCACCTGCCGTCCGGCATAAGTTCCGCCCCCGAGGATCATCTCGCAGAAACGAGCCATGTCGCGCGCCGTCGTAAACAGTCCGGCGTTGCCGCCCACGCCGCCCATCAGGGCTCCCAGTTCATCGTGCACATACCCCTGTACCGTTCCGCGCCCGAGAATATAATCGGTCTCGGTAGGCAGGCAGTTCCTCTTATCGCGGTATTGCAACGGATTGTAATAAGTGTCCGTGCAGTCCAATTCGGCGAACAGTTCCCGCGTCAGTTCGTCGAGGGGCCGACCGGAAACGCGTTCGACGATCATCTTCAACAGCAAAAAGTTCGTATCGCTGTACAGGTAACTGCCGCGACGGGCCGGCTTATAATCCCGCACGATCTGTCCGAGGATCAGCGTATCGACCGCCGGATTGACATACAGGTCGTCGGCCGCCTGCCGCCAGCCGGGCCGCGAAGTCGAACAAAGGTAAGCCGTATCGTAAGCGATCTCCCCGGCCACGTAATAGTTTTTGCCGACCCGATGCGGATAGGCGGCCGTCCGTTTGCCGCTGAACATGCTTCCGCCGGCGGCATTGCGCACCAACGGCGTATAAAAAACCTGCGCGCGCAGTCCCGAAGTGTGCGTCAGCAACTCCCGCAGCGAAATCCCTCCGACCGGCGTAGCCGCCAGTTCGGGCAGGTAACGCCCGACGGCTTCCATAACTTTCAATTTACCCTGATCGTACAACCGCATCACGGCGAAAGTCGTCGAAAGCACCTTGGTACATGAAGCTACGTCGAAAAGATCTCCGTCCGCTACGGGTCGTTTTCCGGAATAGTCGTGACAGCCGTAATGGCGGGCATAGCAGATCCCGTCCCGGTCGCCCACGACGAGCGAAGCCCCGGGAAAGGCCCGGCATTTCAGCCCGTCGTCGATCATCGAATCCAGTTTCACACGCACGCACTCCGGAATATCCCGGGCAGACGACGACAGAGCCGACGCCCATACGATAAAACATAAAACAATCTTTCGAACCATCGAATCTTTTTTAAATTACAACCGGGGAACTACCCGCAAATCCTGCCATCCGAGAATCGTTTCGCCATTGCCTCCCCGGATCGAGATGCGGACGGCCCGAACCGGCGCCGAAGGGCGCAGCACGACGCTTCCGTCCGGCTTCAACGGAATTTCTTCCCCGAACGTCTTGCCGTCGGCCGAACAAGCGGCCGTACCGTCGGTCACGATGTAACGGGTAACGTCCGGAAGTCCCGTCCGGACATCGATCGCCTCGCAATCGACCGGCTCGTCGAACGCGAACAGGATATAATCGCCCGCCTTGCAGGGGGAAACCGTACGTACGTAAGATGAAAATTGGTAATCGGCGCTGTTGCGGATCGGAAATTTCCCGGAACAGGTCAGCGAACTGGTTACGGAAACCGCCGGCTCGATATAGGGCGAAGGCCTGAGGTTCAGCGTCAATTCTTCCCGTTTCGAACTGTTGTTTTTCAGCGTGACCAGCAGGTCGGCCGTGCGGTTCGCCGAATCGGCGTACAATCTCAGATCGCGCAGCGGATTGATTTTTTGCCCGTTTCGAATAATCGTATAAGCCGTATCCGGGCCGCTCACTTCGAGCCGCACGATCATCGCATTGTCCCGCCGCTGCGTGAACGACAACAGCCAGAGCCCGTCGCGGGTCACGTAATCTTTCAACGGCACCCTGAAAACCCGTTGTTCGGCTGGAGCCAGCTCCGCCCGGAAAAGCTCGGCGACAGGGAAAACGGCCGTACTGTACCCGCCGCAGCCGAACGCCCGAAACCGGTAGCGCTCCGGACGATCCGTGCGCAGCGGCTCGGTATAGAGCGCGGACGACTCGTCCGGCTCGCTCAGGTCGGTCGTATAACGAATCTCGACGCCGGCGATTTCCGGCGTAACGGTAACGACGCCCGAGCGGTACTCCGTCTGCGGCGGAAACATGCGGAACCGGATGCCCATCGCACCCAACCGTTCGAGGTGCCCGGAGGTCAACCGCCGGTAAAAATCGTTCCAGTCGCGCTGTCCGGGCTGCGTCCACCCCACTTCGGCCAACGCGCAAAGCCTCGGATAGCCTTGATACTCGGCGAAACGTTCCGGCTCGTTCAGCAATTCGGCCCACTGCGCCGCCTCAACGCCCCGCACCCGTTCCAACCGTTCGGCCGAAAGAAAATCCGCCGGCTCGAAATCGTACACCCGCCGCACGTCGACCCGACCGGCCCAGGTATGGCCGCGGTCCCACGGATGCTGCTTCATGTCAATGTAGCAATAGGAAGCGGGCATCATCACGACAGGCTGTCCGGCCGCGGCGGCCTGCCGACATACGTCGACGTTCTCCCAACCGTAAATCAGCGTCGCCGGACGCAAATTGCGGGCCTGAACGGCCTCGTTCCAGGCCGCGCATGTCTTGCCGACGCTATGGACGAGGTCTTCGAGGCGGTGTACGAAATATCCCCGCAGCTCGGCGGGCGTTTTCATCTTTTTCTCCGTCATCAGCGCCCGGCAGCGGGGACAATTCCGCCAATAGCGGACGCTGACCTCGTCGCCGCCGATATGGATGTATTTCGACGGAAAAAGCCCGGCAAGCTCCTGCAGAATGTCGCGCAGCATTTCGAAATTCTCTTCGCGACCGGCGCAAAGCGTTTCCCGCATCTCCTCCGGCTTGTAGGTAACCGAACCGGACGTCCGGCAGAACGTTTCCGGATAAACCGACGTAAGCGTCTGGCTGTGTCCGGGCAGGTCGATCTCCGGGATGATCTCCACGTTGCGGAACGCGGCGTAATCCACGATCTCGCGGACATCCTGCTGCGTATAGAATCCGCCGTAACGCTCGTTCCCCGAGCCGTAGGAAGGCGGTAGCACTTCGCCGGGCCCCCGCCAAGCTCCCCGGGACGTAAGTTCCGGATACTTTTTAATTTCGACCCGCCAGCCGTTGTCGTCGGTCAAATGCCAATGCAGCGTATTGAGCTTATGACGCGCTATCCAGTCGATATACCGCATCACGGCCGCCTTGTCCGAAAAGTTACGAGACACGTCGAGCATAACGCCCCGGTAAGCGAAACGGGGCGCATCCTCGATATGAAAACAGGGGATCGCGAACGTTTCGGCATGTTGCGCGGCGTCCGGCCGGTAAACCGATACCGGCATCAGTTGAAACAGGGTTTGCAGCGCATAGAACGCTCCGCCCCGGTCGTTCGCCCGGATCGTGATCCTGCTCGGGGAGATATCCAACAGGTAGCCCTCCTCGGACAATCCGCCCTCGTGCTTTTCGATGGATATCTGCTGGATGCTGCGGCGATGTCCGCCGGCGGCAAGGCGGTAGCCGCACACCCGCTCGATGTGGTCGTTCAGGTAATCGAACAAATCCGGAAAAGCGGGACTGTAAATTTCAGTCTGCTTGGCGACCAGGAACTCCCCCTCCCGCTTGTCCGCCCGTTCGGGTCGCGGAATCAGGTTCTGGCCGTGACAAAACAGACCCAGCAAAACGAATAACAGGCTCAGGCTACTCTTCATACAGCAAATACGGTTTACGGCTCTGTTTGAAACGTTCCACATCCTCCCTCCAGCGGGCCTCGATCTGCCCGGCGTCGGCTCCTTCGACGATCATACGGCGAACGTAATCGACCCCGATAAGCTTTTCGAACATCGGCGTAAAGAACTTTTCGCCCAGGTTCAGTTGCCGGTAACAATCGATCACGTAGGCCAGGTTGACCCCTTCGCGCCACACCTGTTCGTCGGACGGGACGCTCCGCAGATCGACGCCGTAGCACAGCCGGTCTTTCAGCGGCGGATTTTTCGCTCCGGCGTTGCTGTGCGGCGTAAAGCGGAACGAAGTCCTTTTCAGATCCGGATGCCCGTAAGCCTGAAACGGGAAATCGGTGCCCCGTCCGAGACTGACCGGCGTTCCTTCGAAAAAGCACAGCGAACTGTACAGGTAAACGGCGCGCATGTTCGGCAGATTCGGAGACGGTTTTTCGGGCAGTACATACCGCGTTCGGTGCGTATAATTCAGGCACGGAATCACTGTCAGGGAGCAGACGGCAGCGTCGTCGAGCCACCCTTCGCCGTTGATCATCCCGGCCAGCTCGCCGAGAGTCATCCCGTGCACGACCGGAATCGGATGCATACCGACGAACGACCGGTATTTCGGATCGAGCACCGGGCCGTCGACGTAAAAGCCGTTCGGATTCGGACGATCCAGCACGATCATCCGCACGTCGTTGTCGGCACAGGCCTGCATCATGTAATGCATCGACGACAGGTACGTATAATAGCGCAGGCCGACGTCCTGGATGTCGAACAGCACGACGTCGAGCTGTTTCATATACTCGGCGGGCGGGCATTTATTGGCCCCGTAAACCGAAACGATCGGGATCCCCGTCCGGGCGTCCCGGCCGTCGGAAACGTGTTCGCCTGCGTCGGCATCGCCGCGAAACCCGTGTTCCGGCGCGAAAACCATTTTCAGATCCACTCCCAGCGCATACAGCGAATCCACGATATGCGTCCGACCGATACGGCCGGTATGGTTAGTCAGTATCCCCACCCGCTTGCCTTCGATCAGCGGCAGGTACCGGTCGGTACGCTCGGCCCCGACGACCACGCGGTCGCTCCCCGCAACCCGGCAGGCCAGCAACGCAAAAACAACGATCAGTAGTCTCAATTTATTCAACAATAACGGATTTAGCAAAATTCGGGGCCGATCCACCACACCCTGATATCATTCGCATCGGCATGGCGAGCAAACCGGCTCAGACTCTTTATCGAAATCGGACAAGCCCCCCTTCTCGCCGATAGTACCGATAAATTCCGCACCTCCTCTTTCATTTTATCGGATATCCCCGATTTACAAAGTTAACGATTTTCCCTCGGATTAATGTATATTTGCTCTATCAAACACCGAAAAGACTATGGATAAAAGACTCGAAGCGGTCGGCCGCCTGCTCGACATCATGGACGAATTGCGGGAAAAATGCCCGTGGGACCGGAAGCAGACGTTCGATTCGTTGCGGATGAACACGATCGAAGAGACCTACGAACTGGCTGACGCGATCCTCGACCACGACCTGAACGAAATCCGCAAAGAGCTGGGCGATCTGCTGCTGCACGTGGTATTCTACTCGAAGATGGGCTCCGAGCAGCAAGCGTTCGACCTGGGCGACGTGGCGAACGGCATTTGCGACAAGTTGGTATTCCGGCATCCGCACGTGTTCGGCGACACGCAAGCCGACAATGCCGAACAAGTAAAACAAAACTGGGAGGACATCAAACTGAAAGAAAAAGCGCAGGCGCACGAGAAAAAGCGCGTGCTTTCGGGCGTGCCGCGTTCGCTGCCGGCGATGGTCAAAGCCTACCGGATCGGCGAAAAGGCAGCTTCGGCCGGATTCGACTGGGAAAAGCGCGAAGACGTCTGGGCGAAAGTCCGCGAAGAGATCGGCGAAGTACAGCACGAGATCGACGCCCGCGACCGGCGGCGCACCGAAGCCGAATTCGGCGACCTGTTCTTCGCGCTGATCAATGCGGCGCGGCTCTACGGCGTCGATCCGGAAGCGGCGCTCGAACAGAGCAACCGCAAATTCATCGAACGGTTCGCCCACATCGAAGACCGCGCCGAACAACAAGGGCTGACCCTGCGCGAAATGACGCTCGAACAGATGGACGCCCTGTGGGACGAAGCGAAAATCCGGGAAAATCGTTAACTTTATCGGCGAATAACTTAAAAAACGGAATTATGGCACTTATCAAACCGCTGCGGGGCTTTACGCCCGTAATCGGAGAAAATACGTTTCTGGCGGAAAACGCCACGATCATCGGCGACGTCACGATCGGCCGGGACTGTAGCATCTGGTTCAGCACCGTGCTGCGCGGCGACGTCAATAAAATCACGATCGGCGACCGGGTCAACATCCAGGACGGAGTAGTCGTCCACACGTTGTACCAGCGTTCGGTGACGGTCATCGGCAACGACATCTCGATCGGCCACAACGCCAACATTCACGGCGCCAGGATCGAGGACAAATGCCTGATCGGCATGGGAGCGACCGTGCTCGATCATGCCGTCGTAGGCACGGGATCGATCGTCGCGGCCAATTCGCTGGTACTGTCGAAAACCGTTATCGAACCGGGCAGCGTCTACGCCGGCGTACCGGCGCGGCGCGTGAAGGACGTGACGCCGGAACAGGTGCGCGACATCATCGAACGCACGGCCCGCGACTACATGATGTACGCTTCGTGGTACAAATAGCCGGAAAGCCATGAAACAGACCGGAAAGCATCGGGTAATCGTCATCAACCTGCTGGTAGCGCTGGCGCTGACGCTGATCGTCAATTTTTCGTTCCTGCTGAACGGAAACGACGTGCGCGGTCACCGTCCGCCTCCGATGATGACGATGGCTCCCGGATTCATCGCTTTCCAGTTGTTCTACTTCTATGCCATGGCGATCGCGATCGTCGTGCTGAATACCGTACGCAGCCTGTCGCTGACGCGCAAAATCCTGTTGACCATCGCGATCACGGTGCTTTTCTACCTGTTCATCCCGACGCTGAGCCGCGGCGGCAACTGGAATATCCCGCTGATGACCGGCCGGCTGTATAATCCGCTGCACATCATGAAATGCTCGTTCGTGCTGATCGTTTCGGTGCTGTACGGACTGATATTCGAACTGATTTACCAAAAACAGCACATCACGATCGAAAACGAGCAGCTCAAAAACGAAAACCTGCAAACGCGCTACAACATGCTGGCCAACCAGATCAGCCCGCACTTCCTGTTCAACTCGCTGAACTCGCTGTCGATGCTGGTGCGTGAAAAAAGCAACGACAAAGCGCTGCTGTACATCGACCGGCTGGCCGACACGTTCCGCTACATGCTGCAATCGGGCCAGGGAGAACTGACCACGCTGTCCGAGGAGCTGCGCTTCACCGAAGCCTACCTCTACCTGCTGACGATCCGCTACGAAAACAAACTGTTCTGCGACATCCGGATCGAAGACCGTTACCGGGATTGGAAACTGCCGGTACTGTCGCTACAGCCGCTGATCGAAAACGCCGTCAAACATAACAGCATCTCGCGGACGAAACCGTTGCGGATCGCCATCCGCACGGATGACGGCACGCTCGTAGTGTCGAACCCGTTGATCCCTAAAATCGACGAAACGACCGGAACAGGGATCGGACTTAAAAACCTGTCGTCCCGCTACCTGTTGCTCACGTCGCAACAGGTGCGTATCATCCGTACCGACGACGCGTTCGAAGTGATCCTTCCGCTCATCGAATTCCCGAACCCAATCAAATCCCTGTCATGACCCGTAAACTGATCGTATCCCTGCTTCTGCTGTTCGGCTCTGCCGCAGCCGCACTACCCGCACCGACGGCCGCACCGCTGCCCGATGAAAACGGAACGGCGCCCGCCGTCGAATCGCCCTGGTTCCCGGGACGCCAATACGCGTTCGTATGGCGCAACTGGACGCTCGTCCCGGCCCGGAAACTGGCCGAAGTGCTCGAAACCCCGGTCGAAAATGTCCGCGCGCTGGCCGAATCGATGGGCCTTCCTCCGCAACGGGCGATCGAACCCGAATGGAACTCCCCGCAGGGATATATCACCGTATTGCGGCGGAACTGGCACCTGCTGCCATACGACCAACTGCTCACGCTGCTCGGCATCACGCGCGAGGAACTGGCATGGCGGCTGATCGAAGACGACTACCTGTTCGTAAAACTGGGTTACAGGAAACCCTATTGCCCGCCGCTGCATTACGAAAAGCCTTCCGAACAGGCCGAACGACAAGCCGCCCGGATCGCCGCGCAAGTCCGGGATATCCGGCCGGCAACCGCCGTTGCCGAGACGCCCCGGTTCGCATTCATCGACGAATTTTCCCGAAGTCATAAACCCGCCCGCAAACGACAGGAACCGGCAACGGCCGATACCGGCGGACAGGGTTTCGCGCTGCGGATCATCTACCCTTACTGCGCGACGTTCGGCGATCCGCTGACCGATCCCGAACTGTCGTCCTATCCGGAAGGACTGTTGCAGCGGCTCTCCGAGGCCGGCGTGAACGGAATCTGGATGCACTCCGTACTGCGGACGCTGGTTCCGCCGGACGGCATTTTCCCGGGGGCGGACGATGCCGGACTGCGCATCGAAGGGCTGAAACGGCTGGTCGAACGCGCCGCCAAATACGGGATCGGCATCTACCTGTATGTGAACGAGCCCCGTGCGATGAACCTCTCGTTTTTCGAATCCGATCCCCAGAGAAAAGCGTTGATGGGATCGGCCGAAGGAGACCAGCGCGCCCTATGCACGTCGGTGCCCGAAGTGCTCGACTGGACGAGCCGGTCGCTGGAATCGGTATTCCGGCAGGTTCCGGGACTCTCCGGCGTATTTACGATCACCGCATCGGAAAACCTGACCAACTGTGCGTCGCGCGGCGGACAGGGCCAATGCGAACGCTGCCGGAACCGCTCGTACGCCGACCTGATCGTAGAGGTCAACACGGCGATCGAGAAAGGCGTAAGGAGCGGCAGTCCCGACGCCAAAGTGCTGGTATGGGACTGGGGGTGGAACGATTCTTACGCCGAAGAGATCATCGGCCGTTTGCCCAAAAGCTGCTGGCTGATGTCGGTCAGCGAATGGGCGCTGCCGATCGAACGCGGAGGGATCCGGTCGGCCGTGGGCGAATACGCGCTGTCAGCCGTAGGCCCGGGACCGCGGGCGCTCGCACACTGGCGATACGCCAAGCAGGCGGGCCTGAAAACCGTCGCCAAAATACAGGTGAACGCCTCGTGGGAAATGGCCGTCGTACCGGCTGTTCCCGTATTGGAACTCGTGGCGCAGCACGCCGAAAACCTGACGTCGGAGGCTACGGACGGCGTGATGCTGAGCTGGAGCCTGGGCGGTTATCCGTCGACCAACCTGGAACTGTTCCAGTCCTTCCGTCCGGGACAGCAGCAGGAAACCTGCTTGCGCCAACTGGCCGAAAAACATTACGGCAAACAGGCCGCACCGCTGGTATGCCGGGCATGGCACCTCTTTTCCGAAGCGTTCAAGGAATTTCCCTATAACGGGGGAACGCTTTATAGCGGGCCGCAGCACATGGGCCCCGCCAATCCGCTGTATACGGAACCGACCGGCTGGCCGGCCAGCATGGTAGGTATCCCCTACGACGCGCTGGACAACTGGCGGTCGGTCTACCCGACCGAAACGTTCGTCGCCCAGATGCAAAAAGTGGCGGACGGGTTCGCGGCAGGCTGCGAACTGCTGCAAAAAGCCGTAGCGGTTTCGAAAGGAAAATACCGCAAGCAACTGACCGACGACCTGGGACGCGCCCGTACCGTCGGCATCCACTGCGCTTCGTCGGCGAACCAAGCCCGGTTCACCGAAGCCCGCAACCGCCTGCTGACATCGACCGACCGCGACGAACGGCGCCGGTACATCGACACGATGCGCCGGGCGGCGGAAGCCGAAGCCGAACTGACCGCCGATCTGCTGCCGATCGTCCGGAACGACCCTACGATCGGCTACGAATCGTCGAACCACTATTTTTACGTCCCGCAAGATCTGCTCGAAAAGCAACTGAACATCCGTTACGTCCTGGATCGGCTCGACCGTCAGGCGGAACCCCGGAATTCTGAAACCTCCCAACAATGAAAGCGTTAATCATCGAAGACGAAACGGCGGCGGCAACCAACCTGAAAAGCTTGCTGCGGGAAATCGACCCGTCGGTCGAGATCGTCGACGTGATCGACACGGTCGTTGACTCGATCGGCTGGATACGCGCCAACCCGCTGCCGGACATCGTCTTCATGGATATCCACCTGGCCGACGGACAGGCTTTCAAGATTTTCGAACAAGTCGATATTCCCTGCCCGATCGTCTTTACGACGGCTTACGACCGTTACGCGCTCGACGCATTCAAGGTCAACAGCATCGACTATATCCTCAAGCCGATCAAAAAACAGGAACTCGAACGGGCTTTCGAAAAATTCAAACGGCTGTCGGGCCGCGAAAAAGCCGAATACGTCGAACAGACCCAGCGTTACCTCTCGGCGCGGGCGCAGAGTTTTCTGATTCCGTTTCGCGACAAACTGGTTCCGCTGACCCCGGACGAGATCGCCTATTGCTACACCGCCGACGAGAAGGTCTCGGTCGTCACGTTCGACGGCCGGAGCCTGCCGATGGACAAACCGCTGGACACGCTGATCGCCTTGCTGCCGGAACGCGACTTTTACCGGGCGAACCGGCAGTTCATCGTCTCGCGCCGCGCCGTCCGCGACCTGTCGGTATGGTTCGGCAGCCGGCTGTCGGTCAACCTGACCGTCAAAACCCCGGAACGCATCGTCGTCAGCAAGGCGCGGGTTCCGGATTTCAAAAAATGGTTTACCGGTAACTGACGGCGCGCTAAACCGAAAATACTGCCTGCCGGTTTTTTGTCGCTGTTTTAAAACAAAAAACCTACTTTTATAATACCTAAGTTGTATAACTAATCCTACAAACTATGAGAAAAATTACGCTTTTACTGTTGGTTATCGCAACCGCTTCGCTGACCGGAGCCGTCGCGAAAGGGAAAAAATGCGAAGCGCAAAAGGCCAAATACGTCGTGCTGATCGGCAGCGACGGATTCAGTTCGGACGTCGTGCGCGCGCATTCCGGAGCATTCCCGAACATCGAAGCCCTGATGAAAAACGGCAGCTATACGCTCGAACGGCGCAGCGTGCTTCCGTCGTCGAGCGCCGTCAACTGGGCCTCGATGCTGATGGGAGCCGGGCCGGAACTGCACGGCTATACGACATGGGGCAGTCAGGTTCCCGACCTGCCGTCGCGCGTGATCGGTAAATACGGACTTTTTCCCGGTATCTGCGGAGCGATCCGCGACGCGCGGCCCGACGCCGTGATGGCGTGCGGTTACAACTGGCCGACCATCGGCTGCCTGTATGAACAAAAAGCCGTGAACATCAACAGCAACGTACCGAGCGATCCGGCGCTGGCCGACAGTATGTGCCTCTATATCGGACGCGAGAAACCGCTCTTTACGTTCATCGCCTTCGGAGAACCGGATGAAACCGGACACCGGTGCGGCTGGGAGAGCGACGAGTATTTCGAAATGTGCAAACAGATCGACGGCTATGTCGGCAAGATTATGGAAACCCTCGAAAAAAACGGTATGAAGGACGATGCGATCGTATTCTTCACGGCCGATCACGGCGGTACCGGCAAAGGACACGGCGGCATCTCGATGAAAGAGATGGAAACCCCGTTCGTCGTTTGCGGCAAGGGGATCAAACAGGGGCACGAAATCCCGGAAAGCGTCATGGTGTTCGACTGCGCCCCGACGATCGGCCATATCTTTTCGATCGACCAGCCGCAGGTGTGGATCGGGCGACCGGTCATGTCGGTATTCGAATAACGGAAAACACAGGAAACGTCCCGGTTCGTAAAAGCGGAGAGCAAATCGCTCCCCGCTTTTCGATTGGGATGCGATGCGGGCGTTTCACCCTCTATATTTTCCGTTTTACCGGACAGAAGCATGTTTTCTATGGTGAAACGCTTTTCTTTGCAACCGGAAATGACACGAACTATGAAATATACGACGCTGCTACTCTTATTGCTGTTCGCACTGCCGTTCCTTCCGGAGCCGGTTTCGGCGGCAACGCCCAAATCGGGCAGCATAACCGGAAAAATCATCGACCAGACGGCGCAGGAGCCGGTCATCGGAGCCGTCATCGAATGCAGTCCGGCCGACAGCACGAAAAAACTCTATACCACGTCGGACAAGGACGGCGCTTTCACTTTCCCGAAACTCGCCTACGGCTCTTACGACGTTACGATCACCTACCTGGGACTTACGTCCCACACTTCGCAGGTCGAGGTCGCAAAACCGAAGACCGACCTCGGCACGATTACGATGACGCCCGACATTCAACAAATGGACGAAATCGTCGTCAAAGGACTGACCATGCGCACGACGCAAAAAGGAGACACGCTGGTGTACAATGCGGGAGCTTTCAAAGTGACTCCGGACGCGTCGACCGAAAAACTGCTGGAAAAAATGCCAGGTATCAAAGTGGAAGGCGGCAGCGTCGAAGCGCAGGGCGAACAGGTTAAAAAAGTGCTTGTCGACGGTAAGGAATTTTTCGGGGAGGACGTTACGACGGCCATCAAAAACCTGCCGGCCGAAGTGATCGACCGGGTCGAAGTGTTCGACAAACTGAGCGACCAGGCCGCATTCAGCGGCGTCGACGACGGCCAGGGATACAAAGCGATCAATATCGTCACGCAACGCGGGCTCAACCATGCCAAATTCGGTCGTTTTTACGGAAGTTACGGATTCGACGAACTGTATAACGTCAGCGCGAGTATCAACCTGCTCAAGGACAACCGGAGGCTCACGCTGCTCGGCATGGCCAACAACGTCAATCAGCAGAACTTCGCTACCGACGACCTGCTGGGTGTGCTCAGTTCCGGCGGCGGACGTGGCGGACGCGGCGGACGCGGCGGGAATGCCTTTATGATCGGCAATCAGAGCGGCGTTTCGACCGTCAAAATGTTCGGCGTCGACTATGCGAACCAGTGGTGGGACAAGCTGAAAGTCCAGGGAAGCTATTCGTTCAATACGACCAAGAACACCACCGAAGCGCTGACGCAAAGGGAGTACTTTTCAGACCAACTATACGACGAGACCGGCCGGGACAACTCCCGCAACTTCAACCACCGGATCAACGGACTGGTCGAATACAAAATCAACGACAACAACCAGTTGATGTTCCGTCCGTCGCTCAGTTTCCAGACCAACGACACGTACAGCGCCGACACGTCGGCGACCGCCGCCACCGACGGCGACGCGGGCAATACGTTGCTGAACTTTTTCAAAAGCAACAGCGCGGCCAATTCGGCGGGGTACAACATTTCGGGCGACCTGAATTTCATGCACAAATTCGGCGGCAGGGACGGCCGGGTGCTGACGGTTTCGATCAACGGAGGAGCCTCGAAAAACGACCGGGACAACACCAAGTATTCGCTGACGCGCTACCTGAATCCGGACTCGACTTCGCAGTTGAACCAGTTGATTCTGAACCACTCGAAAGGCTATCGGGTCGGCGGCCGCGTCTCGTATTCCGAACCGGTTTCCGAACGGGTTCAACTGCTCGCCAATTACGACATCTCGTACAACTATTCCGACCGCGACAAACGTTCGTACGAACTGCCCGGCGACCTGTTCCTGGACAGCCTGTCGAACACGTACAACAGCGGCTACCTGACCCACCGCGTCGGTCCCGGCTTCCGCCTGCACAGCGATAAGACGATGCTGGTCATCAACCTGAACTACCAGTACGCCACGCTCACCGGGGATCAGCAGTTCCCGACCGTATCCCGTTCGAAAATGGCGGCCAATTTCGACAACATCGTCTACATGGCCATGCTGCATCTCAAATTCAACCGCAGCAATTCGATGCGCGTCAGGCTGTTCTCCGGGACGGACAACCCGTCGGTCACCCAACTTCAAAACGTGTTGGACGTATCGAACCCGCTGTTCATATCGCAGGGCAATCCGAACCTGAAACCGGTATACGCGCAACGTATGAATATCCGCTACACGCGGGTCAACGTCGGGAAAGGCACCACCCTCGGAGCGCAAATGACGGCAGGGATACAGAACAATTCGATCACCAATTCGGTGGAACGCGCCGATCGGAACGGCTACGAAGTCAAGGACGAAACGGGCAATACGGTCGTCGTACTCGACCGCGGAGCGCAGTACTCCCGGCCGGTCAACCTGAACGGTTACTGGACGATCGACGGCGGCGCCTACTACGGATTTCCGGTCGGTTGGCTCGGCAGCAACCTGAATCTGGATCTAAGGGCTTCGTACACCGCGATGCCGACCATTTACAACCTGGTGCGGAGCACGACTACCACAGCCTCCTACACCGGCGGTATCACGTTGGGCAGCAATTTCAGCGACCAACTCGACTTTACGTTTACCTACCGGGCCGGATACAACATCGCCCACTCGACCAATAACAACGAGTATTTCAACGGCGTGGGAACCGGACGGATCAAATGGATCACGTGGAAAGGGATCACGCTCGAAGCGAATGGCAGCTACTCCAAATACCGGGGCGTTACCGATAAGTTCACTGAGGAGTTCTTCCTGCTGAACGCCGGTATCGGCAAAAAACTGTTCAAAAACCAGCGCGGGGAGATCAGCGTACAGGTTTACGATATTCTGAACCAAAACAAAAGCTTCGTCCGCAACGTCAGCGAAAACTATATCCAGAATGTCACCACCAACGTACTGGGACGCTACGTGAGCATCAGCCTGGTCTACAATCTGCGGACGCTCACCGGCAAAGACGGCAAAGCGTACAGCCGACCCGAAGGCCGCGACGATTTCCGCCGGGACGGTCCTCCTCCGGGCGATCATCCGACGGGCCCGCCGCGCGGCGGAGGAATGCCCCCCTTCTAACCGTTTCGACACCACATTTTTTCATAATGCAGTTTTAGCAGTCAAATAGGAAAAGCGCCCGCCGGTTTCCCGGCGGGCGCTCTGTTTCCGGAAAAGAAGACCGGACTACGATTTATTTTTCAACAGATCCCGTATTTCGGTAAGCAATTGAATGTCGGCGGGAGGGGCCGCAGGAGCCGCCTCTTCCTTCTTTTGCGTATGGAAGCGGTTAAGCAATTTGACCATCAGGAAAATAGAGAACGCGATGATGATAAAATCGAGCGTCGTCTGTAAAAAAGTGCCGTAATTGATCGCTACGGCGGGAGTCACCTCCTTGCCGGCCTCGGAAAAGACGGCCGCTTTCAGCGGAATTTTCAATTCGGTAAAGTTTACCCCGCCGATCAACAGCCCGATCGGCGGCATGATGATGTCCGCCACCAACGACGACACGATCTTGCCGAATGCGCCGCCGATAATGATACCGACCGCCATATCGACTACGTTGCCGCGCATGGCAAACTGTTTGAACTCTTCTAAGATCTTAATTTTCATAATCGTTCTTTATATTAAGTTATACAACGGTATCCATACGAAGGTCTGCCGCCTCCGGAAAGCCCTACAGCGAAACGGCGTTCCCCGTCCGGTCGCTTTCGAAAACAGCATCCAGGATCTTCATGTCGGTCAGCATTTCCGCATGCGTGACGGCCGGTTCGTCCCCTTCGCGCAGGACGCGGTAGACATTGTCGTAAAACCGCATGTAATTCCCCGGAACGGTCGGATACCTGCAACGTCCGCTGTCGTTATGCAGAACGCCCCACTGCCGTTCGTCCTCGACGATCCAGACTCCGTCGTCCGGCGTCGCATTTTCGTATCGAAGCGCATTCTCTTGCGGGTCGGTTCCGTATTTTACATACGATCCCGCCGTACCGTGCACGGCGAACCGCGGAGCCTCTTCACGCACCAGCATACTCGCGCGCAACGAAACTTTCAACTCCGGATAAAGCAATTCGACGAAACTGTAATCGTCGATCCGGCTGCCGTCGCGCAGCCTGCCCAGCGTAGCCCATACGCCACGCGGTTTGCCGAACAGGGCCACCGCCTGATCGCAGAGGTGCGAACCGAGATTGTAGGTGATCCCTACCCTTGTCTCGCCCGGATCCTCTTTCCAAACCGACTCGGCCAGAAACGGCCGGTAACGCTGGAAAGACGACTGTAGTTCGACGACACGCCCCAGCGCTCCGGTTTCGAGCACCTGCCGTACCGTCAGAAAGTCGTTGTCCCAGCGGCGATTCTGGTACACCGTCAGCATAAGTCCCTTCCGTTCGGCCAGTTCGACCAGGGATTCGGCTTCGGCACAGGTCGTCACGAACGGTTTTTCGACCACGACGTGTTTACCTGCCTCGAGGGCGCGGCGACAAAAATCGAAGTGGGTGGCGTCCGGCGTATTGACGACGACCAGTTCGACGTCCTGTTCCAACAGTTCCCCGAACGAGGCGACCGAGCGGACGTCCGGATAATTTGCGAACGCTTTTTTCGTCCGGCGTTCGACGACGGCCGTCAGTTCGAAACCGGGATTGGCGTGGATGAACGGGGCGTGGAACACCTGCCCCGAAAGGCCGAAACCTGCAATACCTGTTTTGATTCGCATTCTTAGGATGATTGATCGTTTAACACTCTGCAATATACGGGCCGAATCGTCACTCCTGTCGGTTCTCCACGCGCCGGATGATATTGCGCATACCCAGGCAGGCCAAGCCGAAATAGACCGCCGTCAATACCCACAGCGTGCACCACTGCACGGAAACCTCGGATAGCGTGGCCCCCATCGTCTGGATTCGCACGAACCCGTCCACGCCGCTGCTACTCGGCACCACCTTCCCGATCGCGTAAAGCCATTCGGGCATACACTCCTTCGGAATCGAAGCCCCGCTGAGCATCAGGAACGGAATCGAAGTAAACAACAGCAACAGCAACGAATTCTCGCGGTAACGGAACAACGTGGATAGAGCGATACCGAGAAAGATGCACGACAGCAGGTACGGCAGCAGGAACAGCATCACCGTTCCCCACGACCCGTTCATCGGATAACCGAAGATCCGGTAGTGAACGCCCAGCACATAGAGCAGCGTCAGGCAGTACACCGACAGGTAGGCGACCGTTTTACCGGAAACCATCGGCAGCACGGCCAGCCGTTTTTCGCCGGCGGGTATCAGCGTCCGGTACAGTTTCAGCTCGCGCCACGTTCCGCCGACCATGCCGATCCCGATCAGCAGCGTCTGCTGGATGATGACCATGATGATGGCCGGCATGATGAAAGTCGCATAACCGCCGGACGGATTGTACAGGTTCTTTACGGAGATCGTCACCGGATTGCTCAGCGCCTCGGCCTGTTTCGGCTGGGCGCCTTTCGAAACGAACCGCACCCACTCCACGTTGCCGTTCGAATGGAGCACGCTGTTCGTGACGTCGAAAAACACCTGCCGGTACATCAGAAAGTAACTGGCGTCGGCATAGATCGCCAGATTCACCTTTTCGGCCCGCTGCAGCTTTTTTTCGTAATCCGACGGAATCACGATCACTCCGTTGACCTTGCGCTGGTAAAACAGCTTTTTCGCCTCTTCGAGACTGGTCGGCTTATAAGCCACGCGCAGGTTCGGCGTCGCATCGAACGAACGGATTATCTGACGGCTCGACGGGGTCTGGCTGTTATCGACGATTGCGATCGGAATGTCGCGCAGCACCTCGTTCTTATAGGCGAACGAATAGGCCGTCGAATAGATCAGGATCGCTCCGACCACGACCAGCAGCACCCCGCCGTCGTGAAAAATATAATGGTATTCGTGACGCAGGATATCGACGAACTCCCGGTATTTTATTTTGAATTTCGATAAACCCATGACTACAACCTCCCCCAGTATTTTTCATCGGTGCAGATCCGCTTCAGCCGCGGCAGCAGGACGACCGGCAGCAGGATGAAAACGGACATGTATCCGAGGTAGTTAATGGTATAGACGGGCGGAGCGCCCCGCATCGCCTGGTCGATGAAGATGTCCACGTAATAGGTCAACGGAAAAACATAACCGATGATCCGTACCGGAAGATCCATCGCCAGGAACGGGAACGTAAGCCCCGAAAAGGTGAACGCCAGCACCGAATACCCTCCGCCGATCGACAGCGACAGCCGCAAGTTGCTCAACAGAGCGCTGATCGCCACGCCGATCGCCTGATAGGCCAGCACGAAGACCAGGCCCGACGCGAACAGCAGCGGAACGCTGCCGTTCAGCGGAACGCCGACGAATTTGAACAGAATGGTATTCATCAGCATACAAAGAGCGAAGAAAATGATCGTATACGGAGTCAGCTTGCCGGCCAGCGCGACGAGCGCATTGTCTCCCGCGGTCGACAGCCATTGCCGCGCCGTGCCGTTCTTCAGTTCCACCCCGATGGTAAATACCGTCGATATCAGCGTAAATATCAACAACATGACCGGCAGAAAAACCGGCAGCAAGTAGTATGTATAATTGACATAGGGATTGAACAGGACGTGCTTTTCGAAATAGATCGGCATCATCTGCTCGTAGGCTTCCTTTTCGGACAATCCTTTTTTCATCAGCGTCTGGATCTGTATCCCGGAAGAAAAGGTCGTAACGGTCGTCTGGATATCTTTGTTCAGCATACCGTTCTTGGCGAGGTTCAGGTCGTTGATATAAGCCACGACTCCGGTCTGCGTATTGCTGTACACGTTCTTTTCCAGATCGCGGGGAATAAAGACGATCGCATCGATCGTACCCTCCTTCATCATCCGTTCGCCCTCGTCCATACCGGCAATCCGGTAGGCCACCTTCGCCGACGGCGTAGCGTCGATCATCCGGACGAGTTGACGCGACAGCGGCGTATTGTCCTGATCGAGCACGGCTACCGGCATGTCGTGCGGCACTCCGCTGCGGAACAGCACGACGAAGAACAGGAACGACAGGATCGGCAGCCCCACCGAAAGCCTGTAAAAGACCTTGTGGTTGCCGAACGTCCGGACTTCCCGGACAAATACCCGCCAGAATGCTCTGATATATTCCATTTTTTCCGAAATTTGAAACCGCATCTCCGCCGGACGGAAACGCGAACGGCCGCCGGAAATCCGTCGCTCCGGCAACCTTTGATTTACCGGATTTCGTCCCAGTTCACCGTGACGGTCATCCCCGGACGCAAACCGTCGACTTTAGCTACGGGGCGCGCCTTGACCTCGAACGTGCGGATATCGAAATCGCCTTTGGTCCGAGTGGCCGACCAGGTCGCATATTCGGCTTGCACGGCGATATAATCGACCTTTAGCTCGATCGCTCCGCCCAGTCCCGGAACGTAGGCTTTCAGCACCGACCCGATCCTGATTTTCGGCAACAGATCCTCTTTGATATTAAAAGTAATCCACAGATCGTTCATATCCAGCAACGTAATCACCGGATAGCCCGACCCGATTAGTTCGCCTTTTTCGGCGATCACCGACGACACCTCGCCGTCGATCGGCGAATACTGCATCGCATCGGAAATATAGGACTCCACTTCGGAAACGGCTCCCGAAGCCTGGTCGACCAGCGCGGCGGCGGCCTCCCGGTCTTCGCGGCGGGCGCCCTCGACCGCCATGTCGTACTGCGCTTTAGCGGCCGATTCGGTCGTCTGCATCGCTTTCAGGTTCGCCAGCGCCTCGTCGTATTTTTGGGCGGGAACGACTCCCGACTCGTATAGATTTTTCACCCGGTCGAAACTTTTCTGGGCCAGTTCGACCCCCGCCTGCGCTTTTTTCCACATATTCAGCGCTCCCTCGATCTCCTGGATACGGGCGCCCCGGCTGGCCTTGGCGCTCTGCGCGCCGGCCGCGTTGCGGGCCGCCTCGGCCTGACGCAATTTAGCTTCGACTTCCGGCGTACTGAGCACGAACAGCAGCTCTCCCTTTTTCACCTGTTGTCCCTCTTTCACGTCCATCTGCTCGATACGTCCGGCCAACTTGGACGAGATCTTGATGCTCTTCACTTCGACCTCGCCCTGAATCAGCGTAGGCACGGGCTTGATCGCGAACCAGCAGATCAGCGAAACGGTCACGATCACGACCACGATCCCGATGGTCAATCCGATGACATTACTCTTTTTCATACGATTATTATTTTTACGTTTTTTCTCGGCATTTTTTCAAATACACAGGCCCTTCATCAGTTCGATTCGTCCTCGAACCGGATCGGCATGGCGGCCGACCGTTTGGCATAATCGGAAAACGCCTCGCTGATTCCGGCCGCTTCCAGCAGCCGCGCCAGCATCAGGTCGTAATAATAGGCCGCCTGCAACCGCTCGATCTTGATCTTGGCCAGGTTCAACCGAGCGTCCACGACGTCCGACGACGGAGCCGCCCCCTCCTTGAAAGCCTCGTCCTTGATCCGCAGGTATTCCGTCGCAAAACGATACGAAGCGTCCACCGAAGGGAGTTGCTGCGAATAAGTGACCATTTCGTTGTACAGTTTGTCGATCAGCGTCAACATGTTGTTGTGCGCCTGCTCGCCGACCGCCTCGGCCTGGCGGATCTGCCAGCGCGCCGCGCTGAACTTATACTCGCGGTGCAGACCGTCGAAGATCTTGAACGATACGCCGGCCCCGACGGCCCATTTCGGCATGATCGACGACACCTGGTAATTATACAGCGAAGCGATACCCATCAGCGCCACCTGGGGAGCGAACTCGGAACGCTGCAATCGCATATTCTCGGTCGCAAGGCGTTTCGCGTACGATACCTGCCGCAACAGCGGGTTCCGGTCGAGAGCGCACTGCTTGAAATAATCCGCCCCTTCGATATCGCTGAGGATAAACATATCGCTGGCGGGAGCGACGGATTCCTCGCTGTTGAGCGTGCTGCCCAATGCGCTTTTCAGGGTTTCGACGGTTTTCTGCGCCTTCAGGTATTCCCGTTCGGCCTCGGCGGTATGCACCTCCGCATAGAGCCGCTCGCCCTTGGCGATGATCCCGTTGTTTTCCAGCGCGACCGCATCCGACAAATGGTGGCGCATTCCGTCAAGCACCTGCTTGCGCACTTCGACCACCTGCATCGCAAGGGCGAGTCCGTAATAACGTTCGGTAAGTTCCGACACCAGCCCGTTACGCGCCTGCGTCTCTTTCTGCGCCGCATTTTCGACCTTGATCTTCGCCGCGTTGTTCGCCGCGTTGATCTTACCGCCGGTATAGACCGGAACGGTGATGTTGGCCGCGACGGTTCCGAAACTGCGATCCTGCAGTTTCATCGCCCAATCCTTTGCCAGCAAAGCCTGGGCCTGCTGCAAAACGGCCGGAGGAAGCAGTCCTTCCGGCAAACTGCCGAGGATTCCGCCGACCGGCCCTTTCAGGTCGTTCATGCCGACCGACATGTCGTCACCCATATAAACATAAGTACCGGTAACGCTCGCCTGCGGCAGTCTCAGTCCGTAAGCCGCTTTCCGCTCCCGCAGAGCCGCTTCCTGTTCATAGGAAGCCGCCTTCAGCTCCGGATTCCGCGTCAGGGTCATCTCCAACGCCTGATCGTAAGTCAACGATTTCGCATCCTGCCCGCAGACTGCCGTCGCAAGCCCGGTAGCAATACTAACCGCTATCCAAAAATTCCTCATACTCCTTGACTGTTATTGAATGGCACTCAATGATATAGCCGTTATCTTTTCGATCAGTCTCCGCTGATCGCCGGTCTCGTCCCCGAAACCGAACTTATACCGCGAAGCAAGGTACTGCATGGGGATTCCGACCAATGCAATATACAAATCTTCAACGGATGTATCGTCACGCAAAACATTATTTTTTCGCCCCACCGCAATCAGCGTATCCCCGATGCTCCGGATCCGTTCCCGGATATCCGGATTGATCTCCACCGAAAAGTCGTTCAGCAGCATGATCAGAAACTTATGTTTCGGGCGGTTAGTCGCAGCGCTCTCGATGATGAACTCCACGATCCCGCGCACGATTTTCCGGATGTCGTTCGTCTCGTCGGCCAACGCATAGATCCGGTCGGTGATCGTCCTGAGCGCATCTTCGAGCAGGTCGTTGATCAGATCGACCTTCCCCGGATAATGACGGTACAGATAACCCACCGAAACGCCGGCCCGTTCGGCGATCGACGCCACGGAACTGTTCAGAATCCCGTGTTCGCTGATGATCTCCACGGAAGCCTCCCGGATCCGATCCAGTTTGGTCATATCCATTTTCTTGGCCATTCCTTTCCGTCCTCGTTAAATAATGAATGAACATTCATTTGTTCGGACTGCAAATATCCAAAACTATTTTGAAAATTCCAACCGAAAATTCTCTCTCAGCCGACATTTTCGATCGTAACGCTTGGATTATACGCTAAAAAGATTTAATTTTATTATTAGTAACGATGTGCGGCACCAATCATGCCGCATATTGTCGAATACACCTAAACCTAAAACTTATTCGTATGAGACTACGCGTTTCCGGGACGACACTCCTCGCCGTGTTTGTTATCCTGCTTTTCGGCTCCTTTTCGGCTTTGGCCCCGGAGCCCGATTTCGGCGGTTCGGTAATCAACTATTTCCAGACCATCGGGAAAACCCCGCAGGAAAAACTGTATCTCCACCTGGACAAGCCCTACTACGGAGCGGGAGAAGAGATATGGTTCCGGGGATACCTGCTGAACGCCATCACGCACATGGACAACAGCCCGAGCAACTACATATACGTGGAACTGACCGACCGCGGCGATTCGGTGCTGCAACGGTTCAAATTCAGGCGCGACTCGCTGGGATTCCGGGGAAGCATCCCGCTGCCGGCCGACCTGCCGGCCGGAGAGTATTACCTGAGGGGATACACCAGTTGGATGCAGAATACCGATCCGGCATTTTTCTACCGACACGGCCTGCAAATCGGCAATTCCATCGTCACCGATATCCTTTCGGAAGTGACCGAACGCCCGGCGCCGGACAACGGAGGCACCCTGCGTATCCGCTTTTTCAACGCTGCGGGCGGCGTGCATTCCGGAATCAAAGTATCGTACGACGTATCGGGCAAAGACCTGAAAACCGTAACGGGGCAGCAAACGACCGACGACAAGGGAGTCCTGACCGTTCAGAATCTGAAACTCTCGCCGGGCAACATGCGCATCGCCGTCAAATTCGAAGACGAAACGCTGGATTATTCGAATACGTTCAACATCAACAATGCTCCGGAAAACGAATACGCCGTATCGTTTTTCCCCGAAGGGGGCAGTCTGCTGAACGGCGTTACCCAGCACGTAGCTTTCAAAGCGCAGGCCGCGACCGGATTCTCCCTACCGGTAACCGGTTTCGTAACGAACGCCCAGGGCGACACGCTAACGTCGTTCGCCACCGAACACGACGGCATGGGTACGCTGATGCTGACTCCGGAAGCCGGGCAGCGATACACCGCCGAAACCCGGTCGGAGAAAGGCATTGTCAAACGTTTTCCGCTGCCCGAAGTACGTAGCGACGGAATGGGACTCCAAATGGCTTTCCGCAACGGGGCTATCTTTTACAATGTGCAGAAGGCTGCCGAAGCCGTTTGGCCGGACTCCCTGTTCCTGATCGCGCACCTGCGCGGAGACATCCGGCTGATGCTCCCGCTGAGCGCGGAAAAAACGTCCGGCAAGCTGAGCGGGGACGCCTTCCCGGACGGAATCGTCCATTTCCTGCTGGCGGACGAAAGCGGAACGCCGATCAGCGAGAGGCTGCTGTTCGTCCGCCATCCGGACGCCGTGGAATGGAACGTCGCGACCGACAAGCCGAAATACGGCAAACGGGAACCGGTACGGATGGAAATTTCGCTGGCCGATCTGGGCGGACAACCCGCCGAAGGAGAATTCTCGATGAGCATCACCGACAATCATACCGTCTATCCGGATTCGCTCGGGGACAACATCCTGTCGAATATCCTGCTGACCTCCGACCTGAAAGGGTACATCGAAAACCCCGGCTACTATTTCAACGGCCCGTACACGCCCGCCGTCCAACGCCACCTGGATCTGGTCATGCTGACCCACGGCTGGCGGAGGTTCCGGATCGAAAACCTGACCCAGACACCGCAATTCGAAGCGAAATACTTTATCGAAGCCGGACAGGCCGTATCCGGACAGGTGAAAAATGCGTTCGGCAAGGGAGCCTCCGACGCCTCGATCGTCGCCTATTCGCCCGACTGTTTTATGATGAAACGGGCCGACGAGAACGGACGTTTCCTGATCGACAGCATCCAGTTCAGCGACACCGTATCGCTGATCCTGCAGGCGACCACCCGTAAAGGGGGATCGGGCGTGGATATCCTTGTCGATCCCGAAACGTTCCCCGAGGCCGACAGTATGCCTTTCCCATACGGCAAAGACAACCTGGCCGGCATCGGCAAGTACCTGGCCAACGTCCGCGACAAATATTACAACAGCGGCGGGATGCGGGTCATTCAGTTGAAAGAGGTAATCGTGGAAGCGAAGCAAAAGCAACGGAATTTCTACGCAACGATGGCCGAAAAGACAATTACCAGCGACCAAGTGCCCGTAAACATGCAGAGCCGCCTGGTGACGGACTATCTAAGTACCGTGCCCGGTATTCGGAAACTGTCGGAAGCCAAACTGAGCATCCGGGGAAGCGATATAGAACCGCTGATCCTAATCGACGAAGTACCCTACTACGATAACGACGTATTGACGCGGATATACATGAACGAAGTGAGTTCGATCAGCATTATCAAAGGGGGAAGCGCATCGTTTTTCGGGATCAAGGGCGCAGGAGGCGTTATCAGTATCATGCGTAAAGACGGATCGGAACCCATCGCCGACCTGCCGGCTCCGGGCGTAGCGTTCATCAAACCGCTCGGCTGCCGCACGATCGCCGATTTCTACAATCCGGTCTATGAAACGCCGGAACAAAAGGCCGCATCCAGCCCCGACCTGCGTACGACGATCTACTGGAATCCCTCGCTTCGATTCGACGGAACGGGCAAGGCTTCGGTGCTGTTCTACACCTCGGACGATCCCGAATCGTATCGGATCAACATCGAAGGCGTCACCAAGGAGGGATATGTCGCTCGTTACTCGGCCGATATGGAATAATAATCCCGGTTTCCCAACGTATCAGAGCGGCCCGGTCTCGACATGAGACCGGGCCGCTTTATTCTTATCTGCAAGGACGTTATAACCGGATATGCGCGTTGGCCAGCATCGCTTCCGCCGCCAGCCCCCCGATCACGGAGACTTCGATCCCCGCTTCCTCCAACACCGCGGCGCCGCGGCACTGTACGAAATGATCGGGCTCATGGACGGCGAACACGACCCGCGCCATCTTATGAGCCGTAATCAATGCGCTGCATGACAGCGGTTTCGACTTTCGGGTGGAACACGGCTCCATCGAACTGTACATCACGCCGCCTTTCAGGGAAACGCCGGCCTTTTCGGCTTTCAGAATGGCCTCTTCCTCCGCATGGTTATCGGCGGCCGTTTCGCGGCTGTATCCGGTAAATACCTGCCCGGCGGCGGTCACAGCCACCGCGCCGACCGAATAAGCCGAATCCGAACGGGGACAGTCAAACGCCAGAGCGACGGCCTGCCGCAGCCGGAAATAATCGGTTCCCCGCCGACTCAGCGAATAGTCCGTCACGCTCATATCGCCGACCTGCCTAACCTGCAACACCTCCATGCGGCGATCCTTGCCGAACGGAAACGCGCCGGCCCGCACGAAACGGGGCGCGCCGGACTCCCCGACGAAAAACGGCGCCACGGCGATCCGCAACAGATCGACCCGGTTCCCGGTCAAAAACAGCGTCATCAGTCGGCTTCCGCCTTCCAAAAAAAGGGAACGAATCCCCATCGTTTCCAAAACGCCGACAATTTCCTCCGCAGTCACGGGAACCCCGACCCGAACGACCATCGCGACCCGTCCGAGCCGTTCCAGTTTTTCGCCCGGCGCGTCCCCCGCGGCGATTACGACTTTATCGCCCGCCCCCGTTGAGAAAAAACGGGATTCCGAATCCAGATCTCCGCTGCGGGTAACGGTCACCTTCACCGGATCGGGACTCATCCCGAGCGACACCCGCCGATGCCGCAGGGAAGGATCTTTCAACAGCAACGAAGGATCGTCGCGGCGGACGGTCTCCGCCCCGACCATAACGGCATCGCAACCGGCTCGTAAACGATACACCTCTTGCCAGTCGGCCGGATGCGAAAGCACCAGGCGTCCGGGCGAAGTATCGTCCGTATAACCGTCTGCGGAGAGCGCTGCGGAAGCTTGAACAATCATGTATTTTGGAATGGATGTTTCGACAAAGATGACGTTATTTTTCAAAACGAACAAATTTCATTAAATTTGCACTCGACAGGAACATTAAATACGTCCGGGCTGAAAATATTTCCGGGAAAAAACCGTTATTGATGCAACAAAACCGAACCACTGCGCATCTATTTGAAAGATCGGAGTATTAGCCTGCAATTTGGTGACCGAGAAAGAGCTGATAAAACGCTGTTGTAAGAATGATCCGCGAGCACAGCAGGAACTGTATGAAAAGTATGCACCCAAAATGTACGGTGTATGCTTGCGTTATGCCTGCAACAAAGAGATCGCACAGGATCTAATGCACGACGGCTTTATCACGGTCTTTTCGAAGATAAGCAGTTTCCGCGGGGAAGGCTCGTTCGAAGGATGGCTCCGCCGCATATTCGTCAATACGGCATTGGGACATCTGCGTAAAACCGATATCATCGGCCAGGCGGCGGAAATAGAGGCGGCCGGGCAATTCGGCAGCGCCGAAGCAACCGCCGTGGAACAGATGACCGAAACGGAACTGCTGCGCTGCATCGCCGAACTGCCGGACGGCTACCGGGCCGTGTTGAACCTCTTTGCCATCGAAGGATATTCGCACAAAGAGATCGCCGCCATGCTGAACATCAGCGAGGGAACATCCCGGTCGCAGTACTTAAGGGCCAAAGTTTTTTTACAGAGATTACTTCAGAAAGAAGAGATTATATAAAACCATGAAGAGCGATTCGCTGGAAGACGCCTTGAAAAAGAGATTGCAGGATTATACGCCTGCACAGTCCGTACCGTCGTGGCAGCAGATGCAACGACGGATGCAGCTCCATGCGAACGCCCATCCGGAACTGGAAATCCGTCCGAAACGCAGCCTGGGAAGACGTCTCGGATACGGGACGGCCGCCGCTCTGCTGCTGATCGCCGCAGGCATCGGGGTCTACCGGTCGGGGCTCCCGTCTCTGCAGGATATCCCGGAACAAACATACACGGCGAGCGGCGGGGACAAGGCGCAACTCCCCGCCCCTGCGAAAGGGAACGATCCGGTGCTGGCCAAACTACTGCAATCGGCCGCCAAAATCGAGGTTATCACCCCGCAGGCCGACGGAAGCGCGACGACCGTACTGGCCGCGAATACCGATTCGCATTCGGGAGCCTCCGATATGCGGAAGGCGGCCGCTCCCGAACCCGCGAGCGAAACGACCGTGTCCGACCGGCAAGCATCGCCGCAGGACGAAACGGCGGCCAAAACGGTCGCTCCGAAACGTCTCGCCGATCACAGCCGCCTGTTCGACACGCCGGATCCCCAAAAACGCCGTCCGCGCCACGGATGGATCGCTTCGGCTTTCGCGAACGCTTCGACATTCTCGTCGGCCGCTTCCGGAAGCGGTCCGGCTCCGGCGCGACTCACGTCGCTGCTCGACGGAAACAGCAGTTTTGCCTATACGAAAGGGGGAGTTCCGGAATTCGGCCGGAGCAACATGGATCACAAGTTCCCTGTTTCGGTGGGACTGAACGTGCGCAAGTACCTGGCGCCGCGACTGGGTATCGAAACGGGGCTGGTATACTCCTACCTGAGTTCGCAGGCCGAGATCGAGGGCGCTTTCAGTTACCGCTACTCGCAAAAAGTGCACTACCTGGGAATTCCGCTGTCGCTGACCTACTCGGTACTGGACAACAAACGTTTCGACATTTATTTCATCGGCGGTTTTATGGCGGAGAAAGCCATTGCCGCACGGGGCACTACGAAAACTTACGACGGTTCGACGCTGGTCTCCTCGGTTACGGATAAACTGTCGGCCAAAGGGCTGTTCTGGTCGGCCCACCTGGGAACCGGGGTCAGCTATAACTTCGCGGATCATTTCGGACTTTTCGTCCAGCCGGAAATCAGCTACTATTTCCGCACCGACCGCCAGCCGCTCTCCTATCGCACCGAAAACCGTTGGAATGTCAACCTGCGGATGGGGCTGCGGTACAATTTCTAACCGGGCCGCACGTTTTTACGCTCTCCGAAGCAACGTTTGACAATCCCCTTTCATCTACTTTACAGAGCACCGTCCGAAGCGACATTGCCCGGACAGGTGCCATATCGAACGAATAGCTAACAAAACAACTTATTTATTCATGAACAAATTTCTGAAAATAACCATGCTGGCGGCCGTTCCGCTGTGGGGACTCACTTCGTGTTTGGACGATAACAAATACGCCTATTTCCACCCCAACGAAAGTTGGGGAACGATTGTCGGCACTCCGGAGAATTTCAAAATAGAGACCGACAACGGCAACACGCTCCGGGTAACCGAGAACCTCGACCCGTCTTTCCCTGTGGAAGACAGCCTACGGGTAGTCGCTACGTTCACGCCGCTCGAACAAACGGGCGAGAATAGCTTCGACATCCGGGTAAACGCCATGAAAAAACTGCTGACGAAAATGCCGGTCTACCTGTCGGAACTGACTCCGGACGAAATCGACAGCCTCGGGACGGATCCGATCGACATCGCAAACGCCTGGTTCGGAGCGGGAGAGTACCTGAACATCGAGTTCACCATTTTCGTAAACGATCCGCAGAAAGCCCACTTCCTGAACCTGGCGGTCGACGAGGAAAAATCGACGCCCGAAGAGGTATTCGTTACGCTGCGCCACAACGCATTCAAGGACGAAACGCGGCAGAAAGGCTGGGGACGCGTCAGCTTCGACATCGCCGGGCTCGTTCCGGCCGGCAAGGACCAGATCAAAGTCACTCTGCAATGGACCGGATACAGCGGAGTTCCGGACAGCGCGTCGGGTATTTTCAAACTTCGGGAGCAAAACTCGTCGTTCTCCGTAACGCGCCCGGCCGGAAGCAACGATGTTCGCACCAAATCCGTAACCATCCGATAGTTCGAACGACCGATCTTCTTCCAATAAGCTCAGACCACTGTTTCAAATAATTTCTTCACAACCGGAAGGGGGCGTAACCAATGGTTACGCCCCCTTTCTATTCGGATCGATCAGTGCCTATTTTTTCTTCGGCGACGGCTTCTCGGCGACCGGAGCCGGAGCCTGCTGCGCACTCTCCTTCTTCTGATTGAGGAACTGTACGACGGCATACTTCGCGGCGGCGATCGTCTCGCGGTTTACCTTCTCGATTACGTTACCGCGGGCGATATCGTCGCTGTTGATGTAACCCTCCAAGATCAGCAACTGAACGATCATATTGTTGATATTCGTCTCCTCGCTATAACCCTCGGCAATATATAGCGTACCCACTTTCGCCGCAAACTCCTCGGCAAAGTCGGGGTAGTTCGGGAAACTCATCAGCTCCTCGAAGGTTTCGCTGAAACTCGACAGTTCGATATTCAGGTTCGGATTGACCAGCAGCGGACTGAACTCCCTGTGCTTGTCCGACGGGCGGAAGTTCACCAGGTTGCTGATATCCACCTTTTTGTTCCGGTTGTCGATTCGGCGCAGATCGGCTTTGCGCATGTTTTCGAGCTGGTACAGGTAGAAGTTGTAACGCCACAATTCCGAACTGTTCATCTCTCCGTTGAAAATATGACGGTATTTCTCGTTGATCAGCTTCTTGACCTTGATCTTGCCCTCGTTGATCTCCGGCTTGTTGACGCGCACTTCCTGGATCAGTTGCTTCAGAGCGGCGGCGGCTTTCTGTGGCCCGGTGATCTCGCGCCCCTTTTTGCCGATTTCGGTCGAAAGAACGCCGCACTGGATCTCGCGCGCCTTGCCCTTGCCGTCTTTGCCTCCGCGCAGACAGAGAATCAGATTTTCGACGCATTCGACCTGCCCTTCCTCGGAAATGAACGGCTGTCCGCCCGGCGTGCTCGCCAGCGAGTCGAACATCGAACTGAAGATCTTCCGGTCGATCACGACGTCGGTATAGATCTTTTCGTTATCGCTTTCGTAAACGGCCGTTGCGATAAACCGATTCTGGATCATATCGAACGATACGTCCTCGATCAGGTAACTGATGCCGTCGCGCACGAATCTGCGGTTGACGAAGATCATTTTCACCACTTCGGTTACGTCGATCTTATCCAGCAGCTTGAACGACGAAGCCAGGTAATACTGCTTGTCGGACGGATTGTAGTCCCAGTCCAGGATATCGTCCAAGTAGTTGCCGTGACGCGAAATCACTTCGACGATTCCCTTATCGGCCGTATAGCGCTTTAACGTACGCTGGAAGTTCGGACCGTCGCCGCTGGTCGCCTTCTCTTTCCGCTCGCCGTGGGCGTCGGTATAGAGCAGGAACGTTTCCGGATTGTCGGCGCGCGTAATACCGCCCTCTTCTTTCGAATAGTTGCTCGCACTGAGCATGATGTCGATCTTGAACGGCATCGTGATGTCGCACATGCCGCCCACCGTGCTGCGGGCGTTGCGGTCTTCCACATTGCTGTCGGCGCTGTTTTCGAACAGGTACTTGTAATACTTGATATAATCGGGGTCGAAGTCGGTCGTCCGCGAGAAATCGCCCACCTCGGTTCCGATCCCGTACAGATTGCCTTCGGCATCCTGGAACTCGTGGAACATATCCCCGGCGATCATCTTCACCGAACGGATACCTTCGAGGTTGTTGCGCAGCCACTTGAGTACGAAAGCCGCGATCATCTCGCTCTTGCCGACTCCGCTGTCGCCGTCGATCTCGACCACGAACACGCTGCCGTCGTTCTCTTCGACCAAGAACAGCGAACCGTGGCGAGGAACGCCGCCGATTTCCTTGACCTTCTCGTTGATGACCGTCAGACGCGGCTTTTTCACGTCGCCGAAGTAGTCGGCTTCCGATTTCAACGGCGTCACGATCGTCTTGATATTGCCGGCCGGCCCTTTGATATCGAAATACCCGATCTGCGGGAACGAGATCAGCTTTTCGGGAGCGCCCAGCAGCGAAATTACGTCCGGCACGAAATTCTTGATATCTTTCAGGCTGATATCTTCCGTATAATTCAACCGGAAGTTATCGGTCAGGTACTTCATGTATCCCTTCTGGAAAATCACCAGTTCCTTGACGATCCCGTGCTTCACTACTTTACAACGGTAGTCGTCCGAGTCCATGTTGGCGACGAAACGGGCCAGACGGTTCGTAAAGAACGACGAATCCGGCCGGGTGTCGATGTGCTTGATATATTCGGTCGGGGTTTCGGCGAGCGTTCCGGCATTCTCCTTGCGGCTCACCACGCGATCTACCTTGTGGAACGGATACTCGCGCTTCTTCGCATCGGTCACGATCCGGGTATGTTCCTGAACGGGCTGTTCGGACGAAATCACGCCGCATTTGATCATCAGTTCGTTGATCCACCCGATCTTGCCGTTTTCAAAAGACTCCAGCGATTTGTTGTCCATCTCGAATCCTTTGTACAGCGAGATACCGTGCTGCACCATCTCGTTGACGCTCGAATTCTGCTTCTTGAACGCCGTTTCGACGATACGCACCATCGTGTGGGCATAACGGTTGTAATAGTCCGTACCGCGGGTACGCTTGATCATGCTGATGTAAAACCGCACTACGCGGCGCGAAACGGCATAAATCTCGCTCTCGGCGATCTTGATGTCTTTCTTGCGCATGATGTAGTTGCTCAACTCTTCCAACTCCATCGGCAGGATGCTCGAAACGAACTCTTCGGTAAACATCTTGAGTTCGGAATCGTCGCAGTTGCTGATCTTGTCGTCGAAATATTTCAGCTTCTTGCAAACCAGCTTGTAGAACGAATTGTCGTTGTTCAGCAAATACAGGTACAAGATCTTGTCGGTAATTCCCGGCGATTTGGCGATCCCGGCGGCCACGCTGTCGGTAATGTAACCGATGCACTTCTGCGAAATCCGCAGCGACTTGAATTCGGGCAGGTCGCGCAGGTTCTGCATGAACTCGTCCACCCAGATATTCAGGTTCAGTTCCGAAAGCTTGATTCCGGTAATCTCCTCGAAACACTCCCCGGCTACGCGGATGATCTCCTTGCGGCTCGGTTCGAGACTCTCCTTCTCGAACGGCAGGTTGAAGTGCAGCAGGATTTCGCGGATATACTTTTTCAGGATCGAATTCAGTCCTTCCAGCTTGGCTTTGTCGAGTTCGGGGTTCCCGGTCGCGTTGATCGCCAGGATTTTCATCTTGCTATCCGAGAACAGCAGGTTCTCCATCTCGATCAGGATCTCGCGCATCACGTTCTTCTCCTCGGGATTATCCAGCACGTGGTGATTCGGCTGGAAAGTCCGCTTGTTGGTGATATACTTCAGGATCACAGCCTTGCCGTAACGCGAGCTGACCGTATTGAAATCGAGGTCGGCCAACGCCGGAACCCGCTTGTACACCTGCGCCAACAAGTTTTCATAGACCTTCGTGAAAGCCGGGCTTTTGATGAATTCGAACACGTCCTTGCAACTGCCGACGATATCGCCGTGCAGTTCGATCACCGAATTGGCCGAGCGACCGATCGTCGTGATCGTCACGCCGCTGCGTTCGGGCGAAGTATGGTACAGCGATCGTACGTCGCGGATCTGCAACGACGGCGCTTTGTCCTTTTTGTATTTGCCCGACAGTTTGTAATCCGCAATCACGCTGTCGATAAAGTCCTGATCCTTCGCATAACCGAAAACGCCCTGCAACAAATCGGCCGTTTCGACCTCCTTGTTGGCGACATCATTGCGGGCATCGGCGAACCGGATCCAATACTTGATGAAAATGGAGAACGCATCCTCGATCTCGGCGGTAAACACCTTCATCCCCTCCTTCCCGGCCGAAATGTAACCGCCCAGCGAAAAGCGTACTACGCCGGTCGGATACGGAACCGTAGCGATCCCCCGGTAACGGGCCAGCGACTGGCAGAATAACAGGATGTCGGCATAGCTGAACTTGCCGCGAATACGGAAATTGAACAGATAAGAACCGTCCGATTTGATATAATTCAGGTATTTGCCTTCCGCGGTGCCGTCCAGTAACCGCGAAGCGACCGACAGGGCCATCTTCAGCCGCGTCAACGACTCCTTGCGGAAATTCTTGTTGACACGGAAACGGTTCAGGTTTTCGACCAGGCGCGACTGGTAGTACATGAAGAACGGCTCGTTATGGTACTTGAAGTCGTCGGGCAAGCCCAGCACGTCGAGCTTATCGAGCGAAACCAGTTCGTCGAGCAGGAACAGGTACAGCGGCGATCCTTCGAATCCGGCCGTCTTGTGCAACTGGCGGTTGGTTTTGCTGATCTCGTTGTTCTGCTCGGTTTTGCCGATCTGATCGACGATGAATTTGACGATCGTCTTCTTGATCTTCGACCGAGACGCGTTTTTCGGCAGTTCGGCTTCGACGCGGTCCTTGATACTTTTGGCGACCTGGGCCGTTTCGAGCGTATTGTTCAACATCAGCAACGAATTGTTGTTGCCGTGCGCAGCGCTGTTGCAACTGCGGGCGTATTTCGCGAAATCGGCAGCCTGCGGCGTCAGCGCGATGGCTCCGAGACGTTCGCCGGTCGCCGCCAGGTTTTTGGTCGTCGACAGCGACGAAATCGCCTTGATTCGCGACTGCGCGTTGATATTGTTCATGATGTAGCGCGAAATCGTCCGCCACTTGGGCATCGTGGTATCTTCGATCTTCACGCTTTCGGCATACGCCTCGTCGAGGAACAGCGTGATCTTGCAACTGTTCAGGAAACGCAGGAAGTTATTGACCGACTCGGTATTGAAATCGGTATAACCGGTCGGATTGTTCGGGTCGTTGATAATGATCGTAGTATTCTCGCAGAACAGATCCCACAGGCTGCCGCTGTCGTCGAACAGCGCCAGCGTCGATTTGATCCGCGACAGGCGGTCGATCAGCCGATCGTAAGCCAGGCGGCCGTCTGCGTCGTTCTCGATCTCGATGTCGAACGGATTGACGTCGAAACAGTCGTCCGGCAGCAGATCCTTATACTCCCAAGCCTGTACGCCGTTGTAAATGATATAGGGTTTCGGACGGCCGTTCGGATTGAACAACAGGTCGCGGATAATCATCTGCACCGAATCCGATACCGAAGTCTGATCCATATTGCCGAGCGCCGACAGGAAATTCTTGACGATATCCTTGTCGTCGTCGCTTAATGCGAAATATTTGTCGCGAATCCCCAAATCGATCAGGAATTTTTCGAAACGCCCCTTGTTGTCGGCGTCCTTGCCCACCTTGGTCAGGTACTCCTGATACTTTTCAAGGAACAAGTTGATTCCGAAATTCTTATGGAAATGGTTCTTGAGGGTGCGTTCGTAACAGCTCGGAATAACGTCCAGGATCAACTGGCAGGCGTAACGGATCTTGCTGCTGAGGTTATTGAACGTCCGGCTGCGCAGATAATCGCCGAAAGTCTTGATCTGGTGGCGTCCGCCTCCTTCGAGAATCGTGATGACGTCGATCAGCTTATTGCCGGCGTAAAAATAGTTCCGCATCCGGCCTTCGAACTCGTCGATCAGTTCCTGCGTCTGGATCTTCTTATTCTCCTGCTTGTGGCAGTTTTCGAGGAAGAAAATGAAATCGCGCAGTTTCTCAAGCGAATACTTGTCTTGTACGACCTGGCGCGAAAAGGCGTCGAGTTTGAACAGCGTAATCCGCTTTTCGACGTCGGCATCGTCGCCGGTTTGCTCGACCAGCAGCGACTTGATCTCGCGGCCGTACTCCTCGATTTGCACCTCGAGTTTCTCGCGGAACTCCATCAGGAACGAAGGATTCACGTTCTCAAGGATCAACCGTAGGTTCAACTGCGTATTGGCCGGGGAACCCAGCTTTTTGGTGTGTACTTTATTCAGCGTATTGATAATCCCGTTGTGAAAACAGAAAACCAGCGAAGTGTTCGAACTGCGCGACTCCTTCGAATCGTCGACGATCACCAGACGGGTCAGCAGCGGGAACCACTTCGGCCCGGAATAGTGGTTGATCCGGGCATGCTTCACCTTTACCACGAAAATCGACGTGGTGTCGACCGTCATCCGGTCGTACAGATCCTCCGGCGCGGGACTTTCGAGCACCACGACGGCATCCTTGTTGAACACGTCGCCCCTGAGCAGCGACACGGCTTTGTCGGCATTGCCCGAAACGACCGTGCGGATCATGCCGTTCATCCCCTTGAAATTCACGGCCCACTGGCTGCGGTGCAAAAAGTCGTTGATCTCGGCTTTGGTCGTATAGTGGGTGCTCTGGCTGATCATCTGCTCGAGCGTGTCCATCAGGTAATTCCAGTGCGCCTCGTTGATATCGCCCGTCACGCCGATCACGTCGCGGTATTTACGCAGATCGCGGACATGGCCGCCCAATTGCACCTGCGACATGAAGTCGATGTGGAAACTGTTGATCGGAGGCGTTCCGACCGAGAGGTCGTGCGTATCGCGGATGTTCCGCAGCACGTTTTTGACTTCGGTGGTGGTACCGTCGGTATCGAGCAGGGCGTTGATTTTTTTGACGAATTTGCCGCGGCGGTTACTCAGTTCGAACGCTTTCGAATTGCTGTGCGGAATGAGCATCAGCGAAACGTCCGTATAACCCGGAATATCCTCCCTGAACTTCAACAGGTAACGGTTGATCTCGGCCTGCTGTTTGGCCGGATCGTCGGGCTCCTCCATGCAAAGGCTCACGAAACTCGTGAGGTTGTCAAAAATGTGGCGCGGCAGGAAAATCTCCGCCCTCGGCCCCAGCGATTCATAAAGATTCAAGAGCTGCAATGCTTCGTTGCTCAAAAATGCTTTCGGTTCACCTACAATTTTCATCTTTCCGATTCTATTCGTTTTATGCCGTTCGTTCCCGGCGATCTGCTATCACTCTGATTACTAAATGCCTCGACATCCGCGCAAAAGACATATTTTCACCGTGCCAAAGATAGGTATTTAAATTGACATTTGAAATAAATGTTTAAAAAATATTTTATTTGTATAAAAACACACAAATTTAAATAAAAAATAACACGCTTACGGACAAAACCGTAAGCGTGTTATTCGGAAAATAAAGTTCGAAAGCGGAACGCGTTCCTACAATTCGAACCGGAAAAGTTGGGCTGTTATCAAATTGTAATCCCGTTCGAGCTGCAACTGCATCTGGCGGCTCTGGTACAACACGCCGATCTCGGTAATATACTCGATCACCGTGATCTGTCCGGCATCCAGCGCTTTGTTCAGCATTGACAGGTTATTCTGCGCCAGCAACACCGACTCCATCGACCGCATCGATTCCCGCAGCGTAACGGCCTGGTCGTACAACTGCCGGAGCTCCGACGCCGCATTCAGCCGGACGCTTTCCAGTTGAGCGGATGACGAAGCCGCCTGGGCGCGCGCGGCCTTCACCTTGTTCTTGTTCTCGAAAAGCGGAATCGACATTCCCACCTTGAACCCTTTGAAACGTCCTTCCCCGCCGAAATCGTGCCGATAACCCATTTCGAACTTCGGCAGCGACAGCGAACGGTTCAGCGATACGCTTTGCTTATCGACCGACACCTGCTGCTGCAGGCTTTGCACCTGCGGATTTTGCTCCATATACAGCGCGCTCAGTTGTTCGAATGCAGGCAAACTCTCCACGGTCGGATAGACCAGACCGGAAAACCGGTCGCTTTCGGTTCCGGTCAGCGTAGCCAATTGCTGACATTTGGCCAGCAGTTCGGCTTCATTGAGGTTATACTCGGTTTTCGCGGAGATCAGCTCGACTCCGATCTTATTACATTCCAGAATATTGGCTTCTCCGATTGCAAACTTCCGACGGTAAGCGGAATCCAGCCGTTCGGCATTGACGACCCGTTCGGACAGAAACTCCTTCATCCGGTTCAGGTGGACGATCTGGATGCACAACGTCTTAGCGTCCAGCAACAACTGCTGACGCAACGCGGCGCCTTCCGTATCGTAATACGACGAACGAAGTTTCGCAATCTTGTTGCGCGATGCGTAAGCCGACGGAAAATCGAAAGCCTGCATCACCGTCAACTCGGAATTACGGATCCGTTCGGCCCCGCCCCACAGGCTTTCGAACTCGACGCTCGGATTGGCGAGGTACTTGCCGGTCTGGGCTTCCATCTTCTGGGCGGCGGTCAGTTCGCGCTGGGCTTTCAGTTCCTTGCTCGCGGCTTCGACCTCGCGCAATACGTCGTCAACGCTGCGCTGACCGTAAGCCGTCCCCGCAAACAGGGCGGCCGCAAATATCAGGATGCATTTCATACGTTGCTGTTTTTACGGTTAATAATCAGGTAAACTGCCGGAACGATAAACCCGTTCAACAGCGTCGAACTCAGCAGTCCGCCCAGAATCACCTTGGCCATCGGACTCTGAATTTCGTTACCGGGCAAGTCGCCGCCGAGCGCCAGCGGAATCAGCGCCAGCGCCGACGACAGCGCCGTCATCAGGATCGGGTTCAGCCGGTCGAGCGATCCGTTCACCACGCTGTCGTGCAACGACATGCCCTCGCTGCGCAGTTGATTGTAATGCGATACAAGGAGTATGCCGTTGCGCGTCGCAATGCCGAACAGCGAAATGAAGCCGATAATCGCCGGGATACTGACCTCCCCGCTGGTCAGCCAGATGCTAACGATCCCGCCGATCAGCGCCAGCGGCAGATTCAGCATGATGATGCCCGACACCGACAGGCTGCGGAACTCCTGGAACAGCAGCAAAAAGATAATGAGCAGCGAAATGATCGACATAAGCGACAGCACCCGCGACGCGGCCTGCTCGCTCTCGAACTGGCCGCCGTATTCGATATGGTATCCTTCGGGCAGATCGACCTTCTCCCGGATCATTTCCTGGATATCGCCCACCACGCTATGCAGGTCGCGGTCGGCCACGTTGGCCGATACGACGATCTTGCGCTGTGCGTTCTCGCGGCTGATCGCATTCGGCCCCGAGGTCGATACGATATCGGCCACGTAACTGAGCGGCACTTTACCGGACGTCCCGTCGATCGTCAGATTCCCGATACGCTCCATGTCGGATCGATCGGCATCGTCCATCTTGACCGTTACGTCGAACGAACGCCCCTGGTCGTAGACCTGCGAAACGACTTCGCCGCCCAGCGCCACCTCGATGAATCGTGAAAACTCGGGCAGCGGAATGCCGTATTTGGCGAGCATTTCGCGTTTCGGGCGGATCTGCAACTGCGGCCGCTCGACCTGCTGCTCGACGTTCAGGTCGGCTACGCCGGCGACGCCCGAAACGGCGCCTTTGACCTGATTTCCGAGCGAGAAAAGCCGGTTCAGGTCGGGCCCGAACAGTTTGATCGCGATATTGGCCCTCGTGCCGGACAGCATCGCGTCGATCCGATGCGAAATCGGCTGGCCGATTTCGATATTGACGCCTTTCAGCACGCCGAGCCGAGCCCGCACGTCGGAGAGAAACTCCTGACGCGAACGCTCGTCCAGTTCGAACGGAGCCTCCATTTCCGAAACATTCACGCCGAGCGCGTGTTCGTCCAGTTCGGCGCGCCCGGTTTTGCGGGCGACCGTCTGTATTTCGGGGATTTCGAGCAGGATACGTTCCACCTCGCGCCCGATCTTATCGGACTCTTCGAGCGAAATGCCGGGCATCGTAGAGGTATTGATCGTCAGCGAACCTTCGTTGAACGGCGGCAGGAAATTCCGTCCCAGGCTGAAAAATACGACCAGCGAAGCGACGAACAGCGCGACGGTCGAACCGATTACGAGCCGTTTATGCGAAAGCACCCATTCGAGCGCCTTTTTGTAAATTCGTTTCAGGAAACGGGAAACGATCGGTTCTTTCTGGCTGCGTTGCAACACCCGATCGCCGGTCAGCAGGTAACTGCACAGCACCGGCGTCAGCGTCACGGCGACGACCATCGACGCGAACAGCGCCACGATGAACGAAATCCCGAGCGGACGCAACATGCGTCCTTCGAGCCCGCCGAGGAAAAACAACGGCACGAAAGCCACGATCGTAATGATCGTCGCATTGACGACCGACGTACGGATTTCTTTCGAAGCCTCGTAGACGACCGTAAGCGTCGGAAGCCGTTCCTCTTTCGGTTTCAAAAAGTTCTGTCGGAGTCGCTTGAATACGTTCTCGACGTCGATGATCGCATCGTCGACCAGCGAGCCGATCGCAATGGCCATACCGCCGAGGCTCATCGTATTGATCGTAAGCCCCATCGCCTTCAGCGCCAGCACCGACACCAGCAACGACAGCGGCAGCGCGATCAGCGATATGACCGTCGTGCGGAAATTCATCAGGAAGACGAACAGCACGATCACGACGAAAATAGCCCCCTCGAACAGCGCTTTCTGAATGTTGTCCACCGAACTTTCGATGAACCGCGACTGCCGGAAAATGTCGGTCGAAACATGCACGTCCGGCGGCAGAGTGCGCTGGATTTCGGCGAGCGTCCGATCGAGTTTGTCGGTCAGTTCGAGCGTATTGGTATTCGGTTGTTTGGTCACGGTCATCAGAACGGCCGGTTTGCCGCGCTCCGAAGCGACGCCCAGCCGCGGCGATTTCGCTCCGATTTTCACATCCGCAACGTTTTCGAGCAGCACCGGAATGCCGTCCGTCGTCTTAACGACGGCTTTCCCCAACTCCTGCTCGTCGGCCGTGGAAAGCACCCCGCGGATGATGTATTCGTTGCCGTACTGGTTCAGGATACCGCCGCTGGAATTGCGGCTCAGGTCGGCCACCACGTCGAGCACCTGTTGCATCGAAACGTCGTAATGGCGCATCCGCGCCGGGTCGAGCAGCACCTGGTACTCCTTGATGTCGCCGCCGATCACCGTTACCTGGGCGACGCCGCCGGTAGCCAGCAGCCGCGGGCGGATCACCCAATCGGCCAGCGTCCGCAGTTCCTGTAACGAAGTGGTATCGGCCGTCAGTCCGACGATCAGCAGTTCGCCGAGGATCGACGACTGCGGCCCGAGCGTCGGCGTGCCGACGTTCTGCGGCAGCGTCTCGCTGAGCGTAGCCAGCTTTTCGGAAACGATCTGGCGCGCCCGGTAAATATCGGTTCCCCAGTCGAACTCGACCCAGACGACCGAAAATCCGGTCGTCGACGACGAACGCACGCGGCGCACGTCGGTCGCTCCGTTGACGGCCGTTTCGATCGGGAACGTCACGGTGCGTTCGACCTCTTCGGCGGCCATTCCGTTCGCCTCGGTCATCACGACCACGGTCGGCGCATTCAAGTCGGGAAAAACGTCGACCTCCATATGGCGGGCGGTAAACGTGCCCACGGCCAGCAGCACGACGCCCGCAATCATCACCAACAGCCTGTTGTGCAATGAAAAGTTTATGATTTTATTCAGCATGACGCAGGCGATTTAGTGGGAGTGCGAATGGCCTTCGGGGATCGCCCCGGAGAACGAAGCCATTTTTACCTGCGCGACGCCTTTGCTGACGACCGTCTCGCCGGCTTTCAGGCCCGACAACACACGTACGTTCCTGCCGTCGGCAGCGCCGAGCTTCACTTCCCTTTTGGCATACCCCTCGTCGTCGAGTTGCACGAATACGAAGTGAACACCCTGATCCTCCGTTACGGCGCTCAGCGGCACGGTCAGCACGTCGCGCTGCGGCGACGATATCAGATAAATCTCGACGAACGAACCCGGGATCACGTCCCCGCCGTTATCGAATTCGAAAATAACCGGAATGAAAACCGAACTGCCGTCGGAACTCTTACCGACCGACAATAGCCGCCCGTTCATTTCGGAGAGCGAGTAGACTTTGTCGTCGTACGGCGTACGGAAATTCGCGCCCGACACCGAACGCAGATCGTTCAGGTACCGTTGCGACACTTCGGCGCGCAGTACGAGCCGTTTATTCTGCGAAACGGTGGCCAGCGTCTGTCCCACTTCGACGAAGGCCCCTTCGCTCACGGCGACATTCTTAATAAAACCGCCGATCGGGGCCGTAACCCGCGTTCCCCGGACGGAAGTTTTGCCTGCAACCGCATCGTAGGCGGTTTTGGCATTTTCGTAAGCGAGCCGGCTCTGTTCGTAATCCGACTGTGAAATGATCTTGTCTTTCACGAGGTTTTCGGCGCGTTCGAAAGCCGCTTTGGCCTGCTCGTACGTTGAGCGGGTGCGGGCCACGTAATCCCCTTCGGCCATCTCTTTGGACGAAATCGTAAACAGCGTTTCCCCGCGGCCGACCGGCGTACCGTCGGCGATCTTCTTATTGGTGAACGACACGACGCCGCCGACCGGCGCTACGACCGAAGCCTCGTCGCCTTGCGCTGCCATGATCCGACCGCTGGTAGGAATCACTTCATTGAACGTAACGGGTTGCACTTCGAACAGTTCGAAATCGGTCTGCGCAGCCTGCGCTTTCGTAAAGACGATTTCACCGGCATGGGTATCCCCTCCGGCTCCGTGATCGTGTCCCGCGCGCCCGGCCTCCTCGGCCTCGTGATCGTGCCCTTCGGCTTCATGGTCATGGCCGTCGTGATCGCCGTGTTCCGCTTCGGACGTATGTCCGTCCCCGGACGCTCCGGCGCTCGAAGGCCGGTTCCCGCAACCCGTCATCAGGGCTACGGACAGTATGCTTGCTAACAATATTTTATTCATTGCATGGATTTTTTGTTTGAATCATGTGAACACGCTCCCTCGTTTGCAAACGAAAGAGTCGTCTTTCCGCCGTGCGGAAACAAAAACTATGCAATGAAAACGGGAGGAGCCCGCAGCAGCGGCAATGCCGCCGTATCCGGCCGGGCAGCCGGTTCGGCAAACGGTGCGAAAGAGACCGTCGCCATCGCATAAACGCGGGCGTCGAACGTAAAAACGGAATCGAAGAAAAGCGTGACGGGAAAATGATAACCGCCCGTAGGATCGTCCTGTTGATCGACCGCCTGTACGAGCTGGCTGCCGCCCCGTCCGTACATCACGAACAGATACCGCAGATCGCAGTCCGTGTCCGATCCGCCGTGATCGTCGTTCCCGCCGCAGCAGGGAACGTGCCCCAGACATTCGACGCACCGTTCCGGAGCGACGAAACTGATCCGGTCGCCGTGATGGTGATGCGGCAACGCCGACAACGCCAGCAACAGCGTTCCCGTGAGCAGTACGAATATGGCGGATATGCGTTTTTTCATTTCTGGTCGGTTATCCCGTCGATCCGTCTAAAAAGATTACGGACAAAAATACAATTTTTTTTCGACAATTTCATAACGGCCGGAAATTTCGCTACCTTCGGCGCGTCAATTATTGAAGCGAACGAATTATGGCTTGGTTTTATTTGATCCTCGGGGGACTTTTCGAAATGGGATGGGCAGTGGGGCTGAAACTGTCGCAGAGTATGCCGGTCAAGATATGGGGTATCCTGATCGCCATTTTTTCAATGGCGCTGAGCATGTTCTTGCTTTACGTCGCCCAGCGGACGATCGCCATCGGCACCGCCTACGTCGTCTGGACGGGTATCGGCGCGGTCGGAACGCTATTGATGGGAATTTTCTTTTTCGGCGACTCGGCCGGATTCTGGCGGCTGTTCTCCGCGGCGCTGATCGTCCTCGGGGTGATCGGCATGAAACTTTCCTCGTAGGTTCCCGTCCGCCTTACTCGGATTTCAACGTAATTACCGTAATCGACGGATACGTTCCGATACGCATCGGGTACATCACGTATCCCATTCCGTCGTTGACGAAAAGGTATTTCCCGTCCTCTTCGTACAGACCGCTCCATCGATCGTACATCCATTCGGCAGGCGACCACGCCCATCCGCCGAGCCGGATTTTGAGCTGCATCGCATGTACATGTCCCGACAGGGTCAGATCGGCCCGTCCGGTAGCCAGCGCTTCGTCCCACACTTCCGGAGTATGGGCGATCAACAGGTTGAACAGGCTGTCGGGCACTCCCCGGTAGGCTGCGTCGAAATCGCAGCGTGCGAAATCGACGTTCTGCCGTCCGTTCAGTTTTTTCCCGATCGGGAAATTCACCCCCGTCACCGAGATGCTGTCGCTGCCGCGCCGGACGTACCGAGACTCGTTATCCAACAGATTCCATCCCATCGCCCGCTGCCGGACGGCCAATTCGTCGAAACTCTGCCGCGGAGTCAGGTCGCTGTCCCGGCTCAGGTAGATCCCCAGATCGTGATTGCCATACACCGAATAGACCCCGTCTTTCGCACGGATTCCGGACAATACGGACATCACCGAATCGGTCAGCTCGCGGGCGTCTATATTGACCAGGTCGCCCGCATTGACAACCAGATCGGGATGCTGTTCGTTGATCTTCCGCACCATTCGCCGGATAAAGCGGCGGTTCCCGGGTTCGTTGCCGGCGTGCAGGTCGGTAAACAGTACTATCTTATAACCGTCGAAAGCGGCCGGAATCTTATCCGAACGGACGATCAGGTCTTCCTCCACGATCCGCGACCGGCCGGCTGTCGCACCCCATATCATCACGAGCAGGGTCAGCGCACCAGCCGCCAGACCGATCCTCGAAAACAACCGCACCTTTTTTCTTCGTACCCAACCGGCCGGATAATCCAGCAGCGAAACCAACATGTAGACCGACTTCGGCCCGACGCTCATAAAGAACAGGCAGATCACCCACAGGATAACGTGCATGTAACTTTCCGCCCCCGCCTCGGAGCAGCAGCGGTAAAAAAGCAGCGCGGCGACGATCCCCGCATCGAGCAACAGGAAGTGCGCCAGATAGAGTCTCCGCAGCCACCGCTTGTCCGGTAACCGCCGACGAATCCGGCGCAGGATCAGCAGATCCAGCGTCACGGACACAACAGACAGTATAACAATCAAGTACAGTATCATTCCTTATTTACGTTTCACGACGATCGCATTGCAGACGGGACGTTCCGAGCGAAAAAAGAGCATCCGGTCGGAAGGAGCGTTGACGATCCCCTGCCCCTTCGTCCACAAGGTCGAAGATCCTCCCCCGTCGAGGTTTATCGCATCCGCCGCTCCCATCAGGCGGGCCGCATAAGCCAATTCGCACAGGGCCATCCCCGCCGCGCGGCTCTGCCGTCCGTCCACGACCATCAGCAGGACGGTTCCGTCGGCTTTCGTCCCGACGCAGGATCGCGGATGGCGGGGAGCCGTCGAATCCCACGGAATCAACGACCGGCCGCCGCGCAGCAGCATCGGGCCGGTTACCATCACATCGGGATACCGATCCCGATGCGGAGCGTCCGCCTGCTCCATCGCCAGACTCCAATCGATCAACCGCAGTACTCCCGCAGTATCGACCGCCACGGCGACGCCGGTTTCGGCCCCTATCTGGGCGGGCCGATATCCTCCTGTTTTTATGAAACCCATGGCTACGGCCTGTTTCGTACGGGTTTTAAAAAAGCCCCCGTTGATCGCCGCTACCGCGCCGGACTGCTTCCCGATGCGGGAAGTCTTCGTTCGAAGCGAATCCTGAATCACGGCCAAACGGTATTTTTCCGGGGCGATCTCGATGCACGAAATCTGCTGATCGGAATCGAAAAGGCGGATCGACAACTTACGGACAGTCATCCCGTCCGCATCGTAAACCGTCCGCCACGAAGCATTTGCCAAAGCCGCGGAATCGGCCGGACTCTGCGCGGAAACGCCGCCCGAAAAGCAGAGCAGTAACAGCACGATCCGTATAAGCGATTTCAATCTCATAATAAACAATTTTCGAACGGCGCAAGTCCGCTATTTCGTATACAGGCGGTTCAGATTTTCCTGCACCCGCTCGTCGAACAGGTAGTCGTCGTACTCCATGTACTTGTCGATCATTCCGTTCGGCGTGATCTCGATGATCCGGTTAGCCACCGTATTGATGAACTCGTGGTCGTGCGAAGTCATCAGCACGACGCCCTTGAAGGCGACCAACGCATTGTTGAACGCCTGGATCGATTCCAGGTCGAGGTGGTTGGTCGGCGAGTCGAGCAACAGCGTATTGGCCTGGCGGATCATCATCCGGGCGATCATGCACCGCATTTTCTCCCCTCCGGACAGCACGTTGACCTGCTTGTAAATCTCGTCGCCGCTGAACAGCATCTTGCCCAGATACCCGCGCAGGTACAGTTCGCTGGTATCTTGCGAAAACTGGGCCAACCAGTCCACGATGGTCAGCTGATTGTCGAAAAACGGCGCATTGTTCAACGGCAAATAGGCCGGATTGATCGTTACGCCCCACTCGACCATACCGCTGTCGGGCTTGTCGTCGCCGGCGACGATCTCGAACAGCGCGGTAATCGCGCGCGGCTCGCGCGACAGGAACGCCACCTTGTCTCCCTTTTCGATCGTGAACGATACGTTTCGGAACAACGTCTCGCCGCCGACCGTCTTGCTGAGGCCGTCGACCGCCAGAATTTTGGTTCCCGGCTCGCGCTCGGGCTGGAAAATGATCCCCGGATATTTGCGCATCGAAGGCTTGATCTCCTCGATATTGAGTTTTTCGAGCATTTTTTTGCGGCTGGTCGTCTGCTTCGATTTGGCCACGTTGGCGCTGAACCGCTGGATAAATTCCTGCAACTCCTTTTTCTTCTCCTCGGCCTTTTTGTTCTGGTTGGCCTGCTGACGGGCGGCCAACTGACTCGATTCGTACCAGAAACTGTAATTTCCGGAGAACAGGTTGATGTCGCTGTAATCGATATCGACGATGTGCGTACTGACCGAATCGAGGAAATGGCGGTCGTGCGAAACGACCAACACCGTATTCTCATAATTCGCCAAGTAGTTTTCGAGCCACATGATCGTGTTGACGTCCAGGTCGTTCGTCGGCTCGTCGAGCAGCAGGTTGTCCGGCTTGCCGAACAGGGCCTGCGCCAACAGCACGCGCACCTTCTCTTTGGCGTTCAGCCGTCCCATCAGTTCGTAATGCAGATTTTCCTTGATCCCCAGCCCGCTCAACAGGTTGGCAGCGTCGCTTTCGGCGTTCCAGCCGTCCATCTCGGCGAATTTCTCCTCCAGTTCGCCGACTTTGATTCCGTCCTCTTCCGAGAAATCGGGTTTCGCATATAGGGCGTTTTTCTCCTGCATCAGCGACCACAGCGGCTGGTGTCCCATCAACACGGTATCCAGCACCGTACACTCGTCGAATTCGAAGTGATCCTGCTTCAGCACCGACAGCCGTTCGTGCGGCCCGAATGCGACCGACCCGCGCGTCGGCGTCACATCGCCGCTGAGCACTTTCAGAAAAGTCGATTTGCCGGCGCCGTTCGCACCGATCACCCCATAGCAGTTTCCGGGTGTGAATTTCAGGTTGATATCTTTGAAAAGAACTCGTTTCCCGTATTGTACTTCCAAGTTTGAAACCGTAATCATGCGTCTGTTCCGTTTTATTTTACGCCCCAAAGGTACGATTTACCGGGCGTTATTCCAACCCGGAAAACGATCCCGAGGCACTTATTCAAAACTTTCCGCAGGAAATCCGTTAAAAGAAAATTTATTTTATTAATTTTAACGAGGCTAAAATCCTAACTTACCTACCATGAAAAAATTTTCACTTTTTTGCAGCGCCGCGCTGCTGCTACTGCTTTCGACGACCGTCTCGGCGCAGCGGCCCGACGCCCGGACGTCGGTCTCCGACCTGTACGGCTTAAAAATCGAATCGGGCGACTCGCTGGTATTCTGCCGGACGATCCCGTTCCTGGCCGCCCCCGTTTCCAAACGGGAAAATACCGTCCGGGTCCGCAACGGCGCCGACGAAACCATCCCGGTGGGATCGCCGGCCCGCACGTTGTATCTGCTCGGCATGATCAACGACGGCTGGGACAGCGGGCTGGCTCACTGGGGCGAGCATTTCGAACTGCGAGAAACCCGCGAAGACCAGGTGCAGATCGGCACTTCCATCGGCGAAATCGAGATCCGCTACGCCGACGGCTCCTCCGACCGTATCCCGATGATCGTCGGCAGTACGATCTGGTTTTTCAACCAATGGAAAAATCCGTCGCACAACGCAGGACGGGTGATCCGCGAACCATTCGCCTCGCGCCCCGAATACATGCAGGTGCTGCGCGATGCGCTGCAAGTGCGCGAAACCGGCGAATACATGGAAGCCGGCGACAGTTACCGCGCCTATTACCTGCCGGTTACGCCGCGCGAACTGCCGATCGAATCGATCGTCGTTCACAACAACACCGAAAAACGGGGGGAGATCCTGATTTCGGGAATCACGCTGCAACTGCCCCGGGGTGCGAAACCGACCGAACGGCTGACCGCATTTGGTAAACGTACCGTTATGAAAGGCGACCTGCAACCCGCTTTCGCGACCGACGACATTCCCGACTTCGGACCGAAACTCGAAGCCCTGTCGGACATCCTTTATACCAGTCTCGACGACCTGCCGAAAAAGGTCGAACGAATCGACTTCCCGCAGGGATTCAAGGGAACGGGCATCCGCTTCCTTTCCGATTCGGTCGAAGGGGACATGCTGTCGAACATCTGGGTGGCTAACCTGACCAACATCGACGAAAAATTCGACCCGGCGACCGGATGCTTTTATGAAACAGGAGTCGGATCGCCGTTCTACGGCGGCTACCAGGGAATCGGAACCTGGGAGCCGATCGGCATCTACCGCGAGCCCTACTCCCGTACCTCGGATCACTACGTGCGGCAGGCGCTGCGCTGCATCGACAACCCGCAACGGCTTACCAGCTACGTGGACTACTGCGACAAATGGCTCTATTTCTACCGGGCCGACCGCGATCCGCAGAACGGACCGGACAACGGGCCGATCGACGTCTCCAAATATCCGAAAGACGCGCCCCCGCACTGGGCGTTCGTGATGAACGGCCCCGCCGCAATCCCTTACGAGATCAACGAAATTCCGGGAGACGAAGAGATGGAAGGACACTCCTCGACGATCGTCAGCCGCTGGTTCGCCTGGAAGCAGCTCGGTAAGCCGACCGGAGAGTGGCTCACCGAAACGCGCGACAGCGTCTACCGCAAAAGCCGCTGGCAATCGACCAAAGACGCCACCGACTTTATCTGCTGGCTGCTCGACTATACCGGCCGCGACGTTGTGTACAGCGAGGGCGAATTCACCGGATGGGCGGCGAAATTCAGCAAGATCAGCCAGATCCCGAAAAACATGGATACCGAAACCGACCCGCGGAAAATCCGGGATAATTACGCCAACTGCGATATGTACGAAATGTACGCCAGCTATACGTCGATGACGGCGCTGCTGTGCTCGGCCGAAATGGCCGAAGCGATGGGCGACACGGCGCTGGCAGAAAAATACAGGGCCTATGCGGAGCGCATCCGCGGCGGAATGCTGCGAATGCTGGCCGTCGGGCCGGATCACGACCGGATGTGGCGCGTAGCCCGCAACTCCGTGCTGCCGAGCCTGCAGGACTGCCTAGTACAGGCCTGGTTCTCGCTCTATCGCGAAGGGCTCGACCCGCAGCGGATGGACGAAGACCTAACGCCGATCACGCGTCACACGCTCAGACGCCAACTGAACCAACGCTACGGCGATACCCCGGTGCTCGGCATGGGATACGGTATCGGGTGGCTGACCCACTCGGCGCTGGTGCTCGACCAAATGGACAATGCCGGACGGCTGCTGGTCAGCATCGCCCGCTACACGTACGACAAAAACATGAATTACGCAGACAGCACGCGCGGGATCGACTGGCGAAAATGGATGTGGATCATCCCCGAAGGGGCGAACATCATGCCCGACGGCCGTTGGTACCGCATCTGCGACCTGAGCAACGGAGCCAATCAGGGACCGGCCATGAACGCGCTGGAAATCTGTGCCGGCGTGGACGACTCGCGCGACGACCGGGTACGGCTGCTGCCGCGTATCCCCGACCCGCTGAACGGACTGGAAGTAACCGGAGCCCGCGTGATGACCCGCAGCGGCGACCGACTGGAGAGCGCCACGATCGACTACGCCTACCGGCGCGGCCAACGTTTCACGCTGCGGTGCGACAAACCGGTGCCGGCGCTGGACATCCGCTTCGGCCCCTATACCGGGCAGGCTGAGGCCGACCGGATCGCCGAAGCGGTACGCGCAAAAGGCGGGGCCGACGTGCGGGTCGAACGCTCGGGCAGCTTTCACGGGCAGCCGGCCTACTGGGTCTGGATCGAAAATATAACCGGAACACAAAATTACGAAGTCGAAACGCCGGGTTTGTAATTCGAATTTTCCACTACAATGCCGGCGCTCACGATGGGCGCCGGTATTTTTTCAATACGATAATCGCGCAGGACTGTCGGTCATCCGTCAAAAGACATTTGATATAAGCAATAAACATAATACTTTATAACTAATTAGGACAGCGGATAATAATTGGGAAAATCATCCTACACGGACATGCAAAGATCCGGTAACGATTGTAAACGAAAGAGAAGCAGAACTTATGCGCAGCACCGGACAAACGCTTTTGCGAAAAACAATCTTTTTAGATTAAAAATCGTTTATGACAAAAAAATTATTCGGAATTACATTTCTGATATTCCTTTTTGGGGGTTGTTCGAATATCTCAAAAGAGGGAATCAAAGAAGATGGCCGCCCCGTCTCTGAAATGAAAATCTATCGAGATTCGTTTCGAACTATCGACGTGAAGGAAATTGACGGGAGTTCAGCATTTAACGTAGAAGAAATTTGCGATTCCGTTTCATTTATAAGACTCAGTAGCGATACAGAAGCGACGATAGGAGCAATTGATCAGATTATCTTTCTGGACAGCGTATTGATATTACGGGACGGATACACCTCCAAATCGGTAAAGATGTTCTCCAAATCGGGACAGTTCGTACGCTCTATCGGGAGTCACGGAAGAGGGCCGGGCGAATACATAGAACCGACGTTTATGGAACTTTACGGTAATAAGATAGCCATATACGATCAATTTATGCGTCGCATACAGTTTTATAATCTCGAGGGAAAGTTTCTCAAATCGGTCAAATTTCCTTTTTATAGCATGAAGTTCCATATTTTCAACGACAATCAATATCTTTTCAACTCGATAAGCTGCGATAACGACGAATTTAGATCGATCTTCAACTATTCTGTTTTCGAGACCGATTCTACCGGAACATTTACTTCCCGCGGATTTTACAGGAAAAAGAATACCTATCAAAGCCTGGTGAACAGACACCATTTTTTCCCGAAAAACAATATCGTTTATTACCGCCCGGTCTACAACGATACGATTTATTCGATTCACGAGAACGGAAGTATCCGGGTCGAGTTCGCCGTGAATTTCGGAGATCGTACCGTACCGGAAAAATACCGGAACGGAAAAGAGATTTGAGAAAAGCGTAGGACGGTACCAAATTTCTATTCATGAACGGCGATTTTTACCTGACAAAAGATTATCTTCACTTCAGTTATTCCAGAGCGCATCGTAAATTCGATTGTATTTATTCCCTTTCGACGGGAAAATTGATATCCTTCGGTAAAAGATACGGTTTTTTTCCGCTGTTTTTTGCCAATATAATCGGGTCGACCGAAGACGCATTTATCGGGTATATGTTTCCGATCATGGTTACCAATGACGTGGCGGGCTGGAAAAATCTTCCTTACGATTCACTCGTAAAACAATTCGGCCGAGCAAGAACGGATTTGGGCTTATCCATGCAGAAAGAAGACAATCCGATTATTACATTCTTTTATCCGAAACAATTCTAATCCGTAAAATGAAGCGAGAATTTGACTCCCGATTCCCCTACCGGATAAACGAAAAGTTCCCCGGGTCGTACGACCCGGGGAACTTTTCGTCCCGGCAATTTTTACAATCCGGCAGCGGTTTTCCGCCTATTCGAGCGGCGTAAGTTCCACACGGCGGAATTCGATGGGGCCGCCTTCGCTCTGCAAACCGATATAGCCCTTGTTATTCGACACGCCGGTAATCCGGTTCTGCAACTCGCCGTTGATATAAACCGTCACCGTACTATCGTCGCAGATCACCTCGGCGCTGTTCCACTCCCCGACCGGCTTTTCGTTCGATGCGTTCATTTTGGTCACGATCATCAGCGTCGAATCGGCCCGGTATTCGGCGCAATCGGCTCCGCCCGAATTGATCAGGTCGCCGGCGCGGCCGTTCCACAACTGGCACTCGTAGCAATCGGGCCAGATACCGTCCTGCTGGATGTTGACGAAAATCCCGCTGTTGGTCGCGCTGTCGGGCCAGCGCCACTGGGCGTTCAGCTTATAATTCGAATAAGCCTTGTCGGTACGTACGTATCCGAACGGTCCGGACAGGGCGATCACGCTGTCGCGAACGACGAATTCCTGCTGCGGATTCAACGTCGAATCCTGCATGTAAAGTACCCATCCGGTCAGATCCGTTCCGTTGAAGAGCCGGACGGAATCCGCCTTTTTCTCCGTGCAGGAGAACAATGCAAGCGCAGCGGCGACTGCGACAAACGAGCCTGTTTTTTTCATTTTCATTCATATTTCAGCTTTGCACGCAAAGCCGGGGTTATCGATTTTTATTCCACTGAAAAACTGCCTTGCAGGCCGTCGTGCCCTCCGGCATCAAACGCACTTCGAAACGGTCGCCGCACTCGCCCTCTTCGTAATAAACCTGCACTTGCTGACCGTAACGCGTCTCATGTATAAAATTGATGTCCAGTCGCTTCATCTGTCCTTCGGTCAAACGCTCCAGCGGCAGCGTATCGATCATCCACTGGATATACTTCATCGTATTGGTATGCTGATTGAAGTCGACGTCGCTGTACCGCACCCGGCGGTCGTCGGCCAATTGTCCATCCACCCGCGCGATTTTCAGCGGTTTGCCGACGGGACACGGTTCGGAAATCAGCGCCCGGTTGTAATCCACGTTTTCGCGCAGATCGAGCGGCAGACGGCTCTGCATGTCGATCATCGCCCAACAGGTCGACGCCGCGGCGATCCGGCGATCGTCGGCATCGTGCACCACAAAATTACGCGTAGTCATCAGCCGGCTGATCTCGCCGACCCACGTCCCGATCGTATAGCGCTCGTACTCTTCCGGAAAGCGGTACACTTCGACCGCCATGCGCGAAAGCACCCAGGTCATATTCTTCCGCTGCAGTTCCCTGACCCCGAACCCGATCTGATCGGCGTCTTCACCGGCGGCGTGCAGGATACAATCGCCCAGCGTAAAAATCGTGGCTTTTTTGGTCAGATCCACCTCTCGCGGCTGCACCTGATAGGAATATCGCGGATACGGGAATTCATTCATCGCACATCGGATCGTTTATCGGATTCATGGATTTTTCCCGACGAAGATACGAATTTGAAGGCGTTTCCAAAAATTTTTACGTATTTTTGTGGAGACGGATACTACCACCGGATAAAAGCCCGTTTGTTTTGTTGGATATCCCGAATAGGGCTGTCCTGCTGAATAAGGACGATTGATTTTAATTTTTTAAAACCGAAGAAAGATGAAGAAAAAAGTGTTATTCATGGTTTCGCTGTTTGCCGTAGCCCTGTTCACGGTAGCGTTGGCGCAGGCCCCGCAGAGCGAAAAAGCGACCAAAGCGAAAACCGAATGCTGCCAGAAAGCCAAATGCGCAAAGACCTGCGATGTAAAATGCGAGAACGCTTGCGGTGAAAATTGTGAGAAAGCCTGCGGATGTGCAGAAGGCGTCTGCAAAGAAGGATGTCAGGAAAATTGCAAAGAAGAGTGCTGCAAGAAGGAAGCCTGCAAAGAAGGAAACAAAGCTTGCTGCCACAGTAAAAAAGCTTGTCCGGCCAGAAAATAACGAGTTTTTGTTACCGATAAAAAAAGGGATGTCTTCCGACATCCTTTTTTTATCGGTCTTCTCCGGCTATTGCAGCGGCACGATCGCCTCTTCGCAATGGGTCAGTTTCTCGATGCCGTTATCGGTTACCAGGAAACTGTTTTCGATGCCGACGGCTCCGACCGACGGAATGACGAACTTCGGTTCGAGCGCGAAAACCATACCCGGAACCAGCGCTTCCTTCGACCGCGGCGCAAGTACGGGCGCTTCGTTGATCTCGATTCCGATCCCATGGCCGATAAATCCGGCCTGCTGGCGGTGTCCCATAAAATAATCGGACAGCCCTGCGTCGGCGGCGATCCGCACGGCCAGGTTGTAAAGATCGGCCGCCGGAACTCCCGGCGCCGCCGTCTGCTCGATCCGCCGTTGAATCTCCAGCGCAGTGTCATGCGCTTTATAAGCCCGATCGGTCAGCTTTCCGACCGAAAAAACACGGGTCATGTCGGTCATATAACCGGTGAAATTCCCGCCCATATCGACCATCACGCTGGTTCCGTCGGTCAACGGAGTACCGTTTCCGCCGACCGGAAGCGAGGCGTCCAGACCGGCCCCGCCGAGCGCGAAATCGTACGGCGACGGCGCATCGGCATTGTCCCCGGCCAGCAGACTCCCCATGAAGATCTCCATGCTCTGCCCGAAAATCCGGAAAATACCGAGCGACCCGAGCCGGCGGCTTTCGCGCTCGATCTCGATCGACAGTTCGGTGTCGGTCATACCGGGACGGTAAAGCGACGGAATCCGCTCGTAAAGCCGGGCATGTAGCACGCCCGAACGCATGATCCGGCCGATCTCGTAAATGGTCTTGATGCTCCGCACCCCGCGCAGCAACTGCGTTCCGTTGCAAACGACGCGAGGATCGAAGATCTTTTCGTAGCGCCGATACTCGTTGTAGGAAATGGAATCGGTTTCGAGGAACAGCTTCGCGGGCATCGGGATTCCCCGCTGCTGCAAATGGCCGACGATCTCCTCCGGTTTGCGGATATAGATCACGTTACCGCCTTTCAGCCCGACCGGGCGGCGGACGAAAAAAAGCGGATCGCCCTCGAGACGCACATAGGCCGCCCCGCTGAAAATTCTTCCCGATACGTAAAACAGGTTCACATTGGTCGTTATCAGGATCGCGTCGCCCCCTTCCCGTGCCAACGCCTGCTGCAAAGCGTTCCAACGCTTGCGCAGTTCCTGAATCATCTGTTCGTTATACATATAAAGCGATTATTAGCGTGTCGATGGTCTGTCGAAAAACGGATTTTTGGAAGATGCGCTGAGCGGAATGGCGTAGACTGCGTGGCAGTCGGTCAGCAGGCCGATCCGCCGTGCGGCGAATCCTACCGAGAACATCACCCGGCTGTCGACCCGCAGATCGGCGGCCTTGGCCGTCATCGAACCGATCGCGATCCCCAGGTCGGTCATATTGATCGCACAAGGGACGTCCGGATGCTCGTTTTTCGCAACGCAAGTCGGGTAACCGCAATAGCCGCAGTTCAGCGACATCACCGAACTGCAGGAGCCGACCAGAATCACGGCGTCGGCCTGTCGGATGTTCTCCGCATCGCGCAGAAAAAATTTCATCCCGGTCGCGGCCGATGCGTCGCGAACGGCCCCGGCCAGTTCGGCGATCGTTTCCCCGGTAACCGTTACGATCTCGATAATATCGATCCCCTTGCCTTTAGGGGCCGTCCGCCCGGCGATCATGATCTGCCTGGCGATCGCCGCCATCTCTTCGCGGCGGCACTCCCTTTCGTCGATAACCATACTTTTATTGTTTTATGTCATTGCTTACCGGATAATTCCCGTATACGCTCCTCAGTCAGCCGGAAAATACTCCATTGCTCCATCCGAACCGCTCCGAGCGACTCGTAAAACGCAATCGCAGGAGCGTTCCAGTTCAACGCCACCCACTCCATCCGGCGACACTTCCTCCGGGCGGCCAATCCGACCAGGTGCAGGAACAACGTTTTGCCGTACCCCTTTCCCCGGAACTCCCTGTCTACGAAAATATCCTCCAGGTAAAGTCCCCTCTGACCGCGAAACGTGGAAAAATTGTGAAAAAAGAGAGCGAACCCGACCGGCCGGCCGGCCACCTCGCCCAGAATCACCTCGGCCTGCCGTTCCCGGAACACCGAACGGCGCAACGCCTCTTCGGACGTATCGACTTCGTGTTCGAGCTTCTCGTACTCCGCCATCTTACGGATAAACCGGTAGACGACCGGAGCATCCTCTTCCGTGGCGAAACGAACGGTCATCGGTTCATTCATCGTATGCATCGTTTTTTGGTTTCGTTCCTCCTCCCTTTTCCGCGGCATAAACCCCTCCCAGGATCAATACCGCTCCTGCCAGCGCCACGACCGTCACTGTTTCGTGCAGAACGAGCGCCGAACTGGCAAGCGCGACCAAAGGTACGAAATAAATGTAATTATTGGTACGCACCGTACCGAGACGTTTGACGGCCATGTTCCAGATTACGAAGCAGAACAACGAAGCGACCAGCCCCAGGAACAGCAGGTTTCCCCACACCGCGGGTCGCAGCAACAGTTCCGCATCGAGTCGCAGCGGCGTGAAAAAAAACACCGGCAACAAAGTCGCCAGACCGTAAAAAAACACTTTGCGGGTAATTTCCAACGTCGTATAACGCCGGTCTATCTTTTTCAATACGATGTTGTAAAACGCCCACATCAACGCGGCCGTCAGCGTCAGCAGGTCGCCCCACGGGCGAATCTGCAAGATAAAATTGCCATTGTAAACCACCAGCGCCACTCCGGCCAACGCCACCAACATCCCCAGCACGACCGGCCGGCCGAACGGTTCCGTCCGCCGGAAGAACAGACGGGACAACAGAACGGTCATGATCGGGGAAGTCGTCAGCAACAACGCGACATTCGACACCAGCGTGATCTGTAGCGCCATGTTCTCGGTCAGAAAATACATCGATCCGCCGGTAATCCCCGCCGCGGCGAACATCAGTTCGTCTTTGAACCGCACCGGGCGTTCGTTTCGCGGACAGACCGTCCTCAAAACCGCGTAAGCGATCAGAAAGCGCAGGAACATGATCGCAGCGGGAGACAATCCTTCGGTCAACAACACCTTCGTCGAAACGAATGTCGTACCCCAGATCACGACCGCCGCGATGGCCAGCCCATGATAAAATCCCGCGCCGCGTTCCCGCATACTCCTTCCGGATTGATTTTGCGGGACAAAAGTACCAAAAAATCCGATGCGTTTTTAGAATCGGATTAAATTTCACCGTTCCGCAACCGCTCCCGCCGATCGTTCGGCGGCGACCGCCGGCGTCAGTCGAAGAAAATCCCGCTGAGCGAAGCGTTCGTCCCGCGCACCTGATCGACCCGCAGCCGCACCGGACGGTCGAGTTGCAGGATCACGTAACGCCCCTCGCCGTAATTTTCCACGAACCGAACGGGCATCAGCAACCGCTTGTCTTTCAAATCGAAAACCTCGATAGCCGAGCGCCTCCCTTCTCGTTCCCAATCGACGAAATAGAGCGCCACGCGGTAAGGACAATTCCGGTTGTTATATAAGTCGAACGTCATCGTCTGATTGCACGGAAGCGGATCGAGCGTCACGGCGGCCCCGAGCCGGCGGAACGGATCGCCGCTGCGGTCGGACGCCAGCGCCCGCGGATCGTCGGTCTCCGACGCGATCAGGCGGGCGCCGATCTTGGCGGATACGACCGAATCGGTAAAATCGGGCAGGTTGACGCGATCGTTCCCCGCCCCGTCGTAACTGCACAGGATATACCCCCGGCTACCGTACTTTCCCTTCCAGTCGCCGCGCGTCAGCGAATCTTGTACGACGGGTTGCGAGCAGGCGTACGAAAACGCTTCCTGCGGAACAGGCTGCAACGCGCCGTCGTATTCGACCCGCAGCCGGTAATCCCCGGCGACTATCCCTTCGTAATAGACGAAATCATCGTCCTGACGCGCGGCAGGCGGCATCTCTTTCCCATCGAACGAGACCCGCCGGACGACGCGGCCCGTTTTCGGGATACCGACGGCTGCGACCGTCCCGTCGGGAACCGTAATACGCCCCTTACCGGTCTTTATATCGAAAGCCACTCGGATCGTTCCGTGCAGCGTCGGGACGCAGCCTTCGACCGAAGCGACCCGCTCCGACAAATGCGGGGCGATCAAAAATCGCCCGAATCCCGGCAGAACCGGTTTCACACCGAGGATCTCTTCGGTCAACCACTTGGTCACTCCGGCGCTCCACGGATGCGTGAAACTCGTGTAACCGCACTGATTATTGACCGGAGCGCCGTTCGGGGCGAGCGCATCGTTCCACGACGGTCGATAAACCTCGAAAAAAGTCGTTCCGCCGTAACGCAACTGTCCTCCCCAGCAATCGTCGATCGTAGTCAACGCTTCGGGATAACGTCCCATCCGCGCCATAGCCTGGATCACGAAATACTGATTGAACGGCGAATACGACAACCGCTGCTGACGATCCGTAAAAGCCGTCCGCCACAATCCCTGTCGTTCGCCGGAGTTCGTAAAACCGGCATTCACGGCGTCCGAAGCCGCAAAAATACCGAACGAGTCGTACCAACCGCCCGCATCGCGCAACTCCCGGCTCTTTTCGTCGACATAAGCGCGGTACTTCGCCGCCAGGTCGGAACGGCCGCAGGCATCCATCGCCGCGGCGAACTCGTTCCATGCCCGGATCGACAACATCTTATAAGTATTCTGCGATTCGTCGCAATTCGGGTTCTCGAACCCGGCGCCGAGCCGTTCGTCCCAGCCGTGAAACTGCAGGTCGGGATTCGTCCCGTAGTGGGCATAAGCGACATCCAGCTTTTTGCAGGCGTTGTCGGTCAGGCTGTCGAGCGTCTGCCTGTCGCCCGTATAATTATAGTAATCGATCAGGCTCAACACCCAGTAAAGCGAATAACCGGCGATGCCGTTGAACTGCGTCGAGGTATAATACAAGTTCTGTTTCACGAAGTCGTAATTGCCGAACGCCACCATCGAAGCGGCCTGCGACGGATGGGCGTCGCCGGTCCACGAATGACGGTCGCTGCGCTCCATCAGGATCGCCCCGAAATACTCTTTCAGCAGGTTCAGCTTGACGGTATAGGCGCCCGTGTACCAGATCCGGGTCAGCGTCGGATCGCTACAACGGAAACTGCCTTCGTAATTGGCAGGCTTGGTCTGGCAAACCAATCGGACGGCGGAAATCGTGACCGGGCGGCGGAGCGACCGGACGTGAATCCAACCGTAGCGCACCCCTTCGTAAAGTTCCGTATTCAGTTCCAGCCGGTAAGTATTGCCGTAACGCATCGGCACGGCCGTCTTGTGCGGATGCTGCGCGCCGGCATTCAATACGGCCGGTTCGGTATATTCGCTGATGCTCATTTCGATCTCCCCGTCCAGGTCGTCCGAATCGAACTCCAGCCAGCCGGCGCTGACCCGGCCGAAGTCGAACATCAGGTCGCACGGGCCGTCGACCCGGATCGTCGCCGTCTTTTTCCCGATCCGTTTCACGTTCTCCGGCCGATCGATCCCGACCGAAACGGGAGTGAGCAGATAGGATTCGAGACCGTCGGAAGCACGGGGGTTCGTCCAGCGGTAAGCAACCAGCGGATCGGGCGACTCAGGCACCGGTTTCCCGAATAAAACGCCGCTCACGGGCGGATACAGGCCGGTTATCTTTTGTTCGGTGGAAAACGGGACATTCCGGCCCGCGACGGTCGAGGCGAAAAATATCGCCGTGAAAATAAAAAAAGCGGATAATCTCATGATCGGGTTAATTTTTTAGGCATACGATACAAATATAAGAATCAACGGGTAATTCGCAAAACGCGTCCCGAAACCCGCGGCGCAGAGGGCTCCGAATCCGAACGGGCGGCCCCGCTTGGTATAATTCTTGCCTTATTCGGGGATATCGCGGGGAAACTTCGTCCGTGGAACGACAGAGACGTTCTCTGAAAACAACGTTATCAATCCGATTAAAAATTCACTTTCCAACATTTTATAAAATACTAAATTTTAACGTTATGAACAATTCGAACAAACAACGGGCCGACATCGAAACTCCGGTCTACGGCTCCCAGAAAATGAGAACGTCAGCTCCTACGGAAAAGATTCCGATGCAACCCACCGCTCCTGAAATCGCCTACCAGATGGTGAAGGACGAAACGTTCCCGCAGACGCAGCCGCGACTGAACCTCGCCACATTCGTAACGACCTACATGGACGATTACGCCACCAAGTTGATGAACGAATCGATCGACGTGAACTACATCGACGAAACGGAATATCCGCGCGTAGCCGTCATGGCCGCCCGTTGCGTCAACATCATGGCCAACCTGTGGAATTCGCCCGAACAGGCGCAGTGGAAAGCCGGCGCGCTGGCGATCGGCTCGTCCGAAGCCTGTATGCTGGGCGGCGTAGCCGCATGGCTGCGCTGGCGTGCGAAACGCAAAGCGCAGGGCAAACCGTACGACAAACCGAACTTCGTCATTTCGACCGGTTTCCAGGTCGTATGGGAAAAATTCGGTCAGTTGTGGCAGATCGAAATGCGTACCGTGCCCCTGAGCCTGGAAAAAACGACGCTCGATCCGAAAGACGCGCTGGCCATGTGCGATGAAAATACGATCTGCATAGTTCCCATCCAGGGCGTGACCTGGACCGGCCTGAACGACGACGTCGAAGCGCTGGACAAAGCCCTGGACGAATACAATGCCAAAACCGGATACGACATTCCGATCCACGTGGACGCCGCCACCGGCGGTTACATCCTACCGTTCCTCGAACCCGAGAAGAAATGGGACTTCCGCCTGAAATGGGTGCTGTCGATCAGTACCTCAGGACATAAGTTCGGTCTGGTTTATCCGGGCCTGGGCTGGGTCGTATGGAAAGACAAAAAATACCTGCCCGACGAAATGGCATTCAGCGTGAACTACCTGGGAGCCAACATCACGCAGGTCGGCCTGAACTTCTCGCGCCCGGCGGCACAGATCCTCGGACAATACTATCAGTTCATCCGTCTGGGTTTCGAAGGCTACAAAGAGGTACAGACCAACAGCATGGAGATCGCCCGCTATGCACACGAGCAAATCGGCAAGATGAAACCGTTCGTCAATTACAGCAACGACGTGGTGAACCCGCTGTTCATCTGGTACATGAAACCGGAATATGCGAAAACGGCCAAATGGACGCTCTACGACCTGCAGGCGGCCCTACAGCAGAGCGGCTGGATGGTTCCGGCCTATACCCTGCCCGAAAAGCTGGATAACTACGTGGTCATGCGCATCGTTTTCCGCCAGGGTATGAGCCGCGACATGACCGATATGCTGCTGACGGACATGCAGAATGCGATCAACGAGTTCGAAAAGCTGGAATACCCGACGCAGACGCGCATCGCGCAGGACAAAAATCAGAAAGTAGTCGGCAAGGTCTTCACGCACACGCACGTCAAAACGGCGAAGAAATAGCTTACTCTTATGCAAACGGCTGGTTATCCGCAACATGAATATAGAGCGGATAACCGCCGGTTGTTAATGACACCACAGTTAACAAGCAATTTAATCGTATGATCGTATGGCAACAACAAAAAGTACAGGGTTCAAATTGAGTGTAATGACACTTGCAATTATGAACATTACGGCCGTCGTAAGTCTCCGGGGACTCCCTTCGGAAGCGGTTTACGGGCCATCTTCAGCATTTTATTACCTGTTCGCGGCGATCGTTTTCCTGATCCCGACCGCGCTGGTCGCAGCCGAGCTGGCGGCGATGTTCGCCGACAAACAGGGCGGTGTGTTCCGCTGGGTCGGCGAAGCGATGGGCGCCCGCACGGGTTTCCTGGCCATCTGGCTGCAATGGATCGAAAGTACGATCTGGTATCCGACCGTGCTGACCTTCGGAGCCGTCTCGATCGCCTTTATCGGCATGGACCCGCATCACGACATGATGCTGGCGTCGAACAAAGTTTTCACACTGATCGTCGTATTGGTTATCTACTGGGCCGCCACGGCCATCGCCCTGAAAGGGCTGACGTGGGTCGGCAAGATTTCGAAAATCGGCGGTATGATCGGGACGATTATCCCGGCCGGCCTGCTGATCGTCCTCGGGATCATCTACCTCAGTACCGGCGGACATAATAACATGGACATGAGCCAGGGATTCTTCCCCGACCTGACCAAATTCGACAACCTGGTGCTGGCTTCGGGTATCTTCCTGTTTTACGCCGGTATGGAGATGATGGGTATTCATGTGATGGACGTGAAAAATCCGAGCAAGAACTACCCCAAGGCTATCTTCATCGGGTCGCTGATTACGGTGCTGATCTTCGTACTGGGTACCTTCTCGCTGGGCTTTATCATCCCGGCCAAAGACATCAACCTGACGCAGAGTCTGCTGATCGGATTCGACAACTATTTCCATTACCTGCATATGAGCTGGGCTTCCCCGATCATCGCCATCGCGCTGATGTTCGGCGTACTGGCCGGCGTGCTGACATGGGTCGCCGGCCCGTCGAAGGGTATCTTCACGGTAGGAAAGGCCGGGTATCTGCCGCCGTTCTTCCAAAAGGCCAACAAATCCGGCGTACAGCGCAACATCCTGCTCATCCAAGGATGCGTCGTTACGGTACTGAGCTTGCTGTTCGTGGTCATGCCCTCCGTGCAGTCTTTCTATCAAATCCTGTCGCAGTTGACCGTGTTGCTGTATCTGATCATGTACCTGCTGATGTTCAGCTCGGCCATCGTACTGCGTTACAAAATGCCGAAACAGCAACGCCCGTTCCGGATCGGAAAAGGCAACGGCCTGATCTGGTTCATCGCCGGACTCGGCTTCTGCGGCGCCCTGCTGGCCTTCATTCTCAGCTTTATCCCGCCCAGCCAGATTTCGACGGGCAGCAACACGGTATGGTTCTCCGTACTGATTATCGGCTGTATCATCGTAGTCGGCGCCCCGTTCATCATCTACGCTTCGCGTAAACCGTCCTGGCAGGATCCCGAAGCGGCCAAAGAATTTCAGCCGTTCTCCTGGGAAAAACAACCGCAGCCGGCTGCCGCAACCGCACAACCGGCCGTAACGCCGACTGCGACGGGAACCGCCGCCGACGCTTCGAACGCAGGCGCGACGACCGGCTCGGCGACGGACCATAACGAACCGACTAAAAATTAAACGACTATGCAAAAATTCGATACGAAACAACTGAACGACGTCGTCAACGAAGCCTACGAAAAAATCAAGGGCGACGACGGCGGCAACAACGCCGACTACATTCCGTTCCTGGCCAAGGTACCTTCGAAACTGTTCGGCATATCGGTCTGCCTCCCCGACGGAGAGATCGTCGAGGCGGGCGACACGGATTACGTATTCGGGATCGAATCGGTCTCGAAAGTGCCTACCGCCATCCTGGCGATGCAGCAATACGGAGCCGACACGATCCTGCAAAAAATCGGGGCCGACGCGACCGGACTGCCGTTCAACTCGATCATGGCGATCCTACTCGAGAACGACCATCCCTCGACCCCGCTGGTCAATGCCGGAGCCATCACGGCGTGCAGCATGGTCAAGCCCGTAGGCAATTCGGACGGCAAATGGAAATCGATCACCGATTTTCTGGAAGGACTCTGCGGCAGTCCGCTGGTACTGCAGGACGAACTCTACAAATCGGAATCGGCGACCAATTTCAACAACCGATCGATCGCCTGGCTGCTGAAAAATTACAATCGGATTTACGACGATCCCGATATGTCGCTGGATATCTACACCCGCCAGTGCTCGATGGGCGTGACCGCACGCCAACTATCGATCTGCGGCGGCACGATCGCCAACCGCGGCGTCAACCCGGTCACCAAGAAGAAGGTCTTCGACGCCGAGCTGACTTCGAAGATCGTCGCGATGATCGCTTCGGTCGGATTCTACGAACACACCGGCGACTGGATCTTCACCTCCGGCATTCCGGCCAAAACCGGCGTCGGCGGCGGAATCGTCGGCGTGCTGCCCGGAGTGATGGGCATCGCGGCCTTTTCGCCGAAACTCGACGGATCGGGTAACTCGGTACGGGCGCAAAACGCCATTAAATACATCACCAACAAACTGGGATTAAACCTATTCGGTTAAATCCGGCACTTCAGTCACGAAAAGCGGCTCCGGATTCGGGAATGTTTTCCGCAATGAACATTCTCCTTTCCGGGACCGCTTTTTTCAAACGGCCCCCGGGCTGTCCCTACCCGCACGTTATGACCGACAAGCCGCATACGCACAAAGAACATGTAATCGCACACATGGCGCTGATTTTCGCCAACATTCTGCTGGGGATGAACTTCTCGTTCTTTATCTCCATCATCCGGCGCTACATGCCTTTCGAAACCCTTTTTTTCCTGCGGGTAGTCGTCTCGGCGGTCTGGTTCGTTCCGTGGGCCATTCTTTTCAAACGGTTCCGGATTCCGTTCCGCGACTTCATCTGGATTCTGATCCCGACGGTACTGGTGATTTACGGGCACGAATTCCTGATGCTGTGGGGCGCCAAATATACCAACCCGGTCGACGCCTCCACGCTGGCCACGATGGCTCCGATCGTAACGCTCAGCGTATCGGCCCTGCTGATGCGCGAAAAGATCCACCGGGCGAAAATCATCGGGATCATCCTGGGCGTTGCCGGAAGCGCCGTGCTGATTCTCGGCAACGGCTGGCCGCAACAGAAGAGCGAAGAGATCGGCAACCTGCTGATCCTGATCAGCGTATTCGCCGCCGCGACCAACACGGTCTTCATCAAACCGGAACTGATGAAATTCGGCACGATGACCGTCACCGGATGGTACTACATCATCGGCGTGCTGATCGCCGCGCCGTTTTTCGGCAAAAAGCTGGTCGATTTCGATTTCAGCTCCCTGCCGGCCATCGGGGTCGCCGAGATCGCCTACATTCTGATCCTGGGAACCATGCTGCCGAACTACCTGCTCTACTACGGTACCGAAAAGCTTACCTCTGTGCATACGGGCCTGTACTCTTATCTGCAACCGGTGGCCGCGACCGTACTGGGCATCTACCGCAACCAAGTGACGGTCGGTTACGACAACATCGTCGCCGCCGCGCTGATTTTCGTCGGTATCATCCTGGTGATGATCACCTACGCCCGGTACAAATTCCCGGTGCCGAAAGTCGGAACGCCGCCCGCAGCGCAGCAACCGCGCGGACAGAACGCCGGCAAATAGCGCCATCCCTCGAAATGAGGATACGCCGCCCCTTTTTTAACGCGGTTCAGGTATTGCCGGAACAGGTACGGATCCCGATCTTTGTGTCAGGAATAATAAGAGTTCCAATCCCATTTTTGTAAGCCAACAAGTAAAGTGGAATGTCTCCGCAAAGTATTTTGCGGAGACGTTTTTTTGGGTAGGCCCGCGAAGCGGATTCCGACAACGCCGCGAACGGTTTCGGTTCTTTTCCGGCCCGGGCATCCGGGATCGGGGCAATCATGACGGACGGGATATTACCGCAGTTTCAAATCGACCAGCACCGGATTATGATCGCTCCACTGCGGCTGCTCGGAATCGTATCCGACGGTCGCCAAGTCGTTCGAATGGAACAGGTAATCGATCCGGAAAACCCCGAGCAGCCCGCGGTACGTAAAAATGATCCCGCGTCCCTTTTCGCAAAAAGCGTCTTTCAGGTCGCCCCGCAACTGCCGGTAAGTATAGGACATCGGCGTGTCGTTGAAATCCCCGCAAACGATCACCCGAGGCGTCCCGTCGTGGATAATCCCGGCGATCGAATCGGCCTGCGCGGCACGCACCCTGAAGTTGCGGCCCAATTTGCGGAGAATGTCTTTCAGCCGCTCGTCTCCGAGCGAGTCCGCGGACAGGCCCGTCCCCGACAGGTATTCGCGGTCGCTCTCGTTGACCTGGGTGCTCTGCATATGGTTGTTATAGACGCGCAACGTATCGCGGTGCATAATCACGTCCGCCCACATCGAGGCGTTGTTCGATTCGGGATAATGTATCCCGCCGCGCCGGACGACCGGATACTTGCTGTATATGGCCAGTCCGCGCCCGTTCTGGTCGGGACTGCCCGACGTAAAGAAAAAAGCGCTGTATTTCCACGCTTCCAGCAGCGAATCGAACTTCACGCGAGGATTGATCCGATTCAGTTCGAACTCCTGCATACAGATGATATCCGGCTCGGATTCCCGGATAAACCGGGCGATCTCGGCAACCTGATTTTCGCGTTTCCCGAGCGAATCCCTGCCGAAAAAGCCCTCTACGTTATAGCTCAGCACCCGGAACGACCCCGGCTGCCGCACCTGTTCGTAAGCTTTCCCGAAAGCCGGCCTGAAAAATTTGGATACGTGTCCGAGTCCGATCACGGCGACTGCCGCCAGACCGACCGCGATCCATTTCCAACGCACCGTCCAATAGAGCATCAACACCAGATTGGCCAGGTAGAGAAAAGGAGCCGCAAGACCGAGATAAGCGAACCACAGCGAATCGTGGGGATCTACCCGGGGAGCCGCATAGGCCAGCATCAGCAGCACGGCCAACGCGACCGAGATCAGGAAAACCACCCCGTCGGCCACTCCGAGCAGGATACCGTGCCGTCTGTGTTCTTTTTGTTTGCCGGACATAGGTTATCGTTTTCGTTTCAGCGGCGCGACTTCGATGTTACGGAACAAGATCGGGCTTTCCTCCCCTTCGAGGGCGATATACCCGCGGTCGTTATTCATACGTGTCAGCTTGTTCTGGAGTACGCCGTTGATGAATATGGTCATGGAGTTTCCGTCGCACACGATTTCGACGTCGTTCCATTCCCCCGCAGGCCTTTCGCTGGCGGGCTGCAACTTCGGAACGGTCGCGGCGCCGATCCTGCGGAATTCGTCGCTCTGCGAATCCCCCGCATCGTTCACGTCGCCGGCATGCCCGGCCCACAACTGGCACTCGTAACACTTCGGCCATAACCGGTCTTCGCCGGGCTGGATATGCATGAAGATTCCGCTGTTGGTAGGCTCGCCTTCCCAGCGGTATTGTAGCGTCAGCCGGTAATCCGAATAAGCGCGCGTCGTCCGGATATAACCCAGCGCTCCGCTTACCCGCAGCATCCCGTCCACGACGCCGAACTCTTCAGCCGCATCGAGCGTGGAGTCCCCGACATAACCGACCCACCCTTTCAGGTTCTTTCCGTTAAACGGATGCACGGGAGACCGGGCTTCCGCGACGCCGGCCGCCAGCATAACGGCAGCCATCCAACACAACGTTCGTTTTTTCATTCCGAAATCCTGCGATTCAGTTCGACGTCAATAGTAAATATCTCCTTTCTTTTTCCAGTAACGCAACAGGAAGAAACCCCACAGCATACCGCCGACGTGCGCGAAATGAGCGACGCCGCTTTGGGCCCCGGACACGCCGAGAAAAAGTTCGATCAGTCCGTATCCGATCACGAAATATTTGGCTTTGATCGGGATCGGCGGAATCAGCAACATCAACATCGCATTGGGATGCATCATCCCGAATGCCAGCAACACGCCGAACACCGCTCCCGAAGCGCCGATCGTAACCGATCCGATGCGGGCGGCCAACTCATACGGACTCGCCGTCCCTGCGGCGACGGCCGAATGCAGCGAACTCACCTCGATCCAGGTCACGCCCAATTGCAGCAGTCCGGCGCCGATCCCCGTCACCATGTAGTAAAGCAAAAAACGCTTGCTGCCCATCTCGTACTCCAGCGTCCGGCCGAACATCCACAAAGCGAACATATTCATGAACAGATGCATGAAATTGGCATGCAGGAACATGCTGGTCACGAGCTGGTAAATCTGAAAATTACCGCTCTCCCAGAAAAACAGCCCCAGCCGCTCGATCAGCCAGTCGCCCATCCGTCCGGGCAGCACGATTTCGGCCAGGAAAAACAGGCCGTTCAGGATAATCAGGTTTTTGACCACCGGAGGGGTCGAATAAGCCGTTTGAAATCTCATCATCGTCTATTTACCAAATCTTCGTCAATAATTATCCCGGACGGATCTTCCGGGTTACGCGTTAAATCTTCCGGCGATCTCTTCGTCCGTTATATAAATCAGCACAGAAGCCCCGTCCGGCGTGTAATTGAACGAACCGCATGCGAACAACTCCCCGAGCAACCGCCCGGCAGCGTCGGCGTCGGCTGCCTCGCCCAGCGAAAGGGCTCCCCTCCGCGCGAGTATCGCCGCCATCCGCTCATGCCGTTTCTCATCGGTGCACGCCCCGGTCTCCCGCAGCTCGGCCAACAGTTCGCGCAACGTACCGGCGATCTGCGCGTCGGGTAGGTCGGCCGGGATACCGAACACCGACACGCCGTCCCGTTCCGTTCTGAAATCGAAGCCCATCGCTTCGATCTCCCCGCCGCTCTCCGCGATCAACGCCTGCTCCTCACGGGTCAGCGCGACTTGTTCGGGGAAAAGCAATTGCTGGGTCACCGAAGCATTGTTGCCCAGTAGCCCCCGGTAACGTTCGAAAAGCACCCGCTCGAACGCCCTGCGCAGATCGACGACCGCCAATCCTTCGCGCAACCGGGCGACGCAATAGCGCTTCCCGAACGGCAATACTCCCGAAAAAGGGCGTTCCGCGTCCAGCTCCAGCGTCTGCTGTACCGTTCCCGAATCGCTCCCGTCGATAAATTCCAGTTCGGCGCTGTCGTATTCTTTGAAACGCTGTTCTGGAAAACCCGGTTCCGTCGCATCGTCTTCCCGCACCGGATAAAGGCTCTCCCAATGTTTCGGGGCCCGGTTGTCGGACGCCCGCGAAACATGCGGCGCAGCCGTCTTCTCCTCCCGGAACGGATTGAAGTCCGGATTGATCCCCAGATCGGGAATCCTGAAAGCGGCATCCTTCCGGAATACGGGAATGTCGATCGAACTGTCCATCTCGAAATCCATCATCGGCACGACTCCCAGTCTGCCGAGCGACTCCCGCACGGCGGCGTTGAAAATCTGCCAGACGGCCTGTTCGTCGTCGAACTTGATCTCGGTCTTTTGCGGATGCACATTCACGTCGATCCGCTGCGGATCGATCGTCAGATACAAAAAGTAGGACGGTTGCGTATCGGGAGCGATCAGTTTCTCGTAAGCCTGCAGGATCGCCTTGCGGAAATAGGGCGAACTGAAATAACGGCCGTTGACGAACAGGTACTGCTCCCGGTTCGTTTTTTTGGCGGCCGAAGGACGGCCGACGAATCCTTCGATCCTGACGATCGAAGTGTCGGCGCCTACTTCGAGCAAATTTTTAGCGATATCCTTGCCGCCGATCGCCGAAACGATCCGCTGGCGAAGGTTCGAAGCGGGCAACGTAGCGATCAGCACATCGTTGTCGTACAGCGAAAAAGCCACTTCCGGATTACAGAGGGCCACCCGCAGGAATTCGGAACGGATGTGTCTTCCCTCGACGTTGGCCTCCTTGAGAAACCGGCGCCGGGCCGGCGTATTGTAGAACAGATTTTTTACCAGAAACTGCGTGCCGACGGCCGTCTGCACCGGCTCTTGGGAAACAAACCGCCCTCCGTGAATCACGACCTGCGTGCCGATCTCCCGATCGGCAGTCCGGGTACGGAGTTCGACTTCCGCCACCGAAGCGACCGACGGCAACGCCTCGCCGCGAAAACCGAACGATGCTAGCTGATAAAGGTCTTCGGCACGGCGTATTTTCGATGTCGCATGACGTTCGAAAGCGAGCCGCGCATCGGTCTCGCTCATGCCGCATCCGTCGTCGACCACCTGGATCAGCGAACGCCCGCCGTCCTTGTAATTTACCGTGATCGTCCTGCTACCGGCGTCGACCGAATTCTCCATCAACTCCTTTACGACAGAAGCGGGGCGGCCTACCACCTCGCCCGCAGCGATCTGGTTGGCAACCCCGTCAGGCAGCACTCTGATCTTATCGTTCTCCATTTATCTTTTATTGTGTCCCGGAAAACCGTCCGAAAGTTTTCCTCATGCACGCTGTCCGGCAACCCCGCGCCCGGCTCTCCGTTAACGGAAGAAACTGCGCATTCGGTCGAAAATATTCATATCCCGGCTCTGTTCCGCCTTTTTGAAATGGTCGTTCTCGGCCAGCTTTTCGAGCAGTTGTTTTTCGGAAGCGTTCACCGAGGCGGGCACATGGATATTCACGACCACCAGCAGGTCGCCGCGTCCGTAACCGTTCACATCCGGAACGCCTTTTCCGCGCAGTCGCAGCACTTTGCCGGCCTGCGTGCCCGGTTCGATTTTAATTTTGGCCTTCGCGTCAACCGTCGGCACCTCCACCGAAGCGCCGAGCGCAGCCTGCGGGAAGGTAATATTCAGATTGTAAATCAAATCGTTCCCGTCGCGAACGAGATCCTTGTCGGGTTCCTCTTCGATCAGCACGAGCAGGTCGCCGTTCACGCCGCCGTGACGCGCGGCATTGCCTTTGCCGCTGACCGAAAGCTGCATCCCCTCGCCCACTCCGGCCGGAATTTTGATTTCGATCACCTCCTCGCCGCGAACGACCCCTTCGCCGTGACACTTCGAACACGGCGTGGTAATGATCTTGCCCTCGCCGTGACAGGTCGGACACGGCTGCGAAGTCTGCGTACGGCCGAAAAAGGTGTTGACCACCTGCGTCACATAACCCGAACCGTTACACGTCGTACACGTAGCATACGAATCCTTGTCCTTCGCTCCGGTTCCCCCACACTGATCGCAAGCGATCTGTTTATTGATTTTCAGCTTCTTGGTCGTCCCGTTAACGATCTCTTTGAGGGTCAGTTTCACCTTGATCCGAAGATCCGAACCGCGATTCACCCGGTTGCGCCCGCCGCCGCTGTTAAAGCCGCCGCCGCTGAAACCGCCGCCGAAATGCCCGCCGAAAATATCGCCGAAATTACTGAAAATATCCTCCATCGTAAAGCCGCCGCCGAAGCCGCCCGCACCGCCGCCGCTGCCGCCGAAACCGCCTGCGCCGCTCATTCCCTCATGGCCGAACTGGTCGTACCGCGCCCGCTTGTCGGGGTTGCTCAACACGTCGTAAGCCTCGGCAGCCTCCTTGAATTTCTCCTCGGCGCTTTTGTCCCCCGGATTCTTATCCGGGTGATACTTCAGCGCCGCCTTCCGGTAAGCCTTCTTGATCTCGTCGGCACTGGCTCCGCGCTGTACTTCGAGCACCTCGTAGTAATCTCTTTTCGCCATAACAGATTATTCTCCTACAACAACTTTAGCAAAACGAACCACTTTATCTTTCAGTTTGTAGCCTTTTTGGACTACGTCGATGATCTTTCCCTTCTTCTCGTCGGAAACCGGGAACTTGGCGACCGCTTCGTGCAGGTCGGTATCCAGTTCCTTGCCGATCGCCGTGATCTCCTCGACACCCTTCGCGTGCAAGGTTTCGAGCAATTTCTGATGGATCAGCACGATCCCCTGGCGGATCGAATCGATATCGCTCGATTTCGACATCGCGTCGAGCGCCCGGTCGATATCGTCCATCACGGTCAGCAACGATTTGATCACGTCTTCGCCGCCCGAGGCGATCAGATCCATTTTTTCCCGCAACGTCCGTTTGCGGTAATTGTCGAACTCGGCCACCAGCCGCAGGTATTTGTCCTGCCACTCGCTCTCGGCCGCTGCCATCCGTGCCGATTTGTCATCTTCTTCGGCCGCCTGGTCTGTCACCTTGTCACCCGTCTGCTCCTCGACCATCTCCTGAGCCGCTTCGGCAACCTCTTCACGGTCGTCCTTAATAGGCTCTGTATCAATTACTTTTTCTTTCATTTTGTTCTTTGCCATCGTGTATGCTTTTAGGATATGCAAAAAAACATCGCAAATTATATACCAACGCCCGGTAATAAAACAGATGCAAAGTAAATCAAAATATCGGAACAAAAGAATTTACAGGCTCAACTTATCGCATAAACCTTCGGATCCGTTTCCGTCAAAACATTCATTGACAGTACTGAACAACTCTTGCCGTCCAGGTAAAATGCCATACATGATATCACAAAACAACAAAATACATCGAAAATAACATTATTATGTATTGCATAATACTAATATTTATACATATATTTGCAGAACAAGCATCTTTCAAAACAAACATACCAACCTAAATCTACCGATGATTATGAAAATTTTATCTACTATCGTTCTGCTGCTTACGGCCGTTACCCTGTCGGCTCAACCCGACGCGGCGACTTGTACCGGACAGACCTGTACCGGACAGGGCTCCGCCATCGGATTCACCACCGTCTCGTTCTTTTCCGAAACGGACTCTTCGGCGGTCTATGGAGCCCTGGCCGATAGCATGGGCAGATTCTCCGTGCGGATCCCGCACGGAAACTACCGCATGGAGATTTCACTGCTCGGTTACGAGAAAAAACAGCGGGGCATAACGATCGCGCACGACACCGATCTGGGACGCATCGTGCTGGACCCGTCCGAAATTTCGCTGCAAGGCGTCGAAGTCAAGGCCGCCCCGATCGTCCGCGAAGCCGACCGGTTCGTCGTCAACGTGGCCGACATGCCGCAGGCGATCGGTCGCACGGCCGTCGAAATGCTGAAACTATCGCCGGGCGTATGGATCAAGGACGACATCGCGATTTTCGGCAAAAAAGGCGCGAAAGTGATGATCAACAACCGCCTGCTGCGCGAAACGGGCGAAGACCTGATCAACTACCTGAACCAGATCCCGGCCGAAGACATCCAGCGCATCGAGATCGTGCCGAACTCCGGGGCCGAATACGACGCCGACATGACCGCCGGCATCATCAAAATCACGCTGAAGCGCAAACGCGACAACGGGATCGACGGAGCGGTCGGCATCTACTATTCGCACGCCTTTTCAAACGCTTCTTCGACGACTTCTCCGTCGTTCAACCTGAACTACCGGAACGACCGGTTGAGCCTCTACGCTTCGATGGGAACCTGGTTCGGCAAACAGATCGTACGAATTACCGAATCGTCCGCATTCGGGCAAAACGACGCGTCGATTCGCTCCGAAAGCAGGCTCGACGGGCGCTGGAAATCCGTTTCGCCGCGCATCGGAGCGCTGTACGAATTCAACGACCGGCACAGCGCCGGATTGGAAGTCAGCTACTTCCGCAATCTGCCCGGCGGATCGGAAACCCATAACCGACTTCAAAAACAGGACAAGGCGGATTCGACGCGGATAGCGAGCCATTTTCTGCAAAACCAACAGGGATACGGCCTGGGGATTTCGGCGAACTATATTTTCAAAATGGATACCACCGGTTCGCTGTTCAAACTGTTGCTGGATTACTACCGGCGCGACAACGACGATCCGACCGATTACTTCAGCCGTTATACCGGGTCGCAGGCGTTCGACACCACCTACCGGGGCGACATCCATACGGTCAACGACCTTTATGCGGCCACCGCCGCTTTCGAAATCGCGCTCGGTCCGGTTTCGAAACTCCGTACCGGAGCCAAGTACACGCTGAACCGGATGAACACCGCTATCCTGTACGAATTTCTCCGCGACGACGCCTGGCACCGGATCGACCGGCAGAGCAACCTGAACCGGTATTCGGAAAACATCGGGGCGCTGTACGCCGATTTTTCGACTAAATTCAAAAACGGGATCGGACTGAACGTCGGCCTGCGCGGCGAATATACCTATGCAATCCCGGCGACCAGCAGTACGCTGATTACCGACCGGCAGAATTATTTCGGGCTGTTCCCGTCGGCCAACCTGTCGCTGCCGCTGAACAAAAAAGCGACGCAAATGCTGGCCTTCAACTACAACCGGAAGATCAGCCGCCCGTCGTTCTGGAACCTCAATCCGTACCGTATGCCGCTGTCGGAGTATTCGTTTCTCGAAGGGAACCCGCGCCTGAGGCCGGCCTATCAAAACAGTTATTCGGTCAGTTGGATCATCCGGCACAAATATTCGCTGACCGTCGGATTCGAATCGGTCAACGGAAGTTCGGAACAAGTCGCAACGACCGATCCGGACGACCCGGATATCATCCTGTACCGTTACGAAAACGTCCCGATCGGACGAAATTTCAACCTGAACGTCAATGTTCCGACAAACATTACTCCGTGGTGGATGCTGAATCTGAATCTGACGGCGATGAACTGCTTCAGCAGTCTGGCCGGCCGCCAGAATACGGTACAGGGATACCTGAACAACGCGCTGACGATCCGCAAAGAGTGGACGCTCGACCTGAATCTGAACTACCGGACTCCCCGGTTATGGGGCAACATGCGTATGAGCGGACAGTTCAACGTCGGCGCCGGCCTCCGGCGGTCGCTGCTGAAAAAACGGCTGACCGCATCGCTGACCGTCCACAACCTGATCAATTACAACAAGGAAAACATCCGGATCGTGGAACCGACCTTCGAACGCACCGTCGAACAGCGCCAGAACTGGCGTCAGATCGCCGTATCGCTGCGTTACAATTTCAAAACGGGTAAAGAAGTCAAGGTCAGAAACGTCGAATCGGGAGCCGCCGAAGAAAAGTCCCGTTTTTAACGAATCCGAACGCCCCGGGAAGCGACCGTCCCGGATTTGGAGCCGCATGAAAATATACTATCTTTGTAATTATAATTAAAACAGGGAAAAACAATGAACTTACTGGGCAATATTATCTGGCTGGTGTTTGGGGGATTGGCGATCGCCGTCGAATACTTCATCGGCGGGTTGGTGCTGTGCCTGACGATCATCGGCATCCCGTTCGGGCTGCAGGCGTTCAAAATGGGACTGTTAGCGTTGTTTCCATTCGGACAGCAGACGGTCGTCACCGAACAGGGCAGCGGATGCCTCAGCACCCTGATGAACATCCTCTGGTTTTTCGTCGGGGGAATCTGGATCGCGCTGTCGCACCTGTTCTGGGGCGTGCTGCTCTGCATCACGATCATCGGCATCCCGTTCGGCCGGCAGCATTTCAAACTGATGAGTCTGGCCTTTACTCCGTTTGGCCGGGATATTGTACGGGCATAATTCTCGAAACCAAAACAGACAGACATGATAAAAAACACGATTTTCATGGCAGTCGCGGCGCTGGCGCTTTGCGGCTGCGGACAGAACGGGACGAAAAAAACGGGGCAGGCGACCGGAGCGGACAGGGACGGCCACGACTGCATCGGATCGGCCGGCTACCAATGGTCGGAGGCGCGTAAGGATTGCATCCGTCCGTTCGAAGACGGCGTCAAAATGCTCCCGACGACCCAATCCGATACGGGCGCCGTATATGCCGCTTACATCGTATTCAGCGCCGACTCGGCCCAGGCGGAACTGTTCCTGCCCGGCAACGAAAAAACCGAAGTGCTCGACCGGCGCGACTTGCCCGGCGGCGGGCACGCTTGGAATGTCGAGGACGACGACACGAAAAACGTCCGGCAGGCGGATGGACATTGGGTGATCGAACAGCGCGGCAATACGATCTACGTGCAAGACCCCTATCCGATCAACGTCGTTTTCGACGGCACGGACGGCAAGACGAAAAAACGCTACCGGATCGACGTCGTTTTCGAACCGGATCTGGCGCGGGTCACCCTCGACGGGACGGTATTCGACTTGACGCAGTACGTGACCGCCGACGGTTTCGGATACAAGAACGACATGATGGATCTGCGCGGCAAAGGCCGCGAAGCCACGCTCACGATGCGCGACGGACTCATCCTGTCGCTGACCGAACGGAAATAGCTACACATTCCCTATTTAACTCAATACTAATCCAATGATCAATTTCGAATATTACAATCCGGCAAAAATCATCTTCGGCAAAGGCGTCGAGAACGGCGTAGGCCGGGAAGTCGCCAAATATGGGAAACGGGTGCTGCTGCATTACGGCGGCGGGTCGATCAAGCGCAACGGCCTGTACGACCGGGTCGTAACATCGCTCAAAGCCGAAGGGTTGTACGTCGCCGAACTCGGCGGAGTACAGCCCAATCCCCGCCTGTCGCTCGTCCGCAAAGGCGTCGAAATCTGCCGGGAAAACCGGATCGATTTCATCCTTGCGGTAGGCGGCGGCAGCACGATCGATTCGTCGAAGGCCATCGCGGCCGCGATGCGCTGCAAAGACGACATCTGGGACTACTACCTGTACGACGACAAGCCGATCGAGGGAGCGCTGCCCGTAGGCGTCGTGCTGACCATTCCGGCAGCCGGTTCCGAATCGTCCGACAGTTCGGTCATCACCAACGAGGACGGCAACTACAAACGCTACATCGGCGGCGAATGCCTGATCCCGAAATTCGCGTTCATGAATCCCGAAGTGACTTTCACGATGCCGCCGCACCAGATTGCAAACGGCTGCTCGGACATTGTCGCCCACTTAATGGAGCGTTATTTCACGCGGGTAAAACACGTCGATTTCACCGACCGCCTGATCGAGGGAGCCATCCGCACCATTCTCTACCACGGCCCGATGGCCCTCGAAAATCCGACCGATTACGACGTCCGCGCCGAGATCATGTGGGCGGGCACCGTCGCGCACAACAACCTGCTGAACACGGGACGCATCGGCGACTGGGCCAGCCACGACATCGAGCACGAACTGAGCGCGCAGTACGACATCGCGCACGGGGCGGGCCTGTCGATCGTATTCCCGGCGTGGATGAAATACGTTTACAAAACGGACATCGACAAGTTCGTTCAATTCGCCGTGCGCGTATTCGACGTTTCGCTGGCTTTCGACGATCCCGAAAAGATTGTTTTCGAAATGATCGCCCGTCTCGAAAGCTGGTACCGGAAAATGGGCCTGCCCACCCGGTTGAGCGACGTGGGGATCGGCGAAGAGCACCTGCGCGAAATGGCCGAAAAATGCCTCGCCGAACGCGACGGACGCAACGGGCTGGGAAATTTCCGGGCCCTGCACGTCGAAGACATTTACCGGATTTACAAACTGGCGCTGTAATCGCAGTTCCTGAAACATCGCTCGGAACGACAAAGCCGGAGTCTCAAGACTCCGGCTTTGTCGTTTCCATTCCGTATCCGAACCGGAAATCTCGCGGTATTCCGGACATCGACGTTACGGCGGCCCGGATTCCGGATCGCCGATTCTCCATATAACAAACCGTCGGAGAACCAAACGATCGCCCGATTTCCCGACACTCCTTACCAAAAAAAAATACACGAACTTCAGATCGCTTAGGTAGATCGATCCTTACATACAAAAGCGACTTATCGCCCCGACCGTTACTCTGCGAAAAACGCGTCGCAGAAATTCAGTATCGAAAAGGGGTCTTTTTTCAGTTCGCGAACATGCTCTTTACTCTCCACCCCCTTCTCGTAACACTCTTTGAGCGCCTCGCAATTCGGGATTTTTTTCTTGAACACGAACATCATTTCACTCCAACCGGTAGAGGCGCCGCCGACTGTCAGGAAATTATGAACCGCGCTATCGCCCCGGAAACGGATGCCGTAACAATCGCACGTCGTCGTTTGCCTCCCCTGGCAGCCTGTCGAGGCATATCCCCGCCTCCAGTAGACCGTGCCCGCCCCGGCCGCTTTTTTCAACTCGCGTCAGGCTGCGTACCGTGCGGTCAAGATTTTTCATGCACGGCCGGACCAAAGACTGCACCTCCCAACGCTCGACCGACGTCTAGCTCAAATAGGACAAAGTAATATAATCTGTAAAGTTTTTCTATGACAAATCAGTGAGTTGGACAGATGACTCTGTAAAAATCGTTACCGTTTCGTTACCTATTTGAAATCTTGGAGAATAATAGGTTGATTTACAGGATGTGTTATTTTTAAGCCTATGGCGAAAAATGCGGTTTTAAACGTTTTTTCGGTGGCAGAATATATTCAGAAAATGCTATTCCAAACGCATGTAACACATTATTGTCCATAGTTTAGCCGTTTTTCCGCATATATCCCTTCTGTATTACGACTTTCTCTGACTTTATCGTGCACAAAAAACGACTGATAATATTGATTTTTAATAAAATTTATCTAATTTGCAAGAACTTCATAAAAGAATACTTAAAGTCGTTAAGTCGTTTTACAGTTGCATTTTGCATAACCAGTTATATACCAATGGATATAACATACTCTATATCTCTGATTTTCGATTGCATTGCGCTTCATGGGTATGCTAATCCGCATTGGACTCTTGACATTCTTGGGGAAAGGTCGGATAATAACACTTCATCGAGATTTCCTTTTTACATTTAAAGCAATACTAATTATTTCCGGACGAATAATTTATTGTATTCGGTCGGGGAATACTCGTAACCTGATAAAAACACAGAATCGATTAGTCGAAAGAGAAGGGAAATACAGCTTATGTAAAGTTATTCAATAACAGAGAGGGCATAAAACGGCACGGAACTTTTTAAGAGAATATAAATATCCGTGCGATTGTGAAGAGCATTGTGATAGCTTGGATCATAAGATCTGAGAGAGAAGGAGTTCTAATCACATTGTAGTTTTATAAAAAACTTATAAAACTGATGTCTATGTTACTCGACAGACAGACCCGTCATTTGATTCTCAGCTACCATTTCGCCCCCAATGCGGGATTGCTCAATGGGAAAATGGGAGGCGTGGCGTTTTTCGGACAATATGCCAAACATACCGGCAAAGCCTACTTCCGCGAATACGCGGAAGAACTGCTGGACGAAGTGTTCGACATGGTTCACGAAAACATCCCTATCAACTTCGTCGACGGACTGTGCGGTATCGGCTGGGGCGTCGAACACCTGATCCAAAACGCTTTGTTGGAAGGCGATTCGGACGATGTGCTGGAGGACATCGATAAAAAAATCATCGAACGCGATCCCCTGTATATCGAAGAGCTGTCGCTGCATAACGGTATATGTTGGAAACGACGCCGCTCTGGAAAGATTCCTATACGATGCTCGAAGGAATCGCGGGCATCGGCCTGATCCTGCTATCGACGCTCGATATGGAGCGGAAAAGCGAATGGGCGGACTTATTTTTATTATAAACAACCGGAGAAACCCGAAAATCCGTAAAAAGGACAAGGAAAACAATTTAGATTTTAATCGGTATTTTATTATGAAAAAGATAGTTTTATACATTTTGTTGATGTTGGGAAGTTCGCCTTTTCTGAAAGGCGAAAACGGCCCTATGTCTCAAAATGAACAGCAAGACCGTATTTTTTCTTTTTTCTCGGATATCGAGTCCCGTCATGAGGAGAAACTATGGCTTCATCTCGACAAACCGTATTACGCAGCCGGGGATACGATCCGGTTCCGGGCCTACCTGAGCGATGCCATGACACTTTGTCCCGATACGTTATCCAATTTTATCTATGTCGATCTGTTCGATCGAAGAAACAAACTGATCTCATCCAAAAAGATCAAACGCGATTCCGTCGGATTCGCCAACAATCTGTATATATCCGACACGCTGTCCGCCGGGGAATATACCCTGCAAGCCTACACCGGTTGGATGCTTAATTTCGATCCGTCCTGTTTCTTTCAGAAAAACATCCTGATCGGCAGGACGGCATCCGACATCCGCACCGATATCACATACACCGATAAGGATATGATGGTTATCCGTTTCTCCGACAAATCAGGTTCTCCGCTTTTCGGCAACGAAGCTTCCTATGAACTTTTCGACCGCAATGGCAAACAACTTTCTTCGGGCCAGCAACCCACCTCCCCTTCCGGAGCATTGTTCGTTACCCTTCCGACCGACTCCACCCTAAACGGCGCTTATGCCGAAACCCGGCTGAAACTGGGAAACGGCACCCTATACAAACGCACGTTCTTTCCCGAACCTCGGACGGCCTCGTTCGATATCCAGTTCCTGCCCGAAGGCGGAAATTTAGTTCCGGGAACACCGCAGATCGTCGCCTTTAAAGCTGTGCAGTCGAACGGATATCCAGCCGAAGTCCGCGGAGCTATATTGAACTCTGCCGGGGATACCATAGCCCGTTTCAGCAGCGAACACGACGGTATGGGAATATTCCTGCTGACCCCGCAGTCTGCAGAAACGTACCGGGCCGTTACTTTTTGCGATACGCTCAGCGTATCCACCCCGCTCCCCTCGATACATGAAAACGCCTGTGCATTGACCGTTACCCAAAGCGAAAACAATCTGCGTTACCGGATTCTGGGAACGGCTCCCGAAGGGAGCGTGCTCATAGCCCATACACGCGGGCTTTGTCATTTTGTCCATTCGGCACCCCCGAACAATCCCGAAGGGCTGATTAAAACAGATTCGCTGCCCGAAGGAATCTTACATTTACTGCTGGCCGATTCGTCCGGTATTCCTAAAACAGAACGATTGGTTTACCTGTCCCGTCCTCAAGAACAGTGGCAGGTAACACAAGATAAACCGTCCTACGGGAAACGGGAGAAAGTCCGGATCGACATTACCGTGGGAAAAGGCGGACAGCCTCTCGAAGGAACTTTCTCGGTCAGCGTAACCGATGCCAATACCGTCAAAACGGATTCCCTCTCGGACAACATCCGTACTAATTTGCTGCTGACTTCCGATCTGAAAGGCTATATCCATAATCCGGGCTATTATTTTCTGGACGACTCCCCTGCACGGCGGCATTATCTCGATCTGGTTATGATGACTCACGGTTGGCGGAGGTTCAAAACGGATGACCTGTTCCATCCGGAACCGTTCACGCCGAAACATTATATCGAACGTGGACAGTATATTTCCGGATATGTCTCTACTGCCGGAGGAAAAGTTGCAAAGCAAGCGTCGATTACCGCTTTTGCATTCAATAAAGACAACGTGGTCGGCAGTACGGTAACTGACAGCATGGGACGGTTTCTTATCGAAGGATTGGATTTTCAGGATAGCACCGTGTTTTTTATCTCTTCGAAAAACAAACGAGGCGGAAGGATTCCATGTGAGGTTAAAGCCGACAAGCTTTACTCGGGATTGAAATTCAAACCCTTGCATCCATTTTTTACAGAAGACTCGCTACGGAGTCGCAGCGACGATTTACAGCGTTACCTGGCTTCGTTCCCGAAACCCAATAACGACGGTCTTGGGGAATACGAACTTGAAGAAGTAACCGTGACAGCAAAAGATCCGAACCGTCCCGCAGTCGCCATTTACAAAAAAATAATTGACGATACTGCTCGCATCGCAAAATTCGGGTCTATGTCTTTGGAGCATTATATAAAATTTTTACCCGGAGTTGTGAACAATGGCGATTGGATTAGCTTGAGATCGCCATCCGGTTTTTCTTATCCGGCCCAAATAAGAATCGACAACGAGATTATTTATGGCATGGCCCAGTTGTACCGTTTTTTTGCAAAAGAGGTTGATTATTTCAAATTGGAGGTTCCCTCTATTATGAACCCGCCGCTAACGCCGAGAGCTATTTTTTGGGATAACTATCCCTGTCGGCTTCATATTTTCTTGAGAGAAGATGTTAACGGCATCCGAAATTTTGTCGTTTATAGGACAAATGGATATGCCAAGCATACCGAGTTTTACCATCCGGTTTACGACACTCCGGAGCGACTGGCGAATAAAACCCCGGATCGTAGGACGACGCTCTATTGGGAGCCCTACCTACGGATCGGGGACGACGGCAAGGGTACGATCGAGTTTTACACCAACGATAAAGATAAGTCTCGTTTGGAGGTCGTAATCGAGGGTATTGCGACGGACGGATCGGTATGCAGAACGCTACAAAGATTGGAGTGATTCAGAAATAGGAAATTTGATCGGATAGGATGTCTATTTCATTTGTTATAAACGGATTGTAAAAAAAACAAGGATATGAAACAGGGCGTTTTTCGTGTAATGTTGCTGCTGCTGGGTATTACGGCAGGATTCGGTGGGGTACGCCCTTCCGTATCCGATGGCTCTGAGCCGGACACGGTATCCTCTCTGGAACTCGACAGCCTCGCTTCTTTCTTCGCCGGGGTCCAGTCCCGTCATCCCGAGAAGCTCTACCTTCATCTGAACCAGCCCTACTACGGAGCCGGAGACACCATGTGGTTCAAGGCCTATCTGACGGACGCCGTATCCCACAGGCCCGATACGCTCTCGAACTTCATATACGTCGACCTGGCCGACAGGTGAGGGAAGGTCGTCGCGGCACGGAAGATCAAGCGCGATTCGCTGGGGTTTGCGAACGGGCTCCCCCTGCCCGATACGCTGCCCGCGGGAGAGTACACCCTCAGGGCGTATACCGGATGGATGCTGAACTTCGAGCCCGCATTCTTCTTCCGGCGCAACATCAACGTGGGAAATACCCGTTCAGACCGCATACGAACCGACATAACCTATACTTCCGCTCAGGCAATCGTGCGGTTCGCCGATGCGGACGGACGACCCATACGCGACGCGGAAGCCGACTACGAACTGTTCGACCGGAACGGCAAACGGGAAAAGGTGCGCGTCGAGATCGGACTGAAAGACGACGGTGGAAAACCGATAGAGGCCGATCTGTCGGTAAGCGTAACGGACCGCAGGGCCGTAAAGTATGATTCCCTGGGAAATTAGAGCCACGGCGGCAGGGGCGTAAATCCAAAGCCAGTCCGGTGACGACGATCGAGCCGGATGGGAAGCGTCGCAAACGCGAGCCGAAGAACTACAAAGTGCTGGTATTCGATGCGTCGATGCGGCTCAAAGGAATCCATCCCCCACTGAAGGATACGGCACGGCTGTATAACCTGCGGGCCGAGGCGATAAATAAGCTATGCAAGATCAAACGGCCCTCGCAGGAGACCGGGCTCTCGTTCCGCTACTGGTGGAAAGTGCTCGACTTCGACATTACCGATTTCGAGCTGACGGTATCCCGCTACGACGAGCTTTGTAAACGGAAGCCTGCGGATGCGGTACTGGATAATTAAGATTAAAAACTATTGAAGATATAAATCCTGTTATCTAACGAAAGCCTCTTTCCCTGGTAGGAAAGAGGCTTTCGCAATGAAATAATCTTCGTATATTCACTCTGTCTCTGAATGAATAATGAAACCGACTTATTTGTCCGCCTGGGCGGCGAGGTAAGCGTCGTACATATCCAACATCCACGCGTCGTTCTCTTTAGCCTCTTTTTTGCGCACCTTGCCTTCGGAGCCTTTGAACCATGTTTTGCAGAACTTCTGCAATCCGGGATGCTGTTTTTCCACCAGCATGGTGTTGACCAACATATACGGATAAACGGTCCGGTCGGGATCGTCGTGGAAACGGATGCCGTATACGGTCTTCAACACCCGGCGGTCGATATTGCCGACCCGCTCTGTTGTCCATATCTTCCACCAATAGGTAGTGGCGTTCTGGCTGGCTTTGTTCAGGCAGACCAACCTGCGGAATGTGCGATAACGGTCCTTGAGTCCGGGAGAAGCGATATCGAGGGCTTCCCAGCGGATGCCGTCCGGATGGGCTTCGGTCTTCTCGACGTATTCGATGCTTTCGACCTCGTCGGCCGTGTACTTGACCGGCTCCTTGTCGTCGGGTGTCTTGGCGAGCTTGAACGAGTAATTTTCCTTTTTCAGTACGGAGGATTCGGCGTGCCAACTGCGCTGCAGGTAACCGTCGACTTTCTCGCCGGATGTAAGGGTTACTATTACCCGGCGGAACTCCTGATCTTCCGGCTTCTTGGCCTGTGCCTGACTGATTGTACCCAACGTGACCAGCACGGTGGCAGCGAAAAGTAAAAACTGTTTCATATGCTTTATTTTAGGGGTTAATATTTAGTCGGATCGTAGTCTCGCAGCATAAGAATCGTTTTGTCCCGGTAGGCATTCGATCGGCGTATGCGCTCGGCAAGTTCGGGATCGTCGTCTATATAACGGGCGATGCGTTCGCGGAAAACGTCTTTCGAACGGCGGTATGTACTGCCAATGTTTTGAAATTCACTTTCGTCATGTTTCTGAAGGAAATAGGCCACACGCGAGCTACTGAACCATCCGCTTCTCTGCCGAACCAGCATACCGCCGTTCGTGTCGACACAGTAACCTTTTTTCGAATAAATGCAGGCCCTAATATGCGGCGTCTCGACGTAAACCCACATCCAGCCCGGATCGGACGCCCAAACCAACTTGCGGACGTGTTCCGGGGTCTTGGCATGCCAGCAAATCACCGAGTCTATATCTCCGGCCGGCAATACATCTTTGGTTTTAGTTTTCCGGAAAGCGTCTCGAAATATTTTCAGTTTGCCGGATTTTTGGGGGAGTTGCAATCGGTCGTCGCCCGTACATTCGACGACCGATCCGTTTTTCAAATAGATGCGTCCTTCAACAAGGGCCGCTGCACGTAACGGTGCTGTTGTTGCGAATAGAAACAGTAATAGTAAACAATACTTCATGTTTTCTCTCTTTTATAGGATGTTACAGTTGTAGCTATTAAAGCACCCCGAATGTTCGGTCGATATGTTCCCGTGGTCAAATTAGCGTAAAGTTCTTGTTGAGCATAGTTCGTATCTCAATCCCCAATTTTGTCGGATTGATCGGCTTAGCGACATAACCGTTGAAACCGTTTTTGAGGATTTTTTCCTTATCCGATGCGAACGCATAAGCCGTCACGGCGATGATGGGAACCGTCTTGGAAAATTTACGGATCTCCCGGGTAGCTTCGTAACCGTCCATATTCGGCATATTGATATCCATGATGATCAACTGGGGACTGTGTTTCCGGCAGAGTGCCACCGCTTCGCGTCCGTTCCAAGCGTGGATGAGTTTGTATTCCGTTTTCAGGATGGACTGGAACAGCAGGAAGTTGCTTTCACAGTCCTCGGCAACGAGGATCGTGATGTTCTTCCTCCCCAGTGGAACTTTCGGAGTCTCCACAACGACTTGTTCCGCCTTTACGATCTCGGCGGGCAGATACGGAATTTTAAACCAAAATGTAGAGCCTTTGCCCTCACCCGCAGATTCGACGCCTATCGACCCGTTCATCTTCTCGACGATTCCTTTGCAGATAGAGAGTCCAAGTCCATTGCCCGGCATGAAATCGTTCAGTTTGACGAAACGCTGGAAAAGTCGGGTCTGGCCCTCAGGAGAGATCCCCATGCCGGTGTCTTTCACGAAAAAGTAAATCTCGTCTCCGCGCAATTCGTATCCGAAAACAATGCTTCCGCTCTTTGTGAACTTTCGGGCATTGGAGATCAGGTTGATCAACACCTGCGACAAACGGTTGGGTTCGGTACGGACGACACAATCGGTCGCACCAAGCATAAAGTTGAGTACGACTTCGGGCTGCAAGCGCAGACGCTCCGTACTGTCTATCGTACGGATCAGATCGTTGAGGTCCGTAGCCCTGTATATGAAGTCGAGCGTATTGGATTCGACCTTAGCCAGATCGAGTACGTCGCCGATCAACTGCAACAGCAACTGGTTATTGTTCTCGATAATGTTCACAAACTGCTGTTTCTCCTGTTCGTCCTCGGTGGTGAGCAGCAGGCTTGAGAATCCGACGATGGCGTTAAGCGGTGTGCGGATCTCGTGACTCATATTGGCCAGAAACGCCGACTTCAAGCGGTCTGACTCTCGGGCCTTCTCTTTGGCCGCAACAAGTGTCTGCTCCTGTTTTTTGCGCTCGGTGATCAGCAATAGTGAGCCGATAAGCGCTTTCGCCCGTCCCCGGTCGTCACTTTCAACTACGGCAGCATGTACTTCCAGCCAGTCGGTGCGCGATTGTCCGTTCTTGTCGGTAACCACCCGGAACTCGGTCTTGATGTACTTGAGCTTCCCGTCCAAAAAATCGCGGTAGGTCTGTTTTATGTGCGCCGCGTCGTCGGGATGGATGCGCTCGAAATACTCGGCATCCTCGATAATGTGGACCAGGTGGGTCGATCCGCGTTGTGCGGTAAAGTTCATGTGCCTCAATATGCGCTGAGCCTCGCAAGCGATTTTATGGCTCTCCAGATCCCAACGCCACGGAATAATATGGGCCACGCTCAGAGTAATGTCCAGTTTCTCCGCAAACTCCCTCAACTCATTGGCCGCCTTACTTTTGGCCGTGATATCGATAGCGAAAATATCCATCTCCCGATCTCTCTCCGAGAGATACATCAAAAACTCGTAATAAGTGTCGGTCTGTTTGAAGTAGTGTGAAAAAGTAACGGGGAAACGGTTCCTCAGAGCGGTCTCGGCCATGTTCGAAATATATTCAGGAGCGAACAGTTTATAGGAAGCGCCCGGCAGGACATTTTGCCGGACCAGACTGACAAAGGCCTCGTTTCCCGAATGATACTCGATGTCAGCAACACGTCCGTCGGCCCCGTAACACACGGTGGCCTGCGTATAGGCGATCGGCATATGCTCGACCAGGTTGGCATGCGTTCTGAAAAGAGCCATCTTTTTGCGTTGGAATACCGTATTGAGGATAGCGATAATGATCGTCGCTACAAAAATGACAAGTGCTACGATGATATACCAACTGTATAATTGCCAGAATGTTTTGGGTTTATCAAGAAACACCGTACTCTCGGGGCATCTGTCCACAGGGATCTCATCCCGAACGAGCTTGGGGTAATTGACGATGGGGAACGCCTCTGTTGCATAGGCGAAAGGAACCGTGCGCATAGGTACGCCGTCCAACATTTGGTTGACGGCATTCATGACGGCTGCCTGAGTCTGCTGCGGATCGGGGAAATACCCGCCGTCAATGCCGTTACTCAAATAAGCGCTCCGGAGAGCGAAAACCGGACGTTTAGCTGCCGAGATCATCCGGGCATCACCCGAGATCAGCATTGGAAACCCATGCACATTGATGCGTTCGTAGAACCAGGTAGAAAGCAATAGCCCAACCGAAGGATCACGGTCGTTCAGATACTGCCGCATAAGATCACTATTGTGCTCATTGCCTACGAGCCATTCGTACCCCAGGTCAGGGTAGGTCTCCTTTATATACTGGCGGATAAGCCCGTTTAGGTAGCGGTTCAAGTAAAATTCATCGGCCATGAACACCACCTTGCGCATTCCGGGCAACATCCTCACCATCATATCGATCGTCTCCCTGTACAAATCAGGCACTTCGATCATTGTGAAATTGTATTTGCCTTGCAGGTCGATCAACGGTTTAAGCATATCGTCCGATACATCGGATGTTTCGCCCGTTATATAAAATTCCTGCGGACCGCATACTTTAGTTTTGGAAATCAACACCATCGGAATATCGCCCCATTCCTTCACGATGCGCTCCCTTAGAGTAAAGGACATGTTGCCGATCAGTACCAGATAGTCGGGTTTTCGATCCTCGAAACGCTGAAATATACCATTCTCAACCTGACGGTACATCGACTCGTTACGGATGAACGTACCGTTCATATGGATGATATCGGCACGCACGCCATCCGTCCGGGCGGTCAGCAATGCGATCGGGGTGATCAGTTCTTGGCTCCACGGAGCCGCCTCATTATAGGAGTTGATGATGAGCAAGCGGTGCTCCCTGGCTTCAGCCACCTGCGAAGTGAAAGAAAAACTTAGTCCGGCAAATATGAAAACAATATGTCTGACAGATAAAAGCAGCTTCTTTTGCATTACTCCGATTGCTTTTTTATTATACGATACATGCAGTCCATTTTGCACGGCACCATGACTGTACGCGCTATTTTGGGTAAGACAAAAATAAATTATATCGCTCTAAAAATCAAAAAACGCTGCTCATTTTTAGCAAGACGAACATATCAGCTATAAATTTATCACGGGCAAGTTTGCTTACAAGGATTTGCCAAATATCGAGCATACGGGAACGTGATCCCGCCGATTAGATCGCTGTATGTATTGTGATAGTGTCCGTCCGCCAGCCGTCAGCATGGCTCAACACTTCGCGGTAGAACCGATGCTACTTATCTTTGCTGTGCAGTTCCAGCAAATCGAAATCACAAAGACACACGAATTGCTGTTCGGGTGTCAGGCGCATGACGGGATTAGGCCGTGTCGATAGGCGCCATACCCCCGTAATAGAAGCAGAACAGGAACAGGTCGAGGTAGTAGCTCTCCGATTTCGAAATCAGGCTGCGGGCCATGGAGTCCATAGCCCGCAGCAATCCATAGAGACCGTACTCGGCGTGGTTTCCGCTTCCCGGAACTTGTCGTTGGTGCAGATGAATACGTCCACATCCGTCCCCGGAACGTTCTTTTTCGAGGCTTTCTTGACCACTTGGTAGAACGAATGGAATTTTACAACTCCCTCAGTCCGCCGCGAGAGTTCCTCTTTGTTCCCTCGGATTCGATGAAGAAAACATAGTCCACCACCAAAATACGGGCTTTTACATAACGAAAATGCGAAAAACCTATTTCCCGATCAGTTCCACGCTGCGACGGATAAAGTTGGTCAGATTCTCCCCTTTCAGCATACTGTTGGACAACAACGCCAGATCGACTACCTGCTTGACCAGTTTGTTCTCGCGACCGATCTCGGTCAGGCGCTCGGTACGCTGGCGGCGCAGGTCTTCCACCTTCTTATCGACCTCCTGTTGCTTGTCTTTTTCTTCCTGCGAAAAATCTTCCGCCTTCTTGTCTTTGACCAACTCTTCGAAACTGCGCTGCTCGGCGATCGCCGCATCCAATTTTTTATTGGTCGTCTTGAGCTTGTCGCCGTAGCTGGCCTCGACTTCGCCCAGTATCTCCGCCACCAGCGGATGATTGCCGTTGATCACCACGTTGAAGTTATCGGGCAACTGGCCGTAGAACTGCATCCCGGATCCTCCCATCGCAGCCATATCTTTCATACGACGCATGAACTCGTTCTGAGTAATCATCACCGGCATCTGGTTTTCGGCCATCGGCTCGAACGACACGGTGTAACGGATCTTGTCCTCGGCGGGCAATTGCGCTTCGAATACCGGACGCAACAAATCCTGCTGGGCGGAACTGAGCGCCATCTTCAGGTTGTTCTCCTTCTCGATCAGCTTGTCGACCACGTCGGCATCGACCCGCACAAAACGCGTCCCCTGATTCTTATTCTCGAACCAACCGATGAAATGGGTATCCAACTGTCCGTCCATCACCAGCACGTCGTACCCTTTGTCGCGCGCGGCGCCGACGAACGAATTCTGCGATACCGGATCGTTCGTATAGAGGTAAATCACGTTGCCGTTCTTGTCGGTCTGATTTTCCTTGACCAGCGCGGCATACTCGGACAGCGTGAAGTATTTGCCCTCCGTATTTTTCAGCAGCACGAAATCGGCCGCTTTTTCGGCGAACTTTTCGTCGGTGATGATTCCGTACTGAATGAATATCTTCAGATCGTCCCACTTTTTCTGGAACTCTTCGCGGTGCTGCGCGAAAAGTTCGCTCAGGCGGTCGGCCACTTTCCGCGTAATGTAACTCGAAATCTTCTTAACGTTCGAGTCGCTCTGCAGGTAACTTCGCGATACGTTCAGCGGGATGTCCGGCGAGTCGATCACGCCGTGCAGCAGGGTCAGGAACTCCGGCACGATCCCTTCGACCGAATCGGTCACGAACACCTGATTCGAATAGAGTTGTATTTTGTTCTTCTGAATCTCGAAATTGTTCCGTATCTTCGGGAAATAGAGGATACCGGTCAGGTTGAACGGATAGTCGATGTTCAGGTGAATGTAGAACAACGGATCCTCGGCCATCGGATAGAGCGTCCGGTAAAACTCCATGTAATCCTCCTCGGTAATGTCGGTCGGCTTTTTCGTCCACAACGGATCGGTCGCGTTGACAATGTCGTCCTGGTCGGTATCCACGTATTTACCGTCTTTCCACTCCTGTTTTTTGCCGAAAGCGATCGGCACGGGCAGGAAGCTGCAATATTTCTTCAGTATCTCCCGGATCCGCGCCTTGTCGGCGAATTCTTTGCTGTCTTCGCTCAGGTGCAGGATTACGTCCGTACCGCGACTACGTTCCGTAGAAGCCTCCTCCATCGTGTATTCGGGCGATCCGTCGCAGGTCCAGTGCATCGTTTTGGAACCCTCCTTGTAAGAACGAGTCACGATCTCGACCTTGTCGGAAACCATGAAAGCGGAATAGAACCCCAATCCGAAATGCCCTATAATCGTCTGGTTTTTATATTTTTCCAAAAATTCTTCGGCGCCCGAAAAAGCGATCTGGTTGATATATTTGTCGATCTCTTCGGCCGTCATGCCGATCCCCGAATCGGAAATCGTCAGTATCCGTTTGTCGGTATCGAGCGATACGCGGACCGTCAAATCGCCCAGTTCCCCCTTGAATTCGCCCATCGATGCGAGCGCTTTCAACTTCTGGGTGGCGTCTACGCCGTTCGAAACCAACTCGCGCAGAAAAATTTCATGATCGGAATAGAGAAATTTTTTAATAATCGGAAAGATATTTTCCGTTGTAACTCCAATTTTCCCGTTTTGCATAGCTTTTATCGTTTTAAACAGTATTCGTTTTTACGAACAAAACCGAATCAATTAATGTGCCAGCACCGAAAGCCTGACAGATTGTCAGAAGAATGCCCGCACTCCGACTGACAAACCGGAGCAAACGACACGGAATCTGACAAACGAGTCGACTGGATGCCCGCGAGTTACGAAGACGGCAAACGGACCCGCGCTTTTCTGTTACGCGGATTTTTTATACATTTGTAGTGAACTCCATACTGAAGGCAGGGGAACCTGCCGCTTCTCGTACAGGGCGCTTTCTGCGCCCGTATGCTTCATACGGCGGTCCCGTACCCCCGTGTGGAGTGTTAATGCACCCACTGCCTTCAGGTGGAGTTCAACGGGAAAGGTGGGACCGTCTTTTTTTATATTCCCGCCTGTCACTAAACGCTTGATCGTCATGGACTCAACGAAAAGCAAAAATCCGGCTGAACAGGAAAACGGGGAACCCGGCCTAAATACCCTGAAAAAACACTATCTCGATCTCGCGCACCGCTTCTGCACGCCTCCCGACAATCCCCAATCGGAAACCGAATGGCTGTGGGAATTGCACTCGTTGCTTCACGGCACGGTGAAACTCATGGCGCACCTGAACGAACATACTGCGTCCGGGCCTAAAAACATCGGGAACCGTCATTGCATCCAGTTCATGATTCAGGAAAGCTTTTCCGCTCCCGACCGTCACCAACTGGTACGCACGATCACATCCTGGATCGGGCTTTCCGTAAAACTGGCCACGCTCCGAAACCGGACTCTGGAACTCCAGCGCGAATACGACGGGCAGTTGAACGATGTCCGAAAATTGCTGTACGCCTGTTGCGGCAATCCCGGAACCGTGTGACGTCCCGAGATCGCAGCAGCTACTTAACCCGCGCCGCCGGGGGACAGCTCGAAAGGTTCCGCCAACGGCGGTACGCCCGGCAATTTCATCTTCCGTTTATAAAGCCGGCCGTCGCAAACGATATATAAGGTATCGAAATCGGCTCCGCCGAAACAAAGGGACGTGACTCCGCCTTCGGGCAGCGTCAGGATCGCACGCACCCGCCCGTTACGGTCGGCCACCTGTACCCCCATCCGAGTAGCCACATAGAGGTTCCCGTCCCGGTCGACCGCCATCGCCGAGGCTCCGCTGCTGTCGGGCGTCCCGTCGTTGCTTTCGGACACGTGCAGCCAGTAAAAACGCTGGCCGTAACGCAACGACCCGTCCGGGCCGACCAGATAGCCGTATATCCAGTGAGACTGCCGGTCGCAGGCAAAAAGCAACTTCCGGTCGGGAGACATCGCCAGGGCGGACGGGGCATTCAAACCGTCGGCGACCTTTCCCCAATCGCCGTCGGCGCGCAACAGACCGATCGTTCCGCCCGGCTCTCTCCCCGCGCCCGCTTCAGCAACATACAAATTTCCGTCGCCGACGGCAAACAGACCGGACGGGCGGATTTTCTTCAACATTTGCGACGGCTTTCCCTCCGGGCCGTAAGCCGTAATCCCGGTTTTACCGCTGCCGAAAGCCAATAATCGTCCGTCCTTCGCTACCGCCAAACCGTCGCAGGGAGCGGCGTCCGCAACAAAAGGCACAACCGTCCCCGCCGAATCCAAACGGCAAACGCTCCGGGAAAGCGAATCGCTGAAATAAACATCGCCCTGCCGGTCGGCAGCCACGGCCTTCACCGAACGATACGACGAATCGATCGAAACCCACGTTTCCCCAGGGATCAGTATGCTGCGCTGCATATCGTTGCCGGACTGCCCCCCGCCGACCGGATTCGGCCAGCCGCGCCACAGCCAGCGGATCACGTCCGGGAAAATCGCCGTGCCCTGCACGCCGTCGTGACCGCCTTCGCCCCACGCATGTCCCACTTCGTAACCGGCAAAGCTGAGCGCCGCCTCCATATCGAGGTTCCCTTTGAACCAACTGCCGAACAGCGGGTTCCACGTATCTTTCGACCCGTCCTGCAGGAAAACGCGGATCGGCTTGGGCTCCGTTTTGCGGATCAGCACCGGATAGCGATCCCCGCCGCGCATCCCGACGAACGTACCGATGCAACTGTATACGCGGCTGAATAGGTCGGGACGTTCCCACGCCGCCGTGAAGGCCCCGATCCCTCCGCTGCTGCATCCGGCGATGGCGCGGTCCTTTCCGTTTTTGGAGATCCGGATCGGCCGACCGTCCGAAGCCTTTTTAAGTTCGACGTCGGGCAGCAGTTCGGTTTCGATGAACCGGACGAAATCGTCGTTGACGGCGTCGAACTCGAAGCTGCGGTTATAACGCACGGGAAAACCGGCGCTATCGATTACAGTCCCGGAACCGACGAAAACGCCGATCGTCACCGGAATCTCTTTTTTGTGAATCAGGTTATCGAATACGACCGGCGCATTGAACTGCACGCCGTCCAGATCGAAAAACAAGCAGGCGGGTTGAGCCGGATCGTACTGAGCCGGCACATAGACCCACTATTCGCGTTGGGTGCCGGGATAAATCTTCGAATCGTCGAGCGTGAAATGCAATACTTCGCCCTGCGGAACGCCGGGTTGTACCTGCGTGTCGGGATCGGACGGATAGCTCAGGTTAGACTGATCCTGCGCCAAAGAAAAACCATGCGCCACGACCAGCGACAACGCGGCCAAAATGAATCGTTTCATCATATCAGATTAAGTTAGATCCGTAAACGGAGCTTACAATATTACCGAAATAAAAGCGAAAATCAAAACCGAATACTTATCTTTATTGCAAAGAAAAACACAGGTTATGATCGAAATACGACAACTCAATCCGAGAGAACCCTTTCCCTGGAAACTGTTGTACACGGCCGATCCGTCGCGGGAAGCGGTGGCGGACTATACCGCCCGGGGCGTCTGCTTCGGCGCCTGGGAATCGGGAAAAATCATAGGCGTATCGGTACTGCTACGCACGCGCCCTTTTACGATGGAACTGGTCAACCTCGCCGTCGAGGAGTCCTGCCAGGGCCGCGGGGTCGGGAAGCGCCTGATCCGGCATGCCGTAGAGACGGCCCGCAACGCAGGATGTACCGTCCTGGAAGTGGGAACGGGCAACTCCGGAATCGCGCAACTGGCCCTCTACCAACGCTGCGGATTCTCGATCGATTCGATCGACAAAGATTTTTTCAGCAGACACTACCGTGAAAAAATCATCGAAAACGGCATCGAGTGCCGGCACATGATTCGGCTGAAAATGGAACTCGGAGAAGAACGAATCCCTTAACCGCCGGCAGGCAGGACTAATCGGAAACCGGAACCGCCCCGTTGTACAAGCCGGCGCAAGCTTGCGAAATCAAAAATAAGGCTCCAGCAGTTTCAAAAACCGCTGCGGGGCACGGCAGGCGCGGCGCGTGGCGCTGTTCATAAAGGCGAGCGTCACCGAACCGGTATTGATCCGCTCGCCGTTTTCCCGGTAAATCTCGAAATCGAAACGCATCCGCACCTTAGGCAGTTCGGCCAGCGTGACCCGCACGGTCAGCAGATCATCGTCGTAGGCGGGAGCCCCGTAGCTGCTGTGCACGTCGAGCACCGGCAGCATCACCCCGTCCCGTTCCATCTGCCGGTAAGTCGTCCCGAACTCGCGCAGCATTTCGGTTCGCGCCACTTCGTAATAACGGATATAATTCGAATGGTGTACGATTCCCATGCAATCGGTCTCGTAATAACGCACCCGTATCTGAATGTCCCTCGTAATCATAATCGCATCGGTTATAAAAATAAAAAGCGCCTCTGCAACGAGGCGCTTCCTGTTTCACAATCGTTATTCGCCCCGGCTGTAATTCGGAGCCTCGCGGGTGATGCTCACGTCGTGCGGATGGCTTTCGAGCATTCCCGAGTTGGTGATCCGGATGAAGCGAGCCGTTTTCAGCGTCGCGATGTCTTTTGCGCCGCAATACCCCATGCCGGCGCGCAGACCGCCGATCATCTGGTAGACCACTTCGGCCAAAGTCCCCTTATACGGTACGCGGGCGGCGATCCCTTCCGGAACCAACTTTTTGATATCGTCCTCCATGTCCTGGAAATAACGGTCTTTCGATCCCTGCTGCATCGCCTCGAGCGAACCCATGCCGCGATAAGCCTTGAATTTACGTCCGTTGTAGATGATCGTCTCGCCGGGCGACTCCTCGACGCCCGCCAGCAACGATCCGGCCATCACCGCATCGGCCCCGGCGGCCAACGCCTTGACGATATCGCCCGAATAGCGCAGCCCGCCGTCGGCGATCACCGGAACGCCCGTACCGGCAACGGCCTTGGCGACGTCGTAAATCGCCGAAAGCTGCGGAACCCCCACCCCGGCAATCACGCGCGTGGTACAGATCGACCCCGGGCCGATTCCGACCTTCACGCCGGAGGCTCCGGCGGCAACCAGCATCTTCGCAGCCTCGCCCGTAGCGATATTTCCCACCACGACATCCAGGTCGGGATACTCCTTTTTCACCCTTTTCAACATTTCGATCACATGGATCGAATGTCCGTGCGCCGTATCGATTACGATGGCGTCCACCTGCGCCTCGTACAGCGCGGCCACACGCTCCATCGTGTTGTAGGTAACCCCGACGCCGGCGGCTACGCGCAAACGCCCTTTATCGTCCTTGGCCGCATTCGGGTTGGCCTGCACCTTCGTAATATCCTTGTAGGTCAGCAACCCGATCAGGCGGTTGTTGTCGTCCACGACCGGCAATTTCTCGATTTTGTTTTGCAACAGGATGTCCGAAGCGGTCTGTAGATCGGGATTGTGCGTGGTGATCAGATTGTCCTTGGTCATCACCTCCTCGATCCGGCGCGACATGTCGCGCTGGAAGCGCAGGTCGCGGTTGGTAACGATCCCGATCAGGGTGTTGTCCGGCATCACGACCGGGATACCCCCGATCCGGTTCTCCTTCATCAGCACCAGCGCATCCCCCACGGTATTATCCTTGCCGATGGTGATCGGATCGTAGATCATGCCGTTTTCGGCGCGCTTCACCTTGCGCACCTGGGCTGCCTGTTCGGCAATAGTCATATTCTTGTGGATCACGCCGATACCGCCTGCCCGGGCGATCGCGATCGCCATATCGGCCTCGGTCACCGTGTCCATAGCCGCCGAAATGATCGGCGTATTGATCTGAACGTTGCGCGAAAAACGCGAAGCAATGCTGACTTCACGGGGAAGAACTTCCGAATAGCCCGGGATGAGCAACACATCGTCGAAAGTCAATCCTTCTGTCTGTACTCTGTCTGTTAGGAACGGCATGGTATGATCTGTTTAAATAAATAATTTCGGCTCGCTTATTCGGTATATAACGCAACGTCCGGCGGGCTTATCGCCGACCGGTAATTTCGATACATCCAAGTAAATTTGTGCAAAATTAATAAATATCCGCTAAAATCCACACTACGCGACCCAACTTTTTACCGGAATTCGATGGCTACGGCAGCCGAAGCCGGCACCCCGTCAGTCCGGTCGAGACGCAACCGACGGTCGGCCGAAACGGCCAGGCGGGCCGCAAAACCGGCCTCCGAAAACTCTTTCGGCCGGCAAAACACCGGATACTCGCCCACAGGAGGCAGCAGCTTGACCGGTTCCACGCCGGACAGCGCCCCGTCCCCTTCAAGCCGGGCGCAGATAAAATAAGGAGCGTCCAGATAATCCGCCGCACGGTAAACATCGCCCGAAAGAATCATCCGGCGAATCGCCGTCGAACTGACTTTGCTCTCGCCGACCTGCTGACACGGCATCCGTTCCAGCGCGAAACCGCATTCGGCGCTCAATGCGGAAAGCGAATCGTAGTCGCCCTCCTTGTTATGCCCCAGGTGGTGATTATAGCCGACCAACAACGCATCCATATGCAGTTTTCCGACCAGGTCGTTGCAGACGAAATCACGCGGACTGCGCCGGCTGAACGCTTTGTCGAAAGGCACGACGACCGCTGCGTCGACCCCCACGGATTCCAGCAGGCTCAATTTCTCGGGCAGCGTGCTGAGCAGCATCACCGGTTCGCCGCCCACGATCGTACGCGGATGCGGATGGAACGTAACGACCACGCTTTCGCCGCCCCGTTCGGCCGCCAGCGCATTGATCCGCGCGAGGATCGTCCGGTGACCGCGGTGCACGCCGTCGTAAGAACCGATCGTCACCACCGGCCGACGGATCGCGTCCGTCCTTTCGAAACCGTAAAAAACACGCATCCGGATGATCGTTTTCAGTTTTGAGCGTCCGTATTTTCCTCGGCCTCCTTGACAAAATAGGCGACCTTTTCGAGTACGGTCGTGATATCGTAATTTTCGACAAAAATCCCGCGCGGGAAATTGAGCGGCATCGAAGTGAAATTCAGCACTCCCTTGATCCCGGCATTGATGATCGGCACGACCAGTTCCGACGCGATCGACGTCGGCGACGACAGGATCACGATCTTGATGTCGGACTTCTGCACCTGCTCTTCGAAACTCTCCATGCCGTAACACGGGATGCCGTCGATCTCGTGCCCCACTTTATCCCCGTCGACGTCGAACGACGCTACGATCCGCAGTTTCGACCGGCGGCCGTTGAAATATTTCGTCAGCGCCTGTCCGAGATTCCCCATCCCGAGCACCCCGATATTGACAACGTTCGGACTGTCGAGTATCCCGCTGATAAAATCGATTAGCACCTCGACGTCGTAACCCTTTTTCGTATCGCTCGAAAAGCCGATCAGCATCAGGTCACGCCGCACCTGAACGGCCGTAATGCCATGAATACCGGCAAGTACGTGCGAAAAGATATGCGTGATGCCCTGATTATGGCAAGCAAGCAGCGTGCGGCGGTATTCGCTCAGACGCTCGATGGTTTTTTCGGGAATTTCACTCATGCGGCAGCGGATAAAGAATACGCAAAGATAGCATTTTTCGCCGCCAATGCCCAAACCGGAGTCCGGAATCCGTCCTGGGAAACCGGCAAAACCCGGAAAAACATTATCTTTGCCGCAAATTCAATAAGCAAAGAAGGCTATGATCAAGGGAGTAATTTTCGACATGGACGGCGTTCTGGTGGACAACCGCGACGCACACATCGAGGCATTCGAAATCATTTGCAGGAAATACGGGGTTCCGTTCGACCGCGAAAAATTCATGCCTACGTTCGGCATGACCAACGACCTGATCCTCGAACGGCTGATGCCCGAGGTAATCAAGACGACGGACTGGAAAAAGATCGCCGTCGAAAAGGAAAACATCTACCGCGAAATCTTCGAGCGCACGATCGCTCCGGCCAAAGGACTGGTCGATTTCCTGAAAGCGCTGAAAAAAGAAGGGTATAAAACCGCCGTAGGATCGTCGGGCAACACGCCGAACGTCAACTTCGTGCTCGACCGTTGCGGAATCGCCGGATACTTCGATGCCATTGCCAACGGCGACATGATCACCCGCGGCAAGCCCGATCCGGAGGTCTACCTGCTGGCAGCTAAAAAACTGGAACTCGCTCCCGGCGAATGCATCGTGGTCGAAGACGCCCCGGTAGGCATCCGGGCCGCCCGCAGCGCCGGAGAATCGGTCGTCGCCATCGCTTCGACCTTCCGCCGCGAAGACCTGTCCGATTACGACATCCTGATCGACGACTTTACGCAGATCACACCGGAAGACATCCGGAATTTGAAAAAATAGCGGCGCGCCCCCGCTCCGGAATCGAAATGCGGGGAAGGTTATACGCAACGTATAACCTTCCCCGCATTTTTTCGGATCTGCGGAACAGAATCTTATTTCACGGCAGGCAAAGTAAAAGTTTCCGAATGATCGGCATTCCTCGTCCGTTCCCAGCAGGTTGTCCCCATCTTTCCGCAACTCGATTTAAGCTGCACGGACAGGGTGCCTTTGAACTGCGGAGTCCGGCTTTTCACCGGCGTCGAAATAATAAAGTCCGTACCGGCCTGAAGTTTGGTCCTCCCCGTCAGGCTGCCTTCGTACATATTGACACAGGCCGTAGAGAACGGGGCGTAAGTCGTGCGCACGCCGCTCAGGATAAAAGACCACGAAGCCTTGCATTCCGAACCGTTATCCCCGTTATCGGCAATCGTTACGTCGTTTACCGTGTAGGTATGGCTGTTGGACACGGAAATTCCTCCGCTCAGCCCGACCGTAGCCCCGGCACTCTCACCTCCGAATTTATAGGAGACGTTCCCGCCCAGGTTCCAGGAGAATCCGGACGTATAGGACTGGCTCGACTGCGTGGAAGTGGGCGAACTGCGGTGAATCTTCACATCGTTCGCATTGCTCACCGGCTCGAACGTAACGTCCACCTGCCGGCCGAACCATTCGCATACCTTGGCGATTCCGCTGACGCTTTTACTATAAACTCCCACGTACGTATTTTTAAACGGGCAGGAAATCTCCTCGTGGATATAATAGTAATTACGCTGTTCGTCTTCGCTGAATGCATACCACACGTCGAACTCCACCTGGTAGTTATTCGTATGCGATCCTTTTTTCGAACTCCGGTAGTCGCTCGACTCGATCTTCTGGGATTTGTAAATATAGAATTTGGTCGCATTCATCAGTTGGGTCAGTTCTTTCTGCTCGTCCCCGCTTTTGGTCCCGTTCGCGACCGACATTCCGGCTGTTCCGTTTACAGCAGCCAGCGCATCTTTAATTTCGGTCAGCGCCATATCGCACAACTCCCCCTGACTGAAATCGTCGGTAAAATCGCCGTCCGTATCGGTCGGTTCGAGCAGCATCGCAAGGCTCGCCGCTCCGGGTAGCGGACCGGTCCATATCCACAGGGGCAGTTCCCCGCCGTTAGGCTCCTCTTCCGCATCTCCGACCGCATACGGATTATAATTCTCCACCATGCGGCAAACCCGTTCGAAATCCTTTTCGGAACCTCCTTCCATAACCAACAGCACCCCCGCTTCGTGCATCTTTTTCAGGGCGTCCAGTCCCGCCGCGTTCCCTACGATGGAAGACGCTTCATCCACGTTGAAAAGCAGGCAGTCTCCCTGCGACGGAATCGAAACGCCGTCCCATTTCTGAGCGGAAGCGAAACGCGATACGAAATTGTCTTTCAGCGAACAACTATCCGTCGCCGCATCCGCATCGGAAAAGAAATAGAGCGTCGTATTCATTTTGACCTCTTCCTGATCCGTTTCCGGCTGCGGATCGACGTCGTACAAATCCGGGTCCACCGCATTGTCCACCGTCGGATCGTCCGTCCCTTCCTTTTCGTCCGCACAGCCGACCGTTCCCACGAACAGAGCGGCCGCCATCGCACAATACAATATCCTTTTCATCTGTTTTTTTAATTTGAACATGAAACAACGATTATATCGGCAAAGATACTGCATATGACCCGAAATCCGACATCGGAAAACGTAAATTATGACCCGGCCGAAACGTCGTTCGGCCGGAAACCTCAGGAACCGGCTTCATCCGCACCGGATTGCCCGCCTTGCTGCTTATGCGACTGAAAACGGCTCGTAATGTATACCGTAAAAATCGGGAACAGCATCATGCCCGACGCGGCCAGCACGACGGAAAGCACCTCGCCGGTACCCGTCCTCGCGAAGATATTCGACCCGACGGTGGTGACGTTCATAAAAGCCCACCACAGAGCCTCGCCGTAGGAAGTGACGGCAGGATTGACCGGATGCTCCAGCATGAAAAATACGAGACTGGCGAAATAGGTCAGCGACAGGATAATCAGAATGTAGGAAACCAGCAGGCTGGTCAGTTTGCTGCGCGTGATCCACCCCACCGTAATAGCCAACCCGTATCCGCCGCGCACCAAGGGCATCAACCGGAAAATGTAGGAAATCTCCGAAGCCGGGTTCATCTGGAAATAGGGAACCAGATGCAGGTAGGGAATCGCGACCAGGAAGAAGAGGAAATTTCGCCAGACGAACCTCATCTTTTTCGGACTCAGGTACAGCCGGTAAAAAAAGTCGATCAAAAAAACGATACAGACCCAAAGCTGTATTTTCATATACGACTTATAGTAAAGCTGCTGCGAATCGTGGAAAACTTCGAAAGACAGCGCAGCGATCACCAGCACGCTGCCCAACAACACCAGCACGTTCAGCAGATTGCGGATCGCCTTCTCGATGCGGGCGCGGACCGGAGGTTTCGAAAAGGCGGCCGGATCGCCCCCCGCCGTCCGGGACGGAACGGAAACAGAATTATTCATAACGATTGCGTAATTGGTTGAATACTCAATCCCACGCAAAAAAAATGCCTTACTGCCCCGCCCCCGAAGATCGCGCGGTTTTCGCCGGACACTCCGCAGGGGCGCGGCACGATCAATCGTGTCCGAACGCGTAACTGATCCGCACGAACATGTTCCGGGGCGACGTGATGTCGGAATTGAAATTGACGATCGACGGCTGGCGGTTGAACATATTGTTCACGCCGACCGACAGCGTAACCCGCTGCGGGAACGTAGCATTGACGACGGCGTCGCAGACCGCATATCCGTCGTGATGCGCCGTATAGGTTCCCGTCCAATATTTCATACTCGCCATCGAAGAGCCGGTCATGTCCAGCACCGGCATAAAGTCTTCGTAATCCTTGGCTCCCACGTAACGCACGGCGGCATTCAGTCCGATATAGCATTTGCGGATCATAAAACCGTAATCGGCCTGGAACGTCGCGGTATGCGGACTCGGGAAGATATACTGAGTGGAGCTCTCCGGAGCGTCGTCCGTCTGGTAGATATAATTATAATTGGCCCGGACGAACAACCCGCGCGCCAACCGCACGTTAGCCATCACTTCCACGCCGGCGAACTGGCTGCGGTTGATATTCTCGTACTGTAAGATCGTCTCCACTCCTTCGGCATGTCCGCGCACGTCGATCTTATTGCGGAAAAAGCTTTTATAAGCGGTAGCCGAAAAATTGACGCCCTCGCGGTTGTATTCGGCGGCCAGCGAGACGTAGTGGTTCGTTTCGGGGCGCAGGCGGTCGTTTCCGCGGATCACGGTGGTTTGCCCCGGGATCGGCACCGTAAATTCCATATACATCTCCTTCAGCGACGGAGTCCGGTAGCCGCTGGCGTAATTCGCCCTGAGCGAACAGTGACCGACCGTATATTTGGCCGACAGCTTCGGCGTGACGCTCCATCCGAAACGGTTGTTGTAGTTGCCCCGCACGCCGGCTACGAAACTGAGCGCATGCCCGTTGAGAATTTCGTCCTGGACGTACAGCGATCCGGAGGTCATGCTTTCCGGCGCGTCGAAACCGAGCGAATCGCGATTCAAGTCGAAACGCAGCCGCTCATTGACCATTTCGACGCCGGTCGTCAGCCGGTTGTACTCGCCGGCCTGAAGCGTCCACAGCAGACGCGGGATGTTGTACGAATGCCGTTGCTTGGGAACCGTCGCCGACGAAAGGCTGTCCAGGTTGCGGTAATAGCCGTCGTGCATGAACGACAGGTAAATCTTATTGTTCCTGTTCGGCGAGTGCTCCATCTGAGCCTTCACGTTGTAGCCGCTGTACGACTCGTAGGTCCACGGTTTCGAATTGTTCGACATCGGGTTCTCGTCGAGGATGCTGCCGTTGAAATCGTAGCGGTTCTTGCTGAAATAACTTCCGGTCACCTGAAACCTGAACTTATCGGACAGTTCGTAATCGAAACGCTGGCTGACATTGATGTCGCGCCACCCGCTGACGCTCAGTCCCCGCTTATCGGGCGCAACGCTGACCGTCGTATCGCGCACCGTCCGTCCGACGACGAATACCGGCATGCCGGTCGCCGGATCCATCTGCGGACGCATACCGACGACGTTGCCTTCCGGCCCGAGCACCGGAATCATCTTCGGCGTCATCATGTTTAGCGAATCGTAATGGCGCACTTCGTTTTTGGTTCCCACCAACCGGTAGGCATCGGTCGACCGGTACGAAAAAGCGGTCAGCGACTTGAACTTCCCAAGGTTGAAACCGATCGAGAAATCGCCCTTCAGGTTCGGCAGATCGAGCTTGTCGCGGTAAAATCGGCTGTCGCGCGGCGTAGCGCTGCCGGCCAGGCTGTCGCCTCCGTTTCGCTGGAACGGCGTGCCGTAACGCAGCGAGGCGTTGATTTCGTATTTTTGTACCGGCATCCGGGTAATCAGGTTTACGACGGCGCCCATCGCGTTCGAACCGTACAGCACCGAAGAAGCGCCGCGGACGATCTCGATCCGGGCGATGTTGTCCATCGGAATCCGCGCATAGTCGATGTTGCCGTAAGTTTCGCCGGCGATACGCTCCCCATCGACCAGGAACAGCACATAGCGCGCGTCCAACCCCTGGAACGACAGCGACGAACCGTAACCGGCCTGGTGGAACTCGACACCGGCAAGCTCCCCTTCGAGCGCCTGCTGCAAAGTCGCCACGCCGCGCCGCTGGATGTCTTTGGCCGTAATCACCCGGGTGATAATCGGGGTGTCTTTCAGCATCAGCAGCGTGCGCGTAGCCGTCACCACCACTTCATTCATATTGTAGGATAAACTGTCGGGGGGCAATGCGGAAACTTTTCCGGTTTCCGCCGCAAATCCGCGGGATACCGCTACGACAGACAGGACAAGGCATAAAATCCGTCTCTTCATTTGCTCTCTCAAAATTTGGGTTACCAAGCTCTCAATCTTTGCAAAGCTAAAACTATTTTATGGAAAAATGGTATCCGCGATGAAAGAAAAACAAAACCGTTTTGTAACTTTGCGCACCCGGACAAGGTCGAAACAAACGTCGGAATACGCAGAGCCCCTATCCGGCCAATATTTAACAAGGCGCTTAACGCCGAAAATTCTTTTATGCCGAACGTTCGATATTACATTTTCCTGCTGGGTATGCTGTTTCTCGCGCCGGCCTGCCGCGAAAAGACCGCGAGCGATTTCGAAATCTGGGGACTGGATGTCTCGCGGCACCAGCAAAATGTCAACTGGGAAAAAGTCATCGAAAGCGAAAAACCTTATTTCGTACTGATCAAGGCCACCGAAGGAACGCTGATCGTCGATCCGACCTACGAACAGCACCGCAAAGAACTCGAAAAGGCAGGTATCCCGTGGGGAGCCTATCATTTTTTCGGACACCGCACCTCCGGCAAGGAGCAGGCGCGGAATTTTATTAAAACGGCCAAACTACAAAAGGGGAACTTCCTTCCGGTGCTCGACATCGAACCGCACCGTTTCATGACCGATCCGAAAAAAATGGTCCGAGAGGCGAAAGCCTTTTGCAACGAAATCAAACGCTATTACGGAACCAATCCGATCATATACTGCTCGACGAATTTTTACGAAACATACCTGCACGGAGACTTCAAGGCAAAAAACTACCCGCTTTGGATCGCCGATTACCGCGGGTGCCCCGAGCTGGACTGGCAAATCTGGCAGCATACCGATTCGCATACGATTTCCGGCATACGGCGCAAGGTCGACCGGAACGTCTTCCGAGGCAGTGAACAAGAACTTCAAAAGCTGATTTTGCAATGAATATAGAAACGGATTTTCTGGTCGTCGGCAGCGGTATCGCCGGACTCAGCTTCGCGCTGAAAGCCGCCGAATACGGAAAGGTAATGATCGTCACCAAAGGCGAGCTCGGCGAATGCAACACGGATTACGCGCAGGGCGGCATCGCATCGGTAATGTACGATCCCGACACGTTCGAGAAACACATCCACGACACGCTGGTGTGCGGCGCGGGCATTTGCGACCGGGCGGCGGTCGAACAGGTCGTGACGCATGCGCCGACGGTCATCAAACAACTGATCCACTGGGGCGCGAAATTCGACAAGGACGGCTCGGGACGCTACGAACTGGCCCGCGAAGGAGGGCACAGCGAGCACCGCATCCTGCACCACAAAGACATCACCGGCCACGAGATCGAACGCGCGCTGATGCGCCGCGTCAAGCGCCACCACAACATCGAAATCTACGAGCATCATTTCGCGGTCGACATCCTGACGCAGCACCACCTGGGCAAGTTGGTCAAAAAAAGCACGCCGGACATCACCTGCTTCGGCGCTTACGTGCTGAATCTAAAAAAGCATGAAATCTATACGGTGCTGGCCAAAATAACGGTCATGGCCACCGGCGGGGTCGGCAATATTTACCATACGACGACCAACCCGGCCGTAGCGACCGGCGACGGCATCGCGATGGTACACCGCGCGAAGGGAGCGGTCGAAAACATGCAGTTCCTGCAGTTCCACCCGACCTCGCTGTACAACCCCGGCGAACGGCCGTCGTTTCTGATCAGCGAGGCGATGCGCGGGTTCGGCGCGCTGCTCAGGCTGCAAAACGGCAAGGAGTTCATGCACAAATACCACCCGATGGGGTCGCTCGCGCCGCGCGACGTTGTGGCGCGCAGCATCGACCACGAAATGAAAATATCGGGCGACGAATTCGTTTACCTCGACATCACGCACAAAGACCCGAAAGAGGTCATCAACCACTTCCCGAACATTTATCAGAAATGCCTGTCGGTCGGCATCGACCTGACCAAGGATATGATCCCGGTCGTGCCGGCGGCGCATTACTGCTGCGGCGGCGTGAAGGTCAACCTGAACGGGGAGTCGTCGATCCGGCACCTGTACGCGCTCGGCGAAACCTCTTCGACCGGTCTGCACGGCGGCAACCGCCTGGCGTCGAATTCGCTGATGGAAGCCGCCGTCTATGCCGACGTAGCGGCGCAGCACGCCATCTCGCTGCTGAATACGATCGAGTTGCAGCGCAATATTCCGGCCTGGGACTACGAAGGCACGGCCATCCCGGAAGAGATGGCGCTGATTACGCAGAATTACAAGGAGATGCAGCTGATCATGAGTAATTATGTCGGCATCGTGCGCTCGAACCTGCGGCTCGAACGGGCCAAACGCCGCCTCGAAATCATTTTCAAAGAGACCGAGGAGTTGTACCTGAAATCGACCCTCAGTCAGCACCTGTGCGAACTGCGCAACATGATCGCCGTGGGCTATCTGATCATCAAGCAAGCCGAGGCGATGCACGAAAGCGTCGGGCTGCACTACTCGATCGACTATCCGGCCAAACCCGTAAACATGGAATAATGTTCAGAATAACCGCCTTTCTACTGTGCGCGCTGGCGTTGCTCGGCTCGTGCGCGAACGAACGGCAGGACGACCGGACGGCCGACCTGCGCGGCAAAAGCGTGCTCGTATTCACCGGGCATGGCGACGGCTATGTACATGAAAATATCGCGGCGTCGGCGCGGATGCTGCAGGAGATGGCCGCCGAAAACGGCTTTGCGGCGGATACGACGTCCGACACGGCCGTATTTTGCGACGACTCGCTGGCGAAGTACGATGCGATCGTCTACGCGAACGCGAGTTACGTCGAACCGCTGCTTGACTCCGCGCAGCGCGGCGCGTTCGAACGGTTCGTCCGTCGGGGCGGCGGCTTCGTCGGCCTGCATGCGGCGGCCTGCACCGGGCGCGGCTGGGAATGGTTCACGCAGATGATCGGCGGGCGCTTCGATTTTCATCCGCCGCTGCAACGACTGACGTTGAAAGTGGTCGACCAATCCCATCCTTCGACCGCACAGTTGCCCGATACGCTACAAACCGAAGACGAACTGTACGTATTCAAACGGCTGAACCCCGGAGCGCGGATCCTGGCCATTTGGGAAACCGCCGGCGTGGACTGGGCCGGCCGCAAACCGGAAGCGCTGACGCCGAGCATTCCCGCCGTATGGTGCAACCAGTTCGACGGCGGGCGTAGTTGGTACACCGCCCTGGGACACGACAGCCAAAATTACGACGACCCGCAATACCGGGCGCAGGTGCTCGGCGCACTCCGTTGGGTCGTCGCCGGGCCGGCTCCGGAAAAACAACCGTAACACCGTAACGAACACGCTTAACGAAACGATGGAATTAGAACAGGAAATACGACGCAGGCGGACATTCGCCATCATCAGCCATCCGGACGCAGGGAAAACGACGCTGACCGAAAAACTGTTGCTCTTCGGCGGGGCCATCCACGTAGCCGGGGCCGTCAAGTCGAACAAAATCAAAAAGGGAGCCACGTCGGACTTCATGGAGATCGAACGACAGCGAGGAATCTCGGTCGCCACATCGGTCATGGGCTTCGAATATAAGGATGTAAAAATCAACATTCTGGATACGCCGGGGCACGAAGATTTCGCCGAAGACACCTACCGCACGCTGACGGCCGTCGACAGTGTGATCATCGTGATCGACGGAGCCAAAGGCGTCGAAACGCAGACCCGCAAGCTGATGGAAGTGTGCCGGATGCGCAATACGCCCGTAATGGTTTTCATCAACAAACTCGACCGGCCGTGCAAAGATCCGTTCGACCTGCTCGACGAGATCGAAAAAGAGCTGAAAATCAAGGTGCGTCCGCTAGCATGGCCGATTAGCACCGGGCCGACGTTCAAAGGCGTGTACGACCTGTACGGCGACCGGCTGTCGCTATTCTTCGGCGCCGACAAGCAGTCGGCCGAAGGGGAAACGCTCGACGTCAAACTGAACGATCCGGCTATCGACAGGTACATCGAACCGTTCACGCAGCATCTGCGCGACGACCTGGAACTGGTCGAAGGGGTCTATCCGCCGTTCGAACTGGACAGTTACCGGGCCGGAACGGTCGCGCCGGTTTTCTTCGGCAGCGCGCTGAACAATTTCGGCGTCCGCGAGTTGCTCGACTGTTTTATCGACATCGCCCCGTCGCCGGGGAAATCGCATACGGCGCAACGCGACATCGACCCGTACGAACCTAAACTGACCGGATTCGTCTTCAAAATCCATGCGAACATGGACCCGAACCACCGCGACAGGATCGCCTTCCTGAAGATTTGTTCGGGAGTTTTCGAACGCAATAAACCGTACCTGCATGTACGCTCCGGCAAAAACATCAAGTTCGCCGCGCCGACCGCATTTATGGCCGAAAAGAAATCGGTGATCGACGAAGCCTTCCCGGGCGATATCGTCGGCCTGCACGACACCGGCAACTTCAAAATAGGCGACACGTTTACCGAAGGCGAACAGTTGCAGTTCGTCGGCATCCCGAGCTTCTCGCCGGAGTTGTTCCGTTACATCGAAAACGGCGACCCGATGAAATTCAAGCAACTGGCCAAAGGGATCGACCAACTGATGGACGAAGGCGTGGCCCAACTGTTCACCAGCAAGATGAACGGCCGCAAGATCATCGGCACGGTCGGGGCGTTGCAGTTCGAAGTGATTCAGTACCGGCTCGAACACGAATACGGCGCGCTGTGCCGCTACGAACCGGTGCAGGTGTACAAAGCCTGCTGGGTCGAGTCGGATAACGAGGCGCAAATGGAGGATTTCCGCAAACGGAAGTTCAACAGCATGGCGCTCGACAAGCACGGCCGCGAAGTCTTCCTTGCAGACACTTCGTACGCGCTGTCGCTGGCCCAAGAGAAATTTCCGGACATCCGGTTCCACTTCACGTCGGAATTTTAAAACGATACAATCGTACAAAACGAGCTCCGGCCCGAAACCGGAGCTCGTTTTGTTATTCCCCGCCGAAAAAAGCACAATAAAAAAGTCCGATTATTTCATTTTCGACGGATTATTTTTTAACTTTAACAAATCTTCGTACCGAGGACAATTTACGACAAATCGCATAATTATAGGATGTTAACCCGGGATGAAAAAAAAGACTTCCTTTTATCCATTGCATTCTTTGCGATATGGATATACCTGACGATTCAGACGATTCTGTCAAAATATTGGGATACGCTCGCTTTCGCCGTTTTCGTCTTGACCGTGTCGATTGTTCTTGCATATATCAAAAATAAATTTGTCTCGCGGATCATACGGGGAATACTCGTTTTATATGTCGTAACCAGAATTTACCGAAACGGAATTTTCAGCTAATCCTCAATTCGAAGACCATGCCCGGAAAACGATTAACGACTAAAATATCGGGAAACAATCCCCTTCTTTTGTTCTCGGCGCTCCTAACAGGATATAGCCCCATGATTCTGCTGAAACGATGGGACGTACTCGTTATGGGTATCGTCCTGGTTGCCTGGCTCGCATGTCCCGCAATCGTCAAAAACAAAATCGTCTTACGAATCATAAGGGGAACGTTCATCGTCCTCATAACGACAATCATCATCTGGAGAGACGAAATATTCAGTTAATCCACCCCGAATAATCATATGCGTTTTCTTTGGAAAACCGCCGGATAAACTATATCTTGGCAACCAAACCTAACACCTTTGAAACCCTACATACGCTTTACCTTCGCCTTTTTGTTATCCCTATCGGCAGGTACCGCGCTCGCCCAAACCAAAACGGGATCACTGCACGGCGTAGTGGTCGATTCGGCACAGCGTGTCCCGCTGATCGGAGCGACCGTAACCGTCGCTTCGCTTTTCGACACGGTCACCGTAATCACCGACAGGCAAGGAGCTTTCTCGATCGGACGAATACGCGATACGCTCGTCCGCACCCGAATCTCATACATCGGCTACCGGGATTTTTCGAGCCGGGTACGGATCGGGCCGAAAGGCACGCGGATGGATACGGTGGCGCTCGGAACGGCCGATTACCAGCTCGAAGCGGCCGTCGTACAGGGCGAACGCCCACTGATGGGGCAGCGCGGCGACACGCTGATTTACCACGCCGAAGCGATACGAGTGCTGCCCGGCGACGAGAGTATGCAGTTGGTGCTGCGGATGCCCGGCATGGAAGTCAAAGACGGAAAGATCACCGTGATGGGGAAAGTCGTCGAACGCACCTACGTCGACGGCAGGCCGCTGTTCGGAGAAAATTCCGAATCGGCGCTGCAATACCTCGAAGCCCGCGACGTGATCGATATCCAGGTATACGAAGAGCTGGTCGAAGAGGAAAAAATCAAGAACAACGCGAACGGGAAAAAACGCACGGTCATGAACCTCATAACCCGCAGCAAACCCGAAAAGAGCATCAACGTCCGCGTCGAGGGCGGCTACGGAACCGACCTGGACGAAGGGGCCGACGGTCGGCACGGAGAGCGTTACCGGGCCGGCGGGACATACCGCTATTTCTCGGAAAAACGAAGCATGGGCGTACGCGCAGGAACCAACAACAGCAGCCAGGGGTCGGGCTACAATAAAAACACCTACGCCTCGGCCGACTTTTCGAAGCGCTGGGGGAAAGAATTTTTCATCGACGGCAACTACAGCTACAACAACGATTTCAACCGCTCGCAGTCGATCTCCCGGCAGGTTTATTTTCCGACCGAGGATTACCAGTCGCGCACTTACGACGATACGTCCAGAACCGAAAACGGATCGCAGAACCACCACGTCTCGCTGCACATGCGCTACAATACGAAAAACGACTTTCTGTTTTTCGCCCCGAACGCCCGTTTCTCGCGCAGCGTCTCCCGGAGTTACCGCGGCGCGCTGAACATGCTCGACGGCGAAACGCTGAACCGGGTCGCCACCTCGCAACGCAGCGACGGCGACAGTTACAACATCTCCGAAAACCTGGCCTGGTCGCATGCGTTCAAAGAAGGGAAGCACGGATTCAACCTGTCCGCGGACGGCACGCTGAGCAAAAACAACGACGACGGCTGGCAGGTCGATTCGCTCTCTTCAACCAGCGACCGCACCTACTTGGAAAACACGGCCGAAGGCCACAACCGTTCCGTTTCGGGCGGCATCGGCTACTTCTACCGTTTCAAGGAAAAATACTCGGTCGGGGTCAATTATCACATTTCCTATGAAAACAGCCGGTCGAAACGGCTTGCCGTCGACCGTTTCACCGGGCAGGTCGACACCTCGCTGACCTACGACTACTCGCGCAACTATACGACCCAGAACTACACCTTCAACATCAGCCATTTCACCGAGAAGCTCTACTTCGCCGTCAATGCCGGATACCGGTCTTCCCGGCTCAACAAGGACGAAGCGTTCCCGGACGAACGGCGCGACCGGATCACGTTCCGCAGCTTCCAGCCTTCGGCGTCGCTGAACTATACGATCAGCCCGACGCGGCGCATCTACGTCAACTACTCGTCCAACGCGCAACAGCCCGGGGTCGAACAGCTCCGCAACGAACTGAACTACCAGAATCCGCTCAGTCTGTCGGGCGGCAATCCGGATCTGAAACAAAGCAACATGCACTCGGTATACATCGGATATACCGCCGCCAAAACCGAAAAATCGCGCACGTTCAGTCTCAACTTCAACGGTAGCGTCACCGCCCGCGAGATCGCCACCAAACAGGTATTCTTCACCGAAGACACGCCGCTGCCCGAATACAACGGCTACATCGCTCCGAAAGGCGCTACGCTGACCACGCCGGTCAACGTGAACGGCGCCGGATCGATGCGGCTCGGCGCCGGCTACTCGCTGCCGGTCAAAGCGCTCGACATCACGTTCAGCGCCAACGCCGGATGCGCTTACAGCCGGCGCCCCACCTATATCGGCGACGAGCTGAACTACACGAACAGCCTCTCTCCGAACCTCAGCCTCAGCTTGATCGGCAACAAATCCCTCGTCTACCAGTTTTCGCTGTACACCAATACGGCGTACAACCGCACGTCAAACTCCCGGAAATCGGACAACAACACGATCAACCAGACCGTAGCGACGAACCTGACCGTCAACATCGTCAAAAAGATATACGTCACGGCCAACTACAACTACTCGCTCTACCACAACTTCTCGTACGCCGACGGCGACGTGAACACGCACATCCTGAACCTAACGTTCGGCTGCAAGCTGTTCAAAAAACGACAGGGCGACATCAACATCACCGCCTACGACTTGCTGAACCGCACCGCCAACTTCTCGACCAGCATGTTGGCCGACTACATCAGTTACAACTGGACGCAACGCTCCGGACGCTATCTGATGTTGAACATCAGTTACAAATTCGACAAAACGGGAAAACTGAAAAAGAGAGATTAGCATCCGGAAACCGCCGGAACGGGAAAAACAAGAATTTGCTAAACTTTTTTAAAAACAACCGGAAATTTCGTACATTTGCAGCCTATTATTACGGACTTTTGCAATCAATCCACACCCTATGAGCATCTCTGAACTTAGCGAACAGGAACAGATCCGGCGCAACTCGCTGGCCGAACTGCGTAAACTGGGCATAGAGCCTTACCCGGCGGCCAAATACGAAGTGACGGCGACCGCCGCGCGGATCGCTGCGGAGTACGATCCCGACAAAGGAAATTTCCAGGAGGTTTCGATTGCCGGACGGATCATGTCGCGGCGGATCATGGGAAGCGCCTCGTTTTTCGAACTGCAGGACCACACCGGCCGGATTCAGGTGTACGTCAAACGCGACGACATCTGCAACGGCGATCCCGAATCCACGCTGTACAACAAGGTTTTCAAAAAACTGCTCGATATCGGCGACATCGTCGGCATCCGGGGATTCGCCTTCATTACGAAGACCGGAGAACTGTCGGTGCATTGCAAAGAACTCACGGTACTGAGCAAATCGTTGCGCCCGCTGCCGGTCGTCAAAGAAAAGGACGGGCAGGTATACGACGCCTTCAGCGATCCGGAACTGCGTTACCGCCAACGTTATGTCGACCTGATCGTCAATCCGCAGGTACGCGAAGTATTCCTCAAACGCAGCAAGATCGTCAACACGATGCGCACGTTTTTTAACGAGCAAGGATACGTGGAGGTCGAAACGCCGATCCTACAATCGATTCCGGGGGGAGCTTCGGCCCGTCCGTTCGTCACGCACCACAATGCGCTGGACATCCCGCTTTACCTACGGATCGCCAACGAGCTGTACCTGAAGAAACTGATCGTCGGCGGATTCGACGGCGTATACGAATTCGGCAAGGACTTCCGCAACGAAGGTATGGACCGTACGCACAATCCGGAGTTCACCGTAATGGAGATATACGTCGCGTACAAAGATTACATCTGGATGATGGGATTCGTCGAAGAGATGCTCGAACGCGTGGCAAAAGCGTTGCACGGCAAGACCGAAGTTATGATCGACGGTCATGAGATCAGTTTCGCCCGGCCGTTCCGCCGCGTTACGATGACCGATGCGATCCGCGAGAAAACCGGCTTCGACATCACCGGCAAGAGCGAAGGCGAGCTGCGCGAAGCCTGCAAAAAGCTGAACGTGGAAACCGACGAGACGATGGGCAAAGGCAAGCTGATCGACGCGATCTTCGGACAGTACTGCGAAGAAGATCTAATCCAGCCTACTTTCGTAACGGACTACCCGATCGATATGTCGCCGCTGTGTAAACGCCACCGCAACAACCCCGACCTGACCGAGCGGTTCGAGTTGTTCGTCAACGGCAAAGAACTGTGCAACGCTTATTCCGAGCTGAACGACCCGATCGACCAACTGGAACGCTTCCAGGAACAGTTGCGGCTCAGCGAAAAAGGCGACGACGAGGCGATGTTTATCGATATGGATTTCGTCCGAGCGCTCGAATACGGTATGCCGACCTGCTCGGGAATGGGAATAGGAATCGACCGACTGACGATGTTCATGACCGGACAGACGACGATTCAGGACGTGCTGTTCTTCCCGCAAATGCGGCCCGAAAAAGCGGCGCAGAAAGATCCGGAAGAGAAATACGCGGCGGCCGGCGTTCCGGCCGAATGGGTTCCGGTATTGCAGAAAATGGGCTTTTTGACCGTCGACGCACTGAAAAAACTGTCGGCAGGCAAGCTGTTCAACGACCTGTGCGGCTATAACAAGAAAAACAAGCTGGGACTGAAAAACCCGACTGCCGACGAAGTAAAAACGTGGGTGGAGTAACGGCAGTACCGATCAACGAAAAGACATCAAGGATTAAATACCGAAAAATTATGAGAAAGAAAGTAGTAGCAGGTAACTGGAAAATGAACACCACCCCTGCGGAAGGCGTAGAATTGTTGAAAGGCGTAGCCGCACTGAAAGGCGACGTTTGCTCGTGCGTGAACTTCATCGTAATTCCGCCGTTTACGCACCTGTCCGAGATCGTAAAGAACGCCAAAGGAACCGGCATCGCCGTCGGAGCGCAGAACTGCGCCGCCGAAGCCAAAGGCGCCTACACCGGCGAAGTTTCGGCTAAGATGATCGCTTCGCTGGGCGTGGAATACGTGATTCTCGGCCACAGCGAACGCCGCGAATATTACGGCGAAACCAGCGCTACGCTGAACAAGAAAATGGTTCAGGCCTACGAAAACAACCTGATCCCGATCTATTGCGTCGGCGAAAAACTCGAAGAACGCGAAAACGGCAAATATTTCGACGTGGTGCGCGCGCAGATCGAAGAAGTGGTTTTCAACCTGACCCCGGAACAGTTCTCGAAACTGATCATCGCTTACGAACCCGTATGGGCGATCGGAACCGGTAAAACAGCTACCGCGGAACAGGCTCAGGAAATCCATGCGTTCATCCGCAAGGTGTTGGCCGAAAAATTCGGCGACGCCGCAGCCAATACCGTGATCCTGTACGGCGGAAGCTGCAAACCGAGCAACGCTGCCGAACTTTTCGCCAAGGAAGACGTCGACGGCGGCCTGATCGGAGGCGCCGCTTTGGTAGCGTCCGACTTTATCGGCATCGGCAAAGGTTTTTCGAAATAATCTGTTACCGGATTTCAAACGAAGGGGCCGCGGTTTCGAAACCGCGGCCCCTTTGTTTTTCTGCGAAACTTGCTTATCTTAGCGCGGTAACTATTCTCATATCTGAATGGAAATTGTCATAATTATCGGGCTGATCCTTTTGAACGGCTTATTGTCGATGTCGGAAATCGCGATGGTGTCAGCCCGGAAATCCCGCCTCGAAGCGGACTCCAAAAAAGGCAGCCGGGCGGCGCGTACCGCCCTCAAATTAGCCAACAGCCCCGATACATTCTTGTCTACGATCCAGATCGGCATCACGCTGATCGGCATCTTGACGGGTCTCTATTCCGGCGAGGTGCTGGCGCAGAGTTTCGGCAAAGTGATCGCAACGATCGAGCCGCTGCGGACGCACGCGGTAGCCATCGCCCAGACGCTGATCGTTGCGATCGTCACTTACCTGACGCTGATCGTCGGGGAGCTCGTCCCGAAACGAATCGGGATGCAGGCTGCCGAAAAGGTCGCCAAACTGGTGGCGCGGCCGATGAACGTACTGTCGAAAATCGCGCTGCCATTCGTATGGCTGCTGTCAAAGAGCACTTCCGGCATGCTGCGCCTGCTCGGAATCAATACGCTGGGAGAAAGCAAAGTCACCGAAGACGAGATCAAAGCGATCATCCAGGAAGGAACCGTCGGCGGCGAGATCCAGGAAGTCGAACAGGACATCGTGGAACGCGTATTCAACCTCGGCGACCGCAACGTAGGGTCGATCATGACGCACCGCAGCGAACTGGTGTGGCTGAACATCGACGCCACGAACGACGAGATCGAACAAATCGTCAAAAACAACCTGTTCAACACCTATCCGGTGGCCGACCGGAATCTCGACTCGATCGCCGGCGTAGTGTACCTCAAAGACCTGTTCGGACGGTTGGACGAAGAGGGATTCTCGCTGTCGAAAGTGATTCGCCCGGCCCAATACATTCCGGAGAACCTGAGCGTTTACAATGCGCTCGAACTGATGCGGACGACCGGCGGACGCTACGGCATCGTCACCGACGAATTCGGCAGTATCGAAGGGATCGTAACGTTCAAAGACATCATCAAGGCGCTGGTAGGCTCGATGCCCGAAGCGGGCGAAGAACAGGACATCGTCGCCCGCGACGACGGCAGTTATCTGATCGACGGACAGATCCCGTTCTACGACTTCCTCGCGTTCTTCGACCAGGAGGAACTGTACAACGAATTCAATTACAACACGCTCAGCGGGCTGATCCTCGAAGAGCTGGAACATATCCCGCAAACCGGCGAAAAGCTTTCGTGGCGCAATTTCAACTTCGAGATCGTGGATATGGATGCGGCCCGAATCGACAAAGTCCTCGTATCCATGAAACCGGCTGCGAACGGCGAACCGGCATAACATAACGTCGGAATCGGAACAAGAAACCGGCAAAACAAGAAGCAGGGCGGAGAACCAAAATTTTCCGCCCCGCTTTTCAATACCGGAATAATTTACCTGCCCAGCGCTTTCAGACCGGCCATCATCCCCATGATCGACGAGAAGAAAATGATCCACATCGCGATCGCAATCGCGATCCAGATCAAAGACGCCTTACAGTAATTGGCTTTCGTCTTGTTAACCCCGCCGCCGAAAGCCCAGACGAACAGCATCACGATATTAACCAGCGGAATCGCGAGTATCAGCATGACCAACATCCATTCGCCCACCGAGACGACGGGCGTTTGTTCTGCGGGTTGTTGTTGCACCGGAACGTTCTGCACCGGATTTCCATGATCGTCCAATATTTCCATAGCATGAAGTTTTAAAGGGCTCGTTCAACCATCTTCTTGTTTTCTGAAATAACCTTATTCCTCCGTTTTCGAACCGGTCTCGGCGGAGTCCTTTTCCTCCTCCCCGAACCACCGTTCGAACGTTTCGTTGTACGGGGCACGGGCGATTCCGCGTTCCGTAACGATCGCCGTGATCAGGTTGGCCGGGGTCACGTCGAAAGCCGGATTGTAGACTTTGACATCGTCCGGAGCCATACGCCGGGCATACCACATGTCGGTCACCTCTTCCGATCCGCGCTCCTCGATGACGATCGCATTCCCGTCCGGACAGCGCCGGTCGATCGTCGACGTAGGCCCCAGCACGTAGAACAGAATCCCGTAATGCCGCGCCATGATCGCCAGTCCCGACGTACCGACCTTATTAGCCGTATCCCCGTTCATCGCGATCCGGTCGCAACCGACGATAACCGCCTGTACCCAGCCTTTCCGCATCACTACGGAAGCCATGTTATCGCATATCAGCGTGATATCGACTCCGGCGTAACGCAACTCGTAAGCGGTCAGGCGCGCGCCTTGTAGCAACGGACGCGTTTCGTCGGCATACACTTTGAAATTATAACCCTGCTGCTGCCCCAAATAGACCGGAGCCAAAGCCGTTCCGTATTCCGAAACCGCCAAATGACCGGCATTGCAGTGCGTCAGTATCCCCATTCCGGGACGCAACAGCGATAGAGCGTACACGCCGATCCGGTGACACGAGGCGGCATCTTCGTCCCGAATCGCCAGAGCTTCGCGCAGCATTTGCCGTTTAATCCTGGAAACGGGCAGTTCCCGGTTGCGTAGTACGCACCGTTCCATCCGCTCCAACGCTGCCGACAGATTCACCGCCGTCGGACGGGACGATTCGAAATAATCGCGGATTTCGACGAACCCCTTGTAAAAGTCATCGAACTTCCTTGCACGCAGTGATTTGCAACACACGTAAATCCCGTAAGCCGCCGTAATGCCGATCGCCGGCGCACCGCGAACCTTCAACCGGTGAATAGCGTCCCATACCGCTTCCTTCGTCGATAGCGACAGGTAAACTTTCTCACCGGGCAGGCTCGTCTGATCCAGAATGATAACGGCATTCGCCTCTACATCCAGCCGGACCGCCTGCAAATCGGTAAACAATTGTCCCATGATTCAGTTTTCAAGTCCTCACACAAAGTTATATTTTTTCGCTATAACCTGCAAACGCCGCAACGATTCTTCCTACCCGATACTTCAAAAAGACATTCGGACGCATATTTGCGTCCGAATATCCCATTCGATTCCCAGAGTACCGGATCAGACCTTGCCTTGAAGGTACCGGTCGATCGCTTTGGCGGCCCGACGACCCGCGCCCATGGCGAGAATCACCGTCGCCGCGCCGGTCACGGTGTCCCCGCCGGCAAAAATACCTTCGCGGGACGTCTGTCCCCGCTCGTCGTCAGCCACGATACAGCCGCGCCGGTTGGTCTCCAAACCGTGCGTGGTCGATGCGATTAGCGGGTTCGGCGAGGTCCCGAGCGCCATAATCACCACGTCGCATTCGATATCGAACTCCGAGCCCTCGATTTCGATCGGAGAACGGCGCCCCGACTGATCGGGTTCGCCGAGTTCCATCCGCACGCAGCGGATTCCCCGCACCCAGCCTTTGTCGTCGCCGAGTACCTCGACCGGATTGGTCAGCATCTGAAAAGCGATCCCTTCCTGTTTGGCGTGATGCACCTCTTCGACGCGCGCCGGAAGCTCCGTTTCGCTGCGGCGGTAGACGATATGTGCATCGGCGCCGAGACGGGCCGCCGTCCGAACGGCGTCCATCGCGACGTTACCGCCTCCGACCACCACGACCCGTTGGCCGACATAGATCGGCGTATCGTAACGATCGTCGTAAGCCTTCATCAGATTCGCCCGGGTCAAAAATTCGTTCGCCGAAACCACCCCGTTCAGGTTCTCGCCGGGAATACCCATAAAACGCGGCAGTCCCGCGCCCGACCCGATGAACACGGCCGAATAGCCTTCTTCGTCGAGCAGCGAATCGACCGTCACGGTACGTCCTACGATCACGTCGGTTTCGATCTCGACGCCCAGCTTCAATACGTTCTCGATCTCTTTGGCCACGACCTTTTCTTTCGGCAGGCGGAATTCGGGAATTCCGTATTGAAGCACGCCGCCGGCCTTATGCAGCGCTTCGAAAATCTTGACGCCGTATCCCATTTTAGCCAGGTCGGAAGCGCAGGCCAGACCGGCCGGGCCGCTGCCGACGACGGCCACTTTTTTACCGTTGGGCGCAGCCGTCGCAACCGCTTCGCCGCCGTTGGCAATGCTCCAGTCGCCGACGAAACGTTCCAGTTTGCCGATCGCGACCGGCTCGCCCTTGATACCGAGGATGCAGGAGCCTTCGCACTGGCTCTCCTGCGGGCATACGCGCCCGCACACCGACGGCAGCGAACTGTCCTGACCGATGATGCGCGCAGCTTCGGCGAAATCGCCCTTGACAACCTGCTCGATAAACTTCGGTATTTGCAACGAAACGGGGCAGTGCTCTACGCAACGCGGCTTTTTACAATCCAGACAACGGCTCGCTTCGAGCTGAGCCTCCTGAAGGTCGTAACCGTAACAAACCTCCTCGAAATTGGTGACCCGCACTTTCGGGTCCTGCTCCCGAACGGGAACACGGGGTATTTTATTTGCCATTTTTTATTCTGAAAACAATTGCTCCGGCCACGGCGGCCGGAATACCGTTCGATCGTCCGGGGAGACCTACCGGTCGAGCCCCACCTTGCAGACATGCCCTTCGGCACGCTCCTGCTCTATTTTCGCCTTACGGCTTTCGATGGTCTTGTACATGCCTTGACGGCGCATCGCTTCGTCGAAATCGACCTCGTGCCCGTCGAACTCCGGGCCGTCCACGCACGTGAAGCGCGTCTTGCCGCCGACCGTTACCCGGCAGGCCCCGCACATGCCCGTACCGTCGACCATCAGCGTATTCAGGCTGACGATCGTCTTCAGACCGTACTGCTTCGTTGTCTTGGCCACGAACTTCATCATAATCATCGGACCGATGGCGATCACTTCGTCATAGCGTTTCCCCTGCTTATCGATCAGGTCGCGCATCAGGTCGGTCACCATGCCGTGAAAACCGGCGCTACCGTCGTCGGTAGCGATATATACGTTTCCGGCAACCTGCTTCATCATGTCGACGAAAATCAGCGTATCCTTATTCTTGGCGCCGATAATCACATCGGCTTTGATCCCATGCTGCGAGAGCCATTTGACCTGCGGATAGACGGGGGCCGTCCCGACGCCGCCGGCGATGAACAGTATCTTCCGCGAACGCAGCGTTTCGATATCTTCGTGCACGAAATCCGACGGCCGGCCCAGCGGGCCCGCGAAATCGGCCAGTTCGTCGCCCGGATTCATAGCGCACAACTTCGTCGTCGAATAACCCACCGTCTGCGTTACGATGGTTACCCACCCCTCCGCCGCATCGTAATCGGCGATGGTCAGCGGGATACGTTCCCCCTTTTCGTCCAGTCGCAGGATGATGAACTGCCCCGGCTTTGCCGAACAGGCGACACGCGGAGCCGCAATGTCCATCCGGTAAATATTGGGCGCGAGCAACTCCTTTTTAATGATTTTATACATTTCTGTTTATTTGGTTTAGGTCTTTATCTTCCGATTTAAAAAATTTATTCCGCAATGTTCGCCGCCAGCCGGATTTCGCGCATCGGCCGCGACGGATCGTTGACGATCAATACGATATGATCCATCAGCTTCCCGGCGGGGGCGCCTTTCGTATTCAGCATAACGCTGAACGTGACGCTCTCGCCCGGAGTGATCTCCCGTTCGGGATCGAGCGTCGTGGACATGCGCTGTCCCAATTTCATATCGCGGAAAACAAGCGGTTCCTTCCCGTCGTTGGTCAGCGTAAAGTCGCGGCGCAGTTCCCCGGCCGCCTTTTGATTGCCGAAATGGTAATACTGGGACGAAAAAGCCGCTTTCGGAGCCTGCTCCAACTCGGCGGCCGTCAGCGACGAAAAATCGTCCGTAGCGATTCCGGTAGTCGAAAATTCGGTATCGGCGAGCTCGTCGTTCACCATCAGCGAAAAAGCGCCGGAAAGAACTCCCCACACGTCGCAGTCGCGCAAGTCGTAAGTGACCGTCAGAACGCCTTTCTGCTTCGGTTCGATCCGGGTGGCGGACAAAGCTACGTCCAGGTAGGGTTTCGTTTTCGGATAGACGACCGTCATGTTGAGCGGACGCTCCGTATCGTTATAGTATTCGATGGTTTTCGCTTTGATCGAACCGCGCGGCACATATCCCAGATTCACCGTACGGGTCGCCAGCCGCAGCGCGCCGGCCCGAACGGGGTACAACTCGCCGACCTCCTGCGGACGCGGGGTCACCTCGCCGGTAATGCTGATGACATTACGCCCCCCTCCGCTGCTTTGAATCGTGATGTCTTTGCGGAAAGCGCCCGGACGTCCCTCCGGGTTGTAGGCGATCCGGATCGTTCCGCGGCCTCCGGGACGTACCGGTTCCCGACTGTACTGCGGCGTCGTACAACCGCACGTCACCGTCACTTTTTCGATCACGACCGGCGATTTCCCTTTGTTCTCGAATTCGAACTCGTGCGACACCGCTCCGTCCGCCTCCCGGATCGTTCCGAAATTCCACACCTGCTGCGGAAATTCCAATACGGAATTTTGGGCGGGAAGCATTCCCGTCCACAAACAACCCAGCAATATCAACCCTATTTTCCAGCTTTTCATCGGTTCGGACGATCGGTGCGCAAAATTAAGCATTTCCCGCGAAATTCGCAATTCAGGCGCATAACGGACGTTACACCTCGAATCCGCACCGGATAAACATCCGTTTATCGGTTTCGATATCCGATCCGGTCGTAGTCAGCATATCTCCGACGATCAGCGCGCTCACGCCGCACTGCAACAACCGCTCTTCGAGATGCTTGATCCGCGTACGGCCGCCGGCCAGCCGGATAGCCGCTTCGGGATTGAGGATCCGCATGACGGCCACCGCCCGAACGATTTCCGAATCGGTCAGCGGCGGCGCCCCGGCAAGCCGCGTTCCGGGAATCGGATTCAACACGTTGACGGGAATCGAAACCGCCCCGGTCTGCCGCAGAGCGATGGCAAATTCGACGCGTTGCTCCTCGCTCTCGCCCATGCCGATGATCCCGCCGCTGCATATCTCCAGGCCGGCTTCCCGCGCCCACCCGATCGTCCGCAGCTTCTCGGCCACTGTATGCGTCGAGCAAAGTTTCGGAAAATAGGACGGGGCCGTTTCGAGGTTGCAGTGGTAACGCCGCACGCCGCTCTCTTTGAGCCGGCGCATTTGTTCCAGGTTCAGCAACCCGAGCGACGCGCAAAGCGAAACGGACACCTCGGAGCCGATCCGGCGATAGATCGCGCAGATCCGGTCGGTATCGGCATCGGAAAGCGTCCGACCGCTGGTTACCAGCGAAAAGCGCTTCACGCCCTTGCGTGCATTGCCGGCCGCCTCTTCGACCGCTTCCCTGGCTCCTACCAGCGGATAGACCTCGACTTCCGTTTTATGAAATTTCGACTGAGCGCACCACTTGCAGTCCTCGCTGCAACGGCCGCTGCGGGCGTTCATTATCGAACACATGTCGATCGTTTTCCCCTGATAGCGCGTGCGCAACGCATGAGCCAACGCGCACAGTTCCGTTTCCGGAGTCGTTCTCAGCAATTCCAGCGCTTCGTCGTATCCCAGACGATACCCCTGTTCGATTCTCTCTTTCAGACGACCGATCATTTCCATCCCATTTTATTTGCTTGTTATTTGCAAAGGTACTACATTTGATCTGAATTTTACGTTTCCCCTTTTATGAAAAAAGTATATTTCGTCACCGGCATCGACACCGATGCCGGCAAAAGCATCGTTACCGGAGTTCTCGCGCGCGATTGGGCCGGACGGGGCCGGCGCGTCGTCACCCAAAAATTCATCCAGACCGGCTGCCCCGGACTGTCGGAAGACATCGAAACCCACCGCCGGATCATGGGAACCGGGCTGTTGCCGGAAGACCTCGACGGCACGACCTGTCCGATCGTCTTCACCTACCCGGCTTCGCCGCACCTGGCGGCTGCGATCGATTCCCGCAGGATCGATCTGTCGCTGATCGGGAAATGCACCGAAAAACTGCTTGAAAAATACGACGTCGTCCTGCTCGAAGGAGCCGGCGGGCTATTCGTTCCGTTGGAAGGGCTGTACAATACGATCGATTACGTCGCCGAGCGTCGGCTGCCGGTCATACTGGTCACCTCGCCGCGACTCGGCAGCATCAACCATACGCTGCTGAGTCTCGAAGCGTGCCGCAACCGGAATATCGAAGTCGCCAAAGTGGTCTACAACCTCTATCCACCGACCGACGCGCCGATCACGGACGGCACGCGGGATTACCTGAAAACGTACCTGCGGGAGTTTCATCCGCAGGCCCGGTGGCTGGAGGTAAACGACCGGTACGAAGTATCGGAAGGAAGCCTTTGAACTGCGGTTCGTCCCGCGCACGAACAATACGAAAGGCTCCGGTTGCTGACCGGAGCCTTTTATTTACTGTCACAAACGGAAACCGCCTAAAGCAAATGCATCGAAACGGTCAAGCCGGCCACCACGATCGAAACCATACTCATCAGTTTGATCAGGATGTTCAGCGACGGGCCGGACGTATCCTTGAACGGATCGCCCACCGTATCGCCCACGACCGTAGCTTTATGGTTGTCGGAACCCTTGCCGCCGAAATTACCTTCCTCGATAAATTTCTTGGCATTGTCCCAAGCCCCGCCCGAATTGGCCATGAACACGGCCAGCACGAATCCGGCGCTCAGGCTGCCGATCAGCAGCCCCATCACCCCGGCCACGCCGAAAATGAAGCCGACCAGAATCGGAACGACGATCGCTATAATCGACGGGAACAGCATTTCGCGCTGGGCCCCTTTGGTCGAAATAGCGACGCAACGCGCATAATCCGGAGTCGCCTTGCCTTCGAGAATACCTTTGATTTCCCGGAACTGGCGGCGCACCTCCTCGACCATACTCTGCGCGGCGCGGCCGACGGCGTTCATCGTAAGTCCGCAAAACAGGAACGCCATCATCGCGCCGATAAAGGCGCCGACCAGCACGTTCGGATTCATCAGAGTCACCTGAAAATAGTCCATCATATCCAGGATATTGGCGTCGGCAATGGCTTTGGTCGTACCGTCGGCCAGTTGCAGGGTCGTCTCCCCGATGTGCTGCATCCCGATCTTGACCTCTTCGATATAGGAAGCCAGCAGCGCCAACGCCGTCAGCGCGGCCGAACCGATCGCGAACCCTTTACCGGTGGCGGCCGTCGTATTACCGAGCGCATCCAGCGCATCGGTGCGTTTGCGCACATCCGGATCGAGTCCGCTCATTTCGGCGTTACCGCCCGCATTGTCGGCGATCGGGCCGTAAGCGTCGGTCGCCAGCGTAATCCCGAGCGTAGAGAGCATCCCCACCGCCGCGATACCGATCCCATAAAGCCCTTTGCTGATGTTCTCGGCCGAAATCATGTGCTGCACGTCGAAATTGATCGCGCACAGGAAGGCGAGGATGATCGCTACCGCAATCGTGATTACCGGGATCGCCGTCGAGATCATACCCATTCCGATTCCGGAAATGATTACCGTCGCTGGTCCCGTTTCAGAGCTTTTGGCTATCTTCTGAGTCGGTTTATAAGAGTGGGAAGTATAATATTCGGTAGACTGCCCGATGATGATACCGGCCAGCAGGCCGACGATCACCGAAAACGAAATCCCGAGCCAGTTGTCGATCTGTAACACGTACAGTATCCCGAACGTACAGATAGCGATCAGCACCGAGCTGACGTTGACGCCGATGCCCAGCGCGCCGAGCAACTGTTTCATCGTAGCCCCCTCTTTCGTCCGCACGAGGAAAATACCGATCACCGACAACAGGATGCCCACCGCCGCGATCAACATCGGAGCCAGCACGGCCTGCATCTGCATACCGCTGCTCGCGAAGGCGGCTGCGCCCAGTGCGGCCGTCGCGAGAATCGAGCCGCAGTAACTTTCGTACAGGTCGGCGCCCATACCGGCCACGTCGCCCACGTTATCGCCTACGTTGTCGGCGATCGTAGCGGGGTTGCGCGGATCGTCTTCCGGAATCCCGGCTTCCACCTTACCGACCAGGTCGGCGCCCACGTCGGCCGCTTTGGTATAAATACCTCCTCCCACGCGGGCGAACAGCGCTTGCGTCGAAGCCCCCATCCCGAACGTCAGCATGGTCGTCGTGATGATCATCAGCTTTTGCGTCCCGGTGGCGTCGATGAAATGATTCAGGATCAGGTACCACACCGAAATATCCAACAGACCGAGTCCTACGACGACCAGTCCCATCACGGCTCCGCTGCGGAAAGCGACTTTCAGCCCCTTATTCAGCGATTGGCTGGCGGCATGGGCCGTACGCGCCGAAGCGAACGTCGCCGTGCGCATCCCGATAAAACCCGCCAGCCCGGAAAACAAGCCGCCGGTCAGGAACGCGAACGGCACCCACGGATTCTGCACACCGAGACCATAGGCAAGAAACGCAAAGAACAACACGAGGATCAGAAATACGATCGCAACCACCCGGTACTGCTGCCGGAGGTAGGCCATCGCCCCTTTACGGACGTGCGCGGCGATCTCTTTCATACGGGGAGTGCCTTCGCTCTCTTTCATCATCGAGCGGAAAAAGTGCCATGCGAAGCCCAACGCTATCAGCGAGGCGACCGGCACGAGCCAGAAAATAAGTGGTGTGTTACTCATAACGGTTAATAGTATTAGATTATCTGAATTTTTATGAAAATTTCCGATACTCTTCAGTCCGCCGTTTTTCAGACCCGTTACGCACCAAACCGTTTCGTCGAACGAACAAAATTGTTCAAAGTTAATAAACTATTTTAAGATAAACTATCTTTGCGGCAGATATTCAATCGAAAATATGCGCAAAATTTCAAATCAGGAATTGGGGCGTCCTTCGGCCGAAGCGTTCGCTGCAATGGAAAAATGTCCCGTCACGGTCGTGCTGGACGACGTGCGTAGCGGCAATAACACAGGCTCTTTCTTCCGCACCGGCGACGCTTTCGCCATCGAACGGCTCTGCCTGTGCGGGATCACCGGCACCCCGCCCGACCGGGAGATCCACAAGACCGCGCTGGGAGCCGAAACGACCGTAGAGTGGACGTATTTCCGGGATGCCGCGGATGCGGTGAACGAACTGAAAGCGCAGGGGTATACGATCCTGGCCGTCGAACAGGTCGAAGGCGCCGTCATGTTGGACGACTGGCGTTACAAGCCCGAAAAGCGCTATGCGTTGGTTTTCGGCAACGAGGTGAACGGGGTACGGCAGCAGGTAGTCGACTTGTGCGACGGAGCCATCGAGATCCCGCAGCGGGGAACCAAACATTCGCTGAACGTCTCGGTATCGGGCGGCGTGGTGCTGTGGGAAGTTTTCCGGCAATGGAGGGCATCGAAAGCGGCACAGTAACCGGCGGCGACACGGAAACGAAGTCCGTTCGAAAAAACGAAAAATCGTTGCCCGTTGCAAATTATAATTTTACATTTGCCCTGTCTAAACTGTGAAAATTATGTCGACAGATAATAAAACGCGGGTCGTGACCACCTACCGCCTGCAGGAGATGAAAAGCCGCGGGGAAAAAATAGCCATGTTGACCGCCTACGATTATTCGATGGCGCGGATCGTGGACAGCGCCGGCGTGGACGTGGTGCTGGTCGGCGATTCGGCCGCCAACGTAATGGCCGGTTACGAAACCACCGTGCCGATGTCGCTCGAACACATGATCTATCACGCCCGTAGCGTAACCCGGGCCGTCAAACGAGCGCTGGTCGTGGTGGACATGCCGTTCGGAACCTATCAGGGCAATTCGAAGGAAGCCCTCGCCTCGGCCGTTCGGATCATGAAGGAGTCCGAAGCCGACGCCATCAAACTGGAAGGGGGCGAAGAGATCCTTGAGTCGGTACAGCGCATCCTTTGCGCCGGAATTCCGGTCATGGGACACCTGGGACTTACCCCGCAGTCGATCCATAAATACGGCACCTACAGCGTCCGGGCCAAAGAGGAAGCCGAAGCCCGAAAGCTGATCCGCGACGCGCACCTGCTCGAAGCGGTCGGCTGCTTCGGAATCGTCCTCGAAAAAATCCCTGCGACGCTCGGCGCGCAGGTCGCCTCGGAACTGAAAATCCCGCTGATCGGCATCGGGGCCGGAAACGGCGTCGACGGACAAGTGCTGGTGATTCACGACATGCTGGGGATCAACAACGAATTTTCGCCGCGTTTCCTCCGCCGTTACGCCAACCTGTATTCGGTTATGACGGACGGGGTGAGCCGTTACGTGTCGGACGTCAAAAGCGGCGATTTCCCGAACGAAAAGGAGCAGTACTGATCGTTCCATCCATTCCCGCCGCATAGATCAAACGGCGCGTTTTTATGCAAAGCCACGATCGAAACGATCGTGGCTTTATCGTTGCGTCCCCCTCACAAGACATCAAGACATTTTCTATCATTTTTGTAACTTTTACGAGCGTACTCCGTTATAATAAATAAATTTGACAGTGTAACTTACACATTCATACAGACAAAAGCCCGAAGTCCGTATCGACAAAACCTCGGAAAGACAGCGAATGCCGGATTCGCTTTCCGACGTGAAACCAGATGATGAAAAAAACTGCCAGACAAAAAACGCTGCCGTTTATTATTTTGCCGCTCGTAGCACTCCTTGCCACGAGGTGCGCCAAAGACGACTGTCCGTCCGACAAAAAACCGGGCAAAACCGAAATCTTCATTCGCGCCGCTCAGGAAACGGCCTCTTTCGCACCCCCGGAACAGGAAAGTCATTCGAAAACGATCATCGGCGGCGACAATCTCGATAAAGTATACTGGTCGGAACTGGATGCGATCCAGGTCTACTGGCGGCCGGCGGGAAGCGACGAAGCGCTGAACGGACAGACGTTCGAATGTTTCCGTCCCTACCCGTGGGGAGCGTTGTTTTCCACGCAGATGTCCGACCTCGAAGCCGGCGACTATACCTATTACGCCGCCTATCCCGCGCCGGAGTCCGTGGACGGCACCCGGGCGACCTATACGCTGCCCGCCGTGCAGGACGGAACCTACGACATGCGCGATTACGACATCAAAGATCAAACCTCGCACGGCGCTTATAAAGGAAACTGCGATTTCATGCTGGCCCGTCCGGTAACCGCAGCGGCGCTGACGGCCGGGAGCGAAACCCTGGCGATGCACTTCATTCACCAGTGCCACGTCATGCGAGTACAGGTTCCGGTCGGCCGCAACCAATGGGGCGAACGGGTGAGCCGGCTGAGAGTCGAATTTCCCGCAGCCGTAGTGGGAAGAATGACGATGGATCTGGCCGACCCGACCGCTGCGCCGCAGCTGACCGAAGGCGGCAACACGGTCATCGCCGAACTGAAAAATCCGCTGACCGAATCGACCGAGGATAATCCGGACGGAAATTACGTATGGCTATTCCTGTGTCCGGGCAACATCAGCGGCGACGTCCGTTTCACGGCTTACGACGAGAACGGTTACCAGTCGGGAAGCCTCAGCGTGCCGATCGACAGAACGCTGGAAGCCGGACGGATCACGCCGGTCACGCTGACGGTTCCGGACGAACTGCCGGTCACGTGGCTCGACTTCTCGATCACGGGCAACAATCTCGGCGAAGAACCGAATTCTTTCACCGTAACGGCCCCGGACGGGGCGACGTTCCGCAACGGAACGAACAAACAGTCGTTCACGGTCAATGCGGAGAATAAATACATGCTCGGTTTCTACAACGAAGTGGACGGCCGGGCCAACGGCGACCTGATCCGCAACGGCGGTTTATCTTTTTCATACGATTCGGAACATGCCATCGTAACTTCACACAAGGCCGTCGATTTCACAGCGGAAGCCCACACTGAAATCAGCCTGACCGTACCGTATCTGTTTTATGAAGACTTCGGCGGAGCGGGCGGAAGCGACAGGAACAACAACACGGAAGACTTGGGAAAATACAACCTTACAGGCTGGTCGGCTTCCCGGTTCGGAATCCAGGCCAACACCTCGGCCATGATATTCGGTTACCTGGGATCATCCATTGTGACGGATCCCGACAAAGGAGACAATCACCGGGGGCGGATCGACACTCCCCACCTGACCGGTCTCAAGGAAGGCGCGAATGTCTCTTTGCTCGTTTCATACGACGTGGGAGGAACGAAAAAAAACGGAAACACAATACTGAATAAAACAACCGTCATGTATTCCAAATACGACTTCGGCACCGACACCAAGACGGGAACGATCAAAGGGGACGGCAATGCGATCGAGAACATATTTCTGACCGAAGAACCCGGTACGAACGGCAGTTATACGAATCTGCCTGTTCACAGGAACATCACCGTAACCGGATGCACCAACAAACACCGCCTATCGTGGAGAGCTTCATTTCGGGTAGACGGGCAAGGCTTATCCACGATAACAGCAGGCGATACCTACGTTTACATAGACAATATACGGGTTTCCATAAAATAACAGAACCAAACCAGCTAGGATAATGAAAAAAAGCAAACTTTTAACGATCCTGACCATAACGGCAATATGGGCCTCCGGCTGTTCGAAAGACGTCGGGTCCGGTCCGCAGGCGACAGGAAACGGCTCGGTCGGTTTCTACTGCACGATTTCACCGGCGGTAGACATCGCGGAAACCAGCAAAGCAGATACCCGGACGCTGCCCGCCGAATATATCCCGGGTACGGAAAACCTGCGGCTGGAAATTTCGAGCGGCATCGGCACCGTCGCTTCGTACGACGTAATGTCCGACTACGACCAGCCGTTGCTACAGGCGGGCGACTATCAGGCCGATTTTTCTTACGGAAATCCGGATACCGAAGGAGAAAACGCCGGTTGCTTCAAGGGAACCAAACAATTTACCGTCGTGGCGCGCAAGACCACGACCGAGCAGGTTTCGCTGTCGCTGGTCAACTCGGTCTATTCGCTGAGCTGTTCCGAATGGTTCAGGCAATATTATACCGATTACGACCTGACCGTCCGCACCGAATCGGGCTTCCGGTCGGGCTTTTCCGGATCGACCGCAAAACCGCTTACCGGCACGCTCCCCGTTTTCGTGAAAGCGGCCACCAAACTCTTCCTGAGCGGTTCGGCGACGAAAACCAACGGCGTGAAAGTAGAATTCCCCGAAACGGAAATCGGCACGACCGCGGCCCGGACATGGCATACGATCCTGCTCGACGCAGGGGCGGTGGGACAGGCGAGCATCACCGTTTCGCTCGACGACTCCCCGATCGAAATCAAAGAGGTGGACGTGGAACTGAACCCCGACGCCTGACCGAAAACGAAACAATAAAAAACTGACACGATATGAAAACCTTTACCTTAGTAACGCTGACGGCAATGACGCTGATGCTGTCCGGCTGCAAGGACGAATCGGTCGATTTCGGCGGCAACGGCGACGGAGGCGACCCGCAGACGGAAACGGGCTATCTGGTCATGTCCGCGATGAGCGTTACGGTGGCGGACGATGCCGAAGTAATCCCCTACTCCAACGGCACGAAAGCGGCGATGACCCGTGCAGCGGGTTCCGTTTCGGAAGCCCCCGACAACTACAAGGTGAGCATCCGCAACGCCAAAACCGGCGAACAGACGAACCACGCCTATGCAGACCTCAAAAAAGCGGAAAACCAGCGTATGCCGCTGACACCGGGCTCCTACACAGTCTCCGCCGAATCGCCGGATTACGCCGACTACATGGCCGGCACGACCTATGCCGACTGGGAAAAACCGGTTTACGCCGGTTCGGTGACCAAAAGCGTGATCAAAAACAACGAAACGACGGTCGACGATCTGGTCTGCACGCTGGCGAACATCCGCACGACGGTAACTCTCACGCAGGATCTCCAGAAGTTGTTCATGTCCGACGCCGATGCAGAAGCCGCGGGTAAAGAGAAGCTGGCGGTCACGTTGTCGATCGGCGACAACGCGCTGGTTTTCGACCGCGAGGCGGCCAACGCCGGCAAAGCGGGCTATTTCAAGGCGGTCGAAACGGCGAATACGCTGAAAATCCTGTTATCCGGCCAATATAACAAAGCGCCCGGCGACGCGACGCCCGAATACGTGACGGTCAACTGGTCGAAAGAGATCACCAACTGCAAGGCCGGACAATGGCGCAAAATCACCATCAACGTACTGAACGCCAACGAAGGGAACGTGCAATTCCAGATCACCGTCGAAAACTGGGTGTACGACCAGAAGATCGACGTCGACGTGATGCGACTGTACGCCTTCGCCGAGGAGACGATCCCGGACGAAGATATCTCCGACGAAGGATCGCCGGTTGTGACGCTCGACGGCAAGGACATCGCGCAGGGGTACACCATTTCCGGGTCGATGTACGACGAGCTGCTCGGCAAATGGACGGAAAACCTGAAAGCCGTCGTTACGCCGGAAGACGGCGCGACCGTCAAATCGGTCAACCTCGTCTTCGAGTCGGACAACGCCGACTTCCTGGCCGCCGTCGATGCCGCAGGATACAAGAACCGCACCGTACCCCTGTGGCCCGAGAACGAAGCGAACGCGCCGTATGTCGTGATGAAAGAGGCCTCTACCTCCGTACTGACGGCCACCGTGAAAGACGCCGGCATGTCGGGCTTCTATCAATACGAAGGAACGCATACCGCAAAATTCGTGACCGTCGATTCGAAGGGCCGCACTTCCTACACGAAACTGAATATCCGCGTGACCGAAAGCGGTTCCACCGAATCGGGACCGGGCATCGTATGGACAAACAAAAGCGGTTCGAAGACCTACGACTTCGACACCCGTTACAACCACATCGGCATGGAGATCCTGATCGGAGTGACCTCGCAAACCGGATTTACCGGATTCACGGTGGACATCATCAGCGAAAACGTACTTCCGGCCAGCGAACTGGAAAGCGTAGGCCTGGCTTCGCATCTCGACCTGATCAATCCGGGAGAATTCCAGTCCAAACTGGAAGGATTCGGATTCCCGACCGGAGCGGCCGTGTCCGGACAGAAAACGTTATCGTTCGACATCTCCGGATTTATGGATCTGCTGTCGCTGCTGAACAAGGAAGGCAACTGCGACTTCCGTCTGACGGTCACCGATGCGTCGGGCACCAATACGAAGACTATCCGACTGTATGTAACGAAAAATTAACCGGACAACGATACGAAGATGAAAAAACATATCAATCCCGTCATCGCGTTGATTTCCTGCCTGGCGCTGGCGCTGGCATCGTGCGGTAAAAGCGATGCCGACGGCAGCCTGCCGACAAACGGACAGGGAATGCTGCAACTGAGTTTCGATATTCCCGGATACGGGGGACAATCCAAAGCCGCCGAATACGACGCACTGGCCATCAGCACGCTGCGGCTGTACAAAGTCGAACCGGACGGCCAGGGTAGCGCGACCGAAAGTCTGATCCGCAAATACAAACCCGCCACCGACGTGCCCGCCAACCTTTACCTGGCCGCCGGGAAATACAAGGTAACCGTCGAAGCGGGCGACAACAGCGAAGCCTCCTTCACGCACAAGAGTTACGCCGGAGCGTCCGAGTTCGACCTGGCGGCGCACGAGACGAAGATCGTCCCGGTGGTATGCAAGGTGACGAACATCGTGGTACGTGCCGTATTCGATGCGACCATCACGCAGAAATTCGACAAAAGCCGCCGGCTTTACGTCTGCGCATCCGACGAATTTTCGCGGACGGACGCTGAAAACAACCTGGTTCCGACGCTGGAATATACGGAGGACACGGTAGGCTATTTCCTGTTGCCCGAAGGGACGCAGAACCTGAGCTGGGGATTTTTCGGCGAAAGTTCCGACCCGGAGATCGACAAGAACGGCACGAAAACCGGAAAAATCCAACTGCCGCAGCAAGGTATGCAGTACACGCTGACGCTCAAATATTCGAAAACCCCGGACGGTTACCTGACCGTGAACGTCAAAGTGCGGGAGTATGAGAGCGCGCACGACGACAGCTTCACGTTCAGCCCGCAACCGACGCTGACCGGGGACGGATTCCCGATCGGAAACGTTACGGGATACTATCTCGACCCGGTGAAGTTCAAAATCGCTTCGATCAACCCGCTCTCGTCGCTGAAAATGACGGCCGGGGGGCAGCAGTACGACGTCGTGGCCGGGGGCGCAGCAGTAGACGGAATCGCAGCGGAGGGAATCGCCTTCAAAAAAATCGACGAATACAACAGTTCGCTGTCGCTCGACGGCACTTTCTTCGCGAAACTGACCAGCGGCGTCAATGAACTGAGTTTCCTGATGACCGATACGGACAACAGCGAAGGCAAAGCCACGGCGCGCGTCGCGGTAGCCGGTGCGACGGGAGCTTCGTCGACCGACTTGTGGTTCGGCACGGCGAACCTGAACGCCATCGTCACCAACCCCTCGGGCACGGATATCAAGATACGTTACCGGATCGCCGGCACCGACGCCTGGACGGAACTGAACGCATCGAAAGGCGCGGACGGGTACACTTATACGGCCCAAGCGACCGATTTCAAAGCCGGCCGCACTTACGAATGCCAGTTGCTCGAAAACGGAGCCGAGAACGGAGCCGTGCGGAGCGTCAACACCGAAGCCGGCATCCAACTGCCGAACGCAGGATTCGAGGAGTGGCAGAAGTCCGGCAAGGCGTGGTATCCCTATGCCAGCGGCGGAACCGAATTCTGGGGTACGGGCAACCCGGGCGCCACTTCGCTCGGCGACAAATTCAATCTCACTACCGGCGAAGCCGACCCCCGACCGGGATCTTCCGGAACGACTTGCGCCAAACTGCAAACGCAATTCCCGAACATGGCGGGCATCGGTAAACTGGCCGCCGGGAATATTTTCGTCGGCTCTTTCGGCGCAGTGTCGGGCATGGGCGGAACCGTCAACATGGGACGTCCTTTTACGTTCAACGCAAAGCCGACCGGACTCAGAGTATGGTACAAATGCAACGTCGGCAGCGGCGACAAGGGGCGGATCTTCGTCTGCCTGATCCGGATGACCAAAGCCGGAGCCACCTGCCACGTGGTGAACACGAACGATGCCGACGAAACGGCCTTCTCGCCCTCGGACGAATTCCTCTATACCCAAAAGTCGGACGCTTCGACGCTGGAAGGCCACATCCTCGGTTACGGCGACCTGATGATCGAATCGTCGGTAGCGCAGTGGACCGAAGTGACCATCCCGATCAACTACCGCGAACAGTACAATTCCGAAAAACCAAACGTTCTGATGGTAACGGCGTCGGCCAGTTACCGGGGCGACTATTTCGAGGGAAGCACCGACAGTAATCTGTTTCTGGACGATGTCGAATTTATCTATTAAATCATAGCATGAAAGGCGGAATTTTCACCCTGATCCTGCTATGTTTGTCCTGCCCGGGGCGGATGCTGGCGCAAGAGTCGCCGGCATCCGCTCCGGCGGCGTATGAGACCGCGGATAGGACTTCCGGGCAGCCGTTGAAAAAAGAACGCGGGCTCATCAGCCTATCCAACACGTTCGTTCCCAAAGGACAGTGGGTCGCCGGAATGACCGCTTCCTTTTCGACGCACTCGAACAAAGACTACACGTTCGTCGTGATCGAAGGAATCAACTCGGAAGGGCATACCGTGAAGATCGCCCCGGTACTGGCCTACGCCGTAGCGAACAATATGGCCCTCGGCGCCCGGTTCACCTACTCGCGCACCTACTTGCGGATCGACAGCGGCAGCATCCAGCTCGGCGACGACGACACCGGCATCGACCTGAAAGCAGATTCGTACTACTCGCTGAAGCATGTCTACGAAGGGGCGCTGATTTGGCGGCAGTATATCCCGCTGGGCAACAACAAGCGTTTCGCACTGTTCAACGAGATGCAGTTCGCCATCGGCGGCTCGCAGGCCAAGTTCGCATCCGGTTCTCCGGTAAAGGGAACTTACGAAACGGGGTTGTTGCTGTCGCTGGGTATTTCGCCCGGGCTGGTCGCATTCGCCACCAACAACATGGCCTTCGAGGTCAACGTGGGCGTCATGGGGATCAGTTACAGCAGCATCAAGCAGGTGCACAACCAGGTAACCGTCGGTAAACGGTCGAGCAGCATGATGAATTTCAAGGTCAATATTTTCTCCATCGGCCTCGGGGTGGCGTTCTATCTTTAATTCGGCAGACACGATGAAAAAACGAATCCTTTTTCTCAGCATACTGGCCGGACTCGGCGCCGTTTGGTCGCCCGCGGCAGCGGCTTCCCCCGAAACGCCCGCAGCCGAAAACGATACGGTCGCCTTGTCCCCCGTCCCGCAGGCCGGGTTGCAGCCCGCAGAATCCGCAACGGCCCAAACCAAACCGTTTTTACCCACCCGTCGTCGCATCGACCGGGAGATCAACAAAATCAAGTTCGTCTACAAAGGCGAGATGGCGGCCGGTATCACCGTTTCGTACGGCACCCTGTCGAGCGACGATACCGACTACATGCTGATCCTCGACGGGATCAACCTCAGCGGCAGCATCTTTACGGTCAACCCGTCGTTCGGCTACTTCATCAAAGACAACCTGAGCGTCGGCGCCCGTTTCGGCTATACGCAGATGGAAGGCAATCTGGGAAGCGCCACGCTCGACCTGGGCGAAGTCAACGACGTGAACATGTCTTTCGCAAACGTCAGCCTCAAGAGCCACTCCGCTTCCTACGGGGCGTTCCTACGTTCGTACGCCGGGATCGATGCCAAAGGCCATTTCGGGTTCTTCGCCGAACTGGAGTTCGCGGTCAAGACCGGTTCAACGAGCCTGGCCTACGAATCCGACGGAAAGATGAAATACACCAACAGCGACAACCTGCAGTTCCGCTTTTCGTTCAATCCCGGCGTGGCCGTCTATATTTTTCCCAACGTGTGCGGCACGCTCTCGTTCGGACTCGGAGGAATCCAGTTCAACAAAGTGACGCAGAAAGACCCCGAAGGAAACGTCGTCGGAACCCGCCACGCCTCGAAAATGCTTTTCCGCCTGAACTTGGCCAACATCCGGATCGGGCTGAACATACACCTGTAAACGATACCATGATGAACATTCGACGCTACTGTATCCTGTTACTGACGCTGACGCTGGGGGCCTGTATCCGCAACGACATCCCGTATCCGGTCGTATCCATCGACATCCTGTCGGTACAGGGCGAGGGCTTCACCTGCGAAAGTTCCGACATCGACACCAAAAACCGGATCGTCACCCTGCACCTGGACGAGACGACCGACATCAGCCGGGTTCCGATCAGCGAAATAACGATTACCGAGGGAGGACGTTCGTCGATTCCGCTGTCGGGCGAATTCGACCTGCGGGCCGACCTGTCCGTCGTTCTGTCGCTCTACCAGGACTACGACTGGACACTGCGGGCCGACCAACCGATCGAACGCTTTTTCACGGTCGAGTCGCAGATCGGCGCCGCCGAATTCGACCCCGACAAACGAATCGCCCGCGCGTACGTCCCTACCGGAACCGACATGCAGCACATCCGGATCACCCGACTCAAACTCGGCCCGAAAGACATCACGACCATGACCCCCGCGGCCGAAGAACTGACTTCGTTCGAAACGTTCCGGTCGGTAGAAATCAAATACCACGACTTCACCGAACAATGGATGTTGTACGTCGTTCCGACCGAAGTGACCGTGCAGTTCACGCAGACCGACGCCTGGTCGCGGATCATCTGGCTCTATGCCGAAGGACGCAGCGGCGCGGCGCTCGGATTCCGTTACCGCAAACAAGGCGACGCTCAGTGGATCGAAGTGCCCTCCGACAAGATCCAGGTGTCGGGCGGGGCGTTCCATACCCGCATCGCCGGGCTGGAACCCGAAACGGCCTACGAAGTGGTGGCCGTTTCGGACGACGACCTCTCGCCGGTAACGACGCTGACGACCGATCCCGAAGCCGTACTGACCGGCGGAGGGTTCGAAGAATGGTGCACGGAAAAAGACATCGTCTACCCGGGTCCGACCAGGGACGGGGCCTACTGGGGCACGGGCAATACGGGCGCCGCCATTGCCGGCACGACGCTGACCGACAAAGTCGCCGAAACGCGGCCGGGCAGCCCGGGGCAATACGCCGCCCGGCTCGAATCGAAACTCGTCGGCATCGCCGGAGTAGGCAAGCTGGCCGCCGGCAACCTGTTCGTAGGCAAGTATATAGGCACCAGGGGCACGAACGGCATCGTCGGCTTCGGCCGCCCGTTCACGCTGCGGCCCACCGCACTGCACGGATGGGTAAAATATACCTGCGGAAACATCACCGACGTCGGCACGACCCAGCCCCCGGGAATGACCATCGCCAAAGGCGATCCCGACAACGGAATCATTTATTTCGCGCTGGGCACGTGGACTCCCCAGGAATACGGCGTCTGCGAGAAAGAGGACGGCGATCCGCTGGTCGGTACCGACGAGATACCGATCTGCATCGACACGCGGGACAAAAACACCTTCTTCAACCCGAACAGCCCGGCGGTAGTCGCTTACGGAGAACTGGTATTCCCGCAATCCACCGAAGGCTGGCAGGAGTTCACGATCAAACTGGAATACAACGCGACGAACATCGTTCCGACCCACCTCGTACTGGTATGCTCGGCCTCAAGATACGGGGACTACTTCACCGGTAGCCGCGACAGTAAAATGTGGGTCGACGATTTCGAACTGATTTACGACGAATAACGGACGGCGGGCAGTTGCGTCCGGCGAAAAATGCCGGGAAAATAAGGCTTACGGAATATCCCGTAAGCCTTATTTTATAATCCGCCCGCCATTATCGCAATTTCTGCATAAAACTATTTGGTAAAACCAAATTATATAAATAACTTTATAAAACGAAGACATCATTAAAAAACCGCGCCGGCATGACAAAGCGACTTTTTTTCAAAAGTATTTTATTGATCGCCATATCGTGGACGACGACGACGCTTTGCGCGAAAGGGGAAAAATCTTCGGCCGCGGACAGTCTGCCGCGCCTGACGGCACGGATCGACTCCTTCTTCGAAAGGCAGCGGTCGGCGCACATGGAAAAACTGTGGCTGCACCTCGACAAGCCCTATTATGCCGCAGGCGACGAAATGTGGTTCAAAGCGTACCTCGTCGACGCCGTGAACCACTGTAGCGACACCTTGTCGAACTTTATCTACGTCGACCTGATCGGCCGGAAAGGAGAAATCGTATTTTCAAAAAAAATCAAACGCGACCGGTACGGATTTACCAATAATTTCATAATTCCGGCAACATTTCCGACAGGAGACTATACTCTTAGAGCATACACCGGATGGATGCTGAATTTCGATCCGGCATTTTTCTTTCAAAAAAACATCCCGATCGGAAACCCGATTGCAGACCAGATCGACGCGGAAATCAGCTATACCGATCTGAGCGCAGCAAAAAAACAGGCCGTCGTACGATTCCGTGACGAAAACGACAGGCCGTATTCCGACATAAACATCCAGTTCAAAATCTTCGATAGGAACGGGAAGCGTCTCTCTTCGGGACAGCAAAGAAGTTCCGCCACAGGCTCCATTTTCGCCGAACTGCCCGTAATCTCGGCCTGCGAGGGCGGCCGTATAGATCTGGAGATTGACAACGACCGGATGTATTACAAACGCACGTTTTTCTTTCCAGGCAGTTTTTCCCCTTTCGGCATACAGTTTTTTCCCGAAGGCGGGGATCTCATCGCAGGACAACCGCAACGGATTGCTTTTAAGGGAGAAAGTTCGGACGGCTCTCCGATATCGTTCAGCGGAACCGTATTCGGCAGCAACGGCGACACCGTTGCAAGAATCGTAAGCGAGCACGACGGAATGGGCGTATTCACGATGTCGCCCCAAAGCGGACAAGACTACCGGGCCGAAGTGACCGCTTCGGACGGAAGAAAATTGCGGACGCAATTACCCACCGTAAAAGAGGATGGATATGCCATCGTCGTCTCCCAGTCCCCTCGGGAAATACGATACAAGATCGCCGCCGCTCCCGGATCGACATGCGATTCGATGATTCTCGTGACTCACGTACGCGGAATCTGCACGGCAATCGTATCCGTCGATTCCGGGAATCTCATCGGAGGATGGCCGACCGATTCTCTTCCAGAAGGAATCCTGCACCTGATTCTGCTCGACGCCCGGGGAAAGCCCCGCAGCGAACGACTCGTTTTCGTCTCTCATCCCCACCAGAGGGAAGTATGGTCGATCGCTCCTGATAAACCGAAATACGGACGCAGGGAACAGGTTCACGTCCGGATCGCGCTTACCGATGCCAACGCGATTCCGCTCGAAGCAGACTGTTCCGTCAGCGTCACCGACAGCAATTCCGTAAAACCGGACTCCCTTTCCGACAACATCCGGTCGAACCTGCTACTGAGTTCCGACCTCAAAGGACACGTCGAGAACCCGGGATATTACTTCTTAAACGACGCTCCGGATACCCGACGCCGGCTGGATATGGTCATGATGACCAACGGATGGAGAAGATTCGACCTGAACAAAATCAACGACACCGCCCGGTTCCGGCCGACGCAACCCGTAGAGCGGGACTTGTTCATCAGCGGGCACGTCAAATGGATCGTAGGGATGAAAGCCAAAAACGCCCCGGTCATAGCCGTATCGTCGGGAAAAAACGGAATCATTTCACAATCCGTAAAAACGGACAAAAAAGGCGATTTCCGTATCGGAGGACTCGAATTCCACGACACGGCAAAATTTTTCGTCTATTCGCAAACGGCAAAAGGAAAACCCATGCAGGGAATAGAAATCGACAGCTACTATTCTCGGCCCGGATTCGAAAGGATGCATCCGTTTACGGAACGCACTTCCGAACAAAAAAAGGAACAGGAAATCTACCTGGAAAATGCGAAAGAAAAATACTATATCGAAGGCGGCAAGAAAATCTATTACCTCAAAGGAGCCGTCGTGCGGGGAATCGACAAAAGACGCCCCAGAATATCGGTACAGGGTACCCTGTACGACTCTGCGAGATTATCCATGTTCAAACCCATCCCGTTGCCGCATTTCATGGCCAGAACCTTTCAGATGAATACGCGAACAGGGATGAGAAGCCCGACCTTTTATTCGCAATACAACGGATTTACGACCCGGGATGCCTCTTATGTAAAAATCGACCATAACGGGCAGGCTCTGGTCGTAGAGGCGGTACTCAAACCAGAAGCGGAATTGCAGCGAAGGGCGCGGGCCGTCGGAGCGGAAATCTGTAAAATGGCCGGTTATGCCGAAAGCGTACAATTCTATTGCCCGATTTACAGCCTGCCTCAAATGCGGGAAAGCGAAAAACCGGACGTCCGGACAACCGTTTATTGGAATCCCACCCTGAAAATCGGCTCCGACGGCACGGGCGATATCTATTTTTATACGGACGACAACGACTCGCCCCGGTACGACATCGCGATCGAAGGCGTCACCCGGGACGGAAAACCCTGTAAGTATTGGGGCCGCCTGCAATGACCTTACACCCGAAACGAAGCGGAAACCGAAAAAACGAATTCAGTTTCCGCTTCCTGATCCCGGATAGCGGCGGTGCCTCGAATACGGAACCGGATTTTTGTACCGCACCCGCGCAACGACCGTCAGCAACACAAAAACAACGACAACCGCCACCGTGACGGTCAGCGCAGAGCCGAAAGCGAATGCCCCCGCATAGCTGTGCATGCCACCGAGAAAATAATTCACCCCGAAGTAAGTCATCAGCACCGCCCCGAACGCCCACAGACAGTAAGCGTGAAAAAACAGCGGATCACGAAACCGGACAATGCTCCGTCCATGCAACGGCAAGGCATACAGCATCAGCGTAACGAGCGCCCACACCTCTTTCGGATCCCAACCCCAGTAACGGCCCCACGACGCATTCGCCCATACGGCTCCGATAAAAATACCGGCGACCAGCAGGAAAACGGCCGGATAAAGCAACAACCGTCCGGTCAGTTGCAACCTGCACAGCAGAACCGTTCGTTTCGCCGCAGCATCCGAACGGACGACGGACGCAAAGATCAGCGCGGCCGTCCCGTTCAACATAATCAATCCGAACAGCGCATAGGACGCCATGATCAGCGACACGTGCAGGCTGAGCCAAGGCGAACGGAGCACCGGCACGAGCGGCGTGATCTGCGGGTTGGTCATCCCGAGCCATGCCACCAGCAGCGCAAATCCCGACAACAACAACCCCGAAGCCGTCACGATCGGGAAACGCCGCCGGAGTCCGAGCGCAATCAGCAGTACGCACCAGGCGACGAACAGCATCGTCTCGTATCCGTTGCTCAGCGGCAGGTGTCCGGCCGTATAGCCCCGCAGCGCGAGCGTTGCGGTCAGCGCCACTGCCGACAGAATCAGCGGAACGAGAAATATCTTTTCGACCCATCGTCGCCGCCTTCCGGCAGCAAGGCTCCACACGAAACGAACGAACGCCAGCAGGCCGAAACAAAGGTTGATTCTGCAAAGCAGCGAAACCGGATCGAACCGGTTATACCACAACTCGGCGCGAAGCCGCGCGTCCGGCAGAAACCGTTCGCCGCCCCGTTCCCGCTGAAAAGCGTCCGTTTTGTCGATCAATTTCCGGATGTCGGCATCACGACCGCTTTGCACGGCCTCGTACAACAACGGGAAAATTCCTTTGATAAAAACCGAATCGCCCCGCGGCAAACCGCGGACGGAATCGGTCGGCGCGAACCAACGCACACCGTCTCCGACGACGACGGGGAACAACTTCAGCATCCGGCCGGACTGGAGCATCGCTATCAATTGCACCTTTTCGTCCGCTTCGACAAACGCTTTCAGCGCAGAATCGTTCCGATCGGCCGGAAGACGGAGCATTCCGGCCAGCCGGTAATCTCTTCCTGTGCCGAAAAAATCGACCAGAGCAGCCGTTTTTCCCGACCCGATCGACCTGCGCACAGTGTCTTGCCCGACCCGGATCATCCGCTCGAACTGCCACTGTTCCGGATAAAAAATCCAGCCGGCGAGCACCTGTTCGGCCGAGAACCCCCGATAAGACGGTTTTCCGTAGATTTTCAGCGTAAAATCGCGGGCGAACGTCTGTACCGGCGCGATCCGCCCGTCGTACAATATGCGCAGCCGTCCCAGCGCATCGGCAGTTTCACGGCTCAGTGTCGCCGGAGCGGCCGCCGCTCCGTATGCGCCGAATACAAAAAACAACAGGCAACCGGTCCGCCGAAGCAACGGATGACGGAGCAGCCGGCGGAACCCCGACCGTTTCGAGCACAACGTACCGATCATCGAAAACCCGAGCAGCAGATAACCGGCATAAGTAACCGGAATGCCGTACGGGTCCCGGTTGACCGACAGAATGCTCCCGCACAGGTCTTCGTCGAAAGACGTTTGGTAAAAACGGTAACCCCGGTACGACAGCACGCGGTTCATCGACACGACGGCGGCGCGGGTATCCTGTCCGTCGACCACCGTCACCCGGCTGAGGTAGTCCGCCGGAGCCTGCGTTCCCGGATAGCACGCAATTTCGAACCGGTCGAGCCGGAGTCCGAACGGAAGCGACCGCGACTCGGCGGACGTTTCGCAGAAATAAGCGTTTACGGTTCTCCCCTCCCGCAGATGGACGTATCCTTTCCGCGCGGTCATAAAGGTCAGCAACGCCCCGAGTAAAATCAAACCGAATGAAAAGTGCAGCGCCGCGGCGGCCGGGCGGCCGGCAACTGCCCGGCCCGCGACGACCGTCAAGGCCGAAACGGCCAGTAAAGCCCACCACAGGACGAACCATCCGCTGTGATAGATCATCCGGGCGGCGAATTCGGTTCCTTCCGCTTTTTCGACGAAAGTCGCGGCGGCCAGACAGAGCGTCATGCCGACGAAAAGCGCGAATGCGAACCGGGTAAGCGCTCTCATCGGCTAAAGCGGAGCGAACTGCGGATTGCACTCCTGCCGAACGGCAATGCATTCCGTTTCGATCAGCCATCCGGGGCGGCAGACCGGAGCATGCACGAACACCCTGGGAACCGGTCCGAACCGGTCGTCGAATATCTTCCGCACCGCCGGATAGTCGGTCGCATCGCGCAGATAGACGATCATTTGAGCCAGGTCGTCCGCCGACGCCTCCCCCTCGGCGAGCAACGCTTCGACGTTTTCGAGCATCCGCACGGTCTGGCCCGCGATGTCTTCCGGAGCCACGATCTCTCCCCGGTTATCGATACTGGCCGTTCCGGACAGCAGGACATGGCTGCGGTCGCCGTACCGGACGCGCACCCCCCGCTCGAACGTCACGCCGTACTCGTAGGTCGGATTCAGGTAATCCCGGGCATGCAGGTAGGTCTGTTGTCCGGGTTGCAGCCCCTGCACGGCGTAAGCGTCGAACAGGACGGTGCATCGCGGGTCGCTGTGACGGCCTTCGATCCCGGTACTCGTAATGTAATGGGTCTGCGGCGTCAGTCCATGCCGTTCGAAAAGCCCGCGACGAGCCCGGACGACTCCCCCGTAATTGACGTCCACGTTCTGCACAAAAAACCAGGTGCGGACGCAATCGTTCTCCAACGCGCATCCGAGTCCGGCCAGCAAGTCCGCGTAACGCGCCAGCAATGTCTCGGTCTGATCGGCCGAAGCGCCGCACAGGGAGGTTCCCCCCGCTGTCCAAATATGCCGGTAACCGTTATGATCGGCCGTGACTCCGGACGGAATCGCAGCGACTTCGACATCCGACTGTAGGTAGACCCACAGCGCAATCTTACCGCCGTCGAGCGGAGGCTGCTGCACGACGGAAGTCGCACAGGGCGGATAGGGCTTTTCCCCGGCCCGCAACACGGCGATCTGATTGGCCGCATCGCTCAGAAAATAGCGTTTGAAAACGGGACGCAGCTCGCCGCCGTAACTCGACAGCAAGTAAAAATAAGCGGCGGAAATATCCCCGAACTGCTTGGCGAACGGGGCTTGCGTATCGGTCACGTGCAGCATCGCATGGCATTCGCCGATACCGCCGCTGCGTTCGAAATATCCGATCTCGATGCGCACATCGCTATAAAACAATACTTTGCTTGAAAAACACATAGGCATAGGGTTAATTCTGCGGGCATCCTTTTTCGATCCATACCCGCAATAGGTTGATGTCTTCGCTCCGCGTAACCAGGCCGGTATGCGGATAGGCGACCGCCCCTTCGGCAGTCAACACGTCCAACAGAAAGCTGCCGTCGGGATCGGACGGTTCGACGCGCGGCTTGTCCGAGTGCGTCGCGGGCACGCCGACCAGCGAGCGGTAGCTGTCTCCTTCGGTCAGCAGCAAGCCGCCTGCCCCGCTGGTTCCCTGATGGCACGAAATGCAGTTATATTGCTGAAAAACCATCCGCTGAATGCGGTCGTACTCCAGCAGGTCGATCTGAACGGCCGGCAGATCGACGTCCGACGTCCGGTCATCGTCGAGATCGTATTCGAAAAACGTATGAACGACCTGGCGGCCCGAATTGATCAGGCTGAACCGTACCGAACGAGCCTCGTCGGGCACGTTGTCGATCGACAACTGCACTTTTTCTCCGTCGGCCGGTTTCAACACGTTGACCGACGAAAGCGCCGACGTGCCGTCGGCGGCGAAAACTCCGAAAATCAGGTCGTACTGTTGCGGAAAAACTTCCGGATTGAGCAGTTCGAACGTTCCGCGTACGGCGACTCCCCCATCCGCCGTTTTGTCCTTCTCGAAAATATCCCCGCTGTCGCAAGAAACCGCAAACAGCGAACACAGGACGGCAGCCCAAACCGGGCGACGATATCGTTTATTCATTTCGGCGCATCGTTAGAATGAAAACTGCAGCATGACCATGGCCGTATGCTGGGCGAGTCCCAGATCGTCGAGCTCGCGCGCATCCTGCGTCGCATGCCCCCAACGACCGAGGAACTGGTACATCGCCTGCAGTTTCAGGTTATACCCCATGATATAATAGTTCAGTCCGACGGCCGGCATGTTCAGGAAACCGTCCGTTTCGGTCGAGTTGCGGTCCATGAAATCCCACCGCAGCGCAGGCTGCAACTTCCGGGTCACGAAATAACCGACCTGAGCGTATCCCCCGATGTAACGGTAAGTATGGTTCACCCGCTGCCGCTTGACCAGGTCGGAACTCAGGTAATAGGCTTCGGCCGACAGGTAAAGCCGATTTTTGAGGTAAGTGAATTCGAAGCCGAGCCGCAGGTCGTTAGTCGTCTGCCAGTTAGCCTCTACGTTATACGAAGCCGACAGCGCGAACATGATCTTATCGTTATGCAAGTCGTCGATACGGCCCTGATGCGACGGGATCGGGCCTTTGGGCATATAGGCCACCCGAGCGGCATACAGCAGCGACGGAATGCCCAGGTCGTCGCTGAGCGTTTTCTGGGCCAGGTTCACGTCGATGCCCGTGCCGTTGAACACGCCCAGGTTGTATTCCCATTTGCCGCCGAGCAGGCCGTGCATCATGACGCCCAGGTCGAAGCCGGTAGCGAAGGTCGGCGGGGTCGAGTTCAGGCTGCGGTCCATATAGACCGACGAAGTGAGCGAAGTGGGCAGCATCGGGAACAGCGTTTCGCCCAGCGTCACCAGGTAAGCCTGGCTGAACGGCGTCTTGAACTTACCGACGCGGAACCGGATCTGGTCTTTGAGATTCACGTCGACCCACGCCTGCTGGAGCAGCGCCCCGCCGGTTTTGGCCGCATTCAGCGTCAGATTGAAGGTCAGTTTATTGAAAGCCCGGCCCGAGAAACCCAAAATCGCATACGGGATCTCGAAACCGCTGTTCGCCACGTTGTCCTGGTCGTCCAGGCCGAGTTGTTCGTCGTCGTACCAGTTGAATTTTCCGGCGGTTTGCAGCAGCACGTAAGGCTTCAGCATGAAATCGCCCGCCTTGGTCTGAAAACTGAATCCTTTTTTGCCCCCCATCGGGATCACGGCGCTTTCGATGTATTTGTCCGCATCGTCGTATTTGTCCGCAGCGACTTCGGCCTGCTTGATCTGGGCCGTCGCCTGAACGGCCGCTGCACATAGGGTCAGTAAAAATATAATTTTTATCTTCATGTCGATAGTGTTCGGTTGTCGTTTACAATGATTCGAGGAACTTGATCAGCGCGTCGCGGTCGTCCCGCGACATCCGGGCGAACAGTTCGCGCGACACGGCGCCTTCGCCCCCGTGCCACATAATCGCCTCCTTCAGGTTGCGGGCGCGGCCGTCGTGCAGAAAATAGGTATGCTGATTGACCCGTTGCTGCAGACCGATCCCCCACAACGGCGTCGTGCGCCATTCGCAGCCCTGCGCCAATCCCGACGTATAATGGCTGTCCAGATCGGGCCCCATATCGTGCAGCAGGAAATCGCTGTACGGATGGATCGTCTGATTGGCCAGCCACGGCAGTCGGGTTCCGTTGATAAGCGCCGGAGCGTCCTGCCGCGTATGCAGCGTGGGAACGTGGCACAGGTCGCAGCGGGCCCGGTAAAACGCCTTCTCGCCCTGCTGCACGACCGGATCGTCAACATTGCGGCGCGCCGGAACACCCAGCGCATGCAGGTAGAAGTCGACGTGTTCCATATCCTGCGTCGAAATCTGTATCCCGTAATGACTGTATCCGAGCATCTGCGACTGCCCTTCGGCCACTTCCAGCGGATAACGGTCGTTCGTGACGCCCAGGTCGGACGAAAATCCCAGTTCGATCGTCAGGTCGGCATGCTGCGCCTTATTGCCCGACACGCCGATATACTGCCGGCCGCGCTCGGTAATGTAGTTCAGCCGGCCGGAAATCCCGTATTCGGGATAGTTGCTGCGTCGGGCGAGCTCTTCGAGCTCGGTCGGGTCAAGCGCCATCATCTGCCCCATGCCGACATGGCGCAGCGGAATGCGGACGTCGACGATCAGATCCTGCGGAGCGATGCTGTCGGCATACCAGGCCGAAACGGAATAGGAAGGCGTAATCAGCGAATACTCCTCCCCGTCGGGAAAAGCGTAGGTCTCCTCGGTGTACGAAACGGAAAGTTTCCCCTCCGGTTCGACGCCGGTGATCGCCTGATCGTGCAGCACACGGCCGTAATTGCGGAAAAAGCCTCCGTTTTTCTTCGTAATGTAGATCAGGTGCGACGAGAAGCCCCCGCTACCGGTGCCGCCTTCCGAATAGAGCGTCGGATAAGTTCGTCCGGCATTGGAATGGCAGCTTCCGCACGACGAACCGGCGTAAAGCGGCCCTTTGCCGCCCTGCGTGGGATCGTCGCCGCTGACGCGCGGATTGTCGTACAGCGCGTCCCCCCGGTAGAAACGGGTATTCAGATTCCCCGTCACCCAGCCGGCCGGCGTATCGTAAGCCGTTACGCCCGACTGATAAACGGTGGATATACCGGCCGATAACGTACGCGAATCGGCGACATTGCCGTATTCGTCGCGGATCTCGTAAAAATCGCCGTCTTTACATCCGGAAAATGTGACGACGCATAGCAGCGCCGTCACATAAACCGAATGCTTCTGTATAAAAGCGGACATAACCTTGCGTATGAAAAAGTTCTGTTCTCTTCCGGAGTTACTCGGCGAGTACCTTCCTGTTTTGCCCGTCTTTGAACAGAAGCAGTTCGATCGTGTGGAATCCGCGAACCGACTCGCTGCCGATCGCCGCGATGTACTGTTCTACGGTAGACAGGTTCTTGTTGGTTATGATCGTAGCGATATCCTCCTGATCCAGCGGCCAACTGTCCATCGACGGGTCGAATCCGAGTCCCGTCTCTTCGCCGGCGGGACCGAACAGCACGGCTTCGCTCTGTTCCCAGGGCACGCGCATCGCACGCCATGCGGTGCAGGCGGCATCGACTTTGGCCTGACTCTTATTGTCGGCCTGCAGGGCCTGCATCGCCTTGTAAAGCGTCCAGGCTTTCTCCTTCATATCCTTGTAGGTGGGAGTTACGACCTGGTCGGCATACTGGGTCAGTATCGATGTAAAATCGTAGTCGCCCGCATCGCGGAACGCGCCGAGCAGCTCGCCCTCGGTCAGTTCGGTCAGATCGGCGCAAGCCTCGATCGCGGCATCCACTTTCGTTCCGGTCAGGTTGTTACGGAAAGGCGACTGCATGCTTTTGATCGCATTGTAAGCTCCGTCGATCGCCGCGGTCATCTGGGCGTCCAGATCGGCATTTTGACTCTTGACATAGGCCGAAATACTGTTCGCATGGGCTGCGTCCCCGATCGCGCCGATCCGGCCGGCGTATCCGTTTTTGATACTGATGATGTTGTCCGAATAGTCGGTGATCGAGTTCCAGCTATACCACGATTCGACTTGCAACACGGCTTCCGTCGTTTTGCCGTCTTTGGCCAACGTGTTCGGATTGCCAATTTTCGAGGAGCCGACTTCGTTCGAAATGTTGGCGAAACCGTCGACGAGAATCGTCCGGATCGCGTCGACGCCGCTGGTGAATTTAGCGTTGCCCGCATCGGCCGTTCTCATGTACTCGGCGTAACCGTTCGCGCCGACAACCGTATTTTTGCTGAAAAAGTCGCGGCCGATCCGTTCCCAATCTTCGTCCGGAATCCCCGTCGGACCGTTCCACGCAGCCCACAGGCCGATACAGTCGTCGAGTAGTTCCGACGACACGGCCGTCGCGTAGTTGATCCACTCGGGCGTCATCGCATAACTCTCCAGTTTGGAAGCGTTACTGCCTCCGCCGCCGTCGCCACCGTCGCCGCCGTCTTCATTTTTACTGCATCCCGTCGCTCCGATCAGTGCGGCCAGCAAAGCCGCACCCATCCATTTCGTTTTCATTCCGTACATGATTATTTAAAATTAGAAGTTTGATATTCATTTATTTGGAGCAAAACCACCCTGAATAAGCCACCGTCAGACCAAACGTATCTTCGCTGTTGTACCGGTCGCCGCCGATCCGGCGGTACGAGTAGTCGAATTTGATGACCAAGTCGCGGATCGGAAAATAATTGAGCCCTACGGTAAACACATCGCGTTTGTAACGCGGCAACTCCTGCGCTCCCCGCTCGATCTTCTGACCGGTATTGTAGTATTCGTAACGCACGAAAGGAAACAGGCGGTTGTTCGTGCGGGCAAAAGAGAGCACGTCGTATCCGACCTCGGCGCCGTAAGCCATGGCAGCCTTACCGAACGGCGTGATCGGATAACCCGTGCTATTGAAATACTTGCGGTTAATATCGTAAATCGCCTTGGAATCCGAAACGGTTCCGTACAGGAAATTACCCCGCGCGATCAGGTTGCGTCCCACGTACTGCGCATCGAACGAACCGATCGCCACCGTTCCTTTCACGCCGGTCATCGCATAAGGCTTCGACGAGTTTTTCGCCGTATTGCCGCAGTAACCCGACACGGCCAGCCGGAGGTTGCGCACGCCGGAATATTCGACCCGCGCCGCAACGGCCGGATTGGTCATTTTCGAAATCTCGAAAATCTTCTGCCGTCCGCTTCCGACCCAATTCTCCGACGAGAAACCGTTCGGGTCGAGTCCGCTGACGAGCATCACCTCGTAACGGAAGTCCCCCAGGTAACCGAGTACGGAAACGCCGGTCTCGTGCCAAGTCGACGGCAGCAACGAAGTTTCGCTCTCGGGCCGCACCGTCCCGAAAAAGAGAGTCGGCTCATGGTGCGAGTTCGTCAACCCCACCGGTACGATCATATGGCCGATCCGCAGGTTGAACGCATTCGAAAAATGTTTCGTGACATGGAGCTGTTCCAGAGCCACTTCACCGCCTTTTTCGATCTCGGTTTCGATCTCGCCGCCCTCTTTATTGTACTCGATTTCCTTGGTCGCACCGGTTCCGCCGTGCTCGAACTCAACCTCGGTACCCAGGTACCACCCTTTGCCGAAGTGATAATCGAATGCAAAGACGGCCCGGGGCAACGACACCTCGGCGCGGTTATCCCGCGTCGCCCCGACCGGATTCGTATACCGGTTCGTTCCGTAAGTCATGTATTGGAACAAGATTTCCCCGTATCCGCCGACACGATACTTTTTGAAGTTCCACTCGAACGGCGTTTTACGGGCTGCCGAATCGGCCGTAAGTTTTTGCGAGCATACCGGGCGCGCCCAAACGCTGCAACAAACAGATAAAATAAGAATGGGATAGATGTTTTTCATTTACAGCTTTTTAATCGCTGCAAAATTAGAGCGCCCGCAAAGAGACGACAATCCCCAATATCCAGTAAAAAACCGGGCGGCATACCTGAATATCGGGATTCCATATTGATTTCCAGCACTGCATCGCCCGGAGTGTGCCCCTCGGCGCAACATTGCCGAACCGGACATCCGGCCGGAATAAACCGTTTTTTGAAAAAAACGAAGAATCGGAAAATCGCGTGAAAATCGTACGCGTATTCATAAAAAACGGGTTGCAGTTCCACTGCAACCCGTCAATTAACTCGGTGATTCCGGCGCGGTTCGAACGCGCGACCCACAGCTTAGAAGGCTGTTGCTCTATCCAACTGAGCTACGGAACCGGATTTTCCGCCCCAAAAGTAGAATTTTTATTTAACTTCTCCAAAAAACGAAATCCATAATTCCTTGCGCGACACGAACGTCCTTCCGGATTTTTCAATCCCCGCACAGAACGTTCCGGCAGACGCTTCACAACAATTTACCCGTCGACACGATTCGTTCTTCGGGATTATCCCGTATATTTGCAGAATTCGGTTCTCAAACGACGATAAAATCCACTAAAAACAATAACCCGATGATCAAATCTACACTCAGATTACTGATGACGGCTCTGGCCGCCCTGTTGCTGACCGCACCCAAATCCATGGCCCAGGAAGTGGTATGGGGAGCGTCGTTCGACTTCTTTTTCGACAACCGCGAATACAAAAGCGAAATCAACTGGCCGCAAACGCTATTCGGAGCCCGCATCGCACCCGAACTGGGTATCCGGTGGGCAGAACGTCATTCGCTGATGATGGGGATCGATCTGCTGGCGAACTTCGGAGCGAAACCGTTCCAGACCGATAACGAGATTTTCGGCTACTACCAATACAACGCCCCGAAATTCAAGGCGTTCGCCGGCGTGGTTCCGCGCCGTAAAGTGATCGGGGACTACCCCAGCGCCTTTTTCAGCGATTCGGTGAAATATTACGACCCGAATCTGACCGGATTGCTGCTGCAATACGTCGGCGAAAAGGGTTACGTCGAATTCGGATGCGACTGGAACAGCATGATAACTAACGAAAAACGCGAAAAATTCCTACTTTTCTCGGCAGGCCGTATCCGCCACGGGCTTTTCTATGCCGGTTACCACCTGTCGATGTACCACCATGCGGGCACCTACCTCGACGACGGCGTAGTGGACAACGTACTGCTGCATCCGCACGTAGGGATCGACCTGAGCGGAAAAACGGGTATGCAGGAACTGTCGCTGCAAGCCGGGTGGCTCCAGGCGTTCCAGAACGACCGCAAATACGTCGGCGACTACGTCACGCCCGGCGGCGTACAGATCGAGCTGAAAGTGCAGAAATGGAATTTCGGGATCTTCAACACGCTGTACGCCGGCAAGGATCTGATGCCCTACTACATGGCCGACCCGTCGCTCGATTACGGACCGGGACTCTATTGGGGCGAGCCGTGGTACCGCACCCAGCATAACATCTACGACCGGCTGGAAATCTACTGGCAGCCGGTACACACCGAAATCATGAAGTTGCGCGTGGCATCGGTGCACCATTACGACGGCAGGAAATGGGGTTGGCAGCAAAAAGTGCTTTTCTCGGTAAACCTCGGACAGCGCCGCCTTTTCAAACAAAAACAGTAACCCGCACATGACTACCGACAGACCGAACAACCGCACCAACTACCACAGCCATTGCTCGTTCTGCGACGGAAAAGCTCCGATGGAGGATTTCGTCGAGGAGGCCGTGCGGCAAGGATTCGCCGCTTACGGAATCTCGTCGCACGCACCGCTCCCTTTCCCGGCCCGCTGGACGCTGGAAGCGGAACGGATGGCGGCCTACCTTGCGGAAATCGACCGGCTGAAAGCCGCATACGCGGATCGGATCGAACTGTACGCCGGACTCGAAATCGACTACCTGAACGAACAGAGCAACCCGGCTTCGGATTACTTTCAGAAACTGCCGCTGGACTACCGGATCGGATCGGTGCACCTGATCGAGTCCCGTGGGAAATATGTCGATATAGACACCGACGCGGAGACGTTTGCAGAAAACCTGCGCCTTCATTTCGGCGACGACCTGCGCAAGCTGGTTACGGACTATTTCGACAAACTGATGCGGATGGTCTCGACCGGAGGATTCGACTTCGTGGGACATGCCGACAAGATCGTCTACAATGCCTCCCGATGCCAGCCCGACATTGCGGAACAGCCATGGTACCGGCAGAAAATCAGGGAATATTTCGAAACGATCGCGCGGCACGGCGCAATGGTGGAAATCAACACGAAAAAATACCATGCCGGCGGCGTGTTTTTCCCGAACAGATCGCACTTCCGGCTGCTGCGGGAGTTGCGCATTCCCGTGCTCGTCAATTCGGACGCCCACCTGCCCCAAACGATCGACAGCGGCCGCCGGGAAGCGCTCGCTGCACTGCAAGAAGCCGGCATCGATACGGTCATGCAACTGACGGGCGGACGCTGGCAGCCGACGAAGATCGATCTCGCCGCCTACTGATCCCCCGGTCGGACCGGAAAAGGGCGTTTTTACGGCGATTCATAACGCTTCCGTTGTAATTCTTCGCAAGAATCTTTATGTTTGTGGCAGGGATTGCACTTTTTATATTCTAATAAATTCGATCAATGAAATCAAAAAAACGCAACTGGCTGAAACTTTCGCTGCAAGGCGGCACGCTGCTGGCGATCGTGGCATTTATTCTCTATGGGATCTTTTTCGGAGAACAACGCGCCGATCCGGAAGCCTACTGCCCGTTCGGAGGCTTGCAGGCTATCGGCAGTTACCTGCATAACAATTCGCTGGCATGCAGCATGTCGATGGCGCAGATCATGATGGGAGTCGTACTGGCCGTGGGCGTCATCCTGTTCAGCAAGCTATTCTGCGGTTATCTGTGTCCGCTGGGGACAATCGGGGAATACCTCGGCAAAGGCGGCCGCAAGCTGAAAATGAACTTCGACCTGAAACCGGGCGGCATCGCCGATCGGGGATTGCGGATCGTCAAATACGGATTGCTGTTCGTGGTATTCTACATGTCGGTCTCTTCGAGCGAGTTGTTCTGCAAGAATTTCGACCCTTACTACGCAATGGCGACCGGTTTCAAGGGTGAAATCACGGCCTGGATGACCAGCATCTCGATCGTGCTGCTGTTCCTCGGCAGTTTCTTCATCAAAATGTTCTGGTGCAAATACATCTGCCCGCTCGGAGCGCTGAGCAATATTTTCAAATTCACGATCACGTTCGTGGGGCTCCTCCTGCTGTTCTGGCTGCTCGGATGGGCCGGGCTTCCGTCGGCATGGGTATGGGCGCTGGGCGCAGCCTGCTTGATCGGCTACCTGTACGAAATGATCTACCTGCGTAGCAAAGTATTCCCGTTGCTGCGCATCGTCCGCGACGCGGAGAGCTGCAACGGCTGCGGCTCCTGTACGAAAAAATGTCCCTATCACATCGATCTGAAGGAGCTGAAAACCGTCCGGCACATCGACTGCACGCTGTGCGGCGATTGCGTATCGAGTTGTCCGAAAGGCTCCCTGCAGGTCGGCGGCAAAAAGTCGCTGCGCTGGTTGCCCGGCATACTGACGATCGTGCTGTTCGTACTCGCGCTGATCCTGGGGAACCAGTGGGAATTGCCTACGATCGACGAACGGTGGGGCAATACCGAACAGGTCGGAGAGATGAAGACATTCGAAATGGAAGGGCTCACCTCGATCAAATGTTACGGCAGTTCGAAGGCCTTCTCCGCCAAAATGCAGAAAGTGCCCGGTGTGTACGGCGTCAAAACGTTCGTCAAGCGCCATGCGGTAGTAATCTCGTACGACCCGGCCCAGACCAACGAAGACAAGATACGCGAGGTCATTTTCATCCCAACCATCATGAAATTCTCGAATCCCGAACCGCAGGTCGATTCGGTAGAGGTATTGACCCTCGGAGTCGACAAGCTGTTCGACCGGATGGATATGGTCTATTTCGGGAATATCCTGAAACAGATCCCGGGGATTTACGGCTTCGATGCCGAATATTCGTGCCCGGTGACCGTAAAACTTTACGCCGACCCGTCGGCCGAACTTTCCGAAAAACTGTTGAAAGACTCGATCGAAGTCGAACAGACGCACATGCTTGCGGCGGGCGGCAAAGTGCGTTGGTTCCCGGTGGACTACAAACTCGTTTCGTACGAACGCAACGGAGACCGGATTTCGAGTCGTGAATTCGTCGAGCTGATGTTCAAGCCTACGGCGGCGATGTCGGGCAAGTTCCTCGACAATATGAAAAAACTCGACGGCCGGAATTACGAAACGGCGGTTTACGAAGTCGAATACCCGGCGATCGAAAAAACGCTGATTAAAAAGGGATTTCCTTATTTCAAGAGTTTCCTTTCGACGCAGGAAGGCATCCTGTGCATCGACGTGCAACTGAAAGACACCACCCCCGTACTGCGAATCACTTACGTTACCGGGATGTGGGACGACGCCAAAATCTGGACCGAACTTTTCAACGCTCCGAAATGGACGATCAAATACACGGACGGTTCGACAAAGGAGGAGGAACCCAAACTCAAGTTCAAAAACGAAGGGCGTACAGTTCCGGAATCTCCCGGAGCTCCGGCCGAGTAACCGATACGGACGGGAGAGTCTTCGCAGACTCTCCCGTTTAAAAATAGAAAAAACCGATGAAAAAAATCTTGATTTACGCCCTGTTGGCGCTGCTGGCTCCCGCGTCGGCCATGGCCGACGAAGGGATGTGGCTGGTGAACCTGTTCGAAAGTTCGATCTATCCCCAAATGAAAAAAAAGGGATTGAAGCTGAAACCGGGCGAGATCTACAACGAGCGGGGTACCGCACTCAGCGGCGCGATCGTAGCGGTGGACTACGGGATGGGAACCGGAAGCGTGATTTCCGACCGGGGCCTGGTCATCACGAACCACCACGTAGCTTACGGCGACATACACGATCTGAGCACCCCGGAAAACAACTACCTTGAAAACGGATTCTGGGCGGCGACCGAACAGGACGAACTCCCGGTCAAAGGCAAAACGGTGATGTTCCTGCGCCGGATCGCCGACGTTACCGACGAAGCGATGGAAATGCGCGACAGCATGATCCGGGAAGGAAAATTCGGCGTATTCGGCACCCGGAAGATATACGGCGCAATCGAAAAGAAATACGGGAAGGACACTCCCTACGAAGTCTCCTGCGCTTCGATGTGGCGCGGGGAAAAATACCTGCTGTTCTATTACGAAGTCTATAAGGACGTCCGGCTCGTCGGGGCTCCGCCCGAAAAGATCGGAGCGTTCGGAGGCAACCAGGACAACTGGGGATGGCCGCAGCACAAAGGCGATTTCGCCCTATACCGCGTATACGGCGACAAAGACGGAAAGCCCGCCCCGTATTCGAAAGACAACGTTCCGATCAAACCGGCGAAAGTGCTCGACATATCGACGGGCGGCGTCCACGAAGGAGACTATACGATGGTGCTGGGCTTCCCGGGACGTACCAACCGGTACATGTCGTCGTTCGCCGTCGCCGAAAAACAGCAGGTCGTCAACCCGGTCGTGATCCGGGCGCGGCACGAGCGGATGGAGATCATCAAAAAGCACATGGAAGCCGATCCGAAAGTACGCCTGTTGTACAGCGACAAATATTTCAACCTCAGCAATTACGCCGATTACGCGACCTGGGAGAACATCTGCCTGCGTCGTTACGACGTCGCCGGCATCCGCGAAGCGGAAGAAACCGAACTGCAACGGTGGATCGCGGAAACGCCCGAACGGCAGACCGAATACGGCCGCGTTCTGGCCGACCTGAAAAAAGGGTATGCGGCCCGTGCGGAGGCCGTCCGCCGGAAAAACTACTTCCAGGAGGCCTGGATCAGCCCGAGCGACGCGCTGATGACCGGTTTCCGAGTAGCGTCGATGGTCAACCGGATGCGGAAAGAGAAGATCGACAGCGTGCGGGTCACAGACAAAGCGTTCGCCTACGCGCTGAACCTGACGAAAAAAATGTACGCGGCCTACGATCCGGCCACCGATCAGGAGATTTTCGCCGCCATGCTGAAACTATTCACGGACAACGTACCGCCGCAGATGTGGGGCGACTATCTGCAACAGGTTTATACCCGCTACGACGGCAATGCCGAAGCGATCGCCGACTACGCGTTCCGTAACAGCGCGTGCGCCACCCTCGAAAAACTCTGCGAATACTTCGAAACCCCGCGCACGGCCGACCAGATCATGCAAGATCCGCTGGTAGCTCTCGCCGCTTCGGTTTCGACGATGACGTTCAGCGACGGAGTCCGCAACGCCGAAGAAGAGGCGGAAACCGACGTCGACAAAACCGAATCCCTGTACGCCAAAGCGCTGTACCGGATGCGGGAATCGAAAGGGCTCCCGCAATACCCGGACGCCAACTCCACGATGCGGATCACGTTCGGCAACGTAGAGTCGATCAGCCCGTACGACGCGGTAAAATACGACTTCCGCACGACGGTAGACGGATACCTCGAAAAAAACGACCCGAAAGATTTCGAATTTCGGGTGGACGACAAGATGTTCTCGCTGATCCGGGCCAAAGACTGGGGCAGATGGGGCGAAAAGGGAGTCCTTTACACGGACTTCATCACCAATAACGACATCACCGGAGGGAACTCGGGCAGCCCCGTTCTCAACGGCCGGGGCAACCTCGTAGGGCTGGCTTTCGACGGCAACCGCGAATCGATGTCCGGCAACATCTATTTCCATCCCGAATATGCGAGGACCGTCTGCGTCGATATCCGCTTCGTTCTCTGGATCATCGACCGGTACGCCGGCGCCTCCGGCCTGATCGAAGAAATGCGCCTGGTGAAATAAATGACCGAGTACCTGAAAAAGCGGGCGTGTCTGTCGACACGCCCGCTTTTTATTTTCAGTACCTTATGCCCGCGGCCTACTCTTCGGTCGTCTCCTCCTCACGGCCTTGCATGTCGATCTTGTAACTTTTCCCGCCGCGCACGACCAATGCCGTTCCATCCTTAAAGTCATAAGCATCGTCATAACGAAACGGGATAACGGCCGTCCCGTCCTGACGGATATAACCGTAATGTTTTTCGGAAAAGACCAGAATCAAATCGTTCTCGGTGCCGCCCATCCAACGGTAAATAAACGGAACCAACTCTTTCCCGTCGCGGTCGCATAATCCGAAAAGCCCGTCGCAAGCGACTTTGGCGATTCCGCGCTCGCTGTTCCATTCGACCAATTCGTAAATCGCCGGCAGGATCTCCTTTCCGGTTTTGTCGATTAACCCGTAACAACCGTTGCGCATGACCTCGGCGCGCCCCTCCATGAAATCGCTCGCCCACTCGTAACGCAATGGAAGCGCTTCATTCCCGGAACAATCCACATAGCCCCACAGATCGCCCTTGCGGACGCAGATCAACGATTCGCAAACCGGCCCGACCCAACAATAAAACGACTGAAGCTGCGTACGGTTCAGCAGGTACTCCTCCCGCCGGGCATCGCTGTCGTCCGGCTCCGCAGCGGACGGTCTCCGTTCGTTCGCCAGTTTTACCGACAAATCGACACCCAGTTCCGTACGGTCGCCTGACAATTTCCGCAACGCTTCGCTCAACGCCAAACGACCGTGCAACGTATGATTGCTGCACGAAAGCATTTCGACGATCCGCAACACCGGTTCGCATCCCGCCTCCCTGGCGACATCGGCAAACATCGGAAGCAGGGGCGAACGCACCACGGGAAACCGGAATATCGCATTGCCCCTCAAATACCGGAAAGCGGCCGGATCGGATGCAACCGCTTTTATACCCAACGCCAGGTTGGCTACCATCACGTTGTCGGCGTCCCGAATCGATTCGTAATCCGGAGCGTCCGATCGCGGCATCTGCATGTACTCGTAATTGACCAGATGCACCGAACAATCCTTGTCGATCATCACGTTCGATGCGCGGATCGCCCCGTGAACCAGGTTGTCGTTGATCAGCCACACGGCCATCTGGCAAAATTCCGTCAGTAATTTACGGATACGTTCCTTGTCGCCCTCCATGCAGGCCTTTTCGAGAAACTCATCCAACGGCTGCATATGATCGGGATATTCCATCAACACCACGTCGATGTAACCGGCAGCTCCCCGGTCGTTGAAAACCAGCATTTCTCCGCTCAGATAATAATAACCGACCAGAAACGAGGAACGTATCCCCTGGAGATAGGCGGCAATCCGCCGCCACGACAACGTATTCTCCTGCTCCTCGCGCAGCGAACATTTCAGCAGGTAGCTCCTGCCCTTCCACACGACCGAGAAACTGATCGTCGTTCCCGAATATGAAAAAACGGGATCGCCCTTTTCGTCCGTCTTTACCCCGATCTCCCGCAACGTTTTGAAACGGCCCGCCGGATTGCAAACGGATTCAATCAAATTATATATCGATAAAGCCATAGGTTTTAGAATAAAAGGTTCGCACTTACGGAGCCGATATTCATCATACTGACCAGATCGGTCATCGCCGCGTTGTAACTGATCCCCCTGAAACGCTCCCCGTCGCGTCCCCGCAGCTGGACGATGCTTTCGTTATAGATTGCCGGCATTTCACTGGACATATCGTACAGCAACCGGGCGTAACGCTGATCGGGAAGCTCTTTTTTCGATTCGGGAAACAACACGGGCGAACGCTCCGCATCGGAAGAGATATGGATGTTGATCAGCAGCGCAGCACCGTCCTCGGTAGAGAGTCCTTTGATACTGTCGGCGATCTCCTGCAACTTGAAATCGTCCCCGTCGGACGACTCCCCGTCGGTAATGTTGAAGATCGTCGGCGGATAACTCTTCCGGTGCGCCTTCGCGCCGCACCACGCTTTGCAAAGCCGGTAACACTCGGTCAGCGCATGATACATCGGCGTCTTTCCGCCCGCATAAGGCTCCACCCAGATCTTCTGGCAAACCGACGATACGACGGTACTGCCGTCGGGCAACCGGCGCTCCCGTTGAACGGGCACGCGAGACAGTTCGTTTCCTATCAAATCGTTGGGACGCATAAACATTCTATTCGGGTTCTTCCACAGGGAAGCAACCTCGTCTCCGTGATACCCCAGTACGGCGATATCGAAATAATCGCGGTACCCCTCTTCCCGCCTGCTGCGGTTGAGCAGCTCGGCGATCAGCATATTGACGATAAAAGCCACCGCTTTGGCTTTGACAACTTCTTTACGATCGATTACCACCGTTTCGGCCATCGATCCGGACTGATCGATCAGGATAATGAAAGCTGCCGGAGAGTTCCGGCTGATTCTGGCTGAATACATAGAATTGCGATTTAGCTAAGGCTCTAACAAAATTACAATTCCTGTCCGGATAAACAAACCGTAGCGATCATTTCAGACCCGAATCTGCCACTTTCGATCGAAACGCCCGATAAAAAACGATTCTCCGTTTTTTTCGACCCGCGCACGACCGTTCCGAAAACAACCGGCATAGTCGAAAACCGGCGGCCCCGCCAGCTCGCCCGACACGTCGATATATCCGAATTTATCCCCGATCCGCACGGCGGCCAGCCCTTCCCGGAAACTGGTTGCGAACACGTACCGCAGCGGGATCGCCCGTCTGCCCTCCCGGTCGATAAAACCGTACAGGCTCCCGTCAGAAACCAGGGCCAGGCCTTCGCTCAACGGTTCCACGCTCCGGTAATCGCGGCAATCGATCCGACAATGTCCCCGAGGGTCGATCATCCAAAACCCCTCTTCGAGACGCACGACGGCCAATCCTTCACGGAAAGGTTTCGCGTCGAGATAGATGTTCTGCAACAGGATGCGCCGATCCTGCAAATCGGCGTACCCGAACCGCCCGTCGCAGCGAAATACGGCGCAACGCGGGTTTTCGTCGTCGACTATCTCGATCCCGTCCGACAATCCGTCCGGCACATTGCCCGATAAATCCCTCAACAACCCAGGCAATCCGTTCACTTCCGGCGTCGGATGCTGCATCCAGCCGCCCAGAACGACCAAAGCCGACGCGCCGCAGCGCGCCCACTCCCGCATCAGTCGGTCGAAAAGGGCCGACTTCCCCCGATTCACCTCGGCAGCGTCGAAAATAATATTCTCCCCGTCGTGATAACGCCCGAAAAGCGACGGATCGAGTGCCAGCGCATGCAGGCTCAGGCTAATCAGGGCGATCGGATAATCGTCGATCGCCTTCCCGAAAAAATCCGCATCGCGCGACGGATGCTGGTAAGCCGGCGAGCCGATGACTTCTGCCTTCCGTCCGGCCAGTTCTCCGATATAGGCTCCGTCGTAATCGATCAGCCGCAACCGCCCCTGCCGATCGACCATCAGATTGTCCTGTTTCAGATCGCCGTGCGCGAAATCCGATTCCAACAGCCACAGCGCCATCCGGTCGAACGCCCGGGCCAATTCCTTGAGCCCCGTACGGTCGCCGTTACGGCACAGTCGAGCCAACCGGCCGCCAAGCGACTCGCCTTCGACCCACTCCATCAAAGTTACCGGATAATAAGCTCCTCCGCCCGAGTGCTCGCACAGATAAATCTCGTCCGGCAGGAAACGGGCCGGCACCAAATAAGGAACCGTTCCGCCGCCGAGCGACGCATAGACCGCAGCGGCATGACGCGGCAGGCGCGTATAACATTTCAGGGCGTAATATTTTCCGTCCGCGCAGCGGACTTTGAAAATCACCGAATAATTCCCCGACCAGAACAACGGTTCTCCGTATGCATCCCGCTCGGGGACAACCTCCCCCAGCGTCCTGAAAATACGAAACGGATCGGTCAACGCTTCTACATACTGGCCGATAATCGGATTTCTCAACATAATCGTTCAAATTCGGGATCTACGATAAAGTTTTTAAAGTTATGTAAAAATTGCGGCGAGGGAAAATAAAAACCGTGAAAATAACGAATATTTATACATGACGCGGAAGATCCCTCCTGTCTGACGCATCGCCGATCTCACAAGTCATTATCCTGAATACAAACACGATAACACAATATTATTTCCACCCAGAACGCGACGGGGCGTCCGACCGTATGCCGAACGCCCCGTCACGACCGGATTCCGGCAATCTACCGGTTCATCACCATATTCTGGCGGTTGATACTTTCGAGGTGGATCGCTTCGAGCACCGTTTTCAGGAATTCGGTGCTGACGCCCAACTTCGGAGCCTGCGAAACCACGCGGTCTACGATGCTCTGCCATCGGCCGCCCTGCAGGATCGTCACGTTGTTGTCGCGTTTGACGAGTCCGATCTGCTCGGCCACCCGCATCCGCTTGCTGATCAATTCGAATATTTCGGCGTCGATCTGGTCGATCTGGCTGCGCAGTTTCGCCAATGCCTGCTGGTAATCCGGGCTGTCGGTCGTCGAACGACGCCATACGATCTTACCCAGCAACTCCTTCAACCCGTCCGGGGTAACCTGCTGCGAAGCGTCGCTCCACGCCTTGTCCGGACAGATATGGCTTTCGATGATCAGCCCGTCGTAATCGAGGTCGGCGCTCTTCTGCGCAACCTCCTGCAGATACGTCCGGCAGCCGCAGATATGCGACGGATCGCAGATCATCGGCAGTTCCGGGAAACGGCTCCGCATTTCGATAGCCAGATGCCACATCGGATTGTTGCGGTACAGCGAGGCTCCGTAGGCCGAAAAACCGCGATGGATCAGGCCGAGCTTGGTGATTCCGGCATTCTGCATCCGGGCTATCGCCCCGCTCCACAGTTCGATGTCGGGATTCATCGGGTTTTTGATCAGCACCGTCACGTCGGCCCCTTTCAGCGCATCGGCAATATCCTGCACGCTGAACGGATTGACCGTCGTACGGGCCCCCACCCAGATCACATCCACCCCGAATTCGAGGGCGGCCTCGACGTGTTTCGACGTGGCCACTTCGGTTCCGATCGGCAGGCCGGTCAGTTCGCGGGCCTTACTCATCCACGCCAGACCTTTGAGGCCCACTCCTTCGAACGAACCGGGCTTCGTCCGGGGTTTCCAGATGCCGGCGCGCAGTACGTCGACCAGGCCGGTCGCAGCGATTTGCCGACAAGTCTCGAGTGTCTGTTCCTCCGTCTCCGCGCTGCACGGGCCGGAGATAATCAAGGGACGTTTCGCTTTGATATCAAACGGTTTCATATCCTTATGTTTTTTACGTTTTCTGTTTTCATTCCGGCGAACGGGCGCCGGACGCCCTATTTTATAATCCGGTTGATCCGGTTCGCGCGCTGCATCATCTGTTTCAGTCCTTCGGTGTCGTCCTTTTCGAGCAGGCGCCGGAAAATCTGCAACTGATGGATATGCTCGCGCAGCACGTCGAGCACATTATATTTATTTTGCATGAAAATCGGAGCCCAGGTTTCCGGCGAACTTTTCGCCAAACGCACCGTACTCTCGAAACCGCCGCCCGCCAGATCGAAGATATGTTCCTCTTCGCGCTCCTTCTCAAGCACGGTCAGCGCAAGCGCGAACGACGTGATGTGCGAAATGTGGCTGACGTAAGCCGTATGCGTATCTTGCTCCTCGGAACTCATGTATTTAATCGGCATTCCGATTTTCCGGTAGATATCCTCGACCAGTTTCAATGCGTCCGGATCGCTCTCCGCACCGTCGCAAAGCACCACCGTACGTCCTTCGAATCCATCGTGAACGGCCGCTTCCGGGCCGCTGTACTCGGTACCCCACATCGGGTGGGTCGCTACGAAGCGCCCGCGCCTGGGATGCTGGGCGATCACCTCGCAAAGCTCCTGTTTGGTCGATCCCATGTCGATCACCACCTGCCGGTCGACCTTGTTCAGCACCTTCACGGCCAGCAGCGGAATCGAATCTACCGGCGTGGCCAGCACGATCAGATCGGCAGCCGGAATCGCTTCGTCCAGCGGAAGCGTGCGATCGACCAGTCCCAATTCGACCGCCTTGGCGCGGTTGCGCTCGGAATTATCCACTCCGATCACTTCCTCGCAAATGCCTTTATCTTTCAGGGTCAGTGCGAACGATCCCCCGATCAACCCGATACCTATTACCGCCGCCTTCATAGCAATGTCTTGATTTTATCGATCGAACGCTGCAACAGCTCTTCCGTCGCGCAAAGGCTGATCCGGACGTACCGGTTCCCTTCCGAACCGAAAATACCGCCCGGCGTCAGGAAGACGCCGCAGCCGTTCAGTATTTTATCCGAAAACTCATAACAGTCGCCCGCATCCTCCGGCAGGCGTCCCCAGACGAACAGACCGGCCTGGCCCGCATCGTACGAACACCCGATCTGGTTCAGGATTTCATAGGCTTTCGCTTCGCGGCTGCCGTACAACTTGTTGATCGAACGGTACCAGTCGTCGCCGAGGCTCAACGCTTTGGCCGCAGCCGCCTGCATCGGGTAAAACATTCCGGAATCCATATTGCTCTTGAACCGGATGATCTCGTCGATCCGCTGTTTCGCCGCTCCGATCATCCCGATACGCCAACCGGCCATGCTGTGGCTTTTGCTCAGCGAGTTCAGTTCGATGGCCACATCCATCGCCCCGTCGGCCGCAAGCAGGCTCGCCGGACGCGGGTTACGCAAGAAACTGTACGGGTTGTCATGCAGCAGCAGGATGTTATGTTTTTTCGCGAAATCCACCAGTTTCTGAAACAAACCCTCTTGGGGTATCGCCCCGGTCGGCATGTGCGGATAATTGACGATCATCATTTTGACGCCCTGCATCCCCTGCCGTTCGATCTCGTCGAAATCGGGCATCCAACCGTTCGCCTCGCGCAATTTGTAATCGACGCAGACCCCGCCGGCAATCGTAGCCGCCGAACGGTAAGTCGGATAACCGGGATTCGGCACCAGCACTTTGTCGCCCTTGTTCAGATAAGTCATGCAAACGTGCATGATCCCCTCTTTCGAGCCGATCAGCGGCAGGATCTCGCTCACAGGATCGAGCGTTACGCCGTAACGATCCCGATACCAAGCGGCGAATGCGTTGCGCAATACGGCAGCGCCTTTATAGGGTTGATAACCGTGATTCCCGGGTTTGGCCGCTTCGGCGGCAAGCGTGGCCACCACCTCCGGATGGGGAGGCTGATCGGGACTTCCGATGCCGAGATTGATTATCTCGCGGCCGGCGGCCCGCATCTCGTCGATCTCACGCAGCTTCTTCGAGAAATAATACTCCTCGACGCTGCCCAGCCGTTCGGCCAGTTCCACTTTGATCGGATTCATTTTTTGCTATTTTAAAATTTACGAATGTTCTCCTCTGCGGTAAACGCCGTATACGTGCAGCTCGCGGCTCGCGCGGCGCATACGTTCGATCACTTCGTTATAATCATCCATCGATGCGAATTCCATGTCGATATGGAACATATAGTGCCACGGTTCGCTCGGGATCGGCGACGATTGCAGCTTGGTCATGTTGATCGACGAATCCTCCATCGCCCGCAGCACCTGCAACAGCGATCCCTGCCGGTGGTCGGTCATCAGGCACAACGACGCCTTATCGGCCTTTTCGTCGATCGGCTGGTGGTCGGGGCGCAGAATCATAAAGCGGGTGCAGTTGTTCTTGATCGTATGGATGTCGGGAGCCAAAATTTCGAGTCCGAACAGCCGGGCCGCCAGTTCGCCGGCGATCGCGGCGGCGTTGCGCGTGCCCCGTTCGGCGATCCGGCGGGCGCTGAGCGCGGTATCCTCGGTCTCGACCAGTTTCCAACCGTGCGGATCGAGGAAATCGACGCATTGCAGCAACGCCATCGGATGCGAATGCACCTCCTCGATATCTTCCATCCGCACGCCGGGCAGCGCCATCAGGTTCTGCCGAATATGTAAGTAATATTCGCCGACCGCCTGCAGGCGGCTGTTATGCAGAATGCCGAGGTTCGGCAAGATGCTGCCGGCAATCGAGTTCTCGATCGCCATCACGCCGCAGTCGGACTCGCCGCTCTCGACCTGTCGGGCTACCTCTCGAAACGTCGGGCACGGTACGATCTCGATTCCTTCGCCCCAGTACCGTTCGGCGACAATGTGGTGGAAACTTCCCTCGTAACCCTGTATGGCTACTTTCATTTTTTCGTTCATCTTCCTGTCTCTTTTACATCTCCCCGTATCGACAAAAAATCCCGGTTCCTTACGGACCGGGATTTTTTATTATTTTAGCACAAGTACCTAACTTTCACTATCGACAACGTAATCCCAGTCCGCTTTTGGTAAAAAAGTAGAAGTAAAAATAATAACCCCAAAAAAGCGAAAGCTGATTCATCGTCCCTCTGAACTGATTAGCTTGTTATACTTTATTTTTTAACTGTGCAAATGTACGACAAAAACGGGAAAAAACAAGAAAAATTTAACCGATACCGTTATTTTTTTCAACCTGAAGCCCCGAGCGGCCGTCCTGCGCCCCCGGCAACGGGTCGCCATCGTCGTAATCGGACAACTGCACAGGCAGGTCTTTGGTGGCTTTCACCCCCAGCTCACGCAACCGCTCGGTACGCCGGATCAGATTGCCGTTGCCGGTTTTCAATTGTTTGATCGCCCGTTCGTATTTCTCCCCGGCAGCCGAAACGCTGCGTCCCAGATCGGTCAGCGTCTCGGCGAAACCGACGAATTTATCGTACAGATTCGCCCCTTCGGTGGCGATCGCGATCGCATTCTTGTTTTGCTTGTCCCGCTTCCACAAATCGTCGACCAGCTTCAGCAATGCGAACAGGTTCGTCGGACTGCTGACGATCACCTTTTTATTATAAGCGTCGCTCCACAGCGTCGGGTCGTGCTGCATCGCCAGCAAGAACGCCGGCTCGTTCGGCACGAACATGATGACGAAATCAGGCGAGTCTACGAGCGCCTGGTAACGCTTGCTGCCCAGCTCGTCGATATGACTGCGCACCGACCGCAGATGATTCTTCACCGCGCGCGACGCCTCGTCCGGATCGGCGCTTTCGGCATAAGCGACATAAGCCGTCAGCGACACTTTCGAATCGACGACGATTTGCTTGCGGTCGGGCAGGTTCAGGATTACGTCCGGACGCAGGTTGTTGCCCGCGGCGTCTTTGAGGTTCTCCTGCGTAAAATAATGAATCCCCTTGACCAAGTGCGAACTGTCGAGGATCGTTTCGAGGATCATTTCGCCCCAATCGCCCTGCACCTTCGAATTACCCTTCAGCGCGCGCGTCAGGTTGTTGGCCTCCTCGGACATCCGGCGGTTCATCTCGTTCAGGCTGCGAATCTCCTCTTTCAGCGAAAAACGCTGCTGCGCCTCCTTGTCGTACACTTCGTCGACCCGTTTGCGGAATCCTTCGATATTTTCCCGGAACGGCTTCAGCAACGACTCCAGCGATTCCCGGTTACTCTGCTTGAACTGCCGGCTCTTCTCCTCCAGAATGTCGTTAGCCAGATTTTTAAAAGCGAGACGCTGCTGCTCTTGCAGCGCGGCGATCTCTTCGGTGCGGCGGGCGCGCTCGCGCTCGGCTTCGGCCTGCTGATAGAGCAATTTCTCCTCGAGGGCCGCACACCGGGCCGCCCGTTCGGCGGCCTGGCGGTTCAGGTCGATCAACTGTGCGTTTTTGGCTTCGTTATCCGCTTTCAACGCCTCTTCCGTCCGCGCATACCGCCTGAACGCCGGCCGGAAAGCCAACGCCGCCGCAGCGATTCCCGCAACCAATCCGATGAACAACAAACCCGCTTCGATCATTCTCCTGTCCTTTAAATTTAGCCGGCAACGCCGGCCGCAGAACAAAAATAGCTATAAAATCATTACCTTTGTACAAATTTGACATTTACAAAACCAAAACTTCAGAAAACATGAAAAGAATCATATCCCCTTCGGTGCTCTCGGCGGACTTCGGACATTTGGCCGACGACATCGCGATGCTCGACCGCAGCGAAGCGGAATGGGTGCACATCGACGTGATGGACGGCGTATTCGTGCCGAACATTTCGTTCGGATTTCCGCTGATGCCGCCGATCCGCAAAGGAACGAAAAAGGTGCTCGACACGCACCTGATGATCGTCAATCCGGAAAAATACATCGAACGCTTCGCCAAGGCCGGCGCGGACATCGTCACGATCCACCTCGAAGCGACCGACGACCTGCACGGCGCGATCGCGACGATCAAAAAGGCGGGCGTCAAAGCCGGCGTTTCGATCAAGCCGAAAACGCCGGTGTCGGCAATCGTACCCTATCTCAATGAACTGGATCTGGTGCTGATCATGAGCGTCGAACCGGGCTTCGGCGGACAGTCGTTCATCGAGGGATCGACCGAGAAAGTGGCCGAACTGCGTCGGGAGATCGACCGCTGCGGGTCGCAGGCGATGATCGAGATCGACGGCGGAATCACGCTGGATAACGCCGCCGAGGTGTATGCCGCCGGATGCGAAGTACTGGTTGCCGGAAGCACGGTATTCGCCAGCCCGGATCCGGAAGAGACAATCCACAAACTGTTGAACGTTATAGACAAACGATGATATCGGTAGACAATCTTACGGTCAGCTTCGGGGGTTGGGATCTGTTCAGGGAGGTATCGTTCCTGATCAATGCCAAAGACCGGATCGGTCTGGTGGGCAAGAACGGAGCGGGAAAATCGACGATGCTGAAAGTGCTGATCGGAGAACAGCCGCCCTCGTCGGGAACCGTTTCGCGCAACGGCGACTGCACGGTAGGCTACCTGCCGCAACAGATGAAGGTGGCCGACACGACCACGCTGTTCGCCGAAACCGAATCGGCCTTTTCGGAAGTGATCGGACTCGAACGCGAAATCGAGCAACTGAACCGGGAGATCGCCGAGCGGACGGACTACGAAAGCGAGGGGTACGAAAAGCTGCTGCACCGGTTGAACGATGCGACCGACCGCTTTCACATTCTCGGCGGGATGAACCGCGAGGAGGAGGTCGAAAAGACGCTGCTCGGACTGGGCTTCCAACGAAGCGACTTCGGACGGGCGACCAGCGAGTTCAGCGGCGGATGGCGGATGCGCATCGAACTGGCAAAGCTGCTGCTTCGCCGGCCGTCGGTATTCCTGCTCGACGAACCCACGAATCACCTCGACATCGAGAGCATCGGATGGCTCGAAAACTACCTGAAGGAGTACAACGGCGCGGTCGTGCTGATTTCGCACGACCGCGCATTCCTCGATAACGTCACCACGCGGACGATCGAAATATCGCTCGGCAAGGTGTACGACTACCGCGTGCCGTACAGCCGGTACGTCGAGCTGCGGCGCGAACGGCGCGAGCAGCAGATGGCGGCCTACGTGAACCAGCAAAAGATGATCGAACAGACCGAAGACTTCATCGAACGCTTCCGTTACAAGCCGACCAAATCGAACCAGGTGCAGTCGCGCATCAAGCAACTCGAAAAGATCGAACGGATCGAAGTGGACGAGGAGGACCTCAGCCGGCTGAACATCAAGTTTCCGCCGGCCCCGCGTTCGGGACAGATCGTCGTGGAAGCGAAAGACGCCGGCAAAAGTTTCGGCGAAAAGCACGTCTTTTCGGGCGCGACGTTTACGATCGAACGCGGACAAAAAATCGCGCTGGTCGGCCGCAATGGCGAAGGGAAAACCACGTTCGCGCGGATGGCGATCGGGCAACTGGAGCCGACCGAAGGCAGCGTCCGCATCGGACACAACGTCCGCATCGGCTACTACGCACAAAATCAGGACGACCTGATGAACGGCGATTTCACGGTATTCGACACGCTCGACCGGGTGGCCGTCGGCGACATTCGAACGCGACTGCGCGATATCCTGGGGGCATTTCTGTTCCGCGGCGAGGACATCGACAAGAAGGTGCGCGTACTGTCCGGAGGAGAACGGGCGCGGTTGGCTATGGCCCGGCTGATGCTCGAACCGTACAACCTGCTGGTACTCGACGAGCCGACCAACCACATGGATATGCGTTCGAAGGACATCCTCAAAGACGCCGTCAGAAAATACGACGGCACGGTAATCGTCATTTCGCACGACCGCGAGTTCCTCGACGGGCTGGTCGAACGGGTATACGAATTCCGCGACGGACGGGTCAAGGAGCACCTGGGCGGCATTTACGATTTCCTACGCGACCGGCAAATCGAGTCGATGCGCGAAATCGAACAGAAAGCTCCCGTCGTTACAGCCGAACAAAAGCCCAAAGGGCCGTCCGGCAAGGCGCAGTACGAACAGAAACGGGAGGCCGAAAAACAGCTCCGCAAAGCGGAACGCGACGTCGAAAAGGCCGAACAGGAGATCATGGCGCTCGAAAAGGAGATCGCCGAAAAAGACCGGCAGTTGGCCGACCCCGCCGCACACGGCATCGACCTGGCGGACGGCAGCTTCTACGCGCATTACAACGAACTGAAAGACAAACTCAATAAACTGACGTACCGCTGGGAAGAACTCAGCATCACGCTGGAAAACCTGAAAGAAACGCTGGCCTCGTAGACCCGGCGGCAACGCCGGGGCGACCAAAGCCCGAAAAAAGAAAAACGATGGAAAAGAAAAACATGATATTCGGGCTACGCCCGATCATCGAGGCGATCGAGGCGGGCAAACAGCTCGAAAAAGTGTACCTGAAAAAGGGCGCCGACGGCGTGTTGCTGAACGAGTTGGCCGAACTGTGCCGCAGCAAGCGCATCCACGTGCAGTGGGTTCCGATCGAAAAACTGAATTACCTGACCCGCAACGGCAACCACCAGGGAGCCGTCGCGCTGACGGCGGCGATCGAATATGTCGACGTGTACGACATGCTGGCTGGGATTCCGGAGGACGAAACGCCGCTGGTCGTCGTTTTCGACGGGGTGACCGACGTGCGCAACTTCGGGGCGATCGCCCGCAGCGCCGAATGCGCCGGAGCGCACGGGCTGATCATGCCGGTCAAGAACTCCGCGCCGGTCAACGCCGAGTCGATGAAAAGTTCGGCCGGAGCGCTGAGCGTCATTCCCGTCAGTCGGGTCGGCAGCGTCCGCAACACGCTGAGAATATTGCAAAGCGAAGGAATGCAGATCGTAGCGGCCACCGAAAAGAGCAACACGCTGTTGTTCGAGGCCGACCTGACCAAGCCGACCGCGCTGGTAATGGGCAGCGAGGACGTGGGCATTTCGAAAGAGGTGCTCAAGATGTGCGATCTCCAACTGGCGATCCCGATCGTCGGAAGCATCGAGTCGCTGAACGTTTCGGCCGCCGCCGCCGTCATGCTGTTCGAAACGGCGCGGCAACGGATAAACAATCGATAACGCTATGGAAACGGAACAATTATACGAAAATGCGGTCGCTCTGTTGCGACAGATGATCCAAACCCCTTCGTTCAGCAAAGAAGAAGCCGGAACCGCCGGGCTGCTGGCCGAATTCCTGCAAGAACGCGGCGTGGAAGTGCACCGGAAAAAGAATAACGTCTGGGCGTTCAACCGCCACTACGACCCGGCCAAACCGACCATTCTGCTGAACTCGCACCACGACACCGTCAAACCGAACGGCGCCTACACGCGCGACCCGTTCGCAGCGACCGTCGAGGGCGACCGGCTGTACGGGCTCGGCAGCAACGACGCCGGGGCCAGCGGGGTATCGTTGTTGGCAGCCTTTTTGCATTTTTACGACCGGAAAGACCTGAAGTATAACTTATGCGTAGCGATCACGGCCGAGGAGGAGAACAGCGGGCACGACGGACTCGAATGCGTGATCCCGGAATTGGGGCCGCTGGAATTCGCGATCGTCGGCGAACCGACGCTGATGCAACTGGCCATCGCCGAACGCGGACTGATGGTCATCGACTGTACGGCGCACGGCAAAGCCGGACACGCGGCGCGCGAGGAGGGGGACAACGCGATCTACAAGGCGATGCAGGACATCGAGTGGTTCCGCACGTACCGTTTCCCGAAGGTGTCCGACCTGTTCGGTGCGGTCAAGATGAGCGTGACGATCATCTCGGCCGGAACGCAACACAACGTGGTTCCGGCCGAATGCCGCTTCACGGTGGATATCCGCGTCACCGACCGTTACACGAACGAGGAGGTTTTAGAGATTATTAAGGAGCATGTGAGCTGCGAAGTGAAAGCGCGTTCCACGCGCCTGCGACCGTCGAGCATCCGGCCGGATCATCCGATCGTACAAGCGGGCCTGGCGCTCGGACGCACGACTTACGGATCGCCGACGACGTCGGATCAGGCGCTGCTCGACATCCCGTCGCTGAAGCTCGGCGTCGGGGACAGCGCCCGGTCGCACAGCGCCGACGAATTCGTCCATTTGAGCGAAATCCGCGAAGGGATCGAACTGTATATAAAGATGTTATCCGCGATATTGTAACGAATCCGACCACGCCGACGAAACGGATCGGACAAACCTAAAATTCGGACGTATGAAAAAACTGATTCTGACTGCCGCCGTCGTGCTCGCCGCTGCGAGTATGTACGGCCACCGCGCACCGAAATACCAGCCCGTTCCGGTCGATACGGCGGTGCGCGTCGGAAAACTGCCGAACGGTCTGACCTATTACATCCGGCACAACGACCTGCCGAAAGAACGGGCCAACTTTTACATCGCCCAGCGGGTCGGATCGATTCTCGAAGAGGAGAATCAGCGCGGACTGGCGCACTTCCTCGAACACATGGCTTTCGCGGGAACCAAAAACTTCCCGGACGGGAAACTCACCGGTTACCTCGAACAGAACGGCATCAAGTTCGGCGCGAATCTGAACGCCTACACTTCGGTCGACGAAACGGTCTACAACATTACCGACGTGCCGACCGTAAAGCCGGGACTGGTGGACTCCTGCCTGCTGATCCTGCACGACTGGTCGGGATTCATCCTGCTCGAAGACGACGCGATCGACCGCGAGCGCAAAGTGATCCACGAAGAGTGGCGCACGCGCAGCAACGCGACGCTCCGGATGTACGACAGCCTGCTGCCGAAACTCTACCCGAACGGCAATCGTTATGCGAGCCGAATGCCGATCGGATTGATGGAAGTGGTCGACAATTTTCCGTACGAAGTGCTGAGAAATTATTACAGAAAATGGTACCGTCCGGATTTGCAGGCGATCGTCGTCGTGGGCGACATCGACGTGGACAGCGTCGAGGCGCGGATCAAAACAATGTGGCAGGATATCCCGCGCCACAAGCGCGCCGCCGAACGGAAATATTTCCCGGTAGAAGACAATGCGGAACCGATCGCAGCCATCGCCACCGATCCGGAAGCGACCTCTTCGTCGCTGGCCGTTTTCTACAAACACGACAAGCTGACGCCCGAACGAATGAAAACGACCGAAGCGCTCGACAACGATTATATTCAGTCTACGTTTTCGATCATGCTGAACGCGCGACTGGCCGAACTGACCCAACAGGCCGACCCTCCGTACCTGTATGCGGGATTCGGCGACGACGATTATTTCCTGGCCAAAACCAAGGGCGCTTATCAGCTTTACGTGGCCTTCCGGGACGACGCCTGGCAGCGGGCGCTCGACGCCGGGATCGGCGAACTGAAGCGGGCCCGCGAATACGGCTTCACCGCACCCGAATACCAGCGGGCGCAGGCGAAACTGGCCAGCTACTTCGAGAATAAATACAACGAACGGAACAAGGTCAAAAACGATACCTACGTGCAGGAGTGCCTCGATAATTTCCTCGAAAACGAACCGCTTGCGAGCGCCGAATACCTGTATCATTACTATCTGAAACGCGCTCCGGAGATCACACTGGACAGCATCAACGATATCTTCAGGACGATGTTCCCGGATCACAACATCGCGCTGATGATGATGGCCCCGTCCAAAGACTCGCTGAACTTCCCGACCGAAAAAGAATTCGTCTCAGCCTACCGCAAAGCGTACGAAGCCCCGGTGACCCCGTACGAGGAGAAACTGGACGAAGGCGGATTTCTCGACCGCGAACCGCAGGCGGGAACCGTCGTTTCCGAGCAGACCGACCCGGTATTCGGCACGACAGTGTGGACGCTGAGCAACGGAGCGCGCGTCGTATTCAAGCCGACCGATTTCAAGAGCGACGAAATCCTATTCGAAGCGGTCAGCCTCGGAGGAACTTCCGCCTACGGAGACGGCGATTCGTTGTACATGAATTTCCCGACCGGTACGGCGCTCGTCGGCGGATTGGGCAAATTCCGGCCGACCGACTTGCAAAAGAAACTCGCCGGCAAACGGATCTCCTACCAACCCTATATCGGCAGCACGTCGGAAGGCGTTTCGGGTAGCTGTTCGCCGAAAGATTTTTCGGAATTGATGCAGCTCACCCACCTGCTGTTCACCGAACCGCGCGAAGACACCGTCCTGTTCTCGGCCTGGAAAAACCAGACGCGCACCGTCCTGGCCAACCAGGAAGCCAATCCTTCGATAACGATGCAGGATACGTTAAACCGGGCGATATACGGGAACAACCCGCGCTACCGCCGCTTGACGCCGCAGCGTCTCAACGGCTACTCGTACGACCGGATTCTGGAACTTTACAGACAGCGTTTCGCCAATGCGGCGGATTTCACGTTCATCTTCGTCGGTAACGTCGATCCGCAGAGCATACGTCCCGACATCGAACGGTATATCGCCTCGCTGCCGGGTTCAGCGCAGAAAGAAACGGCTCGGCACATCGAATTCATCGTGCCGGGAAACCGCGAATCCCGCTTCGACAAAGAAGTATCCACACCGAAAGCGACGGTCGTCGTCACGATCAGCGGCGACGAACGCTATTCGTTGAAAGACCAACTCGAAATGACCTTTCTCAAACAGATCATGGACATCGTTTATGTCGAAACGATCCGCGCCGAGGAGGGAGGTACCTATGGGGTCAGCACGCAGGCCTCGCTGCTGCGCGAACCGTACAACCGGTATGCGTTCACGATCAGTTTCGATACGAGCAACGAGAAATCGGAAGCTTTGGCCGACCGGGCGCTGGCCGAACTGAAAAAAGTGGGCGACGAAGGCCCGACCGCAGCCGCTTTCGACAAAGTGAAAGAGTTCTTACAGAAAAGCTATGCGCAGTCGATCAAGGAAAACGGCTATTGGCTGGGGCAGCTCACTTCTTTCTACCGCTACGGAACCGACTCGCACACCGAATACCTGAAAACGCTGAACGCGATCACCCCGGAAGACATCGCCCGGCTCGCAAAGAAGATTTCCGATTCGCCGAACCGGGTGGAAGTAGTGATGAACGGAATCGCCAAACAAGAATAGAATTACGGGGCGTACCCGCAAATGCCCGTACGCTCCCTGTTTAAAACCCAAAAACGACAGACAGATGAAGTTGTGGCAAAAAACCAACGACGTGAATAAGGCGGTGGAACAGTTCACCGTCGGGCGCGACCGCGAGATGGACCTCTTTCTTGCCGAAGCCGACGTCCTGGGATCGCTGGCGCACACGCGCATGCTCGAATCCATCGGACTGCTCGGCAGCGAAGACCTCGCAAACGTGCAGCGCGAACTCAAAAACATTTACCGGGACATCACGGCCGGAAAATTTACGATCGAAGAGGGCGTCGAAGACGTGCACTCGCAGGTCGAATTCCTGCTGACGCAGCGCATCGGCGACGCCGGCAAAAAGATCCACAGCGGCCGTTCGCGCAATGACCAGGTGCTGGTCGACCTGCGGATCTTCCTGCGGCGGCAGATCCGGGAGATCGTAGCGGACGTGGAGCAGTTGTTCCACCGGCTGCAACAACTTTCGGAAAAGTACAAAGAGGTGCTGATGCCGGGATACACCCACCTGCAGATCGCAATGCCGTCCTCGTTCGGGCTGTGGCTCGGAGCCTATGCGGAAAGCCTGGTGGACGATACCGAAATGCTGCACGCCGCCTACCGCATCTGCAACAAGAATCCGCTCGGATCGGCCGCCGGATACGGCTCGTCGTTCCCGCTGAACCGTACGATGACCACGCAGTTGCTCGGTTTCGACACGCTGAGTTACAACGTCGTATATGCCCAGATGGGGCGCGGAAAGAGCGAACGGATCATGGCGCAGGCCATGTCGTCGGTCGCCGCTACGCTGGCGCGGCTGGCGATGGACAACACGCTGTTCCTGAACCAGAACTTCGGATTCATCTCCTATCCGGCCGAGTTGACCACCGGATCGAGCATCATGCCGCACAAGAAAAATCCGGACGTATGGGAACTGATCCGGGGCAAATGCAACCTGATCCAAGGACTTCCGAACCAGATCGCAATGATGACGACCAACCTGCCGTGCGGATACAACCGCGACCTGCAGTTGCTCAAAGAAGTGCTTTTCCCGGCCATCGCCGAACTGCGGAGCTGCATTCATATGGCAGTTTACATGCTCGAAAACCTGCAGGTTAAAGAGCACATTCTGGACGATCCGAAATACGATTACCTGTTCAGTGTCGAAGTGGTCAACAACATGGTGCTCAACGGAGTTCCATTCCGGGAAGCCTACAAAAAAGTAGGGATCGACATCGAAAACGGGAATTTTAAAGCAGAAAAAACCGTACACCACACCCACGAAGGGAGTATCGGCAACCTGTGTACCGACGAAATTTCGGCCCTGATGCAGCAAACGCTCGATAAGTTCCATTTCGACCGGGTCGACCGGGCCGAAACGGAACTGGTTAAATAAGCAAAGTTCATGGCGGAATATCACCATCCGTCGCTCGGTGCGATCACGGTCGTCCGCTCGTCGCGGTTACGCAGGCTCGGCATCAGCATCCGGGCAACGGGTGAAATACGCCTGTCGATCCCTTCGGGGGTCAGCGACCGGCAGGCGATCCAATTTCTGAACGAAAAGGAACAATGGGCCGTCCGTACCCGGGAACGGCTCGCCAGGCGCTACCCGCACGAAACGATCGAACTGCCCTACGCTACGCGCAGTCACGTATTGCAGTTGAACCCCTGTCCCTGCTTGAGCCCTTCGGCTCGGATCGGAAACGGAATCATCCGGGTCAGTTATCCCGCCGCCCTGCGATACGACGCTCCGGAGGTTCAGCGGATCATCCAGCAGGGAATCGAGGAAGCATGGCGTATCGAAGCGAAAGCCTACCTGCCGCAACGGGTCGACGCACTTTGTAAAACATTCGGATTCCGTTGCGGAACCGTGACGATCCGCAACACCCGGTCGCGCTGGGGCAGTTGCTCGTCGGAAAACAACCTGTCGCTGAGCATCCATCTGATGAAATTGCCCGACCACCTGATCGACTACGTCATCGTTCACGAACTCTGCCACACGCTACATAAAAACCACGGGGCCGAATTTCACCAGCTTCTCAACCGGCTGACCGGCGGTAAACATCCGCAATTGAGACAGGAACTGAAAAATTATACGACCCGTTGGAGATAATCGTCCGGAACGATATCCGGCATGAAACGGGCGTTCCTCCTGTGGGAGGAACGCCCGTTGTTTTCGCTGCTTTTTACAGCGTTTTCAATCGGATGTCGTCGATTCCGTAATTCGTTCCGAGACAATCGAAACGAATCACCAGATTTTTGGTCTTCGGGATTCCCTCCGTAACGGAGACCTGAGCCCATTTTTTATTCGCCGGACGAGCATCGGACGCGATCGGAAGCTGCGTAAAATTAGCCCCTTCATCCTGACTCACGCTGACCGTCAGGTTATTCACATCGTAAGCCTGCGAAAAACTACAGCATCCAAACGACAGCACCAGATCGTTCGCCGCCATCGACGTATTCAGGCCCGAAACCGTAAAATAGGCGCCGGACGTCTTGAACAACAGGTAATTTCCGCCGGAAGCGCCGTTGTAATCGGAAGGAGCGGCCGACGAAACGAAAGCGCCCGATCCCGCATACGAAGCTTTCAGGTACGACCATTTCGCATACCCGCTGACATTTTGCTCGACCGAAACGGGAACGCCGCCCATCGTCTCCGTATAATCGACCACGCCGGAAGGGAAAACGACCGCCACGTCCTGCTCGCTCACATCGGTCGAAACCGTAATATCGAGTTTCAGGTTTCCCGAAACCGACTGAGGCGCGTCGTCGACGCTCACGTTATAGACGGTTTGGGCATCCAGCGTCAGCTCCTGCTCGTATTCCACTCCGTCGGCCGTAACGACGATCGTCGCCCGGTCGGCCGGAAAATAGCCGATTCGCCCACCGGAAACGTCGTCGTCAGTAAATGTCAGAGCGCCCTGGATCTGCCGGATCGTCGTTGAACGCGTCGAATGGTTGGCGCGAAAAGCTTCCGAATAGCTGACCCGGACGCCGGCATTGGTCTGCTTGCAGCCGATCGAAACCGGGGTTTCGTTGTCAACGGCGATCGACACCCCCGCCGATCCGCCGTAAACGGGCGTATCGAAAGCCGGCGCAGTAAAAGACTGCGAATAGGTCCGCACCGTATAAACTCCCGAAGGCAATTCGATAGGCCCCGGATCGACGCCGATGGGCGACAGCTTTTTAATCACCGTTTCGTTTTGCAGGATCTCGAGCGTGAAGGTGGCGGCATCCGCGCTTTTGGTTGCCGACGCAGTTACGACTCTCACGGTCGGATCGACATCCAGGCGGACAACAAGCGATCCGTTTCCGACATTTCCGGGATCGTTTTTAGCGCACGATCCCCAGCCCATCGCCGTTATCAGCAATGGGAACAACAGGTTCCTTCTTTTCATAGTAGTTTGGTTATTCGGTCAGTTTCAATGGACTCCACCACGTATTCCATTGTCCCCACGCAGCTTCCGGCGTACCGTACGCATAGGAGATATACTGCTGCACCCCTTTGCGCATGTGTCCCCGGCCGTCGCCGCTCCACCCGCAATTGTGCAGGTAAGGCTTCAAATTATCACGAATCTCTCCTTTCCGGGTAAAATGGATTCCGTCCTCCGATTCCCACAACACGATATAGCTGTCGGGACCCATCCGCTGGGCGGCATGGATCGCCTGAAATTTCTTGAGATCGTCACGGTATTTCACATCGCAATGATCGGCCCCTTTGATGTCGCTCTTATTGATCACCGTCCCGTGGAAATTCAGATGGGCGGGCCAATTCGGATCGTTCGCATCGGCCGTAACCAACCGGGTCGTTATCGACTCGTCGCCCGTCGCATTCCAGGTATAATAGCAATAGACGCTGTCGCCGAGCACCACGAACGACGGCTCCCCGGCTCCGAACTTCTTCGGATCGTCCGTGTACCGGATCATCGGCTGTACGTCCGTCCCGGTAGTCCAGCCCGAACCGTTCCACTTTTCCCACGGGCCTACCGGCGATTTCGAACGGGCGATATAAACATGGTTTTCGACCATCCCCTCGTTTTCAGTAGAAGTATAACCCGCATAGTAATAATCGCCCCACTGGGCTACGGCCGGGTCGCATACCGAAAAATGATCGGAAGCAAATTCGGTCGGAAGCAGCACCATCTGCTCCGGAGTCCACGTTTTGCCTCCGTCGGTCGAATGCTGATAGGAAGCCTGATCCCAGAATATGGTTCCGTCCGAAAAGTCCTGCGACACGCGTGCCCGGAAGCTACCGGCGACCTCTTCTCCGTTCAAATAGTTGGTCACCCCTTCCATATTCTTATCCGACTGCCAGACCATACACTGGTCGTTGTTGCCGTCGCTGAGCGTCCACAAGTATTCGCCGTACGGAAACTTATCCTTGTTGACCAGCTCCAGGCTCTGGTTGTCCTTATAATTTTCATAGCGCTGCGTGGCCACCGGACGGTGCCGCAGGGTCGTTTTATAGTCGGTATCCCACCGGTACAGGCTGAACGTAAGCGATGCGTTTTTCGCCTGTTGATTCGGGCAGATCACGCGTACCGAATAGAACGGTTTGGTTTCGGCGAACCGCTGGGCGGCCGTCATGCCTTTGCCCAGCACGACCGGCTTCATGACGGCATCGGCATCGAATTTCAGATTGCCGTCGTCGTGATAACCGCCCGGAGCGGCGAACCACGCATCGACCGAGCCGTCTTTGTTGACGATGATGGAAGGTCCGTAACGGTACTGTCCGCCGGTGTAAATATCCCACCCCGTCTCGACGACGGGAATTTCCAGAACCGACTTGCAACCGCCCAAAGCCAGCGCCGGAATCATTGCCAAAACCAATTTCATTCTCTTTTTCATAGGTCAAAAATTTAAGGATGCGCAAATATCGTATTCAGACCCAAAAACCGTTCCAGACGGCCTTAATATCAAAATTAAATTATTTTTTCTGAAATAACAAATTCATCCGTAAAATTATTCCGAAAAGACGCAAATAGTCGCGCTTTTCGCTAAACAGATATCCCGACTTCGGGTTTTGCCAACAGTCTATTCCAGCAACCGGACGATCCGTCCGCAGGCCTCCCCGTCCCCGTAGGGATTCACGGCCTCGCTCATTGCCCGGTAATAAACGGGGTCGGTCAACAAAGCGGAAACCTCGGAAACGATCCGGGCCTCGTCCGTACCGACCAACTTGACCGTACCGGCCTGCACGGCCTCCGGCCGTTCGGTGGTTTCGCGCATCACCAACACCGGTTTACCGAGCCCCGGAGCCTCTTCCTGAATGCCTCCGCTGTCGGTCAGCACGACCGCGCTTTTCTCCATCAGGTATACGAAAGGCAGGTATTCCTGCGGTTCGATCAAGAACAGGTTCTGCGGCGCGTCCGTCCCGAAAACCTCGCCGATCGGGCGCCGCACGTTCGGGTTCAAGTGCATCGGATAGACAAAATCGACCTCCGGGAACCTGCCGGTCAGCGTCCGGATCGCCGTACAAATACGCAAAAAGCCGTCCCCGAAATTTTCCCGCCGGTGTCCGGTAATCAGCACCAGCCGGCGATCGGACAATCGCCTCGCGGCATCGTATCCCGCCCGCCGCAGCTCCCCTGCCAGTCTCCCGGCCAGGGCCTCGTCCGACTTGATCCGTCCGACCACCGCATGGAGCGCATCGATCACCGTATTGCCGGTCACGAATATCCGGTCGTCCGGAACGCCCTCCCGCAACAGGTTTTCGCGGGCCAGCGAGGTCGGCGCGAAGTGAAACGACGCCAGCCGCCCGGTTAACTGACGGTTGATCTCCTCGGGCCATGGGTTGTACATATCGTGCGTACGCAGGCCCGCTTCGACATGCCCCACCGGAATCCGCGCGTAGAAAGCCGCCAGCGCGGCGGCCGCGGAAGTGGTCGTATCGCCGTGCACCAACACCACGTCCGGCTTCGCTTCGGCCAGCACGCCGCGCATCCCGGCCAGCACGGCCGTCGTAATATCGTAGAGATCCTGCCCCCGCTTCATGATATTCAGGTCGTAATCGGGAACGATCCCGAATAGACGCAACACCTGATCCAGCATCTCGCGGTGCTGTCCACTGACGCAGACGACCGTTTCGAACCGGTCGGGACGCTCCCGGAGCGCTCCGACCAGCGGGGTCATTTTGATCGCCTCCGGCCGGGTGCCGAAAACCAGCATGATTTTTTTCATTCCGTTACTGTTTTTTAAAAACACCGCAAAAATCGAGAATAACGGCGTTGTCCCGATATTCCAGAGTTTTAAATTCTTTGTGCGCCACCAAAAAAGCGATGATATCGGATTCGGCATAAGCCTTCCGGTAATCGGCGAGTTTGAATACCGGATGTTCCCGCACGTTCGGCTCGACGATCTGGTAATCGGCATCCTCCCCCTCCATCACTTTCGAAGCGATATACTTGGCAGGACTCTCGCGCAGGTCGTCGATATTCGGCTTGAAAGCCAGTCCCATCAGGGCTACCCGCGGGGGACGCCCCTGCGTCACTTTGAACCGCTGGATAGCGGCTTTGACCTGCCCGGCGCACCAGAAGGCCTTATAATTGTTGATCTCGCGCGATTTGGCGATCAACTGCGACTCGCTCGGAAAATCGGCCGTGATAAAATAAGGGTCGACCGCAATGCAGTGGCCCCCCACCCCGCTGCCGGGTTGCAGGATATGTACGCGCGGATGTTTGTTCGCCAGTTCGATCAATTCCCAGACGTTGATCCCCGCTTTGGCGCAGATCAGCGAAAGTTCGTTGGCAAAGGCAATCTGAACGTCACGCGACGAATTTTCGGTCAGCTTACACATCTCGGCCGTCCGGGCATTGGTCGGATGCAGCGCGCCCTCCACGAAACGGGCGTAAAAAGCTATCGCCCGCTGCGTCGAAGCCTCGTCGATCCCGCCGATCACCCGGTCGTTGTGCACCAACTCGTGCAACACGTTGCCCGGCAGCACCCGCTCCGGACAGTAGGCGACGTGCAGTTGCCCTTCGAGCTCGGGCCGCTCCGAAAAGATCAGCCTCGCCATCCGGTCGGTCGTTCCGACCGGCGAAGTGGATTCGATGATAAAAAGGTCGCCCGCTTTCAGCAACGGAACGACCGAACGCGTAGCGGCCTCCACGTACGAAACGTCCGGCTCGTGATTCCCTTTGAACGGAGTCGGCACGACGATCAGGTAAACGCCGCTCGCGACCGGCTTCGTAGCGGCCCGGAACCGTCCCGCCCGCACGACTTCGCGGACTACCTCCCGCAATCCCGGTTCGACAATGTGAATCTCGCCCCGGTTGACGGTATCCACGACCTGCGGATCGATATCGACTCCGATGACCTGCAATCCTTTGGATGCGGCCACGGCCGCCGTCGGCAGGCCGATATAGCCCAACCCGAGAAAAAGTATCTGTTCGGTACTCTCCATAACTGTTCTGATGCTTTTAGATACGACCGATCGTTGCGGCGTTTCCTGCGTCGCACAATCGGCGCGATAAAGTTACGGAAATTTACGAATTTCTACGCTATCGCCCCGTTTTAATCACATTTTCAGGCAGAAACAATTTCGGTCCGGATTAATGACGAAATAATTCCACGCAGGAAGGGATCCGGTCGATCTCGTAATAAACCGCATGAATCCGTTCCGGATGAACGATCACAATCTGCAAACCGGGTTTCTCTTTTCCCGCCGGGTGGCCGGCTGAACCGGCTACCGAGAAATGCGTATCGTTAAAATCGGATTCCGTCCGGCGACACAGGTGTCCGGCCAGCACCAGATCGACGCGATAACGGGCGCAGAGATCGAGGTATCGCTGCCGTTCCTGCGACGGAATGTTTTCGTCGGCGTCGGGTTCGTCCGGCCGGTTTACAAAAAACGGATGATGTCCGATCAGTATCCGGCGCCGGTATTTCCCGGCGCGCCGGAGCTGCTTTTCGAGCCAATCGTATTGCTGCCGGCACTGCCCGGAGTTCCCCGCCTTTACGACCGGCGTATTCAGGCCGATCACACAACACCCTTCCTTACGGAAAACGAAACGATCGCTGCCGTACCGGCCGATAAAATCCTGCACCGCTTCGGGCGAGGCTTCGTCCCCTACGTCGCAGGCGCCCGGCAACAGATAAATCGGGATTTTCGAATCGATCCGGCGGCACAACTCCCGGAACCCGGCCAGTTGGGCGGCGTTCCCGCGGTCGTTCACCAGGTTCCCGGAAATCACCACGAATGCGGGCTTCAACCGGTTGATCGCGTCGATAAACTGCTTGAACTGCTGTTTTTCCCGCTCGAAACCGCCGTCCTCACTACAAAGGCCCAACCGCGGATCGCTCAACTGAACGAAAAAGAACGACCGGTCCTTTCCCGGGGCGGAAAAAGAAAAGGAAAACAGCATACAAAACAAAAAGAATACGATACGTTTCATAATCCGAGGAGATTAAATGACGATATTCAGCGCATAAAAAAATGCTATGACCGGTCGTAAAGTTAAAAATAATTGCCATAATTCAAAAATATTTGATTCCATGTGCTCTTTTTGCGCCATCGTCCGCTTCAGGAACGACTAAAATTCGGATCGTTCGGTATTTTTTATTCACGGATAAAACGGTATCTTTGAAAAGCACCGTTTTGAACATCGAATTACTATGAAAAGGATTGCCATTCTATCGTCCAGCGTGCGGACGGGACGCCTCAGTCACCGTGTCGCCCTCTATCTTCAACACTATCTGACGGCCAACGAACTGGCCGAAACCGAAATACTCGACCTGAAAGCGTACGATTTTCCGCTGTTCGAGGAACGTTTCGCCTTCCTGCCGAATCCGTCCGGGAAAGTGATCGATTTCACCGAACGACTCGTGGCGGCCGACGCGCTGATCATCGTCACCCCGGTCTACAACGCCTCCTTCCCAGCCGCGCTGAAAAACGTCATCGACCTGTACCTGCAGGAGTGGCGCCGCCAACCGGTGGCGGTCGTTTCAGTCACCTCGGGCAAAGTGCCGGGAATCGCGACGGTACAGCAACTCCAGGCTTTGCTGCTGAAACTCGGGGCGTTGGTCGTACCGATGCTGTGCACGGTGATTTCGGCCGGGGAGACTTTCGACGAAAAAGGGACGGCCGCTTCTCCCGCAGCGACCGAGAAACTGCTGCGCCCGATGATCGACGAGCTACTCTGGCTGACCGGTAAAACCGACGAATAAGATTCCGGGAAACCCGAAGACGGCATCTACCGTTCCGTCTCCGCCTGCCGGCTCACATAGCGGAGCAATCCGTCGCAGGCGTCTTCCAACAGATCGAGCACCCGCTCGAACCCTGCCGCCCCGCCGTAATAGGGATCCGGAACCTCCGTTTCGTCGAAACGGGTGCAGAAATCGGTCATTTTCCGGATCTCGGCCCGGCCATCCGCCGGAGCCTTGCGGCGCAGGTCCCGGATGTTCCGATCGTCCATACCGACGATCAAATCGAAACGGTTGAAATCTTCCGCAATCACCGGACGGGATATCGAAGTCAGCCGATATCCCCGTTGAGACGCATGCCGCTTCATTCGAGGATCGGCCCCCTCCCCCGCATGGTAACCGATTATTCCGGCCGAATCCACCTCGACCTTTCCGCTCATTCCGGCTTTGTCAACGGCCTCGCGAAACACGGCTTCGGCACTCGGAGAACGGCATATATTCCCGAGACAGACAAAAAGCACTTTATATTTTCCGTTCATAACAAATTATTTACATCCCGATCTTTTCGGTTTATCCGCCCGTTTTCCGAACACGCCGGGAAACGGATTTTATACCCGACGCAAAAATACAAAAAGTCCCGGAAAACCGCACCCGGAAAACAGACCACACAAAAAACCTGTAAATAAACAATATACAGTAAAAACATCCGACAATAACTAAGAAATTAGTTAAAAAAACTTGCACAACTAAAATTTTAGTTATATGTTTGTTTTCAAATCAACCGGTATATTATGAAAAAAGAGACGGAGCGGGAAAACATGCGGGAACTGACCCGGGCGGAACTCGAAATAATGCAAATCCTGTGGGACGAAAAAAACGCTTTCGTAAACGATATCCTCGAACGGATGCCCGAACCGAAACCGGCCTATAATACGGTTTCGACGATCGTGCGCATCCTCGAAAAGAAAGGCGCCGTCGGGCACGAAGTCCTCGGAAAAAGCCACCGCTACTACCCGCTGTTCGGGCGCGAAGCCTACACGCAAAACCTGATGCAGGGAGTCGTCCGCAATTTCTTCGGCAACTCGTTCGCCCGAATGGTCTCGTTTTTCTGCGAGAAGGAACACTTGCCGGCCGACGAGTCCGAAAAAATCCTGCAAATCGCGCAGGAAGCCATCGCCCGAACAAAAAAACGAACCGAGTAACCCGGAACCGCACGGCGCACCCCGATCCGACGGTACCTCAACCGTAAAACTTATGGGAACTGAACTACCCTACCTCGTCAAAACACAGATTTGTCTCGCAGCGTTCTGGATCGTCTACCGGCTGTTGTTCGCATGCGACAAGGCATTCGCACGCAACCGGGCCTACCTGCTGCTGACAGTAGCGGCGGCTTTTGTCATTCCGGCGCTTTCCGTTCCGGTATGGACGCCGGAGGCAACCGGAGGAGAACCGTACGGTTTCCGCATTCCGGCCGAGATCTTCACCGGAATACAACCCGAAACGCTCCCCGGCACCCGACCGGGCGGTATTCCGCAGGGACTCCGACTGTTTTGCTACGCAGGCAATCTGATCATGCTGCTGGCGTTATCGGCAGGCGGATTCCGGCTGTGGAGAATCACCCGTCGCGCCACGCTGCTACAACCGGGCAAAATCCGTATTTACGGCCTCAACATGCAGGGTTCCGCCTTCACCTTCTTCAATCGCATCTATATCAACGAACTGGGGACGAAGCCGCAGGACATCGCGCAGATCGTCGCGCACGAGACGCACCATGCGAGACTGCGCCACAGTTGGGACATTCTGCTGTCGTCCGTACTGCGGATTCTATTCTGGTGGAATCCGTTCGTGTGGCTGTGGGAACGTTCGCTCAGAGAGGTGCACGAGTTCCAGGCCGACGATGCGGTACTGAACAACGGTTTCGATTCGGAACAATACATCGCGCTGATCCTCGGAGGACTTACCGTCATCCGTCCGGAGTTTGTCAGCGGGTTCTGTTATTCACTCATCAAAAAACGCCTTATCATGATCGCTCGAAACAAACAAAAACGCCGGTCGAAATTCAGAATTTTGCTGGCATTACCGCTAACCGCGCTCCTGACGGTTTGCTTTTCCTTTACCGAACGCCCGGTACGGCAATCCGTACTTACGGAGACCACCGACACCGAACAACCGTACTCTCCGAACAACGGGGAAAGCCCCCAGAGGTTATCCGCCGTGCAACAAATGTCCTCTTCCTCCGCAACCGGGACGAATGGCGGAAATGCGATCGCACCTACCTCCCCCGCGCCGCCGCCTTCGACAGCCGATGAACAGAATGAAAAAAACGCAGCGCGCCCGACCGTTTCGAAACAACCGGAACAGCCTACCGAGATATCGCAAAACGCCCGGGAGCATACGACCGATACGGCATCCCGTACGACTGCGCTCGACAGGCAATCGACCGATCTGATCAAACAAGCCAATGCTTTGGCCTCCCGTACGGCTGAGCTCAATAGACAATCGGCCCAGTTGGCCCATGCATTGACAAACAACCTCTCGTCCGAACAAACCCGTTCCATAGCATCCCGTATGGCTGCGCTCAACAGGCAATCGGCCAATCTGTCCCATGCGCTGGCCAACCGAATGGCAAGATTCTCAGACTCAACAAACAGAGCCTCTTCCGATACTTCAATATTCGGGAAACCCCGCCCCATCATTCTCATCGACGAGAAAGAAGTAGACAATATCAAGGGACTGAATCCAAACGACGTCGAAACGGTATCGGTGCTCAAAGACCCGACGCTTGTGGGCGTCTACGGCGACAGAGGCAAAAACGGAGTGATTCTAATCAAGACCAAATCCCTGTCGAAAAACTCCCGCGTCAAAATCGTAGAGATACCCGCCGTCATAACGTCTGATCGATCCGATAAGCCTGCTCGAAATCCGGAAGAAAACGAAAAACCGGAAAAATAAATACCCGAACATTTAAAAAGAATCGAACCCCAAGACAAACCGCGGGACAAAGATAACCGGAATTTCCGGTTATCTTTGTCCCGCGTTCCGATACGGCATCGTACCGGCATATACGACACGACACAAAGCGAAAAGACCATGAAATACAAATTTACCGCACTGAAAACCGGACTTCTGATCAGCCTATTGATGGGTTGCGCCTGCTGCAACCTCCGCCGAAACACGGTGGAACAGATACAGATCATCCCGGCCGACACCGTAAAATCGCTGTTCAGCAACCACGAGTCGAACGATACGCCCGTCGAGAAGAAAATGCGCGACCAGGGACTGGTCGACATCGCCGAACAGGATTCGTCGATCGCCGTGCGCCTGGTCTATGCGACACCCTACAACTTCATGGGCAAACGGCTCTATCACGGATTGACGAAAGCCTTCATGCTGCCCGAAACGGCCGGCATGCTGATCGATGCGAAAAACCGGCTCAAAGCGATCCGCCCCGACCTGAACCTGCTGGTCTACGACGCCGCACGCCCCCTTTCGGTACAGCGGGAAATGTGGAATATGGTCAAAGGAACCGCGATGAAAGATTTCGTAGCCAACCCGAACAACGGCCCCGGTATGCACAACTTCGGGGCAGCGGTCGACCTGACGCTGATGGACTGCACCGGACAACCGCTGCCGATGGGATCGTGTTACGACTTTTTCGGCGACGAAGCGCGCATTACCGACGAACAGCAGTTGCTCGACTCGGCGCGTATCACCCGGCGGGAACTGGAAAACCGACTGCTGCTACGCCGGGTAATGACCGAAGCGGGCTTCACGACCATCTCCGAGGAGTGGTGGCACTTCAACATCATGCCGACCGCCGAAGCCCGTAAAATATTAACGCCTATCGACTGAACACGCCGGATCGGGCGGAGGCAACCGACTCCGCCCGATCCGTTTCGAGACACGGGATTCTATTTACTGAAATCCAGATTTTCAGGAGATTCGGGAATATTTGGATTCATATCCATGCCTGTCAACGGAACCGAATCGCCGACGATTTCGAATGACACGTTACCGAACCAGACTTTTCCCTCTCCGTCCAACAATACGCCGTAGGCCAGCTTTCCCGCATCGGCAGGGACATCGAGTACGATCTGACATTGCTTCCAATCCGTAGTTCCTTTTATCGGACGATCCTGCATATTGTCAAAAGCGAGACTGTTTCTGGAATTTTTCGCATCGACCCGGAACCACATGCCAGCCCAACCGGTAACATTTTCCGATTTGATATCCGCAGTCATTTTAACGCGTTTACCGGCATATTGGCCGGGAAGACACATCTGCATCAATGTACCGAACTTTCCAACGCCTGACTGAAAAGCCTCGACCGACTGAATCACAGCTACGTTCTTCCCATCTTTTTTCGCAGACGGATCGACTCCCATTTCATAATTTTCAGGTGCGGTGCCCGCTTTGATCCACCCTTCCGGCACGGTCAGCGATCCGGCGGCATCGCTGTTTCCGGCCATTCCGAAAGACATCAGCGCCAAAGCCGCTACTGGAAGGTAAACCAGCGACTTCCAATAAATCCTTCCGTTTTTTCTCATCGTGTTCATCATAGCAATTCGTTTTTTGGTTTGACAATAGGTGTTATTGAAATTGGTTGCGAGTGCAAAATGTTGCAGGCCGACGCTTTTACGGATAATCAGCATCTGGTATTTACGGGCGTCGACGCCACGCTTCAACGCATAATCGTCGGCCTGGTATTCATGTATCTCACGCAGATCCCGCTTGATCAGATAGATCACCGGATTGAACCAGAAGACGATTTGCGCCACGGTAAGCAACGTCAGATCGAACACGTGTCCCAACTGCCGGTGTCCCTGCTCGTGGGTCAGGATCTCCTCCCGGTTGTTCGCGTAATCTTCGTCGGAAATGACCACGTATTTTCCGAAAGAAGCCGCCGACACCATCCCCGGCAAGACGATCACCTCGGCCCCGTTCTCTCTCCTGGGACGCGCTTGCCTGAGCCATCCGAACAGACGGAACATCCCCACAACGAATATGAAAAACGACACCCCGGCCCCGAAAAGGTAGATCCAGAATACGATCCCGACCGGAGTGACCAAAACGACCGGGACATCGACAATTTCGGCCGCCCGGGCGACCGTCTCCCTATCCCGAACCACCGGACGCTCTTTCGCTCCCCGATCTTCCGGAACGCCGGTACGGGATATTCCCGAATTAGCGACCGGCAGCGGAGGCGCCGTAGAATACCCGTTCAAACGAGTCGCGAACGTCGTTTCCGGAATCGTCGCGCCGGTCCAGCTCCACCCGCCCGGCGACGGAAGGAAGGGAATCGTCAGCGGCAGGATCACGATCAGCAGCAACGTCGCCCGGTTAAAAGCGAAACACGTCTCTTTCCACATCAGCAACCGGAAACAACCGTAAAAAACGCCGGTGCAAACGCTCGTAACGAGCAAATAGATCAATAAAGCTTTCATTTCTTTTCTTTTTGGGAGTGAGCCTCCACCTGTGCGATCAACTCCCGGATCTCCTCCGCAGAGATTTTCTCCTCCTCGACGAACATCGAAAGCACCGATGCATAGGAATGGTTAAAATACTTGCCTACGATGTTCTGCAACGACATCCGACTGAAATCTTCGCGCGAGATGACCGGAAAGTAACGGTACGTGTTTCCGAACTGCTCGTGATCGACAAATCCTTTGTCCTCCAAGCCGCGCACGACCGTAGACACCGTATTATAGTGCAGTTTCAAATCGCCGAGCGCTTTCAGGATATCATTGATGAACAGCGGTCCTCGGTCCCAGAACTGCTCCATAATCTCTTCTTCGCGGTTTGTCAAATGTTTCATGGTTCCTGTTTTTAATGATTGATTTTTCAAACGGAGAGCTACGATACAAATATAACTAAAAAAAATAGTTTACAAACTATTTTGCATAATTATTTAACTAAAAAATATAGTTAATATAAATACACACTAACAATCAGCTATTTACAAATAAATAGTCCGATAAAATCTCAAATAATACCAAACTATTTTTATTTTCTGCTATTCGGGAAAGAGAGAACTAGAAACGCAACTTGCGAAAGAAGGTTTCCATCCATTCGCGGCACTCCTGTTCGAGAATGCCGGTGCGAACCTGCGTTTTCGGATGGAACAGCGAAGGCGTATGCAGCGACGCCCCCCGTTTCGGATCGGGCGCGCCATAGATCACCTGCCCCACCTGACACCAGAAACAAGCCCCGGCACACATGACGCACGGTTCGACGGTCACATACAAACGGCATTCGTTCAGGTATTTCCCGCCGATCGATCCGGTCGCCGCCGTCAGCGCCTGCATCTCGGCGTGCGCCGTCGGATCGGCCAGCGTTTCGGTCAGGTTGTGGCCGCGTCCCACGATCCGGTCGCCGTACACGACCACCGCCCCGATGGGCACTTCTCCTTTATTAAAAGCTTTGCGGGCTTCGTCCAGAGCCTGCCGCATGAAAAATTCATCGCCGTTTTGCATCCCGTTCGCCAGAAATTTACTATCTTTGAAACCTGTTTTGCAGGATCGGAGGAACTGATTTCCCGGCACATTCCCGCATTTCAAAAGACAAAAATATAAAAAATCAGGTAATGTACAGAACGCATACCTGCGGAGAACTCCGCATCGAAAATTCAGACCAAAACGTTACGCTGGCCGGCTGGGTACAGAAAGTGAGAAATCTCGGCGCGATGACGTTCATCGATATCCGCGACCGTTACGGCATCACCCAATTGGTAGTCGAAGAACATTCGTCCGACGAAGTGCGCGCCACGGCCGCCGGACTGGGACGCGAATACGTGATACAGGCCAGCGGGAAAGTGATCCCCCGGGCCGCGAAAAACCCGAAGATCCCGACCGGCGAGATCGAAGTGGCGGTCGACGGGCTGAAGGTGCTCAACGTATCGCAAACCCCTCCGTTCACGATCGAAGACAACAGCGACGGCGGCGATGAACTGCGGATGAAATACCGTTTCCTCGACCTGCGCCGCAACCCGCTGAAAAACGCGCTGATACTGCGTCACCGGATGGCGCACGAAATTCGCAATTACCTGGACGAAAACAGCTTTCTCGAAATAGAAACGCCTTATCTGATCAAATCGACGCCGGAAGGCGCGCGCGACTTCGTGGTTCCGTCGCGGATGAACCCGGGCGAATTTTACGCGCTGCCGCAGTCGCCGCAAACGTTCAAACAACTGCTGATGGTGGCCGGTTACGACCGCTATTTCCAGATCGTGCGCTGTTTCCGCGACGAAGACCTGCGGGCCGACCGTCAGCCGGAATTTACGCAGATCGACTGCGAAATGTCGTTCGTCGAACGCGAAGACGTTTTGAATATGTTCGAAGGCCTGGCAAAGCGCCTGTTCAAAAACATCCTCGGCAAAGAGTTCGACGGGAACTTCCCGCGGATCGGCTGGCACGAAGCGATGGATAAATACGGATCGGACAAACCCGATATCCGGTTCGGCATGACGTTCAACGACATTACCGAAGCCGCCCAAGGTAAGGGATTCGGCGTATTCGATTCGGCCGAATACGTCGGCGCGATCTGCGCCGAAGGGTGCGCAGACTATACCCGCAAACAACTGGACGAACTGACCGAATTCGTCAAAAGGCCGCAGGTCGGCGCCAAAGGCATGGTGTACGTGCGCTGCGAAGCCGACGGCAGCTACAAATCGAGCGTAGACAAGTTCTACGGACAGCAAGACCTCGGGAAATGGGCGGCGCAGTGCGGCGCCAAAGCGGGCGACCTGCTGCTGATCCTCAGCGGGCCGCGCAGAAAAACGCAGACCGCCCTGTGCGAATTGCGCCTCGAAATGGGCAATCGGCTGGGACTGCGGTCGCACGAGAAGTTCGCGCCGCTGTGGGTAGTCGATTTCCCGCTGCTCGAATGGGACGACCAGACGCAGCGTTTCTACGCGATGCACCACCCGTTCACGTCGCCGAATCCCGAAGACATCGGCCTGTTCGACACCGATCCGGGAAGAATCCGGGCCAACGCCTACGACTTCGTCGTCAACGGCGTGGAAGTCGGCGGAGGGTCGATCCGTATCTTCGATGCCGAACTGCAGGCAAAGATGTTCGAAACGCTCGGCTTTACGCACGAAGAGGCGGAGAACCAGTTCGGATTCCTGATGAACGCATTCCGGTTCGGCGCGCCGCCGCACGGGGGTATCGCCTTCGGGTTCGACCGCTGGTGCGCGCTGTTCGGCGGAGCCGACTCGATCCGCGACTACATCGCCTTCCCGAAAAACAACTCGGGCCGCGACGTAATGATCGACTCGCCTTCGAACATTTCGAACGCGCAGCTCGAAGAACTGTCGCTGACCGTCAAAAAAGAAGAAAAGTAAATCCAAGACGATTCCCGTTTCGGGGAGTCGTCCGTTTCGATATTCATCCCGGAGAGGTTTCCTTTCCGGGATATTTTTGTATAAATTTGTATAAAACCGACGACTCGATGAAACGAAAAATCACCGCCCTGCTGTTCGCCTGCTGCGTCACGACGCTCGCAGCGCAAAGCGGCCAACCGCAACCGCCCGAAAATTACCGTCCGAGAATCCACTTCTCGCCGGCCGAAGGCTGGATGAGCGACCCGAACGGACTGGTTTATTATGACGGCGAGTACCACCTCTGCTACCAACACATCCCGTTCGACGAAAACGGCAACCTCCCTTGGGGAGAGATGTACTGGGGACATGCCGTCAGCCGCGATCTGCTGAACTGGCAGCACATGCCGATCGCGCTGGCTCCGGACAGCCTGGGCTATATCTTTTCGGGATGCTGCGTAGCCGACCTGAACAACACGTCCGGACTCGGAACCGCCGCCGATCCGCCGATTCTGGCGATCTTCACCTATTACGATCCGGTCGCCGCCGCCCAGGGACGGATCGAAACCCAGTCGCAAGGACTGGCATACAGCACCGACCGGGGACGCACGTGGACCAAATACGCCGCCAATCCGGTTCTGCCGAATCCCGGCATCGCCGACTTCCGCGATCCGCATATCGTCCGGCACGAACCTTCCGGACAATGGATCATGGTGCTGACCGCCGGCAAAGCCGTCCGGTTCTACGGATCGCCCGACTGCCTGCACTGGGAATACCTCAGCGAATTCGGGCACGACCGCGGATCGCACGTCGGGCCGTGGGAATGCCCCGACCTGTTTCCGCTCCGGGTCGAAGGGTCGAAAGAAATCAAATGGGTGCTGCTGGCCAGCGTCGTGAATTTTACCGAAACGCCCGATAAGCTCGCTACGGCGACCCAGTATTTTATCGGAGATTTCGACGGAGAACATTTTACCAGCGAACAAACCGATACGTTGTGGATCGATTACGGCAAGGATAATTACGCGGGCATCACGTTCGACAACGCGCCGGACGACCGCCGGATTTTCGTCGGCTGGATGCACTCGCACCAATATGCGGCGGCTGCGCAGGGGCATACGACCCGGTCTTGGTCGGGAGCCGCCACTTTCCCGCGCGAACTGAGCATCGTCCGCAGCGCCGACGGCTACCGGCTGAAATCGAAGCCGGTGCGGGAACTGGAACGGCTTCGCGGCCAATCGGTGAAACTGAAACGGCAGAAAATAAACCGTACGGCGACGCTGTCCGACCGGATTCCGTTCGACAAAGCCCCCATCGAACTCGACCTGACTTTCGACGGCATCGACGGCCCGAATGCTCCGTCGCGATACGGCATCCGGCTCCGCAACGACCTCGGGGAGTACGTCTCGATGGAATACGACCGGAAGAAACGGCTGTTCCGGGTCGACCGCACGCAAGCGGCGGCCGTCCGGTTTTCGGATCCTTTCGCCTCCGTACAGACCGCCCCCTACGAACCGGAGACGGGAACGATGCGCTGGCGGTTGCTCGTCGACGTCGCGTCGATGGAGTTGTTCGCGGCGGACGGCCGGATCGTCTTCACCGACGTATTTTTCCCCGGCAAACCGTTCGATATCATCGAACTATTCACCGAAGGCGGCAACGTGACGCTGAAAAAAGGCGATGTTACGGCGCTGGAAACGATCCGGTGCAATCCGGTAGAACCCTGACCTCACGCTGTCCGAAACCGACAGCCAGGAGAGTGGGAACGTCTTGCGACGCCCGCCGGAACGTTTCGTTTATTAGTAATATAAAATAAAAGTTATGAAAAACCGGAAAAAAATCGTTGTCTTCACCGGCGCCGGAGTCAGTGCCGACAGCGGCATCTCGACTTTCCGCGACTCCGACGGGCTGTGGGACAAATACCGCATCGAGGACGTATGCACCCCCGAAGCATTGGCTCGCAACCGCAAAACGGTCATCGACTTCTACAACATCCGGCGGCGCGAGTTGCTGTCGAAAGAGCCGAATGCCGGACACTACGCGATCCGGAAACTGGAAGATCATTTCGACGTGGAGGTCGTCACGCAGAACATCGACGACCTGCACGAGCGGGCCGGCAGCACGCACGTCACCCACCTGCACGGCGAACTGCGTAAACTGCGCAGCAGCGCCGACGAATCGCTGGTCGTACCGATCGAAGGTTGGGAACAACACCTCGACGACCGCGCCCCGGACGGATCGCTGCTGCGTCCGTTCGTGGTCTTTTTCGGCGAGGGCGTCCCGATGTTCGACCGCGCGGCCCGAATCGCCGCTACGGCGGATCTACTGATCGTCGTAGGCACCTCGTTGGCCGTGTATCCGGCCGCCTCGCTGGTACGCTACATCCGACCGGATGTCCCGGTTTACCTGATCGACCCGAACGAGCCGGATATGTCCGGTATCCGCAACCCGACAGAACTTATCCGGACGAACTCGGCGCAAGGCACTCCGCTGCTTGTGGACAGGCTGATCGGCGAGTTCGGAAATCGCTGATCCTACGCCAAGACAGCCGGGAGGCTTCCGCACGGAAGCCTCCCGGCTGTCTTTATACGCTTTCGGATTATCAGTAAACGAGCGATGTTTCCGGATTCCGATACCAATCCTTATGCCCCCCGGAAGCTACCCAACTGCTGAAATCGGGGTAAGCCTCATCGATCCGCGTTCCTTCCTTCGGACACCGGAAGTCGTAACCGGCGATATGGATCGCAAACGGGAACTGATTGTTTTTCGACACGTAATACAGGCCCTTGTCGGGCTGCGAAACGTCGTGTCCGAAATGCAACTGCGTCCTGTCGGCCAGCGCCGTCGGAGGATAATTGACCAAATGCACTTCGGATCCCCGTCCTTCGTCGGTCTTCAATACGGCGAACGGATTGTAAGGCGGTACGACCCGCTCGTAACCGATCCCGCTGGTAAACGAAGTCGTCACTGTAAACGTATGTCCCAGCGCAACGCCGATATCGTCGAACAACACGACCGTCGGATGATCCTGACCCGGTTCCAGGCTCTTCCCTTTCATGAAGGAAGACGGCGCCAGGTCGCTTTCGATCTGCACGCTCCGAACCGCATCCGCCCCGAGCAGGTGCAACTGATAACCGAAACCGTCGGTATAAGCCGCGCCATTGTGTTTAGCGGTAAATTCATCGACGGTACGGGACACGTTGTTGCTTCTGTCCGTATAAACCCGGCTTTTATACAATACGACCACGTCGTTCATATCGTAGTCCCCTTCGTAAGGCCACAGATCCTCGAACGCCAGCGTTCCCCGGTATTCGGTGTAGGTATCGGGGTCGGCGCCCGGTTCCGGCAGATCAGGAACGCCGGGAATCGCGTTCTGGTGTTCCATCTGTAGACCGAACAGCGCGTCCGTATAATTCCAGTCCTTGTTGTCCTCGAATCCGACGGCTACCCATCCGCTTTGCCGGTCATACAGAGAAACCGTGCGCTGCTGGCGCTTCCCGTCCGCCATCGGGTTCAGATCGGGCTTCGAATAACGGATATCCTTCGCATAATCGTAAGATGCGATATTCCCACTGGCAAACCAGTGTCCCATCAGGAAAAATCCGATGCTGACCCCGGCCGGGAATTCATCCTGAAAAGCCGTTCCGTCCCAGTACTTGAGCTGCACCCGATCGCCGGCAAGCAACGACCCGACACGCACATCCGAATTACCTTTGTAATACTTGGTTACATTCGGGAATGCGATGATTTTCGTCAGGGCGTCCGCCGCAGGAACCGTTCCGGTCGGATAGGTAAAATATCCCACGACGTTCTGCCACGAAGCGCCGCTTTTCAGAAAGACCATATTGATCTTGGTCGGCGACTCGATCGAAATATCCGCACTGGCCTCATCTTCGAACAATTCGGGATAAACGGTAGTGATGAATTTGCCGACGACTCCCGAATAGACCTTATCCACCCTCGCAACGAACGAGGCAGGCAGTTCATTATCCGACAGCACATTAGGCAACGTTCCGTACACATCCGTCCATTCGGACAATACTTTGCAATCGTCCGGATACGTGTAACCGCTCCCGGTCATCGCTTTCGATCCGGCATGCTGCGCGATATACTCGTTCTGGTCGAAATCGATCCGGTTTCCGGAAACTTTCAGATGCGCCGTTCCGACGGAACCGATCGCATCGGACGACAACCAGACCTCCGTCACCAGCGAAGGCATCGTCAGATTGCCGGAGAAATGCCCCGTCTCGTCGGTATATCCCCGGAAATAAGGTTCGACCTCTTTCTTGGTCAAAGTGCCGTCGGCATTCTCTTCATAGGGATTTTCACCGAACACCTCGAAACCGATCTGATAACCGTTCAGACGGTAATCGATGTTCGCGGCATACGACTGCGCCGTCGCGAACGTCTGATAATCGCCCGCAGACGGATCGTCCGGTTTCGGGCCGTCGCTCGGATTTTTGACGCAACCGGTCGCAACGACCGACGCCATGCAGCAAAGCAGAACCCGTCCCGCATTGAAGCCGCCTTTATTTTTCCTCATACTAACAATCCTTTAAATATTCAATGCAAATGTAGAGCATTTTTAAAGGATCGGTACTTATTTTTCTTTCAATTCGATAAAAATTTCAAGTTCCGTTAATAATTTTTGCACAGGGAGCCCCATTACATTGTAAAACGAACCTTCGATCCGCTCGATCGCCACATAACCGATCCATTCCTGAATGCCGTAAGCGCCCGCCTTGTCATACGGACGGTAGCGGTCGACGTAATAGTCGATCTCTTCGTCGGACAGTTGTTTAAAAAAAACCTTTGTCCGGGAATCGAACGTGCGGCTGCGGCTTCCATTGCGCAGCGTAACCCCGGTAATCACCGAATGACTGCGTCCGGAAAGGCTCCGCAACATGTCCAGCGCCGTCTCCCGCCCGGCGGGTTTGCCCAAAATACGGCCGTCCGCAATTACGACCGTATCGGCCGTAATCAGGATATCCTTCCCGCCGAGCGGCTCCGGATAGGCTTCCGACTTCAACCGCGAAAGGAAAGCGGCCACTTCGTCCGCCGGCAGGTCGCGAGGATACTCCTCGACGACTTCGTAATCGCCGGCCAGCGAAAACTCCAATCCGCAATCCGCGAGCAATTGCCTGCGCCGCGGAGAGCGACTGGCCAGGATCAAATCGTATTCTTTTAATTCTTCGATAAAAAACATATGCAGGATTTTCGATTATCATCGGACGCATCCGATGAGATACCTTGCAAAACTACGCAAAAACATCCTGAATATCCTCTTTTCCCATTCGTTTTATACCTCGCTATTCGGTAGAAGGCCAGGCTTACATCCTGCGATACAGGCTCCGGGGGATTATTTTCAGCGCCAAGCCGATCCACCGCCAGCGCGGGGTGACGTACTGCACGGAACGTCCTTTGCGAACGGCCCGGCAAATGCACTGCGCGGCCCGCTGCGGCGAAGCGATCCAGAAATGGCCTTCGCCTTTCATCATCGCCGTGCGCACCGATCCGGGACGGATATCGACGACCCGAATCGGAAGCTTTTGACGGCAAGCCTTCTGGCGCAGACTCTCCAGGTAATTGATCTGATAGGCTTTCGACGCGGCATAAGACGGGGCCGTGCGGCTGCCGCGCAGTCCCATCACCGAGGTAACCGCCGCGAGACATCCCCCGCCGCGACATTCGAAATAACGGTAACACCAATCTACCGTGCGGGTAAATCCGTCCACATTCACCCGGTTGGTCGCCTCCTCGATCCGGTAGTCCAATCCGTCGTTCAGGTCGCCCGTCCCGGAGCAAAAAACAATCAGTTCCGGACTCCCCAGCGAGCCGGTCAACGCCGCGAGCCGGTCGCAGGCATCGGGTTGCGCAATATCGAAAGCGGCCGTTTCATAGCGTTGCGGAGCGGAACGCGCCAGTTCTTCCAGCAAAGCCTCCCTCCGGCCGGTAATCCCCACGCGGTAACCCTGCGAGGCGAGCTGCGCCGCCACTTCGCGGCCGATCCCGGAAGTAGCTCCGATCACGACCGCCGTTTTCGAAACATCGTTTGTTCTCGTCATCGTATGCGTTCCATAATTAACTACGGCCAAAAATACATACGCTCGGCGCGGAATTTCTTGAAAAAATTCAAGATTTTCTTTTCGATGACAATTTTCGGCGAATGTGGCTGACCGTCTCCGGCGTCACGCCGATAAACGAAGCCAACTCCTTGAGCGGAATAACGTCCACAAGCCCCGGATAACGGTCGATCAGATTCAGATAGTGCTCTTCGGGCGTTTTACAATAGAAATCGAGCAGCCGGTCGTAAGTTATGGCAAACAGTTCCTCGGCGACCCGGCGCCCCAGGCGCTGCCCTTCGATACCGCTTTCCCAGTAACGTTCGAGCTCCGTGCAGGGGAGCAGGTACGACACCGACTCCGCAACCGCCCGGATATCGACCACGGCAGCCGTACCGCAGATAAACGACCGGTAATCGCAAACGTATTCGTCCGGGAAGGCATATCCCACCACATGCTCGTTTCCGCGCCCGTCAAGGCACGTATAGCGAAACACGCCGCTCTCGACGAAAGCGACGAAACGGGGAACGCTTCCGGCCGTCAGGAACGGTTCGCCCCGTCCGTAAACCCGGCGCTCGCCTCGTTCCGTAAAAAGCGGTTTCAACAAAGAGACATCCAGCCGGTCGGCATAACGATTGAATCGGTTCATAAACGCGACAAAGGTACTCGTCCAAATTTTACTTGATGTCGAAATCGAGTAGCAAACGTCCTTCGAGCGAGGCCCGGATACGATCTCCGGGACGCACCGGACCGACGCCGACCGGCGTGCCCGTATAGATCAGGTCGCCGATTTTCAGCGTCACGAACTGCGACACGTAAGCGATCACCCGGTTCACGCCGAAAATCATCTGCGACGTATCGCCGCGCTGGCGCACCTCGTCGTTGAGCGACATCTCGAAATGCAACCGCTGCACGTCGCCGCCCAGTTCGGCCAGCGGAACGAACTGCGGCGACAGCGCCGCCGAATGGTCGAACGCCTTGCCGATCTCCCACGGCAAACCTCCTGCAATGCACTCGCGTTGCAGGTCGCGGGCCGTAAAGTCGATACCGAGCCCCACCTCGTCGTAATAACGCGGGGCAAAACGCTCTTCGATCGCCTTGCCCACGCGGTTGATCCGGACGACCAGTTCCGTCTCGTAGTGCAGATCCCGGCTGAACGCAGGCACGTAGAACGGATCGTTGTTGCGCAACAGCGCCGTGTCGGGCTTCATGAAGAACTGCGGTTTCCCGGGCAGATCGCGCGTATGGTCCAGTTCGGCGACATGCTCGGCGTAGTTCCGTCCGATGCAGATGATTTTCATTTCTTATCTTCTTTAAGCAGTTCGACCATTCGCGCCCCGACACGGTCGGAGGCTCCGCTGCCGCCGATCAGCCGACCCAGCTCGGCGTAATCGGATATCATCCGGTCGTGCTTCGCCCCGCCGGGCAGGATCGCCCGCAGTTCGGCCGTCGCATTCGGCATATTCATCTGGTACTGCAACAGTTCGCGCACGCACTCGCGGTCGAGCACGAGGTTTACCAGCGACACGTACTTCGTTTTCAGGAACATTTTGCCGATCAGCATCGTCGGCAGGTCGCGGCGGTAACACACCATCTCCGGAACGCCGAGCAAAGCCGTTTCGAGCGTCGCCGTACCGGACGTCACGACCGCCGCATCGCTGACGGCCAGCAGTTCGTAAGTTTTGTCGCACACGTAGCGGACGTCGCTGCCGGCCAGGTAAGGCGCATACACCTCGCGGTCGAGCCACGATACCCCCGCCACGACGAATTGGTATTGCGAAAATTCCGCGGACAACTCCACCATGAACGGCAGGTTGAATTTGATTTCCGAACGGCGGCTACCGGCCAGCAACGCTACGATCGGGCGGTCGTCGAGTCCGTTTTCTTCGATAAAACGGGCGTACGGTTGCAGGTTTTGCCGGCGCTCCGCAATCGCGTCCATCAGCGGATTGCCTTCGTAGATCGCTTCGATCCCATGACGGCGGAACCAGGCCGTCTCGAACGGGAAGATAACGAACAGCCGGTCGACGTACTTCCGGATTTTTTCGACGCGCGACTCTTTCCACGCCCACGCTTTCGGCGCGATATAATAATAGGTCGGGATGCCGTTCTCTTTAGCGAATTTCGCCATCCTCAGGTTGAACCCGGCGTAATCGATCAGGATCAGCACGTCCGGACGGTAAGCGGCGACGTCTTCCTTGCAGGCGGCGATCTGTCCCAAGATCGTGCGCAGGTTTTTCGCTATCTCGACAAAACCCATGAACGATGCCTTTTTATAGTGCATCGCCAGGTTTTCCGCACCGCCGACGGCAGCCATCTTATCGCCGCCCCAGAAACGAAACCTCGCCTGCGGATCGGCTTTCAGCAATCCTTTCATCAGGTTCGCGCCGTGCAGGTCGCCCGACGCTTCCCCGGCAATCAGGTAATACTTCATCGCTATATGATTTTTATCTCGTTGAATTCCATTCCGCAACCTTCGACCCGGATCACTTCAGCAGATCGGGCCGCAGCCGTTCGGTGCGCTCCAACGCCTGCTGCTCTTGCCATTTGTCGATCTCGGCGAAATTGCCCGACAACAGCACGTCCGGCACGCGCCATCCGCGGAACTCCGCCGGACGGGTATAGACGGGCGGCGCGAGCAGGTTGTCCTGGAAACTGTCCGTCAGCGCCGAAGCCTCGTCGCCGATCGCCCCGGGAATGATCCGGATCACGCTGTCGGCGATGATCGCGGCGGCCAGTTCCCCGCCGGTCAGCACGTAATCGCCGATCGATATCTCGCGCGTAATCAAGTGTTCGCGCACCCGGTAGTCGATTCCCTTGTAATGACCGCACAGGATGACGATATTTTCGAGCGTCGACAGGCGGTTGGCCTCGTGCTGGTCGTACCGAACGCCGTCGGGCGAAGTATAGATAATCTCGTCGTAGCTGCGTTCTGCCTGCAATGCTTCGACGCAGCGGAAGATCGGTTCGGGTTTCATCACCATGCCAGCTTCGCCGCCGAACGGGTAATCGTCCACCTGACGGTGTTTGTCGAATGTATAGTCCCGGATGTTATGGATATGGATTTCGACCAGTCCTTTTTGCTGCGCCCGCTTCAGAATCGATTCATTCAGCGGGCTTTGCAACAGTTCCGGAACGACCGTAAGGATATCTATGCGCATGGCCCGATCAGCGTTTGATACGGCTCGATCTTCGACCCGTGTATGAAAATAATGTCTTTCGTATCTTCCGGCGCGAGCGGCTTCATCCGTCCGTCGCACAGCGTAAACCCGCGATAACCGCGCGATTCGAAAAAGCCGGCGATCGCCGTGCGCGTATCGCCGCCTGTCTCGATCAGCACGGTCGGCAGGTGCCGCTCGATCAACGGCCGCAATTCCGGAATCACGACGCCCTCGTACCCTTCTATATCGCACTTTATGAAGTCGATTTTCGGCAAATCGGCGAACAGCACGCTGCCGCGCCGCATCTCGGCCTCGAACTCAACGACCGGCAGGCCGTCCGTAGGCCGATCCATCACGAAATTCTGTCCGGTGCCGAAATAGCCGTTCTCGCCGACCGAACTGTTCCCCATCCGGATCGTCTTTTCGGCGTCGCCGAGCGCATAATTCAGGATTTCGACATTGCGGTATTTCCGCAGGTTACGGCGCAGCACGTTCAGGATCGGACGCACCGGTTCGACGGCGTACACTTTTCCCGACGGGCCCGCGAGCCCGGCCAGCACATAGGAATAATATCCCAGGTTCGCTCCTATGTCGATCGCCGTGTCGCCGGGTGAAACAAGATGTTTGAGAAAGCGCGGATATTCGTACACCTCCGAGCGGGGCGAAACGCCCCACCGGTATCCCTGCAGGTACATGCCGCTGAGCACCCGCAAGTAACTATCCAGCGACAGGTTTTTATACAACAATTTGCGGATCGCATTTCCCATCTGTCCCATCGTATCCGGCATTCGAAAGATTAATAATTGACCTCCCCGCCGAGCACCTCGGTTACGAACGGATTGTAGAGCGCCTCGTGGCCGATCGTACTGTCCTGCCCGTGCCCGGGATAGAAATGCACGTCTCCGCCGAGCGGCATTAGTTTATCGAGGATGCTACGCATGATCCAACTGTAGTCGCCGCCCGGAAGGTCGGTGCGGCCGATGCTTTCGCGGAACAGCGTATCGCCGGTGATCAGCAATTTCTCGTCTTTGTTGTAGAGGCAGATATGGCCCGGGGTATGGCCCGGAGTCTCGATAATCTCCATCGCGGTATCGCCGAAACGAACCTCCTTTTTGCCTTGCAGGTCGATGTCGATCGTCGGCACGGAATCCACTTTGAAGCCGTAGATCGCTCCGTGCGTCGGGGCCGACTCAATCAGGAAAGCATCGCGCCCGTCGATTGCGAACGGAATCCCGTACCGCTCCTTGACGTAGTTCACGCCGAGCATATGGTCGACATGACCGTGCGTATTGACGGCCATCACCGGCTTCAGACCGTTCGACTCGATATAATCGGACAGCGCCTTGTTTTCCTGCGGCGTATAACCGCCGGCGTCGATGATGATGCACTCTTTCGTCTGATCGGACAATACGATCGTATTCTCCTGAAACGGGTTCGAAACGATAATTTTAACGGTTATCATAGATTGTCGGTTCCAAAATTTTACACAAAGATAGTTATCATTACCTTTGTAAGAAATAAAACAGGACAAAGTGGCAAGAAAAAAAGCGAACTACCCGCTCGTCGAAGGGCTCGAAATCGTCGACATCGCCGCCGAGGGCAAGGCGCTCGGCCGGTGGAACGACATCGTGGTATTCGTCCCGATGGCCGTTCCGGGCGACGTGGTGGACGTACAGATACGCAGCAAACGGCGACGGTTCATGGAGGGATACATCGTAAATTACGTGAAAAAATCGCCGTTGCGCGAGGAGCCGGTCTGCGAACACTACGGCACCTGCGGGGGATGCAAATGGCAGCACCTGCCCTACTCCGAACAATTGCGATTCAAACAACAGCAGGTCGCCGACCAGCTCGGCCGGATCGGAAAAATCGAACTGCCCGCAGTCAGTCCGATCCTGGGTTCGGCGAAAACGCTCTTTTACCGCAACAAACTCGAATTCACTTTTTCGAACAAACGGTGGCTGACCGCCGAAGAGATCGCTTCGGGCGACGAAATCGCCGACAGTCCCGCGCTGGGGTTTCACATCCCGAACCTGTTCGACAAAGTGCTCGACATCCGCAAATGCTGGTTGCAGGACGATCCGTCGAACCCGATCCGGTTGGCCGTGCGGGAATTCTGTCTCGAAAACGGGTATTCGTTCTACAACATCCGCGAGCACAAAGGGCTGATGCGCAACCTGATCGTCCGCACTTCCACGACCGGAGAGGTGATGGCGATCGTCGTTTTCGGCGAAAACGATCCGCAACGGATCGACGCGTTGCTGCAACACACGGCGGAAAAATTTCCGCAGATCACGTCGCTGATGTACGTCGTCAACACCAAACTGAACGACACGATCGGCGACCTCGACATTTTGCTTTATAAAGGCAACGACCATATTTTCGAACAAATGGAGGGACTGCGGTTCAAGATCGGGCCGAAGTCGTTTTACCAGACCAATTCGCTGCAAGCCTACGAGCTTTACAAGATCGCCCGCGACTTTGCCGCGCTGACCGGCGCAGAAACGGTTTACGACCTCTACACAGGAACCGGGACGATCGCCAATTTCGTGGCGCGGCAATGCCGGAAAGTAGTCGGCGTCGAGTACGTACCCGAAGCGATCGAAGACGCGAAAGTCAACGCGCGGCTGAACGGCATCGGCAACGCCGTTTTCTATGCCGGCGACATGAAGGATGTGTTAAACGAGCGTTTCATTGCCGAAAACGGGCGGCCCGACGTGGTGATCCTCGATCCGCCGCGAGCCGGTATCCACGAAGACGTGGCCCGCACGATCCTGACGGCAGCGCCCGCTCGAATCGTCTATGTCAGTTGCAATCCGGCCACGCAGGCACGCGACGTCGCGCTGCTCGACGGGGCGTACCGGGTGACGAAAATCCAGCCGGTGGATATGTTCCCGCATACGCACCATGTCGAAAATGTGGTACAATTGATGCGTCGATGCAACGTTTAGGGATCGGAAACGATCTTATATACAGTTACAAACTCTAAAAAAGAATGACTATGAAAAAACTGATGGTATCCGTGGCGGCCGTATTGCTCGCCGGATCGCTGTTCGCACAGGAAAAGAATTACATCGACCAACCCTATATCGAAGTGACCGGCAAGGCCGAAATGGAAGTCGTTCCAGACGAAATCTACCTGCGTATCGTCATCAACGAAAAGGACAACAAAGGCAAAGTATCGGTCGACCAGCAGGAAAAAGAGATGTTCAAACAACTTAAGGGAATCGGCATCGACCTCGAAAAGAACCTCGTCGTACAAGATATGTCCAGCGATCTGCAAACCTACTTCCTGCGTAAGAACGCAATCCTTTCGACCAAGGCCTACCAGTTGAAGGTAAACAGCGCCCAGCAACTCGGCGAGGCGTTCCAGGCGTTGCAGACGGCCGGTATTTCGGACGTGAACATCGAAAAGACGGACGTTTCGAACATCGAGGAGCTGCGCCAGGAAGTACGCACGAACGCGGCCAAAGCAGCCCGCAAAAACGCGGAAGTGCTGGCGGCGGCGCTCGGACAGCAGGCTAAGGAAGCGATTTTCGTACAAGATTACGGATTCAACATGCGCCCCTATGCGAACGTACTGATGGCCAAAAGCATGGCCGTAGCCGACGCTGCGGGAGAGGAAGCCGCTCCGCAGTTGGAATTCCAGAAAATCAAGATCGAGCACTCGGTCATGGTGCGCTTTATCCTGGGACTTTGATCCGGCCCGAAATAGAAATTACCGGGGATGGTTCCCCGACCCTGCGTCACCCGGTTACGGGTGACGCTTATCATTCCGTGCGGGGCGCGGTCGGCGAATCCGAACACGTCTTTATCCGCGAAGGATTTTTATGCAGCGAGTCGCCGCACGTCCGGATCTTCGAAGCCGGATTCGGCAGCGGGCTGAACGCCTGGCTGACGGCGCAGGCCGCACGGCGGGAAGGCCGTACGGTTTTTTACGAAGCCGTCGAGCGCTATCCGGTCGATCCGCAAACTGCCCGAAAACTGAGTTATGCGACCGATCCGCTGTTCCGGGCGCTGCACGACGCGGCGTGGAACGTCCCGGTCGGCATCGACGAACGCTTTACATTGAAAAAAGTAGAGGCGGCGTTGGAGGATTACCGATTTGACACTACCTTTGATCTGGTGTACTTCGACGCATTCGCCCCGGACACCCAGCCCGAACTGTGGAGCAAAGAACTATTCGCACGGTTGTATGCCTGTCTCGCCCCGGGCGGCACGCTGGTCACCTACTCGGCAAAAGGCCTGGTAAAGGAGAACCTGCGCGCGGCCGGCTTCGAAGTCAGGCGGTTGCCGGGAGCGCTCGGCAAACGCCACATGGTACGCGCCGTCAAACCGGAGCGATCCGACACCGGCTCAGAAGACTAAACCGAACGACGATGGAGACAAAAAAGCATTGTTTCGATTTCCGGCAATACCGGACGCAGCAGGAGCTACCGGAGCAGGAACGCCTGCTGATCGGCAAAGCCGCGGAAGCCTGCGGTTCGGCCTATGCGCCCTATTCGGGATTCCGTGTCGGAGCGGCCGCGCTGCTCGACGACGGCGAGATCCTTTGCGCATCGAACCAGGAGAGCGAGGTATTCCCGTCCGGCATGTGCGCCGAACGCAGCCTGCTCTATTACGTACAGGCGAACCGTCCGGGCCGAACGATCCGGACGATGGCGATCGCCTCGGCGCCGTCGCCGAGGGAGTGTACCCCGTGCGGCGCATGCCGGCAAGTGATCGCCGACGCCGAAAAAAGGCAGCAGGCGCCGATTCGGATCGTGATGAGCGGAGCGGGCCGGGCGATCGTCATCGAAGAAGCGAAACTGCTGCTGCCGTTTACATTCGAACTGGAATAATCATCTCAACCCGAACCATGTTCAATCCCGAATCCATCCTGTACGAAGACAACCACCTGATCGTAGTCAACAAACGTTCCGGAGAGTTGGTGCAGCCCGACACGACCGGCGATCCGGCCCTCGAAGACGAAATCAAAGCGTTCATCCACGTGCGCGACGACAAACCGGGCAACGTGTTCCTCGGCGTCGTGCACCGCATCGACCGTCCGGTCAGCGGAGCCGTGCTTTTCGCCAAGACCGGCAAGGCGCTGACGCGTATGAACGAATTGGTCAAAAACCGCGAAATCCGTAAAATCTACTGGGCTCTGACCGAGAACCGGCCTCAACAGCCCGAAGGGGAACTCGTGCATCACCTGGCGCGCGACGGCAAAACGAACAAATCGAGAGTGTACGACCGGCCGACTGCGGGAAGCAAGGAAGCGCGGCTGAGGTATCGGCTGCTCGGCAGCGGCACGCACTACCACCTGCTCGAAATCGAACTGCTGACCGGCCGTCACCACCAGATCCGGGCGCAACTGTCTAAGATCGGCTGCCCGATTCGCGGCGACCTGAAGTACGGCGCCGCGCGTTCGAACCGCGACGGCAGCATCTCGTTGCATGCGCGGAGTATCGAATTCGTCCATCCGGTGCGCAAGGAACCCTTACGCGTTACGGCCCCCGTACCACAGCAGGACAACCTGTGGAAGTTCGCCGAAACGCTCGGATAAACGGACAACAAATAAACGCATTCGCAAATCTCACTTCCGCCGGAAGACGACAGATGTAAACGGAATCGTACAACCTTCAAAAATAGGCAGAAATCTTCCGGAAGATCCCCATAAAAAAACAGGCGAAATTTCTTTCGCCTGTTTTTATTGATCAAAGGAGAGTCTTAAAATGCAGAATAAACGGAAATTTCATCGACGATCAACATACTTCCCCGTGCACCGAGTACCGTTCCTTCCGGACCCTTATAGCCGCTTCCATTCTTACTCGACGAACATACGATCGCAAATTTATATTTATTCGCAGGATTGTATTCTCCGGTATAATTCAGTTCCAGACCGAATTGCTTGAAATCTTTCTGTTCACCGGAAGTCATAATTGCACTGGCAACGATCCGCGAATCATTCAGGACATTGCTACCATCGAGCGTTTCGTCCTCCTCGTTTTCCACTTCATACAATACGGCCACGATCGAACACTCGTCCGTTCCGGCATCTTTGAGAGCTTCGCCGATATTGTTGATCATACTATCACCCGGCGCATATTTGTAATATCCGCTTACGAATGTAGGTTTCGTATCGCAAAGAGCACCAAAACGAGTACTTGCCAACGTATTTGTCATATTCAGCTTAAATTCGCCTATGAATAACGAACCTGCGGCAAGAGCGGGCACCATCGTCGGCAACGCTTCGTAATACGTACGGGCATCGATCGAATAAATCTGTGCACCTTTGCCCTTATAACCGGCATCAACCGGCCCAACGGGTTTATAAGGCGCATCCTGCAGAACAACGGCGGCAGAATTACTGGTCGCCCATCCCGAAGAAAGAACCGGCCTCATACCAACCGGACTACCCCATAATTTTTCTTCTTCCCACTCTTCGAAGCTGGCCAGACTGGTCTGTTTTCCGACGCAAGATACCGTATAGGTAGCCGTAGTGGTTCCGTCCTCGGCCGTAACGACAAAGTCTACGGCGCCTTGCGAGAAATCGACGGTCTTGTTCGACGCCGGTACGACGGTAGCCATTTCCGATACCACGATCGTCGGAACCAGTCCTTTCAGGTCGTCGGCCGTAGCGTCGGCCGTCATCGCAAAAGTATAATTCTTACCGTCCGTCGTCGCAGGCTGCACGGCAACTTTCGCATTGTCGGCGAATTCGATCGACAGCAGTTCGGCCTGGTCGCTCGGAACGTATTCGATCGCGCCGGTAAATTCGGCTTTGACATCGCCTACGCCCGGGACGTTAATCGTCATCACCAACTCGGTCGCCTTATTTTCCACCGTACCTTCCAACTTCACCTTGACGGTCAACGGATTTCCGGCGAGCGATACTTTCACGTCGCCTTCGCCGGCAACGGTATATCCAGCATCCTTCTTGGTAACGGTCACGTCACTCAAAACGATCTTGCCGAGGGAGGCGCCGCCGAAAGAGAAATCCTCCATCGACATCTGCACCACATTCTCGTTCTGACGCGCGAAAACGATCTCCTGTTTGGTCGGGCCGACGGGGGTGTCGCCTACGGTAACGATCATTTTCCCGGTATAGGTCCCGGCGATATCCAGCGCATAGTCCGGAGTATCCGCACCGATCTTGTCGCCGGCAAAACCGACATTGACTTTCAGACCCGCAGCGTCCACGACGATCTTGATATCGGCCTTATCGTTGGCAACCGTCCCGGAAACCTCCACATCGGCCGTCAACGGCACCCCGTTCAGGTTGATCGAAACGGTGCCTTTTCCGGTTACCGCGCATTTATAGGCAGCGGAAGCGTCCGTCGCCTTGGTCGCAGCCACGGCAACGTCCTTGATCTCGATATTTCCCAGGCTCATGCCTTCGTACGTGAAATTCTTGATCTCCATGGTCACTTTGTTCTCCCCGGTCCGGGTAACGTAAATCTTTTCCGTAGTCGGTGCGCCGGGCTGCGCCTCTCCGAGCGCTACGGTCATATCGCCTTTGAAAATACCGGCGATCTTGGCGGCATAATCGGTCAGATCAGGTCCCGGACCGTCATCGTCCTTGGAACAGGAACTCATCAGCCCCAGCGTGAAAACGGCCGCGAGCGACGCTAATAAAATTTTTCTCATAATAAAATTGGTTTTTGTTAAAATTATTTGACGTATAAATCGTACTTCCTAATAAAGGATATCCCGGACATGAGCCTTGTCGTATTCGATATGATGTCGGTCGAGCATCTCGAAATCCTCGGGACGCAGGCCTGAATTATAAAATTCCACCGCCTTGTTATGGTCGTTCAGGTACATCCTGCGCGGATTGAACACGAAACCCGAACTGGTAAAGGCCTGCGTTGAATCCATGTAACGGCTCTGCAGGAACGCCATGTCGGCCAGATCGTGGAAAACCGAACCCGTCGTCGACGGCTTATCGCGGTTCGCCCCGGCATTTCGATACTTTTCGGGGAATTGCGCCCGGTATTCGTCCGAAAACCATGCGAGCGCAGCCACGTGCAACTGATAATAGGTCGGCGTTGGCGAAGCATGCAGGAACCGTCCGCGGTCGTCGTCCATCAGGTCCTCGCCGTGGTCGGCGCAATAGAACAACGCCGAACAAACCCGCGCGCTGTCCAGCAACGAAATCACCCGATCCAATACATAATCGGTATAATACACGCTGTTGTCGTAAGCGTTGCAAACGACATCCCGGTTCTCGCGGTTTACCGCCGACGCATGATCGGGCACGAAACGGGCGAATTCGGCCGGATAGCGTTTCGTATAATCGAAATGCGACCCGTAGGTATGCAGTACGATGAACAGATTGTCGTCGTTCTCGGCAATCACGTCCCGCAGATAAGACAGCATATCCCCGTCCGGACGGTTATCGGTATACAACTGCCCTTCGCGCGGACTGATGTCGATGCGGTTGTCGGCCTCTTCGGAAAAAAAGTCGATCAACGAACGGTTCGGAACCTGATTCGATATGAACAGCGTCCTGAATCCGGCCTCTTTGAAAGCCGTAATAATACTTTTCTCCTGGAAAATATCATTGTAATTAGCCGCAGAAACGGCGCTGAGCAGGATCGGCACGCTCTTATGGGTCGCATTGCACTGCGTCAGCATATCGCGGAACGGCACCAGGCCGTCGCCGACCCGCTGCTGTAAACGGGGCGTGGTTTCGCGTTCGTAGCCGAACAGACTCCACGATGCGGCGCGCGACGCCTCGCCGATTACGAACACATAGATTTCGCGGCCGTCGGCCTGCCGGCTTCGCGTCACGTCGAAACGAAAATCGCGGGAGGTCTCCGGATAAGCTTCGCTCTGCGACCAGCGGTCGAGCGTCAGGTCGATATTATAAATCACGTTGATCGGAAAAACATGGTATTTCACGCCGAATCCCGGATGGGCGAACGTCGAAACGAGCACGAAAATCACGCCGAGCACGAAAGACGCCGCCGCCGCCCACAGCGCGCGACGGCGAAAAACCCCGCTGAGCCGCCGTTTGATAACCAGAGAGCGCACCCCCAGCACCAGCAGCGGAATATAGATCACGCAGACGAACACGACCGCCGGCCAGATGTTCGCCAACAACTCGCCGGCCTCGGACGCATTGGTCGTAAACAGGTTCGTGAACATATCCACCGCGATGATCGACCCGCCGAACAGATACAACAGTACAATCTGGAACGCGCCGAGGATCATCAGCGGCAGCGTGCACAGCATCACGCCGCCCGGACGGGGCAGCGATACCGACACCAACAAATAAAACGTAGCCGGCAGCAGGATCGACCCCAGCACGGTACTCCACGAATAGGGCTCTGTAATGGCCAGAAACAGGTTCGGCAGCAACATGATCGCCACGTAAACGACCGATATGGTCTCCTGTATCCCGAGCGCCCGTTTCAATCCGCTGAAAAACCGATTTATCATCTTTTTCATTAAAATGCTTCGTTAATACTGAACAGAAATCCGTTCTGTCCCTTCTTTCCAAAACCGTAGTCCAACCGGACGTTCACCCGCTTTTTGAACTCCCAGCGGTAACCGATCCCGTAGTTGGGCAGCGTATGCGCCGGGTTGAACTTGTTCAGGCTCGGGAAGACGTTGCCGGCTCCCACCCAAACGGCGATCCCGCTGCGCCCGTAAATCTTCTGCCGCAGTTCGGCCTGGATCTCGATCATCTGCTTATCCCGGTAACGGCCTTCGTAATATCCGCGCATCCGGGTCGATCCCCCCATCAGGGCGAGCATCGTCCACGGCGTATTGCCGTAGTTGAACACCCCGTACAGGTCGTAGGCCATAACGCCCCCTTTCCACACCTGATGATAAGCGTCCACCTGGAGTTCGGTACGCGAAAACGCCCCTTTGTTCCCGAAGAAACCGGGGAAAACCCGCTGTTCCAGCTTCACATAAACCCCTCGCCACGGATTGGGAATAAAATCCCGCGTATCGTACATCAGGTAGCCTCCCACGCCGGTATTGATATAACGGGTAGCTTCCCCTCTCAGATAACCGACGTCCGAAAAATCCTTCCCTTCGATGTAGTTGAAACTCGCATCGACGCCGAGATAGAAATTCTTCGCCACCCGGAACATGAAATCCGCCTTCACCTGGTTCTGCAATCGCTTGTAGCTGCCGGGAGTCGCATACGTAGCGTTGTCATAACCGATTCCCCAGAACGCGCTCGGGAACGAAAAGAAATAGGTCGAGAAACCGACCCGGTACTTTCCCCCTTTGAGCAGCGTATTGTTACTCACGCCCAGCAGATAAAAACCGGTCGTAGTAATATCCCCGAACAACGAGACGCTCGACGGCTGTATGCTGAGGTCCTTTTTATCGACCCGGTACAATCCGGCAGCCACGATCCCGATTCCCAGTTTGATATCGGACGAATAGTGCGGTCCCCCGATAATACTGAAGTCCAGCTTCTTCGTTTGGGTCTTATCTTCGTTGGCGGTTTCGAAATAGCGATAAAAACGCCTGAAGAAATTATTCTTCCTCACCACCGTATCCCCCGATTTCTTCAACCGCGTCACGTACAGATGTTTCACCGTCGTATCCCCCGACGGTTTGACGATCGTGTCGTTCGAAAGGTACAACGTCGAATCGGCCGCAGCCTCCGCCGTCTCTCCTTCCGATCCGCCGGTCGCAGCCGTCCGGCCGGAAACCGTCGCAAAATTCATACAAACTGTCAATACAAGTAACAAAATTTTCTTCGTGGTCTCCATATTCAGGAACTTTTCAACAGAGAAAACATTGTCCCCCGTTCGTTTTGCGGGCAAAAGTAGTGAATAATCGCCACAATTCAGCTATCACTTGTATTTATTGATAACTCTGTAAAATTCATCGATTTGATTCTGCGAAAGCTCCCCCTTCGACAAAAACTCGATCTCTTTGTCCTTGTTCACGAAAATCAACACGAACATATCGTTCACGTCCCCCAGATTCCACCCGTCGCGCAGCATGTAATCGGGATCGGTATAGATCGCGGCTCCCGTTTGTTTGACTTTTTTGCGAATCATAGCCCGCACGATCGCATTCGGCAGCAACGGAGCATCCTTGAGATTGACCACGCCGAAACTGTATATATTGTCGCTCTCGATCTGGTTCTTTTCGAGGTTCTCGCGGAACTCCTTATTCTGATTGGCCTTATCGGGGTCCACGTAAAAAATCAGCAGGTTTTTCTTGCCCAAATACGGCAGCTCCACAGGCTCGTTGCTCGGATCGCATATTTTAACAGGACCTACTTTCGATCCGACCGTAGCAGTCTGAGCGGACAAGAACGCCGGGGAGACCATCATGAACATGAAAATCAGGTAATTTAAACGTTTCATACGATTTTATTTTTAAATGGATTCACAAATATAGGCCAAAAACGGAAAACTAAAAAAGTTTTCCCGTTTTCGACTATTTTCTCATCCCTTTAAAACAATCCTCACACGAGCCAACCGCTTTATCTGAATTAAACGGGAAAGCCGGAAAAAAGTTACAATAAAAAAGTGCGGATCCTGTAAAATGATCCGCACTCCGAAACCAAACCCGAAGCCCCGGTTACCGGGACGAAACCGCAGGCAGTTCGAGCGTCCGGGAAGTGTTGGCTTTCACCTGCACTTTTTTCTTTCCCTGCCCGGTGAAAATCTCGACCGCTTCGTCCGGAGCGGTGACCGTATAATAGACCGTACCGTCTTTCAGCGTCCAGTCGACCCCGACGACGGCGCCCGACGGCAACGGAATTTTACCCGAGGCGCGATCGAGCGAACCGACGTGCAGCGTCAGGTCGAACGAATTCACTGCGCGGTCGAACCGGGGATTCAGCCCCAGCGCATAGCGCGAAAGCTGCCAGGTCGGCGCTCCCGCCCACTGGTGGCAATGCGTCCAACGCGTATCGAACACTTCCACCCAAGTCGTGCGCCCTTCGCCCAACGCCCAGCCCCAGCATTTGCGGTACTGATCGAGGACGAAATCCGTCTCCCCGTTCTCGAACAGGATCGGAAAAGCGTAATGCGAAAAATAGGGCGTAATCAACTGCGGGTTGTTCGCAGCCGGATCGCTCAACCGAGGAGCGTCCGGGTTGTTCGGAAAGCAGTTTAAGATATGTTTTTTGATAAAAGCGACCGCCGCCGGACGGTACTGCTGCGGAATCAGTCCGGCCTTCATGCCGAGTACTGTGCGGTGGTATCCGATCTTATCCCAATCGTACCCGTACTGCGCGTAGTAACGATCCAGTATTCCGCTGAACTTCGCGGCTTTTTCGCGGTAGTAGGCCTCCCTGTCTTCGAGTCCCAGTTCGGCCGCCCAGCGCGTCATCGTCTGCACGGCAATCATATAGTGCAGGTTCAGCGCCATATCGCTGCCGCCATCGTTGGCTACGTACCCCCAGTCGATGAAGTTCCAGTAAGGGCAATCGTTGGTAATTCCCTGATCGGTCAGGTACGGATCGAATGCGGCGACGTTCTTTTCGGCCGCGGCGAACAATTCGTCGAGCACCGTGCGGTCGCCGGTCAGCCGCCAGTAATTCAGGCAGGCCGGAACCCATTGCAGCGCATAGGAAGCCATGTAAGACTCCCCGCCGGGACACAGTCCGGCCACCAGGCCTTCCGGATTGGCGCACTGGGCCGACTGCACCAAGCCGCGGCGCACGATACCGATATCGGAGAAACCGACAGCCCCGATCTCCATGCCGACGATACCGACATCGCCGAGCCACTGTCCGCGCTCGCGGGTCGGATTGTCGATCAGGGCATCCTCGCTGCACGCTTTGTAGGTCTCGATCCCGGTGTTCCAAATCGTATTGAGCAGATCGTCCGCGCTCGAAAAACTGCCGTCCGCACGGTCGTAATACCCCCTTTCGACGAACGACTCGTCGACGAAACGCACGCTGTCCTTCGGCGCGATCACATGCACTTCGACGAAACGGCCCCCGTGCGGGATCAGCGGGAAAAAACGCTGCTCGCCGCCGCGGGCGATAAAGCGGTACATATTATAGGAATCCCCGGCCGACAGCGTGATCCACGGGGCGACGCGGCCGTCGCTGAGGAATTCGCTGGAAGCGATCTCCACGACAGCTCCGGCAGGCAGATCGAGCACCAGGTCGGGACGCGCCAGGCGTACCCGGCCGAGATCGTAACGCCGCCAAACGCCTTGCCCCGGATAACGTTCCGGCGACAAGTCGCGCAGGAAAAAGCTGGCCCCCGGATTATCGCCCGGATAACCGAACACTTCGGCCAGTTCGCCGGAGGCGATCAGCTTCGGTTCGATCTTCAAGCTTTTGACCGGAGCGATCTTCGATGCGGCGAATTCCCCGATCGCGCGTTCGACGAAAACGGGCTTTCCCCACGACGAATCGTCGTAGGCGGGCTGCTGCCAATCCTTTTGCAAGGCGCGGGTATCGAGCCACTCGATCCACCCCAACTGCGGGTTGATCCGGCGCACCTGCGAGCTATAACCGGCAAGTCGCTGGCAGCGCCAGTCGATCAGCAGTTCCTTGCCTCCGACTGCAGCCTCCAGGTAGAGGAACGGCTGTATCGGGTGCAGAATGCGGGTAACGACCCCTTCGTACTGCAACTGCACGGCGATCGTGTGTTTTCCTTTTTTCAGATCGACGCTACGAAGCTGGTACTCCGGATAAGCCGCCGTATAACGGTCGGGCCCTTCGGTAAAATACTCCCCGTCGATCCAGACCACATACCACGAAGCCCCGCTCAGCCGCAGGTCGACGCGGGCGTCCGAGTCAAGCGTAAACGTTCCGCGGAAACCGACATGGATATCGGGCGCGGCCGTTGCCGCGTCGGTCCACATCAACCGTTCTCCGATCTGCGACCCCGCAGCAGCAGCCGGAAACGATAGTCCGGCACACAGGATCGCGCAAATTATTTTCAACGATTTCATTTTTGATATTAGGTTTAAGTTCAGTTTTTCATTCGAAATCCCGCCGACGGATTTACGAAACGTTCTCCCGGCGTTTCTGTCATTTGATCTCTTGCCGCATATAGCGGATCTGGTCGTAAAACCAATTGTACTCCCCTTCGCGGAACCATTCGTACCGACGGCCGTTGTCCCGGCGGCCGATCTGCGTGGCATAGAACAGGTAGAGCCACCATTTGCCGTCGCGGCGGCAGACGAAGGTCTGCGGCACCTGGCAGGCGGCGATTCCGGGATCGGGCGGGATAAATTCGCCCTTCTCCCAATGCCGCCCGTCGGCCGAAAAAGCCGTCCGGAGCTGGCGGCTGTCCCATCCCTCGAAGCGCCCGGGAGTCTTATCCGCAGGAGCGTAACCGGGCGGATCGGAAAAACAGTAGTAACCCGTGCCGATCTTAACCACTTCCGGATTGGGCCAATTGTCGAGCAGCGGTTCGTCGAGGGAATGGACAAAATCGAAACGCCCCGTCCGGAAATCGCCCCGACACTCGGCCAGCCCCATATGGCAGTTCCCCGGAAGGGAAGCGTTGTAATAGTCGAAATAGAGCTTCCACGCCTGCTGCTGCTCGTCCCACATCAGCGTCGGCCGGTGAAAGTCGCCTACCCGGGCGGCGGCGGCCCGGGGCGGGAACACCGAATCGCACTGCGCGATCAGCAGCGGCTCTTCGCGCTTGTGCCAATGAACCCCATCGACGGACGTAGCCCCCATTACGCACAACATCATCCCGGAAGGATACCCCGCAAGCGGCCCGTCCAGCGGTTTCGACGTCGAACTGAAAGCCATGTAATACACCCCGTCGCGAAAGACGACCGACGGATCGCCCACATGCCACGCATGGTAATAATGCCGGTCGCCGTCGGTCGAAGCGAACAGCGTCGAGGCCCAATCCTCCGGTCGGTCGCCGCTCCAACTGCCGTCTTTACAAAGCACCTCCCAACGATCCAGATCGCGCGAACGGGCATGGTAGATCGCATCGCAGCCGGGATATTCGGGATTCGTCGGATCGACGATCCAGCCGAAAAACCACATCCGATAAGGGTATTCGGAATCGTCCGTCTCGATCACACAGGGCTGGTAGGCATGCAGGAAACCGTCCAGCACGGCCCGCTGCGGACGCTCCCACTCCCCGACGGAAAATCGGGGCGCATGGTCTAATACCGGCTTGCGGTTCCAGGTCAATCGTTCCGCATTCCCGGACACGGAGCAACCCGCCGGCGCCAGCGCCAACAGTCCGCCGGTCAACAGAACGAGCAAGTCGCCCGTTATTTTCCGCCGGCTCAGCATACCTTCACCACCGGGATGCCCAGCAGGAAACCCAGTTTTTCGATTTTATCGCCCAGATGACCGATACCGATCGCACAGTGGTGGGCAGGCCCGGCCTTGGCCCATCCGTCCATAAAGGCGCGGGCGCCGATCGGGAAACGATACCGGCTGTTCGTATTGCCGATCTGCAGCACCTTACCCTCGACGGACTCTCCTTCGGCGGTCAGCAAAAACACCCCGTCGCGGCCCTCGACCACCGACAGCAGCGTCACCGGTCCGCGGCGGACGCTCATCTGGATCGAAAGTCCTTTGCCCGGTTTGCCGTGATAGATCGGCAGCGGCACCAGTCCCACGCGGCCTTCGGCGATCGCAAAATGCGCCGGACCGTCGTGTCCCCACAGCACCACGTCGTCGTCGAAATCCATCGCATAAGGCTCCGAGAACGACCCGCCGGCCCCGAATTCGGCCAGTATCTTCATCGCATGAGCATTCTTCACTTCGCACTCGCCGGCGACCGGAATGTTACGGCCGGTCAGCAGCGTATTGCCGGCGATCACCGACGTCACGATATTTTCGTATTCGTTGCCGGCGGCCCCTTCGTAATAATAAGCCATCGAGCCGAGCCGGTGCGCCTCCACCAATTTGTCGAGCGCGACCGAAGTCCGCGCGGCGCGTTCCACCTCGTACGGTTCGCAATCGGCGGCTACGTCGAAAGTCGAACGGAACTCCTCGATCTTAGCGGCGGTTTCGGCATCGGTCACGCGGTCGCGCAGCTCTTTCAGTTCGCACATTTCGAGCAGTTCGACATGCGTCCCGAATACGCCGGACATCCGCGTAAGGTCGGTATATACGTCGAGCATCCCGCAATAGTAATGGCCGAGCACCCCCATCCGGTTCCGACGCATCGCGGCGGCTACACCGGCCGCTTCGATCCACGCTCCGATCTGCTCCCAGACGGACTCCTCGGCCAGGTATCCGGTCACGATGTCGTATTTCAGTCCCAGCCGGTTGAACACGCAGGCCACTTCCGGCACCGAGCAGGCCTGGCAGTGCGACAGCCACTCGCCGGTCATCCGACCGCGGTCGCCCATGCCGTTCAGGTAATCGTAGTCGATCGCCGCGGCGGGCTGCAGGTTCAGCACGATCACCGGCACGCCGAGCCGCTGCACCACCGGCAGCACCGTCGACGACAGCGCGTAAGTCGATATGTACAGGAACACCAGTTCCACATCGTTTTCTTTCAGCCGCCGCGCGGCGGCGTCCGCTTTCGCCGGGTCATCCACCATCCCGGCGTCGACCACCTCGGCCCCCATGCCGCTCATTTTTTCCGCGATCTGCCGCTGGTAGCCCTGCAAACGTTCCAGCAAACCGTCGAACTGCCCCCAATAAGTATTCAGTCCGATTCCAAAAAGTCCGATTTTCATGTTTTTTTATTCGTTTTCAAAAAATAATCATTCGCATTCGACGAGCGCAAAATCCTCCTGCAACCCGAACGGCGTCAGGAAATATTCCGATGCCTTACGCAACTGCGGCACGTTCCACCGGTTCGGATCGACGATGCCGTCGTAGGCGACGTGATGCGGACCGATCAGGTTTTCCATGTTTCCCACCACGCGCAGTTCGACGTCGTTTTTCCCTTTCCGGACGAAAGGCGTGACATCGAGCGTGTACGGCTCAGCGAAAACGACGCCCGCCTTACGGCCGTTGACCCATACCTCGACGAGCGACCCCGTCCAGCGGTCGGCCTTTACGTAATAGCTTTTCCCGGCAACGCCGTTCACTTTGAAGCGTTTCGCGTATTTCATCTCCCACGGGTAGAACGGCGCGCCGAGCGCCTGCCAGTTCCGCAGTGAACCGTAACGGGCCGCCGGCACGATCGTCCAGCGGTCGCCGCGCTGTACGACCTCGAAATCGCCCAGCACATAGACGGCGCCCAATTCGGTATGGACGGTCGTTTTAGCGGCGACCAGTTCGACCGTATTCTCTCCGGAATGCACGTATTTTCCGACCGGGATCAACTTGAACTCTTCGTCCAGCAGCCAATCTTCGCCGGCCTGCACGGGCGTGCCGTTCACTTTCACGGTGTACAGCCAGGGACGTTCCACCAGGATCTTCATCGACTTCGTGTCCACCCCGGTACCCGAAACGGTAAAACGGTAGGCGGCCGTAAAGCCCGGCGCGGCAGAAAGATCCATGTTCACGATATCCTGCTTGTACTGCATCGCCCAGAACCACGGATTCCCGCTCAGCCCGGCGTTGCGGAACACTTCCGCGCCTGCATTGTTGTAATAAATATCCTTGTACTGCTTGTCCCCGTTTTGCAAATCGATAAAATCGATCAGCAGCACGTTGTCCCTGTGGCGTGCGATCCGCACCGGACCGTCGGCCTGCAACGGCGTACCGCCCGTCGACACCTGCGGTTTCCGGGCTTCGACCGGATCGTTAGAAACATACAGCAGCACGCTGCCGGCCGGTTCGACACGGGTTTTTACGGTCACAGCACCATTTGCCGTTTCGACCGGCATTTCATATACCTTCCCGTCGAGCGCATCCATCCGCACCGCATGTTTCCCGTTCAGCGCGACTTCCACGTCGGATGCTTCGTCGAGCGAAGCATTCACCAGCAGCAGCGTCTGGCCGCCGTCGAACTCCCTGCGGTGATGGTGCAGATCGCCCCCTTCCCGGCGGACAAACCGGATGCCCTCGCTGCGCAAATAACGGTCGATCGCTTCCGGTGTGCATTCCGCCAGCGAAATCACGCTGTCCGACGCAAAAAAAGCTTCCGCTTCCGCAGACGGTTCGCCTTCCACGCGGGACGGATGCCCGAAAGCGATCAGCCGGCCGCCGGTGCGCACGAACCCGCGCAACATATCGAACGTTTCGCGTTCGAGGTTTTCGGTCTGCGGCGCAACGACAAAAGTACCGTACGCCCGCTGCCCAACGACGAACTTTCCGTCGCGGACGCTTCCGTTCGTCCGGAAAATATTTTCGCATCCCAGGTCGAATTCCACCTGCGCGTGTTCGAGTTCCGTCACCAAATCCTGAAACGCCTGCCCGATCTCCATCGCCCGGTTCAAAGACGCAGTCCCGTAATACTGGTTATACATCCATACCGAGGTCGTAGGTTCCAGCACCAGAATATCGTTTCGCTGTTCGCCGAGGCTCATCGCCGCGCAAATGCGGGCGATATAATCGTTCAGCACCCGGTAGTCGTTCCACCACACGGCGCTCTGATTGAACATCGGCGGATAGTCGAACTTACGCACCCCGGCCATGCTCATGTGTCCCACATGCTGATTGACCAGGTTGACGCCCAGCACCATCTGCCAGTCGCACAGCCGTTTCATATCTTTGAACGTCACGTTCCATCCGCCGCCGCCGTAAGTTTCGCTCAGGACGCGCCGCCGCCCGAGCTGGTTGGCTACGCTCCGCACCTCCTTCACCGACCGGATATTCCCGAATTGCGCGCCGGTGCTCTTTTCATTGAACTGGTTGAACAGCATGTCGATCCCCGGAACCTGCTGCCACGCGGCCATCGACATGTTGTCCGTAACGCCGGTCACCAGCGGCCAGTTATGCTCCCAGTAGTGCCCCGTCCACGAAATCCCTTTTCCGGCACAGTAATCGTACCACGGCCTGGCCCAGCGCTCGACAAACAGGCGATTGAGCAACTGGAAATAGTCGTGACGCACCTTTCGCCAATCCCCTATTTCCTCGTGCAACTGCGGCAAGCAGTCGCTCAGATCATAACCGTACTCGCTACGGAAAACGTCGAACAGATCGGGCGTCCAACGCACGCCGCCGGGCGACACGATCTCGGGTTCGTCGGTAAAAACGCCCTTTACATTTCCCTTCAGGTCGCCTCCGAACGTCTTTTCGTAACCCTGCATCGTGATCTCCATGAATTTGTCGGTCACCCCGTGCGTCAGCAAGTCGACATACGGCCCGCCGGCATACCACGGCGACGGCTGGTAAAAAGTCTTTTCATACAGGTAAAACCGGCCCGGCCGTCCGGCCATCGAAGCGGCCCGATCGGTAACGTTTTCGAATTTACCGTCCTCCTCGGCGACGATCACGAAATATTTCGAAACATCGGCGGGCATCGTATCGGCCGCCGTCGGTTTCAGGCCCTGTCCCTGGTTGAACGCTTCCGGCATCTCGCGCGGCACATGCCCGCCGGCGAAACCGCTCGGGTAGGAATTTTCGTCGTAAAGCCACACTTCGAGTCCCAGATCGCGCCCCTTGTCCACCGTATATTTCACCATCTCGTTCCACGTCGGCGACAGGTACTCGGTAATCAGTCCGAGCCGCGGATGGATAAATACGCCGCCGCAGCCCTGTTCCTTATATTCGGAAAGGATACGGTCGATCCGGTGCGGCGTAATCTCGGTGTTCCACACCATAAACGGCTTGGTGCGGAACTCGCTGCCGGGATCGGCGAATTGATCGAAAAGCCGCTGCGCCGATTGCGCGTCGGCTCCGTCCTGCGCGTCGGCAGTTCCGCCGACGGCAAGCATCAAAGACAGGATGGTCAAGTGGATTTTTTTCATTCGTCCAATATTTGTAGGTTATGCCGCCCGCACCGAAAAGAGCCCCCGTTCCGTACCGGCGCGCGCCTTCGTCTCCCCCGACACGGTTATTTATTTAGAAAGGTAAGTTTCAGTTTCAACTTGCTGACCACCCCGTACGACAGGCCGTCGTAATCCTTAAATGCGGTGAAGAACATCGTATACGTGCCGTCTTTCTCCTTGATCAGCGAAATCGGCGTCCGCAGCGCGGTCCACCATTTTTTCACGACCGGTTCGATGTCGATGTGGCGCAGTTTCGACCAGTGCACACCGTCCCACGACAACGTATATCCCAGCTTATCGACCCACGGACCGCCGTCGACGATCGCGATATAAACTCCGTTTTCGAGCCGCATCACGATCGGATTCTCGGCAAAACTCTCCAGGCCTACCGGGTTCAGTTCGCTCATCCGCGTCCACGGCCCTTCGATTCGGTCGGCCCGGGCCATCCCGACCATCCACCTGCAGGTGGACATCTGCTGGGTCGTCGCGCTGCCGTACAGCGCGTACCACTGCTTTCCGATTCGATACGGGAAAAACGAATCGACCCCCTGATGTCCCTCCCACGGATCGGGATTCTCGTCGTAGCGCATCAATATTTCGCGGTCGGTATAGGGACCGCCGATCCCTTCGATTCCTTTTACATCGGAAACGGCGTGCTGAATCACGCCGTCAAAATTCAGGTTATTGACGTCGGGTTGCTGCGGAAGCGCCTTATAGCATACGTAAAAGAGATGCCACCGTTTGTCTTTTTTATGGTAGACCATCATCGGCCCCCAGATCGCCGCGCGCTGCGACGCGCCGGTAAAATCGGCGTCCGACTCGCGGATCGTGGCCCGGCGGCGCCAGTCCGTCCCGTTCTCGGAAGTCCAGTAGCCGGTGCGCATCCGCACGCAGTACGGATCGCCGACCATCTCCGACGTAATCATGTGATAAGTGTTTCCGATTTTCACGACCCGGCCGCCCTCGAATCCGTATTTGATATCTTCCGTATCCGGAGAACCGCGGCGGAGGATCGTATCCTCGCAGGCGAGCACCTCGATCCGGACGATTCCGTCGGAATCGGCGATCCGTTTCGGAGCGGCATCGCGTCCCTTGCCGGACGCGCCCATCGCCGCCAGCAAGGCCGCGGCGACAAACAGTTTCTTTTTCATAACGATTTCTGTTCGGGTTAAAAAATTACGCACGATCTCCCTCGTTCATACAAAAGTAAAACGACCGGACGCGGATCGTGTTCCAAAATTGATATATAAGTTCTGATTTTTGATCCGTCAGTCGAGCGGATCGTCCGTGGCTTCGCTGCCGCGCAGCCGGCAGCGGTACTCCTGCGGACTGTACCCGGTGCGCTTGCGGAAAAAGCTGGAGAAATAACGCGAAGAGTTGAAATCCAACGCATAGGAAACCTCCTTGACCGTCATCGCCGGATCGGAAAGCAACTCCATCGCCCGGAACAGTTTCAGTTCGAGGATATACTGCGCCGGCGCCATCCCGGCGTGCCGTTTGAACGCCGTGCGGAACCACGAGTAGCTGACGTGCAGCCGCCGGGCCACCTCCTGCGCGCTGATATTTTCGGACAGGTTATCGCGCATGATCACCTTCGCCCGGGCGATTTTATCGCACGTCTCGTCGTTCGGGGATTTCCGGCCGGAATTCAGGTTCAGCGCCACCCCCATCAACAGCGAAACGGCGCCGGACAGCATCTGCTGGTAATAAGGGCCCTCCTGTCCGGCCGCCTGCATCGCGCCGCGGTAAACGTCGATCGCCAGCGTACTGATCCCTACGTTGTAGACCGGCGAACGCCCGCTGAAAAAGCCGCCGGCAACCCGTTCGTCGACCACCTTGCCCCGGAAACCGATCCAATAGACGCTCCAACCGGTTTTGCGGTTCGGACGGTACGTATGCCAGCATCCGGGAAAGATCAAGAACATCGCCCCGGGAGCCAGCGCGTATGTCTTGCCGTCGGATTCGAAAACGCCCTCTCCGTCGACCACGTAGATCAACTGGTATTCGTCGAGCACCCGGCCGGCGGTCACGTTGAAATAATAACCGGCCGGGTGGTCGGCCGGAGGATAGGCTTCGTCCGCATCGATGCGCTGAAAACCGACCGACGTGACGGTAATTCCCCACAGCCGGTCCCGATCGTTCGCCACCAGGTATTTGAACTCGCTCTGATCCTTCGTTGCCATCGGATTCCGGTTTAGCGGCCGCGGATGCCCGCCGCCGTCCTCAAAATTAATTCTTTTTTCGCAAATGCAAAAACGGTCGCCCCGGAAGCCGCTTATTCGGCCGCAAACGGCAACCGAGCCGTACCGTGAAATCACGACGACCCGATACGCGAAAAGCCCGCGCAGAATAATTCTGCGCGGGCTTTTCGACGGTCGCTTACGGCATTCCGGAACGCTACCCGAGCACCGACACGTTGAAAAACTCGACGACGCCCGCCACGGCGCCCGCATCGTCGACCACGATGATCGAATGGATCTTATTGACGCGCATCATCTCCTCGGCCGCCGTAATGCGGACATCGGGCGAAATGGTTTTCGGATTGCGCGACATGATCTCCTGCGCCTCGATCCGGAAAAAATTCTCCTTGTATTTAGCCATCGCCCGGCGCACGTCCCCGTCGGTAATCACACCGATCAACTTGTCGTTCTCGACGACCGCGGCAATCCCGAGCCGGGCGTCGCTGATCGCAATGATGACCTCGCCGAGGGTCATCGTCTTCGGAACGCACGGAACGCCGTCCTTGCGCATCACGTCGCGCACGCGGGTCAACAGCCGGCGTCCGAGGCTTCCGCCCGGATGAAACACGGCGTAATCCTCCGCCTTGAAATTCCGCATCTTCATCAGCGCGATCGCCAACGCGTCGCCCATCACAAGCATCGCGGTCGTCGACGACGTGGGAGCCAGATTCAGCGGACACGCTTCGCGCCCCACATTGATATTCAGATGAAAATGTGCATTTTTTGCCAGCGTTGACTGCGGGTTGCCGGTAATGGCGATGATCGTATTGCCGTTGTTCTGCATGAACGGGATCAGCTTCAGCACCTCGTCGGTCTGTCCCGAATTGGCGATCGCCAGCACCACGTCGTTCTTCGAGATCATACCCAGATCGCCGTGATAGGCTTCGCCCGGATGCAGGAAAAAAGCCGGCCTCCCGGTACTGGCCAGCGTAGCGGCGATTTTTTTACCGATGATACCCGATTTGCCCATGCCGGTAACGACGACCTTGCCGGTACAAACCAGTATCGCCTCGACCGCCTGGTCGAAATCGTCGGTCAACAGGTTGCTCAGGTTGCGAATGGCGTCCGCCTCGGCGTTGAACGTATCGATCGCATACTGCTTGATCTGACTCATATTCGTATCGTTTTTCATAATAAATTCGGTCGATTATGCAATGAATCCCCCTCTTATCAAAAAGTTCCGATCAGGCCGTAGCCCTGCGTGGCGCAGAAAACCTGACTGTAAATATGGAAACCGGGACGATTAGTCTCGATCTTCCGGTTCAACTGCAGGATCGGATGGCCGGCGCGCATGTTCAGGTACTCCTGCAGCCGCTTGTCGGCGCGGATCGCGAAAAGCTGCTGCGTTCCGCCGGTCACGACGATCTGATAGCGCGTTCGCAGCGAATCGAACAGCGAACGGTTTTCGAGATCGTATTCGGCGAAACGGGGCAGGTTGATATCGGGCAGCATCGTTATATCGAAAAACACCGGCTCGCCGTTCACCAGCCGCAGCCGCTCGAAATAAAAACAGCCGGCCCGCTGCTCCTGCGGTTCGACCGGGAATGAAAACGCCTCGTCCAGCGGCCGGGACTCCGGCTTCAGGATGATGTGCGTCGAAAGATTCGCGCTGCTCAGCGCCGAGGTCGTTCCGGTCAGCGACAGGATGCCGATTCCTTTGGGCGCCCCTTTGACGATACTGCCTTTGCCTTGGTGCTTGACGATGAACCCGTCGGCGACCAACTGGTCGAGCGCCTTGCGCACGGTCGGCCGCGCCAGACGGTACTGCCGGCAAAGGTCGTGCTCGGACGGCAGCAAGTCGCCCGGACGGAATTCCCCCGACGCGATCTGTCCGCGCAACGTTTCGTACATTTGTTTATACTGCGGCAAATTGCCCATAACAACTTCTCTGAATTAATCGCCCCGCACGCCGACGAACCGGCTTATCGGTCAACCGGATACTGCGATCGGGCGACCGTCCGAACCGCGCGCCGGGCAGTCCAAAAGTAGACAAAGTATTCTGTTATTCCAAATTCCAAGTCAACAAATTTGTATATACAAGCTACAAACTTGTAAGTATTAATATTTTCAATAACACGCTTGTTATCAACGCTTAAAAAAAATTATCAAAATCACTTGTATATCTAAGTTATTGTTGTAACTTTGCAATGATTTTCCAAAAACTACAATTTAAAACCAACATACTTAAACCTAAATTATGGCAACAGTAGTTATCATGCCGAAGCAGGGACAGTCCGTAGAAAGCTGTATCCTGACCGAAATGAAAAAGAAAAAAGGCGACACCGTAGCGGTGGGAGACATCCTTTTCGCCTATGAAACGGACAAAGCCTCTTTCGAAGAAGAAGCCCAGGTAGCCGGAACGGTTCTGGACGTTTTTTTCGACAACGGCGATGAAATACCGGTGCTGACCAACGTAATGGTGATCGGCAACGAAGGCGAATCCACCGACGAATTCCGTCCGGGTGGCGCAGTTCCCGCAGCAGAAGTTGCGGCGCCGGCGGCAGCGGCCACGGTAGCGCCCGCCGAAGTAAAAACGACAGCGCCCGCACCGGCGGCAGCGCCTGCGGCAGCTCCTTCGGGGACAATGTCGCCGGTATCCCCGCGCGCCAAAGCGCTGGCAGAAAAAGAAGCCGTCAACGCTGCCGCGCTGACCGGAACGGGCCCTCACGGCCGCGTGATCGAACGCGACGTAAAAGCCGCCGCGGAAGCCGCTCCGAAAACCACGCCCCTGGCCAAAGCCATTATCAAAGAGACGGGAGCAGCCCTTCCGACGGCCGGAAGCGGACTGGCCGGCATGGCCAAAGGCGCCGACGTAGGCGCGCTGAAGAATTCGGTTTACGCCACCGACAGCGAAATCAAGCCGATCTCGAACATGCGCAAAATCATCGCCAAGGCGATGCACGCTTCGTTGCAGAATTCGGCGCAGCTTACCCACCACCTCAGCGCCGACGCCCGCCGCATCATGGCGCTGCGCAAGAAGGTCAAAAAAGCGGTCGAAAACGGCTACCCGACCAACATCACCCTCAACGACATGGTATGTATGGCCGTTATCAAGGCTCTCAAGAAGTTCCCGCAGGTCAACGCCCACTTCCTCGGCGACAGCACCCGCAACTTCTCGAAGGTGCACCTCGGACTGGCCGTCGATACCGAACGCGGCCTGATGGTTCCGACCGTCAAGAATGCCGACGACCTGTCGATCCAGGGGCTGGCCAGCCAGCTCAAAGAGGTCGCCGAAGCCTGCAAGAAAGGCTCGATCGATCCGGATCTGCTCTCTTCGGAAGCCGCTTCGTTCACCGTATCGAATCTCGGCAACTACGGCGTAGAGATCTTTACCCCGGTCATCAATCTGCCGCAGGTTGCGATCCTCGGCGTGAACACGATCGTTCCGCGTCCGAAAGACCTCGGCGGCGGAGTCTACGGTTTCGTTCCGCACATCGGACTGAGCCTTACCTACGATCACCGCGCGCTGGACGGCGGCGAAGCGACCCGTTTCGTGAAACAGATCGCCACGGAGATCGAAAACCTCGAATTCGAATTGTAAAACCAACCGGACTCCGAAACGCCACTGAAGGCGTTTCGGAGTTCATCACTTAAAACTATAAACCGAAATACAATGATTGATTTAGCAATTATCGGAGGCGGTCCCGGCGGCTACGTGGCTGCGGAACGCGCCGGTGCGAAAGGGCTGAACGTCGTGCTGTTCGAAAAGAGGGAATTGGGCGGCGTCTGCCTGAACGAAGGATGCATCCCGACCAAAACCCTGCTTTACAGCGCCAAAGTATACGACTACGCCGTACACGGCGACAAATACGGAATCAGCGCGCCGGGCGCGACGTTCGATTTCGGCAAGATCGTCGACCGCAAAAATAAAGTGGTGAAAAAATTGGTGGGCGGTGTCGGCTCGAAGATGAAAGCGCACAAGGTGCGGGTCGTCAAGGGCGAAGCCAAAATCAAAGGACGCTCGGCCAACGGAATCGAGATCGAGTGCAACGGCGAAACGTACTATGCGGTGAACCTGCTACTGTGCACCGGTTCGGAAGCCTTCGTTCCGCCGATTCCGGGCGTCAAAGAAGCCGGCGACGCGATCGTTACGAACCGCGAAATCCTCGACTTGAAAGAGCAGCCCAAATCGCTGGTAATTATCGGCGGCGGCGTGATCGGGATGGAGTTCGCGAGCTTCTTCAACAGCCTCGGCACCGAAGTGACCGTCGTAGAGATGCTGCCGAAAATCCTCGGCGGACTGGACGGCGAAATCAGCTCGATGTTGCAAGATATTTACGCAAAGAAAGGGATCAAGTTCAATCTCAACTGCAAAGTGACCGAAATTCGCGGCAACGAAGTGGTCTATGTAGACAAAGACGGCAAAACGCTGTCGGCCAAAGGCGACAAGATTCTGATGAGCGTCGGTCGTCGCGCCGTTACGGCGGGCATCGGCCTCGAAAACCTCGGTCTGGAACTGAACCGCGGCGCGGTCAAAGTGGACGACAAGATGCGCACGAACGTGCCGAACGTCTTCGCCGCGGGCGATGTGACCGGATTCTCGATGCTGGCGCACACGGCCAGCCGCGAGGGCGAAGTAGTCGTTAACAACCTGACGGGCCGTCCGGACGTCATGCGTTACAACGCGATCCCGGGCGTAGTTTATACGAATCCGGAAGTAGCCGGCGTCGGACTGACCGAAGAACAGGCTAAAAAAGAAGGTATCGAATACCGCATCGCAAAACTGCCGATGGCCTATGCCGGACGCTTCGTCGCCGAAAACGAAGGCGGTAGCGGCCTGTGCAAAGTATTGGTAGGCGCCAAATACGGCGAAGTGCTCGGCGTACACATGCTCGGCAACCCGTGCAGCGAGATCATCTACGGCGCCTGCATGGCCATCGAACAGGAAATGACGCTCAAAGAGATGCAGGAAGTCGTATTCCCGCACCCGACCGTATCCGAAATTTTCAAAGAAACCATTTTTGCTTTCTAACCGAATAACAACTAATTAAAAACTTAAAAATCATATATTATGCCTAAGTCGCAATATATCGACCCGAAAGAGATGCGGAAAGCCGGTGAGATCACCTTCACCCCGATTCCGGTCAATCAGTACAAAAAGACGATCAAGGAAGAGCTCAAGGCGAAGAACTTCACCAAGGACGATCTGAAACGCATTTACCACGACATGGTCGTGATCCGCGAATTCGAAACCATGCTGCAACTGGTAAAAACGACCGGCGGATACAACGGCGTGGAATACAACAACCCGGGCCCGGCGCACCTGTCGGCCGGTCAGGAAGCCGCCGCCGTAGGTATGGCTTACATGCTCGATATCAATGACTTTATCTTCGGTTCGCACCGCAGCCACGGCGAAATTCTCGCCAAAGGTCTTCGCGCCATCGAGCTACTCGACGACAAGGATCTGGAGAAGGTGATGAACGAATTCTGGGACGGCGCTACGGTAAACGTCGCCAAGAAAGCTTTCAAGGGCGGTTCCGTAAAAGAACTGGGTATCCGCTTCCTGCTGTACGGCGCGCTGGCCGAGGTATTCGCCCGCACGACCGGGTTCAACAAAGGCCTCGGCGGAAGTATGCACACCTTCTTCACGCCGTTCGGCATCTACCCGAACAACGCCATCGTAGGCGGTAGCGGCAGCATCGCAGTAGGTGCGGCCCTGTACAAGAAAGTGAACCGCAAGCCGGGCGTGGTGGTTGCCAACCTCGGCGACGCGTCGATGGCCCGCGGCCCGGTTTGGGAAGGCATGACCTTCGCTGCGATGGATCAGTTCAAACAACTGTGGGCGGACGATATGAAAGGCGGCCTGCCGGTGATCATCAACATCATGGATAACCAGTACGGCATGGGCGGTCAGACCCGCGGCGAAACGATGGGCTTCGACTTCGCGGCCCGCATCGGCGCCGGCGTCAACCCGGCCCAGATGCACGCAGAACGCGTGGACGGCTTCAACCCGCTGGCCGTGATCGACTGCTACCGCCGTAAGAAAGCGATCCTCGAAGAGGAAAAAGACGGCCCGGTACTGATCGACGTGCTGACGTACCGTTACAGCGGCCACTCGCCTTCCGACGCTTCGTCGTACCGTACCAAAGAAGAGGTGGAAGCCTGGGAAGCGGAAGACTGCATCGCAGCCTACGGCAAGGAACTGATCGCCGCCGGCATCGCAACGCAGGCCGACTTGGACGCCACGACCAAAGAGGTGAAGGACATCATGTTCGATACCTTCAAACTGGCTATCGACGACGAACTTTCCCCGCGTATGGACCTGCACAAAGATCAGGAACTGCTCGGCACGATGATGTTCTCGAACCAGTCGATCGACTCGCTGTCGGACGCTAAGCCGGAAGTGAACCACCCGATGAGCGAAAACCCGCGCGTACAGCAGATCGCCAAGAAAGAGCGTTTCGCGTTCGACAAGGACGGCAAGCCGTTCTCGAAGATGAAACAGTTCCAGTTGCGCGACGGTATCTTCGAAGCCATCATCGACCGCTTCTACAAAGACGCGTCGCTGGTCGCCTACGGTGAGGAAAACCGCGACTGGGGCGGCGCGTTCGCCGTATACCGCGGTCTCACGGAAGCACTGCCGTACCACCGCCTGTTCAACTCGCCGATCGCCGAAGCCGCCATCATCGGAACGGCTATCGGATACGCCATGTGCGGCGGCCGCGTAATCCCCGAAATCATGTACTGCGACTTCCTCGGATGCTGCGGCGACGAAGTGTTCAACCAGCTGCCCAAATGGCAGGCCATGAGCGGCAACATCCTGAAGATGCCGGTAGTCGTCCGCGTATCGGTAGGTTCGAAATACGGCGCGCAGCACTCGCAGGACTGGACGTCGCTGGCAGCCCATATCCCGGGCCTGAAAGTGGTGTTCCCGGTTACTCCGTACGACGCCAAAGGTTTGATGAATGCGGCTCTGCAGGGCACCGATCCGGTGATTTTCTTCGAAAGCCAGCGTATCTACGACGTGGGCGAGCAGTTCCACGAAGGCGGCGTTCCGGAAGGATACTACGAAATTCCGCTGGGCGAACCGGACGTGAAACGCGAAGGCAAGGACATCACGATCCTGACCATCGGCGCCACGCTGTACCGCGCGCTCGAAGCGGCCAAAACGCTCGAAGAGAAATACGGCATGAGCGCCGAAGTGATCGACGCGCGCAGCCTCGTTCCGTTCAACTACGAGAAAGTGCTCGCTTCGGTGAAGAAAACCGGACGGATCGTCATCGCCGGCGACGCTACGGCGCGCGGCTCGTTCCTGAACGACCTGGCCTGCAACATCACCGAACTGGCGTTCGATTACCTGGACGCGCCCGCCGTCGTTCTGGGATCGCGCGACTGGATCACGCCGGCCTACGAGCTGGAATACGCGTTCTTCCCGCAACCGGACAGCTTCTTGGACATCATCCACGAAAAGATCGTTCCGTTACAGGGATACGTTCCGACGCGTAACTACACCGATGCCGAACAGATCCGCCGAGCTAAAGAAGGTATCTAAAGACGTGTAACATAACACCGATTTCCGAAAGGTCGCATAGATATCGAAGTCCGTGTGACCTTTCGTTCTTAACAAAACATGTCAAAACCTAATAAACGTAAAACTACCGACAATCATGGATGTGTCAAAAAAACATAAGCTCGAATGCGTCGACGTCAACGCACACCTGCACACGCCGTACTCGTTCAGCGCTTTCGATAAACTGACCGACGCGCTGGATCGCGCCGTCAACGAAAACGTGAAGGTGGTCGGCATCAACGACTTTTATTCGATGGACGGCTACAAAGAGTGGAACGACGGGTGTATTCAGCGCAAGCTGTTCCCGCTGTTCAACATCGAGTTCATCAGCCTGCAAGAAGAAGACCAGGCCGCCGGCATACGGGTGAACGACCCGAACAACCCGGGCCGCACCTACCTCAGCGGCAAAGGCCTCGCCTACCCGATCGACCTGCCCGAACCGTACGCCTCGCAACTGGCCAACGTCCGCGCCGAATCGAACGCGCAGGTAAAAACCATGTGCGGCAAGCTGAACGACGTGCTCGCATCGTTCGACGCCCCGTTCAGGCTCGACTTCGACCTGATCGAGAAGACGCTGACCAAAGGTTCGATCCGCGAACGCCATCTGGCCAAAGCGCTGCGGATCGCCGCATACGCGCATTTTAACAACGACAAGGCCGCCATCGCTAAATTCTTCGAAACGATTTTCGGAGGCAAGGCGCTGAAATCGAATGTAGACGACCTCGCCGCCGTCGAGAACGAAATTCGCGGCAACCTGCTCAAAGCGGGCGGAGCGGCTTTCGTCCCGGAAGACCCGAAAGCATTCCTGCCGATGGACACGGTACGCAAGATCATCCTGGCCGCCGGGGGCATCCCGACCTACCCGTTCCTGGCGGACGATGCGAAGGGCGGATTCACCGACTTCGAACAGGACGTCGTGAAAACGGCCGAGATCCTGCGCCAGCGCGGTATTTTCTCGGTAGAATTCATCACGACGCGCAACAGCGTCGAAGTGCTTGAGAAGTACGCCGGCTACCTGCACGACAACGGTTTCGTCGTAACGTTCGGCTCGGAACACAACACGCCCGCGATGGAACCGATCGAACTGTTCGCCCGCGGCGGCGCGCCGCTGACCGAACGGCTCAAATTCATCAACTACTGCGGCGCCTGCGTCGTGGCCGCCCATCAGGACATCGTCCGCAGCGGTATGCAAGGCTACGTAGATAGTCGTGGAAAGGCCGATATCGACAAACGCGACGAATACGTCAAGCACGGCGACCGCGTTATCAAATCCATCATCCTTTAAACCCGTAAACCAATCATGAAAGAGATAGAAGAACTGATCGAGATATCCCGCAAATACGGCAAAGACAGCCGCTATGTCATCGCCGGCGGCGGAAACACTTCGTACAAAAATGCGGAAAAACTGTGGGTCAAAGCGAGCGGATGCGCGCTGGCCACCATTACCGAGGACGGCTTTGCGGTGCTCGACCGTAAAAAGCTGAACGTGATCTCGGAAAAAACGTACAGCAGCGACACGGCAGCCCGCGAGGAAGAGGTCAAAAACGACCTGGCGGCCGCCTGCATCACCAAAGATCGCCGTCCGTCGGTCGAGACGTCGATGCACAACGCGCTGGAAGCGAACTTCATCGTACACCTGCATCCGACGATGGTCAACGGCCTGATGTGCGGCCAAAACGCAGAGGCCGAAACGCAAAAGCTGTTCGGCGACGATGCGGTTTACATTCCGTACACCGACCCGGGTTACGTGCTCTTCAAAGAAGTCGAAAACCGGATCAACGCCTACAAAGCGAAATTCGGCAAGGAGCCCGCAATCCTGCTGCTGCAGAACCACGGCATCTTCGTCGGAGCGAATACGACCAAAGAGGTGGAAGCCATCTACGAAAAAGTGCTCGGAACGATCGAAAAGGCGGCCGGCGCGAAACTGCCCGAAGGAGATGTTCCGGTATGCGAATGCGCTCAGGAAGTGCTGCCCGCCATCCGGATGATGCTCAGCAAGCAGGGTCTCAAAACGCTGAAAGTACGCAATAACGAACTGACCAAACACTTCCTCTCTTCGGCGGCCGAGTACGCCAAGGTAGCCGCTCCGTTCTCGCCGGACGCGATCGTATATTGCAAATCGAAATACCTCTATTTCGACTGCGATAGCAAGGAAGCGCTGCTGGAAACGGCCGAAAAAGAGATCGAAGCGTATGTAAATAAGAACGGTTACACGCCGAAAGTGATCCTGATCAAAGGGATCGGCCTGGTAGCCGTCGGCGACAACGCCGCGGGCTGCGACATCATCCTCGACGTCTACGAAGACATGATGAAGATCGCCCTGATCGCGCAGGCATTCGGCGGCGAACACCCGATGACCCAGCGACAGATCGACTTCATCGACAACTGGGAAGTGGAAAACTACCGCCGCAAAGTAAGCGCCGGCGGAGCTTCGGGCCGCGTCGAGAACAAGACGATCATCGTCACCGGAGCCGCCCAGGGGTTCGGTGAAGGAATCGCCGCCTGTCTGATTAAAGAAGGGGCGAACATCGTGGTGGCCGACCTGAACGAAACAGTCGGTCTGGCGACCGCCGAGCGGCTCAGCGGCATGGCCAAAAGCAACCGCGCGATTTTCGTCAAGACGAACGTAGCCGATACGGCGAGCCTGCGCAACCTGATCCACGAAACGGTGTGCAACTTCGGCGGCCTGGACGTATTCGTCAGCAACGCGGGCGTTCTGCGCGCCGGCGGTCTCGAAGAGATGACGCCCGAAAACTTCGAATTCGTCACGAAAATCAACTACAACGCTTACTTCTACTGCGCTCAAGCCGCTTCGCGCGTGATGAAGCTGCAAAACAAATACGCGCCGGACAATTACGGCGACATCGTCCAAATCAACTCGAAATCGGGTCTGCGCGGTTCGAAGGCGAACTTCGCCTATGCCGGCGGCAAGTTCGGCGGAATCGGGCTGACGCAGTCGTTCGCGCTGGAACTGGCTCCGTTCCGGATCAAAGTGAACTCGGTATGTCCGGGCAACTTCTACGAAGGGCCGCTGTGGTCGAACCCCGAGAACGGACTGTTCCTGCAATACCTGCACGCAGGCAAAGTGCCGGGAGCGAAGACCGTCGAAGACGTCCGCAAGTTCTACATGGATCAGGTTCCGATGCGTAAGGGAACCGGCCCGGAAGACGTTACCAAAGCCGTGCTGTACCTGATCGAACAGACCTGCGAAACGGGGCAGGCCGTACCGGTCACCGGCGGTCAGGTGATGCTGAGCTAACGGAAGACGGAACACACCGACTATCGGGCCCGTACGAATACGGACGGTGCGGGCCCGACAGTTAACCGTTTCGTAACGCCTTTAACCTATATAAGTATGACAAAAATTCGCATGATATGAATTTAATGTATATCTTTGCAGAAAATTTAGATTTTTCATGTGAAACCTTGTCGTCGTGAACTTTTAAAACCAAAACACATGAAAACAAAAGCTGTAAGACTGTACGGCAAAAACGACCTCCGATTGGAGGAATTCGAACTGCCGAAGATCAAAGATAACGAAATACTCGCCAAAGTCGTATGCGACAGCATCTGCATGTCGTCGTACAAAGCCTCCCACGAGGCCGACATCCACAAACGCGTTCCGCGCGACATCGCGCAGCGTCCGGTCATTATCGGCCACGAATTCGCAGGGGAACTGGTCGAAGTGGGCAGCAAGTGGAGCAAACAATTCAAAGCCGGCGACAAATTCTCGATCCAACCCGCGCTGAATTACGAAAAAGGGCCGGTCGGCGTGTTGAGCGCTCCGGGCTATTCGTACCAATTCATCGGCGGCGACGCCACCTACGTGGTAATCCCGAACGAAGTGATGGAAAACGGTTGCCTGCTGCCGTATACCGGCGCCGGATATTACCCCGCTTCGCTGTCCGAACCGCTGTCGTGCGTGATCGGCGCGATGCATGCGAACTACCACATCACGCCCGGGTCGTACAAACACGCGATGGAGATCAAACAAGGCGGCAGCATGGCGGTACTCGCCGGCGTGGGCCCGATGGGGTTGGCCGCCATCAACTACGCCATCCACCGCACCGACCGCAAACCGAAGCTGATCGTGGTGACCGATATCGACCAGACGCGTCTGGATCGCGCCGCATCGCTCTATTCGCCCGCGGAAGCCGCTAAAAACGGCATCGAACTGAAATACGTCAACACCGGCAAAATGGCCGATCCGGCAGCGGAACTGAAAGCGCTGAACGGCGGCAAAGGCTACGACGACGTGTTCGTATTCGCTCCGGTCGCTCCGGTCGTGGAACAGGGAGACGCGATCCTCGGATTCGACGGTTGCCTGAACTTCTTCGCTGGCCCGGCCAAAACGGATTTCAAGGCGCAATTCAACTTCTACAACGTACACTACGCCTACACGCACGTCGTAGGCACCAGCGGCGGCAATACGGACGACATGAAGGAAGCCATCGAGATGATGGGCAAAGGACTCGATCCGGCCGGCCTGGTAACGCACGTAGGCGGTATCAACGCCGTGATCGAAACGACGCTGAACCTGCCGAGCATCCCCGGCGGAAAGAAATTGATATACACCCATATCGAAATGCCGCTGACCCCGATCGCAGAATTCGGGGAAAAAGGCAAATCGAATCCGGTTTACGCCGAACTGCACAAACTTTGCGAAAAGCACAAGGGTTTGTGGAATCCCGAAGCGGAGGCCTACCTGCTGGCCAACGCCGATAAACTGTAAGCGCGCACGAAACGCGCGTTACGGGAAACGTTAGCGTCAAACTGTAAAACAAAGCCCGGCGGCGGACGGAAGTTTTCCGCCGGGCTTACAAAAAAGGCAACACGATTAGGTTAGTTAGATAAACAACAGGTTTAGCATTCGAGCTAAAAAAACAATTAGTTAGGTTATGAAACAGTTAGACACTAAGTTGATGCACCCCGCCGACCAGATTACGGTCGTGATCGGTCGCATTTACCGGAGCGGAATGACGACCACCTCGGGCGGTAACATTTCGATCAAGGACGAAAACGGTGACATCTGGATCACGCCGGGAGCAGTGGACAAGGGTTCGCTGACCCCGAAAGACATCGTCTGCGTAAAAGCGGACGGTACGGTGATCGGACCGCACAAACCGTCCTCGGAATTCCCGTTCCACAAGGCGATTTACGAAATGCGTCCGAAGATGACCGCAGTGATCCACGCGCATCCGCCCGCACTCGTATCGTTCAGTATCACGCACCAGATTCCGAACACCAACATCATTCCCCAGGCAAAACGCGTCTGCGGAACGATCGGGTTCGCTCCTTACGACGTCCCGGGAAGTCAGGGACTGGGCAAGAAAATCGCTACCGAATTCAAAAATCACCCCGACTATAAGGCCGTGATCATGGAGAACCACGGCGTGGTGCTCTGCGGCGAAGACCTGATGGACGCTTATCAGCGTTTCGAGACGCTCGAATTCTGCGCCCGCACGGTCATCAACGCGAAGACGCTCGGCGAGCCGACTTACCTGACCGACGAGCAGATCGACCAGCACGAACGTTCGCTGCCGACCGATTTCCCGCACTTCATGGGGGTCACCTACCCGTCCGACGAACGCGCGATCCGCAGCCTGATCGTCAAGATGGTGCGCCGCGCTTGCGACCAGGGATTGATGATCAGCACCTACGGTACCGTATCGGTACGCTGGAGAGGCAACGACTTCCTAATCACCCCTCCGGGCGTTCCGCGCTGGGACATCGAACCGAGCAACATCGTGCAGGTGAAAAACGGCATGGTGGAAGCGGGCAAGATCCCGAGCCGCTCGGTAGCGTTGCACCAGGAGATCTACCAGAACCATCCGGAGATCAACTCGATCATCATCACGCAGCCTCCTCACCTGATGGGTTTCTGCACTTCGGGCGTGAAGTTCAACGTACGGACGATCCCGGAAAGCTGGATCTTCCTGAAGGATACCCCGATCATTCCGTTCGGCGTTCAGTACGAGGACAGCAAGAAGATCTCGGAAGCGTTGAAGAGCGTACCCGCCGTACTGCTGGCCAACGACTCGGTGCTGATCACCGGCGACGGTCTGCTGCAAACGTTCGACCGGCTGGAAGTAGCCGAATTCAGCGCGAAATCGCTGATTATGGCCGCCCCGATCGGCGAACTGAAACCAATCACGGACAAGGAAGTGGAAGACTTGCGCGTGGCATTCCACGTAAAATAACACGCGGTATGCTGCTGCTTAGGAGCATATCCGACTCTCCGGCATTCAATTGCGCCCTGGAAGAGTATCTTTTGACAGAACGTCCCGCAGGGGACGTTCTGTTATTCTATATCAACCGGCCGTCGGTCATCGTCGGGCGCAACCAGCGCATCGAGGCGGAAGTAGACACCGGATATTGCTGCGAACACGGCATCGAGGTCGTCCGAAGGCTGTCCGGAGGCGGAACCGTCTTCCACGACTACGGGAACATCAACTACGCCTTTATTGCGGACAAAGGCTCCGTCCCGGTGCTCGACCGGGACTTCGGCGTTCCGATCGTCGCCGCGCTGCGGGCGAACGGAATCGAAGCCACGATAGGCGCGCGTAAAGAACTGCTGGCGGCCGGATACAAAATATCGGGCACCGCTTCGCACGTGACGCGCACCAGCCAACTCTTCCACGGCACGCTGCTGCACCGTACCGACCTGGAACGGCTGGACTACACGCTGCGCGGGGATCGCTCATTGCGAGGCAAAAGCGTAGCTTCGGTACCGAGTCCGGTGACCAACATCGCCTCGATCACCGGTACGGAAGAGACGACCGAAACGTTCCTTTCGAGATTAACAGACTTCCTGTCAGCCTACTACGACTGTGATCCGATCCGTCCGGTTCCGTCGCAAATCGTCGAAAAAGTCCGTAGGATCGCACAAGAGAAATACGGATAACGCACTCTGGGAGCGGTCATTCGGGGTTCCGGAAAAATAAAACGCAAAAAAATAAAAATAAAACGCGCATGCTATTGTTTTTCCGAACTTTTTGTTTTCCTTTGTGTTGATTTATTTCTTTAATTACATTTTTTATGAAAGGTACAGTAAAGTGGTTTGATTCGGCCAAAGGTTATGGCTTTATCACAACCGAAACAGGTAGCGACATCTTTGTTCACTACACCGGTATTAACAAAGAAGGTTTCCGCGGCCTGGAAGAAGGACAGCACGTCGAATTCGAAGTCAACGAAGGCAAGAAAGGCGAACAAGCTGTAAACGTTTCTGTAATAGGATAAGATTTTGTATTCATCAAAATACTGATTTTTTCTATTAAATCCACAAAAAAAGGACTGCTCACAGAGCAGTCCTTTTTTTACTTTTCGCCAAACGGCTATTTCTTTGCCGGAGCGGCCGGTTTCACGGCCGTCGAATCGGCGGCCGGAGCCGCCACCGAAGCGGCGCACTGTTGCATCGCGTCGGCCAGCTCGGTCGGTACGCCCGGCTGCACGAACAGAGCGACGGTAAACTGCTGCGGCGTCACGTACAGTTCTTTCACCTTTCCGGCCAGGCAAGTATAAAAGGCCTGGATCTGTTCGTCGGTCGCGCCTGCGGGCAGGATACCGGCCTGTTGCAACTCGGCCGCCGGAAACAGCAACGGCAGATTCTCGAAATTATCGCCGATCGAGAAACCGACGCAGGAGACCATCGCAGCGTTGAGCGTATCCTCCTTAGCCGTAAGCTGATCGTACTTGTTGTAATCGGGATAAGTGCCTTCGATCGTCGTCAGCACGCACTGTTCGAGGTTGCCGTAATTGGCGGCTTCCATGTGTCGGATCGCCGAACGATCGCGGTAATCGCGGAGGGTTTTGCGTACTTCTTCGCGTTCCTTGTCGGTCCACTTGCGGGACTGCGAACAGGACACGACGAATGCGACAACTGCCAGAAGAGTGATAATTTTTTTCATCGTTTTTTGAATTAGGTTATTAAATTTGTTCAACATCGAATCGTCTGATTACCGGACTGAACCGGATACACCGGCAGTATGCTGCAAAAATCGCACAGACAAATCGCCGTTGCCCGATCCGGTCGTCTCCCCCGTCGCGCCCATACCGCCGAACCCGGAAAACGAAACCGACCAGAATCGGAACAAATCGGAATAAAAGCCGTTGCAAAACCCTTTTTTATTGGTATATTTGCTTTCGGCAAGGTAACACGACCGGGTTCCTGCCCCGCGATCCGAACCCCACTATTCGACGGCAAAAAGAGCCGTCCTAACCAAAGACACGACCGAAATGGACATTTTCGAACTGCGAGAGTTTTGTCTCTCGCTGCCTGCAACCGAAGAAACCACTCCGTTCGACGAAACGACGCTCGTCTACAAAGTAGCCGGTAAAATGTTTCTGCTGACCGATATGACCGACAGCCGGTGGATTAACGTCAAGTGCGATCCCGACCGGGCCGTGGAACTACGGGAGACTTACGAAGAAGTCTCGCCCGGATGGCACATGAACAAACGCCACTGGAACACCGTCCGCACGGACGGCGACCTGCCGGCCGGTCTGATCAGGGAATGGATCCGCGACTCCTACCTGCTGGTCGTAAAAAGCTTGCCGAAAACAATACGCGACGAAATACGAAACGCTTACGTCGAAAATAACGAAAACCGATGAAAAAATTTTACCTGCCGATTTGCTTCGTCCTGTGCACGCTTGCCGCGCCGGTTGCGGCCCAGATCCATCTGGAGGGATACCGCCAGGCCGACATTGCGCCGCAATGGCTCGACGGACGCTGGACGGCTCAATGGATTTCCGTCCCCGGAGAACCTCAAAACGCTTACGGGATTTACCATTTCCGAAAAACGTTCGAACTTCCCGAGCAACCGGAACGGTTCGTCGTGCACGTCTCGGCCGACAACCGTTACAAGCTGTACGTCAACGGCGAGCTGGCTTCGGTCGGCCCGGCCCGCGGCGACGTATTCAACTGGAACTTCGAAACGGTCGATCTGGCCCGGTGGCTGAAACCCGGCAAAAATACGCTGGCAGCCGTCGTATGGAACTTCGCGGAAATGAAACCGGTCGCCCAGGTCAGCTTCAACCAGACCGGGTTGATCGTACAGGGCAACACAGCGGCCGAAGAGGCCGTCAATACGAACGACAGTTGGCTGTGCAGCCACAACGACTCCTACAAACCGCACCAGGCGCGCGTCTACGGTTATTATGCCGCAGGACCGGGCGAGCAGGTCGACGCGGCCGCCTACCCCTGGGGCTGGGAAACGCCCGGATTCGACGACTCGGCATGGAACAAAGCGCAGGCCGGCATGACCGGCGGAGCCAAAGGAGCGCGCGACTATCCGGGACGCCTGCTGGTGCCTACGCCGATCCCGCCGATGGAAAACCGTACCGAGCGTTTCGCCGAAGTGCGGCGGAGCGACGGCGTGCGTATTCCGGAAGGATTTCCCGGCCGGGCCGCGACGGTGACCGTTCCGGCCCATACGACCGCCGAAATCCTGCTCGACAACGACTCGCTGACGACCGCCTACCTATCGCTGTTGTTTAGCGGTGGAAAAGGCTCGCAGATCACCGTCGCTTATGCCGAAGCGCTCTACCGCGATACGCAGACCTTTTTCAAAGACGACCGCAACGAAGTAAAAAACAAACAGTTCCTCGGCTACGAAGATATCGTTCGTCCGGACGGCGGTAACGGCCGGCTCTATACGACACTGTGGTGGCGTACATGGCGGTATGTCAAACTGACCGTCACGACGCAGGACGAACCGCTGGAACTGCAAGACATCTACGGGACATTCACCGCCTATCCGTTCGAAAGGGCATCGTCGTTCGCGGCGCCGGGACACGAGAAACTGTCGCGGATGCTGGATATCGGCTGGCGCACCGCCCGGCTGTGCGCCAACGAAACCTACATGGACTGTCCCTATTACGAGCAACTGCAATATTTCGGCGACACGCGGATCCAAGCGATGATCTCGCTGTATAACACGCGCGATCCGTACATGGTACGCAATGCGCTGGAGCAGGGCCGGCAGTCGATCGTGGCCGACGGAATCACGATGAGCCGCTATCCGTCGGGATTGCATCAGTTCATTTCGTCTTTCTCGCTTTACTGGATCTGCACCGGATACGACTACTGGCGTTACCGCGGCGACGAAGAGTACCTGAAAACGCTGTTGCCCGCTTTCCGCGGCGTGCTGTCGTGGTACGAAGGATTCCTGCGCGAAGATCATTCGCTGGGCTATATCCCGCACTGGTTCTTCGCCGACTGGGCGTCGAACTTCGACGGCGGGGAACCGATCCGCGAAAAAGAGGGAAATTCGGCGTTCCAGGATCTGCTGTTCGTCATGGGGCTCGATGCAATGGCCGAAATGGAACAGGCTTTCGGCATCCCGATGTACGGGGAGCGGTTCCGTAAAATGGCCGATGCGATCCGAGGAACGATCCGTCCGAAATACTGGGACGAAAACAAAGGTCTGTTCGCCGACACGTACGACCGGCGCAACTACTCGCAACACGTCAACGTACTGGCCGTCCTGCTGGGCGCCGTAAGCGGGAACGAAGCGAAAGCCGTGATGGAGCGTACGCTGTCCGACACGACCCTGACGCAAGCCACGATCTATTTCCGGTACTATCTGAACCAGGCATTGCAAAAGGCCGGGCTCGGCGACCGGCTGCTCGACAACCTGAAAGTCTGGGACGACCAGATGGCGCTGGGACTGACTACGTGGGCCGAGCAACCCGAACCGTCGCGTTCGGACTGCCATGCCTGGGGAGCCAGCCCGAACATCGAATTTTTCCGGATCGTCCTCGGCATCGACAGCGACGGCCCCGGATTCTCGAAAGTCCGAATCGCACCGTCGCTCGGCAAACTGAAAGAAGCCTCCGGATCGATCCCGCATCCTCAGGGCGACGTCGCCGTCCGCTACCACGTCGGCAAACGCGGGGAACTGTTCGCCGAAATTTCGCTGCCCGATGCGGTCGAAGGCACTTTCGTCTGGAAGGGGGAAACCCGTCCGCTGCGGGGCGGCACGCAAACGATCAACATAAAATAAATCATAACATGAAAAAAAGAGGTTTATTCGTAATCGCATCGCTCATCCTGATGCTTATTTCCGCCACTTTGCAGGCAGGCGGACTAAAAATTCTGTTCATCGGGGATTCCATTACCGACGGCAACTGGGGCAGCGGAGACGGCAAGCCCTCTTCCGAACGCACTCTATGGGATATGAACCATATATACGGACACGGATTCATGTACCTGTGCGCTTCCCATTACCTGGGAGAATATCCGCAATACGAATATGAATTTTTCAACCGGGGAATCAGCGGAAACTCGCTGTACGATTTGGAAAAACGTTGGCAGGAAGACGTATTGGACATAAACCCCGACGTGCTGTCGATACTCGTCGGCATCAACGACATCAACCGGTACCTGCACGGCGACAGAACCTCGCCGTTCGATTTCGACGCTTGGGACAAAAAATATCGCGAACTGCTCGACCGGGCGCGTCAGGAAAATCCGAATCTGAAAATCGTACTGGCCTCGCCGTTCGTCGCCCCCACGGGAAACATGAGCGAAAACAAAGATTTCAGGAAGTATGACAAAATCGTGGAGCGTTGCAGCGCGATCGTAGAAGAGATAGCACGAGATTACAAGGCCGTCTACCTGCCCTACCGACAGATGTTCAACGACCTCTTGCAGCGCGATCCCACATCGCAAAACACTTACTGGATCTGGGACGGCGTTCATCCGACGGCGGCGGGACACCAACGCATGGCCGATCTGTGGATCAGGCAGGTGGACAGGGAAAGAATCCTTCGCCCTTAACGATTCGGCTCATATAAGGGGTCCGGCTCCATCGAACCGGGAAAAAACCAGAAATAAAAACATTCGGATGGAGAATTTCTAAAAAACTCCTTCTCCCCGTCCGGTAAACAGCGATCCGTACAATCTTTGCGAACATGGCGTTAACCGCAATAGCCGTTCTGCTGCGTATTTTGTCGAACCCGTTGGCGAACGTTTTCCAGAAACAGCTCACCGAGCGCTCGGAGCCGCCGCTGAAGGTCAACTTCATCACATTCCTGCTGCTGAGCGCGGTCTGCATCGTTCCTGCCACCCGGATCGAGTGGGCGGCTTTGCCGAAGGAGTTCTGGGTCTGGTGCACGGTCGCCGGCATATTCGGCGCCACCGGAAACGGCTTTCTGGTAAAAGCGTTGCAAGGGGGCGACCTATCGGTGCTGGGACCGATCAATTCTTACAAATCGGTCGTCGGAATGATCGCCGGCATCCTGCTGCTGGGCGAAATTCCCGGATTATGGGGCGTTGCAGGCATCGCGCTAATCGTCGGAGGCAGCTATTTCGTACTGGACACGCTGAGCGAAAAGTTTTCTCCGGCCATCCTGCGCAGAAAAGACATCCGGTACCGGATATGGGCCATGGTGCTGACGGCCGTCGAAGCGGTATTCATCAAAAAGGTCATCCTGTACGCTTCGGCCACGACCGCTTTTATCACCTGGTGCTGGTTCGGAGCCTTGTTTTCACTGGCGCTGGCACTACTGGCCGGACGTTCGCAATCGCCGCTGCGGATCCGGCGCAAAGATTTTTCGCGCTACGTCTGGCTGGTGCTCTGCATCGGCACGATGCAGTACACGACCAATTACGTATTCGACCGCATGAACGTGGGATACGCCCTGGCGCTTTTCCAACTCTCGACAATCGTCAGTATCCTACTCGGCTACAAAATATTCCGGGAGCAGGCCATCGGGCGTAAATTGCTCGGAGCCGTAATTATGATCGTCGGATCGGTATTGATTATCTTTTCGAAATGATCCGCAGGCAAAAAACAGGGAGGCAATCCGCACCGGACGCCTCCCTTTGTCATTCGTACGTTTTCTGCCGCTCTACCAGGCGAACAACGGATATTTCGCCATCAACGTATTGACCTCTTTCCGTACGGCAACGATATTCGACTCGTTGTCGATATCCGACAACACCCGGTCGATCAGTTCTACGATCGTTTCCATCTGGTCTTCTTTCAAACCGCGGGTCGTAATGGCCGGCGTCCCGACGCGGATACCCGAAGTCTGGAACGGCGAGCGGCTGTCGAACGGCACCATATTCTTGTTGGTCGTGATATCGGCTTTTACCAGCACCTTCTCGACCTGCTTTCCGGTCAGGTCGGGGAACTTGGTACGCAGATCAATCAGCATCAGGTGATTATCCGTACCGCCCGATACGATTTTGTAACCGCGCTTTACGAATGCGGCAGCCATCGCCTTCGCATTTTTCTGCACCTGCGCCTGATACTCCTTGTAAGAGGAATCGAGCGCTTCGCCGAAAGCGACCGCTTTGGCGGCGATCACATGTTCCAACGGCCCGCCCTGGATGCCGGGGAAAACGGCCGAGTTCAACATAGCGGACATCTTCTTGATCTCCCCTTTCGGAGTCTTGACTCCCCACGGATTCTCGAAATCCTTACCCATCAGGATCACACCGCCGCGCGGGCCGCGCAGGGTTTTGTGGGTGGTCGAAGTAACGATATGAGCGTATTTCACCGGATTGTCGAGCAGCCCGGCGGCAATCAGGCCCGCCGTATGCGCCATGTCGACCATCAGCAGCGCGCCCACTTTGTCGGCGATCTCGCGCATCCGCTTGTAATCCCACTCGCGGCTGTACGCCGACGCGCCGCCGATAATCATTTTCGGTTTGTGTTCGAGGGCGAGACGTTCCATCGCATCGTAATCGATCGTTCCGGTCTCTTCGCTCAGCTTGTAGCCGATCGCATTGTAAAGGATACCCGACGTGTTGACCGGCGAACCGTGCGACAAATGACCGCCGTGCGCCAGATCGAGCCCCATAAAAGTATCGCCCGGCTTGAGCACCGTCAGGAAAACGGCCATGTTCGCCTGCGCTCCCGAGTGCGGCTGCACGTTAGCGTATTCGGCGCCGTACAACTCGCACAGACGGTCGATGGCCAGTTGCTCCACCTGATCCACCACTTCGCAACCGCCGTAATAACGCGCCCCCGGATACCCTTCGGCATATTTGTTAGTCAACACGGAACCCATCGCCTGCATAACCTGCTCGCTTACAAAGTTCTCGGAAGCGATCAACTCGATACCGTGCAACTGCCGCTGCTTTTCGCTCTCGATCAATCCGAATAGTTTTTCATCCCTTACCATAAGATTTATCTTTAAAGTTTAATAGCCTTGAAGAACGCTCCAAAGGTAGTAAAAAAGAGCAATAAAACCCACCGAATCATCTCCGAACCAAAATAAATTATTACCTTTGTATGGCTTTCGACGGGGAAACGGGCATAGCTAAAAGGCTCTGCTTAAAGTTGCTCCCGGCAAAAAGCGAGAACCGTCCAGGCGGGATGCCGCCGAAAACGAACCATTTTGTTAGACACTAAAAAACAGACGAATGAAATTACTTGAAGGAAAAGTCGCTATCGTGACCGGAGCCGCCCGGGGAATCGGGAAGGCAATCGCCATGCGGTTTGCCGAAGAGGGCGCGTCGGTCGTCTTTACCGACCTGAAAGTGGACGAAAATTTCCAGAACACGGAAAAAGAGTTGCAGGCGCTCGGCGTCAAGGCCAAAGGATATGCCTCCAACGCCGCAGACTTCGAAGATACGGCCGGCGTGGTGGCTCAGATCGTGAAGGATTTCGGTCGCATCGACGTACTGGTCAATAACGCCGGGATCACCCGCGACGGCCTGATGATGCGCATGAGCGAACAGCAGTGGGATATGGTTATCAACGTGAACCTGAAATCCGCATTCAACTTCATCCATGCCGTAACGCCGGTGATGATGAAGCAGAAAAGCGGCAGCATCATCAACATGGCGTCGGTGGTGGGCGTTTCGGGCAATGCCGGACAGACCAACTACTCCGCTTCGAAAGCCGGCCTGATCGGTCTAGCCAAGTCGATCGCCAAAGAGCTGGGTCCCCGCGGCATCCGCGCCAACGCGATCGCGCCGGGTTTCATCATTACCGATATGACCAATGCGCTGTCGGACGAAGTAAAGGCCGAATGGGCCAAACAGATTCCGTTGCGTCGCGGCGGTACGCCCGAAGACGTGGCCAAGGTAGCCCTGTTCCTCGCATCCGACCTGTCGTCGTACGTCAGCGGACAGGTAATCCACGTTTGCGGAGCGATGAATACCTGATCCGTCGAAATATCGTAAGTCATGCAAACCCGGTACCGGACAGTGGTTACCGGGTTTATTTTACCGGGACGGCCCGATTATGCCGCAAAAAACCGGGGCGTCCCATTCGAACGCCCCGGCCTGTTTCTTGGGTTCCTCGACCTCTTATTCGGCGTCGGGCACTTTTCCGAACCGGTTGTCCGACGGCGTGCCGGGCTGGCAGTAAAGAACGATCAACCAGATGCTCCCCACCAGCGGAATCAAACTGATCAAAATCCAGTACCACTCCTTGTCGATATCCTGCAACCGCCTTACGGAGATAGCCAGGGACGGAATCAACAACGCCAAACTGTACAAACCGCTCAGGATCGCGTTCAGTCCGACGATACCGCCGATAATCCCGACGATCACGGCGGCGATCACATTGTACAAAACGAACATCCAGAACTGCCTGCGCGACGCCCTGCCCTTAAAATCAGCATACTGCAATTTCAGCACATCCAGAAAATACTTTTTCATAAACTTGTCATTTTATCGGGTAATACATGAATAACGAGGCAAAAGTAACACATTGCGGTATCGGAAGCAATCTTTTAATCGATTAATTTTTGTCGTTTCGGGGGGCGAAAAACAATCTTAAAGCGAAAAACGAAAACGGTTCATAACCTACATACGGATAAACAACTGGATATCGCCGTTTTACACATGCCCGATCCGAAAAACGGAAAAGATTTCCAACAGCTTCCTCCGGTATCTCCCGGATTTATGAACAGAGTCGAACAACTTATAAACAGGTTATACACTTTTTACAAACCGTATATCAGATAGCCTGCCGCGCCGGACAGCACGATCATCGCAAGTACCATCGGCCGCATTCCGAACATCGCGCTTTTGATATACAGATTGCTGCAGGACGAGACAAAACAGACGATCTGGCAGGCAATCAAGATCTGAAAGCAATGGACATTTGATCCACAACCACAAATTTCTCATAAAAAAAGAACAAAAACAAGTTAAAGCACATGTATTTATATCTATTTTTGTATAAATTCTTAATTCAAAATTCTCAAAAGTCATGAGAATACGGGTTTGCATTGGAATATTATTTAGCTTCATCGGATGGCAAAGTTGTACGCCGGGACAAAATATCAAAATAAACAGCGACCGTTCAATCGTTATCTCCCGAGGGCAATGCAATATAGTCGAAGAAGTACACAGCGCCGCATTGATCGACCAGATCAAATATGTACCTTTGGAAACACATGAAAAATGCTTGCTGAAAGACATCCAAAAAATCAAATATCAGGATAGCACATTATTTATTTACGACGGACGGGCCATATACGCCTTCAGCAACGAAGGAAGATTCATAGCCCAAATCGGGGAACGAGGAAGATCCGGAAACGAATACAATACAATATCTGCGTTTTTTCTGAATCGGTACCGCAAAAGCATCATATTGATCGACGGATATACGCGTAAAGCGTTGGAGTACGATTATTCCGGAAATTTTAAAAGCAAAACACCAATCGATCCTATCTATAATTACATGGCCGATATCGAGATGGCTGACAGCACTTCCCTGCTATGCAACTTTTTTATAACCAATCCCTCGCTCGAAGACAATACGGCATTTCAATACGGCTTGGCCGATGCAGTCGGTTATCAGGTCAAGAATCTTTTTCTGCAAAGCAATCTGTCTATGAATACCGGACTGTTGACATTCTCCAACCATCCGATCACCCGCTGTAGTCACAACTTATCATTCATTCAATCTGTTTCGAACAAGATATACCAGATCGAAGGGGAACAAATAACAGAAATGTATTCGATAGAAATGATAGATCCGTTGCCGGACGAGCGTTTTTTGCAACAAAACAATCATAAAAACTACTTCGAATTGTTGCAGACCTTATTCGATAGCGGATACAGTTCGGGAGTTACCAACCTGTTCGAAACGCCGCAATACTTGTTAGTTACTTTCGGCAAAACAAAAGATTCTCCTTCGATTCAGGATTACACACTGATCTGGGACAAACAAAAAAAGCGGGGAACTTACTATTACCGGTATTTCGATGACAACCTATTGACGCTATCAACGTGCCTCAACCTGAATAGTCCGTCTACATGCTATTCGGAAAATACCTTTATCACGGCGATCTCCCCTTTGACATTCGGAACAAACATGCATGTTATTCTGGAAAAGAGCAACGATACGACCGTACGAAGAATAGCTCAAACAATAAAAGAAGACGACAATCCCGTCATCTCTTTTTTCACGTTAAAAAAAGAGATCGTTGATAATACGGATTAAAAAGTTCCGCTTTATCAAATAATTTTGCACCAAATTATCTTTTTATATTAAACTTTTTGTTAAACAACTTCCACAAATTTTACTATGAAACAGAAAGCATTTTGTATCATCGGAGCTATTGCAGCTGGAGTTTTTGCATTTGCGGTATATTTTTCAGCCGAAAAATCAATAATTACCAATGAATTGCTATTAGCTAATGTAGAAGCATTAGTGCAAAACGAAAATAACTCTTCGACAAAATGTCCTAATCCTTACGACGTTCCCGATATGACGATGGCATACCCTCAACATACGGCTACCGTAGGGGCCAATGCTGATGGAGAAATAATCATCGGAGGTTTTAAACTTCCGATAACTGTTTCGGGTGGAGCATCCGTCACAATCACTTACCATATCTCAGAATGCTCAAGGCCCGCACCCAAAGCATGTTGTCCTTATGCCGACGCAGGAAAAGTCACAGTCATTGCATGTGCACCCGCACAATGATACGCAATATTCCTGCATCGAAATTTTGCGAAGAAGTTGCATTCGATCGAATGCAACTTCTTCGTTTTTTCTATCCCGGACAAATATAAAACAAGTAACATTTATGACTTTAAGACTCAAGGCATCGGAATCGGAGACAAATAACGAATCAACGCATTACCAACCAACGACGCTATCCGTATATCAGATAGCCTGCCGCGCCGGACAGCACGATCAGCCAGATCGGATCGACCTTTCGCAGCGTAGCCACGAACACTACGCCGAAGATCGCCCAGCTCGCCGCGTCCATGAACGTATCGGGCGTGAAAAGCACCGCGCCGGCCAGTCCGATCATCGCAAGGATCATCGGCCGCATTCCGAACATCGCGCTTTTGATATACAGGTTGTCCTGCAAAGCGAGGTAAAACCGCGTGATCACGATCATCAGCGTTATGGACGGCAGGCAGACCGCGAACGTAGCGAGGATCGCGCCCCAGATATTCCCCGTCACGACATAGCCGATGTAGGTCGCGCTGTTGATCGAGATCGGCCCCGGCGTCATCTGCGAAATGGCGATGATATCGGTCAGTTCGCTGTTCGAAATCCACTGGTGGCTGATCACCACCTCGTGCTGGATCAACGACAACATCGCATAACCGCCGCCGAAACCGAAAAAGCCGATCTTCAGATAGGATAAAAACAGTTGCAGGTAAATCATAATCCTTTCCCTTTCTTTTTGCGATAAACCCCGTACCCGATCCCGGCCAGGGCTCCCACCAGAATCAGGTAGACGGGAGAGAATCCCGCATACCATGTTACGCCGAGCGCCAGTGCGCCAAGACCCAGCCGCACCGGCCCGATCCCCCGGGACAGATTGAATACGGGGGCCAGCACCAGGGCGACGACCGCCGGCCGCATCCCTTTGAAAACGGCTTCGACCACCGGATCGTGCCGGAACTCCGCAAAAAACAATGCGATGACCAGAATAATGACGAACGAAGGAACCACTACGCCCAACACCGACCACACTCCCCCGCGGTACCCATCGACCTTATAACCGACGAAAACGGCGGTATTGAGCGCCAACGCTCCCGGCGAGGTTTGGGCCAATGTCAGCAGGTCGAGAAATTCCGTCCGTTCGACCCATCTCCGGCGGTCGACGACCTCCTTCTCGATCAGGGCCACCATCGCATATCCTCCGCCGAACGTAAAAATCCCTATCTTCAGGAAAGACCAGAACAAATCGAACGACTTACGCATCGTAAAAACGGTATTCATCAAATTTCAAATCATTTTTCATTCAGGAAAGCGACCGAATGCGTCGCTACGACGGCGGCCGTCTCGGTACGCAGCCGGCTGTTCCCCAGCGAAACCGGAACGAAACCGTTGCGGTACGCCAGGGCGATCTCCTCTTTCGAAAAGTCGCCTTCCGGGCCGATCAGCACCAGCACGTTCTCTCCGCGGCGAACGCAATCTCTCAGCAGGATCTTCCCCGCGTCGGCCTCGCAATGGGCGATTAGCTTTTTCCCGTCGAACGGTTGTCCGATCAACTCGCGAAACGGGGTCAGCTCGTCCACCTGCGGATGCCAGGCTTTCAACGACTGCTTGACGGCGCCGGTCACGACCCGTATCAACCGGTCGGTCTTGACCGTCCGCCGTTCGCAGTGATCGGTCAGCAGCGGCGTGATCCGGTCGATACCGATCTCGGTAGCCTTCTCGGCGAACCATTCCAACCGGTCCTTGTTTTTGGTCGGCGCCACGGCTACTTGCAGAAAATAACCGCGCTTTTCGAAATTTTCGATGCGCTCGCCGAGCGACAACTCGCAGCCGTGCGGCGAAACGGAAACGATCTCGGCACGGCAAAGCGTTCCCCGGCCATCGGTAATATGCACGAAGTCGCCGCTGCGCAAACGCAGCACCCGGGCGCAATGACGCGACTCTTCCCCGGAAAGCAGGTAGCGGCCGGTACTGAAATCGACGTCCGGAGCGTAAAATAATTGCATCGGCAGAGGCGTTATATACTGGATTATGGTTACTTTTGCATGTCCTGACAAAGGTACGAAACAACCGAGGAACAAACAACGTCATCCGAAGATCCATGAGATTTTTTTTAATTGCCGCATTCATGACCGCCGTTCTGTCAGCCGGCTCGGGCTGTGAAAAGAAACAGGCCGACGCCAATCCGTTTTTCACCGTATGGGATACGCCGTTCGGAGTTCCTCCGTTCGACAAAATCAAAAACGGGCACTATAAGCCCGCTATCGAGAAGGGTATCGCCGACCACGCCGCCGAAATCGATTCGATCGTCGCCAACCCGGATGCGCCGAGTTTCGAAAACGTGATCGCCGCGCTCGACCGCAGCGGCGAACTGCTGAAAAAGGCATATGCCGCGTTCGCGCAGGTCAAAGCGGCCGACAGCAACGACGAACTGCAGGAGGCCGACCTCGCGATCGCGCCGGCCGTATCGGCCCATTACGACGATATTTACCTGAACGATCGGTTATTCGAAAAAATCAGCGCCGTGCACGAACAGATCGGGGGAATGGCGCTGTCGGCCGAACAGATACGCCTGACCGAACAAACCTATAAACAGTTCGTAAGAGCCGGAGCACAACTCAACGCGCGGCAGAAGGAGCGGTTGCGCGACATCAACCGGGAACTGTCGTTGCTGAGCGTCCGATTCGGCAACAACCTGCTGGCCGAGACGCGGGACTTTACCCTCGTCGTCGAAAGTTCGAAAGACATCAGCGGGGTTCCCCAGACCGTCACCGACGCGGCGGCGGACAAGGCCAAAGAGATGGGAATGACCGACAAATGGGTTTTCACGCTCAGTCCGCCCAGCATGATCCCGTTCCTGACCTATGCCGAAAACCGGGGACTGCGCGAAAAGCTGTACACCGGCTACGTAAAGCGCGGCAACAACGGCAACCAGTTCGACAACCGGCAGATCGTCAACGACATCATCCGGCTCCGCACCGAGAAAGCCCGCCTGATGGACTACCCTTCCTACGCCGCCTTCGTGCTGGACGACCGGATGGCGAAAACTCCCGAACGGGTGTACGACCTGCTCGACAAACTCTGGAAACCCGCCCTCGATACGGCGAAACGGGAGTTGGAGACCCTGCGCGCGATCAAGGCGAAGGAGACGCAGGACAGCGCGTTCGCCGCATGGGACTGGCGGTATTATGCCGAAAAAGTCCGCAAATCGCAATATAACCTCGACCAGACGTCGCTCAACCTCTACTTCTCGCTGGACAATGTCCGATCGGGCGTTTTTCAGCTTAGCAACCGGCTGTGGGGGCTGACCTTCCGCCCGGTTTCGGTTCCGGTATATAACAAGGAGTGTTCCGCCTACGAAGTGCTCGACAAAGACAATACCCATCTGGGAGTCCTCTATTTCGACCTCTATCCGCGCGACGGCAAGCGGGGAGGCGCCTGGTGCGGCACGTTTCGCGAAGCATCCTACGGTACGGACGGCAAGCGCATCGCCCCGATCGTCACGATCGTCTGCAACTTCACCCGTCCGAACGGAAGCGATCCGGCCCAACTGACGCTCGACGAAACCGAAACGCTGTTTCACGAGTTCGGACACGCCTTGCACAAACTATTTTCGCAGGTACGCTACGCCGGACTGAACCGGGTAGAGCGCGACTTCGTGGAACTGCCCTCGCAGATCATGGAAAACTGGGCGACCGAACCCGAAATGTTGCGGCTCTACGCCAAGCACCTCGTGTCCGGGGAGCCGATGCCCGAAAGCCTGATCCGGAAAATCCGCAAAAGCAGGCAGTTCAACCAGGGATTCGCCACCACGGAACTGGTAGCCGCGGCGCTGTCCGACATAGACATCCATACGATCGAAGACTACAAACCGTTCGATCCGGAAGCTTTTGAAAAAGAGGCGCTGAACGACAAGCGCGGACTGATCGGACAGATCGAGCCGCGTTACCGCTACCCCTATTTCAACCATATTTTCAACAGCGGCTACGCGGCGGGATATTACGGTTATTTGTGGGCCGAAGTACTCGACCGGGACGCCTTCGAAGCATTCGTCGAAAGCGGAGACATTTTCGATAAAGCGACCGCCCTCTCTTTCCGGAAAAACATTCTCGAACGCGGCGGCACGCAGGACGGAGCCGAACTCTACCGCAATTTCCGCGGCAAGGACCCGGACATTACGCCGATGATGGTCAAACGGGGACTGATCAAACCGGTCGAACCCCCGGCGGACAGCGTCGCGGCGGCAACGCCGGTCGTACCGCAGGCGCAATGACCCGGAGTACCCCGCTATTTCCAGCCCTGCGCCTGCAACGCGATTTCCTGCCCGTCAGGTGTGACCAATGCGGCTCCGGTTCCCGCTTCGGTCATATGACCGATCACGTCCACCCCGAGCGCGAAGACTTCCTGCCGCCGGGCGAGCGGCACGGTAAATAATAACTCGTAATCGTCGCCGCCGTTCAGCGCGGCAACCACCGGATCGCTGTGCAGTTCGTCCGCCATCGCATAGGTCTGCTTGGCGATCGGCAGCCGGTTCAGGTAGATGCGCGCTCCCTTGTCCGACGCTTTGCACAGGTGCAGCAGTTCGGACGACAGCCCGTCCGAAATATCGATCATCGACGTAGGCACGATTCCGCTTTGGGCGAGTTTTTCGACGACATCCACCCGCGCATCGGGTTTCAACTGCCTGCGCAGGATATATTCGTACCCTTCGAACTTCGGCTCCGGATTCGGATGCCCGTCGCAGGCCCGTTTCTCGCGTTCCAGCAGATGAAGCCCCATATAAGCGGCTCCCAAGTCGCCCGTCAGGCAGATCAGGTCGTTCGCTCCGGCTCCGCTACGGTACGCGATCTTGTCCTTGTCCACGTCGCCGGTCGCGGTCACGCTGATCGTAAGGCCGTTAACCGAAGCCGACGTATCTCCTCCGACCAGGTCGGTCTTGTAATCGGAACAGGCGGCCCGCACCCCTTCGTAGAACCGGTCGATCATCTCGACCGAGAAACGCGACGATATCCCGAGCGATACCAGTACTTGCCGCGGCGTCCCGTTCATCGCCAGAATATCCGACACGGCCACCACAACCGCTTTATACCCCAGATGCTGCAACGGGAAATAGGTCAGGTCGAAATGTACACCTTCCAACATCAGGTCGGTCGAAACCAATCCGTAACGATCTTCCGCATCGAGTACGGCGGCGTCGTCTCCGCATCCCTTTACCGTGGTTTTCTGCTGCGGCTCGAAAGGGGCGCAGACCCGGTCGATCAGGCCGAATTCGCCCAGTTCGGCGATCTCCGTTCGCTTCGTATCATCCATTTTTATTGCGTTTTAGTAAACACAAAGGTACTTTATCTTTTGTTCCGGCAAAAAAATACACTACTTTTGTTAACATTTAAAAGAGTGAATCATTAAATTTTAACACGATGTTGAACATTGTATTGTTCGGCCCGCCGGGGGCCGGAAAGGGAACGCAGGCAGCCAAACTGATCGAAAAATACGGTTTTCACCACATCTCGACCGGAGAAGTCATCCGGGAAGAGATCCGGCAGGAATCGCCGCTGGGCCGAAGTATGAAAAGTTACATCGACAAGGGGCATCTGGCTCCGGACGAATTGGTTATCGACATCATAACCGAGTATGTCTGCAAGCACAAAGACTGCAAGGGAAACGTTTTCGACGGATTCCCGAGAACCACGCCGCAAGCCGAAGCGTTCGACAAGATCATGGAAATGCACGGCGCGCCGATCAATCTGATGCTGTCGCTGGAAGTTCCCGACGAAGAACTAATCAAACGGATCCTGCTCCGCAGCAAAGACAGCGGCCGGGCCGACGATCGCTGCGAATCGGTCATCCGGAACCGGATCGACGTTTACAAAGCTCAAACGGCCATCGTAGCCGAACACTATAAAAAACAGGGGAAATACCGCGCCGTTAACGGCACCGGAGATATCGACGGGATATTCAGAAACCTATGCGCCGAGATCGACCCGCTCCTGAAATAAGAAACGGAACGGATCTATAAAAACAGAACGGGCTGCCGCTACGGTAGCCCGTTCGTTTTATAGATGCGCGACCGGTCACGATCCGGCGTGCCCGGCGGAATCGAGCACTTCGATCGACCGGGCAATCACGTTGTCGATTCCCTGGATTTCGTGATAGAACGCATTGTCCTCCAACTCCGTATTCCGGCCGATGTAAGCCTTGAGCTGCGCCAGCAGGATCGCTTTCGAACGCTCGATCTCGGCGGGCTTTGGCGCCACGCCCGCTTTTGCCGCGTAACTTACGAACTCGTTCAACAGATTCGGCTGCCGGTCGAAAAACCGGTCGAGTTCTTCCAGCGAACGGATCTTGTTCAACTGCCCGCGGTAACGGTCGGAAAATTCCAGCGTAAACTTGTACAAGATGCTGCGCCCGGCGACCTCGCGGAAATAGGGCGTCATATCCGTCGTATCGACCGGAACGAAAATATCCGGCATGATCCCGCCTCCGCCGTACACCACGCGTCCCGACTCGGTCGTATATTTCAGGCTGTCGGCAAAATGGATGCTGTCGGCCGAAAACATTTCGTCGTGCTGGTAACGCGACAACAATTCGTTGTAGTAATCTTCGCGTCCGTTGCTGTACGGTTTCTGGATCGAGCGTCCGGTCGGCGTATAGTAACGGGCGACGGTAAGCCGTACCGCCGAACCGTCCGGAAACGGAATCTGATTCTGCACCAGCCCCTTACCGAACGATCTGCGACCGATGATCGTTCCCCGGTCGTTATCCTGGAGCGCGCCGGCCAGAATCTCGCTCGCCGAAGCGCTGTTCTCGTCGATCAGAACGACCAGTTCCTCGTCCATAAACTTGCCGTTCCCTTCGCTGTATTCGATCTCCCGGTTCCCGTCACGATCCTGCGTATAAACGATCATTTTGCCTTTCGGAAGAAACTCCCGCGATATCAGAATCGCCTGGTCGAGCAATCCCCCCGGATTGCCGCGCACGTCGAGGATCAGTTTTTTCATACCCTGCTCCTTCAACCGAGCGATCGCTTCGGCCAGTTCTTTATGAGCATTCATCGAGAACTGCTCGAACTTGATATACCCCGTTTCGGGACGGATCATGTAGGCGGCGACGATGCTTTTGATAGGAATGGCGTCGCGGGTCACGACGAACGGAACCAGATCCTTTACGCCCGCCCGCTGGATACCGAGCGTCACCTGGCTGCCGCGCGGCCCGCGCAACCGTTTCACGACGCTGTCCTGCGGCATCTTAATGCCGGCCACCACGGTATCGTTCACCGTCACGATGCGGTCCCCGGCCTGTATTCCGGCCTTAGCGCTCGGCCCCGAGTTGACCACGTTCAGCACGATCACCGTATCGGTCGCCATATTGAAAACGACCCCGATCCCGTCGAATTCCCCTTCGATGCTCTCCTTCGCCCGCGACAGATCTTGAGCCGACAGGTACGTGGAATGGGGATCCAGCTCATCGAGGATCAGCGGAATGACCCGTTCGGTCAGCGAATCGATCGAAACCGAGTCCACGTACTGCGTCCCGATCAGCGACAGCAGCCGATTGATCTTGTCGCTGCCCGGAGCCGTCAGGGCGGGCCGCCGGACGACCGGACGACTCGTGCGAAAAACCAGGCCGCCCAAAAGAACCCCCGCCACCAGCGAACAGGCTACGACCGCCGGCAGAATAATGGTGAATTTACTGTTTTTATACATACTTCAAATCTCTTTTGCATCGTGCCACCTATGCAGAAACCGTTCCGTCATCACTTGTTCTTGAACGTATACGCAACACCCAACCCGAACGTATAGTTCCATTGCAACGGCTTATTGCGAGGAGTCGGTTGCACTTCGTTGTAGATCATCCGACAGAACGCGCTCGCGTTGATGATTTGGGTAATTTTGATATTCAACGTGTTCTGCCACTCCACGTAATTATTTTTCTCGTAGTTGGTGGAAACGTAAAAATAGGTGATATAATTCAGCTTGCTTTTGGCGATCGGCTGGTTCAGGTCGATCCGCATCGTCGAGCCCAGGGCGCTCTTCTGGTGCTTGCCCGGCTCGACTCCGGCAACCCCCTGTTTGGACAGCGTGTCGCTCAGCACGAACGTCATGCTACCACTCAACGGGTTGACCGTAATCACGATCGGAACTTTGCACGCCGTATTGTCCTTTTTCAGCGCCCGGAACGTAAAACCGACGCCGAGCGCCAGCGTACCCGGCGACATGATGTTGCTGACCATCGTTTTATCGTCCGCCGATCGGAACCCTTTGGTCCACTGGCTGCGCAGGTCGACGCTGGCGCTATAGGCCCAGCAACGCGATATGTTCCACGCGCTGTTTACGTTGAGAATGAAATAGTCGATATTTTTAAAGGTTTTGCCCGAGATAACGTTCATCCCGTATTTCGAATCCAACTGGGTCGCCAGGCGCAGCCGGTCGCGCTGATAAACATGATTAAAAAGCAACGAGGCCACCCCGGAAAAAGTATTGACGCCGCCCGGCGCCCAGTTGTCGAATTTAGTCTGGTTCAGGTTCAGTCCCACCGTGCAGGTAAGCGTATTGCGCTCCTTGCGCAACCGTCTTTTCTCAGCGCGGAACCGGGCCTCGCTGAAAAACTCGTTACTGACGGCGGAGATGGGTTTCACGGAGTCCTTTTTGAGCCGCGTATCGGCTTCGCTGGGGACTTTCGAAATGGAAAATTGCGCCAAACCCTGGTTCGAAACCATTATGAATCCTGCAAGTATCAGAAGTAAATTCAGCCGTTTCATAATTTCCGGATTGGATTTGGGCAAAGATAACAATATTTGGCCAGTGTTTTGCCGTTCATCGGTTTTTCTGCAAAAAAGTCGTAGCTTTGTTCGACGCCGGTCTCCCGGCGACGTCGCCGCCTGCGGAATCCCGACGGCAGGCGACGTGAAAAACGGCGAAAACACGACCCGGATTGCCGGCAGCGTCAACGAACTAATTAAACGTTTGTCATGAAATACTTCGGAGCACACGTCAGCGCATCGGGGGGCGTAGAAAACGCCCCGCTGAACGCGCATACCATCGGGGCGACCGCTTTCGCCCTTTTCACCAAGAACCAGCGCCAGTGGACGGCCGCGCCGCTCAGTCCCAAATCGATCGAAGCGTTCGGCGGGAACTGCCGGACGGATCATTACCAACCGGCACAGATTCTCCCGCACGACAGCTACCTGATCAACCTGGGGCATCCGGACGAAGAGGGGCTGCGCAAATCCCGCGCCGCCTTCCTCGACGAAATGCGGCGGTGCGAACAGCTCGGCCTCGACCGGCTGAACTTCCACCCGGGCAGCCACCTGGGACAAATCACGATCGAAGAATGCCTCCGGCGGGTCGCCGAATCGATCAACCTGACGCTCGCGGCGACGCGGGGCGTCACGGCCGTGATCGAAAACACGGCCGGTCAGGGAAGCAACGTCGGTTTCGCATTCGAACATCTGGCCGCCATCATCGAACGGGTCGAAGACAAAAGCCGGGTGGGCGTCTGCATCGACACCTGCCACGCCTTCGCCGCCGGATACGACCTCGGCAGCGAGGCGGCCTGCGACCGGACGTTCGACGAACTGGAGCGCGTCGTCGGATTCGGCTACCTGCGGGGGATGCACCTGAACGACGCGATGAAACCGCTCGGAAGCCGCGTAGACCGGCACCAGAGCCTCGGCGAAGGGACGCTGGGCATGACGGTATTCCGTTACATCGCCCGCGACAAGCGTTTCGACGACATGCCGCTGATCCTCGAAACGCCCGACGAATCCCGTTGGCCGCAGGAGATCGCGCTGCTGAAAGAGCTGGCCGAAGGATAACCGCCGGCGCCTGTCTCCGGCTCCGGTTCTCCGCCGACGTCGAATTCCTGTTTTTTTGTTACATTTGCGAAAAATTCGCCGGCGGCAGGACATTGCCCGTAACGAACGACGAACGAAACGGTTCCGTATGCACAACAGCATAAAAAACATACCTGTTCCCAAAAACCCGGATACGCTGCTGGGACTTTTGCTCGGCGGATGGTGGATCGTCAACCTGATCCAAGCCGGATGCACCGAACTGGCCAACGACGAGGCCTACTATCACATGTTTTCGGAGTCCCTGGCATGGGGCTATTTCGATCATCCGCCGATGACCGCGCTGCTGGTCAGACTGGGCGGTTTTCTGGGCGGGGAACTGGGCGTTCGTTTCCTGTTCACGCTACTGCAACCGCTGTACCTGTTCGTCCTGTGGAAAATCGTCAGACCGGCTTCGGCCGACAGCCGCGAAGCAGGACTGTTCGCACTGATCGCCGCAGCCATGCCGATCCTGCAACTGTACGGATTCATCGCCGTTCCGGACGGGCCGCTGATGCTTTTTACCGCGCTGCTGCTGTGGTTCTATAAAAAGTTTACCGAGGACGACCGCTGGTCGAGCGCACTGTTGATGGGGGTCATGATCGCAGCGCTGGCTTACAGCAAATACCACGGAGCGCTGGTCGTGCTGTTCATCGTGCTTTCGAACCTCCGGCTACTGAAGAATCCGAAATTCTACGTAGCCTGCCTGCTGACGCTCGCACTGATCGCCCCGCACCTGTGGTGGCAGTACCAGCACGACTGGATTTCGTTCCGTTACCACCTGGACGGACGCACCCGCGATTTCGAATACTCGTTCGTTACAGAATACCTGCTGAATCTGTTCGCTATTTTCAACCCGTTCCTATTCCCCGTATTTTTGAAAGGATGGTGGAAAACCAAAGGCCACACTCCGGTACTGAGAGCTCTGAATTGTATTTCGGCCGGATTCATTCTGTTTTTCCTCGCTTCCACGACGCGCGGATACGTACAGCCGCAGTGGGAAATCCCCGCCACGTTCGGCGTGATCGCCGTACTGTACCTGTTCACGCAGGGGCGCGAACGGCTGCGCCGCTACATCGTCCGCGTCGGATGGATTACGATCGCGCTGATCGCGCTGGTGCGCATCGAAATGATATTCAATCCGCTGGGACTGAAGTTCGAAGTATTCGACAACCGTGCCTCCTACAACGAAATAGCAGCAGCGGCCGACGGCCGGCCCGTTATTTTCGACGGCAGTTATACGGATGCCGCGAAATACGGTTTTTATACCGGACGAACGGCATACGCCCAACCGTCGATCCGCTACCGTACCAGCCAGTACGAACTGAAGGACGATGACGACCGGATGGCCGGGAAACCGGCGATCCTGCAGGTCTGGGACAGCGTTCCCGGCAAACGACGCTTGAAACTGAGTAACGGGAAGCGGTTCGAATACATCGAAACGGAGCATTTCACTCCCGTCCGCAGGATCGACGTCGCCTACGACGCGCTTCCCGGACAGGTCGCGGCGGGAGACACGCTACATCTGCGCCTGACGCTGCACAATCCTTATCCCTACGAATACCGAATCGACGGAGATTCGGTTTCGGTCAGCATCGTATGGCGTAACCGCAGCGAACCGACCCACCGATATAAGTTGCCGATAACCGGCACGCTACCCCCGCACGGCGAAATGCAGGGTTCCGCGGACTTCGTGGTACCGGCACTGACGCCTCGAACGTTCCAGGTCGGATTCACGATCGCCAACCTACCCGTAACCAGTTGGTTCAACGGCAAAACCGTAAAAATAAACCTGAAAAAATAAGCGACATGTTCCTGCAATTCATAAAATTCTGCGTCGTCGGCGGCACCGGAGTGGTGGTGGATTTCGGCATCACTTTCCTGTTCAAAGAAAAACTGAAACTGAACAAATACATCGCCAACTCGCTGGGATTCATGGCCGCCGCCTCGACCAATTACCTGTTGAACCGCTGGTGGACATTCCGCAGCCATGACCCGGAGGTGGCGCAGCAGTACGTCCAGTTCGTCGGCATTTCGGCCATTGGACTGATCCTGAACAACATCATCATTTACCTGCTGAACGACAAAGCGCGCCTGAATTTCTACCTGTCGAAACTGATCGCCATCGGACTCGTCACGCTGTGGAACTTCTTTATGAATTATTATTTCACATTCACCGGAAAATAATAGCGGCATGACGGAAAAAGAGAAAATGCTCGCCGGAGAACCGTTCGAAACGATGGACAGGCAGTTGGCCGAAGAGCGGCGGCTGGCGTCCGAACGGCTCGGCAGGCTGAACGCCCTGTCGATCGATGCGGAAGGATACCGGAAAGCCGTGACCGAACTGATGCCCAACGCCGCAGCCGACTGCCTGGTGCGGCCGCCGTTCCACTGCGATTACGGCTACAACCTTTATATCGGTTCGGAAGGTTTCATCAATTTCGACTGCGTTATTCTGGACGGAGCCCCCGTCCGGATCGGAAACCACGTGCTGATCGGCCCTGCCGTACAGATCTATACGTTCACCCATCCGATGGACTACCGCGAGCGGCGGCAGGGAATCGAGCAGTGCAAAGAGATCGCCATCGGGGACGACTGCTGGATCGGAGGCGGGGCGGTTATCTGTCCCGGAGTAATTCTCGGACAACGGGTGGTCGTCGGGGCGGGCAGCGTCGTCACCAAATCGTTTCCGGACGACGTCGTCGTCGCCGGCAACCCGGCGCGGGTGATCCGCCGGCTCGACTTCTGAGTTACCGCCGGCAGATTTCGCGGAAATCGCAGAAAGCGCAGGTCTCCTGCCTACTGCACTGCACGAACGGCTTCGAGAGATCGAACAGTTCGATCAATACGCGCCGAAGCAGACCTTCGAACTCCGCGCGGTACTCCGAAAAACGGACGACCGGCGTATTCCCCTCCAGCAGCAGCGGCGAAAAATCCGGCTCCTGCATATTTCTGACATAGTAAAGCGCCGGCTGCACGTCGCACTTCTCCGAACGGGTCAGCATCAGCGAATAAAGCAGCGTTTGCAACACGGCCGCGCTCCGTTCGCGGATATCGCCGAAAAACAGCGATTCGAGATCTTTGAACCGGATATGCCGTTTGCCCGTTTTGTAATCGACCACGCGCAGCAGGCCGTCGGCGAGCAGGTCGATCCGGTCGGACTTTCCTGCGAAAACAACCGTATGCTCCCTGTTCCCTTCCTCGAATCCGAACGGACAGCTTACCGGCACTTCCAGCCCCCGCATCACGAAACCGGTCTGCGAAGCGTCGTACGGCAGAATGCAACTGTTGACGTACTTGGCGACCACATCCCGCACCAGAATCAGGTTCCCTCCGTACTCCTCTTCCCCCGCCCCTTCGTCGCGCAGGTACTCTTCGTTGATCGCCCGCTGGACGGCGGCCTTCACCGCCGCAGATCCGACAAGGGCTCCGATCTTCGGCCCGGCGGCAGGATCGCCCAGCAACGGCGCGTACAGCAGCTCCATCGTCCGGTGTAGGATGGTGCCGAACATCGGCAAATCGACCTCTTCGGCAATCTCCTGCTGCGGCGACAATCCGGCGACGCTGCGGAAATAGAATTTCAGCGGACATTCGACGTAATGGTAGAACGACGTCGGCGAAAGACGCTTCTGTCCGCCGTCCAAGTAAGCGCGCAGCGCATCGGCCACCCGCCCGGTCTTATCGACCGAAAGCGGCTGCCGGGCCGAAAGATTGACCCCCAGCCGGATCGGACGGTAAACGGGCTTGTGAGGCGACTCGTATTCGAGCTGGTAAATGTAGCGACTGGGCTCGCCGGTGCGTTTGTCGTCGCTGCGCGAACAATAGACCAGATGCACCCGCTCGGCGCGCTGGATCAGCCGATAGAAATAGTAGGCATAAACCCCTTCGTGGTGCTGCGGCGTCGGCAAGCCGTAAGCGTAGCGCAGGTTGTAAGGAATGAAGGAGGACGAGACGGCCCGGTTGCCGGGAAACGTATCGTCGTTGACCGACAGGATCAGCACGTTTTTGAAATCGAGGTTCCGGGTCTCCAGGATTCCCATGATCTGGACGCCTGCCAACGGCTCTCCTTCGTACGGAACGCGCAACGTTTGCAGCGTCCGCCGCAGCAGCGAAGCGAACACGGGCACCGGAATTTCCAACCCGGAATCGGCCAGTGAATTGACGATCCGCACCAGGTGTTCGTCGATCACCGTGAAAAACTCGCGCCGTTGCGCGGCATCCTCCTGTCCCTCCCCGGCCGGTTGCGCGACGACATGCGCCAGGCAACCGCGTATATAGTCCGACAGCGACTGCCATGAACCGGTCGTCCGGAACACCTGTCCGATCGTCCCCCCGACCTCGAAAAGCCCGGAACGGACGTACACCGACCGACTGCGCCGGATACCGTCCGCCAACGCGGAAGCGATTTCGGGCTGGCCCTGCCGGATGTACGGATGCTCCAGCAGGCCGAGCGCGTCGTTGTGATAAAACCAGGTATTTCCGCTCCGCACCCGCTTGCGCCCCTGCAGCCCGATCAGACGCTCGACGAACGAATAAGCCGTCGTCTGCCGCAGTGGATACCCCATCGTAATGTTCAACTGATCGACCGCGCCGGGAACGGCGTACAGCACCGGCAGCAACAGCGATTCGTCGGTCAGCACGATGGCCGTCTCCTTATCCGGCGTTTCGCCGCGGTCGATCAGTTCCTGCAAAAAAGTATGGACGTACTTGCACTGCAAAGCGTCGGAAGGCGCGGGAACGACGACCGTTTCTTTGGGAGCTCCGAAATGGTCGTGCCCGATCCGCGCCTCCGGCGGCGGCGGATAATCCCGGATATTGTCCCGCAGGAACATCCCCGCCTCGTAATCTTTATGATCAACGTAATACGAATCGTAGTCCCAGTAGAACTCGGCGCGGCCGCTTTTTTTCAGTCGGTTGAACAATCGTTTCTCACAGGCCGACAGCGCATTGAATCCGACCACGACATAACGGCCGTCCGCATCGCCGGGCAAGGCGACCGCTTCGTCGTCGAGCAGTTTCTCGGCAGCCGCCCGGTAAACCATGCCTTCATAAGCCAATCCCTGCGCCGAAAGCGACTCGCGGAACCGGTGGTAAATATCGGCCAGCGACTCCCAGATCGTCAGGAAGTGCCGTTGTTCGTCGGAACAGGAACTCCCGGAGCCGAAACTTTGCCAAAACTGCCGAATCACCCGGATCTGATCGTCCGTCAGATACGAATGATCGCCTTCGAGCGCTTTCAAATCGCCGATGTTCGAGAACAGCATATCCGCATCGATCAGGTATTTGTCGATCTGGTCGAAATCGGCCAACAGCATATCCCCCCAGAAATAGAAGGTATCGAAACTCTCGTCGTGAACACGGGAATAAACCTTGTAAAGTTCGGTAATCAGCTTGACCCGGTCGCTGCCGCGCAGGCCCGACAACCGTTCCATCAGTTCGCCGATGCTAACGAAAGCGGGCTGCCACAGCGGCCTGTGAATCAACGAACTCAACGCATCGCAAAAGAAAAGTTGCGCCCGGCGGTTCGGGAATACCAACCGTAGGGACGATATGTCGTCCCCGTAGCGCCGGTACAGCGCATCGGCCACTTCCGTTATGAATCCCCGCATCGGATCGTATTGTTAAAAAATGCCGCCCGCAAACCGGACGGCACCGTAAATTCCATTCGGCAACCGGAAATATCCTTATTGCCCGATATTGTTGATCGTTCCCAGCATTTTCGACGAAGACCGGAGGATCTCCGGAGAACCCTTGTAGAAAATCGCGGCCCCGGTATCGGCAGTCATCTGAAGACGTTCGGTCACGTTCACATAAACTTCGGCAGCCGATCCGGCTTCGACGCGCACATCTTCGGCCGTCAGCGCCCGGCAATCCACCTTCGACCTGGCCCCGGCCACGAGCGTAAAATATTTCGTCGTTCCGGTCACGTTGGCGACCGAATTGCCGGCTACTTTCATATAAGTGTCTTTCGTCGCAAGCTCGGCGCCGAAAGTCGCTCCGGCCGACAGGTCTATGTCCAGCATAACGGCCGACAATACCCCCGCAACCGATACGTTGGCTCCGGAAACTTTCACCGACGACAGGCTGTCGTAATAGAGCGTCACGTCGGCGCTACCCTTGCCGTTCATCCCGGGTTTCAGCCGAACGGTCAGCAGACCGTCCTTAACGCCCCAATTCAACCGATTGATCTCCGCATCCTGCAGTTTGATCGCAATCCGCGCCGTGTCGGATCGAATCATCTTCACGGTCAGGTTCCCGCTCAGATCCGCTTTCGAAAAATCCAGCGATCCCTCGCTTCTAATCTCCTGTTGTGCAAAAGCCGGCAACACTGCAATTCCCATCAGCACGGCCAGCGCCAAAAACTTTTTCATGGCATCCGGTTTTTATGATACAAAAATACTATTTTATGCGAGATTATCAATCTTTTCTATACCTTTAACGCATACAAGCGTTTTTTTGTTACATGGGAAATATCAAAATCCTGAAAGCTTCGGCCGGTTCCGGTAAAACCTACCAGTTGGCCTACGCCTATATCCGCAACGTGATTCGCGATCCCGGACGCTACCGGCATATCCTCGCCGTCACCTTTACCAACAAGGCTACCGAGGAGATGAAACAACGGATCATCAGCGAGATCAACCGCCTGGCCTGCGGCGCGCCGGACGGATACCTGCCCGAACTGGTGCGCGACCTGGAACTGCCCCCCGACACGATCCGTCGGCGGGCCCGGGAAGCGCGCACCCGAATACTGCACGATTACAGCCATTTCACCATCGTCACGATCGATAAATTTTTCCAGCGCATCATCCGTTCGTTCATCAAAGAGCTGGGCATCGACATCAACTTCAACCTCGAACTGCAAACCGATCCGCTGCTCGATACGGCCGCCGACCGTCTGATCGAAGCGATCGCCACGGACGACAAACTGCGGAAATGGATCGTCCGTTTCGCCGAGGAGCAGATCGACCGGAACGGCAAATGGGACGTTCGCAGCGAAATCGTCGCCTTAGGCAGGGAACTTTTCAGGGAACAGTACAAAACACTGCAAAGCGAACCGGTCACGCCGGAAAAGCTGACGGCCGTCGTAGGCGAGGCGATCGCCCGAAGCCGGGCCGTCAAAGACGAAATGCGGCGAACCGCCTCCGAAGCGCTGGCGGTGATCGCCGACGCGGGATTGCGTCCGGAAGATTTCGCCTACGGCCGCCAAGGCTGCACCGGCTACCTGACGCGGATAAACAACGGGGAGATCGTCCCTTACGGTAAACGCGTGCAGGACGCCCTCGGTTCGGACGACAAATGGGTCAGCGCCAAATCGCCGCACCGAGCGAAGATATTGAGCCTCGTTCCGCAACTGCGCGGACTGTTCGGGCGGCTTTGTGAAACGTTCGACCGCAATTTCCGTTTTCTGAACACGACCCGGCTGCTGCAAACCAACTATCGCAGCTTCGCGCTGCTGAACAACCTGAACGAAAAGATCGCGGAAGTCTGCGCCGAACAGCACCTGATCCCGATCTCCGAAACCAACTCGATCATCAACAAGCTGATCGCCGGCAACGATACGCCATTTATTTACGAAAAAACGGGCAATACGTTCTCGCACTTCATGATCGACGAATTCCAGGACACCTCGTCGCAGCAGTGGCAGAATTTCGTCCCGCTGCTCGAAAACGCCGTGGCGCAGCAGGACGAATTTCCCGTCCTGCTGGTAGGCGACGTCAAACAGTCGATCTACCGGTGGCGGGGCGGCGACTGGCAGATCCTGGGACGGAAAGTCCGCGAAGCGTTCGGGCAGATCGCCGAGCAGACCCTGGACACGAACTATCGCAGTTCGGGAACGATCGTCGCCTTCAACAACAACCTGATCGAACGGTGCGTCCGGTCGGCCAACGAATCGCTGAACCGGCTGCTCGACGCGTCCGCCGGGGAGGGAACCGTATCGGCCTCCCTGCGCCGCGAACTGACCGACATGCTGGCGGAAGCTTACAGCGACCTAAAGCAAAAGCAGCACCGCGCTCCGCAGGCCGGATACGTCCGGATCACGGCATACGATCCGCCGGAAGAAGAAACGGCGCGAACGCCGGTCATCGAAACGGTCGAAGAACTGCAACGGCGCGGTTACGCGCCCGGCGACATCGCCGTACTGGTACGCACCAACGCCCAGGGCGTAGCCGTAGCCAGGCAATTGCTCGACTACAAGGCCTCCCGCCCGGACACGCCGTACTGTTACGACGTCGTTACGCAGGAAGCCCTACAAATAGGCAACTCCGACACCGTCGGCTTTATCATCGCCGTACTGCAAATCGCATCGTCTCCGGACGACAGGATCCGCATAGCTTTCTACAACCGCTACCTGGGGCGCAACCTGGACGAACCGCCGACGCCGGACGAGAGCGCATGGATCGGCCGGTTGCGGCTGCTTTCCCTCGAAGAAGCGTTCAGCGAAATCGTCCTTTTCTACCGGCTCGCGGAGAAAAAAGACGAGATCGCCTACATACAGGCGCTGGAAGAACAGATCCACGCATTCGGAACTTCCAGGATCGCCGATATCCCGCTTTTCCTGCAATGGTGGGACGAATCGGGACGCACCCAATCGATCCACCTGCCGCGCAACCGAGACGCCATCAATATCATCACGATACACAAGTCCAAAGGACTGCAGTACAAAGCCGTATGTATTCCCTACTGTAACTGGAGCCTGCAACCCAAAACGGGCAGTTTGCTGTGGGCCCGAAGCCCCGAAGCTCCGTTCGACACACTGGAGCACGTTCCTCTCGAATGGAACAAAGCGCTGGCCGAATCCTACTTTTCGGAAGCCTATTTCCGCGAAACGGTTCTCGCCCAAATCGATAACATCAACCTGTTCTACGTGGCGGCGACCCGCGCCGAAGAGGAACTGCACATCCAGTTCCCCCGGAGCGCGCAGGAGAACACGGCGCGCATTCACCAGTTGATTCTCGGTTCCATCGAAACCGACGGCGAGGGCAATGCGAAGATCGGAACGCTTCAGGGACATTTTTCGGAAACGGAACAAGGACTGACCTACGATTTCGGCACTCCCGCCGTCTCCCCTGCGGAAGAACATGCCGCCACCGGTTACCCGGCCTCCTACCCGGTAGAGAAAAACCACAGCAAACTGAAATTCAGGCTGAGTTCGCAACGCTATTTCGAACAGGACGATCCTCCTGCCCCGTCGCTGCGCGACCACGGCATCCTCATGCACCGGCTGTTCGAACAGGTCGCAGATCGCACGGAGATCATGCCCCGGCTGCAGCAGATGCGCCGAAACGGTCTTCTGTCGGACAACGAAGCGCAGCAGGTACAGGCCCTGCTTGACAAAGCGCTGGACGATCCGTTGATCGCGTCGTGGTTCGACAGCCGTTGGAGCGCCGTACGGAACGAAAATACGATTCTCGTCCCGAACGCCCCGAACGTACGGCGACCCGACCGGGTGCTGACCCGGGGAACCGAAGCCGTCGTGATCGACTACAAATTCGGACGCAAAAAACGAACGGCGCACACCCGGCAAATCGAAGCCTACATGCGGCTGCTCCGGGATATGGGATACCGTTCCGTAACGGGATACCTGTGGTATGTCGAACTCCAGGAGATCGAACGGGTCGCTGCAAACGCGGCAGGTTAGAAGGGCCTAAAGCAACCGCTCCTACGCCGGCAACTCCTCCAGCAGAACCAATAGCGACAAGGTACGGAAACAGCTTCCCCCTTGCCTCCTCTTTCCGATCCCACCTACAAATCGGGAATCGCCCGAAACGGTACCGTTATGCTCTCGAAGGTCTTAATCATGATGATCGAAGCCGGCTTATACCCGATAGGATTCCTTGCAAACGCTCGCGAACTAAAAAGAAAGCGCTGCGACAAATGCCGCAGCGCTTTCTTTGAATATTAACGGGACCTCCGGTCCGGACTATTCGTAACTCTTTTGACCTATTCTCAGGTTACGAACATAAATAGGTACGTTAGCAATCATTCCGCCGCTATGATCTTTCAGGTCTTCCAAGTCGAAGCGGAACGGAGCTCCCGCATCCCCGGCCGTCGGATTGGTCGTAAAGATGCTCTTCACCTGATCCGTCCAATCCATATGAACGGCAACCCAAACATCCGAAACGGGAAGCATATACCCGGCGCGGCCGCTCCATGAATCGGCTACTGCCTGCCAGAACAACTGTAGTTCGAACGGTGATTCGCTCTTGTATTCGAAATAGATCTGATTGTCATTGATCGTTACCGCTTTTTCACGGCTCTTCGCAGAAACATACGGATCGGAAGTGCCGCTCGGAGTGAACTTATAGGTAAGGAATTGTTCATCCGTAGTCACATCGTTCACCTTCAACTTGTTTCCGGTCTTGCCGTCTTCAAACTTGAAGTAATAAGCGTTGTCGGCGAACATCTGTTCCTCATAGTTCTTATCGCGTACCTGGATATCCTTGATCTCGATCGTCACGCCGGATTCGCTGCCCAACGAGAGCGTCAACGGATAACCCGGTGCAAGTTCCGATCCCATATCGAAGTAAACGCCGCCCAAATCTACGGCATATTCCGTCCAATCGTCAGCCTGGTTCATCTCGTAACCGAGCATCTGCAATTTCTTGTTATTCACGTCCAGACTCAACCTCGGGCGACCGATCGCTTTGGTTGCCTTATACGAGAACGAAACCACAGAACCGGCCGATACCGGGAACATCGACGTAGAGACGGTCGGAGCCGTACCCGTCGTATTCAGCGTATAGCTGCCGCCGCCGTTGTCGGTGACTTCCACGTCCGCACTCCGCTTAATCGCAAGATTATTATCCGAAGGATCGTTCCAGCAGATCATCTTGTAAGTGGCCGTACCCACCAGGTCGTTCTGAACCTTCACATAAGTCGTATCGGCCGACAGATCCATCGTTAGATTCGTGCTCGTAGGATCGACCATCGACGAGATCGCCGAAATCACGAATTCCACCTGAACCTGCGTGAAGTCCACGGGATCGCTGCCGAAATAAACATTGATCAAACGCGTTTTCGTATCAATACTGGTAACCGCTTCCGCTCCCCCGTAAGATGCCTTCACGTCCTTGATCGGGCTGTCCACCTCCGCTACGATCTTATAGCAAACGATACTGCCGCCCGTAAGGATATTTACGCCGGTCACGTCGTTCAGATCCATCTCGACAGGATTCGTAACGCTCGGCGTATAAAGAGACGCACCGTTGACCAGGTCGAACGTACAGAGAACATGACTCAGATCGCGCGCTTCCTGGCTAAGCGAAACGGTCACGAGGCGGTTGGCATGATCGATATTGATCCGTGTCGAAACGGTACTGTCCGCCGCAGCCAGTTGCACGGACATCCCGATCAGCGGGCTCGATGAGCCGGACTCGTCGTCTTTGCAGGAACTGAAAATGCCCGCCGCCAATACGACCAAACATAAGGCGCTGATTTGTAAATACTTTTTCATAGACAAGGTTTTAAGTTTAGTATTATTCATTGTTTCGATTTCAAAGCACGATCAAATTTAGGATTAATTTTTCAAATTACATAAATTATCCTCGACAAATTTAGCGCATTGTTGCAAAAAAACAATAAAAAACACAATTTTTCAACCTAAAAAAACCATCCATATCTTCAAAAAAACAGGTATGGATTACGAATCTTCGAACACCTCCTAACAGGAGGTACGCAGCGTGATTCTCCGGAAACGGACAATACGACAGGCTCCCGCAGCATCCGGCACGTCATTGGTTTCCACACCATCCCATATTGCAAAATAAATCAAACGAATCCCCGCAAGATCTTGCGGGGATTCGTTTGATTTATTAACTGGATCTTTGGTCCGACTATTCGTAACTCTTCTTACCGATTCGAGGATTACGGATAATCATCGGGCCGTTCGGCGTACCGATGTCGATAGGATCCCAACGGAAGGAACTACCCGCATCGCCCGCATCCGGATGATTCTTAAATATCGTAGCTACCTTATCCGTCAGATCGGCATGTACCGCAACCCAGATATCGGAAGCTTCCAAAGCCTGACCTATTTGCAAACTGTATCCACCTGCCGCTTTCCAGAAAAGTTCCTGACTGAAATTCGTTTCGCTCTTGTACTCGAAATAGAACTGGTTATCGTCCGCGGTCAGCGTCTGACTATGAGACAAAGCGCCGTAATAGGGGTCAGAGCTTGACGAAGCCACGAACCGGTAAGTCTGGTAAGCCTCATCCGTAGTCTCGTTCGAACACGTCAGGTTATTTCCCGATCCGTTATTGAACTTAAAGTAATAAGCATTGTCGGTGAGCATCTGTTCCTGGTAGTTCTTTTCGCGTACCTGGATATCCTTGATCTCGATCGTCACGCCCGACTTACTGCCCAGAGAAAGCGTCAACGGATAACCGGGTGCCATGTTCGCTCCCATATCGAAATAAACATTATACAAATCCACCGAATATTCTGTCCAATCGTCAGCCTGGTTTATCTCGTAACCGAGCATCTGCAATTTCTTGTTATTCACGTCCAGACTCAACTTCGGTCGGCCGATCGCCTCGGTTGTCTTATACGAGAACGAGACCACAGAACCGGCCGATACCGGGAACATCGACGTAGAGACGGTCGGAGCCGTACCCGTCGTATTCAGCGTATAGCTGCCGCCGCCGTTGTCGGTGACTTCCACGTCCGCACTCCGCTTAATCGCAAGATTATTATCCGAAGGATCGTTCCAGCAGATCATCTTGTAAGTGGCCGTACCCACCAGGTCGTTCTGAACCTTCACATAAGTCGTATCGGCCGACAGATCCATCGTTAGATTCGTGCTCGTAGGATCGACCATCGACGAGATCGCCGAAATCACGAATTCCACCTGAACCTGCGTGAAGTCCACGGGATCGCTGCCGAAATAAACATTGATCAAACGCGTTTTCGTATCAATACTGGTAACCGCTTCCGCTCCCCCGTAAGATGCCTTCACGTCCTTGATCGGGCTGTCCACCTCCGCTACGATCTTATAGCAAACGATACTGCCGCCCGTAAGGATATTTACGCCGGTCACGTCGTTCAGATCCATCTCGACAGGATTCGTAACGCTCGGCGTATAAAGAGACGCACCGTTGACCAGGTCGAACGTACAGAGAACATGACTCAGATCGCGCGCTTCCTGGCTAAGCGAAACGGTCACGAGGCGGTTGGCATGATCGATATTGATCCGTGTCGAAACGGTACTGTCCGCCGCAGCCAGTTGCACGGACATCCCGAGCAACGGGCTCGACGAGCCGGACTCGTCGTCCTTGCAGGAACTGAAAATGCCCGCCGCCAATACAATCAAACATAAGGCGCTGAGTTGTAAATACTTTTTCATAGACAAATTATCAATAAGGTTTTTTTAATGTCACAAGGTATAATCCTTGTCGTAGCTTAGAATCAAAAATAAATCATTTTTTCAACTTTGCAAGCCATTTTCGTTTTAATTCGACAAAGAAACACAAAAAAGGACTTTTTGAACTTATTTTCCCTCTCTTTGTGATATTGTTGTGCAAAACAGAAAGAAGATGCAATTCAGACACTGCATCCTCTTTCCGACGAATCTCTATAGCTCGATTATTTCAGGACTCCTACGCATCCGACCGGTTTGTAGTAATCCTTATCGGTAAGTCCGGTAGACGCATCTGTCTTCGACGAATAGATCGTCCGTTGCCCTCCGACGAGCATACACGAACCCGATCCGCCCTGCAGACCGACAGCGTAATAACATGCCCAGTCGGCCATGATATCGCGTTGCTGCTCCACCGTAATACCGGGCGAAGTGTATTTCTGGCAAACGAAGAATACATAATATCCGCGGGAAGTAACCCCGATGGCGGCACGCGCATCCTTGGTTTCGGCATCCAGTCCATCCTGTAGGGTACCTTTCTCAATCAACGACTGAACTGCATACATCGCATAGTGTGCCGTGCTATCGTTCTGTTTAACCTTATCCCATTCGACTTTAAAATTATCGCCGATCAGAATCGTCCCCGCCTTGGTTACGCCGAAACCCGCAGTAGTCGTTTGCCGGCCCTGGTTGATCACCTGCCCGTCGACAACGATCATATCGTCGGTCGCACTGCCGTTGATAATCACCGTCGCGGTAGGATCCTGCTGGTAAAATTCGGGAAGGGTCGTCAGGAATTTGTAACCGTTACTCAGCACGGAGAATTTGGCCCGCTTATCCGCAACAAGCACATAAGCTTCGTTTTCATACAGCATATTGGTTTTGTACAGCGCCATATACGAAGGCATGGTATAGCCCGACACTTTTTCCCAACCGTCGGGAACGATCGAAGCGTCCGCACTCTCCACCGCTTTCAGTTTATAAGTAACGGGGCCGCCGCTCTTATCCGATTCGGCAGTGATCGTCTGGTCTTTCGACATATCCAAAACGCACGGGTTAGTCAAGCCGATCAACTTGCCGCCCTCCGGACTCAGAGTGAACTCGCAATTGACTTGCGTCGGATCGATCACATAGTTGAATTCGACCGTGATTTCACGCGTATTCTGGTCGAATACGACACGTCCTTCGATCGCTCCGTCATCGGCGGTAGCGACCATCCCCATGATCGGGTAATCGACTGCGCCGTATACGTCGTAATACACCAGATCGTCGCCAGTCTGTACGACGATCGTCGAACCGTACTTCGTGTTCGACAGATCCAGCGTAGCCGGATTCTTCATCAGAGGCGTATACAGATAAGCTCCATCGACGAACTTAAATGTGATCTCGACGGCCGAGAGCGGATTGTATTCGTAGAACAGAACATCAATCCTTTTGTTTGCCTGATCGATTGTCACTTTTGCATCCTGCACGGAAGCGTCGACGATCGGGTTGGGATTCCCCGGATTGTCGTCCTTACACGAGCAAAAAAGCACTGCCGACAATAAAAGAGGTAAAACGCTAAGTTGTAGGCACTTTTTCATAAAACAAGGTTTTTAATTTAGTATAATGCATTAATTTGGCTTCAAATCAAAACCAAAGTTAAACTTTTTTTTTTAATCCGGCAATAACTTGTATTATTATTTTACCCGCCGAAATAAAAATAGCGAGACTTTCCCCTGGTTCATTCATTCAACCAAATTCCCTATTCTTTCCGATAAAATCGGACTATAAAACCGCCTTTTTCACGAAACCGATCGCAAAATACGGGGTCTTCTTTCGGACAAAAATAATTCATTATTCGAAACGGACAACAAAAATATGCATTTTTGTCATCAAAAAAATACGGCCGGACACCGATCGGTGTCCGGCCGTGCATGAAATCCCGCCGAAACGATTAATCGTTCAGCGAAAAACGTTTGTAAGCGACGACCGTAGCCTGCGGATCGTCCTGTTTGATATAGGCGCCCACCGACAACTTGTTGTTCTTCACCAGCGGCTGGCTCAACAACGTATTTTCGGTCAGGAACTTATTCACCTTTCCTTCGGCGATCTTATCTAACATGGCCTCGGGCTTTCCGTCCAGACGGGCCTGTTCGCGGCCGATCGAACGTTCGTGCTCGATCACCGCCGGATCGCAATCCTCCCGGCTGATCGAAATCGGAGCCATAGCCGCAGCCTGCATGGCAACGTCCTTGGCGACTTCCATCCCGATCTCCTTGTTGAACCCGATCAACGTACCCAGCTTGTGGTTCGTATGAATGTAGGTTACGCACATCGGAGCTTCGATCTTCGCGTAGTAAACCAGTTCCACCTTCTCGCCGGTCTGGCCCGATTTCTCGGTCACTTTGTCGGCAACGGTGCGTCCGTCGGCAGCCACGGCGTTCAGCGCCTCCAGATCGGCGGCATCGGCGGCAATGGCTATATCCAGTATTTCATTGGCGGTCGCCGAAAACTCGGAGTTCTTCGCCACGAAGTCGGTCTCACAGGCAAGGCAAAGCATATACCCTTTCTGACCCACGATTTTGGAAACGACCACCCCCTCGGTAGCCGAACGGTCGGCGCGCTTGGCGGCAACCAACTTTCCACGCTCGCGGATAATATCCTGCGCTTTGTCGTAATCGCCATCGGCTTCGATCAATGCCTTTTTGCAGTCCATCATACCTGCACCGGTCATTTTACGAAGTTTGGCGACATCAGCAGCTTTTATTTCCATGATCTTCTGTTTTTATTAAAATGTCATTACTCGGCGGCGGCCTCTTCGGCAGGAGCTTCCGCAGCTCCGCTTTCGGCAGCGACTTCTTCGGCTGGAACTTCCACTTTCGCAGCTTCGGCTCTGGCTACTTTCCGGATACGCGGCTTAGCCTCTTTTTCCTCTTTTTTCGGAGCCTCGGCAGCCTCTTTTTCCTTTTCCAGCTTGCGTTCGGTCAGCCCCTCTGCAATGGCGCCGACAACGGCATCCAGCACTACGGCAATGGATTTGGTCGCGTCGTCGTTGGCGGGAATCACATAATCGATATCTGTCGGATCACAACAAGTATCAACCATTGCAAATACGGGGATGTTCAAACGTTTCGCCTCTTTCACGGCATTGGCTTCCTTCTGGATGTCGACCACGAAAATAGCCGCCGGAAGACGGGTCAGATCGGCGATCGAACCGAGGTTCTTTTCGAGTTTGGCGCGCTGACGGCTGATCTGCAACTTTTCGCGTTTGGAGAAGTTGTTGTAGGTGCCGTCGGCAGTGAATTTATCGATGGTAGCCATCTTCTTGACGGCTTTACGTATAGTGGGGAAGTTTGTAAGCATACCGCCCGGCCAACGCTCGGTGACGTAAGGCATGTTGACGGTCGATACTTTTTCTGCGACAACCTCCTTGGCCTGCTTTTTCGTAGCGACGAAAAGCACGCGGCGACCGCTTTTGACGATCTGCTTCAGGGCTGCGGCAGCCTCATCGACCTTTACCACCGTTTTGTGCAGGTCGATGATGTGAATCCCGTTTTTCTCCATGAAAATATAAGGAGCCATTTTGGGATTCCATTTTCTTTTCAGGTGACCGAAGTGGGCTCCGGCTTCCAACAATTGATTAAAATCAGTTCTTGACATTGTTTTCTGATCGTTAATAAATCTCTGATTAAAATTCTCTTTACATCAACCGCGGCGGTAGTGTCCTGGACAATCCCCGCGGTTTTCCGCAGACGGGCAATAACAGAGTAGTACGAAAATCGCAGTCTCCGGTATTTGTTCCCGTTCTGTGCCCGGTGAACGCAGTGATTAACGTTTACTGAACTGGAACTTGCGACGTGCTCCGGGTTGTCCGGGTTTCTTACGTTCAACCTCGCGCGGGTCGCGCGTCATGAAACCGTTCTTCTTGAGGATCGGTCGCATCTCCGCATCGATTTCGCAGAGTGCACGGGCGATCCCGAGACGGGCGGCTTCGGCCTGACCCTTGATTCCGCCGCCATCCAGATTGATCGTGATGTCGAAATTTTCGGTATTGTCGGTAACCAGCAACGGCTGTTTTACGACATACTGGAAAATTTCCAACGGAAAATAGGTAGCCAGCGGCTTCGAATTGATCGTAATGTTGCCTTTTCCGGGTTTCACGTAAACGCGAGCTACAGCAGCTTTTCTACGTCCAACGCTGTTTACAACTTCCATACTCATTACTTAATCTCGTTTAAATTGATTGTTCTCGGAGCTTGAGCGGCGTGCGGATGCTCGCCGCCTGCATACACCTTCAGGTTGCGCATCTGCGCAGCCCCCAGACGCGTGCGGGGCAACATGCCTTTCACGGCTTTCTCGATAATGAATTCGGGATTTTTTTTGAGATATTCGGCAGGCGTGGTCAACCGAATGCCTCCCGGATAGCCCGAATGACGGACATACTCCTTGTCCGTGAGCTTCTTCCCGGTCAGTCTCACCTTCTCGGCGTTGATGATGATGACATTGTCACCGCAGTCAACGTGAGGAGTGAAACTCGGCTTGTCTTTTCCGCGCAGGATTTTGGCTACCTGGGCGGCAAGACGTCCCAATACCGCGTTCGTTGCGTCGATCAAAACCCATTCCTTGGTGACGGTCGCAGCGTTGGCGGAGATTGTCTTGTAGCTTAGTGACTCCACTGTTTTTAAGGTTTAAAAAATTAATACTTGTTTAATTATGTGATCCGTGCCCGCTTTTACGGGCTTGCAAAGATAGTGATTTTTCCGAAAACAAAAAAATATTCGCATTTCTTCCGGGCGATTGCCCGATTTCCGCCGCAGAGGATTCGTCCCGTTCGTTTTTATGCACGGATTTTTCCCGTCCGGCGCAGGCCTGGACAGGGGCGCACCCTACGGAATCGCACCAAAAGCGCACCCGTTTTTTCGGAATTTCCCCGGCAGGCGATCCGAATAAAAGGGAAGAGGAGATTATCCCGACGGACAACCTCCTCTTCGTTAGGAATTACGAACGTATGCTATTTCTCGGGGAACGCATACAATCCTTTCGTACCTTCTCCACGTTTATAGGAGATGTAAGATTTCGCCTTCACCGTACCGGTAGCCGCATCGACGGCATAACGCACGCCAGAAGCGCCGGCCCACAGGTAGTACGAATCTACCGGCAGCGGATCGGCTACGGTAAACCGAACGCCGTCGGTCGATGTGAGCGTCCCGATTTCGCGGTCGGCGGTCACGTAAGTCGCAACATATTCGCTGCTGCCCGCATGGTATTTCACGTCGATTTCGGCAGGAGCGTCTTCGGTGAACGCGTAGCCTACGCTCTGCTGTCCGGAAGCCGGCCAGTTGTCGCCGCCGGCGTATTTAACCGACACCACATTGTCGCCGTCCATATAATAAGCGTACACGGCTCCGTCTTTCCCGACCAGCGAAACGGGGGTCGAGCTCGTCCATACGGTAGCTTTTCCGTCGGCCGACCAGCCCGAACCGTTCCACGATTCCCAATCGCCGCCGGCTATTTTACACCGGGTTACGCAAATACCCTTATCACCGGCCTTATCGAAAGTCACGTAATAATAACCGTCGAATGTCGTGATATTGAAATTGGAAGCGACCGTATAATCGCCGAGCCATTTCTTGCTGAGAGCCGCGAAAGATTCGTCGGCCTGATCTTTCCACGTTTTGCCCAGGTCGGTGGAAGTTTTGCAGGCCACCTGTCCCGAACCGTTCACCTTCGTGTCGTAAACGCAATAGAATTCGGGGAAATTAGCAGTCATTTCCTCTTTTCCGCACCAAGCCCCTTTGACGAACTCTTCATTCGCCTTACCCCACGACCAGTATTGCGGGTTATTGATATCGATATCGGTGGCTTCCAGCGAAAGCATATATTCGCCCGGAGCTACGGTCTTGCCGCTCGGCAGCATATCGTAGTGCTTACCTTCGGTGTACGGAATCGTATTGGTAATGATCGGATCACCGGCCAGCGTCGTGTTGTAATCGGTATCCCAACGGTACAACTTGAAGACCATTTTGCTAGTACTTCCCCAACCTTCCCCACGGATAGACTGCTTCATATTGCTAGCAGGCAGATCCAGCACGAAATGCACGTATAAAGTTCCCTTTCTGAACTCTCCGCCAGTAACGCCTGAGTTGGCAGCCCACAATTCAGCCTGCGAAGCGCTCAACTTATAAGGATAAGTATAAAGCCCTATCAGGTTGCCGCTCTTTTCGAATACCGAAGGATTGGAATACGTCGCTGCATCCCCTTTATAAATAAAGGCTCCGTTTTCAACGCCCAGTTCGGTCTGTTGGATCGTAATGGTTCGCACCATCGTGTCGGCCGTCAGCGTGAATACGGCGGTACGTGCCTTGGTAAGCGCTTCCTCAACCGAGAAGACCAACTCATATTCGCCTTTTTCTCCTTCCGGACCGGTCCCGGTCAACTTACACCAAGCAGTCGCTTCCTCCTGCGTCAATTTCCACGCAGCGCTCGATACCAGCGAAACGGTCACCTCCTGTTTCTTCCCGTCGATTTCGGAAAGCGCCGGATCTACGACAAGGGTCGGGCCGGGATTCTGCGAAATATCGATCTGCTCGTAAGCCCCCAGCGCCGTGTTGGTCAGCGTAATGCTCGTTTCGCGCGGGAGAAGCCCCGTCCGGTAAGTTTCGATCTTGAAATAGAGCGTGTCTTTCACCGGCTCGGCCTTCGATTCCACCTGCGAAATCCACTCCTGCGCTTCCGCCGAGATATTCACCTTGTACTCGACGTTGCTGACCAACGGCACTTCGATGATCTGCTCTTCATAAGACAGATCCTTGAACTCGTGAACCTCGGCCGCCAGTTCGTTCTTCGCCGGCATCGTAACCTTGTAAACTTTCGAAGCGGAACCGGAATGCACCACGACGTCGACCGTACGATCCTCGAAAGTCTCGTTCTGGGCAGCCGTAATGGTAATTTCATTGTCTCCTGCGCCGCCGCTCATCGGAGATACGGTGCACCAATCTTTTTGAATCGCCCCTTCCGGATAGTCGATGGAAATGGACCATCCTTTGGTCGCCGTAAATTTCACTGCTGTGGACCCGCCTGCAATCGGGAAGGACACTTCAGGCGCGCCCCACGTTCCGATCGCCGCAGATTCCCATTCAGGATCGTCACATTGCCAGAAAGCCGTAGCCCCCAAGACGAATAAAGCCGCATACAAAAGTTTTTTCATAATAATCAAGTAGTTTTTTAATCGTTAAAGTTGACTTTTGGTTAAACAATTCGTTTCTGTCTGTAAATTTATCTTTTTTTATTTAATAAACCAAACAAATAAGCGTAAAAACAACACTTTTTCCGGGAACGGGGATTCGTGCGAAGCCGGCGAAAACAGCGGACGGACGGCTTACTTGATCCAACTGTCCACGATCTCGGCCACGTACAACCGATGGTCTCCGCCCTGGGACCCTCCGTACCACTTCCGGTAAATACTCTTATCGATAAACCGCTCCTCGGCGGTTATCCCGGTGTACAGTTTCCGGCACTCCAGCGTCAGGCGGGACTGCTCGAAGGTGACGTTTCCCAACGGCGTAACGAACGGGACGAGCCCCGCTTCCTTCACTTTATCGGTATCGCGCCCGGAACGGGAACCGCAAACTTTATACGCTTCCCGGTACTCCTCGCACAAGAACGACAGCGTAAAACAGTCGCAGCGTTCGATAAATTCGAACGTATACCGTTCCGGACGAACGAATACGAACACCACGGGCTTATTCCACAGATACCCCACCCCGCCCCACGAGGCGGTCATGGTGTTGAAACGGGACGCATCGCCAGCCGTGACGAGCATCCATTCTCTGCCGATCAGCGAAATAAAATTTTCGGTAATCCAGGCGGGATCGATTTTTTCCATAGACGATCAGATTTTATTTATGCAGTTCTTTATGTTTTCCGGACAGGTGCTCGATATCCAGCCTCAGAATCTCGGTCCGGTGAAACGATCCGGCGATATATTTAGCCGCGATATCCTTAAAATCGGCGCTGTATTTATCCACCAGCAGATCGAGGGCCGACAGCCGTTCCGATTCGGGCAGCGAGCAGGCGACCGTTCCGAACGCCATCACGCTCCGGTACTCGGTAGTGAACCCTTCCGGAATGATCCGGGTATGCCCGACGACGCAGAAACACGCCCGATTGTTCGCCCGGACGCACTCCAGTTTGTACCCTTCGGGCGCGCAATGAAAATAGACGCTTTTTCCCGACAGCGCATAGCTGATCGGGATTCCGTAACCGTAACCGTTCGTTCCGCACAGCGACAGAAAACCGTATTCGCCTCGGGCCAGCAATTCCCAGGCCCGCCCGTCGTCCCAAACACGGTCTTTTCTTCTGATTTCTCTAAACAATCCTCCCATAAATCCGACATTTAATGAAACATCCGGCTTCCTTGTTTGTGCAAGTTTAAACATACTTGTTCTAAATCCGATATCTTTTGGGGAATTTTTTTGAAGAATCCCCAAAAAATCCGTCCCGGAAATCGCAAAAAACGCCGATCTGCATCTTCCGTTTTTCGCACTCGCAATAAATCATTATCTTTAAAGCGCGGAAACGCCGGCAGGTCGAATCTGCCTATTTTGATATTATTAACCGATAACTTAACCGCAAGATGAAAAAAAACATCTACAAATTGCTGTCGCTTCCGGCATTGTTGCTGGCCCCGGGGCTGCTCGCGGCGGGTAATCCCGCGCAGCAAAGCGCCGCCGACACCGCCGGATACCGGGACATCTATCCCGACACCTGGGTAGCCACCGACGCCGTGGGACGCACGATGCCTTCTTACGAAGAGGTCGGAGCCGTGAAAAACGACCAGCGCCGCATCGTCGGCATCTTCTACATCACCTGGCATACCCAGGGACTGGCTGGACTGAAAAGCCCTTACACGGCCGACGTGACCAAAATCCTCGAAAAAGATCCGAACGCGCGCCTGCAGGCCGACAATCCGTTGTGGACGGAAGGTTCGTACCACTACGCCGAACCGGAAATGGGTTACTTCCTCAGCCAGGACGAATGGGTGATCCGCAAGGACATCTCGATGCTGGCAGACGCCGGCGTGGACGTGATGATCATGGACGTCACCAACGCGGTGCGCTACTGGGACGAATGGGACGTGATCTTCAAAACGATGGAAAAGATGAAGGCCGAAGGCAACAAAGTGCCCAAATTCTGTTTCTGGGCGTTCAACGGCCCGGTCATCACCGTCGTGCAGGATCTCTACGAACGCATCTACGAGAAAAACCAATACCCCGACCTGTGGTTCTACTGGGACGGCAAACCGCTGCTGCTCTATAACGGCACCCCGAAATACGACGCCAACGGACAGGATACGCCGCACCCGAATCTGCACTACGACGAAGACGCCGTGACCAACAAAAACAATCCGCATTACGGAGACCCGTACTATACCGCTAAATATTATACGGATTATTCCGACGACGTGAAAAACTTCTTCACGCTGCGCACGATGTGGTGGGGCTACTACGAATGGGCCAACGAGCGTTTCATCGGAACCGAGGACAACTGGAGCTTCGGATACAACATGGCCGATCCCCGGATCAAAGATATGAAACCCGAGGAACTGCTCTCGACCCATAAGGGCAAACGCGAACAGGCCGCCGTCACGCCGGCCCAGCATCCGGTCACGATGATCGAAGGCGAACGCATGGGAGTCGGCAAATCGTGGTCGAAAAAGTACGGCGAGCCGGAGCTGGACGAACACGACATGCCCAAATCGGCCTATGTGCCCTGGCTCGGGAAAACCGTAAAAGACCCGGTGAACTACGGAATCTATTTCCAGGAACGCTGGGAGGACGCCCTGCAGGCCAACCCCGAATTCCTGTATATCAACGACTGGAACGAATGGACCGCCGGGAAATACCATCCGGGCAAAGGCAAGACCACCGTCTGGCTGAACCGCGACAGCCCGTTCTTCTTCGTCGACCAGTACAACATGGAATTCAACCGGGGCATCCAGCCGATGAAAGGCGGATACACGGATAACTATTACATGCAAATGGCGCAGAACATCCGCCGCTACAAAGGAATCCGTCCGATCCCGGAACTGGCCGGCTACGTAAAAACTAAGATCGACGGCCGGTTCGACGACTGGGCGGGGGCTACCACCGAATACCGCGATACCAAGGGCGACGTTTTCCACCGCGACGCCAAAGGTTACGCGGGAATCCATTACGTCAACAATTCGGGACGCAACGACATCATCACCGCCAAAGTGGCCGTCGACAAGAAGCAGATGGCGTTCTACGCCGAAACGGCCGACGCGCTGACCCCGTGCACCGACAACAATTGGATGTTGCTGCTGATCGACGCGGACAACGATCCGTCAACGGGATGGTACGGATACGATTACCTGATCAACAAGCGGATCAAAAACGATCAGACCACCACGCTGATGCGTTACGACAGCGCCAAAGGCGACTGGACGGAAGTGGCCGATCTGCCGATGCGCTACGCAGGCAACCAACTGGAAGTTTCCGTTCCGCGCGAATTGCTCGGACTCGGCGGCGACCGTTTCGTGTTCGATTTCAAGTGGAGCGACAACCCGGCCGACCTGAACGATCCGATCTCGCTGTGCCTGAACGGGGACACGGCTCCGAACCGCCGGTTCAACTACCGCTGCATCTGGAGCAGATAGACGGAAAAAAGCTCCCGCCTCAAAAAAGCGGGGGCTTTTCTTTCAAGTATCATTATATTTGTTATATTTGCAGGTGAAAATCAAACGGAAACTCAGCACAGAGGGAACTGCCTTGTCGTCGCTTTGCTTCAAAAAAGTCGAATTCCGGTTGCCTCCATGTATTTCCGAATGTCTAACTATTAATCGTAAAAGCTTATGAAAGAGTTGGTTAACCAGATCAAAGAACAAATTGACGTCTTTATGGCCAATGCAGATCTGCAGGTTGAAAAAAACAACAAAGCAGCCGGAACCCGTGCGCGCAAAGCAGCGCTGGAACTGTCCAAACTGCTGAAAGATTTTCGTAAAGTATCTGTTGAAGAAGCAAAAAAATAGTTTTCGACAACAAATTCGACAAACGGAGCGTCCTCAAAAAGGGATGCTCCGTTTGCTTTCGCTCCCCCCGGACGGGACCCGACACGGACGCTCACTTCTCGGCCGTTTTGCCGAGTTTCGACATAAACGCGGCGATCTCCGGCGCATTGAAAACGAATCCGGCATCCAGCAGTTTCCGGGGAATCGCGCACGGGCCCGAAACCAGCATACCGGAAGCCTCTCCATAAAGCAGCCGGAGCGCCCAACCGGGAACCGCCACGTGTAGACGGGCGGCGTAATGGCGGGCGGCGGCTCGGGCGAACGCCGCATTGGTCAACCGTTCGGGAGCCGTCAGGTTGATCGCCCCGGCCAGCATATCCGACGAAAGGATAAAAGTCAGCGCACGCACCAGATCGCCGATGTCGATCCATGCAAAAATCTGCGCGCCCGACGCAATACGGACGGCGATCCCTTTGCGAAACGGGAAAGCCATTTTTGCGAAAACGCCTTCGTCCGGGGCGAGCACTACGCCGAAACGGGCGACCGCCAACCGTATCCCCGGAACCAGCCGGCTCGCTTCCCGCTCCCAGCTTTCGCAGAGGTCGGACAGGAAGCCCGTTCCCTTGACCGCCGTGTATTCGTCGTAACAACCCTGATCGGGGTAATAACCGACGGCGGACGCCGAAACGAAAACCTTCGGCGCGGGATTCATTTCGTTGATTGCGGCCACCAGCTTACGGGTCGTCCCGATCCGGCTGTCGTACAGTTGCTTTTTATAGGCGTCGCTCCACCGCCGGTCGATCGGCGCGCCGGCCAAATTGACCACGGCCCCGCAGCCGGCAAGCGCCGCCGCGAGCGACTCCTGCGACCGGAAAGCCGGACGTCCCAGCGGAACGGCCCGATGCCCCAATCCCGTCAGATAGGCCGTCAGATGCGTACCGATAAACCCGGTTGCTCCCGAAATCGCAATTTTCATCGGATGATCTCCCAAACGGCCACTCCCCCCGTCGTAACCCGGAACAACGGATGCGGCTCGATGCTGCGCACGGCAATCAGCCGCATATAGTTTTTCGGGGAACGGAGTTCCAGCTTTCTTTTTAAATGTTCGAATTCATAATCGAGCTGTCCGCAGGAGACCGTCAGACGGACGACGGCAATGCCGGGCACGACCTTCGTCGCATCGAACCGGTACCCCCTGCGCACGGATTCTTCCCAGACGGCTTCGAGATAGCGGTCGATCGCCCGCACCGGGTCTTCCGCCTCCTTGAAACGCGCCAGTTGCGGATGGTTCCGGTAACCGGACATCCGGCCGCAAAGCACCTCCCGCGCCAGCAACCCTTCGCGCCAGCAGGCCGTCAGACCGGCCGGATCCAGATACTTCGGGTGTATCGACCACAATCGCATCGCTTTATCGGAATTAGACGTTATCTTTGCCGGAAACTTCGCACGCCGCAATGAAAAAGCTTTGCCTTTACGGCCTTTTATGGCTGTTTCCGATCGTTTTATGCGCCACAACTTATGCCCAGACAAAACCGATGCCGAAAACGGGCACCGTCAAGGGCCGCGTGACCGGCAGCGGCGACGACCGGCCGATCGCAGGCATCACCGTGCGGCTCGCGGGCGACACTCTCGCGGGAACGTCGAACGGCAACGGGCTGTTCCTGATCCGCCGCGTCCCGGTGGGATACAACACATTGTATGTCGCCGCCGAAGGATTCCACGCGGTCACCACCGAATCGTTCCTGGTCACGGCATCGGACACCGCCGTGGTGAACATCGCCCTCGACACGATGCAAGTAGCGCTGTCGGAAGTCGTCGTGGCGGTTTCGCCGCTCGCGGCGACGACCGAATCCCCCGTGTCGATGCGGCGGATCGGAACCGAAGAGATCGATATGACGCCCGGCGCGAACCGCGACATCTCGAAAGTGGTGCAATCAGCCCCCGGGGTCATCGCCACGGCCATCCAGCGCAACGACGTGCTCGTACGCGGCGGCGGGGCCAACGAAAACAAATATTACCTCGACGGCATCGAAATCCCGGTGCTGAACCACTTCGCCGTGCAGGGCGGATCGGGCGGCAACGCCTCGCTGGTCAACACCGACCTGCTGCGTTCGGTCAACTTCTACACCGGGGCGTTCCCGGCCGCGTTCGGCAACGGCCTCAGTTCGGTGATGGACATGCGGATGCGCGACGGCAACCCGACGCGGTTCAAAGGCAAACTGATCCTCGGAGCGTCGGATTTCGGGATCAACTTCGATACGCCGGTTTCGAGAAACGGCAAGACCACGCTGCTGGCCTCCTATCGTCGCAGCTACCTGCAAATGCTGTTCAGCGTACTCGGCCTGCCCTTCCTGCCGACCTATAACGACTACCAGTTCAAACTGACCTCGAAACTCGGCGCGTCGGACGAATTTTACCTGATCGGACTCGGATCGTTCGACTACAACCGGCTGAATACCGGACTGAAAGACCCCGACGACGATCAAAAGTACATCCTCGGCTACCTGCCCGAAAACAGGCAGTCAAGCTACGTGTTCGGCGCGGGATACGTGCACCGTTTCCGGGCCGGGCAACTGCGCGTCGTGGTCAGTCGCAACGCTTTTACGAACAAACTCTACAAGCACGAACGCAACGACAAGTCGCTGCCGCGCACGATCGACTACAATACCGAGCAATCGGACAACCGGGTGCGGGCCGAAATCGAATTGCGGTCGGTCGGCGGCTTCCGCTTTACGGGCGGCGTCGGAGGCGGCAGCGGGCACTACGACAATACGACCCGGCGGCCGGCTTACACCGGCGGCCAGCTCCGCACGGAACGGTTCGACAGCCGGCTCTCGTTCGGACGCTACGAACTGTTCGCCACGCTGAGCCGGGAATTTTTCGGGAAACGCTTTTCGGTGCTGCTCGGGCTACGGGCCGACGGAACGACCTATTCTTCCGAAATGCACAACCCGCTGCGACAACTTTCGCCGCGGCTGAACCTCTCTTACAACTTCCGGCCGCAGTGGACGTTCAGCGCTTCGGTCGCGCGATATTACCAGGAACCGCCCTACACGTCGATGGGATACAGGGACAGCACCGGCGTACTGATCAACAAAGCGAACGGACTGCGATACATCGCCTCCGACCATTTCATCGCGGGAATCGCCTTTACGCCCGACGCGCACTCGCGCATTTCGGTCGAAGGCTTCTACAAGCGCTACTCGGACTATCCGGTATCGCTGATCGATTCGCTGCCGGTATCGACCGGCGACTTCGCCGACTATACGATCGGGGACGTTCCGGTGCGGTCGGTCGGCAAAGGACGCGCCTACGGGGTCGAACTCTCGTACCGCAACACGAACCTCGCGAACACGGTCGTCAACGTTTCGTACACGTTCCTGCACTCGCAGTTCAACCGTCCCGGCGCAGACCTGCGCCCGACGGACGAGTACGTCTCCTCCGATTGGGACGTGCGGCACATCCTGAACGTCTCGGCGATCCACAAGTTCGGGCGCAACTGGACGCTCGGCGCCAAATGGTATCTGACCGGCGGCAGCCCCTTCACGCCCTACGATTTCGGCCTCTCGTCGCAAACCGGAGCCTGGGACGCCCGACAGCGGCCCTACTACGATTACGCGCTGTACAATTCGCGGCGACTGCAGGCTTTCCATCAGCTCGACGTGCGGGCGGACAAAGTATGGTACTTCGCGAAATGGCGACTCGGATTCTACGTCGACATCCAGAATCTCTACAACTTCAAAGCGGCCGGGCAGGATATCCTGATGCCCGAGACCGACGCTTCGGGGCAATACGTCCCCGATCCGCAGCGCCCCGGACACTACAAAATGAAGACCGTCGCGCACGACATCGGCGGCACCGTACTGCCGACGCTTGGCATCACCGTCGAATTTTAACGTACCGCACGCAAGCGCTTTGACGAACCGTACAAATTAGCTACCTTTGTTAAAATCGGATTTTTAGATACTATGAAAAAACAACTATTGACCGCCGTCGGCGCGCTGCTGTGCGCTCCGGGCGGATTCGCCCAAACACCGCAGGCGCTGCCGCTGTACCCCGACGGGGCCGTGGAAAGCAACGGATTCTCCGCAGCCGACGTCCGGCTGACCGCCACGAACCTCGACAAATGCGCGGAAGCCGATTATTTCGTTTTTCCGGCCGATCCGGCGCAAGCGACCGGACAGGCCGTCGTCATCTGTCCCGGAGGCGGGTATATCTCGCTGGCTTACGGTCACGAAGGACTCGACGTGGCCGAATGGATGAACGAGCACGGGATAACCGCCGTCGTACTGCGTTACCGGATGCCGAACGGGCATCCCGAAATTCCATTGAAAGACGCGCAGACGGCCCTGAAACTGGTGCGGCAGAAGGCCGCCGACTGGCACGTCGACCCGAACCGGGTCGGCATCATGGGATTTTCGGCCGGAGGGCACCTCGCCGCGACCGCAGCCACCCACTTCACCGGCCCGGAAGACCGGCCCGATTTCTCAATCCTGATCTACCCGGTCATCTCGATGGATTCGATCACGCATCAGGGGTCGAAGGACAACCTGTTGGGCACGAACGCCCCGGCGGAGCTGGCCGAGCGCTATTCGAACGAAAAACAGGTTACCGACCAAACGCCGCGAGCATTTATCGCGCTCAGCGACGACGACAACGGCGTACCGCCCGCCAACAGCATCGGTTACTATTCCGCGCTCAAAAAGCACAACGTGCCGGCCGAACTGCACGTTTATCCGAGCGGCGGACACGGATGGGGCTGGCGCGATTCGTTCGAATACCACGACGAACTGCGCGCTTCGCTCGGCCGCTGGCTCGAAGAAATCCGCAAATAAGAATCGCCGAAAGCCCGTTACGATGAAAAAAATGGCATGGCTGGCAGTCCTTCCGCTGCTGTTGTCCGCCGCCGAAAGCCCGGGCCGGACACCCGAACCGAACCGAACGCCCGAAGCGTTGCCGCTCTACCCGAAAGGCGCGCCGGAGAGCAACGGCCTGTCGGCGGACAGCGTCAAAGTATTACCCGACGTGATTTTCGGGGCGGTCGACGCCGACTACCTGGTGCTGCCGGCCGATCCGACGCAGGCGACCGGCCAGGCCGTCGTCATCTGTCCCGGCGGAGGATACGGAGCCATCTGCTTCGATCACGAAGGCTTACAGGTCGCCCGATGGTTTAATACGCAGGGCGTAACGGCCATTGTACTGCGTTACCGGATGCCGAACGGCCACCCCGAAATCCCGCTGAAAGACGCGCAGCAAATGCTGGAATTGGTACGCAAACAGGCCCCGAAATGGCGCGTCGATCCGCACCGGGTCGGCATCATCGGATTCTCGGCCGGAGGACACCTTGCCGCAGCCGCCTCGACGCTGTTCACCGGAGCGGACAACCGTCCCGATTTCACGATCCTGTGCTACGCGGCCACCTCGGACGATCCGGACATCATCGACAAGGAGACCTTCGGCAACCTGATCGGCCCGGACGCTTCCGCCCCGGAGACGTTCCGTTATTCCTGCGAAAAACAAGTGACGGACCGAACGCCGCAAGCATTCATCGCCCTCAGCGACGACGACGACAACGTCCTGCCGGGCAACAGCACCCGCTACTACACGGCGCTGAAAAGCCGCAACGTTCCGGCCGAACTGCACATTTTCCCGACCGGCGGTCACGGCTGGGGCTGGAGCGAATCGTTCCGCTACAAGGACGAACTGCGCGCCGCGCTCGGCCGCTGGCTCGAAGAAATCCGCAAATAAAGAGTTTCCCTTATAATTAAGGAATAATTCACGGCGGAATTTCCTACCTTTGCGGAGGTCCGCTGCAACAACAGCGGAAACACGTGTTCGAGATGACCTAAATAATACGATTACATATTAAACTCAATCAAAAAAAATGGAAAAGGGACCTATTTCTCAATTCATTACGCACCACTACCGCCACTTCAACGCGGCTGCGCTGATCGACGCCGCCAAAGGATACGAAGCCCACATGCAGGCAGGGGGTAAAATGATGATCACCCTCGGCGGTGCGATGAGTACCGCCGAACTCGGCATCTCGCTGGCCGAAATGATCCGCCAGGACAAAGTGCAGATCATCACCTGCACCGGCGCCAACCTCGAAGAAGACATCATGAACCTCGTCGCCCACTCGCACTACAAACGCGTGCCGCACTACCGCGACCTGACGCCGCAGGACGAATGGGAATTGCTCGAAAACCACATGAACCGCGTGACGGATACCTGCATCCCGGAAGAGGAAGCGTTCCGCCGCCTGCAACAACATATTTTCAAGATATGGAAAGACGCCGACGACAAAGGCGAACGCTACCTGCCGTACGAATTCATGTACAAGCTGCTGCGCAGCGGCGTACTGGAGCAGTACTACGAAATCGACCCGAAGAACAGTTGGATGCTGGCCGCCTGCGAAAAGAACATTCCGATCATCGTTCCGGGATGGGAAGACAGCACGATGGGCAACATCTTCACGTCGTACGTCATCAAAGGCGAACTGAAAGCCTCGACCGTCAAGGGCGGCATCGAAACGATGATCTTCCTGACCGAATGGTACCGCGCCAACAGCGGCGGCAAAGGCGTCGGGTTCTTCCAGATCGCCGGCGGCATTTCGGGCGACTTCCCGATCTGCGTGGTGCCGATGATGTACCAGGATCTCGAATGGGAAGACGTGCCGTTCTGGGCCTACTTCTGCCAGATTTCGGACTCGACGACCTCGTACGGATCATATTCGGGCGCCGTTCCGAACGAAAAGATCACCTGGGGCAAACTCGCTCCGGACACCCCGAAATTCATCGTCGAGTCGGACGCTACGATCGTGGCCCCGCTGATTTTCGCATACGTGCTGGGCTGGTAATTCCGCGCGCAATCGATTTCACAAAGCGGCCGGAACCTGCCGGCAATACACAGAAGCCTGGAGACATTGTAAATACGGTCTCCAGGCTTTGTCGTCGTATATTCCCCTCTGTTCCATCATCCGATATCAACCATCTTCTCCCAACAACAATCAGCGGAGCGCCTCGCTACCTGTATAAATCGGGGGAATTGAAGACGACGGTTTACGGTCACAAGAAGAAAAAGGACGGGGGCTTCGATTCGGCGTCGGATAAAGAATTTCGTTTCGACGACTACGTTACGACCGTTTCCAGAAACAAAGCCCGTAGGTGGTTCAATGCCGGTACAGTGTATCTATACTTTGCCGGTAGACGACCCATACAAGAAAGGTTATGTGTATTGTACGGGTGTGGTTATCACCAAAAAAGACCGTGTCGGCATGGCATTGAAGATGTACTTTACCGACAGCGGAAAGAAAAAGGAATCCCGCTATCTCCGTTCGCTGCGCAAAAAGATATGGTACCGCAACGACGAATGGAAATACGATGCGGACATCGTCGCACGTACGGCTCAAAAATACTACGGAGAAAATACGTTCGGCGGATAGGAGATCGCACAAAACAAACGATAGGGAGAGTCGCCCCCCTATCGCCATGAAAACAGAATACGAGTTTACAGAAGTTTTGCGATTTTCTCCGTGAATACGTTTTTCGGAGCCGCGCCGATCTGCTTGTCGACGATCTGCCCGTTCTTGATGAACAAAATCGTCGGGATGTTGCGGACGGCATACTGCACGGCGATCGCATTGTTCGAATCGACGTCGCATTTGCCGATCGTCACTCTGCCTTCGTATTCGCCGGCCAGTTCGTCGATGATCGGAGCGACCATCCGGCAGGGGCCGCACCATTCGGCCCAGAAATCGATTACCAGCGGCTTGCCCGAATCGAGCAATCCCTGCAGATTTTCGGATGTGATAGTAAGTGCCATAATTTCGGTATTTTTAAAGTTTATGTTTCACTGTGGTCGTACAAAGGTCATAATAACATCCGACAAAAGCACGCGGCGACGGCAAAAGTAATCAACAACTTATTCAACATTCCGACTGGCAGACGAATACACACTTACGGATCAAATAGTTACATCAGCGTATACTGCAACGCATAGTCTTCCAGAAACCGCACCATGTCGCCGGTCATATCGACCTTCACGCTCTTCGAATACAAATTTACTGCCACATCGGCTGCCGGATCGTACACCTTGACGCGGAGCATCACCTTACCGCGGTTGTCCTTCACCGTACAGGAAAGCTTCCCGATCAACTCTTCGGTCAGATCGTTCACCGGTACCATTACGGTAACCTCTTTCATCAGCGTTTCCTGCGCTTCGGAAAGCATCATCATCGACGTGATTTTCGCTTCGAGCTCACTCGGATTGTAGATGCGAGGACCCACCTTCCCCCGGATGAACAGGTAATATCCTTCGAACATATAGCGGCGGAAATTCTCGTATTCCTTCGAAAAGAGCACGAATTCGTGCGAACCGTTGTAATCCTCGATCGTGAACCGTCCGTAAGGCTTGCCGGTTTTGGTCGTCAGGTGCATCACCGATGTCACCATGCCGGCGACCATGAAGTCGCGCCCGTTCATCGACGACAGGTCGGACAGGTCGCCGAGCGAGCAGTTGCAATAGTGACGGATAATAACCGAGAAATCGTCCAGCGGATGCGACGACAAGTAGATACCGATTACCTCGCGTTCGCGGTTCAACATTTCCAGCTTCGACCACGGCGTATGCTGCGGCGGCTCCGGCTTCTGCACCGAAGACTCGGCGGCCGTTTCGCCGAACAGGCTTTGCTGCACGTTGTTTTTGTCGTTCTGGATGCGGTTTCCGTAACGGATCAGCGCGTCGAGCATCGTCATATCGTGGTCGTCCTTGGCCAGGTAAGCGCTCCGCGGGAACGAACTGATCGTGTCGAACGCTCCGCCGAGCACGAGGTTTTCGAGCGTTTTCTTATTGACGGCCTGCAGGTTCACCCGTTCGACGAAATCGTAGATCGACGTGAACTTACCGCCCTCTTTGCGCACCTCGATGATATTCTGGACGGCGGCCTCGCCCACGCCTTTGATCGCCGCCATGCCGAAACGCACGTTGCCGTCCTCATCGACCGAGAAGCGCGACTTACTGTAATTGACGTCCGGGCCCAGTACCGACAGCCCCATCCGCTTGCACTCGTCCATAAAGAAGCTGATCTTCTTGATATCCGACAGGTTGCGGCTCAGCAGCGCCGCCATGAATTCGGCCGGATAATGCGCTTTCAGGTAGGCCGTCTGGTACGAAACGTAGGCGTAGCAGGTCGAGTGCGACTTGTTGAACGCATACGATGCGAACGCCTCCCAATCGCCCCATATCTTTTCGCAGATTTTCGGGTCGTGACCGTTCTTTTTAGCCCCTTCGATGAACTTGGGCTTCATCTTATCCAGCACGTCCCGTTTTTTCTTCCCCATCGCCTTGCGCAGCGTATCGGCCTCGCCGCCCGAAAAACCGGCCAGCTTTTGCGACAGCAGCATGACCTGTTCCTGATAGACCGTAATCCCGTACGTGTCCTTCAGGTACTCCTCCATGTCGGCAATCTCGTAGGTCACCGGTTCCAGCCCATGCTTGCGGGCGATGAAGTTCGGGATGTACTCCATCGGGCCCGGGCGGTACAGCGCGTTCATCGCGATCAAATCTTCGAACCGGTTCGGCTTCAGGTTGCGCAGGTGCTTTTTCATGCCCGGCGACTCGAACTGGAACAGGCCGGTCGTCTCGCCGCGGCTGTACAATTCGTACGTAGGGCCGTCGTCCAACGGGATCGCGTCGATATCGAGCTTCCGCCCGGTCGTCGATTCGATATTTTCGAGCGCATCCTTGATAATCGACAGTGTTTTGAGTCCCAGGAAGTCCATCTTAATCAGGCCGACGCTCTCGACCAGCTTGCCTTCGTACTGCACCACGTTCAGCTCGGCGTCCTTCGCGATCGCGATCGGGGCGAACAGTTCGAGGTCATCCTGCCCGATAATCACGCCGCAGGCATGTACGCCAGTCTGGCGCACCGACCCTTCGAGCTTCTCGGCATAACGCATCGTATCGCGCACCAGCGGGTCGGGCGATTCCTTCTCGGCCAGCAGTTCGGGAGATTCTTTATAGGCTTTCGGGAACGACATCCCCGGTTTTTCGGGAACCAGCTTCGCCAGGCGGTTGCTTTCCGAAAGCGGCAGCTTCTGAATCCGCGCCACGTCTTTGATGGCCATTTTCGGAGCCATCGTCCCGAACGTGATGATCTGCGCGACGCGCTTGCTGCCGTATTTTTCGGTCACGTAATGCAGCACGTCGGCGCGGCCGTCCTCGTCGAAATCGACGTCGACGTCCGGCAGCGAAATACGATCCGGATTCAGGAAACGTTCGAACAGCAGGTCGTATTTCATCGGATCGATGCTGGTGATTTTCAGCGCATAGGCAACCACCGACCCGGCCGCCGACCCACGACCCGGCCCGACCGACACGCCCATCTCGCGCGCCGCACGAATAAAGTCCCACACAATCAGGAAGTAACCAGGGAACCCCATCCACTCGATCGTCGACAATTCGTATTCGATCCGTTTGCGCACCGCCTCCGAAAGCGTGCCGTAACGTTTTTCGGCACCCAGGTAGGTCAGGTATTCCAGGTAGCGGAACTGTTTCGAGATCATCAACCGTTCGGACAGTTCCGGATGACGCGCGATCACGTCGTCGAGCGACGCGCAATCGTTCACTTCCGCGCGCAGCGCCTCGTCTTCCAGCTTTTTCAGGAAGGTTTCTTTCAGTTTGTCGAGCGGTATTTCGAAATCGTCCGGGATCGGAAAGTTCGGCATCAGCGGCTTGTGTTCCAGCGAATAAGACTCCACTTTAGCGGCGATCTCGGCCGTCGTAGCGAGCGCTTCGGGATGATCCGGGAACAGCGCGGCCATCTCCTCTTCGCTCTTCAGATACTCCTGGAACGTGTACCGCATCCGATTCGGATCGTCCAGGTCGCGGCCCGTGTTCAGGCAGATCAGCCGGTCGTGCGCCGGCGCGTCGTCGGCCATGATGAAATGCACGTCGTTCGACGCGATGTACTTGACGCCGTGTTCGGCCGCCAGCCGCAGGATCACTTCGTTGACCTTTTTCTGGTTCTCGTACACCTGCGCGTCGATCCGCGCGTTACCGCTCGGATGCAGTTGCAGTTCGAGGTAGTAATCCTCTCCGAAAATCGACTTAAACTCCTCGACGACGCGGTGCGCCTCGTCGATATTCCCGTGCATGATCGCCTGCGGAAGCTCCCCGCCGAGACAGGCCGAGCAGCAGATAATCCCGTCATGGTACAGCCTCAACAACTCTTTATCCACACGCGGACGGTAATAGAATCCCTCGATAAAAGCGTACGAAACGATACGCGCCAAGTTATGATACCCTTCCAGGTTCTTGGCCAGCAGGATCAGGTGGTCGCCGCGGTCGTCCTTGCCGCTTTTGTCGAAACGGCTGCCGCCCGCAACGTACACCTCGCATCCGAGGATCGGTTTGATCCCCTCTTTTTCGGCCGCATCGTGAAACTCTTTCACGCCGAACATGTTGCCGTGATCGGTAATCGCCAGCGACGTCATGCCCAGTTCTTTGGCGCGTTTGAGCAACGGTTTGATCGCAGCCGCCCCGTCCAGGATCGAATATTGGGTATGTACGTGCAGATGTGTAAATTGAGCCATTTCAGATTCGCTTTTAGTGATGTATCTCGACAAAAATAACGAAAAAATAGTTGTCCCGCGGCATCCCCGGCGGGAATTTATTCACAAATTATCCCTATATTTAGAACATGCGGAACAACCGGCGACGATCCGACATTTCCGCCTGATTATCAATGTCGTACTAAAACCGAATGCGATGGACGATTCGAAACTGGTAGTAATCCGGAGCTTCTCCTCGGTAGGGGAAGCCTCCATCTACAAAAGCCTGCTGGAAAGCAGCGGAGTACCGTGCGAACTGCTGAACGAACTGACGGCCGAGGTGTTGCCGATCCGCAATGAGATGATGCCCGTCCGGCTGGTCGTCAACGAGGCGGACGCCCGCCGGGCCGAAGAGATCCTCGGGGCGAAGTTCGATCAGGAAGAATTCGATAAGGAGAGCGCCAAACGGCGGAAAAAGCCGTAGCCGGAACGGGACGAAACGCTTCAGAGCCGCACGTCGTTGATCCGTTCGGCGAGTTTCACGGCCATCAGGTTGAAGTAGCGGTAATCCCCGTAACCGAGCAGCGACACGATTCCCTGCACCGAAACGGTAAAGGCTTCTTCGCAATGGGTCAGCATACCCCGTGTCAGCGGGCATTCGCACACCGCAATCTTTTCGGCGCGGCAGACGGCAAGCACCAGCCGCCGCATCACCGAATCGGTCGCCCCGGCTGCCAGCGGCGTCGTAAACACCTCGCCGGCGGAGACGAGGAACAACGGCTCGTCGTCGACGTGGGTCAGCGTCCCGTCCCGGTTCTCGAGAACGGCGAGTTCCGCTCCGGCTCGGGCAGCCGCATCGCGTCCGAATGCCGCCGAAAGCAGCGAAACGGAAGTCGGATATCCCGGCCAGGCGCAATCGCACGGAAACACGTCCAGCAGCGGACGCTTATGCCACAGCACGTAACGCGGATAATAGAGCGGAGCAGCGGTCTCCAGCAGCCAAGACGGTTCTTCGGCATCGGATTCCAGCCCGTGCGGAAAAACGCGCAACGTAATCCGACTGCTGCCGTGCGGATAACGATTGGCGTCAAGCAACGCTCCGACCGCCTGTCGCAACGTCGATTCGGGGAGGACGAACGGCACGCCGCAAACCCGCTCCACGGCCCGCCCGAGAATTTCCAAATGCGCATCCGGGAAAAGAATCCGGCGATCGAAGGCATGCATCCGCTGATAGACGTAATTCGTCGAAAGCAACCGTTCCGGCGCGAATCCCCGCTCTCCGGGAACGACGAACGCCCCGTTGTAACAAACCGTATCCATCGCAGGATCAGAACGACGTCAGGTTCTTAACGAATACGTGCCACAGCGACGGCTCCATCAGCAGCGGGAACACGAATCCGAAAAGCGCCCCGAACAGGTGGGCGTTGTGGTTGATATGATCGCCCGGACGACGGCTCATGTACTGCTCGTAGCCTACATAAAGGATTCCGAACAGAATCCCCGGGATCGGCAGGATACCGAAGAAATAAATCTTACTCCACGGATTGAAAAAAATGGAGGTGAAGATTACGGCCGACACCGCTCCCGAAGCCCCGATCGACGCATACTGCGGATCGTTGCGCCGACGCACGAGGTCGGGAAGCACGGAGAACAGCAACCCGCCGAAATAGAGCAGTCCGTAGCTCAGGTAGCCGCTGAAAATGGTCCCTGCCTGCTGGTAAGCCTTAAACAGTTGCTCAAGGAACTGCCCGAACGACAGCAACACGAGCATATTGACGATCAGGTGCATGTAATCGCCGTGCACGAAACCGTACGACACGGCCCGGTACCATTCGCGCCGATGCACGACACGGTAGGGGACGAACGCGAGCCGGTCGAACAATTGCCGATTGTTGAACGCCGCTATCGAAACGATCGCCGTTATGAAAATCAGGATATAGGTCATCAGAGTAAAAATATTTTTAACAGCAACTCCTTCAGCAACTCGCCGCCGTCGGCCTGCCCGGTATTCATGCCTTTGCTTTTCAGGTCATACTCGCGCAACAGGCCGAGAATCGCAAAAACCTTGTTGTTCGGATAGAGCGCAGCCGCCTGCTGGTACTCCTTCAGAAAGAACGCCGTGGGCAGCTTCAACATCCTTGCCAATTCCGCATCCGGCGGCATCGGCGCGCCTTTGCGGCGGCAATACCACTTTTGGTAATTCAGTATAAAAATCCGCTGAAAATGCGTAAACAGCGCGCTGACGGTCACCAGCAACGGATTCTCCTTCGGATTGCGGGCGAAATGATCGGCAATCAGCATCGCCCGGGCCACGTTCCGCTCGGACATCGCCCGCGTCAGCTCGAAATTATTGAAATCTTTGCTGATGCCGATATTCTGTTCGATGTGCGCGGCCGTGATCTGCTTCGTTCCTTCGGGCAGATAGGTGAGCAGTTTGCCCAGTTCGTTGCTGATCTTCGAAATATCGGCGCCGAGGTGGTCGGTCAACATGGCTGCCGCTTTCGGGTCGATCGAACATCCTTTACTGCGGACGAAATCGCCGAGCCAACCGGCGATCTCGTAATCGCGCGGAGCGACCGATTCGAAAACCGCTCCTTTAGCCTCGATCTGCTTGTAGAGCTGACTACGTTTATCGAGTCCTTTTTCTTTATGACACAGCACGAGGATCGTAGTCGGGGAGGGCGCCGACGTATACAGCGACAACTGGTCGATCCGGCGCAACGTCTGCGCTTCGCGGACGATCACCACCTGAAAAGCCCCCATCATCGGCATCTGACGGCAAAAATTGACGATCGCCCCGGCTTCGGTATCCCTGCCGTAAACGACCGTCTGGTCGAAGGCCCGCTCCTCGGGCGACAGGATCGTCTCGCCGAGCCGTTCGGCCAGCATATCGATAAAATAGGGCTCCTCGCCCATCAGCAGATAGACCGGCGCGAACTGCCTCCGGCCGATCCGTTCGGACAACGCCGCATAATCGGCCACACTCTCCTTAAAGCTCTTTTTACTGCTTTTCGCCATCGCTCGTACGGAATCTGATCTTTTACGCAAAGGTAACGAATAAAACGGGGCTTTCAAAACCCGGACTATCCGTTCCGATGCTGCGGCCGCAGCAGATCGCCCACAACTTTCACCGGACTGAAAGTCGATATGGGAACCTCGACGAACACGGTGTTCCACCGCGCCATCGCTCCGTTCCACAGCCCCGGCAATTCGAGCGCCTTCAGCGGCCGTCCCTGCTGCGATTTCGACGAAATAAAACCGGTCTGCGGATCGACGTAACGCGTCAGATCGAATTTACGGCCGAGATAATCCCGCACCCCGCAGACGAGATCTACCGGGTTGAAATGCGTCGCCGCGGTCATCAGACCCTTTTGCTGCGGCGCGATCTGGGACGATTCGGCGATCTGCAACGACTCGCCGCCGTCGGCCTCCCGCACCCAAAACGGCCCGCCGCCCGGCTCGCCTTCGTTCTTCACCATACCGCACACCCGGATCGGACGATCCAGCAATTCGCGCAGCAAACCGACCTGCCGCTGCGGTTCCAACGCAGCGAACGACGACGGCAGCCGACGGCACAGCCTGCCGGAAACGAATGACGCCATCTCCTCCGCAGACACCCGTTCCCCGGCATCCAGCCGGCGCAAATACCCGAACGCCTGCCGCTGCAAATCGAGCAGCAACCCGGCGAGCATCTCTTTATAGATCACCGTATCGGATTTCAGACGGTCGGGCGCCACGTTGTCGACCGTTTTGATGAAAACCAGGTCGGCATCGATCTCGTTCAGGTTCTCGATCAGCGCCCCGTGCCCCGCAGGACGGAAAAGCAGGCGCCCCTGCCCGTCGCGCAGCGGCGTATCGTCGGGATTGACGGCCAGCGTATCGGTCGAAGGCTTCTGGCAGGAATAACCGATCCGATACTTCACCCCGAAACGGGCTTCGTAAAACGGAACCGTTTCGGCGGCCAGGCGTTCGAACTGCTCCCGGTGCTCCGCAGATACGGTAAAATGAATGCATACTTCGCTCCCTGCTCCGGCCGCATACAACGCCCCTTCGGCCAGATGTTCTTCAAAGGCCGTCCGGTTGCGGTCGGGATAACGGTGAAAAAGGATCAGCGCTTTCGGCAGCGTCCCGTAACCGAGCCCTTCGGTCAGGATATTCGAGACCACGGTTCGCGGATCGCGGCTGCCTCCGGTAAACTCCGCAAGCCGTTCGGCAAAAGCGAAACGGTCGAGACCGGCCAACAATTCGTCGACTTCGCGGCTGCGAACGCCGTCGTTCAAAAATTCGAATAACGCCTTGAACATACGGGTCGCCGCACCCGACGCCGGAACGAATTTCACGACCTTGCGCTGCGGACGGAGTTCCCGGTAAACCGCGCCGTAACGCTCCGCAGCAGCCCCGTCGGCTTGCAGAATCCCGTCGCCGGCCACTGCCGCACGGCAAATATCCAGGTATGGAAACCCTTCTCTGAAACGGAGCAGCTGCCGCTCCGCATCGGCGACGCACAGGCCGTGAGCGCCGATCTGTTCGATATCTTGTTCGGTAAACATTTTTCGTCGGATTTAAAAATTCACATTAAAAGTAATCATTTTTCCGCAAATATCCGCATCCGGGATTTTTACCGGCCGTCGGTCTGCAGCGGAACCGCTCCGTCGGCAGTCGGTTTTGCAAAATCTGATTTATTGTCGTATGTTTGTTTAACAATAGCGTGTATGATGGAAGAAAACAAATCCCTCCGCGGACTGAACAGTTTCGGGGTGGACGTTTCGGCGCGGCGTTTCGCCGAATTCAGCGACCGGGCCGAACTGACCGCCCTGCTGGACAGCTTGCCGCCCGGCGAGAAATGGATGATCCTCGGCGGCGGCAACAACGTGCTGTTCACGGGCGATTACGACGGCACCGTGCTGCATCCCGCGTGCCGCGACATCGCGCAGGTTTCGGACGACGGCAGGACGGTGCGCGTCCGAGCCGGAGCCGGCGTCGAATGGGACGACCTCGTCGCCTGGGCGGTGCGCAACGGATTGGGCGGCATCGAAAACCTGTCGCTGATCCCAGGCTATGTCGGGGCCGCACCGGTACAGAACATCGGAGCGTACGGGGCCGAAGCGAAAGATACGATCGAAAGCGTCGAGTGCCTGCTGACCGACACGCGGGAAACCGTGACGCTGTCCAACGCGGAATGCCGTTTCGGTTACCGGGACAGCATTTTCAAACGGGAGCTGAAAGGCCGCGCCGTAATCCTGGCGGTTCAATTCATCCTCGCGCGCGATCCGCAGTTCCGGCTGCGCTACGGAGACGTGGAGCAACAGGTCGAAGCGCTCGGCGGCGTATCGCTGGAAAATATCCGTCGGGCGGTTATCGCTATCCGGAGCAGCAAGCTGCCCGATCCGAGAGTGCTGGGAAACGCCGGCAGCTTTTTCAAAAATCCGGTCGTGTCGCAAGCGCAGGCCGATTTCCTGACGAAGAAATACCCGGACATGCCGCGCTACGCGGTCGGAGAAGGCCGGGTGAAACTGGCGGCCGGCTGGCTGATCGACCGCTGCGGATGGCGCGGCTCAAGGCTCGGCCCGGCCGGCATCCACGAACGCCAGGCGCTCGTAGTGGTCAACCACGGCGGCGCTACGGGAGCCGATATCGTCCGCCTCGCCCGTGCCGTTCAGCAGGATGTGCTCGAACGGTTCGGCGTAACGATCGACATGGAAGTAAATCTGATATAGATATGCTACAGGATAAATTTCGGGCCTACATCCGGGAACGGGGTCTGTGCACCCACGAAAACCGCATTCTGCTGGCCGTAAGCGGCGGCGTCGATTCGATGGTCATGCTGTCGCTGTTCGTCCGCGGCGGATACGAAGTGGGCGTGGCGCACTGCAATTTCCAGCTTCGCGGAGCCGAAGCCGACGAAGACGACTTACTGGTCGAACGCGAGGCGACCCGCTACGGAATCCCGTATTACGGCGTTCGCTTCGACACGATGGCGGAAGTCGCCGCGACCGGCGAATCGGTCGAAATGGCCGCGCGGCGGTTGCGCTACGAATGGTTTGACAAGCTATGCGAAGAGCGCCGCTACGACCGGGTCGCAATCGCACACCACGCCGACGACTCGGTGGAAACCTTTTTCATCAACCTGATCCGGGGAACGGGGCTCCGGGGGCTGACGGGCATCGGCGTCGTGAACGGGCGCCTGATCCGGCCGCTGCTGTTTTCGCAGCGCAAAGAGATCATCGACTACGCGCTGACCAACAAAATCCCCTACCGCGAAGATTCGACCAACGCGTCGACCAAATACCTACGCAATAAATTCCGGCTCGGCATCGTGCCGCGCATCAAGGAGATCTCTCCGAAATTCACCGACACGATGGCGGCCAACGTCGAACGGCTGACCTCGGCCCAGAATTTCATCGACCGCAGCATGGAAGTGATCCGCCGCCAGGCGCTCATACGCGACGAAACGCGCACCGTCGTCGATCTGTCGCGGATCGATCCGTCGCTGCCTGCCGATTTCGTCATCTTCGAACTGCTGCGCGGTTTCGGGTTCAACGGGGAAGTCATCAACAGCCTTTACCGGGCATTCTGCGAAGGACACGGCTCCGGCAAGCGTTTCTTTTCGAAAGACAGCGTAGCTTACATCGACCGCGGTCGCATCCTGATCACCCCGATCCCCGACGACGAGGGCTGCACGACGGAAGTGACTCCCGAAACGACCCACATCTACTGCGGCGGCGCGTTGCTGACCTTCGAACGCCTCGAAGCAGACGACGTCGAATCGCTCCGCCAGCCCGAAAACGTAGCGCTGCTCGATGCGGACAAGCTGACCTATCCGCTGACGGTGCGCCGCTGGAACGAAGGGGACGCATTCGTTCCGTTCGGCATGGACAGCCGCAAGAAAATCAGCGATTTCCTGATAAACAACAAGGTATCGCTCCCGGACAAACGCCGCCAATTCGTCGTGACCAGCGGGAATGACATCGTATGGGTGGTCGGACGGCGCATCGACGACCGCTACAAAGTGGCGCCCGCTACGGAAAACGTGCTCCGGATCGTACGCGAAACGGACGTGGAGATTTAACGCCATTCGCCCGATAGCCGGGGCGACCGACAACTCTCCCCGGCGCTCGGCCTGCTGTTCGATCCCGAAGGCATCCTGATCGACCGGTGGCTCGATTACGGCAAGGGGAGCCTGAAAAAGAGGATCGAAGAGCACATCCGGATGCAATAACGCATTCCGAACGGGACGACGTCATCCGTTTTTCGAAAGGAATCGGTATATTAGCGGTCGGAAACACGATCCGTTCACCGAAAAACGACCGAAATGTATATCGCACAACGCAAACGCAAAGAGAATATCGCCGAGTACATCCTCTATCTGTGGCAGTTGGAGGATTTGCTACGCGCCCTGCAGTTCAGTCCCGAAGCGATCTATTCGCAACTGGTGCAGAAAAGCGAACTGGACGAAGCCAAAAAACAGGAGGTTTTCTTCTGGTACATGGATCTGGTAAACCTGCTGCGCAAAGAAGGCAAGGAGGAAAACGGCCATCTGGAACACACCCTGCATCTGATCGACGATCTGGATAACCTGCACAAACAGTTGCTGACGCTGCCCGTCGGCGAGAAATACCGTGCGCTCTACGCCGCGGTAGCCCCCGAAATCCCGACGCTCAAAAGCAAACTCGGCAAACAGGACATCTCCGACGTGGAACTGTTCTTCCGGGCTCTGTATGCCGTTATGCTGTACCGGATCAAAGGCGATCGAAGCAAGGAGAACGACATCCGCAACGTCATCGGCCTGATCTCGCCGGCAGTCGCCGAACTGGCCACCGTATTCCACGCCGTCGAACGCAGCGAGACCGACCTGTTCGGCCCGAAAAAATAACCCGAAATCCGCCGACCGTGATCCTTTCGACCGCTTATCTCGGAAACGTCCAGTATTACGCCAAACTACTGAGCGGAAAAGCCGTAATCGACCTATACGAACATTATCGGAAACAGAGCTACCGAAACCGATGCGACATCCTGACGGCCAACGGGACGGGTCCGCTGATCGTACCGGTACTCCAACCGTCGGGTATAAAAAAACCGACCCGGGATATCCGGATCGATTCGTCGAAAAAATGGCAACACCAACATTGGCAAGCGATCGTATCGGCTTACCGGAGTTCGCCCTATTTCGTCCATTACGAAGAGCGGTTCGCCCCGTTCTACCGGCGACGGTACGATTTTCTGGTCGACCTGAATGCGGAACTGCAACAAACGGTACTCGATCTCTTACGAATGAAACCGCGCATCGCGTACTCCGAAAGTTACGTACAAAACCCCGATCCCGCCGAAGATTTCCGAGACGCGCTGTCCCCGAAGCCGCGCCTGCAACGTCCCGACCCGGCATTCCGGGCCGCACCTTATTACCAGGTTTTCACCGAACGCTATCCTTTCGCGGCGAACCTGTCGATCATCGACCTGTTGTTCTGCGAAGGGCCTGACTCGACCGGGATTCTGCGGAATTCGACCGTACGTTAAGCCGTTCCTGCGTCCCGATCTACAACACCCGAATGTCAGCATAGTCGATGCTCGTGTCGCTGCGCGCCTCGAGCGCGTTCACGCCGCGTTTGAGTTCGACGTTTTCCCACAGGAACACCCCGTTGGCCCCCGTCTTCCTGCCGAGCGAAGCGCCGTTGACCAGCAGTTCCACTTCCGGAGCATTCGAATAGACCCGGATCGTCTGGGTCGTTTTCACGCGCGGCGTCCAGCGCTTCTGCGCAATATAAACCATCGGTTCGGCCTTGTTCCAGTTGGCCTTATAGAAATAGAACGCATCCTTGCGGTACTTGCGGTCGAAAGTCACCAATCCCCGGTCGTCGATCCCGGTGCCCTCGCCCCAGTCGCGCCCGGCCGCCCCGTAATCGAACATATTGGCCACGAACCAGCCCCACAGAAACGGCGACGCGTCGACCAGCGGGAAATACTGCTCGTGCAGACTGGTCTGCCAACGCTCCGGATGCCAGTTGCCGAGGTAGTTGGGCCGGTAGAGCGAATCTTCCTGATGATAGATCGAAGCCCCCGCTCCGTACGTGATCCCGGAACACAGGCTCCCCCACTTTTTCTGCAACTGCTCGAGCCATATCTTCAGATCGCCCGGCATCCCCTCCTTCCATCCGAACGGAAGATCCCAGACGATCAGGTCGGTCACGAAATTGATCGGGCCGTCCTGATTGCTTGTTGCCGTCGTCATCCGCGACGGGTCTTCCTGCATCGCCATCGCGTTGAGCCCTTTGATGTAGTCGGTCGGATCGTCGCCCCGCGGATCCTGATCCGAAAAAATACCCCAGAATACGACCGAAGGGTGGTTGAACTGCTGGAAAATCATTTCGTAAAGCTGCTGCTCGCCGTTGCGGCGGAAATCGTCCGTATGGATATACCCCTTATCGGTCATATAAGCCGGCCCGATAAACGGCATTTCGCTCCAGACCAAGATCCCGCGGCGGTCGCACTCGTCGTAAAAGCCCGGATGATGCGGATAACCGGCAGCCCGGACGGCATTGGCGCCCATCTCGGTAATCAGATCCAGATCCTCTTTGATCTGGTACTGTTTCAACGCGATCCCCACCGACGCCCGGTCTTCGTAATGCACCACGCCGTGAATCCGATACGGACGGCCGTTCAGCAGGAATCCCTGCTTCGGATCGACGCTGAAAAAGCGCAGTCCGAGCGGCACCGTAACCTCGTCGCACACGCGTCCTTCGTCGGCCAGCTGCACGCGCACGGTATACATATACGGATTCTCGACGCCATCCCACAACGTCGGATTTCCTACGATCACCGGTACGGTCGCCGATCCCCGACCGTCCCCCGCGATTTTGACTTTCGCACCTTGCACGACCACCGTATCGCGGTTCGGCGTTTCGACGGCCAGATTGACCGTAAGGGTCTTACCGGCCGCGCCGCGCACCCTCACGACCGTCTCCAGATCGGCCTTCTCGCGGGAGACCTCTTTCTGGTGGACATAAACGCCCTCAGACGCGTAATCGTCCACGGCGATATGCGACGGATCGGTTACGATCAGTTCGACATCGCGGTACAATCCCCCGTAAACGTTGATGTCCCCGGCGGTCGGAAGCACGTCGAGCCGCGGAGCGTTATTGACGATCACCCACAGCGAGTTGTTCTCGCCGTATTTCAAGTAATCGGTCAGATCGAACGTGAATGCGCTGTAACCGCCCCGGTGTTCGCCGACATAGCGCCCGTTGACGATCAGGTCGGCCACGGTTCCGGCCCCGCCGAAGCGGACGAAAATCCGCCGACCGGCCCACTCTTTCGGTACGGCGATATCTTTCATGTAATTGCCTACCCCCCGGAAATAGTCGTTCCGGCCGCTCAGGGCGTCGTTGTTCCACATGTGCGGCAGGTTCACGCCCTGCGCCCGGTCGCTGGAACCTTCGGTATGGCTGAAAAAACGCCAATCCCTGTTTATATTAATCACGTCTCTTGCAGACAATTGCGTCAGCATAAACACCCCTGCGATCAAAATCCAGATTCTTTTCATATGCGTTGCATTTGAGAGCAAATTTAATAAATAACGAATAAATCCCTATATTTGGTACAAATATTCGGCCGTCCCGTCTTCCGGCGCCGTCCGGAAATACGGGAACCGGGCCGATCGCCGGGCAGCCCGCAGCCGGATACGGAACACGGACGCACGAGAACGCAAGCATGAACGGATTCGATATCATCCTGGGCATTCCATTGCTCTACGCCGCATACAGGGGATTCCGCGAAGGAATCATCGTGCAACTGGGCGGAATCGCGGGACTCTTCATCGGAGTCTATTTCGCATTCCGCCACAGCAGCGCGGTAGGCCAATGGCTGCATACCGATCCGCCGATCGCCGCAGCCGTCGGATTCGTCGTAATACTGCTGGCGGTACTGTTGGTCATGGCGCTGTTGGGACACCTGATCAAAGGAATTTTCAAACTCGCCGGACTCGGCCCGATCGACGCGATCGGCGGCATTCTGCTGGGCGTGTTCAAAATGGCCGTCATTCTCAGCCTGTTGCTATATGCGTTCGAAACCGTCAACAGCACGACCCGATGGGTCGAAAACGACCGTTACACCGAAGCCGCGCTCTACAAGCCGGTACGGAGCACGACCGCGCTGCTTTTCCCGTACCTCGACCTGATGAAAAACAAAATAACCGGCAATAACGACTGACGCCTATGGAATCCGCACGTTCGGCATTGGTAATCAAAAGTACCGGAAGCTGGTACACGCTGCGCGACGACGCGTCGGGGCAGACCGTAACCTGCCGCATCCGCGGGAATCTCAGGCTGAAAGGAAGCCGCACGACCAATCCGGTCGTGGTGGGCGACCGCGTCGAATACGAACAGCCGGAAGGAGCGACGGGCGTCGTCACGAAAATCCTGCCGCGGCGCAATTACATCATCCGCCGCGCATCGAACCTATCGAAGGAGTCGCACATCATCGCCGCGAACGTCGATCAGGCCTTTCTGGTCGTGTCGCTCTTCCTTCCGTCCACCAACTGCGAGTTCATCGACCGCTTTCTGGTCACGGCGGAAGCCTACCGCATCCCCGTCACGCTGCTGCTGAACAAATGCGACCTTTACGCGACCGATGCATTGCAGGACGCCCAGACCGAATTTCTGAAAATTTACCGGTCGGCGGGATACGAAGTAATCGAGCTGTCGGCGACGCAGCAGACCGGCATCGACGCGTTCAAAAAAATGTTACCGGGAAAAACGTCGCTGCTCTCGGGCAATTCGGGCGTCGGCAAATCGACGCTGATCCGGGCGATCGACCCGTCGCTGGACATCCGCATCGGCGCGGTATCGGCCAGCAGCAGCAAAGGAAAACATACGACGACCTTTTCGGAAATGTACCCGCTCGCCGGAGGCGGCTACCTGATCGACACGCCGGGCATCAAGGGATTCGGACTGATCGACATCGAAAACGACGAGATATGCCGCTATTTCCCGGATCTGTTCCGTTACGCCCCCCGGTGCGGCTACTACAACTGCACGCATACCCACGAACCCGCCTGCGCGGTGCGGGAGGCGTTGCGCGCCGGAGAGATCGGCCTCTCCCGTTACGAAAGCTACCTCAAACTGTTGGACGATGACCAAAAATACCGAAAATAACGACGGACTGCTGGCCCGCAAGATCGAATACATTTCCGGTTTCATGCTGCCGGAACGGGCCGAAGTGCTGCGCGCCACGCTCGCCCGCCGGACCCGCTACATGACCGTATGCATGGAGAATACGTTCCATCCGCAGAACGCCAGCGCGCTGGTGCGCAACTGCGAAGCGTTCGGCATACAGGATATCCACACGGTCGAAGCGCTGTGCAAGTTCTCGCCGAACGTCAACATCGTCCGGGGAACCGACAAGTGGGTCGATATCCACAAAACGGGAAGCACCGGCGATCTGATCGCCGCGCTGCGGGCAAAAGGCTACCGTATCGTAGCCACCTCGCCGCATGCCGACGACCGTACGCCGGAAAATTTCGACGTGACCGCCGGACGGTTCGCGCTGTTTTTCGGCACGGAGCACGCCGGCATCAGCGACGAAGTAATGCGCTGTGCCGACGAATTCATCCGCATCCCGATGTGCGGATTCGTCGAAAGCCTCAACGTCTCGGCATCGGCGGCGATCCTGCTGTACACGCTGTCGACGCGGCTCCGGGAGTCGTCCGTCGACTGGCGGATTCCGGAAGACGAGCGGGACGAAATCCTGCTGCGTTGGATGAAAACGACCGTCCGGGACGCCGAACGGATCATGAAACGGGGCGGTTTCTGAGTTCTCTGAAAACAAACAAAGCACGGCTGCGGGAACGTTTTCCGCGGCCGTACTTTTTACTCTTTCCTGATATTATGCTTCGGGAACTTCGATCAACAAGACACGCGCCTTCTCCTTCGCATGAATTTCGAAACGGTCCATTTCGCTGACGCCGAGCCCGTCGCGCGGCGATAGCGACTGTCCGGCCACCTCGACTTCCCCGTCGATTACGAACACGTAAACCCCGAAACTGCCGGGCGATTTGAGCGCATACTCCGCGCGCGTACCCGCTTCGAGCTCTCCCCACGAGAACCAAGCCTGCTGGTAAATCCACAGCCCGCCGTGTCCGTCGCCCGGATAAGGCGAGACGATCACGCAGAGCTCGTTCGGACGGATCAGGTCGGAAATCACGGCATTTTCGTAGCGGGGTTTCACGCCTTCCCGATCGGGGAATACCCATATCTGAAGAAATTCGACATTTTGCTCGCGGCTTTGGTTGTATTCGCTGTGGTGCAGCCCGGTGCCGGCGCTCATCACCTGGATTTCGCCGGTGGTGATCGCCGAAACGTTCCCCATGCTGTCTTTATGTTCGAGCGTCCCGCTCAGCGGGATCGAAACGATCTCCATCTCGCGGTGCGGATGCAGGTCGAACCCCATTCCCGGAGCGACCGCGTCGTCGTTCAAAACCCGCAACGCCCCGAAATGGATGCGCGCGGCATTGTAATAACTCGCAAAACTGAACGTATGGTGGGTCTTCAGCCATCCGTGATCGAAATAACCCCGCGTAGGAGCTTTGTGCAACAGTATATTCATAATTCTGAAATATTAATATTCGATATATAACCTGTCAACTATCAAATAGTTTGCCAACTTTAACATTCACGCCGGCCGCACGCCTCCGCTCCAGGTAACGTTCGGTCAGCCTCGAAACGGCATAACGATCCAGCTCCGCTTCCGGCACCCTCAGAAAGCCGGACAGCGAATCCGGAATCCGCTCCAGTTCGATCTCCTGAAAGCAAGCGTAAATAATCCGGTGCGACAGTACGTGCCGCGGCATCGCCGTCCGTTCCCCAATCCGCATCCGCCGTTCGCCGCCGAACCACGCTTTCCACGCGGAAGTCCGCTGCAACGCGTCGAACTCGGTCTCCGCATCGGTCTCGATCAGCGGAAATTCGTACAGGTTGCGCCAGATATCCTTCTCGGTACGCTGCCGCAACAACAATGTCCCGTCGCAGCGGATGCACAAGTAATTGAAGTAACGCGGCCGCACGGCCGCTTTACCGCGTTTCACCGGACGCCGGCCGACCGTGCCGTGCGCCTGCGCCAGACAGCGGTCGGCCAGCGGACACGCCCCGCAATCGGGACGCTGCGGCACGCATTGCAGAGCTCCGAACTCCATCGTAGCCTGGTTCTGCAGGCCCGGACGTACCGGATCGAGCAACGACTGCGCCAATTCGGCGAAGTAGCGTTTGCCCTCCGCATCGTCTACCGGCAAATCCACGTCGTACACGCGGGAAAGCACCCGATAAACATTGCCGTCAACCGCCGCATAAGGCAGCTCGTAAGCGAACGAACAGATCGCGGCAGCGGTATAATCCCCCACCCCGCACAGCGAACGCACCGCCTCGTAGTCCTCCGGAAACCGGCCTCCGAAACGCGCCATGATGTCTTTCGCTGCGGTATGCAGGCTCCGCGCGCGGCTGTAATAGCCGAGTCCCTGCCACAGTTTCAGCACCTCGTCCTGCGGAGCTTCGGCCAGCGAGCGCACGTCCGGAAAACGGGCGACGAACCGGCGGAAGTAATCCAGTCCCTGCGCCACGCGGGTCTGCTGTAAGATAACCTCCGACAACCAGATCAGATACGGATCGGACGTTTCGCGCCACGGCAATCGGCGGTGATTGTCCGCATACCAGCGGATCAGTATGTCTGCGAAACCGTCCGTCATCCGATCAGGTCGGCCGTCACGGCCCGCGTAAAACGAATCAGATCGCCGGGAGCCAGCTTCAACTGCAATCCCCGCACCCCGGCGCTGACATAAATCGTATCGTAATCGAGGCAACTGCGATGAATAAACGTCGGAAACCCTTTTTTCATCCCGACGGGCGAACATCCGCCGCGGATATATCCCGTTACCGGCAGCAGTTCCTTCATGTGCAACATCTCGACGCGTTTGTTGCCGGACGCCTGCGCGGCGGCTTTCAGGTCGACCTCGGCATCGCCGGGAATCACGCACACCAGAATCCCGTTGCGATCGCCGCGCAACACCAGCGTCTTGAACACCTGGCCGACCGGCTCGCCGAGCTCTTCGGCGACGTGCGCGGCGGCCAGATTCTCTTCGTCCACCCGGTAAGGGATCAACTCGTAGGCGATCTTCGCCCGGTCGAGCAGGCGGGCGGCATTGGTTTTATTAATTTTTACGGACACGGCTTACGACTCTTTCGCACGAAGGTAAAACTTATTCGTCGAAAATCGAAAACAGGCGTACCGATTCCGGTATTAAAGTTGTATCTTGGAGGGTGTTTTTCACCGAGTATAAACCTTTAAATTTTAAAATTATGGATAATTGGAAAATCACGTTCGGGGGCAAACCCATGACGCTCGTGGGCAAACACCTCGCCGCCGGAGACCGGGCTCCGCTTTTCGAAGTAATCGATCAGAACCTGCAGCCCGTATCGCTGACGCAATACAAAGACAAAACGGTCGTCATCAGCGTATTCCCGTCGGTGGACACTTCGGTCTGCGCCCTGCAAAACATCCGTTTCAACCGCGAAGCCACCAAACTGGACGGCGACGTGGCGATCCTGTCGCTATCGGTCGACCTGCCGTTCGCGCAGAAACGTTTCTGTGCCGCCGAGAACATCGACAACGTGTACGTCTATTCGGACTACCGCGACCTGGACTTCGGCATGAAGTACGGATTCGTCATCAAAGAACTGCGGTTGCTGTCGCGCGGAGTCGTCGTGATCGATAAGAAAGGGCTGATCCGCTACATCGAATACGTGCCGGAAGTGACGCACGAACCCGATTACGAAGCCGCGCTGAAAGTGGTCAGGGAGTTGAAATAGCCGGATTTCCCGGTTCCGTGCAAAAACCGCGGGAAGATCGCCGTCAACGGTCGCCTTCCTGCGGTTTTACGATGATAAAGGAAGGCAGCGCATGCAACAGCGCCCGTTCGTTGCGCAGGATGTACTGCCAGGCGGAATAGCTGATCAATACCAATTGCTTGCCTTTCAGCCGCGCGGCCAGGGGTTCCTGCGGATCGCCTATCGTAAAACGACCGGATTTGCCTGCGGAATCCTTGTCCAGGAACGGGGAGTCGCCGTTGACCGAACTCAGTTCCACCCGCAGCCGGTCGGACATCGACCCGACCAGCGACAGCAGGCTCCGGTCGCGCTCGTCGCGCAGGATCACGCCGGCGTCGGTAACGGAGTCGATGTCGCGGTTCACGAAGACTCCGAAAGCGGAGTGCATATTCTGGAACAACACGCGGATCTTGTCCTGCGTCAGTCCCGGCGACAACCATTTGCCGCCCTTCGACAGCAGGGCGTTCAGCCGACGCGGCGGATCGAGATAACTGCGTAGAAAAGCCGGCCCTACGCCCGTCAGCACGAAATCGTAATGTTCGTCGTCGGCCAGCGCGCAAAGGTCTTCGGTATAGTGGTCGGTAACGCGGTAACGCATATCCACCCGCAACCCGAGACGTTTGGCCTCGGGCTCGAGCAGGCTGAAACTCTCTTTCGAATAGTCGCTCGCATTGAGCGGGTTGGTCTCGGTGCCTATCGTATAGTGGATCGCCGTCACCTTAGCGTCTTTCAGCACACGACCGTACAGCAGGCGCACCAATTTCAGGAACAGCGGCCCGCTTTCGGGATTGGCGAACGAAATCAGGATACGCGGATGCCCGTTGCGGGTCGGCCTCACCTTGCGCGATTTATACCCCGCGATCTTTTCGATCAGCGCCAGCAGCGGCGTAGCCATAAAGGTCGTGAACAACGCCATGATCACGAAAATCACGAACAGCGACGACGGGATGATCCCCATCTCGTAACCGATGTTCAGCACAATCAGTTCCATCAGTCCGCGCGTATTCATCAGCACGCCGATCGACAGGCTGTCCTTCCACGACTCGCCGACCAACCGGGCCGAGAACGTGGCGCCGATCATCTTACCGGCGATCGACACGACGATGAACAGCGCGCAGATTCCCCACAGGTGAGGCGTATTCAGCAGGCCGATCTCCGTACGCAAACCCGTAAAGACGAAAAACAGAGGCAGAAAAAGCACTAATGCGACATCCTCGATCTTCTCGGTCATCACGCGGCGGAAACTCAGGTTCGCCGGCATAACCACCCCGGCCAGGAAAGCGCCGAACAGCGCATGGATCCCGAGGATTTCGGTAATGTAGGACGAAATGATCAGCACCAGAAAAATAAAGGCGACCAGCGTTTTGCTGACCGTCTCCTGTTTGTTATAAAACTCCCCGATCTTGCGCAGGAAAGGCTTGACCAGGTAGAACATGAACAAAATATACAGCGCCGTCAGCACGATGGTGAAAAACGCGCTGGTCACGCTGCCGGCCCGGGCCACGGCGATCACCGCCGCCAGCAGGCACCATGCCGTCACGTCGTTGTTGGCGGCGCTGGCGATCGCCAGCATCCCCATCGGCGTCTTGCTCAGATTCCGCTCCTGAACGATCCGCGCCAGCACCGGAAACGCCGTAATGCTGACCGAGATGGCCACGAACAGCGCGAAAGGCACGAACGAAGCGTGCCGCGCCCCGAACTCAGGATAGACCACATAGGCGAGCCCCATTCCCATCAGGAACGGCACGATGATGCTGGCGTGGCTGATGACCAGCGTTTCGCTGGCTTTGCGGCGGATGACGCCCAGGTCAAGCTCCATCCCGATTACGAACATAAAGAGCACCAAGCCGATCTGGCTGATGATATTGAGCGGAACGAGCGAATCGGGATCGAACAGAAAAGCGAACGTCTCGGGCGACAGGTGCCCGAGTACGGACGGTCCGAGCACGATACCGGCGACGATCTCGCCGATCACCCCCGGCTGCCCGAGATATTTGAAAAGATAAGAAAAGATACGTACCGTAATCAGAATAGCGATGACCTGCAACAGCAACAGCGACAGCGGGTGCTTCAGGTTCATCGTCAGCGTGTCGTACAGCAAGCCGACCGGCGAATCCTCCCCGGAAGGCGCCGCTCCCGGCCCGAGACCGTCGTAAGCATGACCCAAATGCACGATCCACAGCAGCAGCGCCGCAAACGCGGCAAGCATCAGCCCGTAGATTATGTAGTTGCGTTTTGCCTTCATAGACCTGTTCCGTCGGGATTCCCGTTCCAACAAAGGTAAGTTTATTTCGGAACTTTTACAAGGGCGAAATACTCCTTTTCGGACGAATCAACGGGAAGCGGAACCGCGTCCGGCCTCGGCTTCCAACTGCGCCCTCGACTTGCTGATCGTCACGATATACACCCCCGCGAACACCAGCAGCACGGCAACGCCCTTGAGCCATCCGAACGTATCCATCCCCAGCGAAACGGCGACCAGCGTGGCGACCAGCGGCTGCACGTAATTGTAGGAACTGGCCACCGTCGGGCGCAGGTTCTTCTGGCCGATCGGCATCAGCAGGTAGGCCAGGAACGTGGCGCCCAGCACGACGTAAGCGATCTGGGCGTAATTCGCCCAGCCGAGTTCCGCCCAGCCGACCGCCTTCAGGTCGGAGTAACCGAACGGCAGGCAGCACGCCGTCGCATAGAGAAACATCCATTTCATCAACGTAACCGGCGAATAGCGGCTAATTAGTTTTTTGAATACCACGAAATAGGTCGCAAACGACAATTGGGCGAAAAGACACAGCAGGTCGCCGGAAACGGAACCGCTGCCCGTCCGGCCGGAAACCAGGTGCGCGCCCGAAAGGATCAGCAGCAGCGCGCCGGCGGCGCCGACGACGACACCCAGGATTTTCTTGCCGGTGATCGGTTCCCGCAGGTACAACGCGGCAATGATCATCACGAAGATCGGCGTGGTAGTGGTCACGACGCTGGCGTCGATCGGCGAGGTCTTGGACACGCCGAGCACATAGGTTCCCTGATTCAGCACGATCCCGAGCAACGACGCGAAGAAAAACAGCAGCAGGTCGCGCGGCGGCACGTGCTCGCGGCGCGTAAACAGCGACGCGATCCAGAACACGACGGCTCCTCCGCCCATCCGCATCATCGTCAGCGCATAAGCGCTGACGAGTCCCGTCCCGAACAGCGATTTCGAAACGGGCGCGAGCAGGCCGAACGTAATGCACGCCCCGAGCATCGCGGCATGTCCCCTGAAATTTTTATCTTCGATTAAATTCGACATTCGGAACCAAAATTAAGAAACAAAGCAGGACAAAACCGGCGAAAATCGAACGCTCCCAACGGCATTCCGGCTTCCGCACCGACGGAATCGGTCTCAACGGATCATCAATCGTCTGATTTACAACCTCCGTAGCGCCATCCCGCTGCAAATTTAGCCAATTTCCGGGAAACCGGACGGATCGACCGCAAAAAGAATTCCATACCCGTCTGCCCATCGAGCCGATCGTACTCCGTCCCGACGTCTTTCCCAGCGAGTCGCCCTCCCTCCCGGACCGTTCCGCACTCCGTTTCCGCGCCTTTTCGCAACCCTAATTTCCGCCCGCAAGTCGTTTTCCGTTTCCCGGGCTCCGGATTCGAAACGCGTCATATCGTTTGCGTTTATCCGCCGTTTTACCTGTTCCGGCACAATCTGCCGGAGCGAACAAAGGCAATCTTTTTTCGAGACTCGTTTTTCGACGGCAATCCTCAAAAAAAATCAAAAAAAGCATTACCTTTGCGATCCGCTTTTTTTTCGCACAAAAATCGACTGCCGAACAACAATCGCTTTTCCCGATGAAACCGACCTACAAACAGATTTGGCTCATTACCTATCCGATCCTGATCAGCCTGCTGATGGAGAACCTGATCGGACTGACCGACACCGCTTTCCTGGGCCGCGTCGGAGAAGTGGAACTGGGCGCTTCGGCGCTCGCGGGAGTCTATTACATGGCTATTTTCATGATCGGGTTCGGGTTCAGCATCGGAGCGCAGATTCTGATCGCACGGCGGAACGGCGAAAAAGCGTACGCGGATATCGGCCCGCTGCTGCAACAGGGAATCCTGTTCCTGTTGCTGCTGGCCGCCGTCATGTTCGTCGTCTCGCGGACGTTCACGCCGGTCGTGCTGCGCTGGATCATCGACTCCGGCCCGGTCTGCGACGCGGCGATCAGCTATACGAACTGGCGCGTTTACGGCTTTTTCTTCTCGTTCGTCGCCGTTATGTTCCGGGCGTTCTACGTCGGCACGACCAATACGAAGATACTCACGGCCAATTCGGTCACGATGGTGCTGACCAACGTGGCGCTGAATTACGCGCTGATCTTCGGTAAATTCGGACTTCCGGCCATGGGCATCGCCGGAGCCGCTATCGCATCGTCGGCCTCGGAACTGGCTTCGGCGCTCTTTTTCATCCTCTACTCGTGGCTGAAAACCGACCACCGCAAATACGGGCTGTTCCGGTTCGCCCGGCCCCGTCCCCGGCTGCTCGGACGGATGCTGAACGTCTCGGTGTGGACGATGCTGCAATCCTTCGTCTCGGTCGCCACGTGGTTCCTGTTCTTTCTCGCGGTCGAACACCTCGGCGAGCGGCCGCTGGCCGTCAGCAACATCGTACGCAGCATATCCGGGATTATCTTCATGGCGGTCAGCGCCTTCGCCTCGACCGCCAGTTCGCTCGTGAGCAACCAGATGGGAGCGGGACAGCAAACGCTCGTAATGCCTACCGTCCGTCGGATCGTCGGCATGTGCTACCTGACGATCGCTCCCGCGGCTCTGCTGTTCGCGCTGTTTCCGACCGCCGTACTGCGTATTTACACCGACAGCATCCCGCTGATCGACAGCTCGGTGTCTTCGTTGTGGGTCATGCTGTCGGCTTACCTGCTGACCGTGCCGGCGATCATCCTGTTCAACACGGTTTCGGGAACGGGAAACACCCGCTCGGCGCTGGCGCTGGAAATGACGACGCTGCTGATCTATATCCTCTATACGCTCTACGTAGTGATCTACCTGCGGGCCGACGTCGCGGTCTGCTGGACGACGGAGCACGTATACGCGATCGTAATGTTGTTGCTGGCCAGCCGATACCTGAAAAAAGCCGACTGGCAGCACAAAAAAATATAAAGCCATGAGAATCGTCACCTACAACGTCAACGGACTGCGCAGCGCGCTGTCGAAAGGACTGACCGACTGGATCGCCGCCGAACGGCCCGACATCCTGTGCCTGCAGGAGACCAAGGCGCAGCCGGAGCAGATCCCGACCCTCGAACTGGAAGCGCTGGGATACCGCTGCTATTTCTTCTCGGCCGTCAAAAAAGGGTACAGCGGCGTGGCGATCCTGACCCGCCGGGAACCCGACCGCGTGGCGGCGGGCATGGGTATCGAAAAATACGATGCGGAAGGGCGTTTCCTGCGCGCCGACTACGGCGAGCTGTCGGTCGTCAGCGTCTATCACCCGTCCGGAACTTCAGGCGACGAGCGCCAGACGTTCAAAATGCAGTGGCTCGAAGATTTTCAGCGATACGTATCGGAACTCGTAAAAGAGCGGCCGCAGTTGATCCTGTGCGGCGACTACAACATCTGCCACCGGCCGATCGACATCCACGACCCGGTGCGCAATGCCTCGAGCAGCGGTTTCCTGCCCGAAGAACGCGAATGGATGAGCCGCTTCCTGGACAGCGGCTTCATCGACACGTTCCGGCTGTTCAACCACGAACCGAATCAGTACACCTGGTGGAGTTTCCGCGCCAACGCGCGGGCGAACAACAAAGGCTGGCGGATCGACTACGCGATGGCGTCCGAAGCGGCGCGCCCGCTGCTGAAAAACGCCTGGCTGCTGCCCGACGTGCGCCATTCGGACCACTGCCCGGCCGTACTGGAGATTACGATCTGAAAATCCCAGCACCATCCCCAAAAAACTCATATTATTTGCATTTAATTATATTTATTATTACATTTAAAAATACGCTTTGTTTTAAACCATGAACTATATCGTCATGAAAAAAGACTTTATTATTTATTCCATTATTCGCAGGTATTGTCGCTATCAGCGCTGTAACCTTTACAAAAAATGCGGACGGAAAAACTATTTTCGCTTCGAATCCTGAAGCTCTGACACAAATCGAAAGCGGCGATAGTTATACAGGATGTGTTGTAGGAGGGGGATCGGAGGCACCTGAATACGTATTGTATTGTGGAACTTGTGATATGTACCACGTAAGCAGAGGCGGAGACGGCCTTTGCAAAAAACAATAATATTTCAATCTTAATTCAAGACAAAGTACCTTATTAAGGTACTTTGTCACATTACGCCTCATCCATGAAATCATTCAAAACGATTATCGGCATAATGGGGATGGTTCTTTTATGCGGATGCAATAACCGGCATCGACACGTTATTCTGCCGATCGAAAAACCAGAACTATTACGGGTCGAAGATTCCGTACGAATCGAAAACAATTGCGCCTACGACATGGCTTTATACGATTCGGCGATCGTCCTCGTCAATTATTGCGGACGGAAATTCTTCAGCCTTTTCGAAACGAAGTCGCTGAAACCGATATGCTCATTCGGAACGAAAGGAAAAGGCCCGAACGAATTTCAGATGCCGCAACGCGACCGTTCGACAGGTTCCGCCGAAGATTCCGTTCTCAGGATCTACGATGCGCATCTGGTCTTTACGAAAGAGATCCACGTGCGATCTTTACTGCGCGACACGGCTGTTCTCAATATCCAAGGAGAACATACCTACAAAGCCTTACGATACAACAAAGATATCAACCGCCTGAACGATACGTTATACGCAGGAATTTTAGCAGACGCTCCCCTGGGCCCCGTTGCAATTTACGACACGAAAAACGATCAAACCTTGTGGGGGGAATACGACCTGGGGTTCGCAATGCCCGTAAAGGCTAATCCTTACGGGATATGCTACGGTTTCCTATGCGCTAACCCGGGGAAAGGGATCATGGCGAGAGCCTATAAATACCTGGACATGATCCAACTATTCTCCCAGGAAGGTCGTCTTGTGAAAAGCATTTGCTTCTCTGAACCGCAATTACCCATTTTGAACACGCAGGGGAATTGGCCGGAATCGTCCGCCGTAAACTATGCGCTCGGGTTATTCGGCACGCCCGATCGCTTTTTCGTGCTGCGCTACACGAATCCTTACGGCGAAATCAAAAACAGTACCGCCACGCCGACGATCCTCGCTTTCGACTGGGACGGCCGCCTGACCGCCGCTTACGATTGTCCACGCTCGATCACGCAGTTTTGCGTAGACGAAACCGGTAAAAAAATATACGGCTTGCTCGATATGCCGGACATCGAGCATACGCAACTTTACCGGTTTTCTTACTAAATGCCGAACACGCCATGAAGAACGCATTCGTCATAGGCATGATCCTGCTGAATGCCTTTCTGCTTTATGCTCTGGCCCGGACCGGGTCGGCTTCGAAACAGCGGCTGGCCGCTAACGCCGCTCTGCTGGATACGACAGCCTGTGCAATCGAAAAATGGGATATCAAGGAGAGCGCATTGCGGAACATCCGATATGCCAACCGGCCTTTTTTCATTTCCGACAGCGCGCGAACGTTGCTCCGTTCTTATGCCGGCGACTCCGCGAAGTTGTTTTTCCGGGTTCAATTTCCATCCTGCGAAACGTGCATTTCACAACTTGTCCGGGGATTGAAAAGCAATACGGAACTGCTCGGACAGGACAACATCATCCTGCTTACCGAATTCCGGAATGAAAAAGAAATCGCCGGATTCGTCCGGAAATACGACCTCGGTAAATTCAGGCTCCACAATATCCCCGAACTGGAATTATGCCTCGATTTACAGGATTTCATCGGATCTTACCTGTTTACGCTGTCCGACGATTTCCGCGCCGAAAACCTTTTCATCGGCTCCAAACACAACGCCTACATGCTCGACGATTATTTCGCATCCCTCGGCCCCCGGTAAATTTATAGGAAATTAATCCTATTTTTACCGCCGGATGGAACAGCGGAAAATCATACACATCGACATGGATGCGTTCTACGCGTCGGTCGAACAGCGCGACCACCCCGAATACCGGGGCCGTCCGCTGGCCGTAGGCCGTCCCGAAGGCCGCGGCGTGGTCGCCGCGGCCAGCTACGAGGCGCGGCGCTACGGCATCCGTTCGGCCATGCCGTCCGTTACGGCCCGAAGGCTGTGTCCCGAATTGATTTTCATTCCCGGACGGATGGAAGTCTACCGCGAAGTGTCGCGGCAGATTCACCGGATTTTCCGCGAATACACCGACCTGGTCGAGCCGATCGCATTCGACGAAGCTTTTCTGGACGTTACCCGGAACAAAAAGGGAATCCCGCTGGCGGTGGACGTTGCCCGGGCCGTCAAACGACAAATCCGCGACGAACTGGGACTGGTCGCATCGGCCGGAGTATCCTACAATAAATTTCTCGCCAAGATCGCTTCGGACTACCGGAAACCGGACGGACTCTGCACGATCCATCCCGACCGCGCCGCCGCTTTCATCGCGCGCCTGCCGATCGAAGCGTTCTGGGGGATCGGCCGCGTCACGGCACGCAAGATGCACGAAATGGGAATCCACGACGGCGCTGCGCTGCGAGAATGCCCGCCGGATTTTCTGACCGGACGGTTCGGAAAAGCAGGACGCCTTTATTACGAATTCGCCCACGGCATCGACCTGCGACCGGTGGAAGCGAGCCGCGTCCGCAAATCGGTCGGATGCGAAACCACCTTCCCGTACGACCTGACCTCGTTCGACGCGATGACGGACGAACTGTATAAACTCGCCGCCAAACTGAACGGGCGTCTCGACCGGGCCGGATTTCGCGGCAATACGCTGACGCTGAAAATCAAATACCGCGATTTCCGGCTGCAAACCCGCAGCCTGAGTCCAGGATACGAACTGTTCGCATCGGCCGAAATTTTCCCGCTGGCGACTGCGCTGCTGCGCGATGCCGGCGTCGAAGGCCACCCGGTGCGGCTGCTCGGTCTGTCGGTTGGCAATCCGACCCATCCGGTTCAGCACGAACTGTACCGTCAGTTGAGCCTCGACCTCTGACTGTCGTGTTACAAGTCGTATTTCAGCAAGTCGCGCATCGAAATCACTTTACATTTGCGCTCCTTCAACATGCTCAATAATTTTTCGAAATTCTCGGGCGAAGTGCTGACGAAATCGTGCGCGAGGTCGGGCACCCCGTGCAGGCAGAAGATCACCGCCTGCCCGTCGCGGGCCTCATCCAGCGCTTTTTCGAAAAATTCGGGCGTCTCGAACCGCGCGTCGACCACGCCGTAACTCGGCATCAGCATTTTATCCGACACTCCTTTCACATAGGGCTTATCCCCGCCGTGACGGGCCAGCTTATAGCCTCGCTCTTTCAGGACGGCGATCCCCTCCGGACTGTTGTCGTAACCGGGATAAGCGTAAGTCACCGGGCGCGGAATGCCGTACAACGCGCATTTATCTTCGATGTAGGCCGTTTCCGAACCGATCTGCTTACGGGTCATTTGACTCATCTGCCCGTGACTGCGGCTGTGGTTCCCGATCTCGAAGCCCATTTCGTTCAACTCCCGGATCTGATCCCAGCTCATATACTTGGTTTTGTCCTCGAAACCCGGAAATTCGCAAACGTAGAACGTCGCGCCGAATCCGTATTTATGCAGCAGCGGAGCGACTACCTCCCGCTGGCCCGCCGTCGCGTCGTCGAACGTCAGCACGACGATCCGGCCCTTCAGCGGCTTCAGGCGTTTGACCGGTTTTTCGGCGACCGCCGTCAGTGCAACGGCTGCCGATAACAACAGTAAAAAAAATCGTTTCATCATCCATGCTATTTTTTGCAAAACCCGGCACGTAACGCGCCGCCGTTTCCCAGAACCTTACTCTGAACTTACTTCCCGTACAGGCTGCGCGCGATTCCCATTTCGAGCCCCCTCAGTTCGGCCAGGCCGCGCAGGCGGCCGATGCAAGAATAGCCCGGATTGGTCTTCTTGCGCAGGTCGTCGCACATCTGATGCCCGTGATCGGGACGCACCGGAATCGATACGCCGCGGCGCTGCTGCAACGCCAACAACGCCTTCATCACGCCGTACATATCCACATCGCCTTCGAGATGGTTCGCCTCGTAAAAATTACCTTCGTCGTCGCGGCAGGTACTGCGCAGATGGACGAACCCGACGCGATCGCCGAATTCTTCCATCATGGCGGCCAGTTCGTTGTCGCTGCGAACGCCGAACGATCCGGTACAAAGGCAAAGTCCGTTCGAACGGTTCGGAACGGCCGCAATCAATGCACGAAAATCGTCCGCCGTGCTCAGAATACGCGGCAGGCCGAGAATCGGATAAGGCGGATCGTCCGGATGGATCACCAGTTCGACGCCCGCTTCATCGGCCACCGGAGCGATCTCGCGCAGAAAAGCGACCAGGTGTTCGCGCAGCCGGGCGGCGTCGATCCCCTTGTACTGGCCGAGCGCCCCGCGGAATTGTTCGATCGTAAAACTTTCCTCGGCGCCGGGCAATCCGGCGATCATGTTCCGGGTCAGCCGCTCGCGTTCGACCGCATCCATCCGGTCGAAGCGTGCTTTCGCCTTCGCGCGCTCCTGCGACGTATATTCCGCCTCCGCCCCCGGACGCTGCAGAATAAACAGGTCGAACGCCACGAACGCCGCCCGTTCGAAACGAAGCGCTTTCGAGCCGTCCGGCAGCGTATAGGCCAGGTCGGTGCGCGTCCAGTCCAGCACCGGCATAAAATTATAGGTAACGGTACGAATGCCGCAGGCGGCCAGGTTGCGCAGGCTCTGCTTGTAATTTTCGATATACCGCTGAAATTCCCCGGTGCGGGTTTTGATCCGCTCATGGACCGGAACGCTCTCGACGACGCTCCATACCAACCCGGCATCGGCAACCGTCCGCTGTCGTTTGCGGATCTCATCGACGCTCCATGTCTCCCCGTTGGGAATATGATGCAACGCCGTTACCACGTCCGTAGCCCCGGCCTGCCGGATATCCCAAAGGCCGACCGGATCGTCCGGCCCGTACCAGCGCCATGCCTGTTTACACAAATACATATTCTTTATCCGTTTTATGGATTCCCTATCGCAAAAATACGATTTCCGTTCTAAATCGAAAAAGCGTCGAAACCGCCGTCGATAACCGTGACCGTGCCCGAGACGAAACGCGAGGCATCGCTGGCGAGCCACTGCAGCGTACCGAGCAACTCTTCGGGTTCGCCGAAGCGGCGGAACGGCGTATGGCCGAGGATCGCCTCGGAACGCGGCGTCAAGCTGCCGTCCGGATTGGTCAGCAGCGCACGGTTCTGTTCGGTCAGGAAAAAGCCCGGAGCGATCGCATTCACCCGGAAGCCGTCGCCGTACTTCAGCGCCAGTTCGCCGCACAGGTACTTCGTAAAGTTGACTACCGCCGCCTTAGCCACTCCGTACCCGGCTACCCGGCTCAGCGGGCGGATCGCCGATTCGGACGCGATGTTGATGATCGAACCGCCGCGGGCCGCAACCATCGCGCGGGCGAACGCCATCGTCGGCAGCACCGTCCCGAACAGGTTCAGATCGACCACGTCCCGGAATGCCTTCATATCCAGGTCGAAGATCGTCTTATCCGGCGCGATCGTGGCCCCGGGCATATTGCCGCCGGCCCCGTTGATCAGCACGTCGATCCGGCCGTAACGTTCCATGATTTCCGAATACGCCCGTTCGATGTCCTCCTTATTCAGCACGTCAGCCGCCACGAACAACGCGTCCCCGCCGGCCGCCGCGGCTTCCCGCTGAAGGGCAAGCCCGGTTTCGGCCTTGCGGCCCATCAGCACGACCCGGGCGCCCTGTTCGGCGAAATGGAGCACCATCGAGCGTCCCAACACCCCGGTAGCCCCGGTAATCGCCACGACCCGGTCTTTTACGCAAAACAAATTTTTCATCATCGAATACCTTAAAAAATGAACCGCATGAATTTCATGATCGGATATTCCGAGGGGTAAAGATACCAAAATTTCCGTATCCGCGACGCCCGCACGCCTCGTCCGAAACGTTTTTCCGGACACTTTTCCCGTCCGGATTTGCAATATTGGCAAATGATTGTTTATTTTGTACATTGTGAATTGTGACGTTTCATCCAGACTTCGTATCATGAAAAAGATCCTGTTGCCGGTCCCGGCGCTGTGTGTCGGCGTATTGTTGTGCCTGTCGTTGCGGGGAGAAGCCCCTTCGCGGCTAACGACCGACCTCGCGGAACATACCGACCGGGTCTGGATCGGCGGTTATCCGTCGCAAGTGACGCTGGAACAGGCGGACAAGATCGTCGAACCGGCCCGGTTCGTTACGATCGGCAGCCGGCGGCCGTCGTTCGGCTGGCAGGTCAACGATTCGCGCAGCGACGTAATGCAGACCGCTTGCCGCATCCTGCTGGCTTCGTCGCCCGGAACGCTCGCAACCGACTCGGCCGACCTGTGGGACAGCGGCGTAATTCCGGGAGACCGCAGCGTAGCCGTCCCGTATGCCGGCAAGGCACTGGAGCCCGGCAAAATCTACTACTGGAAAGTGATGACTTTCAACAACGGCAATCCGCAGCCGTGGTCGGCCGTCAAGGCGTTCCGCACGGCAGATTCGCTGACCGAATACGCCACGCCGGCCTACCCGCTCGAAAAAACGGACAACGGCTTACCGAAAACGACCCAAAAACTCTCCGATCGGCTCGTTTTCGCCGACTTCGGTTACGACGCTTTCGGACAGCTCCGGCTGACGCTTTGCTCGCACGCCGGCGGCGACACGGTGACCATCCGCCTCGGCGAATGCCTGAAAGACGGACGCATCGACCCGGCTCCGGGAGGCTCCCGCCGTTTCCTGAGCCAGCGCCTCGCACTGCTGCCGGGCATACGCACTTACACCGTAAAAATACCGGCGGACGCGCGCAACACCGGCCCTCAGGCCGTTCGGATGCCGGACTATATCGGGGAAGTCTATCCGTTCCGCTACTGCGAGATCGAAGGCGATGCGATCGGCAACGGCACGGGTATCATCAGCCGGCAGGTCGTAAACTACCCGTTCGACGATCTCGCGGCGGAATTCGCCAGTTCCGACACGACGCTGAACCAGGTATGGGAACTGTGCAAATACTCGATCAAAGCGACCTCTTTCGCCGGATTATATGTGGACGGCGACCGCGAACGCATCCCTTACGAAGCCGACGCGCTGATCAACCAACTGTCGCACTACTGCGTCGACCGCGAATACACGATGGCGCGGCGCAGCCACGAATACCTGCTCGGGAACGCCACTTGGCCGACCGAATGGATCCTGCAATCGGTGCTGATCGCCTGGTACGACTATCTGTACACCGGCGACCTGCGGGCCGTAAAAACGCATTACGAGACGCTGAAAAACAAGACGCTGACCGCACTGTCCGGCACGGACGGATTCGTCAGCCTCACGCCGGAGAAACTGACGCCCGAACTGTACGCGTCGATCAACCTGCGGGGACAAACGCTGAAAAATATCGTCGACTGGCCGCACACGGGGATCCTGGGACTCGGCAAGGCGGAAGGGGGCGAAACCGACGGTTTCGTATTCCGCGACGTCAACACGGTGGTCAACGCTTACCACTACTGCGCGCTGGAACTGATGGCCCGCATGGCAGGAGCCGCCGGAGAGTCGGAAGATTCCGCCGCATACGCCCGGGCGGCCGGCCGTCTGGCGGACAATTTCAACAAACAACTGTTCAATAAAAAAACCGGCGCTTACCGCGACGGCATCGGCACCGACCACTGCTCGCTGCACGCCAACATGTTCCCGCTCTGCTTCGGACTCGCCGACGTAAAACGGGCGCAGTCCGTTGCGGATTTCGTCAAGACGCGGGGCATGGCCTGCAGCGTCTACGGTTCGCAATTCTTGATGGACGGGCTGTACGAAGCGGGCGAAGCCGATTATGCGCTGCAACTGCTCACGTCGGACGCCGAACGCAGTTGGTACAACATGATCCGTGTCGGCTCGACCATTTCGCTGGAAGCCTGGGACGACAAATACAAACCGAATCAGGACTGGAACCACGCTTGGGGCGCGGCCCCGGCCAACATCATCCCGCGCAGGCTGATGGGCGTCGTACCGACCGAACCGGGTTTTTCGCGCATCGAAATCCGCCCGCAGCCGGCCGGACTCGAAAAGGCCGCCCTGCGGATGCCGACGATTCGGGGCGAAGTGGAAACGGTTTTCGAAAACATGCCCGGCCGCTTCACGCTGACGACCGTCCTACCGGCCAATACGAAAGCCGACGTCTACCTGCCGCTGCCCGCCGGAACCAAAAATTACGAAGTGACCGTCAACGGGCAGCCAGCCGGACAGACCGTCCGCGAAGGAAATTTCGTCAAAATCGCGAATCAGGGTTCCGGAAAAAACGTATATGTTCTGAATACCAAATAACTTAATCACACAAACACAAACAACCGAAATGAAAAAACTTTTTATCTGTGCATTCCTCGTGTATGCCGCTTCGCTTCAGGCTCAACCGATGGGCAAGGGCAACCTGCCCCCCGTATTCCCGAAAGAAGTGGCCGAAAAGACACAATTCGATACCCGTACGCGTGCGTACATTTCGCCTGTGCGCGTGATGTGGACGCAGAACGGCGACCTGATCACCGGCTCCGAGAACCTGTTGTTGCAAGGCAACGGACAGGCTACGACAGCCAATACTCCGAAAACCGTTTTCGTATCCAAAGAGGGCAAGCGTCCGTCGATCCTGCTGGATTTCGGTCGTGAAATCCACGGGGGACTGCAGTTCGTAACCTGCATCCGCGCATCGACCAAACCCGTCAAAGTACGCGTGCGCCTCGGCGAATCGGTCGGCGAAGCGATGTGCGAGATCACGAAAGAGAACGGCGCGACGAACGACCACGCGATGCGCGACTATACGATCGAACTGCCGTGGCTGGGCGTCTGCGAAGTGGGCAACTCCGGTTTCCGTTTCGTTCGGATCGACATGCTCGAAGACGACGTCGAACTGCCTATCAAAGAGATCCGCGCCAGCCTGCTGTACCGCGACATCCCATACCTCGGTTCGTTCCGTTCGAACGATCCGCGCGTGGACAGCATCTGGGCGACCGGCGCCTACACGCTGCACCTGAACCTGCAGGAATACCTCGTAGAGGCTCCGAAACGCGACCGTCTGGTATGGCTCGGCGACCTGCATCCCGAAGTGCGTACCGCGCTGGCCGTATTCGGCGACAACGAGGCGCTTTCGCGCGGCCTGGACTTCGCCCGCGACGAAACCCCGCTGCCGGGCTGGATGAACGGCATGTGCTCCTATTCGCTGTGGTGGGTGCTGATCCACCGCGACTACTACATGTACCGCGGCGACCTGAATTACCTGAAACAGCAGCAACAATACCTCAGCGACCTGATGAAGATCCTGATGAGCAAGGTGGACGCCGAAGGCCGTGAACACCTCGACGGCGGCGGACGCTTCCTCGACTGGCCGACCAGCGAAGACACGTTGGCCGTCAACGCCGGCCTGCACGCGCTGATGCTGATGACTTTCGAAGCCGGAGCCGAAATGCTGAACGCATTGGGCGACAAAGAACTGGCCGCACAATGCACCGCAACCGCCGACCGGATGAAAAAAGTAACGCCCGACTACAAAACGTCGAAACAGTCCGCCGCACTGATCGCCCTGGCCGGCATCGTTCCGGCCGAAACGGCCAACAAGGAAGTGCTCGAAGTGGGCGGCGCCCACGGTTTCTCGACCTTCTACGGCTATTACATGCTGAAAGCCCAAGCCCTGGCCGGAGACTATACCGATGCGATCCAGAACATGAAGGACTACTGGGGCGGTATGCTCGACCTCGGCGCTACGACTTTCTGGGAAGACTTCGACATCAACTGGAAGAAAAACGCCGCACGGATCGACGAGCTGATCCCGGCCGGTAAAGTGGACGTTCACCGCACTTACGGCGACTACTGCTACAAAGGCTACCGTCACAGCCTGGCGCACGGATGGGCATCGGGGCCGACGGCATGGCTCAGCGAATACGTGCTCGGCGTGAAGATCGTCGAACCGGGTTGCAAAGCCGTGAAGATCGAACCGAACCTCGGTGGTCTCGAATGGGTCGAAGGAACCGTTCCGACGCCGTACGGAGTGATCAAGGTACGTCATGAGAAACAGGCCGACGGGAAGATCAAATCGAAGATTGAAGTTCCGAAAGGCGTGAAAGTGGTAAAATAACGAACCGTAGGAAACGATTCGGCCGACAGGGAGGCTGCCTGTGAAAATAAGGGTATCAAAAAATATATTTTTTATATCATTATTTTCACAGGCATATCCCTTGTTTTAGGTACATTTGCTTTCACAAAAACACGGCATCCGCCGGCAACAGCCGGACAATAAGGAATAAAATACGGATGCAGCTTTCGGGCATGCGGCGGGAAACGACGACACACCGAAAGACCGAGAGGTTACAAAGAGGCAACGCGACAGAGAGACACGAAAGAAATCGTATCGCAGACGGAACGAGCAACCGGGGCTGAAAACCGGGACGGTCGGGACGGCGCGAAAAGCCGGAGCAATGAGGACGCGGGAATCTCCCCGCACGATCTGCAAACTCCGAAAAACGATCTCAGCGTGTTCGGTTTTCGGAAATTTGATTTGCAACGGCTGTTCGGACAGCTTATTAAGCCAAACAAATTAAATAAACTTAAAAACCGAAAACCGATGAAACAAATTTCATTTCTGGCGTTCGACCTTGGAGCAACCAGCGGCCGTACCATTCTGGGGACGCTGAACGAAGGCAAACTCCAGATGAAGGAACTGACCCGCTTCCCGAACCAAATCCTCGAACTGAACGGACACGCTTACTGGAACATCTTCTCGCTGTACGAACACCTGAAGGCCGGCATGATCGCCGCCGCCAAGGAAGACGTGGAGATCACCTCGATCGGCATCGACACCTGGGGCGTCGATTTCGTATTCCTCGGCGAAGACGGTCAGATTCTGGGCATTCCGCACGCTTACCGCGACCAGCACACGGCAGGAGCGCCGGAAGAATATTTCGAGAAAGTATTGCCCCGCAAAGAGGTATACGATATCACCGGCATCCAGATCATGAACTTCAACAGCCTGTACCAGCTCTACGCGATGAAGCGCGACAACTCGTCGCTGCTGAACGCCGCGAAAGAAGCGCTGTTCATTCCGGACGCGCTGAGCTACATGCTGACCGGCAAGAAAGTGGTCGAATATACGATCGCATCCACGTCGCAGATACTGAACCCGCGCACCAAGAAGTTCGAAACTTGCCTGCTCGAAAAAATGGGCGTGAAGGCCAACCTGTTCGGCGACATCGTGATGCCGGGTTACGTGATCGGTACGCTGACCGATGCGCTGGCCGCAGAAACCGGACTGGGCAAACTGCCGGTGGTAGCCGTTGCCGGTCATGACACCGCATCGGCCGTGGCAGCCGTTCCGGCCAAAAACGAAAAATTCGCTTATCTGAGCTCCGGCACCTGGTCGTTGATGGGGATCGAAGTCAAAGACCCGATCATCACCGAAGAAACTTCGCGCCTGAACATCACCAACGAAGGCGGCGTCGAAGGCACTACCCGACTGCTGAAGAACATCACCGGCATGTGGATTCTCGAACAGTGCATCAAAGAGTGGCGTAAGGAAGCGATCGAATACACTTACCCCGAAATCGTCAAAATGGCGCGCGACGCCGCTCCGTTCCAGTCGTTCATCGACCCGGACGACGAATCGTTCGCCAATCCTCCCAGCATGATCAAGGCGATCAAGGACTTCTGCCTCAGAACCGGCCAGAAAGTTCCGCGCAACCACTCCGAACTGATCCGCTGCATCTTCGAAAGCCTCGCGCTGAAATACAAGAACGTGCTCGATAAGTTCCGTTCGCTGGCTCCGTTCCCGATCGAACGGCTGCACATTATCGGCGGGGGCGCAAAGAACCGCCTGCTAAACCAGTTCACGGCCAACGCGACCGGCGTAACCGTCGTCGCCGGCCCGTCGGAAGGCACGGCCATCGGCAACATCATGCTGCAGGCGCGCGCCGCAGGTTGCGTCAATTCGCTGCAGGAGATGCGCGACATGATCGGCGAAGCCATCGAGATCGAAACGTTCACGCCGGAAGATACCGACGCATGGAACGCCGCTTACGAACGCATCAAATCGCTGATCAAATAATTCCGTTCCGCCGGATTCGGTAACGACAGAAAACAATAATCATTCAATACTCTTTAACTTAAAACAAAAACCATGAAAGACGCAAAAATCCAGCAAGCCTACGAGGCCGCCAAAGCACGCTATGCCGAAATCGGTGTCGATACCGACGCCGTACTGGAACAGATCGCCAAAGTATCCCTGTCGCTGCACTGCTGGCAGACGGACGACGTAACCGGTTTCGAAAACCCGGACGGACAGCTTTCGGGCGGTATTCAGGCCACCGGCAACTATCCCGGCAAAGCCCGCAATATCGAAGAAGTGCGCAAAGACATCGAAAAGGTGAAAAGCCTGCTGCCGGGTAATCACCGTCTGAACATCCACGCCATCTACGGCGACTTCGGCGGTCAAAAGGTAGACCGCGATCAGATCGAACCGAAACACTTCCAGAGTTGGATCGACTGGGCGAAAGCCAACAACATGAAACTGGACTTCAACAGCACCAGCTTCTCGCACCCGAAGAGCGGCGACCAGTCGCTGTCGAACCGCGACAAAGGCATCCGCGACTTCTGGATCGAACACACCATCCGCAGCCGTAAGATCGCCGACGAAATGGGTAAACAGCTCGGCGACAAAGCCTGCCACAACCTGTGGATCCACGACGGTTCGAAAGATATGACCGTCGACCGTTACCTGTACCGTTCGCTGCTGAAAGACTCGCTCGATCAGATCTTCGCCCACAAATTCGCAAACGTGAAAGACGCCGTCGAGAGCAAAGTATTCGGCGTGGGCCTCGAAAGCTACACGGTAGGTTCGCACGAGTTCTACATGGGTTACGCCGTACAGAACGGCATCATGTGCACGCTCGACATGGGTCACTTCCACCCGACCGAAGAGACTTACGACAAGATCTCGTCGCTGCTGCTCTTCACGCCGGAAATCATGCTGCACGTAAGCCGTCCGGTACGTTGGGACAGCGACCACGTGGTTATCCTGAACGACAGCGTACAATTGCTGGCACAGGAAATCGTATGGGCCAACGCACTGAACAAGACCAATATCGGTCTCGACTACTTCGACGCTTCGATCAACCGGATCGGCGCATACGTGGTAGGTAGCCGCGCTACGCAGAAAGCGTTCCTGCAGGCACTGCTGACCCCGATCAGCAAACTGCGCCAGTATGAAGCGAACGGCCAGTTGTTCCAGCGCATGGCTGTGCTCGAAGAAGCCAAGAGTATGCCGTGGGCTGCCGTGTACGACTACTTCTGCTACAAAAACAACGTTCCCGTTGCCGAAGACTACATCACGGAAATCGAAAAATACGAAAAGGAAATTACCTCTAAGAGATAATATCCGATATTAACCAAGCGAGCTGTCCGTGCATGTGTTTTTCTCCCGAAAAACGACATGTGCGGATAGCTTGTTAAAAACTACTGATTCATATGGAAATTTTACTGGGTTTACTTATCATCGCGATAGGCAGTTTCGGGCAGTCAAGCTCGTACGTGCCGATCAATAAAGTGAAGAACTGGGCTTGGGAAAGCTTCTGGATCGTCCAGGGCATTTTCGCATGGCTCGTATTTCCGCTGCTCGGCGCGCTGCTGGGCGTTCCCGAAGGAATGGGACTGTTCGAACTGCTCGGAAACGGCGGCGCTGCAAAAGCCATCGTTTACGGCATATTGTGGGGCGTCGGCGGTCTGACGTTCGGACTCAGCATGCGCTACCTGGGCGTTGCGCTCGGGCAGTCGATCTCGTTGGGAACCTGTGCCGGATTCGGTACGCTGCTGCCGGCCATTTTCGCCGGCACGAACCTGTTCCAGGGCCAGGGTCTGATCCTGCTGGTAGGCGTGTGCATCACGCTAGCCGGTATCGCCGTGATCGGTTACGCCGGTTCGCTGCGCTCGAAAAACACCGCTATCAAAGATTTCGCGTTGACCAAAGGTCTGCTCGTAGCCCTGCTGGCCGGCGTAATGAGCGCCTGTTTCGCACTCGGTCTCGACGCCGGAACACCGATCAAAGAAGCTGCGCTCACCAACGGCGTGAAACCGCTGTTCGCCGGTCTGCCGGTTATCCTGCTGGTGACTTTCGGCGGATTCCTTACGAATGCCGCTTACTGTATCCAGCAAAATATCAAAAACAAAACGGGAAAAGATTATTTCTCCGTTCCGGGCGGCATTTTCGTAAACAACGTGCTGTTCTGCGCGCTGGCCGGAGTGCTGTGGTATTCACAGTTCTTCGGACTGGAAATGGGCAAGAGCTTCCTGGTGGATTCGCCGCTGCTGATGGCCTTCTCATGGAGCATCCTGATGTCGCTGAACGTAACGTTCTCGAACGTATGGGGCATCCTGCTCAAAGAATGGAAAGGCTGCAATTCGAAAACGATCTCCGTACTGGTCATCGGTCTGGTGATCCTGGTATTCTCGGTATTCGCACCGTCGCTGATGAACATGGCGTTCGGATACTAAACCGGATAAAACCTATTCGAATTCCGGAACCGACTCCGGTTCCGGAATTCTTAACCAATAAAACTTCAATATTATGAAATGCGCATTTAAAATGAAACTCAAACCCGGTTGCGAGGTAGAGTACGAAAAACGCCACCGCGCGATCTGGCCCGAACTGGTCAAACTGCTGAAAGAAACCGGCGTAAGCGACTACTACATCTTCTGGGACAAGGAGACGAACCTGCTGTTCGCCGTTCAGGAACAGGGAGGCGAGAGCGGTTCGCAGGATCTCGGCACGAATCCGATCGTAAAAAAATGGTGGGACTACATGGCCGACATCATGGACGTGAATCCGGACAACTCGCCGGTTTCGATTCCGCTGAAAGAGGTATTCTACATGGAATAAGACCGGGTCTTCCGGGACGGAGAGGATGACTTCGGTCATCCTCTTTTTTTATTTATTCGCCGCGCTTAAACGACCACCCGAGGAGCAATCATCTAAAAAATCCATTCCGTTGAAATTCCGCGCCCGGTTAGGTTAACCGGATTTTAATGCTTAGATTTGCACCCGAATCAAAAAATACTCCGATGAGAATAAACGATTGATAGTCGGTACTGTTAAACCGACGCCTCGAAGCAACTAACATTTTTCGGTTTATCAACCCGGTCTCATGCAAGACCCCTATTAATCGTACTTTGATGAGTATTATCCTAAGCGGTGTAAATTACCGCTATACCAACCGGCAACCTCTTTTCGAACCGGTCAACCTATCGGTACTTCCGGGCGAGAAAATCTCGATCGTCGGAAATAACGGAACCGGAAAATCGACCTTGCTAAGGTTGATCGCCGGAGAACTGGCTCCTTCCTGCGGAAGCATCGGCCGTTCCGTCTCCCCTTATTACGTTCCCCAGCAAACGGACATCCGAAGCGAATCGGTCGGCCGGACATTGGGCGTCGCGGAGAAACTCGACGCACTGCGCGCCATCTGCGACGGCAGCGCCAACCCGGATCACTACGACACGCTGGCGGACGACTGGGACATCGAATCCCGCTGTCGTTCCGCTCTCGACGCTTGGGGCCTGCCGCACGTAAAACTAACCGCATCGACCGATTCGCTGAGCGGCGGGGAGAAAACGAGACTTTCTCTGGCTGGACTGACGATCCACCGACCGGCCATCGTACTGCTCGACGAACCCACGAACCACCTCGACCGCACGGGCCGCGACCGGCTTTACGACTACATCCGCACCTGCAAGGCTACGTTGATCGTAGTCAGTCACGATACCTACTTGCTCAATCTGCTCGACCGCACCTGCGAACTCTCCAAGAAAGGGCTCAAAACATACGGAGGAAACTACAATTTCTACCGGGAACAAAAACGAATCGAAGACAGCGCCCTGGAGCAGCGGATCGATTCGGAACAGGCCGCGCTGCGGCTGGCCCGTAAAAAAGCGCAAGAAATCGCGGAACGACAGCAGAAAAGGTTCAGCCAAGGAGAACGGAACAAAGACCGGCTTCCCCGCATCCTGCGCAAAGGGGCGAAAGACCGCGGTGAAACAACGATTTCGAAACTCCGGGAAAAACATTCGGACATCGTCGGCCTGAACGAAAAGCGGCTGAACGATCTGCGGCGACAGCGCGGAACGGCGTGCCGGTTCAAAATCGATTTCGACGATGCGCTGCTGCATAACGGGAAACTGCTGATCGCTGCGGACGGAGTGAACTTCGGTTACGACCGGGAGCGCCCGTTGTGGAGAATTCCGCTCGACCTGGAGATCCGCAGCGGCGAACGGATACGTCTTACCGGCAACAACGGCAGCGGCAAAACGACTCTCGTCAGGCTACTGACAGGAGAACTGTTCCCGACAGCGGGCGAAATCCGCAGAACCGACTTCTCGTACGTCTGCCTCGACCAGGAATACAGTCTGGTCGACACTCCGCAGACGGTACTGGAACTGGCGCAAAAATACAACCGCAGCAACCTTTGCGACCACGAGATCAAGATGCGGCTCAAGCGGGTCCTATTCGCCGCAGACACGTGGGACACAAGCTGCAACGCGCTGAGCGGCGGCGAAAAGATGCGGCTCTGCCTGTGCTGCCTGATGATCTCGAACCATGTTCCCGATCTATTTATTCTCGACGAACCGACCAATAATCTCGACCTGTCGAGCCTCGCCGTGCTCGCCGATACGATAGGCGATTATCGGGGCACCCTGCTCGTTATCTCCCACGACCGGAACTTCACCGACGAAATAGGAATCACGAAAACCGTCGAACTCGGATAAGCGCCGCTTCCGGAACGCCCCAAAAGAGTCCGGGAAAACGGTATGACGAAATCGTCTCCGTTTTCCCGGACTCTTTTTTACGGTCCGACCCGCGCGTTCCGCTACGAACGAAAACGGATCGGAGGAAAAATCAATATTTATCCAATTGGGTTTTCAGATAACCTTTTTCTTTCCAGATATTCTCGATCTTTTTCAGCCGCTTGCGGAAATCTTCGTAGTATTTCTTGTCCGCAGGCGTCCAGCCGCACTCGGCATAAGCCGCGATACGCGGGAAAATCTGATAATAAAGCCGGTCGAGGTTCGGCGTGAATTCGCCCCACATCTGGCAACCGGTTCCCAGAATTTTCTCTTTATCGGCATCGGCCAGGCCGTCCGGAATCGGGTTGAACGAATAAGCCTTTTCGAACGGGGTCACTTCGTACGGATAATCCAGGTAAGTGAAGAAACGGTTCGAATTGACCACGTCGTACCCTTTCTCGATCGCTTTGTTCACCAGACTGATATCCCCGTCCCAGAACTGCACGATCGTACCGGGAGCCAATCTCTCGGATTGGCTAGCCTGTACGTGCGCTTCGCCGCGAACATTGTCGCCGGTAATCTCGTTCCAGCCGATCATCCGACACCCTTTCGAGGCGAGGTATTTCGACATCCGGTTGATCGCCCATACCTGCAAATCGGAGCAGGTCGGCAGGCCGTTGGCCTTCATGAAAGCCTGGATCTCCTCCGAATTCTGCCAGTGCGTGTAATTCGCTTCGTCGCCGCCGATATGCACGATCTTCGACGGGAACAGCGCCACCACTTCATCGAGAATATCGTGCAGGAACTCCTCGACCTTCGGGTCGGTCACGTCGTACAGATCGCCTACGACGGCTTTCCCTTCCCTGCGGCTCGTGGCGCCGATCCACGGATAGGCATAGATCGAAGCGGAAGCGTGCCCCGGCACCTCGATCTCGGGAATCACCTTGATCCCCCGGTCGTCGGCATACTTCACGATGTCGCGGATCTCGTCCTGCGTATAATAAGCGCGTTTCGGGAACAACTCGTCCCACTCTTCCGACGTAACGTTCATGTGGTCGAAATCGCGTTTCGAACCGAGTTCGGTCAACTTCGGATATTTTTTGATCTCGATACGCCACCCCTGATCGTCTACCAGATGCCAATGGAACGTATTCATTTTCAACCGGGCCATCTCGTCCAGCAGATTCTTGACCGTTTCAGCGCCCTGGAAATGACGGCTTTCGTCCTGCATGTAAGCGCGCCACGGGAAAGCCGGCGCATCGGTAATCACGCAGGCCGGTATCGTCACCAGGCCGTTCTGCAGCGTGGTCATCTGGCGCAGCGTCTGCAACGCATAGAGCAACCCCGCACGGGCGTCGGCCGTAGCCACGATCTGCTTTTTGCTGTCCGGGGACATCACGGCCAGACGATACGCCTCGTCGTTGTTATTCGACGGCACGGCATTGAGTTTAAACGCCAGTTTGGCTTTCTTGACTTTGGTCGTATAGACCGGATCGATCCCGGCCTCTTTCAGCACCCCGGTCACGTAATCCTGATTCAGGTTCGCTTTCGGATCGAGATAAACCGAAGTCTCCCCGCTCAATACGGCTGCGTTCTGGAAAGCGACGATCTTGACCGGCTTCGGCAGTATCTCGATCGGGTGGTTCTGCGCCCGTGTTCCGTTTACGGCGAACAGCGCCGCGGCAACCAGGCCGATAAAAAGTTTTTTCATAAAGAAGCGTTTTAATGCTTGGTTAATTTAAGTCATTCAAACCGGTTCCGAAAACGGTCAGTAGCGGATAACCGGCGTTTCGCCGTCCCACTCGACTTCCCAGAAACGGATAAAATTGCCGTTCATTTCCCACTTGAAAGCGGAAAAAATCAGACGGCCTTTATCTTCGACGATCTCCCAGCCCGACCACAATCCGTCCGGCGGCCAGTCGAACGGCACCTCTTCCCAGCGGTTCGACATCGGGTCTTTGGTCTTGCAGAGCACTTTCCCGTGTCCGCTAGTAGCGAACATATAATATGTGCCATCATGCTCGAAAACCCGCGGACTTTCGGGCGTCGTAAACGTAATCAGCGCCGGCCCGAGATCTTTCCAACGGATCGCATCGTCCGACGAAGCGAGCGCGATCGCGCCTTTGCCGTCGGCGGTAGTGACCATCGAAAACATCAGGAACTGCCCGCCATATCGCAGGATGTGCGAATCCCGGCAATCCTCCCAACCGGTCGGATTGCGCATCGCCCACTCCGGCGCCGTATAGACCGGATTTTCCGGACAACGTTTCCAGTCGAACAGATCCTTGCTGGTAGCCAGACCGACGGTTTGCTTGCCCAGCCAACGGTCGTCGAACCCGGTATAAACCATGTAGTACGTTCCCTTGTGCTTCACGATGGACGGAGCGGATACGACCTGCCCCTCCCACGTACCGGGAACGACCCGGATGACGCGCGGGTGATGCTCCCAATGCACCAGATCGGTCGAAGTGGCATGTCCGAACGCCTTCTCGCTGTCCGGTTCCTGCCAGTCCTGCGTATCGTTGGCCACGCCCACGTTGTAGAACAGATGGAACGTACGCCCCTTCTTGATGACGAAATAATCCTTGACGTATTCGCCCTCGCGGGAAAACTGCCCGATTTGCCCGGAATTCGCCCGCATCTTTTCCGGCGCGCGCGCGCCGAGCGGGGAACAAACCCAACAAGCCATCCCCGCCAACAGCAGGAACGCGGCACCCCAACGGTTGATCTTATACATAGCCGAAATGTTTTGCGACAGCGCCCCGGCAGCAACCTGCCAGACCGGATGCCTATTCGATAACGATCAATACGTCTCCTTCGAGCACGGAATCTCCGGTGCCGACGCGAATCTCCGCAACAGTGCCTTCCTTGTCCGAATCGACGTTGTTTTCCATCTTCATCGCTTCGAGCACCATCAGACGCTGTCCGACTTTGACCGCATCGCCGACCGCAACCTTGATGTCGAGGATCACGCCCGGCAGCGGGCTCTTGACAGCGCCTCCGCCGGCGGCGGGTTTCGCGGCTGCGGCAGGCGCCGGCTGTGCCGGAGCGGGCGCGGCGGCAGCGACCGGTTTCGCAGCGACGGCTTTTTCCTGGTCGAGCGTCACCGTATAGTTCGTTCCGTTCACCGTCACGTCAGCGCGGTTTCCGTTCAGGTCGTTGACGGCGACCTGGTAATCGTTTCCGTTGATATTCAGTTTATATTCCTTCATGATGATTCGATTTGTCGTTTGTATGAACGGGCGTCCCGACTCCCCGGAAACCGGACCGGCCGCGGCGCCCTGCAATCATTCCCTACCAGCGGCGGTTGCGCTGCGGCAGGCGGGTCATCCCGTAACTTTTGCAATTCCATCCGGAAGCCGCTTTCGCCGTCCGAACGACGGCAGCGGGAGCCGTGCGGGTCTCCCTGCCGTACAGTTCGAGAGCGACGGCAATCGCCGCAACCACTTCGTTTTCGGAAGATGAAGATCCGGATTTTTTGGATGCAAACAATCTGCTGAAAAATCCCTTCATCGCTACAACGGAATATTAGAATGTTTCTTCGGCGGATTCGCCAGACGCTTGTTGGCCAACGACTGCAACGCCCTCGCAATGCGGAAACGGGTGTTACGCGGCTCGATGATATCGTCGATATAACCGAACCGGGCAGCCACGTACGGATTGGCAAACTTGTCGCGGTACTCCTCCTCCTTCTGGGCTATGAATTCCGCTTTTTTCTGCTCGTCCTCGATCGCAGCGATCTCTTTCGACGACAACACCTCGGTAGCGCCTTTCGGCCCCATAACGGCGATCTCTGCGGTCGGCCACGCATAGTTGATATCGCCGCGCAGGTGTTTCGAACTCATCACGCAGTAAGCTCCGCCGTAGGCCTTGCGCAGGATTACCGTCACTTTCGGAACGGTCGCCTCGCCGTAAGCGAACAGCAGTTTCGCACCGTGGATAATGATTCCTCCGTACTCCTGGGCCGTCCCCGGCAGGAAGCCCGGCACGTCGACAAACGTCACGATCGGAATATTGAACGCATCGCAGAAGCGCACGAAACGGGCCGCCTTGCGCGAAGCGTTGATATCGAGCACCCCGGCCAGAAACTTCGGCTGGTTCGCGATGATCCCGACGCTCTGGCCTCCGAAACGGGCGAAACCGGTCACGATGTTCGGGGCGAATTTCGCCTGGCTCTCCAGGAAATCCCCGCCGTCGACTACGGCATGGATCACGTCCAGCACGTTGTACGGCTTGTTGGGGTTGTCCGGGATGATGTCGTTCAGCACGTCTTCCATCCGGTCGATCGCATCGGTGCAGGCGGCTACCGGAGCGTCCTCCATGTTGTTCGACGGCAGGAAGCTCAGCAGCTTGCGCAGCATTTCGATCCCCTCCTCCTCGGTTTCGGAAACGAAATGGGCCACGCCGCTCTTGGCCGCATGAATCGAAGCGCCGCCCAGTTGTTCCTGCGTCACCTCTTCGCCGGTCACGGTCTTCACGACCTTCGGGCCGGTAACGAACATATAGCTGCTGCCCTTGCTCATCAGGATGAAGTCGGTCAACGCGGGCGAATAAACCGCGCCGCCGGCGCAAGGTCCGAAGATAGCCGAGATCTGCGGGATAACGCCCGAAGCGAGGATGTTGCGCTGGAAGATTTCGGTATAACCGGACAAACTGTTCACGCCCTCCTGGATACGTGCGCCGCCCGAATCGTTGATTCCGATCACCGGAGCCCCGTTTTTCATCGCCATATCCATCACTTTGCAGATCTTAGCGGCGAAGGTTTCGGACAGCGAACCGCCGAACACGGTGAAATCCTGCGAGAACACGTATACCTGACGGCCGTTGATCGTACCGTAGCCGGTTACGACGCCGTCGCCGAAATAGGTCTCTTCCTCGAGGCCGAAATTATTGCAGCGGTGCTTTACGAACATATCGAACTCTTCGAAGGAACCTTCGTCGAGCAGTAGCTTAATGCGTTCGCGCGCCGTTTTTTTCCCTTTTTTATGTTGTGAATCGATCCTTTTCTGACCGCCTCCGAGTCTCGCCTGTTCGCGATACCCCATCAATTCTTTGACTTTCTCTTGAATGTCGCTCATTTTAGTTTTGCAGTTATATACGGTTTCAGGTAAATTATTTGTTCTTGTTTTCGCACAGTTCGGTCAGCACGCCGCCGGTAGACTTCGGGTGCAGGAACGCGATGCTAAGCCCTTCGGCGCCTCCGCGCGGAGCCTTGTCGATCAGTTGGATGCCGTTCGCCTCGCATTCGGCCAGACAGTTTTCGATCCCGTCGACGGCAAAAGCCACATGGTGCACGCCTTCGCCCCTCTTTTCGATGAACTTGCCGATCGAACCTTCGGGAGAGGTCGATTCGAGCAGCTCGATCTTCGTGTCTCCGACTTTAAAGAAAGCGGTTTTCACTTTCTGGTCGGCGACCTCTTCGATGTTATAGCATTTGGTTCCGAGCATTTTTTCCCAATACGGGATGGCGGTATCCAAGCTTTTCACTGCGATACCGAGGTGTTCGATGTGCGATACTTTCATGATACAGATTTTTATTTTTAAGTAAGTTAATAGCTGCCGTATGCAATAAGGGGATTATTCAAATCCGAATCTCACAAATTTAGGATTTTATTCTTTAAAATCCAGTATCTACCGGAAAGTTTCTGTCCAAAAAACATACAGTCGCTAAAATCGGTGCAACTTTTGATACTGATTTTCGTTTTATTAATAAGAATACGTATATTTGTTTAATTGTCGTGCTCATGAAAAAGATCATCGTTATAACAGGCATTTTGTTGCTGGCCTTTTCAGGAGTCAAAGCGCAACAACTGATCAACGGGGAAAAAGCTCCGGAACTGAAACTCAGCGAGTGGATCAGCAAGAACCAGTTGCAAAGCGGAAAGCCCACGTTGATCGAGTTCTTTTTCTCGCGCAGCGACCTGAGTATGAAGCGCCTGCCCACCGTGGACGACTTCGCGCGGAATTACGGCAAAAAACTGAACGTAGTCGTCATCGGCTGCGAAACGAAAGATAAGATCCAAAGCGTAATGGACGGAAAAGGATATGCGTTCGCCGTCGCGGTGGACAACGAACACAAGACGTTCACCGCCTACGGAGCGCAGTTCGTCCCGTACGGCGTTTTGCTCGATGCGCGCGGGAAAGTGCTCTGGTTCGGCAATTCGTCGAAATTCGGTGCCGAGGAGCTGAAAAAGACGCTGGAGTGGGAGTAGCCCTGACGAAGAGATTGATCCGATAATCATTTAATAACCTATGTTAAGATTGCTATTCCGACGGATATTGCCGGGAATCTTGTTCGTTGCAGTCTTCGCCGCCGGGGCGCGTGCCGAAGACCCTGCCGTAACGCCCTCGACGGCTTTGGAATCCTATTTGCACAACGGCGACCTAACCTACGGTTGGGAAGTCCGGGAAACGGTGCGCGACGGCAATGCGACCGTCTACCACCTGCTGTTGACTTCGCAGAAATGGCAGGACATCACCTGGACGCACCAGCTTTCGGTCATCGTACCGGATCGGATCACGCATCCCGGCGCGCTGCTGATGATTACCGGCGGCTCGGTCAAGGACGGACAACCGAACTGGAACGGAGGCATACAGGAAGGCCTGCTCGCGCCGATGGGAAAAATAGCGCAGGACAACCGCGCCGTCACAGCCGTCCTGAGGCAGGTTCCGAACCAACCGCTGTACGACAGCCTGAAGGAGGACGCGCTGATCTCTTATACGTTGCACCGTTTCCAGCAGGACGGCGACTACACCTGGCCGCTGCTGTTCCCGATGACCAAAAGCGCCGTGCGGGCAATGGACGCCGTGACGGAATTCTGCGCAGAGCGGTTGCAGCGCAAAGTGGAAGGATTTGTCGTGGCCGGAGCGTCGAAACGGGGCTGGACGACCTGGCTCGCCGCAGCGCAGGATAGCCGCGTGGCGGCAGCCGCGCCGATGGTGATCGACATCCTGAACATGCCCAAAAGCATCCGTTACCAACTGGAAGCGTACGGCGCTTACAGCGAACAAATCAAGGATTACAGCGACTTGGGCATCCTGCAATCGATCTCTTCGGAAAAGGGGCGCGCCATCGTCGAGATGATCGACCCGTACAGCTACCGCCGCAAATTGTCGCAGCCCAAACTGCTGCTGATGGGAACCAACGACGAATTTTGGGTGGCCGACAACGTCAAGAACTACATCGACTCGATCCCGGGGATCAACCGGCTGCATTACATCCCGAACGCCGGGCATAACCTCGGCGGCGGAGCCGAAGCGATGCTGACGCTGGATGCTTTTTTCGCTTCGCTGTTGTCGGATAATCTTTTCCCGACCTGCGCATGGCAGGCGAAAACCGGAGGCAAGAATCTGAAAATCGCGCTGGAGATGTCCCGCGAAAATCTTGTCGGCGCAGAGCTGTGGAGCGCCGTCTCGCCGACCCGCGATTTTCGCAAAGCGGAATGGAATTCCGCTCCGCTGCCGGAACCGGAAAGCGAAAAATACACGGTCGACGTACCGTTGCCCGAAACCGGTTTCAAAGCTTGTTACGTAGATCTGATCTACCGTACCGACGACGGCCGGCAATACAAAATCTCCACGCGCATTTTCATGACCGATCCAGGCAAATTGTTGTAATTTATCCGAATAACGTTCGATCGGCCCGTATTTCCTCCCGGTGCCCCCTTGCCGCGCATTTAACGGATAACGCGGCCGGACGAAACGGCGGACGAAGGGAAGATCTCTTTTCAGGACGGTTTATTTCGGAAGCGGACCCGTGGATAAAAACGCGGGATATCCGTTCTTTTAAAAGCTAAAGCAAATTTCCGACGAGCAACAAACGAGCACAAAAAAAAGGAGCATGTCCTTGCACACTCCTTATCGGATCATACGTACCGTCGGAAACTTTCCGTCGCCGGCCGGCACTGCATTTCGGTTTCGGTTAGATTATTAGGCGCGTCAGCCAACGGCCTTCAATTGCCGGAATTTGTCGCTTTCGAGGCGGCTTTTCGCATACGGAACCGTCACGCGCAGCGACTTGCGTCCCTCCTGGCCCGGCAGGTCGAACATGCCGTCCATCATGATCGCTTCGCAAATCGACCGCAGGCCGCGCGCGCCGAGCTTGTACTCGATCGCCTTATCGACAATGTAATCGAGAGCGTCCTCGTCGAACGTCAGTTTGATGCCGTCCATTTCGAACAGCTTGACGTACTGGCGCGTAATCGCGTTTTTCGGCTCGGTCAGAATCGAGCGCAGCGCAACCCGGTCGAGCGGTTCGAGGTAGGTCAGCACCGGAATACGCCCGATCAGCTCGGGGATCAGTCCGAACGATTTGAGATCCTGCGGCATGACATACCGCATTAAGTTGTCCTTATCGATCCGTTCCCTGTGAAGCTGTCCGTAACCGAGCGCCTGCGTATTGAGCCGCTGGGCGATTTTCTTCTCGATGCCGTCGAACGCTCCGCCGCAGATGAACAGAATGTTCGACGTATTGACCTGTATGAATTTCTGGTCGGGATGCTTGCGTCCCCCCTGAGGCGGTACGTTCACGACCGTACCCTCGAGGATCTTCAGCAACGCCTGCTGCACGCCTTCGCCCGACACGTCCCGCGTGATGGACGGGTTATCCCCTTTGCGCGCGATCTTGTCGATCTCGTCGATGAAAACGATCCCGCGTTCGGCCAGCGCCACGTCGTAGTCGGCCACCTGCAACAACCGCGTCAGGATGCTCTCCACGTCTTCGCCGACATATCCCGCCTCGGTCAGCACCGTCGCATCGACGATCGTAAAAGGCACTTTGAGCAACTTGGCGATCGTCCGGGCCAACAACGTCTTCCCGGTGCCGGTCTGCCCGACCATCATGATGTTCGACTTGTCGATCTCGATCTGCATGTCGTTGCTCTCCTCGTGCAGCAACCGCTTGTAATGATTATAGACCGCCACCGATATATGCCGCTTGGCGCTCTCCTGCCCGATCACATACTGATCGAGAAACTGTTTGATCTGAATCGGTTTCAGAAGCTCCTCCATGCGGATGGAAGGCGCCTTGCGCACCGTCTTTTTGGGGTTCTCGGCCAGCAGCGCATGCCCGCGCTCGATGCACTGGTCGCAGATGCGGGCTCCGTTGTCGCCGTCGAACAGCATAGCCACCTCGTAACGCGAAAGCCCGCAGAACGAACAATGATCCGCCGGCCGTTTCGTATCCTTTTTCTCCATTTTCTATTCAAAAATATCCGCGCGATGCGGAAATTCGTATATTCGTTAGATTGCAGTCGTTTTCCGTTCCGTCGCCCTATTTCTTCCGGGCCGACAGCACTTCGTCGATCAGACCGTATTTCTGCGCTTCGGGAGCGGTCATCCAGTAATCGCGGTCGGCATCCTTCTCGATCTTTTTGATGGTTACGCCCGAATGCAGAGCGAGTATTTCGTATAACTCCTGTTTGGTGCGAAGAATCTGACGCGCCGTGATCTCGATGTCCGAGGCCTGTCCTTCGACGCCGCCCAGCGGTTGGTGGATCATCACCCGCGAATGCGGCAGCGCCGAACGTTTTCCCTTGGCTCCGGCCGTCAGCAAGACGGCCCCCATGCTGGCAGCCAGCCCGGTGCAGATCGTAGCCACGTCCGAACTGATCAACTGCATCGTATCGTAGATTCCCAAACCGGCCGTCACCGATCCTCCGGGCGAGTTGATATAAATCTGAATGTCTTTGTCCGGCTCGGTCGATTCGAGAAACAACAACTGCGCCTGGATGATATTGGCCACGTCGTCATAAACGGGGCAACCCAGAAAAATGATCCGATCCATCATCAACCTCGAAAAGACATCCATCGCGGCCACGTTCATCTGCCGCTCCTCGATGATCGTCGGGGAGATGGAGCCTTGCGCCGCCGCTTTGAACTGATGCAGTTTAAGACTGCTGATCCCGGCATGACCGGTCGCATATTTTTCAAACTCGCTCTTACTCATAATTATTTCATTTTACCGTTACTGTCTTTTATCGAAAGCCTATCCGGTATTTCTCTGCAAACCCCGAACCAAAAAGCGATCCGACCCGAATTTTCCGGACTTCCGCTCAACGTGCCAGCGCGACGACCGAAACGATCGCCCGGTGATCGGACAGGCCGGAAGGCATGATCCGCGTCGATTCGAGCGTCCACCGACCGGCCGGATAACCGAACAGGTAATCGATCTTGACGTCGGGAGCGTCGGCCGGAAAGGTCGGCTGCATCCCGCACAACAGATCGCAACCGGACGTCATCGCAGCGATCTCGGCGGCATCGGGCTCCGCATTGAAATCTCCGCCGAGCAACACCGGATAACGCGACCGTTTCAGTTCGTTCAGAATGCACTCCGTCTGCATCCGTCGGCTCTCCTCGCTCAGTCCCAGGTGGGTCGATGCAAACACGACCGTATCCTGTCCGACTTCGACCGTAACGAGCAGCAACGCCCGGGATTCTTCCTGCGCGGAAGCCTGCGGCAACATCAGCTTCCGCACCCCGAGGTACGGCCTGGCCGTCAGCAGCCCGATCCCGTACCAGCCTCCGGCAAAAGCGATCGTCTTGCCGTACAATGGAAACATCCCGGTACGGAAGCCCAGCTCCGTAGCGAAATCCTTGCCGTGCTGATGCGGGATTCCCTCCCGGCGAGTATGGCAGTCCACTTCCTGAAGCGCCACCATATCCGGTTTTTCGGACGCGATTCGCGCCGCAAGCTCTTCCAGCGACGCCAACTCCCCGAAACGCAGGTTGTAGGTGATCGCTTTCAGCCGCAAAGTATCCTGCGCGCGGGCTATCGGCGCACAGCACAGCAGAGTCAGCAAAAGGCAAACGAAAAACGCCCCGGATTTTTTCATCGTCGTCCCGTTTTGGTCACAAATATTTACAAAGATACAACATTACTCTACAATTCCGCATACGTCTGCCGGTACGGATCGAAAAACGAAGGCGCAGGTCGTACTACCTGCGCCTTCGTTTTTTACGTCATTGCCGAAACTACTGCGCGTCCTGAACCAGTTTGCCGAAATCTTCGGCCGAAATGGCTTTTTCGGAAACCGTGATCTGCGGAATCACCGCGTCGATTACTTTATTTTCGAACAGTTTTTCGTAGACTTTCCGATTTTCCTCCTTGTTGCCGAGAATATTTTTCGCATAATTCGCCAACGTCTCGCCGTCTACATTCGGAATCCCGTAGTAAGCGAACTGGGCGGCGGCCATTTTCTTGGCTTCCTCGGTAGCCTCTTCCGGGGTCACTTCGAGTTTCAGCGCATCGATATAATGTTTCTGAATCAGATTCCAGCGCATCATATCGAGGAAACGGTCGAAGTCTTTGTCGATCTCCTCCATCGAGAACTTGCCCTCGTTGATCGTATAGAGCCAGTTTTTCAGGAACGCTTCCGGCATTACGAGTCCGGCTTTTTTCAACAGGAATTTGCGCACGTCGAGGTGCAGCAGGAAATCGGTTTCGCGCGACAGGTCGCGGGCGATCTGTTCCTCGATGTATTTCTCAAACGCTTCCGGCGTAGCGACGCCGCCGTCCGGGAAAGCGGTTTTGAAAAACTCCTCGTTCATTTCGGGAGCGACGAAACGGCGGATCTTATTGATCGTCAACTTATAGTTCGGATCCATCCCTTCCAGGTCGGCTTCCTTCACGCCGAGCGCGGCAGCACGCTGCGACGGCGTCTTGAACAACTTGGTCACATCGACGTCCAGCGAATCGCCGACCTTCTTGCCGATAAACGGAGCGCGGTCTTCGTCGCTCATGCCGATCAGACCGACGTAAGCCTCCTCGACTTTCGTATCGCCCTGTTCGAGCGTCACATCGAGCGCGTCTTCCTTCTCGACCGCATCGACGTCGGTCAATTTCCCGAAACGATTCAGGAAATTAGTGCGGTAACCGTCGCGCATCTTATCTTCGATCCGGATCGAATACCGGGTTACTTTATCTTTTTTGCTCAGGTCGATACCGATCTCCGGAGCCAGACCCACTTCGAACACGAACTCGTATTCGGTGCTGTCGTCGAAATCCAGCGGTTGCTGCTTGTCGCTCGGAATCATATCGCCGACGAGCGTGAGCTTCTCTTTTTCGATGTAATCGAAGCAGGCTTTCGAAGCGGCGCGGTACGACTCCTCGGCAACGACTCCTTTGCGGTACATTTTATTGATAATCCCCATCGGAACCATCCCCGGGCGGAAACCCGGAACGTTCGCTTTGCGTTTGTAGGTGCGCAGCGCCTTATCTACAGCTTCACTGTAATCGGCCTCACCCACGGTCACCTTCAGCAGCGTGGTGAGATTTTCAAGATTTTCTCTGACAATATTCATTTATCCGTAATATTTTGATCGTTAACGCGAACAAGATGGCCGCCCTGCGACAATGTCCGGCGGCCTTCCGACGTCGTGCGGATAAAGGGACTCGAACCCCCACGCCGTGAGGCACCAGATCCTAAGTCTGGCGCGGCTACCAATTACGCCATATCCGCAGAAGCGCCACAAAGATAGCACATTTTTCATCAGACTGCAAATTTTCAACCTAATTTTGCATGAATGACGCAAATACGTTTTCCCCCGGCGAAACGGCAAAAACGAACCGCCCCGTCTTCCCGGCATTTTGATTTCCGGCAAAATATCGTTAGTTTTGTGCAAACGGTTGCATTAATCCGACAACCTCACAAACCTAACCCTACCGAGTCATGAAACGGATCTACCTCCTGCTGAATGCGGCGACGCTGCTCGCCTGCCTGCTTTGCTCCCCTTTGTCCGGCAAACGCAAATCCCCTCAACCGGCCGAACCCGCGGCCCGCGAGTACTGGATCGCCACGCTCGACCGGACGGCTCTGCCGGTACTGACCGCGTTGAGCGAACGGCGTCTGAAAACGGATATGCCGCTCGAAACGAAGATCGACCGAGCGCAACACGTGGGCTACCTCGAAGCGTTCGGCCGCACGCTGACCGGGATCGCCCCGTGGCTCGAACTCGGCCCGGACAGCACCGTCGAAGGCCGGAAACGGGCGCGCTACATCGAACTGGTACTGAAATGCCTCGACAACGCGACCAACCCGGAGTCGGCCGATTGCATGAACTTCACGGAATACCAGCAACCGCTGGTCGATGCGGCCTTCCTCGCGCACGGGCTGGTGCGGGCGCCCAAACAAATCTGGGGGCGTCTGGACGAACGGGTCAAACGGCAGGTCGTAGATGCGCTGAAATCCACCCGCACGATCCGCACTCCGACCAACAATTGGCTGCTTTTCAGCGGCATCATCGAAGCGTTCCTGCTCGACAACGACTACGGCGGCGACCTGATGCGAATCGACTTCGCGGTCAACAAACACCTCGAACGCTACAAAGGCGACGGCACGTACAGCGACGGCGACCTGTTCCAATGGGACTATTACAACAGCTTCGTGATCCAGCCGATGCTGCTGGACGTGGCGCGCATCTTGCATAAACGGAAACTCGTTTCCGACAAAACCTTTCAAGACGTGCAACGGCGGATACAACGCTATGCCGCCGTACAGGAACGGCTGATCTCGCCGGAAGGAGCGTTCCCGCCGATCGGCCGGTCGCTGGCCTACCGGATCGGGGCGTTCCAAGCGCTCGGACAGGTCGCGCTCGGACATTTGCTGCCCGCCGAAGTCGCCCCCGCACAGGTGCGTTGCGCGCTGACGGCAGTGATGAAACGCATGATGGAAGCCCCGGGCACTTTCGACGAAAAAGGATGGCTGAAAATCGGTTTCTGCGGAGCGCAGCCGGGTATCGGAGAGGGCTACATCAATACCGGCAGTCTGTATCTGTGCTGCGCCGGTTTCCTGCCGCTGGGACTGCCGGCCGACGATCCGTTCTGGAACGCCCCCGACGCCGACTGGACTTCGTTGAAGCTGTGGAAAGGCATCGACCTGCCGGCCGACCACGCCGTCAACTGACCGGATTATTTTTCCAGGCAAAAACCGACCGAAACGTATTCGATACGCAGTTCGGGAAAGCGGGACAGGCGCACCATGTCGAAAACGACTTTGACCGAATCCGTTTCGTATTGCAGAAGCGCGCTCTTCATCGAATCCAACGCCGCGACGGGAACCGTATCCCGCACGGCATAACCGCTCCCGGACAGCTTTTCTCGCAGCATATCTTCCAACCCCCGCCGGAACAAAAGGCTGCCGTCGTTGTCTTTGATCGACAGCGTATCCCGGCTCAGGTCGGCATACAGACGCTGCCCGTCCTCGTAACTCTGCACGGCCCGCAGCGTGCGGTATCCGGATATATCGACCGGAGCCCCGTCCGATTCGAGCAGCACGGAGTTCCGCCGCGGATCCTCCTGCGGAGTCAGTTCGGTGGCCCACGGCACGCTTACATACCATTCCAACACCTGAGGAATCACCTCGTTCTGCAAAGCGAACGAGTCGTCCACCCCGTAACGTTCCGCCATAAATCCGGCGGGACAGTTCCGGGCGAGGTATTCGAACGATTCGTAAAGACGACGGTAATCCTCGCGGTAAACCGAGTCGGCATCGGGACGTTTCTGCAAAATCAACCGGCCCGAAGCATCGGCCAATCCGAGACGGACGACGATCCGTTCGGCGCGCTGCATCTGCGAACGAATGCCGATAGCCGCCGCCGTAACGCCCGGTATATACGTGAAAACGGCCAGTAAAACGCCCGACAGCGCCGCGACATACAGGTAACGTCCGCTCCGACGGCTGAAAAACAGCAGGATCGTCACCGTCATGATCGCCCCGCAAACCGCCAGGTAAACCCTGTCCTGCGTAAACCCGTACTGCTGCACGCGATAACCCACTCCCGTCCAGAACATCGCGAGCGCCGGCAGCGCGATCAGGCTGAACCGGCCGTAATACCAGTCGTACATCCGCCGGAGCAGCATCGGCTGACAGGCTCTCAACACCGTCGCGACGATCGCATAACCGAACACGAGGTAAGCGATTCCGCCCTTGGGCAGTTCCCACCGCAGCACGATCATTGCGAAATAGAGGTACAGGATCGCCGTGTAGATCAGCACGGTGGGGCTCAACACGTAATTGAGCAGCACATCGAAAAACGGATTCGGCCGAACGCCTTGCTCCCGGTCGCTCGTCCGGTTGAATGCCAGGAAACAAACCGGCGCCAGCAGCACGAACGCCGACATCGCGGCATAGGTCGTGAAACCGGACGATATCCCAGTGAAAATATTGAATATGTATACGATCGAATGGAAAATGGCCATCAGCGCCAGGAAAGCCGTCAACGCCAGCAGTAAGGCCGACAGCAGGTCGTACACGTAGCGTAGCGCGCGCTCGACGAACCGTTCGTTATCGCTCTGCCAATCGCTGGCCAGCACCGTCAACGCGCAAACGACCAGCGTCACGGGATAAGCCACCGTCCTCGTCCAGTCGCCGACGTCGGCCGCCAGCAACGGGAGCGCCAGCAACGGCGACAGATAATAGACGATCCGCCATGCGCCGCGGCGACACCACCGGTTCGTCACGAACGAAAACGTGAAAAACAGCGGCAGCAGCAACGCATAACCATCGTTTTCGATCACTTCCTCCCGGATCAACGCGCAGATCAGAAAGGCATAAACGGCTACGGCCGTTTCGGCCGGCGCATACCGGAACGTCTCGGCCAATCGGCTGACGAACCGGCGAATACGATCTTTTAACGATACTTTCAATGGTTATTGTTTTACGTCCAGACGGACACGTTATCCTCAATTACCGGTCGAACTCCAGCGCCCGGCCCCGGGCGTCGCGATCCACCGCCCCGTTCCGAAAAACGATTTTCCCGTTGACCAGCGTATGGGTCACCCGATTCGAAAACGTAACGCCCTCGAACGGCGACCAGCCGCATTTGGATAGGATATTCTGCGGCGACACCGTCCACGGATCGTCGGGCCTGACCAACACGATATCGGCGAAATACCCTTCACGCAGGTAACCGCGCTCCCGGATCCGGAACCGGACAGCCGGCGCATGACACATTTTTTCGACCGCCGTTTCGACCGGGAACACCCCGTTGCGACTCATTTCGAGCATCGCCACCAGCGAATGCTGCACCAGCGGGCCGCCGGACGGAGCTTTCAGGTAAGGCAGCTTCTTCTCATCGAGCGTGTGCGGGGCATGATCCGTCGCTACGACGTCTACGCGTCCGTCCGCGATTCCGCGGCGCAACGCATCGCGGTCGGCCTCGCTTTTGATAGCCGGATTCCACTTGATAAAATTCCCCATGCGGGCGTAGTCGGCGTCACTGAACCACAGGTGATGCACGCACACCTCGTTCGTAATCCGTTTACCGGAGAGCGGCCCCCGGTCGAAAAGATCGAGTTCGCGGGCCGTGCTCAGGTGCAGCACGTGCAGGTCCGCCCCGTAGCGCGTCGCCAATTCGATGGCCTTCGCCGACGACCGGTAACAAGCCTCGGCCGACCGGATCAGCGGATGCATCGCCACCGTTATCTCATCGCCGTACCCAGCCCGGAAACGCTCCATATTAGCGCGCACGGTCGCCTCGTCCTCGCAGTGCGTCGCCACCGGCACCGGGGACTGGGCGAATATCGACGCCAGCGCGCGATCGTCGTCGACCAGCATGTTCCCGGTCGAAGAACCCATAAACACTTTGACGCCGCACACCCATTTCGGATCGATTCGTTCGATCTCGGCGGCATTTTCGTTCGTCGCCCCGAAATAAAACGAATAGTTCGTTACGGACGTTTCGGCGGCCCGTTCGAATTTCTCGTCGAGCAGGCCGAGCGTTACGGTCGGAGGCTTGACGTTCGGCATATCCATAAAAGAAGTGACTCCACCGGCGGCGGCGGCGGCCGACTCGCTGTGGATATCGGCCTTGTAGGTAAGCCCCGGTTCGCGGAAATGCACCTGATCGTCGATCACGCCGGGCAACACCCACTGTCCCCGGGCGTCGATCGTTTCGCCTTCGAAACGGTCGTGCGGATATGCGCCCCGGCCGATCTCGGCGATCCGTTCGCCGCGGACGACTACGTATCCTTCGAAACGCTCCCCGTCACCGAAGACCGTCCCTCCGCGAATCAGCAGCCCCCGGCTCATACGGCTTTCGGTTTGATCGAACGGAAACGCAGTTTCAGCACCCCGAAAAAGGCTTCGCGGAAAATCCCGCCGCTCATTTTCGACGCGCCGAGCGTCCGTTCGGTGAAAATGATAGGCACCTCCTTGACACGGAAACCCAACTTCCACGCGGTATATTTCATTTCGACCTGAAAACCGTAACCTTTCATCCGCACGGCATCCATATCCATCGTCCGCAGCAACTTCGCGCTGTAACATACGAAACCGGCCGTCGCATCGCGCACCGGCATCCCGGTCACGAAACGCACATACGCCGACGCGTAATAGGACATCAGCACCCGCTTCATCGGCCAGTTCACCACGTTCACGCCGGTCACGTAACGCGACCCGATCACCAGGTCGGCCCCTGCGACCGCCGCCTGCGACAACCGCACCAGATCGTCCGGATTATGCGAAAAATCGCAGTCCATTTCGAAAACGTAGTCGTACCCGTTCTCAAGCGCCCAGCGGAATCCCGCAAGGTAAGCGGTGCCGAGTCCCAGCTTGCCGGAACGCTCGATCAGGTGCAGCGAGCCGGGATAGACCCGCTGCTGCTCCCGGACTACTTTCGCCGTACCGTCCGGAGAGCCGTCGTCGATAATCAACAGGTCGAACTTTTCAGGCAGGGAAAAGACTTTGTCTATCATCGGCCGGATGTTGTCAAGCTCGTTGTAGGTCGGAATAATCACCAGGTTTCTCATACATTCAGTTGCTATGCGCCGCGATGTTGCACGCGACACGCTAATTTTAAAACAAAAGTAGTAATTTTGGCGAAATATGTAACTTTATCCTTAAAAATTATGCCCATCGAACTGTCGCTGGAACTCACGCCGAAACAGGCATCCGACCAGGCCCGTTACCTGCCGCTGATCGCCGACCGGATAGCCGTTCCGCAATCCCGGATCGCACTGGTACGCATCGTTCGCCGTTCGATCGACGCGCGCAGCCGCCAGATCCGCGTCAACCTCGGCGTACAGATCTATGTCGACGGAGAACAGGCTCCGCCGCCGGTGCGCTTCGATTATCCGCAGGTCGGGGGTCGCACGCCGGTCGTCGTCGTCGGATCGGGGCCGGCCGGACTGTTCGCCGCGCTGCGGCTGATCGAACGCGGCTTGCGCCCGATCGTACTCGAACGCGGACGAGACGTCTCGGCGCGCAAAAGGGACATCGCCCGGATCAACCGCAACGGCCCGGTAGATCCGGAATCGAACTACGCTTTCGGCGAAGGCGGAGCGGGCACCTATTCCGACGGCAAGCTCTTCACGCGCTCGAAAAAACGCGGCGACTACCGCAAGGCGCTCGAAGTTTTCCGCTTCCACGGCGCCGACGAGTCGATCCTGTACGACGCGCACCCGCACATCGGCACCGACCGGCTGCCGCGCATCATCGCCGCGATGCGACAGACGATCGTCGACGCCGGCGGACAGGTGCTGTTCGGGGCGAAAATAACCGACGTCCGAATCCGGAACGGAAAAATCGCCGGGGTCTGCCTCGGCGACACGACGGTCGAAGGGGCCGCCGTAATTCTCGCGACCGGACACTCGGCGCGCGACATCTACGAAATCCTGCACCGCCGGGGAGTACGGATCGAAGCCAAACCGTTCGCGATGGGCGTCCGGGCCGAGCATCCGCAACAACTGATCGACCGCGCGCAATACCACCTGCCCGAACGCGGCGAATACCTGCCCGCCGCCTCGTACTCGTTGGTCAACCAGGTCGGCGGACGGGGCGTCTACTCGTTCTGCATGTGTCCGGGAGGTTTTATCGTGCCGGCCATGACGCGCGCCGGAGAGTCGGTCGTCAACGGCATGTCGCCGTCGGGCCGCAACTCGGTATTCGCCAATTCGGGCATCGTCACCGAAATCCGCCTTTCCGACTTCGAACACCTGCGGGCCGAACACGGGGAACTGGCCGGGCTGCGTTTCCAGCAGCAATTCGAAGAGCTGGCCTACCGGCAGATCGGCGACCGGCAGATCGCCCCGGCGCAACGGCTGGCCGACTTCGTAGCCGGAAAAGCGTCCGGATCGCTGCCGCGCTGCTCCTACGTGCCGGGCATCGCCGCGACGCGAATGGAACAGTGGATGCCCGGCACGATTTCCGACGCGCTGCGGGGCGGCCTGGCCTCGTTCGACAAGAAACTGCGCGGATTCGTAACGAACGAGGCGCTCGTCGTCGGCGTCGAATCGCGCACTTCTTCGCCGGTACGCATCCCGCGCGATCCGGCGACGCTGATGCACCCGCAGACCGCGGGGCTTTTCCCGGCCGGCGAGGGCGCCGGATACGCCGGGGGAATCATCTCGGCCGCCATCGACGGCGAACGGTGCGCAGACCGCGCCGCCGACTACCTTGCAGGAAAGCCGTAAAGTCCTTTTTATGACCGGAATGGACGGAATGCCGCCGACAGGATGCAAAAAAGCCGTACCTTTGCGGTATGAACCGTAAAATCCTCGCGCTGGCCATTCCGAACATCATCTCCAACATCACGATCCCGCTGTTGGGCATGGTCGACATGGCCATCGTCGGTCACCTCGGCGACGACGCGCTGATCGGCGGAATCGCCATCGGGACGGCCGTTTTCAACTTCATATACTGGAACCTGGCTTTCCTGAGAATGGGAACCAGCGGCCTGGCGGCACAAGCCTACGGCGCGCACGATTTCCGCGAAATCGCCGCCATTCTGGTACGGGCTCTTTCGGTCGCGCTGGCGGCAGCGATGGCGCTGCTGATCCTGCAGCGTCCAGCCGGCCGGCTGACGCTGATGATGATGGACGGCACGCCGCACACGATGCGCTATGCGGCCGAATATTTTTTCGCACGCATCTGGGCGGCCCCGGCCACCATCTCGCTGTTCGCTTTCCAGGGATGGTACATCGGTATGCAGAACTCGCGCTTCCCAATGTACATCGCCATCGTCATCAACCTGATCAACATCGTCTTCTGCCTGTGGTTCACGCTGGGACTCGGCTGGGGCATCGCCGGCGTAGCCTGGGGAACGGTCGTCGCGCAATATTGCGGTCTGCTGATCTCCGCCGGGCTGTGGCTCCGGTATTACCGGCGCTTTCTACGCTACATCGACCTGAAAGAGAGCCTGAAGATCAAACCGATGCTCGGATTTTTCCGAATCAACCGCGACATTTTCCTGCGGACGGCCTGCATCGTCGCCGTATACACTTTTTTCACCTCCGCATCGTCCGGCATGGGAGACACGCTGCTGGCGGTCAACATGCTGCTAATGCAGCTTTTCACGTTGTTCTCGTACCTGATGGACGGCTTCGCCTATGCCGGGGAATCGCTGGCGGGACGCTACGTAGGCGCCCGGAATCCCGAGATGCTGCGCAAATGCATCCGCTACCTGCTCGCATGGAGCCTCGTTGTGGCGATACTCTACGTCGGCGTCTACGCCTTCGGCTGGCGGACGATCCTGTCGTTGTTCACCGACAGCACGGCCATCCTGTCAGGAGCCGGAGCCTATGTCGAATGGCTGATCGTCATTCCGCTGATCGCTTTCGCGCCGTTCATGATCGACGGCATCCTGATCGGAGCGACCCGGACGGCGGTGATGCGCAACTCCGTCTTCGTCTCGACGGTCGTCTTCTTCGCCGCCTATTACGGACTGCGCGGCATAGCGGGCAATAACGCCCTCTGGTTCGCATTCACGGCATTTCTGGTGATGCGCGGGGTGCTGCAATATTATATGACGAACCGGCTGCGGATCATCTGACCCGCAGCCGGCAATCGTTATCCGCCTTCCCGACGGAATTTATTTCCCGATCTTGCCGAAATAATCGTTCAGCAACTCACGGGCCGCGACGAACGAACTTTTACGGTCGGCCAGCACCATCTTCTCGAATTCGCCGATCCGGGCCGCGACCTCTTCGTTCCGGTAAAAATGCTCGCGCAACGCTTCGTCGATCGTTTCGTACATCCAGTATTTAGCCTGCCGGTGACGGTTGCGCTGGAAATAACCGTTCTTTCCGGTAAATTTCAAAAAATCTTCGACGCCGTTCCAGATTTCGGACAGTCCGGTGTGCTCGACCGACGAACAGGTGTAAACCCGCGGCCGCCACTGCGAATCGGGCATCGGAAACAGGTTCAGCGCATTGGCGAAATGACTCCGGGCTACATCGGCACGCTGCTGATTGCCGCCGTCGGCCTTGTTGATCGCGATCATATCGGCCATCTCCATGATGCCGCGCTTGATCCCTTGCAGTTCGTCGCCGGCGCCGGCGATCTGCAACAACAAAAACATATCGACCATCGAATGCACGGCCGTCTCGGACTGCCCCACCCCGACCGTCTCGATGAAAATAACGTCGAACCCGGCGGCTTCGCACAGAATGATGGTTTCGCGCGTCTTGCGGGCCACCCCGCCGAGCGAACCGGCCGAAGGGGAAGGGCGTATGAAAACGCTCGGATTGTGCACAAGCGTCTCCATCCGGGTCTTATCGCCCAGGATGGAACCTTTGCTGCGCTCCGAACTCGGGTCGATCGCCAGCACCGAAAGCTTGTGCCCGAGATTGGCCACCATGTCGCCGATCGCTTCGATAAACGTCGACTTGCCGGCGCCCGGCACCCCGGTGATCCCGATCCGCACCGACCGGCCCGAATGGGGAAGGCAGCGCTCGATGATCTCCTGCGCCTGCGCGTAGTGTTCGGGCAACAGGCTCTCGACCAGCGTAATCGCCTGCGAAAGCACCGTAATATTACCCGCCAGGATTCCCTCCATGTATTCGTCGGTCGTCATCCGATGCCGTTTCGCCCGGCGGAAATAAGGGTTTACGACGGGAGGCTGTTCGACGCCCCGGTTCACCGCCAGCGCGCTGTCGTGCTCCCTGCCGTGTATATCTTCGTAGTGTTCCATAGTCCAATCGCGGATTATTCGACGAAGATACCAATTTTATTTGATCTCTCCTACCGTACAACGGAAAAGTCTCCGGCATGAATTCCGGAAATGTCCCGCGCTTCCGGAGTACGGGCGAGACGTCGTTCGGATTCCGCCGCGGTAAATTATCGCATCACGGGACTTCGCAGCGCGCCGCTTTTGCAAATCCGGAAAAATAAATTACTTTTGCCCTGACTTTTCCGTCCGGAGAAGGATATTCGGGGTGTAGCGCAGCCCGGTTAGCGCACCTGCTTTGGGAGCAGGGGGTCCCAGGTTCGAATCCTGGTACC